>Ga0210077_1000004_pt1 | contig 246275 bp, 183 predicted proteins | sample RushMan_CattailN_5_FD_185556 | JGI IMG/M metagenome (GOLD analysis project Ga0210077, IMG submission 185556) | Wetland microbial communities from San Francisco Bay, California, USA, that impact long-term carbon sequestration -... | ecosystem: Environmental > Aquatic > Marine > Wetlands ...
CCCTCCTTGGACAGGACGAAGTCGATGAACTCCTGGGCCACTCCTGCCGGCTGGGCTTTGGTGAGGAAGAGGAAGGGGCGAACGAGCCGGTACCTCCCGGACAGGATGTTGGCATCGCTGGCCTCGACCCCGTCCAGGCTGAGGGCCCGGACCTGCGCGTTGACCAGCCCGAGCGAAATGTAGCCGATGGCCTGAGGATCGTTCCCGACGATCTCGCGCACCGTGCCATTCGAATCTTCGGTAATGGCCCCCCGGTAGATGCGGATCTTGCCCATGACCAGCTCTTGGAACGCCCCCCGGGTGCCCGATCCTTCCTCGCGGGTCACCACCGTTATCTCCCGGTCGGGGCCGCCCAGGTAGCGCCAATTCCGGAGGTCTCCGGAAAAGATCTGCCGGACCTGATCGGCCGTCGCGCTCCGGACCGGGTTGGTGGGATGGACGATCACGGCCAGGCCGTCATGGGCGACGACGATTTCGTGAAGCTCCTTTTCGGCGGGCTTGAGTTCGCGCGACGACATCCCGATCTGGCAGGCGCCGCTGAAAGTGGCCTGGATCCCGGCGCTCGATCCTCCTCCCTGGACGCTGACGCCGAGCCCGGGGTGTTTTTCTTCGAAAATCTCCGCCCACCTGTCGGCGAAGGGCTGGATGCTCGTCGAGCCGGCGACGATGACGCTGCTCCCGGACCGGGGGCCCCGGCAGGCCGTAAGTCCGGCGGCCAGAAGGACGATGGCGCAGAGGACGGATGCGCGGCGTTCCATTGGGTGATGCATCGGGTCGCTATCGGCTTTCGAGCGCAAGGGAGATTATACCCAAATGATGGGAAAAGGCAACCGGTCTCGGAGAGGGGCGGCCGCCCTCGGGGCCGGAAAAAAACCGGCATTTGTCGACCCGGCACCGTCTTTGCCGGAATCGTCCGGATAGGGGCGGGCCGGGCCGTCAGGGGACTTCGGGTGTATCTTCGGCGTCGAGGGCCCGGAGGCGGGTTTCGAAGCCGGCTTTTTCGGTCTCGTAGAGGTTCGTCAATTTCTCCAGCTCCTCGAGGAGGGCATCGAGCGACTTCTTCGTCTGGTGCATGGTCCTGGAAAGCGCAACAACCCGGCTTCCGTCACCCTCGTGCGACGCCTTGACCAGCCCGGCATTGATGTCCTTGAGCGAGGCGTCGCCGGCTTCGACGGCCTTCTCCATCTCCGCCATCCGGGTCTCGAGGGGCCGGAGGACCTTGGAACGCTCTCCGATGATCTCCGAGCGGAGCCGTCGGAATTCCTTGGAGCCGGCTTTGGCCCTCGCTCCGTTGCCGTTCTTCCGGCCGGGCCCCCCCATCACGCCGGGCAGGACCTCGTCCGTCCAGCCGACCTTCGCCAGGAACCGGCCATAGCCGCCCTCGTACACAAAGACGTCGTCGTTGTCGAAAACGACCAGCCGCTCGGCCAGGGCGTGGAGAAACCTCTCGTTGTGAGTGACCATGACGACCGCCCCGTCGAAGCCGTCGACGGCCGCGAGGAGAGCGTCGTTCGACTCGATGTCGAGATGGTTGGTGGGCTCGTCGAGGAGCAACAGATTGAGGGGCGTCGCGATGAGCTTGCCCAGGAGGACGCGACTCTTCTCGCCGCCCGAAAGGATGCCGATCTTCTTCAGGGCTTCGTCTCCTTCGAACATCATCCCCCCGGCGATGAACCGGGCCCGCTTGGGGTCGCCCTCGGGGTCGGCCGAGCCGATCTCCTCGAGGACGGTGTTGCCCTCGACGAGGGTCGAGATATGGGTCTGCTCGAAATAGCCGGGCGTGACGGACTGCGGCGAGGTGATCTCGCCCGACCGGGGCGCCAGTTCTCCGGCCAGCAGCTTGAGCAGCGTCGTTTTGCCCCGCCCGTTCCGGCCGATGACGAACACCCTGTCCCTCGCCCCGATGCTGATCGAGAAGCGGCGGATGAGCGGCCGTTCGGGCACATAGGAGAACGAGACGTCTTTCACGTCCATGGCATACTTGTGATAGGAAGGTTTTTCGGCGAAAGCGAATTCCAGGGTCTTGATGGTCTCGAGCTTCTCCTTCTTCTCCATTTTTTCGAGCGACTTGACTCGCGACTGGACCAGGCCGCCCAGGCGGGCCTTGGCCCGAAAGCGGGTGATGAACAGCTCCATCTCCTTCTGCTTCCGCGCGTCGTTGAGGCGGGTGTTCTCGTAGATCTCTTCCTCGGCGGCGATCTGGTCGTAGTATTTGCCGGTGTCCCCGGCGATCTTGCGGACCTTCCGTCGGTGGATGCCCAGGACGCGGGTCACGACGCTGTCCATGAAGCTCCGGTCATGGGTGATCAGCATCAGCTCCCCCGGCCAGGCCGTGAGAAACCTCTCCAGCCAGCGGATCGAGGTGATGTCCAGATAGTTGCTGGGCTCGTCGAGGAGCAGCATCTGATAGTCGCCGAGCAGGACCTTGGCCAGGTTCAGCCGGACCTGGTAACCTCCGGAAAGCTCCAGCGGATGCTTGTCGAGGTCGGCCGGCTCGAAGCCCAGGCCGGCCAGGATCTTCTCGACGCGCCAGATTTCGTTGCGACAGTCCGGCGTGAGGGCCGAAGCCGCCTCGTCGCGCACCGTTCCGGCCGAGAAGCTCAGGCGCTGCTCGACATACCCGATGCGATAATTCCTCGGCCTGGAAATCGTTCCTCCGTCCGGTTCTTCCTGACCCAGGATCATCCGGAACAGGGTCGTCTTGCCGTGCCCGTTCCGGCCGACCACGCCGACCCGCTCCCGGCGGTTGACCTTGAAGCTGACGGAGTCGAAGAGCCCCTGCGGGCCGAAGCTCTTCGAAAGGTTGTCGACGATGATCATTCGGTAAGGCTTCCTCTCCTTAAATGGCTATTTTACCTGAACGGGCGGCCCGCCGCCAGAGTCGGAGGGTAGCCGATGGCAAGGAGGCCGCCGGCCCTCTGTCATTGCGGGCCTCCCAAAAGAAATGGGGACACAATACTATTTATTGAAAGAAATGGGGACACAATACTATTTATTGATGAACAACCATCAAAACGGATGGGGCGCCAATACAATCTTTTTAATAAACAGGGGTTTACGAGGCTCGTCTTTCCCCAGACAAATCACGCCTTAACCTGAATTATTCACGAGTCGGGGCTGCTGCAGATGCGCGGCGTCAAAGGGTGAAGCTGTACTCCGAGTACTGCGAACCCTTTGCAACAAAGCAGATGCGGTCGGATCGGCTCGTCCGTATAGTAACAACGCCGGTCTTGGTACTTAATGATTTTCATAGAGAGCCGGCGTTCTTATGATTAATTCAGGTTAAGCCGACAGAGGTCCCGGAAATTAGTATTGTGTCCCCAATTAGCCAGTATCCCCAATAATCTATCGCGTCAGGGGCCCATCCTGGCCGACGATCCGGTAGGGGCAGCCCTCCTGGATGTATTCGACCCGCAGCGACGGATAGCGGCGCCTGAGGTACTTGGCCAGGTTTTCGATGCCCGGGCACTCGCTCACGGCGTGGCTGACGATGAACAGGGGAAATCCCATATCCTTCGCCCAGCGGACATCGCGCCAATATACCACTTCCGTGACGACGGCGGCGTCGGCGCCCAGGGCGTGCATCTGCCTGGGGTTGGTGATGGCTCCGGTCCCGATCGCGACCTTCCGGACCATGGCCTTGAGATCCCCCGTGACCTGAACGGCCTCCTGCCCGAACCGCCGCAGCCTCCTGGCCATGCCCTGGGCGAAGGTCTCGACGGTCGCGGCCGGGACGTCGTAGACGGCATAATACCCTTCCTGCACGGACGGCTTTCCCCTCAGGCCGAGCGCTTCGGCCCAGCTCTCCAGAACGCCGATGCCCGGGACCTTGTCCCACACGTCGTGGCATCGATAGACGACCATGCCGGTCCGTGCCAGGAGCTTGCGTTTCTCCATGGTCGCCCTGTCCGTGTCGAAAGACGGATCGTCATCCATGTGGCTGTAGAAAGTCGGCTCGTGGGTGATGAACATGTCGCAGCCCATCGTCCTTGCCCTTTGGAGAGCCTCGAGAGTGCTCATCCAGGATACGGCCACGGTCCGGACCTCGCGCCCCGGGTCCCCGGCCTTGAAAGTGTCGGTGGTATCGTTCCGATCCACCCAGGGGCCGAGGGACGCGAGATGCGCGGCGATATCCCCGGCCGTGATCTTTTCAGGGGACCGCTCCGGCGACGCGCTCCCCGATGCGAGCAGGACGACGGATATCAGGAGCAGGACGACGGCCTTGTCGGATTTCATATCACGCCCTCCGGGCCAAGGTTTGACACCGGCAGGATACCAGGGCGCAAGGACGCCGTCAACGCCTTCGCGGATGTCCCGGATTTCAGGCCTGCTTGAGCTCGGCGGGGCGTCTGGGGAGTCGCCGGATCCGCTTGCCCGTCGCCGCGAAGGCCGCGTTCGCCACCACCGGAGCGATCGTCGGCATGCCGAGCTCCCCGCTTCGATAATGCGGCCGGCCCAGGCCGGGGTCAGGTCGGCGGCGGCGACCGCGGAGGAGCGGCAACGTCGGCCGCATCCGGGCCCGTCAGCGGTCTTGACGCCCGGCCGCCCGGAGGTTATTATGCTTCTCTTGGAATTCCGGGGGCGGCCGCGCCGACACGGCGAGCCCGGCGAGCTTACCTCGAGGAGGTGGGCAGAGTGGCTCATCGACGACGAGACGCAAGGGACGGGAACATCTTCCCCCGTCTGCCGGGGAGAGAGGGTGAACTGTGACCGGCCCGAAAAACATCCGAAAGCCCGCCGCACGCGGCCGAGTCCCGGCCGGTGGCCGGACAGCCCGCAACGCCGCCGACGAAAAAGTGAAAAAAAGGGCGGAGAAGCCCGGGGGAAATCGGTCGGAGCGGGAGGCGCTGCGGCCAAGCGGGGGGCTATACAAGTCCGTTTTCACTTATGTGTCGGAGGGCTTCGCCCTGCACGAGATCATTACCGACGTCAAAGGGCGTCCGGTCGACTATCGGTTCCTCGACGTGAACCCGGCCTTCGAGAGGCTGACGGGCCTGAAGGGCTCCGACATCATCGGCAAGCGGGTCCTTGAGGTCCTGCCGGGCGTCGAGGACCACTGGATCGAGACCTACGGCCGGGTCGCGCTGACCGGCGAACCGGCGCGGTTCGAAAACCTTTCCGGCCCCCTCGGCCGCTGGTACAACGTCTTCGCCTTCAGCCCGGCGCCGCGCCGCTTCGCGGTGATTTTCGTCGACGTTACCGAACCCAGGGAGGAGCGCGAGGCGCTCAAGGAGGCCCTCGAGAAACTGCGCTTCGCCCAGAAGTCCGCGGCCGCAGGGGTTTGGGATTGGGACATGGTCACCGGCAGACTCACCTGGTCCCGAGAGCTCTACCTCCTTTTTGGGCTGGACCCCGAGTCCCAAGAGGCCACATTCGACCGCTGGCGGAGGGTGATGCATCCCGACGACCGCCCGGCCGCGGAGCAGCGGATCGACGCGGCCATCAGGAATCGTGTCCCGCTGTCGAACGAGTACCGGATCATCCTGCCATCCGGCGAGGAGCGCTGGATCAGCGCCCTGGGCGATACGGTTTACGACGATTCGGGACGGGCCCTGCGCATGGCCGGGATCTGCCTCGACGTAACCGAGCGCCGACGGGCCGAGGACGCGCTGCGCGACGCCGAAGAACGACTGCAGGCCCAAACCGAGCGGCTCCAGGCGGCCAATGAGGAGCTGCAGATGCAGGCCGAAGAGCTGCGGCAACAGACCGAGGAGCTGCAGGCGGCCAGCGAGGAGGTCAACATCCAGGCGGAAGAGCTCCGCAACGCCTATGATCAACTCAACGCCCGCGACATGCTCCTCGCGGAGAGCGAGGCCCGGATGCGCCGGGCCGAGGAGATCGCCCACCTGGGCAGCTGGGAGTATGACCTCCTTGCCGGCCGGCTGACGTGGTCCGACGAGGTCTACCGCGTCTTCGGCCTCGACCCCGGCCGGCACGCCCCCACGTACGAAGCCTTTCTCGCCGCCGTCCATCCGGGCGACCGGGAGGCCGTCCACAACGCCTACATGGGTTCGGTCGCCGCAGGCGGGGCCGGGTACGAGATCGAGCATCGCATCTTGAGGGGGCCCTCCGGCGAAGTCCGCATTGTCCGGGAAAAATGCGTGCACTTTCGCGACCGAGCCGGCGCGGTGGTGCGGTCGGTCGGCATGGTTCACGATATCACCGAACAGAAGCTCGCCCAGGAGGAGCTGATCAAGCTCAACCGGACCCTCCGGGCGCTCAGCGACAGCAACCAGGCGCTGATGAGGGCCTCGGACGAGCGCCGGTTTCTCGACGAGTCCTGCCGGATCATCACCGAAACCTGCGGCTACGCCATGACCTGGATCGGGTTCGCGGAAAATGACAAGCCAAAGAGCGTCCGGCCCGCGGCTTGGGCCGGATTCGAGAAGGGCTATCTCGAGACCCTGGGCCTGACCTGGGCCGACAGGGCGCGCGGCCGCGGCCCGACGGGAACGGCCATCCGGACCGGCAGCGCCTGCATATGCCGCAACATGCTCACCGACCCCAAGTTCAGGCCCTGGCGGGAGGAAGCTCTCAAACGCGGCTACGCCTCGTCCATCGCCTTGCCCTTGGCCGAGGGCGGCCGGGCTCTCGGCGCCCTGACGATCTATTCGAAGTATCCGGATCCCTTTTCGGAAAGCGAAGTCCGCCTCCTGACCGAACTGGCCGGCGACATCGCCTACGGCGTAACCACCCTGAGGCTGCGGGCCGCCCACGCCCGGGCCGAGGAAGCCCTGCGGGCCTCTCACGAGGGCCTCGAGGTCAAGGTCCGCGAGCGGACCGCCGAGCTCAAGTCCGAAAAGGACAGGCTTCAAACCCTGATCGACAGTCTCGCCGACGAGGTCTGGGTCTGCGACGCGGCGGGAAAACTCGTCCTCGCCAACAGGGCCGCCATGTCGATCGTCGGACGCCCCGATTGGTCGGTGGCCGGGGACAACCCCTCGTCCCCCGATTACGCCGCCGCAATGGAAAGGGCCGGGACGGCCAAGAAGCCCGTCATCGAGGCCTCGCTGCGCCGGTCGCTGGCCGGGGAGACGTTGAGGGACATCGAGGTCGCCATTACCCAAGGGGGAACCGGAACGAGGCTCGTTCGCCAGGTCACATCAAGCCCCATGCGGGACGAATCCGGCCGGATAACGGGCGCGGTCGCGGTGGTAAGGGACGTGACGGAGCGGATCCGCCTCGAAGAGGAGATCAGGAAACGTGAGGAGCACCTGCGCCGCGTCCAGAGGATGGAGGCGCTGGGCACGCTGGCCGGCGGCATCGCCCACGATTTCAACAACGTCCTGGCCACCATCGTCATCAATACCGAGCTGGCCCTCCTGGACGCCGACGAGCGCGGGCGGGCCTGCAACAACCTGTCCCTCGTTCTCAAGGCCGCCACCCGGGGCCGCGACCTGGCCAGGCAGATCATCACTTTCAGCCGTCGGAGCGAGCAAAACCTCAAGCCGGTGAAAATCAGTCCCCTGGTCAGGGAAGCCCTGAAGTTCCTGCGTTCATCCCTGCCCGCCAACATCGAGATCCGCGAATCCCTGGACGCGGCCTCGGATGTCGTCCGAAGCGACCCCTCCCAGATCCACCAGATCCTCATGAACTTCTGCACCAACGCCGCCCACGCCATGCGGCAGAAGGGTGGGATCCTCTCGGTCGAGCTGACGTCCCTGGACGTCGACCAGGCCGCGGCCGTGGATTTCCCGGGGCTCACACCGGGGCCCTTCCTCCGGCTGAGAGTGAGCGATACGGGGCACGGCATGACGCCGGAGATCCTGGAGAGGGTCTTCGACCCTTTCTTCACGACCAAGGGTCCCGGCGAGGGCTCGGGAATGGGGTTGTCCGTCGTCCACAGCATCGTCAAGGCCTGCGGCGGGGCGGTTTTCGCGGCCAGCGAAGCGGGCTCCGGCTCGAGTTTCGCGGTGTTTCTGCCCCGACTCACCGTCGAGGTGAAGCCGGAGAAGGCGGCGGAGGAAACCTCCCTCGGCTCGGGAGAGCGCATCCTCCTCGTGGAGGACGAGGACACCCAGCGCGAAAGCCTGGTCCGGATGCTCGAGCGTCTCGGCTACGGCGTCACGGACCTGTCCGACGGAGCGGCGGCCCTGGAAGAATTCCGGAGGGACCCGCAGGCTTATGACCTCGTCATCACCGACCAGTCCATGCCCAAGATGAGCGGCTCGGAGCTGGCCGAAGCCGTGCTCGCCGAGCGCAACGATCTCCCCGTCATTCTGTGCACGGGCTTCAGCGACGCCGTGGACGGAAAAATAGCCAGGGCCAAGGGCGTGAGAGAGTTCGTCGTCAAGCCGTTCACGCTGGCCGAGATCTCCAAGACCATCCGCCGGGCCCTGGCCGGGACCGGGGCCGGGGCCGGGAAGAAGAGCCGCGGCAGGAAGCCTGAACAGGCCTGAGCCCGAGGCCGGACCCGGGACAACATGATTCCCCCGGTCCGGGCCCCGCGGGGAGTTGAAAACGCCGGGCCGTCACTCGCGGAATACTCGGGCCCTCCCCCGACCGCCCGGAACCGGAATCAGTCGATTTTCGGCTCCCAACCGGGTTCGTATTCCCGCCCCCACATCGCCATGGCCCCATCGTCATTCAGGATGCGGCCGTTCCGCGGGTCGAGACGGAGGGCGCGACCGACCTTCCAGGCGATGTTGGACAGATGGAGCATCGTGACGCTGACGTTCCCGTCCTCGATCGGCGAACGCAGGGACTCTCCGGTCCGGATGGCGGACAAAAGGTTCCCGAAGTGCCGCGTCGTCATCGTGTCGATGCTTCGGAGGTCCTGGGTGGTCGCGCCGGCCTCCCGGCTCCTGAACTCGTCGAGGAGCTTGTCGTCGAGGCTGAAAACCTGGTATCCGTCCCGGTCGACCAGGGCCGTGCCTTCCGTGCCGTGAATCGTGGCTCCCCGGCTCCGGCCGTAGTACTCCTTGCCCTGACAGCTCATCCCTTCCCAGGTGATCATCCGGTCGCCATAGGCGAAACTCGTCACCAGAGTGTCGTAGAATTCCCAGTCGTCCCGGAAATGGTAACGCCCGCCGGACGCCGTGATCGAGTCCGGATAGTCGACGTCGAGCGCCCAGCGGCAGACGTCCACCTCGTGGGTGCCGTTGTTGAGGGTTTCGCCCGTGCCCCAGTTCCAGAACCAGTGCCAGTTGTAGGGATGGATGTTGTCCTTGTAAGGGCGGCGCGGCGCCGGGCCCTGCCACAGGTCCCAGTCGAGAGAGTCGGGAACGGGCACGGCCCGGCCGACCCCGATCGCCTGCCTGATGTTACTGTACCAGGCCTTGCCGAAATACGGCCGGCCGATCAGCCCCCCGCGGATTTTCCCGATGATCTCGATCGTGTGCGGAGACGAGCGCTGCTGATTGCCCATCTGCACGAGCTTGCCGTATCTCTTCGCCGCCGCCAGGAGAAGCTCGCCTTCCCGGGGGTTGTGGCTGCACGGCTTCTCCAGGTAGACGTGCTTTCCCGCCTGCAAACCCGCGATAGCCATGGGGGCGTGCCAGTGCTCGGGGGTGGCTATCGTGACGACGTCGACGTCTTTCGATTCGAGCACCCGGCGGAAATCCTTGACGGCGGTGGGAACCCGAAGGAACTGCTTCCCGGCCGCGGCCGCGAACTTGTCGAGCTCGCCGCGGTCGACGTCGCAGACGTGCGTGACCATGGTGTTCGGGTTTTGGCGGATGCATTCGAGATGCGCGTAGCCCCGGCCGTGGAGGCCGATGATCCCGAAATTGACCCGTTCGTTCGCCCCCGGGATGCGGGCGTAGCTCCGGGCGTTCCAGCCCGCCGCCAGCCCCGCCGACCCGAGGGCCAGGCCCTTGAGGAATTCGCGCCGAGACGTCATGGCCTCTCCTTTCCCTTCGCGGTCCCGTCCGCCTCCCGGCGTCGGGGGCCTCTCCGCGGGCCGGCCTCCGGCCGACTCCGGTCCTCCGGACGCTCGTTTCTCTAGAGCACGCGCATCTTGATGTTCCGGAAGAACACCAGGTTGCCGTGATCCTGCAGCAGGATGTGGCCGGCGGGATACTCGCCGAAGCCGGGGATGTCCCTGAACTTGCTCTCCGCCTTGTGGGCCAGGAATTCCGCTCCGCCCCGCTCGAACTCGAGGACCTTGACGCCGTTCAGCCAATGCTCGACGTGCTTTCCGCTCACGAGAATCCGGGCCTCGTTCCAATCGCCGGCCCGGAGGGGCGGCTTGCCCGAGGCCGGAATGAGGTCGTAGAGGGAGGCGCAGGTCCTGTTGCCGGCGATTCCCAGCTTGGCGTCCGGATGCCGGGCGTCGTCGAGGAGCTGATACTCTAGGCCTTTGGCCGAGCCCGGGGTCTGCGGCTCGGCCTCGACGACGAAATACTTGATGCCGCTGTTGGCGCCTTCGGTCAGCATGAAATCGACCCGGAGCTCGAAATCACCATACTCCTCGAGCGTGACGATATCCCCTCCGAAGGCGGCCTCGCCGCCGCCGGATTCGTTGACGACGAGCATCCCGTCGCGGACCTCCCAACCCCGGTCGGGCAGGGAGTCGCGGTAGGCGCCGCGCCAGCCGGCCATCGTCCGTCCGTCGAAGAGGAGCCGCCAGCCCTCCGCCTTCTCTTCGGCGGTGAGCGTGTTCGGTCGGATGTCGGGTCGAGGGGCCCGCCGGCAGGAGGGGATGCAACAGACCATGACGATCAGGCCCAGGACGGCGGGAACCCGGTCGAAAGCTTTCATGTCACGATGCTATGTCCCGACCGCGTTCTTGTCAACCCCGATTCGCCACGCGCGGCGGTTCCTGTTTTCCGCCCTCCGATCCGGCGCGGGCCGGGAATGAAAATCGGCGCCATCCCCGTTTCCGGTTTGCGTATGGCCGGACGGCGCGCAAATCCGGGCCTCCTCCTCCGCCGGACGAGGTCTTCCGGTCCCAGGCCTATTTCTTGGGAATCGGCGGCCGGGGCGGGAACACCGCCGGGTTCGCCTTGATCTTCTCCTTGATGACCTCGAGGGCCTTGTCGAGTTGGGCGTCCCTGCCGGCCATGACCGAGGCCGGGCCGTTGTCGACGAGGACATCCGGGTCGGCGCCGTGGTTCTCGACCCACCACTTGCCTTCCCGGCCGTAGAAGGCGTTGTTCGATTGCTGGACCGTGCCGTTGTCGACCGTTGTCTGGCCGTTGATGATCCCCACCAGCCCGCCCCAGGACGGGACGCCGACCACGGTGCCGAGTTTCCTGGCCTTGAAGTCCTCGACGAAGGCCTCCCCGTCCGAACCGTTGTTCTCGTTCGAGACGACGACGTAATTGCCGGTTCCGACCGACCCCGGGTAGCGGAAGGGCACCATGCCGCGGAGGTTGTTCAACGCGACCATCTGCCGCTCCAGCTTGTCGATCAGGAAGTACTCGGTCCAGCCGCCGGAGTTCCGCCGCAGGTCGAGGATGATCCCGTCCTTGTAGCGGAAGGCCCGCCAGAACTTGTCGAACTCGCCGATCCCGCCCGAGCCCATGGCGTTGATGTGCATGTAGCCGACCCGGCCCCCCGTCGCGTCCTGGACCTTGCGGACATTGTCGGTGAGCCAGCGGAAATAACGGAGCCGGCCGTCGCTTCGGACCGGCTCGACCGCGTAGGTCTTCGCGCCGGACGGCGTCGGCCTGGCCGAGACGGTCACGGTGACCTTCTGGCCCGGCGTCACCTGGAGGAGCTTGTAATAGTCGGCCGGCGGTTTGACCTCAACGCCGTTGACGGCGATGAGGTAATCCCCCTCCTTGACCCCGATGTCGGGCCGGACGAGCGGGCCCCGGAGGTCCAGGTTGTACTCGGTCGGGCCGTAGATCCTCGCCAGGCGGTAATATCCCGCCGTCTTGTCCGGGACGAGGTCGGCGCCGAGCAGGCCCGTGAACACCGGAGACGGGACGGCGGCCCGGGCCTGCGGCCCGTAATCGCCCCCGCTGATGTAGGTGTGCGAGACGCACAGTTCACCCACCATCTGGGAGAGGAGCCAGTTGAGCTCGCCCCTGGTCGACATGAACGGGACCCGGGCCCGGTAGGACTCGCCGAGGGCCTTCCAGTCGCGGCCGTGCATGCCGGCGTCATAGAAGAAATCCCGGTACCAGCGCCAGGTGTCGTTGAAAATCTGCGTCCACTCGGCGACGGCGTCGACGCGATAGAGCAAGTTCCGGAGGCCGAGCTTGCCGCCGGGGGCCTTGGACTTGAAGGCCTTGCCGACGGATGTCACATGGATGTCGGCGTCCCTTTCGACGACCAGCTGCTCGCCGCTGGCTGACAGGACGAAGTCGCGGATCTTGCCGTCGAGGACCGTTTCCTTGTGTTCGGCCGTATCGAAGATATGGAGGTCCCATTTGGTCGCCCCGCGCGGCTTGAAGATCTCCTCGTACTCGTCCTCGGTGAACTCGGGGACCGAGGCCCAGAGGACTTTGCCGTTGCCGGCCTTGAGAAAGAAATAGTTGCCGGCCGGGACGGGCAGCGGGAACGTGCGCGAGGCCAGCCCCTCGGTGTCGATACGGAAGGCGGCGCCGGGGCCGTCGGACTTTTTGGCGGGCCCATCCCCGGCGGCGAACGGAGGCCTCTCCCCCGCCCGGAGCTGGACGCACATCACCTGCTGCGGCGTCGCGATGACGTGGTTGTCCTCGTAGAAGTCCATCCGGATCGTGAAATCGCGGCTCGACAGGTAGTAGAGAAAATCGCCCGAGGCATCGAAACAGGGGTTGAGGTTGTCGTAGAAATCGTTCGTCACGGCGGTCTTCCTGCCCGTGGCCAGCTCATAGAGGAAGACCTGGCTGTTGCGGTTGAACTGGACGAAGGAATAGCAGATCCAGCCGGAGTCGGGCGACCAGCCGTAGTCGCTGACCTCCCAGTAGAACTCGTCGTTCTTGAGCTGGTTGGAGGAATCGACCTTGACCAGTTTCTTGGCCGCGACGTCGACGTAGAAGATCGTGAAGTCCTTGTTCCCGAACAGGATCCTCTTTCCGTCAGGCGACCAGACCGGATGGTAGTTGGTCCTGTCCAGCGTCGTCGTCAGGGGGACCCACTCTCCGCCCTCGATCTTTTGCATGTAGAGCTGGTATTCGCCCGTCTTGTCCGAGAAAAAGGCCACCCAACGGCCGTCCGGCGAGACGCAAGGGGACATTTCGCGCGTGCCCGGCGTGTCCGACAGGTTGGCCGTGGCCTCCCCCTCCGGGGCGATCGTGTAGACGTCGCCGCGGGCTTCGAGGACGACCGTCCGGCCGTCGTTCGAGACGTCCGCGTGATGCACGTAATCGCGCGGGTTGATCGTCCGGGTCCGCTTCAGCCAGTGATCGGCGGCGGCTTCGACCCGGAGCCGAGCCGTCCGACCGGTCACGACGTCCAGGACGTTCAGAGCGCCGTCCTGAATATAGACGATGCCAGCGCCGTCGGTGTCCGGCATCATGACGTCGAAGTCGGCGTAGCCGGTGACCCGAACGGCCTCCTTCGTCCCGATCTTCTGCTTGTAGATGTTGGCGACGCCGTTCCCGCGGTCCGAAACGAAGTACATGGCGTCGCCGACCCACATGGGGTAACTGTTCTTGCCCACATAATCGGAGACGGGCGTGAAGGCGCCGGACGCGAAGTCGTACATCCAGATGTCCTGATAGCGGCCGCCCTTGTAGCGCTTCCAGTAGTATTCCTCATCGCCCCGCCGGTTGTAGAGGATCTTGGTGCCGTCGGGCGAAAAGCTGCACAGGACGCCGCGGTCGAGCGGGAAGCGCTCGGGGGCGGAGCCCTCCCGGTCGACGAAATAGAGATTCGGGTCGCGCCCGACGACGTTCTCGTGCATCGAGCGGAAAACCACCCGCTTGCCGTCCGGCGTCCAGCCGACCGGCAGGGGCGTCCCCGGAGTATAGGTCAGCCGCACGGGCTCTCCTCCCTCGGCGTTCATGACGTAGACGGCCGTCGGCCCGTCGTAGCTCCCGGCAAAGGCAACCCACCGGCCGTCGGGCGAGAACCTGGCGAAGCTCTCCGTGCCCGGATAGCTCGTCAGGCGCACGGCCTGTCCCCCCGCCGCGGGAACGGACCACAGGTCCTGCTCGTAGGTGAAGACGATCCTGTCGCCGTGGATCGTCGGATAGGACATGAATCGGGCCTCCTCGGCGGCCAGGGCCGCGGCGGCCGCGAACATGACGGCGAACAATCCCGTTGCCAGTCTTCTCATCGATGCCTCCATTAAATCCCGAGCCTGGGCCCGCTCCCCTACAGCCCCATCTCCTTGATGACGTTCGACGCTCCCGAAAACTTGTCCGTCACGAAGAGGACCCAGCGGATGTCGACGCTGATCGAGCGCTGGAGTTCCGGGATGACGTAGTAGTCGCCGATGACGCTCTCGTAGGTCATGTCGAAGATGATGCCGATCTGCTCGCCCCTGGCGTTGAGGGTCGGCGAGCCGGAGTTGCCTCCGGTCACGTTGGTCGTGTTGAGCAAACAGGCCGGGACGTCCCCGAGGCGGGCGTCGGCGTAGCGGCCGAAGTCCCGGGCTTTCCAGAGTTCCTTGATCTTTTCCGGCACCGCGAACGGGAAATTCCCCGTATCCTTCTCGATGACCCCTTTCAGCGTCGTCTGCGGCAGGTACCAGACCGCGTCGCGGGGCGAATAGCCCTTGACCGGCCCGTAGGTGAAACGGATCGTCCCGTTGGCGTCGGGGGCGTAGGTTCCCTTTTTCATCTCCAGGATGGCCGCTTCGTAGGCCCTCTTCAGGTCGGCCCCCTCCCGGCCGATGCTCTGGCCTTCCTCGCGGATCGCCTTGAGCTCACGCTCCATGTTCGCGGCGAGCTTCAAAAACGGGTCGGGAACCGCGGCCAGGGCGGCCGGCTTCATATCCAGCAGATCCAGGCGCTTGCCCGGGTCGCCCAGGACGGTCTCCCCGTACATCGCCTCGACGCGGGACGCTATTTCGGCGTCAGAACCGGCCACGAGCCCGCGCAACGACTCCGGCCACCCGGCCCGGTCGGGATGCTTGGACTCGAGCCGCCGGAGCGTCCACTTGAGGAACTCGCGGTCGGTCGCGAACACGTAGCCCCGCTCGGCCGTCTGCATGCGCTGCCTGAGCCGGGGCAGGTTGCGGTCCTGGTAGGCGGGCTCCCTGTCCTGGTCGGGCTTCCGGAGCTCGGGCACGGCCCGGACGATCGTGTAGGCCTGGGAGAGAATCGTCGAGCCGCCGAGGACGCCGTCGAGGATCTCGCTCTTCGCATTGAAGGCCTTCCGCCGGACCTGGAAGGCCGCCAGGTCCGCGGCGATGGATCCGAATTTCCCGGCCCGGGCGGGGTCGACGTCGACCCAGTCCATCAGGACCTGTTCCTGGGCGGCCTTCTTGGCGACCAGGTCGTACTTGTCGAACCCCTCGAGCTTGCCCTGCATGTTCTTGAGCCCGTTGTAGAGTCCCTTGACCAGCGAGGCGTAGCGGATCTCGACTTCCTTGTCGTTGCGCCCGGCCGCCTCGTAAAAGGCGATGCGGCCCCGGTAATCCTCGAGCCTTTCGGCCATGGAGGTCCGGTCCGACTCGAGTTCGGCCAGGGCGTAGTTCCGGTAGGTGCGGCCCGGGTAGCCCATGACGAAGGTGAAGTCGCCCTCCTCGAACCCGTCGAGCGAAGGTTTCAGCCAGACTTTGGGCTGGTAGGGAACGTTGTCCGGGCTGAAGTCGGCGGCGGCGCCGCCGGGGCCGACGTAGGCGCGCAGGAACGAGAAATCGCACGTGTGGCGCGGCCACATCCAGTTGTCCACCTCCCCGCCGAAATTCCCGAGGTCCTGGGGCGGGGCATAGACGAGCCGGACGTCGCGGAGCTGCCTGAAGGTGTAGAGGTAATAGGCGTTGCCGCTGTACATCGAGGCCAGAACGCAACGCAGGTCCTTGCCCCCCTTCTCGCCCCGGGCGACGAGCTCCTTCTCGGCCTTTTCGTAGGCGTCGTAGCGCTGGCGCGGCGTCATCCCGGGCTTGAAGTAGGCGTTGACCCCGGCCGTCACGTCCTCGTATCCCAGGAGCACGCCCGCGGTGTAGCCCATGGCCGGGATTTCCTGCGCGGACGCCGAGGCCAGAAAGCCCTTGCTGATGTAGTCGTGGTCCTTGTCCGAGGCCCGTTGCAGGGCGCCGTAAGCCACGTGGTGGTTCGTCAGAATGAGCCCCGCCGGGCTGACGAACTCTCCCGTCCCGCCGCCGAGGTTGACGACGGCGCTCATCAGGCCCGTGCCGTCCTTCTTGTACAGGTCCTCGGGGTTCATCTGCAGCCCCTGGGCCTTGAGGTTCAGGTCCTTCATCTGGTGGGGCATCCACATCCCGTCGTCGGCCGGGCCGGGCAGCGCCAGGGCCAGGACGAGGCCGAGAATCAGGCAGGTGGGCTTCAGTCTCATGGTGTCCTCCGTTTTCGTCGAATTAGGGAACCGGCGGCGCCGGCCGCCCGATACACGAACGCGGCGGCGGGATCAATCCCGTCCCGCACGGTTTTCCATGCCTAGTCGATCGCATAAATCCGCACCCTAGCGTTGACGGCCTTGACGGCCTCCATGACCCAGAACGGCAGAGACGAGAACACGAGGATCACGCCGAGGTCGAGGAGGCCCAGGGCCTCCGTCTTAAAGACGGGCTGGAGAAAGGGGGCGTAGATAACGGCCATCTGGAGCCCGAACGACAACGTGTTGGCCAGGAGGAGATGGGGGTTGGTGAAAACCCCCAGCGCGAAAAGCGACTTCTTCTGGCTCCGGCAGCTGAAGGCGTGGAAGAGCTGGCTGCAGGCCAGGACGGCCAGGGCCGCGGTCCGGGCCCGGACGAGCCCCTCGCTTTCGAACTTCAGCACGAAGATGAAGGCTGAGAGGCTGCAGAAGGCGATGAATGCGCCCTGGGTCAGGATCAGCCAGGCGCGGGGCCTGGTGACGACCGGCTCGTCGGGCTTGCGGGGCGGGCGGTCCATGATCCGCTTGTCCACCGGGTCGACGCCCAGGGCCAGGGCCGGCAGGCCGTCCGTCACCAGGTTCACCCAGAGGATCTGGATGGGCAGCAGCGGGACCGGGAATCCCAGCAGCGTGGCGACGAACATGACCAGGATTTCCCCCGTATTGCACGACAGCAGGTAATGGATGAACTTCTTGATGTTGTCGTAGATGCCGCGGCCCTCCTCGACCGCCGCCACGATGGAGGCGAAGTTGTCGTCGGTGATGACCATGTCGGAGACTTCCTTGGTCACGTCGGTCCCCGTGATGCCCATGGCGACGCCGATGTCCGCCTCCTTGACCGCCGGAGCGTCGTTGACGCCGTCGCCGGTCATGGCCACGACTTCGCCGCGGCTCCGCCAGGCCCGGACCGATCGCAGCTTGTGCTCGGGCGCCACGCGGGCATAGACCGCGACCTTGTCGACGACGGCGGTGAGTTCCTCGTCGGAAAGGCGGTCGATGTCCTCCGCGGTCAGGGCCAGGGATTCAGGGCCGTAGAAGCCGAGCTCCTTGGCGATGGCCACGGCCGTGTTCCTGTGATCGCCCGTGATCATGACCGTCCGGATGCCCGAGGCCCGGCACTTGTCGATCGCGTCTCTCACCTCCGGGCGCGGCGGGTCCATCATGGCGATGAGCCCGTCGAACGTGAGGTCGCGTTCGATGGCCCCGGCCGCGTAGGAGCGAGGCTCTTCATCGAGCGTCTTGGAAGCCACCGCCAAGACCCGCAAGGCCTGGCCGGAAAGCGAGTTGTTGGCCGCGATAACCCTCTCCCGGTCCTCGTCCGTCATGGGGCGCTCCCGGCCGTTCTCGAGAATGTGACTGCAGTCCGCGAGGAGGATGTCCGGGGCGCCCTTGGTGAAGACCCGGTAGTCGCCTTCGGCCTTGCGGACGATCGTCATCTTCTTGCGCTCGGGGTCGAAGGGGATCTCCTCGACGAGCTCGAAGGTCCTCTCCTCCTCCCGCTTCCGGATGCCCGCCTTGGCGGCGACGCTCAGGATGGCGATCTCGGTGGGGTCGCCGAAGACCTTGACCCGTCCCTCGTGCTCGGAGAGATGGGCGTTGTTGCAGAGCACCCCGACCATCAGGCTGGTGAGCAGGTCGGGATGCTCTCCGGGCGGCACGGTCCGGCCGCCGGTCAGGAATTCGCCCTGAGGGTCATATCCGGATCCCGTCACCTCGAAGGAACCGAGCGAGGTCCAGACGGCCCGGACGGTCATCTCGTTCTTGGTCAGGGTGCCGGTCTTGTCGGAGCAGATGACCGTGGCGCAGCCCAGGGTTTCAACCGACGGCAGCTTGCGGATCAGGACGTGGCGCCTGACCATACGCTGGACACCCAGCGCCAGGGCGATGGTGACGACGGCCGGCAGTCCCTCGGGGATGGCCGCCACGGCTAGGCTGACGGCGGTCAGGAACATGTCCAGAACAGCCCCTCCCCGCCAGATCTGCACCCCGAAGATGACGGCGACCAGGACGAAGCAGAGATAGATGATCCATTTTCCGAACTGCTCGAGTTTCCGCTGGAGAGGCGTCGTCTCCTTGCGTATGGACTGGATGAGTCCGGCGATCCGGCCGAGTTCCGTGGCCATCCCGGTCTCGACGACGACGGCCCGGCCCTTGCCGGAGACGACGGCCGTGCCCATGTAGACGATGTTGGTGCGGTCGGCCAGGGGGATGTCGTCGGCGTCGAGGGACCGGCCGGTCTTCGCGACGGGCGAGGACTCTCCCGTCAGGCTGGCTTCCTGGACGGCGAAGTTGGAGGTGTGGCTGACGATCCGGCCGTCCGCGGGGACGTAGTCGCCCGCTTCGAGTTCGATGAGGTCGCCCTCGACCAGTTCCCTGGCAGGGGCGGACACGGGGGCCCCGTCCCGGACGACCTTGGATGTAGGCGCCGAGAGCTTGCGCAGCGCGGCCAGGCTCTTTTCGGCCCGATACTCCTGGACGAGGCCCAGGACCGCGTTCAGGAGGACGATCACCAGGATGGCCAGGGCGTCCACCCATTCCTTGAGGAAACCCGACACCAGGGCGGCGGCGATCAGGACCCAGATAATGAGGCCTTCGAACTGTTCGATGAAGATGGCCAGAGGGCCCCGGCCCTTCTTCTCCAGGAGTTCATTGGGGCCGTTTTTCTCGAGGCGGGCCCGGGCTTCAGTGGAGGTCAGGCCCTGGCCGACATCGGTGCCGAGGAGCCGGGTCACCTCGCCCGCGCTCAGGTGCCACCATTGCCTCATGCTCGTCCAGTCCCTCCTCGCGGAATGCCGCGCCCGAAAGTGGCGGGCGCGGACCGTTTTCGAACCGCTATTATATCCGCCCGACGGTAAAAAGCCCAGCCTTTCCGCCTCCCTCCCGTGCTTCGGGCGTTCCTGCTTTCGGACGGGGACGCTTCCGACCCTCTTCCCCTCCGGTAGGGAAATGTGTATAATAAGTCGCTCGAGATCGGGGAGTAGCGCAGCCTGGCTAGCGCACAGCGTTCGGGACGCTGGGGTCGTGGGTTCAAATCCCACCTCCCCGATGGTTTCCCCCTTTGCCGACAAGGACCACATGTATATCAAAGACATCAGGGATTGCCAGCCGATAAGGGCGGGAGACGGGTCGGCCTTGCGCGAGATCCTCAACGCCGGGAAGGGTTCTTTCGCGTTCGGCTACAGCCTGGCCCTGGCCGCCGTCGAGGCGGGCGGCCGCACCAAGCCCCATCGCCTGAGGAGCTCGGAAGTCTATTACCTCCTGTCAGGCCGGGGGCGCATGCACGTCGACGGCGAGACATCTGAAGTTGCGGCGGGGCAGGCCGTCTACATCCCGCCCGGGGCCCTGCAGTTCATCGAGAACCGGGGGCCCGGCCGGCTGAAGTTTCTCTGCCTCGTCGACCCGGCCTGGCGCCCCGGGGACGAGGAAGTCCCGGACTGACCGCTGCCTGCCCGACATGAATCCCCTCCCCGTCCCTTCGCCCGAGGCCGAGCCGCGTCCCGCAATGATCCGCAGGCTGTTCGACCTGCGGCGCCGGATGAGCTGGAAGCAAGCCTTCACGGCCCTCAAGTACCCGAACTACCGGGTCTGGTTTTGGGGCCAGATGTTTTCCCTTTTCGGCAGCTGGATGCAGACCACGGCCCAGGGCTTTCTCATTTTCGAGCTGACGAAATCCCCCACCTATCTGGGCCTCGTCGGATTCTCGATGGGCCTGCCGACCTGGTTCTTCATGCTCTATGCGGGGGTCATCGCAGACCGCGTCTCCAGGCGTTCGCTCATCGTCATCACCCAGACGGCCATGATGTTGCTGGCCTTTCTGCTGGCCGCCCTGACCTTTCTGCGCCTGGTCCAGCCCTGGCACATTCTTCTGATCGCCCTCCTTCTCGGCGTCGCCAACGCCTTCGAGGCGCCCGCCCGCCAGGCTTTCGTCCTGGAAATGGTCGACCTGCCCGACCTGACCAACGCCATCGCCCTGAACAGCGCGATGTTCAACACGGCGACGGCCGTCGGCCCGGCGGCGGCCGGGATCGTCTACGCCCTGTTCGGGCCGGGCTGGTGCTTCACCGTCAACGCGGTCACGTTTCTGCCCGTGATCGTCGCCCTCCGGCTCATGAAACTGGCCCCCTTCTCTCCGCGGCCTGACCGCAACCACACCCTCACGGACCTCAAGGAAGGGCTGAAATACGTGACCGGGCACCCGCTGATCCGGACGACCATCGTTCTGGTGGGGGTCGTGACGCTGTTCGGCATTTCCTACGTCGTGCTGATCCCCGCCTGGGCGGTCAACGTCCTCCACGGCGGCGCGGCCACGAACGGCTTTCTCATCGCCGCCCGCGGGCTGGGGGCCCTGGCCGGGGCCCTGGTCATCGCCAGCCTGGGCCGGTTCGCGTTCAAGGGCAGGCTGCTGACGATCGGGTCGATCGCCATGCCCGCCCTGCTTATCGTCTTCGCCTTCGCCCGCTGGGTCCCCGTGTCGCTCGTCCTGCTGTTCGCCGCGGGGCTGATGCAGATCTTCTTCTACAACCTGTGCAACGCCCTCATCCAGACCTCCTCCCCGAACGAGCTCCGGGGCCGCATCATGGGGGTTTACACCTTCGTCTTTTTCGGCCTTCTGCCGGTCGGGGCCCTGGCCATCGGGACCGTGGCCGGCCGGCTGGGCTCTCCGGCCGCGGTCACGATCAGCGCCTCGCTGGCTTTCCTGGCCGCCGTCCTGGTCCGCTTCGCCGCGCCCCGGCTTTGGGCGCACGATTAGGCGCCGTCGCCCGGGCCCGGCTAGTCGAGTTCGACGAGGTCGTAGTCGGTCGTCCCCAGGCCGAGCTTCTCCCCGTGGCGGAGCTGGAACGACCAGTCGATGTCATACGCCTTGCGGAAGGCGTCCCGCCCGCCGCCCTTCCGGATGACGAGGTCGGCCGTGGCTTTGTCCACGGCGATGGGGTCGAGCGAGGCCAGGATGCCGATGTCGGGAACGATGCGGGGGTCGTCGCGGGCCATGCAATCGCAATCCTTGGTGATCTTGAGAAGGAAGTTCAGGAAGCCGGCCTTGCCGCTGAAATGGCTGTAGACCCGATGGGCGTACTCGGCCATTTTTTCCTGGAGCCGCCGGGAATCCTCGTCCCATTTCATCTTGATCGCGCCAGGTTTGCAGACGACCAGGCATTCCCCGCAGCCGACGCACTTGGCCGGGTCGATCGTGACATGGCCTTCGGCCTGGACGATGGCGGCCTCCGGGCACAAATCGAAACACACGCCGCAGTTGCGGCACTGCTTGGCGTTGACCCGGGGATGGACGACCGAATGCTGGTCGAGCTTGCCGGCCCTGGAGGCGCAGCCCATGCCCATGTTCTTGATGGCCGCCCCGATGCCCGTCTGGACGTGTCCCGTAACGTGCGTCAGGCACAGCAGGACGTCGGCGTCCAGTATGGCCGAGGCGATCTTGGCTGATCGGGTCCGGGGCCGGGCGCTCCGGGTTTCGTACTTGTCGCGCCCGATCAGGCCGTCGGCGATGATGACGGGAATGCCGAGGGCGGCGGGCGTGAAGCCGTGGGACCAGGCCAGCCGGATGTGATCGACCGAGTTCGAGCGGTGTCCGACGTAAAGCGTGTTTGAATCCGTCAGAAAGGCCCGCGGGGTCCTTTTGCCGATCGCCCAAACCAGCCCCTTCAGCCAGTCCGGCTTGATGTAGCCCGTCCCCTTGACCTCCCCGAAATGGATCTTGAGGGCGGCAAAATCGTCTTTTTCGATCCTCCCGTCGAGGCCCATGGCCAGGTAGGCCTTCGCCGTCTTGGCGGACAGGTCGTCGGCGGGTTCCCCGGCCTCGGCCGGGATGAAGTATACCTTGCTTTTCATCGAGGGCGGCGGGCCTCCCCTATCGGGCCAGAGACTTCATCGCCGCGGCGACGCCGCTTCCGGGTTCGAACCCGTATTGGAGAGTGGCGAGGGTCTGCTCGATCGCCCGCATGGCGAACTCGATCTGGTCGGCGGTCAGGTTGCCCATGTGGCCCATCCGGAACACCCGGCCCTTGGACTCGCCCAGGCCGCCGGCCACGACGACGCCGTTTTCCTTGAGAGTGTCCCTAAAGGCCTGATCGTCGAGCTCCTCGGGATAGACGACGACCGAGAGGGTGGAGGCGCGGGAGCCGGCCTCGGTGAACAGGGCCAGGTTCAGGGCCGCGAGTCCCGCGCGGATCGCCTCGGCCTGCCGCTCATGGCGTTTGAACCTCTGTTCGATCCCCTCTTCCATGACGACCCGCAGCCCCTCGTGGAAGGCCCTGATCTCATTGACGCAGGGCGTCGAGAAGTACAGGGAGGGGTCGTGCATGATGGGCAGCCAGCGGAGGAGGTCGGAGTAGTAGGCGGGAATGGCCTCCAGGTTGCGGCGCTTCTCCATGGCCCGCTCCGAGAGGACGAGAACGGACAGGCCGGGAGGCACGCCCAGGCACTTCTGGGCCGCCGTGAACACGACGTCGATTCCCCACGAGTCCATCCTCTCGGGCATCCCGCCCGTGGCGCACACGCCGTCCACGATGAACAGCGCCGGGCTTTTCCGCACGACCTTGGAATAGGCTTCGAGAGGCGCCGCCACGCCGGTGGCCGTATCCACGTGGGTGCACACGACGGCCTGGTAGACCCGTTCCCCGAGGCGCGCCTCGAGTTCCCCGGCCGGGACGGCCTTTTCCGGGTCGGCCTCGAGGACATCGTGCCGGAAGCCGAAGGTCTGGCAGATCTGGGCCACTCGCTCCCCGAAATAGCCCTGGGAGACGACGAGGACCCTGTCCTCGGGGTCGATCGTGTTCAGCAGGGCCATCTCCATGGCCAGCGTTCCGGAGCCGGAGATGATGAAGGGCTCGCCCTTCTCGCAGAAGACGATATCCTTGAGGTGCCCGCACGACTCGCAGAGCGCCTGGACCATTTCGGGCCCCACGTGGGACACGGTCGGCTGGGCCAGGACCCGGAGAATCCGCGGCAGCACGGGGCTCGGCCCGGGAATCAAGAGCAGCTTGTCATTTGACATGGATCACCCTCCTCATGAGATTTCTGACTCCATGTTACCAATCGTCGCGGATAAATCAAGCCGGAGCGTCGTCAAACGAGCTCCTCCAGCCGTCGGCGGAGCGGCTCGATCGACTCGTAAACCTCTACCGGGAAGCCCGCGAAGGAGCCCGCCTCGGCGGACAGGATGAAAATCCTCGCGATGCCGGCGTCCACGGCGGCCAGAAAATCGAACCGGCTGTCTCCGACCACGCAGCATTCTTCCCTGCTGACCGCGAACCGGTCCATCACCCTGAGGAGAGGCGCCCCGGAGGGCTTCCACAGGCCGGATTCACGCGTCAGGACGAGGTCGAAGACGAGGTCGAACTTCGCCAGGATGAAGTCTGTGTTGGCCCTGGAGTTGTTGGTGACCAGAGCCGACCTGACTCCCGCGTCCTTGAGAAACGCCAGAAGCTCGCCGACCCCCTGACGGAGCACCGAACCGGCCGTCTGTTCGAATTCGTGGCGCTCGAGGATGGCCCACTTCCGCGACCGGTCCGGACCTTCGAGGGAATCGAGGTAGCCCAGCACGGAGGCGTCGCCCGTCTCCAGCTCTTCCCTTATGGCCGGCCAGTTATAGACGTTCTCGACGACGGTCCCGTCGAGGTCGAAAATGACGGCTCTCAGGCCCATGTCCGGACACGCTCAGCCCGAGCTTCCGTCCACCTTGACCCGTCCGACCTCGAAGAGAGGCTCCCCCGCATTGCAGGGCGGCGTACGGATGATGTACAGCAGGATTCCCGTGAAGGGGGCCCGGACCTCCTCCTTCACGTCGCCCAGGTAGTCCTTGACGACGCCCACGACCTGGCCCTCCCGGACATAGTAGCCCATGTCCAGTTTGGGATAGAACAGGCCGTCCCATTTCGAATTGACGACCTCGTATTTGTCGATCCAGACCGGGTCGGTGGCCGGCTCGGGATCTCCGGCGATCATGCCGCGGCCCCGCATCACGCTCAGGACGCCCGCGACATTGCGGGCCACGGATTCCTCGTCGGTCCGGCCGAGATAGCCGGATTCAGTGGTCACGGCGGGCTTCCCGCGCAGGATGGCCGTGTTGCTCAGGTACTTGGAATCGGCCGGGTCCTTGGAGCGAGTTTCGTCGATGATGATGTGCGGCAGGCCGAAATCCAGGGCCAGCGTGCGGGTGGATGCGTCGAAGGCCGGGTCACCACTGATCATCCAGTACGAGTAAGGCATGAGGGCCTCGTTGGCGTCGCCGCAGTGCATGTCCAGCAGGATGTCGCAGCGGTCGACCACCGAGGCCGTCAGGACGGCCGCGATCCTCTGGCTCATGGTGCCGTTCGGGTCCCCCGGAAAGACCCGGTTGAGGTTCTTCCAATCGAAGGGGTTGTAGTAAACGGTCCGGCGCTGGAAGCTCGGCAGGTTGGCGATGTGAACCATAAGGACCGTCCCCGAGAGCGCCTTGGGGTCGATCATCGTCTTCAGGCGGTAGAGGGCCAGGATCGGCGGGTACTCGTAGGCGTGGACGCCGGCCACCAGGGCCAGCACCTTGCCCGGCCTGAAACCGTGAATGACGGTCACGGGAATCCGCGTGCCGTCGCCGTCCTTTTCGGGGACCGTGAGATATCCCGAAGCGGACTCGCCGGGGGCGACGCTCAGGCCGGCCAGGTCGAAGGGCCTCCGCTGCGGCATCCCGGCCGCGGGCGCGGCCGCCAGCGCGACGAAAAGACAAAATCCCAGGGCTTGGCGAAGCCGTCCGATCGTCATTCGAAGCCTCCTCGCGAAGAATACCGTGGCTATTCTAGCCCACGGCCAGGGGAAAGGTCCAGCCCGGCCACCCCGGGGAATCACATTTTTGTTGCAACCCTTCCGGCCGCTTTGCTATAATCCGTTGGACAAACACCCAGGAGGCCTCAAACCATGGGAAAAGCCATAGCGGTCATCGGCGGGATCATCTCCATGGCGGGAGGTATCGCCCTCGTGATCTTCTCCGCGACCTTCCGCTTCGCGTTCGTCAAACTCGTCGAGGGGTTCATCCCCCCGCTCCTCTTCTTCGGCGGGCTGATCGGTCTGATCGCCGGCATCAGCAGCATCAAGGACGCCCAGAGGACCAAGAAGCTCGAGCTGGAGAGCGAAGAGAAACCGACCGAACCCTGAGCGTCCCGGGCACCCGCCCGAGTGACACCGCATTCCCCGGGCCGGCAGGGGCTGCCCGTCGGCCTTTGCCCTGCCCAATTCCTTGTGCTAAAATAGTGACAGGCCCGTGGCTGTCCTCAATATTTTCGCGTTGTCGCTCCTGATCTCCTTTCCTTCGTCGCCGGCCCACACGATCGAACGCGCCTTTCTCGAGAATTCCCCGCAGATCCTGCGGTCTTTGTTCACCTCGTCGGGAGACATCCCGCTGTCTCTGCCGGACCCCCTGTCCTGCGCCGACCAGGTTTCTCCCGGCCAGGCCTACTTTCTCTTCGAACGGATTTTCGCCGATTTCAAGACCACCGAGTTTTTCGTCGATGCGCGTCTTTCCACCCTATACGACAGGCCGGGAGGGATTCTCAACGCGCGCTGGTCCCTCCGCAACCTGAGGACGGGGGCCCAGTATCCTTTCCGCGTTTTTTTCTACCTCATCCCCGAGTCGGCCGGCCCGGGCGGGACGGGGCCGCCGGATACCGCCCGGGTCCTCAAGATCGCGGAGATCCGGGCGGAGAGGCTTTGATGAAGCGGCGGAAGCCTTCGGTCCGCAACCTCCTTCTCCTCGGGGCCGGGTCGGCCGTCGTCCTGGCCGTGATGGTGACTCTCTCGTCACTGGCCCTGCCCGGGCTCCTTTCCAGGGGCTACGACCAGAAGAGCCTGCAATTCCTGAAGAGCCGGGCCGGCGTCGTTCGAAAGGAATTCGCCGGCCTTCTGGCCTCGCTCGAGGCCCGGAAGGGCCGTTTCGCCGGAGCCCCGCTGCCGGCCGACCCCGAGGCCTGCTTCGCTCTGTTCAAGTCCTCGGGCCTCGACCCCGAGAGGGAAGGCATCGCCCTCACGGGCGCGGACGGAGGACTGGACATCTGGTACGGCAACGTCCTCAACACGGCGGACATCGTGCCCCGGGAGGCCTTCCGGGAACTGAAAGTCCGGCCGGAAGCGTTCCTCATCCGCAGCAAGGCTTCCGTGTACGTCGCCGCCATCCAGCCGCTCGACGGCGGCCGCAGCCTGCTCATCCACTACCGGTTGCTCGCGGTCATCCCCCGGTTCCAATCTTCCTACGCCCTCGATTACGACGCCCTGCGCCACACCGCCGGCACCGCTTTCGACATCGACTACTGGGATTTCCAGGAGGACGTCTCCGGCTTCGAGACGTTCTTCGGACGGAACGAGGACGAGTTCGTCGGGCAGCCGCGTCAAAAGAACGAAATCCAGACGCTGTTCTTTCCTCTCAGGAACGAGTCGGGCCGGATTCTGGCGACCGTCACCCTCACCTCGCCCTCGCTGACCTCCAAGCTGACCGGGGTCAGGGAAGACCTGCGGCTCGTCCTGTATCTTCTCCTGGCAGCCGCCGCCTTGCTGGGCCTCGTTTTGCTCTGGACCTCTCCGGGCTTCCAGGGCGGGCGGGAGATCGTTCCGGGGATACTCATCGTCCTCCTCGCGGTGGGGCTCAGGTTTCTGGCCTTTCCGGTCGGGCGGCTTCAGAAGGTCCAGGCCCTGTCCGCCTTCTCGCCCCAGGCGGCGGGGTTTCCGTCCTTCGCGGGGCTGACCCGTTCGCCGGCCGATATCGCCCTGACGGCCCTCCTGGTTTTCGGCCTCGCGGCCTGCCTGGCGGCCTACGGCCGGCGGCTCTTTCGGCGCGAACCGGGAAAGCCGTCCGGGCTCCTGTCCCCGGCTCTCGACGTGCTGTCGGGAGCCCTGGCCGCCGGGGGCCTGCTCCTCGTCTACGGACTCGTCAAGCGCCTCGTCTTCAACGCGAATCTGTCGCTCCTCCGCTGGAGCCTGGACCCGTCCTTCATCCTGCTCCAGCTCAGCCTGCTGCTCTTTCTCGCCGCCCTCGCTCTGGTCGCGGCACAGGCGTTCCGCCTGGCCGCCCTGAGGTCATCGAACCTCTGGCTGTCGTTCGGGCTCGTCTTCCTCACCTCGACGGCGGTGCTTCTCGCGGGCGGCGGCGGCGCGTCCCCGTTTCTCCTGGCCTCCGCTCTGGCCTTCCTTTCGTGGGCCTTTTTCGTTTCCCGCCTCCCCGCGCTCCTCTGGCACAGGGAGTTCGCCTTTCTCGGCCTGCTTCTGGCCGCCCTGTGGACCTCCGTGTCCCTGGGAAACCTGACTTCGCTCAGAACTCATGAAATCCTGGAGACGACGCTCAAACGCACCATCCTCTCCCAAGAGACCTGGGGGAACTTCCTGATGGAGCAGTCGTTCCCCGACCTCGATCGCAATCAGAGGTCGATCGTCGCGTTCTTCAAGAACCCGGTCGACCCCGACTTCGCCCATACCCTCTGGCAAAAAAGCCTGGTGGCCAAGTTCAACTGGTATTCGAGCCTCGAGATCCGGGACGCCGAAGGCGGCATCCTCAGCCGTTTCTCCCTCAACGTCCCCAAGTTTTTCGGCAGGACGCCCGAGCTCGAGCCGTCGGACGACTGGGCCGTCGTCCGCCAGGCGATGAACTTCATCGGGCAGGAAAAAGAATTCCTCGTGGGCTACCGGGACTGGCACGATGAAACCCATTATCTGGGGAGAGTGATCCTCCACGTGTCCCTGGACCCCGAGATGCTGCCCTTCCTGTACTCGGCCAACCCGTACTTCGAGGCCCTGCGGACCGACCCCATGCCCTCGCTGAACCAGTTCGACTTCGGCTGCGCCATCTACAACCTCGACGGAAGCCCGCTTTTCAACCCGCAGAAGCTGACGTCGGGCCTGGCCCTGGAGGACCTGGAACGGACCGCCTCTTCGCCCGCGGGCTTCTGGACCGCGTTCAGGGAGGGAGGCCAAGCCTACGACGCCTACGTCTTCCGGACCGCCGACAGGGTCTACAGTCTGTTCACGCCCCGCAGGGACCTCAAGACACGGTTCGTCGATTACCTGCGCCTCTTTTTCTTCGACCTGGCGGTCGTCGCCTTCATCTTCGTCGTCGCGACCCTGGTTGCCGGCCGGGCCCGGTTCAGGCGGCCGTTCCACTCGTTCTCCAACCGGGTGTACGCGGCCTTCCTGGCCGTGGCCATCATCCCGCTTCTCATGTACACCTACTTCACCCGGAACCTTTTCGACCGGATCTTCGCCCAGCGCTACGTCGAGGACGCCGCGATCCACGCCAGCTACGCCCAGGGACTCATGGAGGCTTTCCTGATCATCGGGCCGACCGAGGTTTCGCCCTACCTGGCGCCGTCGGAGGACCTCGCCCTGTGGGTCAGCTCGACGCTCTCCAACGACGTCAACCTCTACAAGGACGCCGTGCTCCTGGCCTCGAGCCGGCGGGAATTCTTCGACAGCGGCCTGCTGCCCGACCTCCTCGACGGCGAGGTCTACGAGAGCCTGGTCTACGGCCGGAAGCCGTTCACGACCAAGCGGACGATAATCGGCGGCTACTCGTTTCAGACCCTGACCGTGCCGTACGAATACGCCAACGCGACCCTGTTCGTGTCCCTGCCGTTTCCCTTCGAGCAGCAGGAAACGGCCCGCGCGACCAGGGGCATCGTCGAGTTCCTGGTCCTGATCACCGCCTTCTTCATGGTCCTGGTAATCCTGTTCGCGAGGGGCATCCGCGGCATGATTATCGTCCCGGTCCGGAAACTCGTGGCCGGCACCCGTGAGGTCGGGCTGGGCAACCTGGAGGTCCGGATCGACCACCGGTCCCGCGACGAGATGATGACGCTCATCGAGGGATTCAACACCATGGTCGGAAACCTCAAGACCCACGAGCAGGAGCTGGCCGAGATGAGCAAGAAGGTCGCCTGGACCGAGATGGCCCGGAAGGTCGCCCACGAGATCAAGAACCCGCTCACCCCGATCCAGCTCTCGGCCGAACACGTCCTGAAGGTTTACGAGGAGAAGAAGGGCGACCTCGACCGCACCCTGAAGGAGTCGATGTCGTATATCGTGAGCGAGGTCGAACACCTGCGCCGGATCGCCCGGGAGTTCATGGAGATATCCCGGGACACGGCCCTCAACAAGGAGCCGTTGGACCTCCGGGATGTCCTGGACGAGACTCTCCTGCCCTACCGGAAGCTTCTGTCCGAGCGGATCCGGTTCAGCGTCGTCTATGAAGGGCCGAATTTCGCCGCCCGAGGCGACGCCGTCAAGCTCAGGACGGCCTTCCGGAACATCATCGCCAACGCCGTCGAGGCCATCGCCGGGAAGGGCGAGGTCTCCGTCAGGGCGGCCCGCGAAGGGTCCCGCTACGTCGTTGAAATCCGCGATTCCGGCCCGGGCATGAGCCGGGAGACGATCGAGCGGATCTTCGACCCCTACTTCTCGACCAAGGACTCCGGGACCGGGCTCGGCCTGCCCATCGCCAAGAAGATCTTCGAAGAGCACGGCGGCACGATCCGCGTCGCCGGCGAGCCCGGACGCGGCACGTCCGTCACGATCGAGCTTCCGCTCCAGGACTAGCCGGGCGGCTCCGCCGGCGGGCCGTTTCGTTCCGGGGCGGACGAGGACTCGCATTCCGCCGGTTTTTCTGGCACAATAACCGGGCGAACGCGGACCCCTGAAAGGACCGACCATGGCCAAGACGCTCGTGACCTACTTCAGCCGCACCGGCAACACCAGGAAGGTCGCCGAAGCGATCTTTGAGGAAATCCCCGGCGACAAGGACCTCGGGCCGATCGACGAAGCAGGTGATCCGGCTCCCTATCGGGTCCTTTTCGTCGGCTTTCCGGTCAACAGCCACAGCGTCCCCTATCCGGTCGAGGTTTTCCTCAAGAGGATTCCGGCGGGCAAGAGGGTGGCCCTGTTCTCGACGCACGGGTCGGTGACCGGAAGCAGCCTGTCCCGGGAGGCCCTCGAATACGCCTCCGTTCTCGTCAGGTCGGCCAAGGTCGTCGGCACGTTTTCCTGCCGCGGCAAGGTTTCGCTCGAGGCCCTAGGGGTCCTGATGAAGTCGCCCGAGCACGCCGCCTGGACGGATATGGCCGCTTCCGCGGCCACGCATCCCGACGACCACGACCTGGCCGAAGCCCGGGCCTTCGCCCGCTGGGTCATGGCCCTGACCGCCCAGGACTAGGCAAAACGGCGCCGGGCCTGACCCTTGCCGTATTACAGGAACAAGGAGGTGCCGGGTCTGCGCAATGCCGATTTTCTCGACCCGTTGAAAAGCGAAAACCGGCATCCCGTCACACCCGGGGCCATGTCTCCAGGGCTTCACCCTTCGACGCCGCGCGTCCGCAGCCGCCTCGGCCCGTGAATGCCCGGGCCGGGCCGCCCGGTCAGTTGGCCGGGCGCTGGGCGGCCCGGATCCTTTCGAATCCCGAAACCGCCACGAACTCCAGGGGCTCCGCCTTTTCCAGTTCGTCGAACAGGAGGTTGAGGCCCAGGGTGTCGCTGGAGATGTGCCCGGCGATCACGATGTTCAAGTTGGCCTTCTTGGCGCACTCCAGCGCGTCTTCACTGAGATGCATGCCGACGATCGTGCTCACCCCGGACGCGGCGTGCTGGGCGTAGATGTCCTTGGAGCCTTCGGTGCCGCCGGTCATGTCCACGAAGATTTTCCCGCAACGGTTGCCTTCCGAGCCGCTGACGATCTTCGGGCCGGCCGTCAACCGGGTCGCTTTCCGGTACTCGGGAATCCTCTTGAGGAGCTCGAGGAGGTCTTTGAGCCTCTCGGGCTCCCTGGCCTTGAACAGGCCGGTCAGGTAGGAGGTGACGCAGTTGTCGGCCACCGTGTGGAGGCACATCATGGGAATCCCCAGGAGGCGGGCGGCGTCGACGGCCCGGGTGTGGTTGACGGGGAGCAGTCTCCGCTCGATCTCCCCGATCCGCTTGTCCATCAGCTGCTCGGCCACGGAAACGTTGACGCCGCAGGCGGCCAGGAGGTCGGACTGAAGGCGCATGACGTCGTAGAGGCGGGCCAGGGCGCGGCCGGCCGGGTGATGGGCGATGACGAGGTCGATCGCCCGCCCGAAGTCCTTGTTGAGAGTGTGGGCGAGGAGCAGCTCGGCGACGTCCATGTCGATGCCCACGATCGCCTTCTTGACCTCGGTTTCGGGCCCGCCGAAGAGAACCCTCGAGTCGGCATAGGGGTTGAACAGCCTGTCGGTGTCGTAGTTTTCGATGTCCTCGCCGGTGAGTTTCTTGAACTCCGCTTCCTCGGTTTCCAGGATCTTCTTCATTTCCGCGGGTCCCCTGAGGTCCCGGGAAATCCCGACTTCGACGGCTTTCTTGTAAAGCGTATCGAGGTTCATCATCGGCTCCTTTCATGGTTTGGGATAGGGCCGGGCGACCGTTCTCCGTTCCCCGACCCGCCGGTCCGGAAGGGACGCGCCGCCATGGGCTCACGCCCGGCCGCCGCGGCGGGAGGCCGCTCCCGCAGGACGTCTTGCGTCCACTCGTCTCCGCGGAAGCGCCGCCCCAGGGTTTCGAAGCTCCGGAAGGCCAGCCTCGCCCCCTCGAGGGCTCGGGCCAACTCGACGGCACCGCTCCCCCGGCGGCCCGCATCGATCAGAAGAAGCGCCCGGTAGGCCCGAAAACGGACGGCATCGAGGGCGGACAGGCCGTCGCCGAGGTCCTGCTGGGCCGTCCGGAATTCCATGAGGGTGCTCTCGAACAGTCCCCGCCGCCTGGCGGAGGCGTAGCAGCCCTCGAGAATGAAGCTCGCGGCCCCGGTCAACCAGCCGATTTCGACGGCGGCCTGCATGTCGCAGGCCGGCTCCGCCCTGTCGTCAGGGCTCGGCTCCGCGAGCGCCGGCCGGGCCCGGCCCGGAGCGCAGGCCGCGAACTCCTCCAGAACCAGGGCCGCCTCGAAGAGACGCAAGGGGCGACCCCGCCCGGCCGGAAATCCGGGGAAGCCCAATTTTCCGAGTTCACGCGCCGGGCCGGGGCGCCCACCCGTTCCGGGGCCTGCCTGTCCCGAAGGCGCAAGCGGCGTCTCCCGGGCCAGCGCCCGGGCGGCCCGGCGCAGTTCCCGCTGTTCCGGAGTGAGAAAAGCGTCCATGGCGTCTTCAAAATCCCCCAACCATCTTACAGACCGCGCCCGTCGGTTTCAAGCCAATTGACAGGCCCCGGAAATTCCTCTATGTTCGATTTATGGCACGCGCATTTTTCCGGCTCCTCGTCTACGTCTTTATCTTCTATCTCGTCTACCTCGTGATCAGGATTTTCCGGGCCGCGACGAAACCCAGGAACACGCCGCCGCCCCAAGTCCAGGGGGTCATGGTCAAGGACGAGATCTGCAACACCTACGTCCCCAAGGAGGCCGCCCTCCGCGAGGTCTTCAAGGGCGAGGAGCACTTTTTCTGCTCGGAAGAATGCCGCCACAAATTCCACGAGAAGCTGCGGGCCCGCTGAACGGGCCGAGGGCGCCCTCACCAGCCCGCGCCGATCTCGAAACCCGAGAACTCGCCGGTGTAGCCCTGCCATTCGACATCGGCGCCGTCGACATGCGCCATGGGGGGACCCGTCTTGACGCGCTCCAGAAACTGTTCGACGTTTTCCCGCTCGCCCTCGGCAAGTATCTCGACCCGGCCGTCGTAGAGGTTCTTGACCCAGCCCGTCAAGCCGAGGCTGAGGGCCCATTTCTCGGCGTAGTAGCGGAAGGCGACGCCCTGGACCCGGCCGGACAGCAGGACGTGCACTCTGACTTTATCCCCCATGGCCAAATTCTAGCATATCGTCCTCGGGCCGGGCAACGGAGCCGGCCGGGCCTGAAATCACCGGTGATCGCACGGGCTCGGCAGGCAGGAGTGGCGCCCCCGTTGAAAGGACGGGGCCGGGTCTGTAAAACTCCGGAAGGACCCGGCATTTTGCAGACCCGGCCCCGTCTTATATAATTGTCTTTTGGCTGAGCCGCGGCGACATTCATGATCGAACCCAGCAAATCCCTGGCCCTTTTCCATCCGCTGATTGCGGGCTGGTTCGAGGGCACCCTGGGCGCTCCGACCGCCGTCCAGGCCGAGGCCTGGCCGGTCATCGCCAGGGGCGACCATGTGCTGGTCACAGCCCCCACCGGAAGCGGGAAAACCCTCACCGCCTTCCTGTGGGCGCTCGACCGTCTCGCGACCGGGGACTGGCCCGGCGGGCGGACGCGGGTCCTCTACGTCTCCCCTCTCAAGGCGCTGAACACCGACATCCGCCGCAACCTCCTGGAGCCCCTGGCCGGGCTCGAAAGCGTCTTCAGGAAAGCCTGCCGGCCCTTCCCGGCCATCCGTGTCGAAACGAGGAGCGGGGACACGCCGCAGGCCGAGCGGCGGCAGATGCTCCGGCGGCCCCCCGAGATCCTGATCACGACTCCGGAGAGCCTCAACATCCTTCTCAGCTCGCGGTCCGGGCGCGGGATTCTGGACTCTCTGCGGACGGTCATCATCGACGAGATTCACACGGTCGTCGGCGACAAGCGCGGCGTTCATCTCATCACGGCCGTCGACCGTCTGGTCCCCCTGAGCGGCGAGTTCCAGCGGATCGCCATCTCGGCCACGATCAAGCCCCTGGCAACCGTCGCCGAGTTCGTGGGCGGGCTGCGCCTCGAGCCGGGCCCGGCCGGTCCCCGCTTCGTCCCCAGGCCCGTCACCATCGTCCGCTCCGGCGAGGGCAAGCGGTACGACCTGCGGGTCATCCGTCCGGAAGACGGTGCCGACGGCGGCGCGGGCGAGACGCGCTGGGTCCCGCTGGTCCGGGAGTTCCGCCGCATCATCGACCGGAACCGCTCCTCGCTGTTCTTCGCCCGGAGCCGCCGGATGTGCGAGCATCTCACGCTCCGCATCAACGAAGGGGAAGAAAGCCCCGTCGCCTACGCCCATCACGGGTCGCTGGCCAGGGAGCTCCGGCTGGAGGTCGAGGGCAAGCTCAAGGCCGGCGACCTCAAGGCCATCGTGGCCACCAACTCGCTCGAACTCGGCATCGACATAGGCGCCCTGGACGAGGTCGTCCTCGTCCAGTCGCCGCCGTCCATAGCCTCGGGCGTGCAGCGCATCGGCCGGGCGGGGCACCGGGTCGGGGCCGTGAGCCGCGGCACCTTCGTCCCGACCCACGACGAGGACATCGTGGAATCGGCGGTCATCGCCGCCGCCGTCGAGGCCGGGGACATCGAAACGGTGCGGCCCGTCGAGAATGCTCTCGACGTGCTGGCCCAGGTCCTCCTCTCCATGACGGGCGTCGAGGTCCGGAAGGTCGACGAACTCTACGACCGGATCCGCACCAGCTGGCCCTTCCGCCGGCTGAGCCGCGAACACTTCGACCTCGTCCTGCGGATGCTGTCGGGCCGCTACGCCCATACCAGGATCCGGGAGCTCCGGCCGCGGATTTCTCTCGACGCGATCGACGGCACGGCCGCCGCGCGCAAGGAGGCCCTGATCGACCTCTTCATCTCGGGCGGCACGATCCCCGACCGCGGGTACTTTCATCTGCGCCACGAGGAATCAGGGGCCCTCATCGGCGAGCTGGACGAGGAGTTCGTCTGGGAGGCCTCCGTCGGGCAGGCCATGACCTTCGGGACCCAACATTGGACGATCCGCCGGATCACCCACAACGAGGTCTTCGTCAGCCCGGCCGGGTCCAGGGACGCCCCGGCCCCGTTCTGGAAGGGCGAAGTCTTCAACAGGAATGCCCATCTCTCCGACAGGATCGCCGCTTTCCTCGAGGAGGCCGATGCCCGGCTGGACGACCCGGCTTGGTTCGCCGAGCTCGGAACTCGCCACCACCTGGACGGTGGCGCCGCCCGGCGGCTCGTCGACCACCTCAAGCGCCAGAAACAGAAGACGGGCGTTGCCCTCCCCCACCTCGGCCACATCGTGGCCGAACACGTCCGCACCGGCCCCGACGGCTACCCGGGGAGCCAGGTCGTCCTTCACACGCTCTGGGGCGGGCGGCTCAACCGCCCATTCGCGCTGGCTCTCGACGCGGCCTGGGAGGAGCGCTATGGGTACAGGCCGGAAACCTACGCCGGGGACGATGTCGTCATCCTTCAGCTGCCCCATCAGGTCCCGGCCGACGATCTTCTTTCACTCGTCGGCCCGGCCAACCTGGAGCCGCTGCTGCGCAAGCGCCTGGAGAGCTCGGGATACTTCGGGGCCCGGTTCCGGGAAAACGCCGGCCGGGCGCTCCTGATCACCCGGCGCCGCTTCAACGAACGAATGCCCCTGTGGATGAGCCGCCTGCGGTCCCAGAAACTTCTCCAGGCCGTCATGCGCATGCCCGACTTCCCCATCCTCCTCGAGACATGGCGGACGTGCCTCAGGGACGAGTTCGACCTTGAGGCCCTGCAGGCCAAGCTGACCGCGCTGGCGGCCGGCGCCACGCGGGTCTCGGAATGCACAACGCCCCGGCCCAGCCCGATGGCCGCGAGCCTGGCCTGGAAGCAGGTGAACCAGTATATGTATACGGCCGACGAACTCCCGGCCGATCGTCGCTCGGCCTTGAAGAGCGAGCTCCTGAGAGAGCTCGTCTTCACCCCTGGGCTCCGTCCCTCGGTTTCCGCGGACACCGTCCGGGGGTTCGAAGACAAGCGGCAGCGCCTGAGCCCCGGATACGCCCCTCCCCCAGACCGGGAGCTCGTGGATTGGTTGAAAGAACGGGTCGTCCTGGCCTGGCCGGAATGGGAACGCCTGCTGGATGCCGTCAAAAGAGACCATGCCGAGTCCGCCGAGTCGGAAAGAGGCGGGGAGGCCGCCGAGGGCGGCCACGGCACGGAAGGCGAGGCGGCCGACGAAGCTCGAGGCCCGGCGGCCGGGGCTTCCGGAGCCGGCGTATTCGACCTCCCGGCTCATGTTCTCTCCCGCCTGGTCCGGATGAGAGTCCCGGGGACTGGCCACGACTTCGTCTGCGCCCTGGAACGGGCTCCCGAAATCCTGACCGGATTCGGCTGGACGGGCCGGGCCGAGCTCGAATCTCCCGCCGGCGGTCCCCTCGACGTGCGGAGCCGGGCTTTTGCCCTGAGATCCTCCCGAACGGCCCGGGCCGAAGAGGAGGCCCGGTTCACAAGCCTGCTCGGCGAGTGGCTCCAGTTTTTCGGCCCGCTGACGGCCACGGAAATCGAACGCCGGCTAGGCCTCGGGCCGGGCCGCATCGAGTCCGGCCTGGAGGACTTAAGGGACGCGGAGGCCTTGATCGAGGGGGCCCTGGTCAGGGGCGTCGGAGCCCGCCAAGTCTGCAATCCGGACAATTTCGAGATCCTTCTGCGCATGGAGAGGAGGGCGGCGTCTCCGCACGTCGAGACCCGGCGCCTGGCCGAACTTCCGCTCTTCCTGGCCCGCGTCCAGGGCTTGGTTCCTCCCGCGGCGGCCCGGTCCGAGACCGGCGAGGAGAAGACGCTCCGGGCGGCCGAGCAGCTCATCGGCTACGCGCTTCCGGCCCCCCTGTGGGAAGCCGAAGTCCTGCCGGCCCGGATCCATGAATATTCGGTCTCCCTGCTCGATTTCGCCCTCCACCAGTCGGACCTTCGCTGGCGGGGGGACTCGGAGGGGCACGTCCGGTTCCTGTTCGCCTCGGACATGAGCCTTGTCGAGCCCGAATCCGGAGCCGGCGGGCGGAACGGGAGGAGGGCCCGCGACGACGCCCGGCCCGAGGCCAGGTCTCCGGACCCGGCGCGGAAACCTGAACACGCGAAGCCGGGAGATGCCGGGGCCCTCTTTCGGGACCCTGCGGCCCGCTATGATTTCGCCTCCCTGCTGCGGAGAAGCGGCGACCACGTCGGCCGCCTCGAGGAGAAACTCTGGCGTCAAGTCTGGGCCGGCCGCCTCACGAACGACACCTGGAGCGCCGTGCGGCGCGGCCTCCAGACGGATTTCCGGGTGGCCGAGGTCATCGACCATCAAAAGAGGAGCCTGGAGTTCGCCGCCCGGCGCGGCGGCCTTCATCTCGCGGCCTGGCGGGAATCCCAGGCTTATCCGGGAAGCTGGTTTCTTCTGCCCGAACCGGCCCCGCCCGGGGCTGCCGGGGACCTCATCGAACAGGAGGAGCGCCGCAAGGACCGGGTCCGCATCCTGCTCGACCGCTACGGGCTGGTTTTCCGGGAGCTTCTCGTGCGCGAGCAGCCGCCCTTCCGCTGGTCAGACGTCTTCCGGACCCTGAGGATCATGGAGCTGTCCGGCGAGGTCCTGGCCGGATATTTCTTCGACGGGATCCCGGGCCCCCAATTCATGTCGCAACAGGCCTTCAGGCTTTTCCTCCGAAAACCGCCCGCCGACGCGGTCTTCTGGATGAGCGCGGTGGACCCGGCATCCGTCTGCGGCCTCGGGTTCGAGGGGCTGAGGGACGGCTTCCCGAAACGGGTCGAGGGGGCCCACCTTGTTTTCCACGGAACGCGGCTCGTCCTGGTATCGCAGAGGAAAGGCCGGTCGCTGACGATCGCGGCCGGCCCGGACGAGGCCGGGCTGGGAGATTATTTCGGGGTCCTGAGGCATCTCCTGACCCGCGATTTCGACCCGCTCAGCCGCATCGTCATCGAGCGCATCAATGACGAACCGGCTCCCGCCAGCCCCTACCTGCCCGCGTTGCGCCGGGTGTTCGAAGTCGTCAGGGACCGGAGCCGCGTCTCTCTCTTTCGCACCCTCGAGGGCTGAGAGAGTCCGGCTCCCGGGAGCCGGGGCCCGGCGCCACCGCGGACGGTATCTGTCGGGGCCGGGTGCTCATCTAACGAAGCTCGAATCTCATCGCCTCGTAGTTGATGGTTATCCGCCCGGCGGCCGCCACGAGGTCGATGCCGAAGACCCCGTCGAAAACATCGCTGGCAGCGTCCGTAGGCTCGGTCTGCACCGTGATCCTCCTGTCGAACGTCACCTTCCGCCCGGCCACGCTGAAGCTCAGGCCGGCCATGAGGTAGGTGGGGATCGTGATTTCCGAGCCGACCCCCGTGATCTGGGCCGAAGCCCGGATTCCGGTCTTGACCACCTGCTTTTCGAAAGTTCTGAAGAAGGGGGGGTAGAGCTGCGTCCGGTTGGCTCCGGTATCCAACAGCAGCAGGAGTTTCCTCCCCTCGTATCCCGCGTCGAGGACGGGGTTGGTCCGGTCGAGAAAGAAGTTCGGCGACCCTCCGAGGCGCGGCTGTTCAGGGACGACGAGGGTCCCCTTCCTTGTCAACGTCAATTCCTTCATCGCCGCCAGGACGGGAAAGCCGAGTGTTCCGCTGCGCTGGCGCTGGACGTCGGGGTAGAACATCATGCGCTCGGGGACGACCAAAAAAATCGCATTGCGAACGGTGACCCTCCCGATTTTCATCTCCGGCACCACGCAGGGGCGCGCCGTTACGCTTTCCCCGGTCGCCGTCCCGATCTGGAGCGGAGCGTCGAGGATCGAAAGGCCCAGTTTCTCGGCGTCACGGCGGATGATGAGGCAAAGAGAGGACCCGGTATCCGGGATGAGCGGGACGACCTGCTCCCCGAACGCGACCGGAACATCCGTTCTCCCGACGAGGGGCACTTCCGTGTCTCCGGAAATCGTGACCGTCTGGGGAGGGAGATCGCCGAGCCGTTTCCAGAAGGCGATGGTCGCCGCAAAACCGGCCACGTCATTCGCGTTGAGCTCGTCCTTCACCATGGAAAGGGTTCTCTCCCGGACCTCGGCCGCATTGCCGAATTGGAACAGTTTGACGTAGTCGTCCGCCAGCGCCTCGAGGGCCTCGCGGAGGCGCGTCCTCGGACTGCCGGGCCCGGCTTTTCCGAGGTAAGCCGTCAGGTAGTTCACCGATTCCTGAGAATGAAAGAAGGCATTGGCCGTCATCCCCCGGAAAAACAGCAGGTCGGGGGCGGCATCGTCCGGCTCGGATTCGAGAGCCTTCCTCAGTTCGAAATATCGGCTTCCCTCGAAGAGCTGCTCCAGGCGCGCGGTCTGCCGGGCCGGTTCGGAGGCCAGGAGACAGAAGGAGGCCGCGAGCAGCGCCGTGAAGGCCCGGCGGACGCCTCCCCAAGCCGTGAGTCCCTTTCCCCGAAACGTGGTCATTCGCCCAAAACCCTCACGAGGCTACGGCCAATCGTTCCCGGAGGCTCTGAAACGGCCGCGGAAAAACCGGCCGCCGGAGCCCGTCGAAACACCCCTCTTTTGCCGTCGCGCAGACATTATGGCAGAAGCCCGGGCGGGCGTCAAAGGCCGCATCGGGCTCCGACGTACACTCAATCCGCCCGGATCGTCCCGCCGTTCTCGCCCCGGGAGCGATCCACGTGTTAGCGCGGCCGGCAGCGTCCTGGCGGCGGGGCCGACACGCGGGCCACGGCCCCGGTCGTTCACGATTCGCCCGGCCGGCTCCGCGGTCCGGTCTTTTTCAGGTAGGCCCGCCAGGTCACCGCCCATTTCGCCGGGTCGTCGAACGGGGTGTGGTCGGTCCGATGGACGACGCTGCGGTGCGGCGCGGCCTTGACCAGCTCCGGGTTTTCATAGGCTTCGGAGGCAACCTGCTCGAGAGCGGCCAGGTATTCGTCGATCTCGGCCTTGGAGTAGGACTCGGTCGGCTCGATCGTGAAGGGCTCGGGCACGATGAACGGGTGGTGGCTCGACCAGAGGTGGAACCCGAAATCGGCCATCCGCAGCGCGATATCCTCCGTTGTGACTCCCGTCGCCCGGTGCAGCTCCTCCCAGCTGTAGCGGACCTGTTCGATCCGGCGGCGGCCGGGCGCGAACGGCGCGCCCGCGCCCCGAATCCTCTTGACCCGCTCCAGGATGTAGTTGTTGTTGAGAACGGCCACGCCCGCCGCTTCGCGCAGTCCCCTCTCGCCGAGGCTCACGATCCACGAATAGGCCTTGAGGACAACCGGAAAGACGCAGGCGAAGCCCCGGACCTTGCCGATCGTCCGGGCCAGGTCCGTGCGCAGCCGGTAGCCGCGGCCGTCGAAATCGACGATCGGCACGGGCAGGAACTCCTCCAAGTCCTTGACGACGCCCAGGGCGCCGGTCGCCGGGCCCCCGCAGCCGTGCGGTGTGCCGAAGGTCTTGTGGAGGTTGAAGAAGCACATGTCGAAGCCCGCTTCCCTGGCCCGGGTGACGCCGAGGATTCCGTTGGCGTTGGCCTGGTCGTAGCCGCTGAGGCCGCCGGCATCCCTGACGATCCGGGTTATCTCGTCGATCGCCGGGTTGTAGATGCCGGTGTCCTCGGGGTTGGTGATCAGGACCCCCGCCGTCCGTTCGGAGATCGCCCGCTTCAACGCCTCGAGGTCGGGCAGGCCGTCGTCGGTTTGATGGATGGTGACGATCTTGTATCCCTTGACGGCCGCCGCGGCAGCGTCCGAAGGATGCGAGAAGATCGTGGTGACGACCTCGTCCCGCCGCGCTCCCTCGCCGCGCGATTGGTGGTAGGCCTGGATGATCGAGGCCATGGCCAGGATGGCCGCCGAGCCCGACGCCGGCTGGAAGGAAAACCGGTCGAGTCCCGAGATCTGGCGCAGGAAGAGGTCGGTCCTGTGGATGATTTCGAGCGCCCCCTGGACCGTCCGCTCGTCCTGGAGAGGGTGCAGTTCGGTCACCTTGGGCGAGGCGGCCAGGACGTCGTCGATCTTGGGGTTGTACTTGACCGTGCACGTCCCCTGGCCGATGTCCACGTTGAGGTCGGCCCCGAGCGTGTGCTGGGACAGCCTCAGGTAGTGTTTGAGAACCCGCATCTGCGAGATCTCGGGCAGGGCCGGGGGCGTCCGGCGGCGCAGGCTTTCGGGGATGGCGGAAATCCCGTCGCCCACCTCCGCCCGGACGGCCTCCTCGGCCGGGGGCACGAGGATGCCTCTCTCCCCTTTCGTGCCCAGCTCGAAGACGACCTCTTCGTCCCACTTGGCCTGATGAAAGGCCCTTAGCCGGCCCCGTTGCCGACCGTCATGAGCGGCCATTGCGGCGGCCTCGTGCCGCGGCCCGCTAGTTTCCCGGACGCTCATCGGAGCACCTCTCCGAGGGCCCGGACAAGCTTGTCGATATCGTCTTTGGTATGGACCTCTGTGACGCAGTAAAGCGCGCAGCCGGCCAGGTCCGGGAAATCACCGTCGACCTCCCGGCCTCCAAAGATCCGCCGGTCCATCAGGGCGGCGTTGATTTCGGCGACCGTTTTGCCGGTTTCCGAGAAATCGACGACGAATTCCTTGAAATGGGGCGCGGCGAAGCGTGGCGCCTTCACCCCCGGGAGCCCGGCCAGAACCTTCATGGCATACTGCGACTTCTGAAGGATGTGGAGGCCGACCTCGCGCATGCCCTGCGGGCCCATAAGGGCCAGGTACACGCCCGCCGTGATCCCCCACAGCGCGGCGGCGGTGCCCACGAACTCCTTGCCCTTTTCCCGGAGCCCGAAGGACGTCCGGTCGTAGGCCACGTCCCCGAAGCCCCACTCGCCTTCGACGGAGGTCTTGGCGATTCCGAAGAGGCGGGACGGATACTCCATGACGAACTTTTCCTCGTCGCGCGTGGCGATGAAGCCGGCCTGGCCGCCGCCGTAGTTCATGTGCATCCCGAGCGGCTGGAGATCCCCGCAGACGATGTCGATGCCGTAGTGGGCGGGCGGGGCAATGACGCCGAGCGAAACGGGGTCGACGCCGACGATGCACAGGCCGCCCCGCTCGTGGGCCAGGTCCGCGATCGCCCGGCCATGCGTTTCCAGGAAGCCGAGGTAGGAGGGATTTTCGAAGTAGACGGCCGCCGTCCTCGGGCCGAACCGGGCGGATAGGTCGGCCGGGTCCATAAGCCCGGTTTCAGGGTCGTGGCCGACCGGGATGACGCGCATCGCACCGCGGCAGTAGTTCTCCATGACGAGGAGGCGGTCCGGCCCGATCGTGTCGCAGACCAGCACCTCGCCCCTTTGCGTGATCCGGCCGGCCATCCGCACCGACGTGGCCGCCGCCTGGCACCAATCGAAGGTGGGGACGTTGACGACGTCCAGGTCCAGAAGCTCACCCATCAGGCTCTGATACTCGAACAGGGCCTGGAAGCGGCCGTGGTCCTCGTAGGGCTCTCCGGCGTAGGCGGTCAGGAATTCCGAGCGGCGGTTGATTTCGTCGCAGACCGCCGGCACGTAATGCGGCCAGCAACCCCCGCCCAGAAAGCTCAGGTTCTCGGCGCAGGAGCTGTTCCCGGCCAGGATCCCCTCGACGTGGCGTTTCAAGGCCGCTTCCGAGACCAGAGCTTCGGGGAGGTCCATCCGCCCCTTGAACCGGAGCCGGGGGGGGATGTCGGCATAAAGATCGTCGATGCTCGACGCCCCGATCTCGCGGAGCATGCTCTCCTTCACTGCCGGGACGGAATTCGGGATGTAGGGATGGACGAAAGGCTTGTCGCCGCTCACGGGCACCTCCGTGTCTGCAGATTTTTCGCCTTCGATCGGCGGTCGGGACAGGTTCCCGGCCCGGGCCTCTCGGACCTGGCCGCCCGGGGCGGAAGGGCCTCTCAGGCCAGGCCGCCGCCGTCCACAACGAGAAAGGCTCCGGTCACCCACCGCGACAGGCCGCTCGCGAAAAAGAGGACGGCGTCGGCCACGTCTTCCGCGGTCCCGACCCTGGCCAGGGGGCGCCGGGCCGCCTCGGCCATGAACTCCGCCTCGTCGGCTCCGAGCTGGGCGCACTCGCTCCGGAGAAGGGGCGTGTCGACATCCCCTGGGCAGACGCAGTTGACCCGGATTCCGTGGCGCCCGTGGTCAATGGCCATGGCCCGGGTCAGGTTGAGGACGCCGCCTTTGGCCGCGCAGTAGGCGGCCGCATCGGGTCCCCCCTTCAGGGCCCAGCCCGAGCCGATATTGATGATGCTGCCTCCTCCGGCCGAAATCATGCGAGGGATGACTTGACGCGAAAGCAAAAAGGTCCCCTTGAGCATGACGTCGACGACCTTGTCCCAATCCCCCTCGGCAAGTTCGACGACGCTCTTGCGGACGATGAGGCCGGCGCTATTGACCAGGATGTCGATCCGGCCGAACCGCTCCACGGCGGACTCGACGGCCCGGCGACAATCGGCGTCCGAGCGCACGTCGCAGCGGATGTAAAGGGCGCTGCTCCCCGAGGCCTCGACGGCGGCTTCGGCCCGCCGGCCTCCATCCTCATCGATATCCAGAAGGACCACGGCGGCGCCGAAGAGAGCCAGACGCTTCGCCGTCCCCAGCCCGATGCCCGAAGCCGCCCCCGAGACGACGGCCGTCCGTCCTTCGAGGGATAGAACGGCGGCGACTTCCTTGTTCATTCGGGCTTCTCCCCTGGGCGACGCGCTCATCGATATACCACACGGGCTTTCGGGCTGTCAACAAACCGGACGGGGCCGGGCCGGACCAGCATTTTGTAGACCCGGTACCGTCTTGCTGGTTCTTGACCGGCCCGCGCGGAAGGCAAGAACAGAATAACCCGCGTCTTTGTCAGTCGGGATAAAAAAAAAGGGAGGGCGCGGGCCCTCCCTTTATTCCGGTTTTCGCGAGTCCGAATTACCAGCCGTAGCTCAGAGAGAACATCGGGACCAGGATCTTCAGCGAGTAATTCCCGGGCATGTTGTCTTCGCTGGGAGCGATTGCCCGATTCTGGCCGATCAGGTATTCCAGGCCGAAATCGAGCCTGAAATCGCCCGACCTGTAGCCGACGCCGCCCGTGATGCTGTTGTACGTGAAGCTCGGGACCAGAATGTTCAGGGTCGAATCCGGAGCGGGGGCAGGGTCGTAATAGTACCCGGCCCGGAGGGCCAGATTGCCCAGCGTGTATTCCAGCCCGGCCCGGATCTGTATCTCGTTCTTCCAATCGAGATAGAGGGTGTTTCCCATGATCCCCAAGGTGTTCCAGCCCGAGTCCAGGAAGACCACGTCGATGTTCGTGAGCTTGCTCCAGTTGGTCCACTGGAGGTCGAAGGTGACCGTCAGGTTCTCGACGGGCCTGACGGCCAAGCCGCCGGCCAGCCACATCGGGCTGTAGACCGTCATCTCCGCGTCTGACGCGTCGGAGAGGCCCGGGTCCAGGAGGGGGAGGTTTTCGAGCTCGGTCGTCCCCTTCATCTTCATCTTGGTCTCGGTCCGGTAGGTGATCCCGAAGCTGACTTGGTCAATGGGCTCGACAAGCAGTCCGATCGTCGCTCCGAATCCCCAGCCGTGGACGTTCAGGGAGGCCTGCCCGAAATTGAAGAGAATCCCCGGGGCCGCGAGAACGCCCTCTCCAGGCGCGGGCGCCGCGGGCGCCCCGAGGGGAACAAACGTGTATTCGCCCCACTGCTTGGTCTGGAAGAACCCGTAGTTGATGTTGAAGGTCGCGCCCAAGAAAATCTGGTCGGTGAGCTTGAAGGCGACCGTCGGGGCTACCGTCACCGAGCCGATGAAGCTTTTCCAGGTGTAGGGTTCGACCGGCGGGGTGAAGGCCTCGGGCGGGAGGGGGGAGATGAAAGCCGCCTCCAGGCCTGGATTGACCCAGTCCGCTCCCAGGCCGGAGAGCGTGTAGGCGCCCACTCCGATGACGATTCTGTCGCTGATCGGGTGGAAATAGCCCAAGAGCCCCGCGGGGTAGGTCTTCCCTTCGGTCTTCATGCTGAAGTCACCAAAACCGTAGGTGCCTCGCGGCATGAGGAAGTCCCCTGTCACACCGAATGTCCCCTTGGTCATCCTGGCCAGGCCGGCGGGGTTCCAGAAAACGGCCGTGAAATCGTCGGCCAGGCCCACGAAGGCCCCGCCCATGGCGGCCGCCCGGGCCCCGAACCCGTTCAGGTTCAGGCCGTTGGCCAGAAGCCCGGAAGACAACAACAGGATGCACGACAATCCTACGATCAATTTCTTGCTCATTGCTTCTCCCTCTCTTTGGATTTGCCGCTCACATTAATATAAGTCGGGAAAAAAGTCAACTCCGGGAACGGCTGCGGAGCGTTGCCGCGCCTGGGCCGGGGCGGCGGATTGTGATAGAATCGCCGGGGAAACGGCAATGCCCGAAAGAAAAAGTCCCCTACTGTCGCTGGCCGGATTCGACCCTTCCGGAGGGGCGGGCGCGCTCCTCGACGTCCGCGTCTTCGAGCGGCTCGGCTTCCGGGGCTGGGCCGCGCTCACGGCTGTGACGATCCAGAACCCACGTCGGGTGAGCGGGGTTGTCCCCCTTCCGGCCCGGACCCTGGACGCCCAATACCGCGCGCTCCTCGTGGCCGGCCGGCCGGCGGGCATCAAGGTCGGCATGCTGGCGACTTCCGCGAACCTGAAGGCGGCGGCCCGTATCCTCGGCGAAAACGGGCGTATCCCGCGGGTGGTCGACCCTGTCTTTCAGTCGAGCTCCGGAGCGTCCCTCCTCGACGGGCGCGGCATTTCCCGGTTTCTCGCGGTCCTCGAGGGGAAGGCAACCCTCGTCACTCCCAATCTCGAGGAAGCCTCGATCCTGTCCAAGCGGGAGATCCGGACCCTCGAGGACATGAAGGCCGCGGCCCGCGCGATCCATGACTCCGGCCGCATGGCCTGCCTGGTCACGGGCGGCCATCTGAAGGGCAGGCCGGCCGACGTCCTGTTCGACGGCGCCGGTTACGCCGTCTTCGAACATCCGCGCATTGGGAAAAACGTCCACGGGACCGGCTGCTTTCTCTCCTCAGCCGTCCTGGGCTGCCTGGCCGGCGGCCGCGACCTGAAAACGGCCTGCCGCCTGGCGATCGGCTTGACGGTCCGGGCCATCGGCATGGCCGTTCCGGACGGGCGCGGCCGCTTCATTTTCGATTTGGAGAAGCTGCCCGCGCCCCGCCGTCGATAAGGGGCCCCGCCGCCGAAAAAACGAAGCCCCGACGGGGCCCGCGTGACGAAACATCAGGGAAACAGCCTGGAGACCGGCCCCCCGTGGCCCGGCCCGTTTCGCCTCGACGGCGCTCCGAAAGGCCAGGCCAGGCGACGGGCTGGAATCGCGAGCCCGGAACCGTCTTGCATATGCCGGATCCCCTCACTGCGATTGGCCGCCAACCTTGCCCGCGGCTCTCAGGACGAAGACGGACTCGGCGTTGTCCTCGATGTCCTCCCTGTCGAACAGCATGAGGTGATATTCGCTCCGGAGCCAGAGAGGGAGCTGGTCGGTGTAGTGCCGGCTGAGGAAATGGCCGCTCTCCCCCGACGTGATGACGGCGAGTGAACTCCGCACGTCCCCCAGGTCCACGATCATGCGGTAGGAAGCCGCGGCGCGCGTCCCGAATCCCCGGCGGGCGTAGGCCGCCCGGACCGTGAACGCATCGCCCGGCATCGGCCAGGTTCCGGCATTGAAAAACCCCAGCAGCGGAATCCTCCCCAGCGGGTTCCGCAGCCGCAGGGCGTGAAGGCGCGCCCAGTCCCATTTCTCGCGCCGCCCGTATTTCCGGCCGAGCCATTCGACCGCCTCCTCCAGGCTCTTCCTGACGATCGCCTCTCGGTCCTCGACCTCCGGGGTCGCCGTGTCGTCGAACCAGATCGAGTGCCCGTCCGGCAGGATCCGGTAGAGGAGCACCGGCTCCTGCTCGAGGAGGATGCCCAGGCCCTCGAAGATATCGCCGAGTTCGTCGTCGAAGGTGTTCCTGTAGAAACGGTCCATGAAGACCTCGAAGACAGCCGGGGCGGTCCCCGGGCCGACCGTGCCGTCCCAGCCCTCGAGCAGGGACAGGGTTTCGGGAGCGCCCCCCTCTTCGACGGCCGGCCCTCGGACGTAGGGCAGGACGAGTTCGGCCTGCTTCGAGAGGATGTCGTTCTGGATCCGCATCATGGATTCGACCGAGTGTTTGCCGCCTTCGAGCAGGAGCTCCTCGATCCGCTCGGCCCGGAAGGGAAGGAGCCAACTCTCGCTGATGTAGTGGGGGTAGCCGGGGGGAGTGATCCTGCTGTTGGCGGTGACGATATGCCCGCGGCCGGGATTAAAGAGGCTCGGCTTCTCGGCCTCGGCCAGGAAACCCGTCCACCGGCCGTCGGGCCGCCAGCCGGGATAGGGATACAGTGCGGCCTCTCTTTTCCGGACGGGGATCCGGCCGCTGAGCCGATATCCGATATTCCCCCGGGTGTCCGCATAGACGAAATTCTGGGGCGGGCCGTCGATGAGCGCCAGGGCGGCCAGGAAATCCGCCCACCCCTCGGCCTTGTTGAGACCATAAAAGCCCTCGAAAGCCCGTCCCGGCTCATGGGCCGTCCAACGCAGCGACAGTGGAAGCCGGCTCTGCACGACTGCGGGACTGATGATCGGCCCCCTGTCGGTCCAGGATACGTCGATCGTCTCCGGCTTCCCCCTCCAACGGACCGCGATTGTCTCCCGGCGCGTGTCGAGCGGCTTCCAGGACTCGCCGGTCCGGAAGCTCCGTCCGGACGGGTCGAGCTGTTCGAGATACAGGTCCTCCGTGTCGGCGAACGAATCCGTGATGCCCCAGGCGACCCGGCCGTTGTGGCCGATCACGACGAGAGGCAGGCCCGGAAACGTCACGCCCGTCACCCGGAGCGTCGGACATTCCAGATGCATCTCGTACCAGAGCGGAGGCAGCTCGATCGCCAGATGGGGGTCGTTGGCGAGCAGCGGCCTTCCCGAGGCCGTGCGTGAGCCCGCCACCACCCAGCTGTTGCTCATAGCGGTGTCGAAAAGCCGGGAGAGCCGAGGCGACGCCTCCTCGAGGAGTTCCGGGTCGGCCGGAGCCGGCGTGCCTTCCGACAAAATGGTCAGGGCCGCCGCGGGCCCGACGGCGTTGACGATCCGGGTTCGAAAGATCTCGTCGAAGGCGTCCGCGTCGAGTCCCAGGGAGGCGATCGGCTTGACGACCAGGCTGTCCTCGATGCGCCAGGGCTCCGGCCTGTAGGCCAGGACCATGAACCCGGGGGGCCAGGCATAGGCACGGCGGGAACGCATCCAGGCGTTGACCCCGGAGGCGTAGCGCTCGAGGACCCGCCTCATGTCCGCCGAGAGCATCCCGCGGTTCCGCCGGACGGCTTCCGGAAGCCCCAGGCTGCGCACCGCCTTGTCCCAATCGAGGGCCCGGCCGCCCACGATTTCCGAAAGCCGGCCGAAGCCCAGCCTGCGGGCCAGATCCATCTCCCACATCCGGTCCTCGGCCTGGACGTAGCCGACCCCGAAAAACAGGTCGTCCTCGTCCTGCGCATAGATGTGCGGAATGCCCCATCGGTCGCGGACGACGCGGACGTCCCGACCGATTTCCCGAAACGCCAGGTCGCCCCCTTCGCCGGGTCGCGACATCCGGAACGAAACCGCGAAGAAAACGGCAAAGGCGCCCAGGAACGGCACGAGCGCGGAAAGGGTGATCCCGAGCCCTTTTTTCATCGCCCGGTTCACTCGAGGACGGACGGCCCGCCGCCCGAGCCATGGACGATCTTGTCCACCCGGCCGAGGAGGTCCCGGCTGAGGACCAGGCCCTGGCGAGCCGCGGCGTCGGGCTCGATATAGATCTTGATGTCGTCCATCGTCCGGATCGGGATGCGGGCCGGGCTCTCTCCGTTCATGACGCGGATGGCGAGAAGTCCCGTCTCGTACCCCATGTCATAGAAGCTGAAGCCGACCGCGGCGCAGGCCCCGAACTCGACCGCCCGGAGGAAACTCCCGACAAGGGGCAGCCGGTTCTCGTCCGCCACCCGGCCCAGGACCTCGAACGAGGAGTTGATGGTGTTGTCCGAGATGGGAAACAGCACGTCCACTTTTTCGTTGACCAGGACCTGGGCGGATTGCTGGATCTGGTGGGCATCCTTGACCGGCACGGCGACGAGGTCCAGGTTCAGCTCGGCGGCCGCCTCCCTGGCCAGCTCCAGGTAGTATTCGGAGTTGACCTCGGAGGGAGTCCAGAGGGTGCCGATGCGTCGGGCCGCGGGCAGGAGGTCATGGATGAAGCGCACGGTCTGGCGGATGGGGCCGGTGGAGGCCACTCCAGTCACGTAGGCCAGATGATCGCTGGACGATCTCCCGGCGCCCACGAGGTAGGGCGTGGCCACCGCGGAGAAGACGATCGGGGCGCGCCGACCCGTGATGAGCGCGGCCTGGAGGCACTGGGTCGAGAGAGGGATGATCAGGTCCACGTCGTCGCGGGCGAAATCCTGGGCGATCCTCTGGACCTCGGACAGGTCGCCGGCGGCGATCCTGATGCGCACCTGGATGTCCTCCCCTTCGCGCAGGCCGCCGTCCTCGAAGGCCTGGAGGATGCCTTTCCGGACTTCGTTGCCCGTCGGGGAATCCACGGACTGAAAGATCCCGATGACGAAGGGCCCGGGGCCGGCATCGGCCGGAGGCGGAGGGCCGGCCTTCTTGCACCCCGGGGCCGCGACCAGGGAAAACGCCAGTGCGCAGAGCACGCCTAACCGCTTCATAACCGCTCCCCCCCGATGATAATCGAAAACCGGGCGCCGGGCAACCGCTTTCGGGTCGGCTTCTTTCCGGTTCCGCGCCGTCGGACCGGGCCGGCGCCGGGATTCAAGGAACGTCCCGGCCGGTGATTTCCCGGAACCGCTCGTTCGCGATGTTCCTCCCGCTCACGACGAGCACGACCGTCCGGCCGCGGAAGGGGTCCGGCGCGCCGATCAGGGCGGCCGGGGGCAGCGCGCCCGACCCTTCGACGACCCGGCCGTGCATGTCGAAAAGCAGGGCCATGGCCCTGGCGATCAGGGCTTCGGGAACCGCCGTCATCCGGTCCACGAAATCCCGGCAGACCGGAAAGGTGACGGCCCCGGGCTCGATCCCGCCCGCGACGGCGTCGGCGATCGTCTCGCGCTCGTCGATATCGACCAGCCGTCCGGCCGCCAGGGAGGCGGCCATGAAGGCCGAGGTTTCCGGCTCCACCCCGATGGTCCGCGCGGCCGGGCGGGCCGCCCGCAGGAAGCCGGCGATTCCGGCAATCAGCCCCGCCCCCCCGACGGGGACGAGCACGTCATCCGCTTCCGGAACGTCACGGGCGATTTCCAGGCCCACCGTCCCGGCGCCAAAGATGATGTCCCAATCGTTGTAGGGAGAGACGAAAACACGGCCCGTCGCGGCGGCGAATTCCCGGGCTTGGGCCTCCGTCCTGTCGCATGTCAATCCGAAGAGCTCGGGCGAGACGCCCTGAGACTCGATTTTCGCTTTTTTGACCCCGGAGACGGTCGTGGGAAGGAAGAGTTTGAGGTCCACGCCTTCGAGCCGCGAGGCATGGCTCATGGCCAGGCCGTGGTTTCCCGTCGAGGCCGAGACGACGCCCCGGGCCCGCTCCTCGGGAGACAAGCCGCGGAGTTTGTTGAGGGCCCCCCGCAGCTTGAAGGACCCGGTGAGCTGGTCGCATTCCCACTTGAGGAAGACGCGGGCCCCGGTGAGTTCGCTCAGCGGTCCAGAGAATTCCACGGGAGTCGGAACAATGCCGGAGGCGATGCGCTCGTGCGCGGCGCGGATGCGGGCCGCAAAGTCAGGATTTGGGTCTTCGGCCATCGTTTCTTCGGCTCGCGGCCGCGGCTCCCGAATCGCTCTCTGACGCGCGACGCCGTCGTTTGCTGATGAATGGTCCGGGTCTCATTGTCGGAGTCGCATCATACGTCGGCCGCCGACCCATGTCAACGCAAAGGGAAGATGCGGTCACCACGCCGAGACGACTCCTGACGACACTGAAGAAGAGACCGGCACGACACCCGCCCGGACACCGTGAGGCTCACGGCTCGGCCTTCTTGCAACAACACGGTAGACGATGCCCTTTCGCCTCCCGCGGGTCGTTTCGAGGAGCGCCTCTTGGCGCGGCTCGGCGATCCCGTCTTCCGGTCGAAAAAGAAGAAATCGCCAGACTGGCCCGTTTGTCATAGAATAGGGGCGGCCGAAAGCGCGAGGCGTCCGGGATGACCACCTATCACGTCGGAACAGCCGGCTGGAGTTACCAGGATTGGGAGGGCGTGGTCTATCCCTCGCCCAAACCCGGGGGCTTCCATCCGCTGTCCTTTCTTTCCGGCTACGTCGATCTCGTCGAGGTCAACAGCACCTTCTACCGCCCGGCCCCTCCGGCCTTCGCCCGATCCTGGCTCAAGAAAACCGAGGGGCATCCCGACTTTCTTTTTTCGGTCAAGCTGCTCCAGGTTTTTACCCACGACCGTCGGGAATTCACCAGGAAGGACGTCGACGACTTCAGGGCCGGGATCGACCTGCTCCGGCTCAAGCGGCGCCTGGGCGCCCTGCTCATCCAGTTCCCCTGGTCGTTCATCAACACGGCCGAGAACACCGATTATCTGGTCCGGCTGCTCGGCCTGTTTGCGGAGTATCCCCTGGCCCTCGAAGTCCGGCACGGCTCCTGGGACGTCCCGGGCTTTTACGGCCTGCTCGAAGAGCACCGGGTCGCCTTCTGCAACATCGACCAGCCGCTCCTCGGCGACTCGATAAAGCCCTCCGCCGTCGTCACGAACCCCGACTTCGCCTATGTCCGGCTCCACGGCCGCAACTACAAGAATTGGTTCAGGAAGGATGCGGGACGCGACGACCGTTATGATTACCTCTATACCAGGGACGAGCTCGGCGACTGGGTCGACCGCATCCGGTCCCTCGGGGCCAGGAGCGGCAAAGTCTTTGTCATCACGAACAACCACTACCGGGGTCAGGCCATGGCCAACGCCCTCCAGATCCGGAACATGATCACCGGAGAAAAAGTGGACGTCCCTCGACCCCTCCTCGAGAAGTACCCGATTCTCGAGGAGATCGTCCGGAAGATCCAAGACGGCCAGTTGGACCTCTTCCTCCGGGAGGGGCCCCGCGACCCGGCCGGCCGGAAAGGGGAAGACCGATGAACTGGTGGGAGAACGGTTTCGTCCAGGTTCGGTCGAACGCGCTGTTCCTGGCCGGCGTGCAGGCCGAAGAGCTGGCCCGAAAGCACGGCACCCCGCTCTACGTCTACAGCCGGGAGAGAATCCTGGCTCGGTACGAGGAGCTCGCGGCGGCCCTGGCCGAAGAGAGCACCCTCGAGGCCCGGATCTGCTACGCTCTCAAGGCCAACCCCCATCCGGGCATCCTGGCCGTTCTCCAGAAACGGGGCGCCGGCGTCGATGCGGTTTCGCCGAACGAGGTCGAGGCCGCCCTGGCGGCGGGCTTCGCCCCGGAGCGCATCCTCTACACCGGAACCAGCGTCAGCGCGGCGGACTTGCGCCGGGTTTTCCCGATCGAGGGTCTGACCGTGAACATCGACGCCGCCGAACAGCTCGACGTCATGGCCGAGGTCAAGAGCCGCCAATTCCGGCGGCGGAAAATCCGGGTGTCCGTGCGGTGGAATCCCGGGATCGGACGGGGGTTCAATGCCCGCGTCGTCACGGCCGGCCGCCGGTCATCCGACGGCACTCCCGTCAAGTTCGGGGTCGAGGAGAGAAAGGTCCTGGATGTCTTCGCCAAAGCTCGGAGCCTGGGTTTCTCCCCGGTCGGCCTCCACCAGCATCTCGGGTCGGGCTGGGTCCGGGAGGATTACGCCGCCGTCCGGGCGGCCGTGGACCGGATGGTCCGCAAGGCCGCGGAAATCCGCGGCAAGGGATTCCCTCTCGAGTTTCTGGACTTCGGGGGCGGGTTCGGGCCCCGGTATGCCCGGGCCCGGGCGGCCTTCCCGACTCGGGACTATCTCGAGCACATCGCGGCGGCGGTCGACAAGGCCGATTGCGGAGTCCGGGCCATCGCCGTCGAACCGGGCAAATACCTGGTCAGCGACGCGGGAGTCCTCCTGATGCGCGTCCAGTACGTCAAGGAAAGCTACGGCAACCTCTTCGCCTGTGTCGACGCCGGGACGTACAACACCGTGCCCCGGCCGGCCATCTACCTGCAGGCCCGGCACGAGATCGTCAATGCCTCCCGGGTCGAGGGGGCTCCCATGGTCCGGATGACCGTCGCCGGAAACCTGTGCGAAACGGGCGACGTCTTCGGAAAGGAACGCCGTCTGGCCCTGCCGAAAAAGGGCGACCTCCTGGCCGTGCTTTGCGCCGGGGCCTACTGCCGCAGCATGGCTTCCACCTTCAACCTGAGGGACATTCCCTCGGAAATCCTGGTCTGAGGCCGTGTCCGGAATCATGACGCGTCGCATCCCCTTGAAGGAGCCCAGGCCTGACGCCCGCGGATTCGTCGACATCCTCCTCGGGCGCCGCCTCGGAAACCGGGTCCCCCTGGTCGAGTATATCGTGGACGAGGCCGTCATGCGTCCCGTCGTGGAGTCCGTCCTGCGACGGCCCTGGGCGCCCGACCTCGGCGACAGGGAATCGCGGTCTGCCTGGTCGGACAACTTCATCGAGTTCTGGCGCCGTCTCGGCTATGACTGCGTCCGCTTCGAGCGGGGCCTGCCTTTCGACGAGCCCAAGCTCCTCGCCGGGGATGCGTCCCTGGGGGGGGCGGGCGGAACCCGGGCCTGGGCCGATGAACACCGTGGGGCCGTCGCGAGTTGGCAGGATTTCGAGCGCTATCCGTGGCCCGACGTGGCTGCGTACGATTTTTCGCCTTTCGAGTATATCGCCTCCCGCCTGCCCGAGGGCATGGGCTGGCTGACCTGCCACGCGGGAGGGCCCTTCGAACACCTGTCCTGGATCATGTCCTATGAGGGCCTGTGCGTCGCCCTGATCGAAGACCGGGAACTGGTCCGGGCCGTCGCCGACAGGGTCGGCGGCCTGCTGGCCGATTTCTACAGGAACCTGCTCGACCTGCCGCGGATCGCGGCCGTCTTCGCCGGCGACGACATGGGCTTCAAGTCGGCCACTCTCGTCTCCCCGGCCGACCTGAGGGCCTTCACGCTTCCCTGGCACAGGACCTACGCCGCCATGGCCCGCGAACGCGGCCTCCCCTATTTTCTCCATTCCTGCGGCAATGTCGCAGCGGTCATGGAAGACCTCATCGAGGACGTCGGGATCGACGGCAAGCACTCCTTCGAGGACGCGATCCTCGGCGTGGAGGATTTCCAGGCGGCGTACGGCGGACGTCTGGCGGCCCTGGGCGGAGTCGACGTCAACATCCTCGCGGCGGGTTCGCCGGCGGACGTGAGGGACAGGACGCGCCGCCTCATCGAAACCTGCGGCCCGCGGGGGCGATTCGCCGTCGGGTCGGGCAACTCGATTCCGAGCTATGTGCCGGTCGAAAACTACCTGGCCATGGTCGAGGAGGCCAACCGCCGCTAGACGGGGTTCCTTCCGAATCGTCGCTCCGGACCGCCGAGAAGGCGGGAGAGCGCCGGATGCGGCTCAAGCCGGCTTCGCGAGAATGTCTCTCAGCGCCAAAGACGGGTCCGGCTATCGGAACTTGAACCCGGCTTGGGCCAGGCGGCGGGGCACCACCCTTTTCCCGGTGAGGAGCGCGGCCTCGGCCTTCTCCCCGAACGCGAGCCTGAGGACAAACGCGGGGATCGGCAGCCAGCACGGGCGCTTCATGGCCTCGGCCACCGTCCGGCAGAACTGCTTCTCCGTCAACGGGTTCGGAGCCGTCAGGTTGAAAGGCCCAGCGAGGTCTTTCCGCTCCAGGAGAAAGCGGACGGCCAGGACCTCGTCCTCGAGATGGATCCAGGAGAACCACTGGCGCCCGTTTCCCAGCGGGCCGCCGGCGAAAAACCTGAAAGGCATGACGAGCCGGGGCAGCGCGCCGCCGTCGGATCCCAGCACGACCCCCGACCGGGTGACGACCCGGCGGACACCCCAGGCCTCGACCGCTTTCGTGCTGTCCTCCCATTGCCTGCAGACGTCGGCGAGAAACCCTCCGCCCGAGGGAGCCGTCTCGTCCAGCTCCTCGTCGGCGTGCGGCCCGTAATAATCGATTCCCGAAGACTGGATGACAACCTCCGGCTTTGTCCCCGCCGCCTCGACCGCCTCGGCCACGGCCCTGCCGGCCTGGACTCGGCTGTCCAGGATGCGACGCTTCTTGGCCTCCGTCCACCGCCCCTCGCCCAGGTTGTCTCCAGCCAGGTTGATGACGGCGAAAGCCCCGTCGGCTTTCCGGCCCCAGCCTGCGGCGGACTTCCCGTCCCAGCGTTCGGAAACACACCGGTCGCCGAAAAGGGCCCGGCTCTTGTCCGGGTCCCGCGTCAGAACGACGACCTCGTAACCGAGTCCGGCCAGGTACCGGACGAGCGGCCGGCCGAGGAATCCCGTGGCGCCCGTGAGCACGACCCGCTTATCGCCCATCTGTCCCCCCCGGAAACGGCGGCCCGCCGGCCCCTGTCGGATGAGCTCCGCGGCGGACGGCCGGGTTCCTATTCCCCGAGAAAGTCGATGATCTCCTGGATGTCCGGCTTTTCGGAGATATCGTAGACCCTGATGAAGGCAACGCGTCCGTTTTCGTCGACGACGAGGTTCGCCCGTTCGGAGTAGCCGTCGTCCTCCCGAAAAATGCCGAGCGCGTGGGCCACCGCGCCGTGCGGCCAGAAATCGCACAGAAGCCGGGTCTCTTTGATCCCCAGCTCCTTGGCCCAGGCGTGCTTGGACGGAAAGGAATCGACGCTGATCCCCACGGCGACGGCGTCCAGTCCGTCGAGTTCGGGCTTCCGATCCTCGAGCGTTTTCATCTGTTCGGCGCACACCGGAGTCCAGGCCAGCGGATGGAAGGACAGGATGACCCTCTTCCCGCCGAATTCGGAGAGCCTGAACTCACGGTTGTGGTGGTCCTTGAGCGCAAAATCCGGGGCGATGTCGCCGACGTGGACAGTCTTGGTGTTTCCCATCTTGCCTCCTCCCTGAGAGCGGCGCTCCGAAGCGCCGTGCGGGCTCATTATGTCACGGCCCAAAACAAAACTCAAGGCTGAAAATGGGTTGAACGGGCGGCCTGAGGCTAATACAATAGGCCCTCGCGCACGGTCAAAGGCCGCCCGGGATGTTCGGCGACCGAATGTCTCGGGCGGGCCCAATGAAAACACGGGAGGACACGATCATGAAACCTATCCGGCTGGCGGCGCCCGCCCTGCTCGGCCTGGCCATTCTGCTCAGTCCCGGCTTCTCCGCGGGCCGGAACGGGTACTATCGTTTCCCGGCGATCCATGCGACGACCGTGGTCTTCACCTCCGAAGGGGACCTGTGGGCCGTCGACATCGCCGGCGGCACGGCCCGACGGCTCACAACCCACCCCGGGATGGAGAGCAACGCCGCGCTGTCTCCCGACGGGGAGACTGTCGCCTTCTCCGCCCAATACGAGGGCCCGACGGAGGTTTACACGATGCCCCTCGCGGGCGGACTTTCGGTCCGGCACACGTTCGCCGGACAAACCTCGACGGTCGTCGGCTGGACTCCGGACGGAAGAATCCTCTACGCGACGCAGAAGTACGCCACGCTCCCCAACACCCAGCTCGTGGCCCTCGACCCGCGCACCGACGCCGAAACCCTCGTCCCTCTCAGCCAGGCCGCGGACGGCGTCTACGGCCCGGACGGGAAAACGCTCTTCTTCACCCGCCTCCCCTTCCAAGGCAGTTACACGAAACGCTACGCCGGAGGCACGGCCCAGAATCTCTGGAAGTTCACGGCCGGAGAAGGCGAAGCGGTTCCGCTGACCTCCGACTATCCCGGCACGAGCAAGAACCCCATGCTCTGGCGGGACAGACTGTACTTTGTCAGCGATCGCGACGGCACGATGAACCTCTGGTCGATGGATACGGCCGGCGGAGACCTGAAGCAGCTCACTCGGCACAAGGGACTCGACGTGAGCTCGCCCGCAATCGAGGGCGGCAGGATCGTCTACCAGCTCGTGGCCGACCTGCGCGTCTACGACATCGCGTACGGGACGGACAGCCTCCTCTCCGTCACCCTCCCTTCGGATTTCGACCAGATGCGGGAACGATGGGTCAGGACGCCGCTCGAGTACCTGACCTCGGCCCATCTCTCGCCGACGGGCGACCGCGTCGTCCTCGTCTCCCGCGGCAACGTCTTCGTCGCCCCTGCTGGTGACGGGCGGTGGGTCCGCGTCAGCCGGAGCGAAGGTGTCCGGAACCGGGCGGCCCGGTTCTTCGATGACGGCAAGAGCCTGATGGTCCTCGCCGACACGACCGGAGAGTGGGAGTTCTACCGCTTTCCCGCGAACGGCCTGGGCCCGGGTGAGCGGCTCTCGACGGGGGCCCGGGTGCTGCGCTTCGACGGCCTGCCTTCGCCCGACGGCCGCCGGGTCGCCTTCGCGGATAAGGACTACCAGCTCTGGATCCTGAACGTCACGGACAAGAAGCAGATTCGGGTGGAAGTCTCGGGGAACGGGATGTTCGACGACCTGGCCTGGTCGCCCGACGGGCGCTGGCTGGCCTATGTCCGCACGGCCGACAATCAGTTCCGGCAAATCGCGCTTCTCGACGCCGAATCCGCCCGGATAACGGAATTGACCAACGACAGGGTCGATTCCTACAATCCGGTCTGGAGTCCGGACGGCAAGTGGCTCTACTTCCTGTCCGACCGCTATTTCCAGAGCGTCGTCGGCAGCCCCTGGGGTCCCAGACAGCCGGAGCCCTATTTCGACAAGACGACGGGAATCTACGCCGCGGCCCTGAAGCCGGGCGAGAAGTTCCCGTTCGCGCCGGCGAACGAGCTCGAGCCGGGATCGAAGGACGAACAGGAACCGCCCGATGCCGAAGGCGTCGGCCGGGCCGCAGCCGCGGCCAGGGCGGGCGGTCCGGGCGGCAAGACGGGCGGAGCCGCGAAGCCGCCCGTCCCGAAGGTCGAGATCGACGTCGAAGGCCTTCGGAACAGGGTCCTGGAAGTTCCCCTGCCGGCCGGCGTCTATTCCGACCTGGCGGTCACCGGCAAGTTTCTTTTCTTCGTCGACCGGGAGAGCCGGACCGCGGCCAAGAGCAAGCTTGCGGCCGTCGAAATCCGGAACCGCAACCTCCAGGCCAAGACGGTCCTCGAGGATGTCCGAAGCTTCGAGCTCTCGGCCGACGGCAAAAAGATCCTGGCCCGCAAGGGCCGCGACCTCTACGTCATCGACGCCGCGGGCTCCGCGCCCGGGAACCTGGCCGAGAAGAAGATCGACCTTTCCGGCTGGACGTTCAGCATCGACCCGCGCCGGGAGTGGGGCCAGATGTTCACGGACGCCTGGCGCATGGAGCGGGACTATTTCTATGACCGGAATCTCCACAACGTCGATTATCGGAAGCTGTTCGACCGCCACAGGCCGTTCGTGGACCGGGTCAGCGACCGTTCGGAGCTCAACGACCTCATCGCCCACTTGGTCGGCGAGCTCTCGGCCCTTCACACGTTCGTGAGGGGCGGCGACCTGAGGCGCGGCGAGGACAGCGTCGAGCCCGGCTCCCTCGGGGCGCGGCTGGTCCGCGACCAGGCCGCCGGAGGCTACAGGATCGAGCACATCTATCGCGCCGCCCCGGAGTTTCCCGAACGTTGCTCGCCCCTGGCCAAGCCCCTGTCGCCGGTAAGGGAAAGGGATATCGTCAAAACCATCGACGGAACCCCGACGCTCGACGCCGCCGACCCCTCGCTTCTCCTGCGCAACACGGCCGGACGCCAGGTCCTCCTCGAGGTCGCCCCCGGGGCGGGAGGGCCGGCCTACAAGGCGATCGTTTACCCGATCGGCCCGCGGGCCGACGCCGACCTTCGCTACGCGGAGTGGGAGTACACGCGCCGGCTGGAGGTCGAAGAGGCCGGCCGAGGCGACCTCGGCTACGTCCACCTGCGAGCCATGGGCGGCAACAATTACACCGAATGGGTCAAGAACTTCTATCCCGTGTTCGACCGCAAGGGCCTGGTCATCGACGTCCGCCACAACCGCGGAGGCAACATCGATTCGTGGATCCTCGAGAAGCTCCTGCGGCGGGCCTGGTTCTACTGGCAGGGCCGGGTCGGCAACCCGACCTGGAACATGCAGTACGCCTTCCGCGGCCACATGGTCGTGCTGTGCGACGAATTCACGGCCTCCGACGGCGAGGCCTTCAGCGAGGGATTCCGGAGGCTCGGCCTGGGCAAGGTCATAGGGACTAGAACCTGGGGGGGCGAGATCTGGCTGAGTTCGAGCAACGTGCTGGTCGACCGCGGGCTGGCCTCGGCGGCCGAGACCGGCGTGTACGGCCCCGAGGGCGAATGGCTCATCGAGGGCCATGGCGTCGACCCCGACATCGTCGTCGACAACCCGCCGAACGCCGCGTTCCTGGGTCGCGACGCCCAACTCGAGGCGGCCGTCAAGTATCTCCAGGACAAGATCGCCAAGGAACCTGTCGAGGTCCCCAAGCACCCGCCCTACCCGGACAAGCGCAAGTAGATCCGGACCGGTCCCCAGCCGAAGGTATGGTCCGACGCGACGGCGCGGGGCCGCGGAACGGGCGTTCTCGCTACGCCTTCGGAGGGACGCGCCGTCCGGCCCCGGCGGGTCGACGGGAGGGAATGCGATGACTCAAAATCCGATCGCAGGGAGGAATAGCCATGATCCGTCCGACGAGCTCACCTTACGGCAGATTCGCTTCTGTATTTGTCCTGACCCTGGTGTTCTCCGCGATTGCGGCATGCGCAGTCCCGGCGGCGCGGGAGGGACAATCCGGGACCGACAGGCTGGACCCCAAGGCCGCGGCCGAAATCGACAAGGTCTTCGCCGCCTATGAAAAGCCGGGCCGCCCCGGTTGCGTCGTCGGTGTCCTTAGGGACGGAGAGGTCGTCTACACGCGCGGCTACGGCCGCGCCGACCTGGAGCACAACGTCCCGGCGGCACCCGAGACGATCTTCGAATTGGGCTCGGTCTCGAAGCAGTTTACGGCGGCCGCGGTCCTGGCCCTCGCCTCGCAGGGCAAGCTCAGCCTCGACGACGACATCCGGAAGCACCTTCCCGACATCCCGGACTTCGGAAGCGTCATCACCATCCGGCATCTCCTCCACCACACCAGCGGCCTTAGGGACCAGTGGGGCCTCCTGGACTTCGAGGGCCGTCCGGCGGGAACGGTCGTCCACACCATGGGGGAGATCCTCGACCTGGTGAGCCGGCAGAAGGACCTGAATTTCAGGCCCGGCGACGAGTACCTGTACAGCAACACGAACTACTCTCTTCTGGCCTGGATCGTCCGCCGGGCGGGTGGCCGATCGCTGGCGGACTTCAGCAGGGACGTGATCTTCGAGCCTTTGGGCATGTCACACACCCAATGGCGCGACGACTTCAGACGCGTCGTCCCGGGCCGGGCCCAAGCCTACTCCGGAGGCCCCAAGGCGACCTTTCTCCTCGACATGCCGTTCACGGACGTTTACGGCAACGGGGGGTTGTTGACGACGGTCGGCGACCTTCTGACCTGGGCCGAGAATTTCTGGAACCCGCGGATCCTCGGCCGGGAGCTCCTCGATGAGATGCAGACACCCGGACGCCTCAATGACCGAACGCCCATCGCCTACGCCATGGGGCTCGGCGTGTCGGAATACCGGGGTCTGCGGCAGGTTACCCACGGCGGCTCGACGGCAGGCTATCGCGCCTACCTCGTTCGCTACCCGGCAGAACACACGGCCGTGGCAATCCTCAGCAGCTATGCGGGCACGGACCCCGGAGACTTGGCTCACAAAGTGACGGACATCCTCCTGGCCGACCGCCTCGGGGAAAAGCCGACCGTCAGGCCAGTCAAGTTAACTCCTGAAAGGCTCGGCGAACTGGCCGGGCTCTACAGGGATGGGCAGACCGATGCCATCCTCCGTCTTTCGGTCAAAGACGGCGGTCTCGCCATCGAAGGAGGCCGGGCCAGAAAACTGCTGCCTGTCGCCTCGGACCGTTTTCTCATGGAAAACGGCACGGCCTGCGATTTCGACCGGTCGGCAGACGGCACTGTCACGATGCGCGAAGTCCCCCAAGCCGACCGGCCCTCGACCTACACCAGGGTCGAGCAGGTCCGTCCGGACCCGGACGAGCTGCGCGAATACGAGGGCCGCTACTGGAGCGATGAGCTTGACGTGACTTACGCGGTTGCGATGGACAACGGCCGCTTGACCGTCCGGCTCAGGCCGGAGCCCGCCCTCCCTCTCGAACCGACTTATAAGGACGGCTTCAGCCCGCGCGGGTCGGGAGGCATCTCGCTCCGTTTCACCAGAAACGCCGCGGGAGAGGTCGACGGGTTCCTCATATCCTCCGGCCGTGTCCGGCACCTGAAGTTCGTTCGCAGGTAAGCGGACCAGCATTTTGTAGACCCGGTACCGTCTTTGCTGGTCAAGATTCTTTACATCGCCAAGTGGAGCGCAGTGAAGGACATTTCGTCCCCCTGGGGCACGGGTTCATCGTCGCCGAGCCCGTCCTCGATGAGGATCTGGATGACGTCTCGGATGTTGGCCAGGGCGTCCTCGTAGGTCGCCCCCCTGGCCCTGCAGTCCGGGAATTCCGGACAGCGCGCCGCCCACCCCTCTTCGTCCCTGACAACCATTACGGGGAAACGATAAGCGTTCATCGTTCACCTCCACCCCGGCCCGGGGCTTCGATCGATAAATAAGCCAGATTCATGCCATTTCCCCCGCAGACGGGACCCGGGGCTTCCCCCCGGGCCTGCCGCGAATCCCGGGAGAGCCCGGCCGGAACGGCTCCCGCGTTCCCGCTGCATTCTTTTTGCGCTTCTTCCGCCATGCCTGCCTCCACGCCCTTCCCTAGAAGGACTTCAGGAAGGAACAGTTATGGATTTTGGGCACCCCTTCCCTGTCCTTCCGCACCTCGCCGCGGAGGAAGCAGACCGGCGGGGTCCCGTAGACGGCGCACGGGCTTTCGCCGATTCCCTCCAGGATGCCCGTCTCGTCCTCGAACATGTAGAAGAACTTCGGCCCGCCGCTCGCCCCGCAGGTCTCCCGCTGGCGGGCGTCCACGACCCGGACGACGAGTTCGACCATCGTGCCGGGGCAGTCCGCGAGGTCCCGGATCCGCAGGTCCGGCCGCCTCCCCTCGAACAGGTCGAGATCGTCGCCGTCCGGGAGAAAGCCGAGCGATTCGTAGAGCATCCGCCGCTTTTCGTCCGCGGCCACGTCGGCCACCTCCTCCATGTGCTCGAGCCCCTGGAAGTAGCGGAGGATCTGGCGCGTCCGCCGCGGTTCGAGGGCGTCGAAGACGCCGGCCCGGATGAGCGACAGGAGGTCGGCCTTCGACGGCTTGAGCCGCACCAGGAAGTCCTCGACCGACGCGTAGGGCCCGCTCTCCCGCCGGTCTCCGACGACCCGGTCGATCGTCTTGAGGCCCAACCCCTTGATCGAGGTGAAGCCGACGCGGATCGCCCCGCCGTCCGGTCCGTCCTCCACCTCGAACCCGTAGAGGCTGCGGTTGGCATCCGGCCCCAGGAGGCGGATCCCGTTCCGCTTGGCCTCGGCGACATACTCGGGAAGGTCGTAGTAGCCGCCGCCCGAGTTCAGCACGGCCGCGAAATACGGCACCGGGTGGTGGACCTTGAGGTAGACCGCTTGGTAGGCCATGTGGGCGTAGGAGGCGCTGTGGGCCTTGTTGAAGGCATAGGCGGAGAACTTCTCCATGGTCCGCCACAGACGCTCGACGTCGCCCGCCGCGTAGCCCCGCTCCGCCGCCTCCCTGAAGAACTTTCCGCGCAGCGCCTCGTCCCCGCCCCGGCGCCTCTTCAGGCTCCGGCGCAGCAGGTCGCCTTCCTCCGGCGGCATCCCGGCGGCGCGCTCGGCGATCTGCATGACCTGTTCCTCGTAGAGGAGAATCCCGGCCGTCTCGGGCAGGATGCGGGCCAGGAAGGCATCGTTGCCCGGGACGGGGCCCCCGGCCGCGCTCCGCGGCCCGGCGCCCTTCCCGGCCGCGGCCCGACCTCCGCTCCGCCGCCGCAGCAGCGCCTCCTTCATCCCGCTCTCGGTCGGCCCCGGCCGGACCAGGGCCAGGGCCTGGGTGACCTCGTGGATGTCGGCCGGCTTCATCCGCCGCAGCAGGTTCCGCATGGCCGGGCTCTCGACCTGGAAGCAGCCGATGGTCCTGGCGCTCCGGAGCAGCGCGTAGGTCTTCGCGTCGTCGGGCGGGATCGCCCTCAGACCCAGCCCGGCCGTCGTCTCCGAGATCGCCGCGAGGCCCCGCACCGACAGGAGGTCGAGCTTGATGAGTCGCAGGTCCTCGACCGCGTCCTTGTCGAAATGGGTCATCCGCAACCCCTTGGCCGACATATCGAGCGGCAGGCAGCGCTCGACCGGCGCGGGCGTCAGGATGACGCCGCCCACGTGGAGCGAGATCTCGTGATGGACGTCCTGCAGTTCCGCCGCGAGCTTCCAGACCTCGAGGAACCCCGGCGCGGGCGCCGTCGTCCGCAGCCAGGCGGGCTCCGCGAAGTACGGGACCCGCCGGGTGTACCCCCGCGCCTCGTCGGGCGGCACGCCGAAGGCCCGGAGCGTCTCGTAGAGCGCCGAGCGGGCCCGGAAGTTCTTGAGGCTGCAGACGTAGGCCGCGCCCGTCCTGGACCCGGCGCCGTAGGTTGCGAGGACGTACTCCAGGACCTCGTCGCGGCGCCGTGAATCGAAGTCGATGTCGATGTCGGGCGGGTCGGGCCGGCCGCGGTTGAGGAAGCGCTCGAAGTACAGGTCGAACGTCATCGGATTGATGTGGGAGAGGCCGAGGAGGTGGGTCAGGAAGGAGGAAGCGCCGGACCCCCGCAGGTTGTGGAGGATGCCCCGGCGGCGGGCGAACTCGACGATGTCGTGGACGACGAGGAAATACGGACCGAAGCCCGAGCTCTCGACGGCCGCGAGCTCGCGGAGGGCCCGCTGCCGCTCGCGCCAGCTCAGGCCCGGGGCGGCCGCGAGGCGCTCCATGACGACGTCGCGGAGGGTCCGGGGGAAGAGGTCGGCCGGGAGGTTGGGGACGATGTCGTCGAAGCCGAACTCGCATTTCTCGGCGACCTCGAAGGTCAGGGCCAGGGCCTCCTTCGCGGCCCCGCCGAAGCGGCGGAGGGCGGCCGCCTCCTGGTCGGGACCGAACGACCGGACCCTGGCCAGGAGCCTGTCCCGCTCGGGCGGATAGGGGATCTTCTTCTCGACGGCGTGGACGAGGATGAGCCGCTCCGGGCTCGTCAGGTACTTGAGGGGGTTGGCCCAGACGACGGGGAGGTCGGCGAGGGGGTCCGCCGTTATGAGACGCCTGAAGTTCGCGAAATCGGCGCCGATATAGAGATCGCCCGCCGGAACCTTGTCCCGCAGGTCGGCGATCATCGCCGCTTCATGTGGCCACAGCCTGCCGGAGAGAGGCCGGGACCCGCTCTCCCCCGCCTCGCGCCCATCATCCATCGCCGATCGGAAACTTCCGGCCGCTCCGGGGCCGTCTCCTGCGGGACCGCCCCGCCCCGTCTTCCCTTCCGGCCCGTCGCTTTTCTCGCGATTCTTTTCTGCCGGTTCGCCCTCTCCTCCCGCCTTGAAACCAAGAGGAGCCCGAGAAGACGTTTCAGGGACGTAGATCACGACGAGGCCCTCCGCCGAGCGGACCTCCCGCCGGTTGAAGATCTCGACCAGGTTGGCGTAGCCCTCGCGGCGGCGCACCAGGAAGACGAACCTCCGGCCGCCGACCTCGAGCTCGCAGCCGAAGATCGGCTTGACGCCGGCCGCCGCCGCCGCCCGCTTCCACTTCCCCCAGCCGTAGAGGTTTCCCGCATCGGCGAGGGCCGCCGCCGGGAGGCGCCGCCGGGAGGCCCAGGCCGCGACCTCCTCGAGCGCGACGCTCCCCCTCCCCCGGCTGAAAACGGAATGGACGCGGAGCGGAACGAACATCGCGGTTTCACTTCGTCAGCGACGCCGTCTTCAGGACGTAGCCGCGCCGCGGCTCGAAGGCATAGACCGCGTCGAGCATCTTCTCCCGGACCGTGAGCACCGACCCGAAGCCGTACTTGCCGCGCACCTGGTCCACCGCCCGGCCCAGCCTCTCGGGCCGCTCCGAGTACGGCTCGAAGAGGGCCAGCGGCCGGGCCCGCACCAGCTCGGAGGCCTTGACGCCGACCAGCCGCAGGGCCAGCCGCGACCCTCCGACGAGCTCCAGGAACAGTTCCTCGACGATCTTGTAGATCCGGCCCATCTCCTGGAGGGGCATCAGGACCAGCCGCCGCTTGATCTCGGTCCGGAAGTCCGAGTAGCGGGCCTTGACCTCGATGACGTGGGCGTAGAGGCGGTCCTTCCGCAGGGCCAGCGTCAGCCGGTCGCAGAGATAGGCGAGGTGGGCAAGGAGCAACCGCTTGTCCCACAGGTCCTGAAGGAACGTCGTCTCCCGCGACACCGACTTGGGCGGCGCGGCGGTAACGATGGGCCGGCTGTCGAGGCCGCGCGACTGGAGGTAGATGTCCTCGCCGTTCTCACCGAAGAGCGAGCGGAGGGTGGCCCGCGGCAGACCCCACAGCTCGCCGATTTTGTGGATGTTCATCAGGCGCAGGACGACCTGGGCCTTGGGGCCGATGCCGGGGAGGTCCTCGATCCCCAGGTCGCGCAGGAACTCCGCCTCCCCGCCTTCCCGGACCTCGAAGAACCCGGCCGGCTTGGCCTTCTTGGCCGCGAGCTTGGCCAGGATCTTGTTCGGGGCGGCCCCGACCGAGACCGTGATCCCCAGCTCGCCCTCGACCCGGCATTTCATGTCGCGGGCCGTCCCGGTGAACGAGGGGTAGATGGGGCCGCAGCGGGTGAGCTCGAGGTAGGCCTCGTCGAGCGAGGCCTCTTCGATGTCGGGAGTGTAGGTCCTGAGAACCCGGAAGAAGCGCTCGGAGAAGGCCTGGTAGACCTGGCTGTTGCCGCGGACGAAGATTCCCTGGGGGCAGAGCCGGTAGCACTCGCGGAGGGGCATGCCGGTGCGGACGCCGAAGGCGCGGGCCTCGTAGGAACAGGTCGCGGCGACACCGCGCTCATGCGACAGCCCGCCGACGATGACCGGCTTCCCCTTGAGGGCCGGATTGAGCAGGACCTCGACCGAGGCGAAAAAGGCGTCGATGTCGACGAGGACGACGTACCGGCGCGGCCTCGGCAGGACATTCCCGCGGCGGCAGGCCGTCCCACCCGCCGTCTCTTGCCCGGGCTGGACATCCCCGCGGGGGACAGTCTTCTCCGTTCCCTCCGGACTCTCCTTCGCAGGCAAGGCCGATACATCTTCCCCGCGAGGGACCGTCGCTCTCTTCGGGCAAGGGGCCGCCGCCGTTTTTGAGACAGACATACCTCTCCCTTTCATTCTTCACCGTTTTATTTTTTCGAAGCCGGCCGCGAGCCGCTCCCGGCCGCTCCCCGCTCAGTACTTCCTCAACACCCCGATGACCCGGCCCAGAATCCTCGCGTCGGAGGCTTCGATGGGCTGGTAGGCCGGGTTTTCCGGCACGAGGAAGACCCCGCCGTCGCCTCTCTTCAGGCGTTTCAGCGTCACCGAGCCGTCCCCGAGCATGGCCACCACCATCTCCCCCGAGTTGGCCGTGTTGGTCCGCTCGAGGAGGACGTGGTCGCCGTCGTCGATATAGGCGTCGATCATGCTCTTGCCGTCGACCCGGATGCAGAAGATGTTGCCCCGGCGCCGGCCCACCATCCAGCCCGGCACGTCCATGGCCTCGCCCGAGACGTCGAAGGCCTCCCGCGGCCCGCCGGCCGGGACGAGGCCCGCCACCGGCACCTTGACCTGGCCCTCGAGGAGGGCCGGAAAACCGGTCACCCGGATCTCGCCGCCCTCCCGCGTGAGGTAGCCCTTCCGCTCGAGGCTCCGGAGATGTTTGAAGGCGGCCGACGGGTTGGCCATCCGGAGGGCGGCGGCCAGGCCCCGGACGGTCGGGGTGTAGCCGTGCTCGAGGACGAAGCTCTCGACGGCCCGCAGGACCGCGGTCTGTCTTGGGGTGAGTTCCCTTCTCATCTTGTTTACCATTTTGTTCACCTCATATAAAATAAGGCTGCCGCAGCCGCTTGTCAAGAGGGAAATCGAGGGAAATTGAAAAAAACGCGGCGGCCGGGGTGGAGAGGCCTGTTAAGAAGGGGGCGGCGCGGGCGGGCCGGACGGAGAGCCGGAGGAGTGCCGGTTGCTTGGGTAGGCCCGGAAAGGAGGACGCGGAGGGTCTGGCTTAGAGGGGAAGAGGGGGAGCGACGGCGACTCGGGGCTTCAGGTCACGAGTTTCAGGTCACGAGGCGATCGAGGGGACCTTCCGGATGGGCCGCCCGGCTGGGCGCCTTCACGATGTCGCAATACAGGTGCTTGATCAGGAGGAGGATCGTGTGGGAGGCCACGTTTTGGAATCCGACCCCAACCTCGAACAAAGACTCGTCTTCGGTTGTCCTGACCCATTTGACGACCCCGTCGAGAGTGACGGACTGCTTCGTCCTCGCCAGGTCGATCCGGAGGCGGAGCTTGGAGCCGACGGGATAAGCCTTGCGGATGAAGATCCTCGTGCCGCCCGTGGACAAGTCATGAGTATAGCCCTTGATTCCCGTCCCCCGGTACCGGTTGAGCGCGGTCCTGACGAGAACCTCGTTGCGTTCGCGGAAGCGGATCCTCCGGCGCCTTTCCTCCATGGCCACCTCCTCACGGGCGTTCGTTTCTCACCTCGGGGACAGTGTCGAACGAGCGTCGCGAGAAGGCAATCACCTCCTGGGGTGATTCGGCCGGGGATATTCGGGGGCGGAGGAGATGGGCGGCCTTGTCCGGCCGCGACGGGTCATGCGGTAAAGTCCGAATAATGTCGGCGAATGGAGGAGGTAGACTCAGGCCCTCGAATATCGCGGGCGATTGAATGCCGAAAATTTGTATCGTATGTTCGCCGATGCGGGATCAGCAGGAAGAAATCGCGGCTGCCGTCGCTTATCAAGAGGAACATCCAGAAAAAGACGCGCGGGTTTGATTTGGCTCGGTTCAAAGTCGCAGCGACGCATCTCCGCAGCGCTGAGGAAGCCGCTCCGATGTCTCTTTCACTCTGATCAAGACGATTGGCTCTCGAATCTTGGCAACGGCCTTCCGGTCGCAATGATTGCCACAAACTCCGACAGCATCTGCCGGGCGACAACGTCGATGTCAAAGTGCCGACCCACGAGATTCTGTCCGTTTGCCCCCATGGCGCTCAGGTGATCAGGATGAGAAAGAAGCTCGAGGGCGGACGTCCGAAAATCGGCCGCCGTGCAAGGCACGACCCTGCCCGCGCCGACGTTATGCGCCCATTTGCCCACGGGCACGCCTTCGGAAACCAAGACCGGCACCCCTGAGGCTAAGGCCTCGAGAGCGGACATCCCAAAGTTCTCCTGGATTTCGGAAGGCATCATCAACAGTTCGGCCTCCGATAAAATGGATGCCACATCTTCCCGATTGAGAAGGCCAGTGAAATGGAGTTTTGCGGAACATCCGAGGCCGGAGGCCTGATATTTTAGCTGGGGAACCAATCCCGCTTCGTCCGGACCGGCCACAATCAAATGGACGTCCCAAGGCAAGACCTGGGCCGCTCCCAGCACGTCGACGGCGATATCGGGTCGCTTAATGCGCTCCAACCTGCCCAAAAACAGCAGAATCCGCGCATCGGCCGGAATGTTGAGCCTTCCGCGCCAGCCGCCGGAGCCGCGGGGATTCTTGTAGTCTGATGCCCGAATGGGATTGGGGACGATGAAGGTCGGAGGCCTAAATCCCAGCTTATCGACGGCATCCGCTTCGAGAGGGTCCGTGCACCGAATGCCGGCCGCTCGATTGATAAATCGGTGCGCTACCGCTCTCATGTACAACGCTTTCTTCATCCCCTTCCGGGCCATGGCCCATGGATTCAGCTGGCCTTCTGCCGGAATAATATACGGGACTCGATGGCGGATGCAGGCCCTTGCAGTCGGAATCAAGGGATGGCCCCAAATCGTTGCGATCACCACCAAGTCGAATCCCCGGACACGAGTGGCGGCTGCGTTCCTAAGCTCGCGGGAATAAGAGTACGAGAGTCCGCCCAGAGCGAGCGGATAATAATAAACGGTCACCCCTTCGACATCCACAGGCTGCCTCAGGAGAACATCCAGGGTTCCCTCCCCATTCGCGTTTGTCGTGAGCACGGTCACCTCAGCACCGGCACGAGCCATCCCCTCACACAGGGCCGCACTGCCGTTAACGGGTCCTCCGTAGAGGTAGGCCGGCCGATAGTAGGGGCTAACATAAGCAATACGCATGGGCTTCATGGTTCGATCCGAAGCCAGGGCGGGACGGGTTTGGGTCCCCCGCACCGCAGGGCTTCGGTCACGGCCAGAAAATAATTGGCGGCCGCCGTCCCGCTAATGCACTGCGCCCAAGTTCTGATCATTCGCCGGGCCGTCGGATCCGGACGGCCACGTGAAGCCCGGCGCTGAAGGGCCTCCCGCAGAGCGGCAATGGAATTGGACGGGACAACTTCTCCCCGCACTCCGCCGTCGAGAAGGTCCTTTGCGCCGCACCGGTCGCTGCATACCACGGGAACGCCGCACATCAGGGCTTCGTTGATGACCGCACCCCAGCCATCCCACCGGCTGGGGAGGACCAGCAGGTCACTCCGCGAAATATTGTAGAGAACCTCTTTGTTCGGCAGTATTCCGTGGAAGCGGACGCGCCCGCTCAGGCCGAGTTGTCGGCAAAGGGCGAGGGCTCTTTTCTTGTCGACTCCGTCGCCAATAACATGCAAAAGCCATTTTGGTCCGGTCAGTCCGCAGAGCGCGCGGAGGAGCAGATCCCACCCTTTCCAGGGTGCCAACTCCCCGACAAAAACCATCTCGAAAAATCGATTCCCTTCATCATCTGGCGGACGATCAACATCCTCCAACTCGGGGGATTCCACAAAATACCCGAATGGGACGATCTTATCTACGGGATACCCGCATCCCACATACCAAGCAACCGCCTCCCGGCCGATGGCCAGGATCATGTCGACACGATTTCCCAGGCAACGCTCATCCCAAACTGATCGCAAAAACCGTAGCCCTCCTTTCAACCCTCTTTTATCATGGGCCTCGCTCATCATGCCGATAAAACCACTCGATCCAAGGTTTCGGCGGAGAGCAGCGTTTACGAAAGGATGCCCCCTGGGCCCTGAAAAGACCTGCACGCGGTCCCGCTCACATCTCAGCAAGTCCTCTTGGATTTCCGGAGAGGGTTTTATAAAAACACGAGTTCGCCCGAAATCGGGTCTTGGCCATCCCCATGCTTTGCGCCGAGCGTTAATATCTTCCCAGACAACGAGCGTGACCTTTGTCCCGTTGCAGGTCGCCAGGTTCCTGAGGAAAGCCGATTGATGGAGACTAAGCGCATCCTGCCAGAATACGAATTCTCTCATTCCGCTGGACATCGGCTTTCCATTCGCAACAATAGGGAGGCAAAGAGCCAGAAGGAAAGAGACAGGATACTCCCCACGGAAAAGAGCCATGCCTCGAACATGGCATTGGCTAAACCCGCCATGACGATAGCCACGAGTCTTAAGTCGGGCTTCCGGCCGCGTGGCGGAGATAGACCAAGCGCTCGCGCGCAAGCCCTCAGAAGCGGCAACAATATGGCCACAAGAACCACGGCGGCTCCGAGCGCGCCGAGTTCTTCCAGCAGCCCGAGATAGCTGTTGCCTTTCTCGATTGTGTACCCCGCGGAATTGAATGCCATCGCCACGGGTGCCGAGCCCGTTTCGGCCACCCCCAGCCCGGAGCCGAGAATCGGTTTTGACACAAACCTCTGCCAGATCTCAACCCAGACCGGAAACCGACCACTGCCTTCAAAAACGACCTCATTCCTGAGGAGGAGGCGTTTGTCCAGATCCCGCCCGGCGAATCCGAAGAGCATGGTCAGAAAAATGAATCCCGTCACGGCAATGATGAACGCCTTCTTCGGCAGGCTTTGTTTTGGCAGGATCAGCACGGCCAACGACACCACGCCGGCCGTAATGCCGGCCCGGGATTGGGAAGCCAGCAGTTGCACCACAGCCGCCAATAGGACGCCTCCGAACGCCAGCTTTTGGAGGTCCGGCTTGGGCAGTTTGGTTTCGGAAGCAAGAACCGGGATCAGGAAGACGCCGTAGACCGCTCCGATGCCGTTGGGGTTCATAAACCAGCCGCGGAATCGGCCGGCCAGAAAGGCGGCGGATGGTCGCCCCAACATGAAAACGGCGTTGGAAATGACGATTCCGACGGCAAGCCATGCATATATCCGCAGCACGAACTCTCGGGCCTCCAGGCCGGCGTGCAATCGTTCGATGGCGGGCGGGACGAAGTGCAGACATCCCGCCAGCAGGAGAAGGGATACTCCTTTCTGCAGGGAGATATCTGGATAATAGGACTGAAAAGACGTCGCAATGGCATAGACCGCCACCAGACTGAGGCCCGTGGAGACAGGGTTCGCCCGTAAGCTTTCGCCCCGCAATATGAATCCCGAGACAATCAGGAGCGCGAACAAAAGGCACCAGCGGGATAGGTCAAAAACCGGCGTTTGAAATTGAGCAAAAAGAAAGACGAGGAGGCAAGCCCAAAGAAGGAGATCAAACAGCCTGAAGAAGGCCAACAACCAACCGGTGGCAACGGCCAGCCCCAAGGCCCAAAGCGCCTGATTCGGGAAGATCGGCACCGCCGTGCCGACCAATAGCGAGGCCAAGCCGACCGATATGACCGGAGCAACAAAGGATCTCCGATCGGTGGCAAGTGATGGATTCTTCATCGTGCGGGTCTCTTCCGCTTTTCGCAGTTCCTATCAGATTCCAATAGGCGTAATCTTCTTCGTGGCTTCGTCGACGAGGTAGTAACTCCCGCCCAGATTCACGCTGACCCGGACAGCGCCGAATTCGGGGACGGAGATCTGAACCTCCGGCTGCCTGCCGAGAGGGGCATAAGCGTATAGCAGCCATGACCTTTGCGGACTGGTTCCTCTAACTCGGGCCAGACTCATAACCGGGAATTCCGTTTGCATTGACCATGGCGGCGCAGGGTCCAGGTTGGTTGTGAGCAAAAACATACGGGGAAGGTTCGCATATTCCGGAGGGACATCCGTTTGATAGGGATGCGGCCGCGAGGCATTTTCAACAAGGTCGCTGCTGCGCCAAAACAGCTCCAGGGCGGCATTCCGGTAAATCAAGTCAACGGCCTCAACGATCGGAGTGAACCACGCCAGAATCGCGGAGCGAGGCTGTTCCCAAGCCCGGTAATCTCTCACAAGCCTCGGCCGGAGCAGCCACATCGCAAATTGGACAAAGCCTCCGTAACGTTCGGGCGTCAGATTCTGTCCCAACTGGGTGTAGGCGTTTCGGGATACCTCGTCGCCGTCCCAACTGGAAAACTCATACCAGAAAGAAGGATTGAATTGTCGGGCCTCGTCCAGCATAAAAACCCAGTTCATGGCCTGAAAGAGAAGACCGGCCACATTGTTGTCCCGCTCCCCCCGGTCGGCCCAGATGTAAAGTGATGGAGACCCTCCCTCCCAGAACAGCGGACTCGGGTCGATACGGTGCGGAATGTAGAGGGAGTAGTTCTTCCACTCGCTCCATCGGGCGAATGCGCCCAGCCCGAAGGCCTCGAAACCGACGAACTTCGCGCAGTCCCGCCACCTCTGGCTGCCCAGCCCCTCTCGGAATCCCTGAATTAACGCCCTGTAGCGCTCGGCCCACCCCTCCCCGAAAACCTGCCGCTTGAAATCGTCCTCCCGCCCGTAGCCGTAGAGGTCGAGATAGCGGCGGTCTGTCTCGGCCTCCGTCCAAAGGAGTCTGACGGCTTCGTTGTTGGAGATGAACAGCACCACTGGCGGCGCGGGGTACCAGGTCATGATTTGGTTCAGCAGCGAACTCGATCCCCAATCCAGACCAACTTGATGCCAACACTCCTTTGCGCCGAAGGGGGATAATTTCTTCAGGACGTTCCCTTCGAGGGAAACGATATTCGGATTCTGGGCCGGAGGCAGGGCGAAATAGGCTGGATCATCGTAGAGATAGTGTTCCCACTCCGTGCCGACAAAGCTGATCGGCAGCCTGAAGCGGGCGGCCTCCTTGACCGGGGCTTCCAAGTATGCCCGGTAAACCGCCGTTTCGGCGGATTCCGCGGTCATTTCGGGGGGCGGAATATTGAACCAGGGCAGAAAGTGGCGACCCTGTTCCACCTCGTCAAGCTGCCAGGCCGGAGAGAAGCCTGCCGCGCCCGTGTCATAATTCCACCAAGTCGATGCATTCCACGATGATGCGAGCGGCAGGGCATGGTTCAGGTCAGTGTCAGGGGCAACGGCCTCCTTCCTTATGGAATCATAGGTGTTGATCTGCGGTTCGTGCTTCTTCACCTCGCACGTGGCGAGCGCGGCCAAGGCCGCCAAGAACTGCCTCCTCGAAAATCCAAAGCTCATACCGGTTCTCCTGATTTAGGGAGTACCCTCTTGACTCTTTTGGGGAGGCTGATAAACAGGCAGTCGTCCTCGACGTCCTCTCTGACAACGCTCCCGGCCGCAATCACGCACCCCCGACCGATACGGACGCCTCCGAGGATCGTGGCGTTTGCACCGACCCAGCTCCCCTCCCCGATCACAATGTCCCTTGAAATCCCCTTGCCAGCACGGCGGGCAGGCTCTCCCAGCATGTGGGTCCCGGCAACAATCACACAGCGGGGAGAGATATCGACGTTCTTACCGATTTCCACCGACGCGTCGCCTCCCATAATCAGCGTTTCCGCATTGATATACGTGCCGTCTCCCACCGAGAGCCGCTTGAGCTTAAACTTTGCGGAACTGACGACGCTCACTCGATCGCCGATTTTGAAACCGCGCCTGCGGAGAAGCCATGCCTTCAGACGGAAACATCGCGTATCGGGCAGGAGTGAGAACAAGAACTGGATCAAGTAGGACCGCATGACGCTTCCCTTATCCGCAAGGAGGCCCATTTCGATACCCAAGATCCGTAGGGAACCAGCATGATCAGCACCATCACGCCGATGTTTCCCCAGACGATTCCGACCAGGCCGAACGACCGAACGAACAGGACCTTGGCGATAGTGGACAACAGAGCCGCCGAAAGACCGAAGACGACTTGGAAGCGGATCTTGTTCATCGCGTTCAAGAAAAGCGCGATCGCCGTGATGATTGTAGTCACCGTCATCGACAGGCCCATGGCGACCATGAGAGACCTCGAGAAGGGCACACGGCCGCCCGTCCAGACCCGTAGGATGGCGCCACCGAAGACGACCAGGAGCAGCGACCAAGCCAGGCAGAACGACAGGGTTATCGATACGGCCCTGAAGAGCGTCGACTTTAGCCACGAATCATCGCCTCGCGCCGCGGCTTCCCCGTAGGCTGGCCAAAGAGGGCTTAGGACCATCCAGAGGATCGCCGGCAGTATGGAGAAGAGTCTCATTGGAACCGCGTACCGTGTCACGGCCTCCGGGCCCAGGACCCGTGCGATAATGATATTATCCACATAATAAACCGTGACGTTCGCGGCTTGGATGAGCAGGAAAAAGAATCCCAAGCTGAGGATTTTCCTAGCCAAGAGGGGCTCGACATGCCGCGGTCTCGGGAGAAGATGGGGACGCCGGAAGGCAAACAAGCTGATCCCGTTGAGTGCGTTCTCGACGATCGGCGCTCCGGCGATCGCCAGAACCAGCCAAGGCAGTCCGGCTCGGAGACGAACGATCGCGACGATTCCGGCCAGAGCCAACACATTGGAGGCCCCTTGCCAGATGCTGTTGTAGTACCCCTCCTGGTATCCCATTTGAATCCGGGGGACGATGCTCAACGGTAAGTTGGCTAGGACGCATCCGACAAAGACCGCGACGGCGGGGCCGGCCTCCGACCGCGCCGCCGTTGAGGAGACATTGAAAAGATTGGCCCAGTGAACCTGTCGAGACAAGACGGCAAATAGGATCGCCAAGCCCAGAGCGATCCCCGAAAGCAGGAAAAACGCGCTAGAGACACATCGTATCACTTTCCCAGCGTCGTTCCGCCCGTGCGAATCTGATACGATGTTCAGAACCCCGTTGCCGATGCCGAGGTCCGCAATGCCGAGAAAAGCCACCGCCGAGGTCACGGTCATCCAAAAACCGTATCGCTCCGCCCCAAGATAACTCAGAGTGATCGGCACCGCGATGAGCAAGGTCACCGTATTCAGACCTTTGGCCAGCACAGCGGTCGCCGCGGTCCAGAAGACTCGTCTGAGACGTTCGTCGGAGCGTCCCTCCGCAGTCGAAGTTTCAAAGGATCGCAGCCGCATCAACGCATGGATGCGGCGGCCCCGCTTCATGAGGGCGTCCGATATTTGCGCCGCCGAAATGTGCATCTTTCGTCCTTGCCAGACGGCGGAAGAAACGCCCGGTCGGGATTTCCGGGCCCGGGCCTCCCTGGATCTCTACGGAGTCTTAGAGCGACCTCTGCGACAGACCGCTGATGATCGTGCCGATTCTCGCGGATTTTCCGCGCCCTGCCAGAGTCAAACGGCTCCGGCTCATCGGAAAAGAGCGCGCAACCCCGATTTCTTCACGGGGTAAGCAGGCTCCCCGAGGTCCGGAATCTGCTCGTTGTTGAGGATCGCCTCGGGAACAGAGGTCACCATGGCCTCTGCCGTGGGCATCCCTACGATTTTGGCCGCCCTTTCGACGGCTTCAGCCAAGCGCGGCGGGCGATCTTCCGGATCGTGCGCATCGCTCGCGATCAGATGAACTAGGCCGTGCCTCAGAAAAACCTCCGCTGCCCGTCTGGTAGCCTTGCCGAACCGGCCTAAAAGGCTCTGCGCGGTAACCTGGGCGATGGCTCCCTGTCTGACCAAGTCGTAAAGAGTTTCCGGGGCTTGGGCAAAGACGGAGTTCCGTTCCGGATGACCGATGATCGGGATCAGTTCACTGAGCATCATCCTGTAAATAAGATTCGTAACCCCCGCCGGCAGGTGCCCGGCCGGGAACTCGATGAAAACGTAATTCGAACCGTTGACGGTCAGACGCGAATCCTTGATGTGCTGAATCATATCCGCATGAACATAGACTTCGGCACCGGGATACAGGTCTACCTCGAACGCCTTGCACAGTTTCAGGAATGCCCGCATCCGGCTCTTGAGGGTCCTGGAGTCGCTTCCACGTCCGGCCGGCCTGTAAACGTGAGGGGTCAGGACGACCCTGGAAATCCCGTCCTGGCGGGCCATTTCGATCATGCGCTCGGCCTCGGCCTGACCGTTGGCCCCGTCGTCCCAGCCGGGGAGAATGTGCGTATGGAGGTCAATCATGTCGCGATTCGACTGCCATACTCATCGTAAAGTCGCGCGTAGTAATCTTCATAGTACGCTGCCCGGACGTTATTGAGGATTACTCCCGTCCCGCGGACTCTGTGTGCATCCAACTTCTCTTTGGCCCGCTTAAGTGCATCCCGCGGGGTTTTCCCTCCGTGGACAACCATTATCACTCCGTCGAGCCAAGGTCCCAGCACAAGAGCATCGCTCACCGCCAAGACAGGGGGCGTGTCCACAAGAATGAAGTCATAACGGTCTTTGCAGGTCTCGATCATCTGAGGAACCTTCCTCGACCCCAGCAACTCCGCGGGGTTGGGCGGCACGGGTCCCGCGTTAATCAGCGAGAGTCTTGGAATCGAGGTAGCCCTCAAGACTTCCTCCAAGGCCACATCCGTGGTCAGGTATTTAGTCAGCCCGTTCAAGTTTTTGACCCGAAAGATCCTGTGCAGACGGGGCTTTCGAAGGTCCCCATCGATAATCAGCACCCGACGGTCGGCTTGGGCCAGTGCCACGGCCAAGTTGCAAACCGTGGCGGTTTTTCCCTCGCGGGGCAGCGCACTCATAACGGCGATCGACCTCAGAGTCCCGTCTGCCGCCATGAGCAACAGAGTCGTGCGGATCGACCGATAGTGCTCTGAAAAGGAAGATCTCGGAGAAAAATGGACAATCAGGTCCGTGAACTCCGACTCTTTGCCCCTGCCTTTGGTCTCAGAGTCCTCCAGAGAGGGCGTGCCCGTGCCCAAGGTGAAAAGTCTATGGGCTCGTCCGTCCGAGTCATCAGAATCCCCTCCGCCCCCCTTCTCGGCCGCCCCGGCTCCTCCCTTGGGCCCGTTCCCGGAAAACGCGGGGACCATTCCCAGCATCGGCATGCCAGCGTATTTCTGGACATCATCAGAGTCTTTGATCGTGCTGTCCAGACGGTCGAAGATAAAGGCCAGGGTTAGGCCTCCGATTAGGCCGGCAAGCAAAGCCAGGATCATGTTTTTTTTCTTGTTGGGGCTGCTGGGGGACACGGGGACTTCCGCCTTATCCACGACCCAGACGTTCGACGTCCTGAGTCCCTTCAGCCTCGACGACACGTCGGTTTCGCTTTTCCGCTTCATCAGGGACTCCAGCAGGTTTTTCTCATTTTGGACCTGAATCTGCAGGCTGTTGTACTGGATGGCATTGCTGTTGAGCTGAAAAGCCTCTCTTTTTTGTCCGTTGAACACCTCGGCCAGGGCCCTTTCCTTCGTCAAAGCTACCTGATAGTCGCTGAAGGCCCGTTTGACAAGGGCCTGAGTCTCATCCTCCATGGCCTTCCTGGCTGTCTCCAGTTCCGCTTTCATCCTCCGGATCTCCGGATAATCCGGCATAAACGTTTGGCTTTGCTTCGTGTACTCGCGCGATAGCCGGTTATATTCTTCCCGGATTTTTTGAATCAAAGGATTCGCCAGTGCGTCCGGGATATAGTCCGGGGTTGCCACGCGAATCTCGTTGTAATAGGTTTCCTTATTGACCCGATTGATCTGGGCGTCGGTCAAAGCCTTGTTCAGCTCGCCCAACTTCGCGATAACGGTGTTCTCCGTGTTGCTCAAGGCAATGATGTTCTTCTCTTTCCCGTATTCTTGGAGTCTCTTCTCGTTGCTCTCGATCTCGGCCTGGAGGGTGACAATCTGGGTCGTGAGGAAGTCCGTCGCCTGCTCGGTCGCCTGAAATCTTCTTTGAATATTCATTTCAATATAGGATTCGAAGAGCCCGTTCAAGGCCAGGGTTGCAAACTTCGGATCATGATCCCTGAAGCTCGCCTGAACGAGGCGGGTTTGCCGAACCAGCCGAACGCTCAGGCGCCGCAGGAATTTATCGATCAACTTTCCCCGGAGGAGCACATCGTTTTTCAGGTCCCCGACAGGAAGTTTCTGGCTCTCGGTGACAGATGCCACGAACGCCTCATTTTCGATCAGTCTCGCTCGGTCAATGGTCGCGGCGGCCAGGGCCCGGCTCTGCAGAAGCCTGAACTGGGTCTGGTAATAATCGTCATTGAAGGGTTCGATCTGAAAGGCGTCCTCAAAGCTCAAGATGTTCGGTTCCCGTTCGATCAGGATCTGGCCCACGGCTATGTATGTCGGGATGATCATGAAGGATACCAGGGTCGCAACTGCCAGAACCGCCAGAACCGTGGAAATCACGATCCACTTCCTTTTGAGGAAAATCAGTCCGAGCTCCCGAAGGCTGATTCCCTGAACCTCGGAGGCATGACTTTTCTCGGAATTCATCATGGGATCACCCTCGCTTCGGATTCGTGAATTCAGAACAGGGAACGCCGCCTCAGAGGACCGCAGGCCAGAGTCGGTCGTAGAAGAAGGAAAAGCCTTGGCCGGCGATTTTCGAGTCACCTTGGCATCGGCGGCCGCCCCTCTCCCCAGCTGGCCGGGCCTTCCGGACATTCCTGCAAGGACGCTTGAAGGTTTCCTTCTAAAGAAAAACGTATCAGACCCGCCGCCTTGAGCCATCTCGGACTATGGAGCAAGCGGCCGCCAAGATAACCCACAATCCTCATGACCGCCGGGCATACGAAAGGTGTCAGGCACGGATGAAATAGAACCCGCTGGCGGACAGGCATGGCCTCATATCCCATGCGGAACTTGAATTCGTCGACTTGGCGTGTGGCGTCGAGCGATTCGAGCCCGTAGGAAAGTTCCTTGACCCCGGGCCTCGCGAGCGCTTTCTGCGTGAAAACGAATCCCAGAGCATTATTGATCCCGAACTTCAGGTGCCCAGTCAGACTCTGCTGATAAAGCATAAGGAAATATCCGCGGGCGAGGTAGGCGATAAGGGATGCAACTAGTTTTCCCTCATGGATCGCGCCCCAAGCCTCAAAGCCAGGGAGCCCATCGGCGCTGAGGCACAGCCGCTTCCACCAGGCCTCGTTCTCGGACTTGAGACGCCCTTGGCGGGCCAGGGTTTCAGCCCGGAGGGTCCAGCCTTCGCGGGCTAAGCGCGAAAACGAAACCGGCTCTATCGCGGCATATTCGAGCCCCTTTCGAATGTTCTGGCGTGTCTGGCGGGATACCTGCTCGAATCCGTAAACCGGCTTCGCGTAGACGACATGGTAGCTAGGCTTGCCAACGGGAGAACTCGTCGGAGTCGAGTATCGCAGGGCCAGGGCCCTGGCCCCTCGCAAGACCTTGCGCAGCTCGTTTTCGGAAGGGCTCATGACGGGGTGATATGGAAATGCCTGGAATACGCCGGGAGCCGCGTTGTACCAGCAAGCGCTTTGGCTGCAGACGACGCGGTGGCCTTGCCGCTTCAGCCATTCGACCCCGGTTTCTATTCCGGTTGCCCTGGTCGCCATCAAATCCCGTTTCTCAAAGCCGCCGCAGGCCGTGCTGCCACCGTCCTGAACAATTCTTCGAATCGGGCGGCGGCCGACTCGGGAGAATGGTTCCGGATCGCATATCCGCGGCCGTTTTCGCCGAGTTTCCTGAGTCTTTCGGGAGTGCTTCTCAGGTCGAGAACCGCGCGGGCGAGACTCTCCGGGTTCTCGGGAGGAACGCAAATTCCGGCTTCGGACCGCCTCACGAGGTCCGCCGTAGCGCTCCGCTCATCGACGCTTGCCAGAACGGGCCGGCCGCTGGCCAGGATGGAAAAAATCTTGGAGGGAAGCGATTGAATTCCGATCCCCCTCTTGAGAACCGCCAATCCCACATCGCCGGAGGCCAAGACCTCGGGAAGCCTGGAGCGAGGTTGAAAGGGCAGGAACAGGACGTTGCCCAGCTTGCGCTTTTGAGCTTCGGCGATAAGTCCGGCCCTGCCGGTCCCGTCGCCGACAAAAACGAACAGAATGTCGGGGTTCCGACTGAGTTGTTCGGCAGCCAGGAGAACATTCTCCAGGCCCTGCGAAAGCCCGATGTTCCCGGCGTACAGGATGACGAAGCGGTCTGCGAGCCCGTTCTCGATGGCAAAACGATTTTGCCTTGGCAAGGGATGGATGAGGTCGGTATCGACGTAATCGTAAATAAGTGCGAGCTTTGAATTCGGCACCCCCAGCGCGCGCATGGAGGGCGAAAAGGACTCGGACAGGATCCTCACGGATCTCGAATGCCCCAAGCAATACCGCTCAAGAGCGCCGACCGCCGAAATGACGGTCCGATTCTTAAAAACGCCCAGCGCTATGCCCACGTCCGGATAGACGTCATGAACGGTGAAAACCGTCGGCGTTCGGCGCAGGACCGCACGGATGGCGAAAGGCAGCCAGACATCCAGCGCCGGATTGCTGAACAACGCGACGTCGTAGCTTCCTGATAAACCGCAGAGCGCGGCACCGGCCTGAAAAAATGCGAATTGAAGCGCGCGACGGGACAGGCGGGTGCGGTCCACAGAAGGAACCCAAATCCGAAAGACCCGGACGCCGTTTTCCATGGTATCGCGGAGACATCGTCCACGATACTCCGCTTGAACGCGGCCTGAAGGATAGTGCGGCACGGCGGCAATGACCGTTACTTCGTGTCCCTTGCGGACGAGTCTCTCGCAGAGCATTCCGAACAGAGGAGCGCTCGGCCCCCCGTCCGGCGTATAATGAGGGGTCACGACAAGGAGGCGCAAGTCCCTAATGCACCTTTTCCAGCCATTCCTCCCGCCAGAAGAAAAAACACGACCGGTCGCACCTTCCCGTCGTGCCGGTCCCTGAACAGGTCACGCCATCGAGAAGCACGACGCCGCTGGCCTTCTTGAGACGGTAATCCCTTTCGTCGATGAAACGTTCGACGCGCTTAAAGACTCTCTGCTTTGTCCCACAGTATCGGGTCATTTCGTCAAGGAAGCCGCAGCCCTTGAACGAGTGCCAGTGGTCCAAGGTGTCCTCGATCTCCTCTCGCGGTCGAACCCGGACCCAATCACCGGCCTCGAGGCGGACAGACAACCGGCTTACGGAAGCCGCATCAGGCCGTGCCGGCTTGACTCGATTGCGATCGAACAACGAATGAGCCGAACTTATGAATCCCTTGATCTTTTTTTCCGCCTTCAGGCTGAGCCTCCTCTTAAGCCAGCGCTTCACTCTGACTTGGACGGAAACGCCCTTCTCCTCGGCCCGTCCGACCCGTGGCGAAGACCGGATAAAACGGAGGAGCCAGCAAGATTCCTGCTTTTCGCTTGTAGCTCTGCTCATCCCGTCTCGCCAAGAGAGCCGTCCTCGAATATCTCGCGAGCCGTCAACAAAATGGACTGGCGGTCCACGAGATTGAAAAATAGGACCGGACCGCGTCGGCGCACGCGAACAAGAATCACCTCGCCAACTCCCGCACGACCCGCGCCGGGTTTCCCGCCGCAATGACGCTGGCAGGCACGGCCTTGGCGACAACGCTGCCGGCTCCGATCACGCTGCCCCGACCTATGGTCACGCCTTTCAGGATAAGACAATTCATGCCGATGAACACATCATCCTCGATAACGACGGGCGCACTTGATGCATCAGCGGACGACAATAGCCGCATATCGGGATCCAGCGGATGAAAATCCGTATCGACGATCGTCGAATTGGCTCCGATCGCGACGTTGTTCCCGATGGTCACCTTATTGGCAACACAGATACAGCCGCCGCTCATTCCGAAGTTTGCCCCGATCTCAAGAACCGCCCCCGCCTCTACTGTTGCAAGCAGGATGCGGTGGTTGATCCCCAACGGATTTGAACGGGTCGAGGATCGCAATTGGAGACCCGGCCCGAACCGCATGAGGCTTTTCCGATGTCTCTGGATGATGGGCATCCCGTAGAATCGCCAACCCTTCCCCCAGGGGACTCCAGAAAGCGCAAATCGGATACGGATCAAAGGGCATGTCAACCAGCTCAGAACTCGATTTGCCGCTTTCCAGGGCGTTTCCGACCAATGGGTTTCTTTCGTTATTTCCTTCGATACGGCCCTAGCGTCGTCCATCGGTCCTCTCCTCCGGCAAAAACAGCGACCTCATCCTCTCAAAATCCTGCATGGCCTGCTCGTAATCGTCGGCCCGCCCCAAGTCTTGCCAGTAACCGTCGAAAGGGTAGCCGACCACCTTTTCCCCGCCGCCGATAAGCCGATGAACAAGGTCGGGAAAGTCCAGGTACTCTCCCCGCGGTATGTATCGAATAACGCGCGGGCTGAAAACATACACTCCCATGCTGACGCAAAAAACATAGGTCGGTTTTTCGACGTACCCTTTGATCAGGGGTTCACCGTCCCACTGAACGACGCCGAGGTCGATGTTGACCTTGCGCTGATACACGGCAATCGTGGCGGCGCCCCCCTGTTCTTTGTGAAATCGCGCCAGTTCACGGAAATTCAGGGTCGTCAACACGTCGCCGTTGGCGACAAGAAACGAATCATCAAGACCTTCGATCAGGGCCAGGGGCCCGGCCGTCCCCAGCGGTTTGTCCTCGTAGCTGTAGGCTATTCGGACGCCCAACTGCCCGCCGTTCCCGAAAAAGGCCCGTAACAGCTCCGAAAGATGCCCCACGGTGATCACGACGTCATAGACTCCGGCCGCTCTCATCTGGCGCAGGATCACTTCGAGGATCGGCATGTCTCCGATGGGCATCAACGGCTTCGGCAGGATTTTGGTATATGGAGAGAGACGCGTCCCCTTGCCTCCCGCTAATACCACGGCTCTCATGTAACTCCCCCCTGTTCAGAACTCATAAAAGCCGATTCTATATAAATCGAGATGTTCTCGGATCCAATCAATGGTCCTTTTCAGCCCCTCCTCAAGGCCGACCCGGGGAACCCAGCCCAGCAGCGCGCGGGCCCGGGCATTATCTGATACGAGGCGCAAGACCTCCGAGCCGGAGGGACGCAAACGATCAGGATCTAACTCGATTTTCGCGGGGCTGCCCACTAAGCGCACGATCGTCTCCGCAAGGGTCCCGATCGCGATATCGTAGCCAGTTCCCAGGTTCAGCGTTTTGCCCTCCACATCCTGCACTTCCGCGGCTTTGACAAAGCCGTCGACGGTATCGTCAACGTATGTAAAATCCCGCGTCGTCTCCAGATTCCCTAATCTGATCGTCGGCCGACTCAAAGCCTGGGTGATGATCGTCGGGATGACCGCCCTTGCGGACTGGCGCGGCCCGAAGGTATTGAACGGCCTGACCGTGACGACCGGAAGGCCGTATGCGCAATAGAAACTCTCGGCCAGCTTGTCGGCCCCGATCTTGCTGGCGGAATAAGGGGATTGTCCCTGCAACGGATGCTCTTCGTCGATAGGAACCCGTCGGGCCGTCCCGTACACCTCGCTCGTCGAGGTGTGGATGAGCCTTTCGACCGGATGCCTGGAGCACGCTATCAGTACATTCATGGTGCCCATGGCGTTCGTCTCGGCCACTTCACGGGGACGAACATAGGAATACGGGATGGAGACGAGCGCTCCGAGATGGAACACGGCCAGACAGCCGTCCACGGCCTTGCGTATGCCATCGAAATCTCGCAAGTCGCCGGCGATAACCCGGACGCCCCCCATGACGTCCTTCGGAACCAGCGACAGCAGTCCGTTGTCACCCCGGGAGTTGTACCGCACGAACGCCTTCACGGCCGCGCCCTCGAGGGCCAGCCTCTCCACGAGGTGACTGCCGATGAAACCTCCGGCCCCGGTCACGAGCACGCTCTTTCCCTGCCAGAAACTAACCATGATTAATTTAAGACTTTTGCGTTTGACCTGGGTTATTCACGAAACGCCGGTCCTGGTATCATGCGCAACAATTTAGGTTAATTGGTGACGAGCCATTTCTTCCCCTGGAATAAACCGGAGTTCCCAAGGGATGTGATCTCTTCCGTCAGCCGGGACCGGTCGCTCTCGGAAAACCGGGACACGTCCTGGGAGACCATGTCCTCGATCATCCGGTACCAGCGCTCCGAACCGGCGCTGCCGCCAGGGATTCCTCGCATCGCCAATATCGCATCGCCGGCTCCATCGCTCAACATCGAAGGCTCGTCCTGTAACAGCCCGTTCGATATTTCCCCGAAGCCGACAGGGACGTCCGCCCCGAGGGCAATGCCGTAAAAACGGGCGATCTTTCGGGCGAGGTCGGAAAATTCCATGCAGATCCCGGGTTCGCTGGTCAGGAGAAAGCCGCTGGAAGGGATTTTCGAAGATCTAACGACGGCCTGAAGGATCGACCGGGCCGCCGCGTCTCTTGGGAGGAGGAAAATCTTCGCCGTTTCGGCTGGCAACCGGACCCTCCCCCGCTCAAGAATCTGGTCGCTGATCCAGGACACGACTCCCCCCCTGTTTTCGATGATATTTCCCAGCCGCGTCACGATCAACCGCGTCGCGGTCCGGCTGAAAAAGAGATTCAGCGAGGCTTCGGCCACCCTAAGGGACTCGGAGAGGAAACTCCCTCCGGATGCCGCCTTGATCGACGAGATCACGAGAAAGTACTCGCACCGGCTCCGGGCGGTCACCTCGGCCAGCTTGAACGTCCGGAAATAGTTGCACTCGGCGACCTCGGCGTCGTCGCACCTTCGCAGCGGGACGAACTTCCTCATCCCGGCATGGATCACAACACGCGGGTCATGCTTGGAAAATACTCGGCCGAGGGCTTCAGGGTCCCGGCCGTCCAGAAGGACTGGAAAGATATTGAATCCTGGAACCTCAAGGCTGAGTTCGGCCAGAAAGGCCCGGAGATGGGGCTCAAACCGGTCCACGATGACGACGGCCTGGCACCCGCAGGTGCGTAAATGGCAACATATAGAGACCCCCAATTCTCCGCCGGAACCGAACACGAGAACCGTCTTGCCGGAAAGAAGGGACCGGAGCTTGCCCTCCTCGAGCAGAACCTGAACCCGGGGCAGCACGTCGGAAAGCTGAATCCGGCGCAACGGATAGGAGAGGCCGCCCAGCGTTTCGCCTTCCGGGCTTTCCGAAAAAACGCGAAGACGAATTCCGGCCCGGGCGCACAAGTCCGCGATGTCGTCGACCTCGCCCCAAGTCTCGCGGTCCAGGGCCAGGATGACTTCGCGAACCCCGTAAAGCACGGATAGGGCTTGGAGGTGATGGCGGTTTCCCAGCACCTTCATGCCTGCGACCGTACGGCCGTATTTCTCCTCCGCGTCGTCGACGAAGCCCACCACCCGGAAGGGCCGTCTCCTGGATCCGCCCAGGACCTGAAGCGCGTCGAGGCCCCTTCTGTTGGCCCCGAAAATGAGGATGCTCGGCCTGCCGTCGAAGCCTTTCTCTCCGCCCGCCCGGAAAAGGGCCATCAGGAACAGGCGCACGGCGACCAGCATGGAGCTCAAGACGCAGAAATCGATGGCCGCGAGAACCGGCGGATACAGCGGGATCCGGCCCACCTCGCCGAAAATCAGCATCAGCAGGCTGCCCAGGCCGACCGCCTTGACTACGCGAGGGAAATCACGGGGTGTGGTCAACTCGACGAGGCAGTTGTAGAGCCCCGAGCCATCCTGGACAGCGGTGCGCGTCAAGAACGTCAGCAGGAAGCTGCCGAGGAAAACGTTCAGAGGCGGGTGGATGTCCGCCAACCGGATGCAGGCATAGTAAGACAATCCGAAGGAAACCGGGCTGAGGGCCGAATCGACGACAAAGAGGAGGAGCTGCCTCCTGGCGCGGTCGACGCGGTGCAGGCTGAGAGCCCCGAAAATCGTCTCGGCCAGGGCGGAGAATATGAGTTGAAAATAACTGAGGACGGTCAGGCGCGAAAGGTAATAGAGATCAATGTTGACTTTCTCGGGAAGGATGTGTTCGAGATAGTATTGGATCGGATCGCCCGCGGACGGATACAGTTCCTCCTCGTTGCGGCCGCGGACGTTTCCCTTGAGCGCCGAAATCACGACCGGCCCGACAAGGCCGGGCTTGACGGAAAAGAGCGCTTTGGCTTCTTCAGGATAGGCCCCCACGAGGTCGGGCGCTTCCGGCCTCGGCCCGACGAACGACATGTCCCCCTTCAGGACATTGAACAGCTGGGGGAATTCGTTCAGCTTGGTCCGCCTGAGAAACCGTCCGACGGAGGTCACCCGGGGGTCGTTTCTCGGGCAGATGCTCTGATCGATCTTGGTCGACGACTGGAGCATGGTCCGGAACTTGTACATGTGGAAGCGCCGCAGGTCCTTCCCGACGCGCTCGGCCTGATAAAAGACGGGCCCCCTGGAATTCAGCTTGATCACGATTGCCAGAACTGGCAAAAATGGGGCCGTGAGGATGAGGCCGATTGCGGATAGAACGATGTCCGATATCCTGATGACCAGGGCTTGAATCCTTTTCAAGCGCTGCCTCGGCGGCGTTCCGTGGCGAGATCCCACGATAGGGCCGTGCGGGCCGGAACCCCTGTCGCCGCCTGTTCTCGGCTTCACTCAGAACCCTTTTTCAGGGCCTCGAAGAGGCGGGTTACTACGCGGTCCGCATCTCCGGGCTCAATCGCCGGATGGAGAGGAAGGCTCAGCTCCCGTCGGCAGAATTCCTCGGTCTTGGGGAGAACAACGTTCGGATTGAGGCTACGATAGTAGGCGAACCGGTGGACCGGAGGATAGTGAATACTCGTTTGAATGCCCGAGCGCCGCATGGCGTCCATCACGCGTCCGCGCTCGGTCCCCTCCGGAAGAAGGACCGGCATAAGGTGAGCGGCCGTGGGATGTCCCGGGCCGAACGGGACCGACGCGGACGGAACGAGGCAAGACAGTTTCTCTCGGTAGGACAGGCTGAGGGCGTTCCGCTTGAGGTTCCACTCCGGCAGGTGGCGGAGTTGGACAAGCCCAATTGCCGCCCGAAGTTCGTCAAGCCTGTAATTGTAGCCCAGCACGGTCACATCATAGGAGTGTGCGTGACCCAGATGGCGGTCGAGCGTGTTCGACGTCATTCCGTGGCCGCGAAGACGCCGAATAGCCGAAAGCATATTCTCGTCCGATGAGAGAACCATTCCGCCCTCAGCCGTGGACATATTTTTGTTGGAGAAAAAGCTGAAGGCGCTCGCATCGCTCAGCTTTCCGACCCCGGACATGCCGGGTGCGTGGGCGGCGTCCTCGATGAGCATTATCCGTCGCTCGTCACAAAAGGCCCGCCAGCGGGGCATGTCCGCAATGTAACCCCCGTAATGCATGACTATGGCGGCCTTGACTTTCGATGAGCACTTGGCCGCGGCTTCTTCGAGGGATACGATAGGCAGCGCGACGTCCTCAATGTCCAGGAATACCGGCGTCGCGCCCACATAGAGGACGGCGTTCACGGTGGCGACGAAAGTGACGGCCGGCACGAGGACTTCGTCCCCCGGTCGGACCCCGAGAGCGAGCAGGATGAGATGAAGCGCGGCCGTGCAAGAATTCACTGCGACGGCGGTCTTGTGGCCATGCAGGGCGGCGAAGGCCCTCTCGAACTCCTCGACTCGGGGCCCCATGCTCAGCCAGCCGCTCTCAATGACCTCGCACAGCGCCGCCTTCTCCTCGTCGCCTACGATCGGGATCGCGAGGCTGAGGTCGTTCTCGGCATCCATGGAAAGTTATTTACGGGCCGGAAGAAACTGCCCGAAAAGACAGGCTACCGCCAATAATAGAAATCGAAAGAAATCCCGCCCTCCGTCAAGAAACACGCCAGCCGCAATGAGGGTCGCGCCTTCAGGATTTACGAAGCCGCGAAAGGGATGCGGGAATCAAAGGAAAATGGGTATAGTCGCGTTCCGGTTACGGGAATGCCTCCGGGAAAGTCCTCCCCACCCATTCGCACCTCCACCCCAGGCTAGCTCAAAATTAGTATAGACACACGGGCAATGTCAAGTGGTTTTTTGGTCGTTTTTTGGGGGTGATTGTTGCGATTCGGTTGCGCCGTTTGAAGGCGACAAATTCCATCCGGCGGAACGAAGATCAGCATTCCCGGAGCGTCGGCGGGGTCATCCCTGAATAACTTGGCACGGGAATTGCTGCGCAGTCCGGAAAGGGCCCTCGAGGTCCTTTCGCCGATCCCGATCCCATACCTAAGCCTTGACCCCCGGGCAGGGCCGGATTATCATTTTGCGGGGGGGTAAAGCCATCCATGTCCGGAAAACTAGGTCCAGCCGCCCGAAAGCCCGCCCCCTCGGAGTCCAACACCAAAGAAACCGTCCACCCCCCGATCCTGACCATCGGCCACTCGACGCGCACCCTCGAGGAATTCATCGACCTGCTGAAGGCCAACGGCGTGACACTCGTCATAGACATCCGTACGATTCCCCGCTCCAGGCACAATCCCCAATTCAACCGGGAGACGCTACCCGAGGCACTCCGTGCGGCCGGCATCGGATACCGTCACACGCCCGGCCTGGGCGGGTTGAGGCACGCCCGCCCCGACTCTGTGAACGGTGGATGGCGGAACTCAAGCTTTCGCGGTTTCGCCGACTACATGCAGACCGAAGAGTTCGAAACGGCCCTGGAAGCCCTGATCGAGCTCGCCGGGACGGCCCGCGCGGCCTTGATGTGCGCCGAGGCCGTGCCCTGGCGCTGCCACCGCTCGCTCATCGCCGACGCCCTGCTCGTCCGCGGCCTGCTCGTCGAGCACATTGTCAGCACCAAGGACAGGCACTCCCACACCTTGACGCCCTTTGCCAAGGTTCACGGTACGACGATCACCTATCCCCCCGAGGCCAGCGCCTAATTGTCCCGCCGGATTTCGAGCCGGTCGAGGCCGTTCTCGTTGAACTCCTTCTCGTACTTCTCGACGAGCGGCTTCTCCCGTTCCATGCCCGCCTCGGTGGTCAGCTCCTCGAGTGATTCCTCGCCGTGTTTGCGCAGGTAATCGCGGTCGGCCATCCTGTAGATAAGCTGGTCCCAAAAGGTGTTGTCGTTGTAGAAATCGACGGTCTCGGCCATCTTCTCCTCGAGCTCGGCCGAGGGGAAGGCTTTCTTTTCCTCTTCGTCGAACTCGACGTATTCCTCCAGGTCGTTCTTGGCCGCCGCCTCGAGAACCAGGCTCTCGATCTCGTCGTATTCCTCGATGACGTCCTCGGTCCGCCAGCTGTTGGCCAGCCAGTTTCCCAGGTAAGCGAGCTTGGCCAGGCTCGCGAGCTGCTCTTTGGTCAATTCGATCTTCATGGCATCCTCTCTCGGTCCCGCGACTTATCCAGCCCCGGAAGCGGCTACTATATCACGTTCGCCCGGCCGCGCCAAAATGGAGCCACGAGCCCGGCGAAATTGGGAACACAATACTATTTTGAGCCCCAGTCCTCAGAAACGGGGCCGTATGATTACGATTTCCTGACCGCTGCCGCACTCGAGGGGCGCCGGATCCGGTCGGCCAATAATTGGGCGAAATAATCGGGGACGAGAAATAATTGGGGACAAAATAATTGGGGACACAATACTATTTCCGGACCGCTGCCGGAATCGGGCCGCTGTGGGCCTGGCCTTCAGAAGACGGGCTTGCCGCGTCGGCCCCCTTCCCGGAATCCCTCGCAACGAAAATAATTGGGAAAATAATTGGGGCCATAATACTATTTCCGGAGGCAGTATACCCCGTAGACTGGGCTTCCTGGAAAATAGTATTGTGTCCCCTTTTCTCCTCCAGAAATAGTATTGTGTCCCCAATTTTACCGGCAGCGGCACGTTTCCGGGTAGCCGGCCATCCGGCCGGCCAGACCGTCAGGCCACCCTGCCGGAAGTTCTCCGAGTCCCCCGAGCTGGCCGAATACGGATTCGACGAGCAGCCGGTTGGCCCGGGCCTCGTAAGGTTTGAACTCTTCCGTCAGGATCCAGCCCGCCCCGGTATCGACCGGGAGCATCAGGGCCGGAGTCCGGCAGGAAAAATCGAAGGCCGCCAGATTGACGAGTTTCAGCCGCCGGTGGTCCTTCGTCTTGAAAAACACGAGCCGGCGCCCGAGGTTATAGACGATGCTCCATTGCGTGTCGGCCTGCTCGACGGACTTGAGGATGCTGAAGCCATCGTCGGGCATCAGCCGCTGCCCCGGAAGACCGTAACCCTCAAGCATCGTCGCCGCCCGGACGAAGCGCTCGATCGATTCCGGCCCGTCGGAAACCTCCCTCTGACCGCCGAACCCCTGGTGGAGGCGCAGGTAGCGGATCGATTCCGGATAGCCGTTGTTGCTCAGCACCGATACGGGCAGGTCTCCCCGCTCATAGGCGACCATCCGCCCGTCGACGAACTCGACAACCGCCCGCCTCCCCTTGGCGTCGGCGACGAGGAAGTGGAGGTCGGCGAGCAGCCTCGAAATCCGGGCCTTGGGGCCGCTCCGCAGGACCTCCCGGACGGTGGCGTGGCTGTCGAGCTGATACTGGATCCACTGGAACTCGTTGAGGGCGGGCCGCCGGTCGGGGGCGGGATACCGGGCCGGCCCGTTGAGCTCCTCGACGACCAGCCCGGCCTCGTTCATGCCTCCCAGCGGGAATTCGCGTCCGAACTGATTGAACGTCACGCTGCCGTATTTCGCCGTCCAGCGCAGCCCCTCTCCGGCCGGTTGGGCGAAGGCCTGTTTGACGACGCCGCGCTTGTTGACGAAAACGCAGCCGTCCCCGACCGGCCAGTCGAGATTCTTCCCGAGCAGGACGGCCCTCGTGCCCTTAATGACGAAGGCTGTGCACGTCAGGCCGGGAGTGGCCCCCGTCAGAACCATGGCCCCGAGAAGGCCGGCCCAAAGACCGCGGCGGAGGCCGGGTCCACTTCTCGTCTTGCGGCCGCCGGCCCGGAGGCGGAAAGCAAGCTCCCTCCCGCAGGCCCGGGGAATCCGTTTCATGGCGAACCCTATGGTATACTCATTATGAACCGGCGGGAAGGGGAAAGCCAAGTCGATACGGGCCCGCGGCCCGGCGCCCCGCGGATCTCCCGGCCGGAGAAGGCGACATCCGGGGAGAAAGACAATGGGCCGATACGAGGTATTCACCAAATTCCGCCAGGAGCTGAACGCGAAAATCCTCGAAGAGGGAGGCCTCGATATCAAGCGGTTTTTCGGAATCGACGAGAGGATCTACTGCCCGGGCGCCCTCGACGCCAAAACCAAAGAGTTGATGGGCCTCGTCTCCTCCCTGGTGCTCCGTTGCGACGATTGCGTCACCTACCACATCATCGAGGCTCTCGACAAGGGCGCGACAAAACAGGAATTCTACGAGACCTTCTCAATCGGCCTCGTGGTCGGAGGCTCGATCGTCATCCCCCATCTCCGCCGGGCCGTCGCCTTCCTGGACGAGATGCTCCGGAAAGCCTAGGAGTCCCTCCTCTTCGCTCCAAGACCCATCAGGGACGGCTGAGGCCCGCGGGCCGCTCCCGGGATCCATCCCGAGGGAAGGTCCGGGCGGCCGGCAAGGCGCGCCGCGGAAACGTCTTCGTAGCCAGGCTCGTTTCTTATCTTGTATAATGCAGGGATGACGCGGACGTCGGAGGCACTGTCACGTGGTTGACTCGGCTATCGCGGGGGCTCGACGATGAAGATCGGCCTCATTCTGCTGGCCCTCTCGCTCGTCGGCGCCGCCGCGCCTCTCCTCAAGAACCCGGAGAAGGTCCACACCCTAAGACACCAAGGTCTCGAGCGGACCTTCCGGGTCTTCTCTCCCGAACCTGCGTCCCTCGGCGGGTCCCAGGCCTCCCGCGCCCGACTCCTGCCCGTGGTTCTCGCGCTGCACGGCGGGGCCACCGACGGCTTGACCCTGAGCCGGTACACCGGCCTCAGCGAGAAAGCGGCCGAAGCGGGCTTCATCGTCGTTTACCCCGACGGGACGGGCCGCCTGCCCCGGGTTTTGACCTGGAATTCGGGGGCCTGCTGCGGCTACGCCCGCGATCATGACATCGACGATGTGGGATTTCTTCGCAGAGTCGCCGCCTTTATCGTCGAAAACTATCGCGGCGACCCGGGCAGGGTTTACGCCACCGGGATCTCCAACGGGGCCATGATGGCTTACCGGCTGGCCGCAGAGGCGCCGGACTTGGTCGCGGCCGTGGCCGCGGTCGCCGGGACCCTGGACGTTGATCCGGCGGAGGTCAAGAGGCCCAAACCCGTCCTTCACTTTCACGGCAGCGAAGACGAGTACATCCCTTGGGGCGGGGGGCGCGGGCCGCGCACGGCCATGGCCGCCGCCCATCGTTCGGTCGCGGCCACGATCGAGACCTGGGTCCGGGTGAACGGAGCCGGCCCCGAGCCCGAAACGACGATCCTTCCCAACGAATCCGGCGACGGAACGGAAGTGATTCGGCACTACTACCGGCCGGGGGACGGCGGCTGCGAAGTCGTTCTCTACGAGATCCGGGGAGGCGGACACACCTGGCCGGGCCGGGCCCGGGCCGAAAGGCTCCTCGGCAAGTCGACGGCCGCGATCGACGCCAACGACATCATATGGGAGTTTTTCTCCCGCCACACCCTGAGGAAAGGATAGCCGACATGCCCAAGAAACCAGCCATCATCATGCTTCTTGCACTGGGATTGGTCCTGTTCGCCTGCGGCCACCCGGGCGACGACCGGACCCGGAATCCATCTGAAACACCCCAAGCCGCCGCTTCGCTCCAGCCTTCGGGAGCGCCGATGGGGGCGGCTGCGGCCCGGAATTCTCCGTCCGGCAGGTCTTCGGCCGCCGAGCCGGCGCCCGGGACAGTCTCGCCCCGGGGGTCCGGGACTACGGCGACAGATCAGTCCCGAGACCAACGGGTTCGCCGGTTCACGGAGGACGAACAGAACACGATCGACATCGTCAAGCAGACCAAGAAGTCGGTGGTGTTCATCACCAACATGCAGTACGTCCGGGATTTCTTCTTCCAGTCCGACCAGCCGGTGGCCCGCGGCAGCGGCTCGGGGTTCGTCTGGGACGACAGGGGCCACATCGTGACCAACTTCCATGTCATCGAGGACGGCGACAAGTTCATGGTCAGCCTGCCCGACCAGAAACAGGTCGAGGCCAAGCTCATCGGCCGCGAGCCGAGCAAGGACGTCGCGGTGCTCCAGCTCCAGGAGAACGTTTCCGACCTCTCGCCGGTCACGATCGGGGCCTCCTCGGACCTTCTCGTCGGGCAGAAGGTCATCGCCATCGGCAACCCCTTCGGCTTCGACCACACGGTCACCGTGGGCATCGTCAGCGCCCTGGGCCGCAACATGCCGGGGGCGGGCGGGGTGACGATCCGGGAGATGATCCAGACCGACGCCTCGATCAATCCCGGGAACTCCGGCGGGCCGCTCCTCGATTCGTCGGGCCGGCTGATCGGCATGAACACGATGATCATCAGCCCGTCGGGGGCGTCGAGCGGCGTCGGGTTCGCCGTGCCGGTCGACACGATCAAGAAGATCGTGCCGCAGATCATCCAGTTCGGCAAGGTCATCCGGCCGGGGATCGGGGGCGTCAGTTTCCTCAGCGACGATTATGCGAAGCGGGCGGGGGTGCAGGGCGCGGTCATCCTGGACGTGCCGCGCGACAGTCAGGCCTACGCGCTCGGCCTGCGCGGCCTCGGCCGGGACAATTTCGGCCGGCTCTATATCCGCGACGTCATCACGGCCATCGACGGCATCGCCGTCAAGTCCTACGACGACTTCTTTTCGGCCCTGGACAATTTCAAGATCGGCCAGACCGTTTCCTTGACGGTGGACAGGGACGACAAGATCCGGAAGGTCGAGATCCAGCTCGTCGGGGCCGACTAGCCCGGATTATTCACGAGTCGAGGCGGCTGCAGATGCGCGACGTCAAAGGGCGAAGCTGTACTCCTAGTACTGCGAGCCCTTGGCAACAAAGCAGATGCGGCTGGATCGGCTCGCCCGGAGGGTAAGAACGCCGGTCTTGATATTTCGTGATTCTCAGAGAGTGTCGGCGTTTTTATGAATAGTCCAGGCGGGAGGGGCCGGGGGCCGGCGTTCACATCTTCCAGGTGCCGGCGACGATAAGGTCCGTGCCCGTGATTCCGGCCGCGCGGTCGGAGGCGAGATACGCCACCGCGTCCGCGACGTCTTCGTACGTCCCCAACTGGGAATCCGTCACGCCCCCGGGCAGGATGCCGCCCTTCATCAGGCCCGGCGAGACCATGTTGACGGTGAGCCCGTTGGCGGCCTCGGCGACGGCGGCCGTCCGGGTGACGATGAGGAGGCCCGCCTTGGCCGCGGCGTAGGGCGTTATCGTCGGGAACGAGCCGAGCCGTTCCACCCGGCTGTAGCCGATGTTGACGACCCTCCCCCACTTCCGCTTGCGCATTCCGGGAAGCGCCGCCTTCATGCAAAAATACGAGCCCAGGAGGTTCCCGCGAAGGACTCGTTCCCAATCGGCCACCTCGAGCTGGTCCCAAGGCTTGACCAGGAACGGTCCGACGTTGTTGACCAGGACATCGATGCGGGCGAACTTCTCCTCGATTTTCTTGATCAGACCGGCGGCCTGGGCCTTCTTCGTGAGATCGGCCCGGAAGACCGCGCTGAGCTTGCCTTTCTCCCGGATCTCCGCGGCCAGCTCCTGGGCCTCGTCCCGCCGGGTGAAATAGTGGACGGCGACGCCGGAGACGTCTTCGGCAAGGCGCAGGGCAATGGCCCGGCCCAGGCCGCGGGCCGCGCCCGTCACGAGGGCGATCCGAAGGCTCATAGAGGCCCTCCCGCGGGGTCCACAGAAAGACCGGCTTCGGGAAGCATCGATTTCACCGCTAGTTCCTCCGCGCCGGGAGAGTGTGTCACGGCTCTCCCGAGGCTATCCGTTCGCCCCGGGGCGACACAGACAGGCCGACCCTCAGACCAGTTCTCCGACTTCGGCCTCGATGGCGTCGAGGATCTCGCCCGACTGGACGACGTCCTTGAGCCTGTTGATATCGTCGTAGAGCGGCCGGTCCTCCTCGAGGTAGGCCACGTGTTTCCGGACGACTTCGTAGGCGGCCCGGGCCGCTGGGCTCGGCTTGACCGGCTTCCGGAGATCGAGGGCCTGGGCGCCGGCGATGAGCTCGATGGCGATCACGGCCTGGGCGTTGTCGATGATCTGCCGCGTCTTGAGGGCCGTGGTCATGCCCATGCTGACGAAGTCCTCCTGGTCCGCGGCGGCGGGAATGGAGCCGGTGGCGGCCGGGTGGGACAGCACCCTGTTCTCGCAGACGAGGGCGCCGGCGGTGTACTGCGACAGCATCAGCCCCGAGAACATCCCGGCGCCCTTGGTCAGGAAGGCGGGCAGCCCGGCGCTCAGGTGCGGGTTCATCAGGCGGTTGTGCCGCCGCTCGGAGAGGACGGCGACGGTGGTCACGGCCGTGCCGAGGAGCTCCAGGGCGAAGGCCATGGGCACCCCTTGAAAGTTGGCGCCGGTGAGCACGACGTCTTCGTCGGGGAAGAAGACGGGATTGTCGGCGGCCCCGGTGAGCTCGATCTCGAAGATATAGCGGGCCCACTTGAGAGCGTCCCTGGCGCCCCCGACGACCTGCGGCGTGCTGCGCAGGCTGTAGGCGTCCTGGACCTTCTTTCCGGCCCGGGCGAGAAGCTCGCTGCCCTCGGTGAGCTTGCGGATGTTGGCGGCCGATTCGAGCGCGCCCGGGTAGCCGCGCGTCTTGTGGAGGCGCTCGTCGTAGGCCTTCATATTGGCGTTGAGGACCTCGAGGGTCATCGCGGCGGCGATCTCGGACATCTTGAGCCAGCGGTGGGCGTCGTAGACTTCGAGCGCCCCCATTCCGGCGATGACGTTCGAACCGTTGATCATGGCCAGGCCGTCGCGGGCATGGAGGACGACCGGCTTGATGCCGGCCCGCCTCAGGGCCTCGGCGCCGGGCAGGCGCTCGCCCTTGTAGAAGGCCTCGCCCTCCCCCATCGGCACGAGGGCCATCTGGGCCATCGGAGACAGGTCGCCGCAGGCGCCGACGGAGCCCTTCTCGCACATCACCGGGGTCACGCCCTTGTTGAGGAGTTCCGCCAGCGTTTCCGTCACGACGGGACGGAGGCCCGAACGGCCGTGGCAGTGGCAGCTGATGCGGCTGAGGATGGCCGCCCGGACGACATCCTCCGGAAGCGGTTTCCCGTAGCCGGCGGCGTGGCTGTAGACGAGGTAGCGCTGGTATTTCTCGACCTGGTCCCGGGTGAGCACGACGCTGGCCAGCTCGCCGATGCCCGTATTGACGCCGTACATGATTTCCCGCTTGGCGATTTTGTCCTCGAGCATGGCCCGGCACTTCTCGATCCTCTTCTTCGCCTCGGGGGCGAGCGAGACGGGGTCGCGCGCGCGGGCGACTCGGACGACTTTCTCTATGGTCAGGTTTTGCCCGTCCAGGACGATGGACATGATCACGCCTCCTCGGCGCCGGTGACGGCGCACTCTCCGCATCGGGAAATAATACTTTATCGGAACACGCGCGATAAGGCAAGTGGCTTCGGACCCGTCCCGGGGGATGCGGCGGGCACGAGAGATCTCGGGGCCGACGGGGACGGACGGAGGACGATCGGGGCGCCCCGGACGGTTTGCCATGGGGGTTCCGGTGTGCTATAAGTAGGCTTCGATTTTTCCCGTTTTCGGCGAACGGAGACCATCCGATGAGCAGTGCGAAGAAACGGATCCTGATGACGGGTGCGGCCGGGCAGATCGGCTCGGAACTGGCCCTGGCCCTCAGGGCCAGGCACGGCGGCGACACCGTGCTGATCACGGATATCGTCAAGCCGCAGGGCGCGCTCCTGGCGTCCGGCCCGTTCGAGACGCTGGACGTTACGGACCGGGCCGGCCTCGGCCGTCTGATCAGGGGATACGACGTCGGCTCCGTCTACCATCTGGCCGCGCTCCTCTCGGCGACGGGCGAGAAGTATCCGCACCGGGCCTGGGACATCAACATGAACGGGCTCTACAACGTGCTCGAGGCCGGGCGCGAGCTCGGCCTGGCCCGGATATTTTCGCCGAGTTCCATCGCCGTCTTCGGCCCGGCGACGCCGCGCGAGAACGCTCCGCAAGACACCGTGCTCGACCCCAGGACCATGTACGGCGTCACCAAGGTCGCGGGCGAATTGCTCTGCGACTACTACGTGCGGAAGTTCGGCCTCGACGTCCGGGGCTGCCGGTACCCGGGGATCATCAGCCACCAGACGCTGCCGGGGGGCGGGACGACGGACTACGCGGTCTCCATTTTCTACGAGGCCGTGAAATCCGGGCGGTACAGCTGCTTCCTCTCCGAAGACACCCGGCTGCCGATGATGTACATGCCCGACTGCCTGAAGTGCACGATGGACCTGATGGAGGCCGACTTCGCGAGGCTCAGGCACCACGCAAATTTCAACGTCACGGCCATGAGCTTCTCGGCGGGCGAGCTGGCGGCGGAGATCCGGAAGCACATCCCGTCGTTCGCCGTCGAGTATGCGCCCGATTTCCGGCAGGCCATCGCCGACTCCTGGCCGGCCTCGGTCGACGATTCCGCGGCTCGCAAGGAATGGGGTTGGGAGCCGGATTACGACCTGGCCCGGATGACGGAAGACATGCTCGAGGTTCTCGGCAAGCGGCAGGCCGCGGGAGCCCTGGACTCCTAGCCGGCCACAGACGCCGACGGATCGCTTCGACAGCCCGTCCGGAAAAAGCCCCCCCTCCTCCGAACCCCCCGAACCATGGCTAACTCACGGAGAGGGCTCCGGGAGTCGGCGCATTTCCGGAAGTGCCGGGTGAGCCGGGCGACATCAAGCCCTGCGGCGCTTGCGGCCGGCCGGGGTGAGCTTGTCCAGCAGGAAGTTGGGCAGGGCGAAGGCGGCCAGGTGGACGACGTGGTTGTAATACTTGAGCCCGGCCGGGATCCGACGCCTCCTGACCTTGAGCGGGCTGACCTTGTCCGACAGGAAATCGTAACACCAGGTCCCGACGGGATAGGTCGGCGTCGGGCCTGTGTAGAGTTCACAAAAGTAGAACAACTTGCTCAAAAAGGCGTTCTTCCGGGCGTGGGAGTCCTGGTGGAGCATGAGCGACCCCGCCTGGCCGGCTATGATGCCCCCCGGCTTGAGCCGGGACTTGAGCTTGCGGTAGAAAGCCGCCTGATGAAGAACGGTCGACGGGCCGACGGGGTCCGAAGAGTCGACGAGGATCACGTCGAATTTGCGGTCGGTCTCCCCAATGAAGACGTTGCCGTCGGCCACGACGAGTTCGGCGCGTTTGTCCCTCAAGTCGGGCTTGAGCCAGGGGAAGTGTGTTTTGCAGGCTTCGATGACCTCCTGGTCGATCTCGACGAGCCAGGCCCTCTCGACGGAGTGTTTGAGGACTTCGCGCAGGGCGCCGCCGTCGCCGCCGCCGATGATCAGGACATGCCGGGGCCGAGGGTGGCAGCACATGGCCGGATGGACGAGCATCTCGTGGTAGTAGAACTCGTCGCGTTCCGTGGTCTGGAGGAGGCCGTCGATGAAGAGCGCCCGCCCATAGTCCTTGTTGCGGATGATCTCGATGTGCTGATAGGCCGACTGCTTCTCGTAAAGGACCTTTTCGACGGAAAGGAAAATGCCGGAGTTCCGGGTCTGGTACTCCCGGGCCTCGGTCTTGCGGGGATTGAGAGCTCTGGGTGTCGTCATGGGACCTGCCTCCTGTCGGCCCATGATACCATTGATTCGGGATCAGACCAAGTCATCCGGCCGCATCAATAGATCTTGTCGATCCTGACGCCGCTGTAGTACTTTTTCAGGATGTCGCGGTAGCCGGCGCCGCCGATCGCCATCCCGTACGCGCCGACTTGACAAAGACCCACGCCGTGGCCCCAGCCCCGGCCGGAGAAGGTGAAGGCCTCGACCCCGCCGGCTTCGTCCCAGGACCTGTCGACGACGAACAGGGTGTCCCTGAGCCCGAGGACGGAGCAGATCTGGAGTCCGCTCACCGTCACTTTCTCTTTCGTGCCGGTGATCAGGAGCTTGGAGACGCGCCCGGAAGCGCCGCGGGTGCGGGCGGAGATATCGACCAGACGGCCGATCGCGTAGGATTGCCCGATCCGCTTCTCGAGCTCGTCACGGGATTTCCGGACCTGCCAGCGGTTGTAGCGCGAAGAGCGGTCGAGGACGTTCGAGTTCGGCGGGTAGAAGACCTCGAGATAGGAGACCTCGTTGTCCCGTTCGACCCACTGGACCCGCTCGCCGCCGAGCAGGGTCAGGTGCGAGGCGAAGCCGGCCTCGCCGTCGAGATTCCGGAGCAGGAACAGCCTGGGCATGAGCCGGAGGGTCTTGCGCTCGAAATCCCGGCCCACCTCGATGGTGTTCCTTCCGGCCGATCGGAAGATCCCGGTCTGGAAAAAGTTCTTGTGGGCCCGGATGATGCGCGACAGGGCCATGGCCAGCTCGGCCCGGCTGACGGGCCGGCGCGGATTCCCCGTCCTCAGCCGGTCGGGAAAGATGCCCGACTGGAGACAGTAGGCCAGAGCCTTCCTGTCCTTGGGATCGATGGGCGGCATGTCCTTAACGACGAAATCCGCTTCGCTCGGGAGGACGAGGCGCCGGACCTTCTCCTGCCAGCCGAAGGCTCTCACCAGCATATCCGACAGGCCGACGAAGTCGAGCGGCGCCGCATCGGGCACGAACTCGCCGCCCTTGAGGCCTAGTCGTCTGAGGGCGGCCCGGATCCATTCGACGGCCTCGTCGAAGCGGCAGTCGAGCCGAAAGTCCACGGCGTCGACTCCGATGGGGATGACGCCCAGGCCGGCCAGAAACGCCACGTCAACCGAGGCGTTCCTGCCCCAGACGGTGATGGGAGCGAGGGGCGATTTGGATTCGATGTGCCATTCCGGCTGCTTTTCGTACGTGCACTCGACGCTCTTCAGATAGGGCGAGGGGCTGCCCGGAAAGACATTCTCGACATTCTCCGTTCTCCCGCCGCAAGTGCTCGTGTACAGGGCGTTGATCAATTTCCCCTTGTAGCGGACCACCTCCCCCGCGGTTTCCTCGACGGCCCGGGTGCTCAAGGGACGCTCGGCCGTCAGTCCGGAATACAGCTGGGAGCGTGTCGAGGCCACGAGATCGTAGCCATATTCCTTGAACTGCCCCATGTTCTTGATGGCATAGGTGCGGGCGGCCACGGCCTGGGCCTTGAGGGCCTCGATGGCGCCGAATTGATCCGGGGAGAGCTCGCCGGGAACCACCCCCTTGAGATAATCGTCGAGGTTCAGGACGTTGATGAGGACGACCCCGCGGCGCGTCCCTCGAAGGATGAAGAATCCCCGGTAGCTGCGGCCGCGAAACGACAGGAGGCTTTCCGGGTTGGCGGGGATGAAGAAGATGTTGGACTCGCGTCCGAGCGGCATCAGCTCGTTTTCGATGATCATCCAGATCGGCTTGGATTCGCCCACGACGACGTCCTCCCGCAGGATCCAGACGTCCTTCCGGCCGGCGGCGTTGAGCGACTTGATCGCCTCGAGCGCCTGCCCCCGGGTCAGGAAATCGCCGACCTTGACCTCGAAGACCCCGCCGGCCGCGCTCTCGAGGTTCTCCTCGACGTAAACCCGGCCCCCGACCTGGCGCTTCAGCTCGGCCGCCAGGAGGTCGGCTTCCTCCCGTTCCCTGGTATGAGCCACGAGCACCACGTATTTCTCGGTGATCTTCTCGCTGCCGCCCTTGACCTGGACTTCGTCCGCATCGTCGGAGACCAGCCTGTACATCGAATTGACTTCGTAGATCTTCATGCCCGAGGAGGCCTGGATCCGGATGTCCTTGAGGTTCGTACCGAGACCGATTTTGATGATCGGCTTCGGGATCATGAAGCCATGGAAAAAATCCCCCTCGACTCCGAACTCCACGGGGGCCGCCGCGAACAGGGAGACAATGAGAGGCAGCATAAATATAGATTTGCGCGTCCGGTTCTTCATGGGTTTGTCGGCTGACTGATTTGACGGCTCCAGTTTAGCCCATCCGGCGCCTTTTGTCAAGAGAAAAATCTAATCCTGCTACAGCCGGAGAAATCGCATACTATATATTGTATTCCCGAGATCTCGAAGCGTGACGCTTCACGAGGCCGGCCGGGGAGATGCCAGAGGCCGGATCTTATCTAAAGCCGGGTCCGGCCCGGAGAAAGGCCGAGATCTTTGTCAGCGATCAGGATCCCGTCCGGGAAAACCGCGCCGACCAGGAAACCTCTCGACTCTCCGCAGCCAGGAGCGTGACGGTCAGAAGCTCGCCTTCCTTTCGCGTCGAGAAGACCGATGCCCCGTCACTCTCGAACGCGTCCAGCCCGAAGCCGTCGGGGACCGCGATATAGATCACATAAGGGTCCTTCCCGACGAGCCGGCCCCGGCCGCGCAGAGTGTCGCCGTCCGAGCGGAGGTCAACGAGGTCCACGCCGCCGCCGCTGACGTGGCGTCCGGTGGCCAGAAGCTGAGGCCCTTCCCGCCTCTCCCGGATGATGAAATCCTGCGACCTGAAAACGGGATCCGGGCCGCCCGGCCGAAATCCGAAGCGGAAGGTGCCGAGGAACGTCTTCGACCAGAATTCGAAAACGCGATAGTCCTTCGCCGGGTCGAGGCCGAGTTCCGCGAACCTGATCTCGGGACGGCTGGATCCGGTCCGTCCGAGAGCCACCCAGTCCTCGAACGGGCGGCTGACCTCGAGGAGATAGAGATCGCAGGCGGACGAGAGCCCCGCGTCGAAGACTCTCGGGCCGCCGCCGCTGACTTCTTCGCCGACGCGCCCCAACGCGTCGGAGCGCGAGGGGTCGACGTCGAACAGCTGGCCGGGAACCGTCCACAGCACGGGCGCCGCCCGCCTGGCCGGCTCGACGACCTCCGTCCGGTAGACCTCCGGCTTGTCGGTCAGGAGCAGGACCGACCCCGTCAGGGAGGTGACGAGAGCGGAGCGGTACCTGTCCTCGTCGAGCTCGATGTGATCGGGGTCGTTGCGCCAGACGACGTTGTTCCAGGAGTTGTATTGGGCCAGCCCGGCGTAGGAAAAGCCGTCGGTGCCGACCCGGCAGCCGTCGATCAGGCCGATGAGCTCCGGCCTGATGCCCCAGCATCCCAGCAGATAGACGTCCGGGCCGATTTCGTCGCGTATCGTCTCCACGTAGCGGCGGAAGGTCTCGGTCCGGCCCAAGGCCCGCCCCGCAAAATAGCCCGAGTGGGCATTGTAGCCTTCGTACCGGAGGTGCCGCAGGGCGTCCACCTTGCAATAGTCCCAGCCCATCTCCCGGAGCCCGCGAAAAACGGGTTTGACGATCGCGTTCAGGGCTTCCGGGTTCGAGGCGTCGAGGCTGAACCCGATCCAGTTGCCTTCGGCCGGGCGGCCGGCCGGGTCGGTGACGAACCAATCCCTGTGGGCCCCGGCGAATTCGGCCTGCTTGAAGGCGACGTTGGTCCAGAGGCCCGGTCTCAACCCCTTGCCCCGGATATACCGGGCCAGAAAATCCAACCCCCGCGGGAACTTGGCGTTGGTGTTCAGCCACAGGTCCGGCAGCCCCTCCCCTTTCTGATAGCCGTCGTCGATCTGGAGGTACTCGTACCCGAAGGGAAGCAGGACCTCGGCCAGCGCGTCGGCCGTGCGGACGATGTCCTCCTCAGTGACTTTGTCGAGAAAGGCGAACCAGGAGGTCCAACCGGCGACCGAGCCTCTCCAGACGGAGTAGGAGGAAGGTTCGAAAAAGCGCAGCCCCCGGTGCTCGCGGTAGTACCGGGGCCGGAAGCGGAGGACGATCTCCGCGCCCTCGGCCTCGAGCGAGAAGGCCCGGCCTTCCCTTCCCTCCCTGACCGGCCCCATGACGGCCCGGGGTCCCTCATCCACCGAGATGACCCAATCCGCCCGGCGGTCGTAGACGGCCCGGTTGAGAAGGCTCCGGCTCGGTCCGGAGACATGCCGGACAATGGCGGAACCGCGGACGCCGCGGTCGGCCTCGCAGGGGAAGGCCTCCGAACCGCCGGCCACCTCTCCGGTCAGGCGCGGGGCGCCGGCCCCCGACGTGATCAGGACGACCTGGCTGATTTTGTCGCCTTCGCGGAAGGTGTCGGTCTCGATCTGGAAATCATTTCCGTCCCCCGGCCCTTGGACCCGCCCGGAAAAAATCTCGCGGCCGTCGTAGGTTATCCGCAACTCCCGTCCCTTGACCCGGATTTTCGCCGGCTCGTTCGGCGCGGCGCCGCCGGGTTTCGGCTTATGGGAGCAGGAAACGACGAGGAAAGCGGCGGTCAGGACCGCCGCGGTCAAAGCCCGCGCGGCGGGCCGGCCGAAAGGAAGGGAGCCGGAGTCCATCAGTCCGTTTCTCATTCGCCGTACCTCCTGGTCATACGAGATTCCGGGCCGCCGCCCCGGGCCCGGCTCTCCGGCCCACAGACGGTCCTCGGCGCCCCCGCCCCCGGCCGGACGAACCTCAGGCGTTCTCGCTCCTTTCGAAAAACCAGGCCCCGAGCCCGACCATGAGGACCGAGATGGCGGCCATGACGGCCAGGTTGAAGGCCACCGGCATCGCGGAAACCCGGATGAGGGCGCCCCTGAGGCCGTCCACGCCGTAGGTCAGGGGATCGACGTAGGTCAGGACCCGGACCCACGACGGCAGATTGTCCAGAGGATACAGGGCCCCGGAGAGGAAGAAGATCGGAAAGATGATGAAGTTCATGACGATGCCGAAGCCCTGCATGTCCTTCATCCGCGACGCGAAGATGAGGCCCAGGCCGAGGAAGGCCGTGGCGATGAGGACCAGGAAGACGAACGCCAGGGGGTAGGAGGCGGGTCCGGCGACCCGGAAGCCCGCCGCCATGGAGATCCCGAGGATCATGATTCCCTGGATGAGGGCGGTCGTCGTGCCGCCGGCGATGCGCCCCAGGACAATGGATACGCGGGACACCGGGGCCACCATGATTTCCTTGAGGAACCCGAATTCCTTGTCCCAGAGGACGGACATGCCCCCCATGACGGAGGTGAAGAGCATGGTCATGCCCACGATCCCCGGGACCAGGAACTTGACGTAGCCGACCCCGCCGGGCAGCCCCGGAATGCTCATGCGCCGGAACCCGAGGCCGAGAAAGGCCAGGAAGAAGAGCGGCATGGCCAGGGCGCCGAAGACCCTCGATTTGGCCCGGAGGAACCTTTTCATCTCCCTGAGCCAGAGAACATAGACGGCCGTCGTGTCGATCAGCATCCTCATCTCCTGCCGTGGGCCCTCATCATGACCCGGTGCCGCGAAAACCTGTCGGCCTCCTCCTCCCGGATGGTCCGGCCGGTGAAGTGCAGAAAGACGTCTTCCAGACTCGGCTTGCGGAGGTTGACGCAGTTCACGGCAACGCCCAGGCCCTGGGCTACGTGGATGAGCTCGGGAATGCGGCGCTCGCCGTGTTCCATGGTCATGGTGAAGACCCCGTCGTGGGTCTTGATCGTCTTGATCCAGTCCAGAGCCCTGAACGGCGCCTCCAGGACCGCGGGGTCCCCCTCGATTTCGAGGGATACGGCGTCGCCGCCGAGCAGGTCCTTGAGCCTCTCGGGCGTGTCGAGGGCCACGAATTTCCCGTGATCCATGATGGCCACTCGGCGGCAGAGATAGTCCGCTTCCTCCATGTAGTGCGTCGTGAGGATGATCGTCACGGACCGTTCCCGGTTGAGCTTGCCTATGTAATCCCAGATGTGACGCCGGGTCTGGGCGTCGAGACCCAGGGTCGGTTCGTCCAGGAAAAGGACGCGCGGACGATGGATCAGGCCGCGAGCGATCTCGAGCCGCCTTTTCATCCCGCCCGAATACGTCTCGACCAGGGCCCCCGCCTTGTCCTCGAGGTCGACGAGGCGCAACACCTCGGCGATCCGCGCCCGCCGTTCGGCTTTGCCGATGCCGTACATCATGGCGTGGAATTCCAGGTTCTCGCGGCCGGTCAGTTTGCCGTCAAGAGCCGGGTCCTGGAAGACGACCCCGATGCTCTTACGGACCCGGTCCCTGGCCGAGGCGACATCGAACCCGGCCACCTCGGCCGACCCGGCGGTCGGCTTGAGGAGAGTCGAAAGCATGTTGATGGTGGTCGTTTTTCCGGCCCCGTTGGGGCCGAGCAGCCCGAACAACTCGCCGGCTTCCACATGGAACCGGATCGCGTCCACGGCCGTGAAATTCCCGAACGTCCTGGTCAGCCCGTCGACGCGAATGTCATCCATTGGTTTCTCTCCATGATTCGGCCCGGACGATTTCGGCCCGCGAAAGGTCCGGGTCAACCATTGTAACATGCAGAGTGACATCACGGGCCGTCCCGGGGTGGTGAGCGCATCCTTTATGCCGTTGCGAGGCCCAACAAAGGGCCGACCCCACAAAAGAGGTCGACCCGGCATGCCGGCCTTCGGACCGTCGTCGCCGTTGCCGCGCGACGTGGCGATCTCATCTTCTCTTTAAATGAATTCAGAAGATGCGGTTGCCGCGCCAGGAGGCTCGCAATGACACGGAAGGGATGACCTTCGCGTCGGTTGCCGCTCCCTGCGGCCGCCCGCAATGACAAGACGGAAGCAACAGTGATACAATCGGCCCGACTCCCATTTTCCGGAGAAAGCGCCCATGAAAAGAATCTCCCTCCTGGCCCTGGCGGGACTCCTCCTGCTCCAGCCCGGCCTGGCCGGAGTCGAAAGCCTGTCGCACCTCTTCGCCCTCGGAAAGACCGTTTTCGACCTCGACGGCGACGGCCTCGGCGAAAGACTCCGGCTGACGATCGTCATCCCGGACGACCCCACGGCCGGCGAGCTAGCCCTGGCGGCCGATGTCGCCGCCCGGGCCAACTTCGAGAGCCTGGCCCTCGATTTCGGCCTCGTGAAGCGCCGCTCAGAGGTCGCGGAGCTCGAGTCGCTCCCCTTCCCCATCCTGATCGGCTCCCGTCTCCCCTGGGTTCGGGACGCCCTCAGGGAAAGGGGGGCGGAGGGCCGGCTCGAGGCCAACCAGGGCCTGGTCTTCGTTTTCGGCCGGGGCAACCGCTCCGGCCTGGCCTGCACGGCCGGGTCGGACCAGGCGCTGCTCGAGACCGGACGGGCCTTCTTCCTCCGCTGGCCCTATTTCTGGGAGATCTGGGGGCGGGAGACGGGGGCCACGTACTTTTCTCTGGAGTCCGACCTGGCCCGGTTCCTCAAAGGGCACAAGGTCCCGCCGCAGAAGACGATCATCCGGGAGGCCCTTTATGAGTTTCCGGTCCGACCGGCCGCCAAGGACGCGCTTCAGGGCCTGGCCTTCGATCAGGGCCAGATCAGGAACCTCACGGTCGAGGCGCATTTTGCCGGCGAGTCGGAGGTCGAGACGGCCCGCGACGCGCTTTCGGCCCTGCGGCGGGAGCAGCGGCGCGGGATGAGGACCGAGATCCTCTCCTACCCGGGTTGCGCCCGGATCACCTTCGAGCTCCGCTCCGGCCGGACGCGTTCGGACCTCGCCATCGCCAGGACGGGCTCCACCAAGAGGCTCCTGACCCCGTCGTACAAGGAACGGCCGGGCCCCGAGCCTGCCGGAAAGACATTCGACATCCTGGAGGCGGCCTCCGCCATGGGATTCTACTCCGACCAGGACGGGGACGGGATCATGGACGGGCTCGACGCCTCGGTCGTCATCTCCGGAAACGCCCCGGGGCCCCGAGGCCTCGCCGCCCTCGCCTCGAGGCTCGTCCTGGACACGGCGGGCGCCGCGTTTCCGGTGGTTGTCCTCGATTCGGAAGTGGAGAGCCGGAAAGCGCTGGCCGCCCCGATACTCGTCGGAGACAACGCCCTGACCCGCGACCTCGTTAAGACCGGAAAGCTCAAACCGCCGCCGCTCGACGGGGCCCGGGGGCTTGTCCGGGTTGTGCCGGGTGCTTTCGGCAAGTCCGCCGCCCTCGTCGTGTTCGCGCCGGGGGCGCCCGGGCTGGAAAAGACGCTCGAGTATTTTTCGCAGACGTTCCCGTATTTCGACGATTACGGGGAGGGACATCCCGCATTCAAGGACGTCGCCGCAGACTTCCAGAAATTCCTGAAAGGCGGGAAGGGGGCCGCCGAGGCCTGGCTCCTCGACCGGCTGAAAAAGGCCGCGGCCGAGATCGAGGGCAAGGACCTCGAGTCCCTCGAGGCCCGGGTGCTCCTGCCGGCCCCGAACCGGCCCTTCGAGGAGAAGGCGCGGGCGCTCTTGACGGACGCCGGCAGGACCCTGTCGCCGGAGGTTTCGGTGGCCACGCTCCGGGACGGTAAGACGGTTTTCGAAAAAGAGGAGTCGTTCTCCTGGGAGGCCGATGACGCCATGGCCCTCATTCGGGAAAACATCCCGAAGCTCGAAGGGCCGGTTGCCGAGGCCGGACCGGTCGAGGTCAGCCTGGGAATAAGCGAATCTCCCGCCGTCCGGGCGAAAATCAGGTGCGAAATCGAGGCGGCCCTGGCCGCGGCCGGACTCCGCGAATCGGAGGTCGAGGTGCTCTCGGCCTACAAACCCGGGTTTTCCTGGCTCACGGAGAGGGTCCTGCCCCGGCTCAAGGCGCTGGCCGGCGTCCACCACCTGCTCATCCGTTTTTCGGAAAACCCGGACGATGTCACCGTGCCCAAGAGGACCCATGCGGAGCCGGCCCGCTGGCTGCAGGAGCTCTATCCCGTCGACGAAATCCTGGCCCGCGACCTCAACCTTCCGCTCGAGCGGGTCGAGTTCGAAATGAAGGACCCGGGCGGGCCGATCTACGATGTCCGGGCTTTCCGCGAAGACGGGACGGCTCTCTTCGAGGACCGCTTCACCCCGCCCGCCCGTCGCATGCCTCTCTTCGATGAACTGCCGGAATGGGGCGCCGTCGAGGTGACCGAAGGCTGGCTGAGGCTCCGGTCCCGTCGGTCCGTCATCCTGGACGGGCCTCTCACGACGGACCTGGAGAAGTTCTGGGCATTCTATCAGAGGGAGATCCTGAAGCCCCTCTGTGCCCACATTCGGAAAAAGACGGGGGACGAGCCGACGTTTTCCAAGCAGCCCTATTTCAAGAGGCTCCAGGTCGAGCTCTGGGCGAGCGAGCCGGACTACAGGCTCGGCCTGGATGAGGAGATCGTCAGTTCCCTCGAGTCACTTCATGACGAGATCTATTTCGACACTCTCGACCTGCTGAGAGGAGTCACCCGTTTCGATCCCGAAGACAAGGACCTGCCGCCGGACACGTCCAGGTCCTCCGCGCCGGGCAACGTGCTGCCGCGCATCCACCCCTCGCTCGAGGGCGGGCCCTGCCGGGTCAAGGTCAGTCTCGAGGACTGGACCGGCTCCGCCCCGGAGCTGATTCTCGTGTGGAAGGAGAAGGGCCGCGAGCCGACCTCGAAGAAATACGGCTTTCCGGTCCTCAAGCCCAAGGCCGTGAGGTTTCCGGGCTTCGTCTACGACGGGGAGGCGGGCCGCGTCGAAGACCTCTTCGTCGAGGCCGACTGGGAGAAGGAGGCCGATTTCCTGGCTCTCCTCGACATCCTGGAGGCCTACCGCGGAATCGCCGGGACGCCGGTCGTCGGGGACCCGTTCGTTTTTCCGAACCTGGGACGGATCACGGTGCGGCTCGGATTCCAGGACAGGGAGAAGGACGAGGCGCTGCCCGTCGTCCCGGCGCCGGTCCGGGAGGAGACGGCCGCTCCCCCGCCGCCCCCTGACGGGCCTCTCGTCCCGACCAGGGACATCATCCCGCCCGAAACGGTCGTGGAGATCGCCGGAAAGCTCGGCCGGTTCGATGTCGTCCGCAGCTATTCCGGGGGCACGTCCTATGAGGGGCGCGAGGTGCCGGTCCTCGAAATTTACCTGCCGGCGGCGAAGTACGTGTCGCTGCCGCGACTTATCACCTTCAAGCCCACGCTCCAGCTCTCGGCCCGCCAGCACGCCAACGAAGTGTCCTCGACGAACTACCTGCTGAGATTCGCCGAACTTACGGCGCGGGACCCGGCTTATCGCGGCGCCCTGAAGAAGATGAACTTCGTCCTGCAGCCCATGGAAAACCCTGACGGGGCCGCCCTGGCCTTCGAACTCCAGAAGATCGAGCATTTCCACAGCCTGCACGCGGGTCGCTACGGCTCCCTGGGCGTGGACATCGGCTACCAGCTCGGCTCCAAGCCCCTCCTCCCCGAGGCGGCGGTCCGTCCCTCTCTTTACGACAAGTGGCGGCCGGACATCTACCTGAACCTCCATGGCTATCCGTCGCACGAGTGGGTCCAGCAGTTTTCCAACTACACGCCCTATCTCTTCAGGGAGTACTGGGTCCCGAAGGGATGGTTCGCCTACTTCAGGACCCTGAGCCTGCCCATCTACCGGGATTACAGGGATGCCGGGCGGGAACTCCTGGGTTTCGTCGCCCGGGAGCTCCAATCCGAGCCGGGCGTCCCGGAGTCGAACCGAAAGTTCTATGACCGCTACCGGCGTTGGGCGGGCCGTTGGGCGCCCCACATGGACGTCCTCGAAATCCACGGCGGCGTCAACATCTTCACGGAGAGGCGCTCTTCGACAGAAAACAAACTCTCCCCGCGGACTAGGACGACCTTCGTGGAGGAGACTCCCGAGCTGATGGACGAAACCGCCGCCGGCGCCTGGCTCGATGTCCTGTGCCGTCAGGGCCTGGCCTATCTTCGGGCGCACGTGAAATATCTCGAGCGGGCCGAATTCGCGGTCGTCCGCGTCGAAGAGGAGACCCGCGACCGGGTCCGCCTCACCTTCCTGCGCGGCCGTCCCGCCCCCGCGCGAAAGGACGGTTGAGCGGAAACCGGACCAGTTGTCAAGACCGGAGAAAATTGTTAAGATAAGGGACGCCGCTCGGGAAGGGAAGCGGCGCGATGGACGCTCAAACCAACTGGCTGATCATCTCCGACGACTTTTCGCTCTACGAGGCGTTCAAGAACACCTCGTCCGCGGGTGATTTCAACCTGTACTTCGTCCAGGCCGAAGACGATTATCTCTCGGTCGTCAGGGACAACGGGATCCGGGTCGTCCTTGTGGATTCGACGGACTCGATCGCCCCCGCTCTCCTGACGATGAAAAAAATCAAGAAGTTCGACTCCCTCATCGACGTCCTTATCGGCGGAGACCCTCTGAGCGAGGACGCCGTCCTGGACGTCATCCGGGCCGGGGCGACTGATTTCATCATCAAGCCCTACCGCGACGACATCCTGGCCGAGATCCTCGGCAAAATATCGCGGAAACGGAGCCTCCGCCGCGAGACCTTCCAGCTCGAGAAAAAGCTGGAGCGCAAGTACGAGTTCCAGGGCCTGATCAGCCGGAACCCTTACATGCTCGAGATCTTCGGCACGATCGAGAACATCGCCAGGTATTTCACGAGCGTCCTCATCACCGGCGAAACCGGGACGGGCAAGGAGGTCGCGGCCAGGGCCATCCACGGCCTCAGTCCGTTCCGGGACAGGGGCCTCGTCATCTGCGACTGCGCCTCCGTCCCGGAGAACCTTTTCGAGTCGGAGCTGTTCGGTTACAGGAAGGGCGCCTTCACCGGCGCGGACAAGGACAAGCCGGGGATGTTCGAGGAGGCCGACGGCGGCGTCATCTTCCTCGACGAGATCGCCGAGATCCCCGTCGCCGTACAGGCGAAGCTGCTGCGAGTCCTGGAAGCCCACGAGTTCCGGCCGCTCGGGGCCAACGACAGCACCCGGGTCGAGGTCCGTGTCCTGGCGGCCACCAACCGCGACCTCGCCGAGAGGGTGCGGACCGGCGCGTTCCGGGAGGACCTCTTCCACCGGCTGAACAAGGTCGTCATCGAGCTCCCGCCGCTGCGCGAAAGGCTGGAGGACATTCCCCTCCTGGCCCGGCACTTCCTTCAGGGATTCAACCGGAAGTTCGGCAAGGCTCTGCGCGGCGTGTCCCGCGAGGTGCAAAAGCTGTTCCTCAAGTACACGTGGCCCGGAAATATCCGGGAGCTGGCCAACGTCCTGGAGAGCGCGGCCATGCTCTGCAAGAAGGATTTCATCGACGTCGCCAACCTGCCCAAGTACCTGCGGGATTTCGTCCCGCCCCAGGGCGCGCTGGCCTTCGCGGGCCGGGACCACCTGTCCACGCTCGACGACCTGGAGCGCGATTACATCCGGTACCTCCTGAAGGTCACCAAGGGCAACGTCCGCCAGACGGCCAAGATCCTGGGCGTCTCCCGGACCACGCTCTACAACAAGATGGCCAAGTACAAGATCACGTCCTAGCCTCGCCGTTCCTTTTGGCCGACTTGTGCCGGTACATGCCTTGGTCGGCCAGGGCGATGAGATCCTGGATGGACGCGGGGCGGCCGGGATCGTAGAGGGCGGTCCCGAGGCTGACCGACAGCGTATAGGGCCGGCGGGTCCCGGCATTCCATTGCCCGACCTTTTCCATCAGGCGCAGTTTCAGGGCCTCGGCCTTGTTCTCCCCGGCATCCACGGCCAGGACGACGAATTCGTCCCCCCCGATCCTGGCGATGATGTCGGATTCGCGGAAAGCCTCCCTCAGCATCGTGGCGAAGGCGACCAGGGCGGCGTCGCCTTCCTCGTGACCGAGCGTGTCGTTGACGCCCTTCAGGTCATCGAGGTCGGCATAGAGGAGAGACATCTCCTTTTTCGAGCGATGGGCGATCCTGAACTGCTGCTCCGCCAGGGTCAGAAAACCCCTCCGGTTATAGAGCCCGGTGAGATCGTCTTCCAGCGACATGTCCCGGAGCTTCTCCTCCGTCGTCATCCGGTAAACGGCCAGGGCGTAAAGCTCGGCCAGCCTCATGACCGCCTCGAGGTCTTTCTCCGAATAGCCGTTCTCCGCATTGGCCGCGGCCAGGAGGCCGACCAGCGTTTGGGACATGACGGCGGGGGCCAGCAGAAACTGGCCAACTGGGAAATGCCATTCCGGCAGGCCCTTGAAACGCGGGTCGAGCGTCGGGAGATTGGTCAGGATCGGCTTCTTGTTCTCGAGGACCCAGCCCCAAAGGCCCGCGCCGGCATGCGGGGCCCTTCCATTGTCGGAGTGCAACCGAAGCATGTCGCCGGCGTCGGGCGTCATGGCCGCCGCCACCAGCTTGCCGGTCCGATGGTCCACGTAGCCCACAAAGCTGGTCGGGCTCGAGGTCAGCCGGCAGACGTGTTCGAGCACCAGCTTGGACATCTCCCCGATCGGGGCCTGCGACAGAAGACGTCCGGACACTTCCGCCAGAGACATCCTGAACTGCAGGTTCCAGGACTGGGCGGCGTCCGTCTGCTTCCTCTTGGTGATGTCTTCAACGGCTCCGTCGTAGAAAACGCTCTGCCCCCGGGAGTTCCTGATGGCCCTGGTCGTGTCATGGACCCAGATGATGGTACCGTCGCGGCGGCGCAGCCGGGTTTCGAATTCCTCGACAAAATGGCCTCCCTCGAGGACCGATTGCCAGGCCTCGCGATCGCCCTGGTCGAGGTGAAGATCCCAAGCGTTCACGGCTTGGAGAGAGGCGACGTCGGGATAACCCAGGATGCGGGCCAGGGCGGGATTGGCGAACACGATCCTCCCGGAGGGCGTGGTCCGGTAGATGCCGACCGGAGCGCTGTCGAAGATGGACTGGCGGATCTCCTCGCTGTCCCGCAGAGCCGCTTCGGCGTTGCCGGCCCTGTCCCGCTCCCGGCCCAGGGCGCCCAGGCACCTGGCGTTCGACAGGGCCAGCCCCGTGACCCTGGCCAGCGCCAGCCCGAGGTCAAGGTCATGGTCCCTGCGGTCGGGGTCGGCCAGTCCGGCCACCTCGATCAGCCCGGTGGTCTCGCGGTCCCAGGCGACTTTGAGAAAGAAGCCGGTCCGGTCTTCCGTCCAGGCATAGTCGGCGTTCAGAGACAGTATCCGGTCCTGCGGCGTGTCTTCGGACCCCGGCCCGGGAGTCAGCCCGGAAACGGGGTGATAGGTCACCTTCCGGGGCGAGAGCAGGATGCGAAAGGTCTCCAGCGTGCCGGCGAGCACCTCCTCTTCGGTGCACCCCTTTGTCACCGCGCCCAGGAGGTGCCCGAGGCGGGCGTAGTCGGCCATCTTTTCCCGGATGCCCTCCATGCGGTCCTCGACGGACGCTTTTTCGCGATCGAGGCGCCAGCCCAGGACGGCCTGCTTGAGGTTCATCCCGAAGTAGCCCATCCCCACGTGATAGGTTTCGCAGGGAAGCCTGAGGAAGTGTGCGAAATCCCTGAGGTCGGCCGCGATCTTGGGATAGACCCCGGTATCAAGAAGCACGACCTTCTTGCCCGAGTCCCGGAAAAACGCCTGAGCCTTTTTCCGGCCCGCGGGCCAGCGGCTGTCGACGAACCCCTCCCAGTTTTTCAGCCATCCGGGCAGGACCAGGAGGACTTCCTCCTGCAGAAAAAGGTCGATGACGTCCTTGTCGGCCACCCATTCGAAACACTGCCCCTTTTGGAGCGTCAGGACGTCTCCGGAATGCTCGAGGCCCTTGACGGCCTGGGTGACACAGTAGCCGCCCAGAAGGCATGCGGAATGCCCTTCCTTGCGGCAGCTCTCAACGGCTTCGAGGAGTCCGTCCAAACGGCCTTCGGCTAGGTCGCATTCGGCGGGAAGGGCCATCAGGATGGCGTCGCGGAATTCGGGCAGGGCGGACAGGGCCCGGACCTCTCGGCCGAAAACGGAGCACAGGATCATGCACAACTGCCGGGACATGGCCTTTTTTAACCTCATCTCACGGACCGGACGACCGGCAGGACCGTTGTCCGATTCCGCCCAAACCGATTGGCAGCTCCGGCCCGGCTGAGGCCAGAACTGTCCTATAATTGGACACAAAGATTTTACCATAAATTTATTCATAAACGCAAGAAAAATAATTATATGACATTTATTTGCTGTCCTATATCGATACACACATATATTTTCAATTAGAAAGATATCAGGCGTTAAGTATATATTATTAAACGACATAGATTTAAAGTCCGGCTCTTTCTGAGAGATTACGGGCCGATTGTCATCATTGACCTTGCGGGGCGCGGAATCTGGCCCCTCGGGGCAAGCCCGCCCGCCGGCATTCGTTCCGGGCCCGAGAGCGTCGGCTTCGACGCCGCGGCCGGGGCTCGCCGCGGGGTTCTATTGGCAAACCCGGACGTTTCCTTTACAATAGGCGCAAGGCGGGGACGGCCTTTGCGCCCGTCCGACACCGACCGACAGGAGGAACCTATGAAAAGACAGTTGGCCTGGACCATGGCCGTCCTATTGGCGTTGGCATGGGTCGCTCAGCCCGGCTTCGGGCAGATCGCCAAGGATGCCCAGGACGTTCTGAACAAGATGATCGACGTCCAGGGCGGACGAAAGTACCTGGAAACGATCAAGGATTCCACCATGACCGGAACCATGGAGATCATCGCCCTCGGGGTCTCCGGGACGATCACGATTTACCAGAAAGAGCCGAACAAGATGCGGATGGACATGGAATTCATGGGCATGCTCATGACCCAGGCCTATGACGGCCAGCTGGCCTGGGCGACCAATCCCCAGACCGGGACCACCGAGCAGATGCCCGAAGCCCAGGTCAAGGAATTCGCCCGCCAGGCCATGGGCACCGACTCGCTCCTCAACCCCCAGAAATACGGGATCACCTACGCCCTGAAGCCCAAGGCGCAAGTCGAGGGCAAGGACTACCTGGTGATCGAACAGACCATGGCCGACGGGCACAAGAGCACGATCTACATCGACCCCGCGACCTACCTCCCCTATAAGGTCGAGACGATGGCGCTCGGAATGGCCGGCGTCGAGGTCAAGAGCGAGAGCTACTCGACCGACTACCAGAAGGTCGGCCAGTCGATGGTGGCCCACGCCATCAGGGTCGTCCAGGATGGGGCGGATTTCATGACCATGAACCTCACCTCGGTCACCTACAACTCGGGGCTGGAAGATTCGCTCTTCTTGATGTCGAAATAGCCGGGCCGGAGCGGGACGGCGGCCGGGCGGCCGCCGTCGTGGTTTCGGCTACTTGATCCCGGCCAGGTCGTCCGTGTCCAGGATGGTGGCGAAGATCTCGCCTTCGACAACGACCTCGCCGTCGACCAGGGCCCGCCCCTTCATTTGGACGATGCGTCCTTTCAGCCGGCCCCAGGTCACTTCCATCCGGAGTTGATCCCCCGGCGTCACCATCTTCTTGAACTTGACTCTCTCCAGCTTGCTCAGGACGACGAACTTCCGGTCGGGATCGGGGACGGTGTTGAACAGCAGGAGGCCGCCCGCCTGGGCGACGGCCTCGATGATCAGGACGCCGGGCATGATCTTCCACTCCGGGAAATGCCCCTGGAAAAACTGCTCGTTGCAGGTCACGTTCTTCAGGGCCACGATGGACTTGCCCGGCTCGACGCTGAGAACACGGTCCACCAGCAGGAATGGAAACCGGTGGGGCAGGAACCTGGATATCTTCTCGATGTCAATCACGGACCAAACCCTCCCTCCCTGGACTTGACTCGACCGGCCGGGCGGGACGCCTAGAACGTCGTGCCGACGGCGAACCGGAAGGCGAAATTGGAGGCCTCCCGGTACACTTTCCTGTTGTTGTATGCGAAGATCAGCCGGAAGGGCACCCGCAGGGCGGGGACGAAAATGCGCGCCTCGAACCCGGCCGACGTGTACATGTTGTGGAGGCTGAACTTCTGGCCGTGGAGAATCGCGTTGCCGACGTCGTAGAAGAAGATGCCGTAGAGCGGCCCGCCGATGGGAATGATGTACTCCGCATTCAGGGTCACGGCCTTTTCACCGCCGATGTTGACCGGGTATCCGGTCGAGCTGTAGATCTGGTAAGGGCCGATGGCGTAGACCTCGTAGCCCCGGATCGAACGCTCGCCGCCCAGGAAAAACTTCTCCCAATACGGGATCTTCGAATAGTCGGTGGACAGGATGAACTCGTACTGGGCGTGAAGACCGATCACGTGATTGGACACGAACGGCTGGTAATGGGTGACTTCCACCACGGGCTTGATCAGGTCCACCCCGCCGCCCAGCGGTCCGCCGGCCAGCTTCACGAGAGCCGAGTAGAGAGTGCCGCGGGTGGGGGTCAGCGGGCTGTCGATGGTGGAGCGGTAGATCATCGGCGTGATCGAGCTCTCGTAGAACGTGCCCGAGCCGTAGATCGGGGCATACGGAGTGACCGGCGCTCCGGATTCCGAGTTCTCCGGGTAGGAGACGTCGAGCTTCTGGATGGTGTAGGTCATGCTCGTCCGCCAGTAGCCGATGAGCCGGGCGCCCAGGGTCAGGTCGATGCCCCTCGTCTTCTGGAGGTAGAGGCCGTAAAGCGTGTAATCGTACCGCCGGTCGTAGATGTTGAAGCCGGCGCTCAGGGGCGCGTCGAACAGGTACGGCTCGGTGAAACCGAAGCTGTAGTTCCTGACCCGCTTGCCGGTCTGGACCATGAACTCCAGGTTTTCGCCCGCTCCGAGGAAATTCACCGTCGAATAACTGAAGGCCACGAAGGCCCCCTCGTAGCCGCTGTAGCCGGCGGTGAACTGGATGTTGTTCCGCTGCAGTTCCTTGACGGGCACGACGACGTCGATCTTGGTGGGGTCTTCCGTGTTGGGCTTGATGTCGGGCTCCCCCTCCAGGTCGACGAGGCCCAGCTGACGGATGCGGAGAACGCTGTCCTTGAACATGGCCAGGCTGAAGCGGTCGCCCTCGCGGATGAGCATCTCGCGCCGGATGACCTTGTCCTTGGTGTAGTTGTTGCCTTTGAACTCCAGCCGGTGCAGGTAGGCGACGTCGCCCTCGTAGATGTTGAAGGTGACGTTGACCCGCTTGTTCTTGGGGTCGAGGTTCTCGACGGGCATGATCTGGGCGTAGAGATATCCCCAGTTGCGGTAGACCTCGGACATGTCCTCGACGGTCTTTTCCCGGTCCTTGGTGCTGTAGACCTCCCCCGGCCGGAGCTGGACTTTCAGCATCAGCCCCTTGGAGTTGAAGGCCTTGTTGCCCTCGATCTTGATCTCCCCCACCCTGTAGAGATAGCCGGGGTTGACCGGGACGACGAGCTGCATCATGGTCTGCTTCTTGAGGAAGACGTTGGTCTTGGTGACCTCATCCACCCTGGCCGGGCCGACGGTGGCCTCCATGTACCCCGCCTCCTGATATTTCTTCTTGATCGCGGCGATGTCCTCGGTGAGCTTGTTCTGCTTGTAGACGTCCTTGCCGGCGATCCAGTTGAAGAACGTATGCGGGCGGTTGTCCTTCATGGACCAGATGAGCTCGTTCGGCGGCAGCTTGGGGTTGCCCTCGAAGACCACCTCGCCGACACGGAGCTTGGGGCCCTCGTCGATCCTGATCACCACGTCGACGTCGTTTTTCCCCTGCTTCTGGGTTTCCATGTCGATCTTGGCGGCCAGGAGCCCCTTTTCGGCGAGCAGGTCGGAGATGGTGTCCTTGATCCTCTGGAGCTTGTAGGGGTTCAGGTACGAGTAGGGCAGGATGTTCTCATCCTTTTCCTTGAGCTTGCTGACGATGTCGTTTTCCTTGAGCTTCTTGCCCGTCTTGTAGACGATGGACCTGACCATCGGATTCTCGACGACGGTGACCCTCAGAATCACCCCCCGGGTGCCCGGAACCTGCTCGATCTTGAGGTCCGCAAAGAACCCCGTCGACCAGAGGACCCGAAAGTCGCGCTGAATTTGCTCCTCGTTGAAGTACCCGTTTTCCCTCGATGAGACGTAATAGAGGATGGTTTCCGGGGTCACGCGGTCGTTGCCGACGATTTCGATCTTCTCGATGATTTCCTGCGCCGAGGCCAGGGTCGTGAATACGGCCAGCATCAGCACGGGGATAAACTTCTTCATGGCGAGTTCCTTATACCATATTGCCGCCTGATTATCAAAAGGCCGGCCGGGCCGGCCGGGCCGGAGACCGGGATGGGGTCCGAGGGGCCGCGCGCCCCGAGCCGCGCGGGCCCGAAGCCGGTCGGAAACAGCCTCATACAGTCCTTAACTCGGCGGGAGGACCGAGCGTTTCAGCCGGCCGTCTTCCATCAGATAAAACATGTCGCAGAATGCGGCGATCTTTTCGTTGTGGGTGACGATGATCGAGGACAGGCCCCGTTTCTGGTGGAGGTCCAGGATCAGGCGCAGGATCGCCTCGCCGGCCTTCCAGTCCAGGTTGCCGGTGGGCTCGTCGGCCAGCAGGAGTTCCGGTTCGGCCGCCAAGGCCCGGGCGATGGCGACCCGTTGCTGTTCCCCGCCAGACAGCTGGCTCGGCCGGGAATGGGCTTTGTCCTCCAAGGACACCTCTTTCAGAATCTCCAAGGCCCTCTCGAAGGCCTCTTTCTTGGGGCGCCCGCCGATGAGCAGCGGCACGCCGACGTTCTCCAGGGCCGTGAACTCGGGCAGGAGATGGTAGAACTGGAAGACGAAGCCGATTTTCCGGTTCCGGATCTCGGCGATCTCCCGCTCCGGGCGGGCGAAAAGGTCCTCCCCCGCGAGCAGGACCCGGCCTTCCGAGGGCCGGTCGATGGCGCCCAGGACGTTGAGGAGCGTGGTCTTGCCCACGCCGGAGGCGCCCATGACTGCCGCCAGGACGCCCCGCTCGAGTTCGAGGTCGAGCCCCTCGAAGACCCGGAAAACGCCCTTGGGAAGGGGGTAGGTCTTCCCCAGATTTTCGGCTCTCAGGATGGTGTCACTCATATTTCAGCGCCACGACCGGGTCCACCTTGGCGGCCCTCTGGGCCGGGAAGAGCGTCGAGAGAAAACTGATGGCCAGCGTCACCCCGATGATGAGCACGAGGTCGAACGGCCTGAGCCTGAAGGGAACGTAGGGAATCTGATAGATATCGACCGGAATCCTGATGAGCTCGAAGGTGTTGGCCAGCCAGCACCAGCCGAGGCCCAGGAGGACGCCCAGGGTGGTTCCGAAGACGCCGATCATCGAACCCTGGTAGAAGAACACCCGCCTGATGTTGGCGGGCGTCGCGCCCATGGCCAACAGGACCCCGATGTCCCGGGTCTTTTCCATGACCATCAGGATCAGGGTGGCGATGATGTTCAGGGCGGCCACGATGACGATCAGCGTGATGGTCAGGAACATGATGTTCTTTTCGAGCTTGAGGGCCGAGAAGAGGTTCCGGTTGAGCTCCATCCAGGTCGTCGTGTAGACCGTGGGCGGCAGCTGCTGCCGGATTCTCTCGGCGATCGCCGGGGCGTCGAAGATGTTGCGGATCTTGACCTCGAGGTAGCTCACCCTCCCCGCCATGCCGAAGAGCTTCTGGGCCGCCGCCAGGGAGATCAGGGCCGTCGACGAGTCGAATTCGTAGAGTCCCGTGCTGAAGATCCCCGTGACGGCGAACCGTTTCTGCTTCGGCAGGAGCCCCAGCGGGGAAAGGGTCGAGGAGGCGGTGACGACGACCACCGTGTCGCCCACCTGGGCGCCGATGTCGAAGGCGAGCGACCGTCCGAGGAGGAGCCCCTCCGTCCCCGCTCCGGGTTCGGGAAGGCGGCCCGCCTCGAGCTTCCGCAGCCAGGGCGCCGCGGTGGTTTCCGCCGCGAAATCGATGCCCTTCAGGATGGCCCCGGAAGTCTTCACCAGGCCCGTGATCAGGACCGTATTGTAGAGGACGGGGGAAACCGCCACGACCCCCTTGTCGGCCCGGACCTGATCCTCGATCCCCGGGTACCCGGAGAGGCCCTGCCCGGAGATGTCCGAGATCATGATGTGGGAGGTCGCGCCCAGGATCTTGGCCTGGACGTCCTCCTGGAAACCGGTGATCAGCGCGATGGCGATGACCAGAGCCGCGACCCCGATGGTGATTCCCAGGACGGAAATGGAGGTGATGACCGAGATGAAGGCCTGCTTTCTCCTGGCCGTCAGGTAGCGGCGGGCGACGAAAAGCTCGAAGCTCATGGGCGCCGGATCATCTCGCCTTGAGCAGCGGGAACAAAACGACCTCCCGGATGGATTTTCTGTCGGCCAGGATCATGGTCAGCCGGTCGATCCCGATGCCCTCCCCTCCCGTGGGCGGCAATCCGTACTCCAGGGCCTCGACGTAGTCCATGTCCACGGCGTGGGATTCCTCGTCCCCCCTGGCCCGCTCGGCGGCCTGCTCCTCGAACCGGGCTTTCTGGTCGGCGGGGTCGGTGAGTTCGGAGAACGCGTTGGCGATCTCCATCCCGGCCACCAGGAGTTCGAACCTCTCGGCCTCCTCCGGATTGTCGCGGGCGGGCTTGGCCAGCGGAGAGATTTCCTTGGGCGGGTTCATGATGAACGTCGGCTGGAGGATGCTGTCCTTGACGAACTTGTCGAAGAGGACGTCCAGCGCCTTGCCCCAGGTCAGGGGTTTCTTCTCCGGGGCCAGGGTCTCGGCGAACGCCAGCAGGCCTTTCCTGTCGTCGAACCGGCCGGGGGCCAGGCCGCTGTAGTGCTTGACGGCGTCCATGAACTTCAACCGCTTGTAGGGCCTCTTGAAGGAAATCGTCTGCCCGCCGAAGGTGACCTCCTCGCGGCCGAGCAGGTCCGTCACCAGCCCGGACAGCAGCTCCTCGGTCATGTCCATCATGTCGAAATAGTCCTTGTAGGCCTCGTAGAACTCGAGCATGGTGAATTCGGGATTGTGCTGGGCGTCGATGCCTTCGTTGCGGAAACTCCTGTTGATTTCGTAGACCTTGTCCAGGCCGCCGACCACGAGCCGCTTCAGATAGAGCTCGGGCGCGATCCGGAGGTAGAGCTCCTGGCCGAGGGCGTTGTGGAAGGTCTTGAACGGCCGGGCCAGGGCCCCGCCGGGAATCGGGTGCATCATCGGCGTCTCGACCTCGATGTACCCCCGGCAGTCGAAAAACCGGCGGATGTAGGCGACGACGGCACTCCGAAGGCGGAAGACGTCGCCCACTTCGGGATTCATGATGAGGTCGAGATAGCGCTTCCGGTACCGAAGCTCGACATCCTGAAGGCCGTGCCACTTTTCGGGAAGAGGATGGAGGGCCTTGGCCAGAAAGGTGAACGATTCGCTGAGGACCGTCAGCTCTCCGGTCCGGGTCTTGAAGAGGGTCCCCCGCACGGAAACGACGTCCCCGATGTCGAGGAGCCCGAAACGCCGGTAGGCGTCCCCTCCGGCCGCATCCTCGCGGATGTAGACCTGGAGGCGCGACCGGCCGTCGGAGAAGTGAAAGAAGGTGGCCCGTCCCATCTTCCGGATCGACAGGATGCGCCCCGGGACCTCGACGGCCTGCTTTCGGGCCTCGAGCTCCTCCGCGGTCAGCCCCGAGAACTCGGCCACGACGTCGTGGACGGAGTGGGTCTTGGCGGCCTTGTACGGAAAAAGGCGGACGCCTTCCTCGGCCAGCCGCCTGAACTTCTCGCGGCGGGCGATCTCCTGGTCAGTGTCCCGGTCTTCGGACGGCCCGGCTTCCTGGGCGTTTGGGGGGCTTTCCTTTTTCGTGCTCATGATGTCCTTCTTTGGCGCGGCCCGCCGCGGGTTCGGCCGGCTTCTTCAAGCTGCGGCCGACGGCGTCAAGGACCCCGTTGACGAACGTCGCCGATTCCCCGCCGCTGTAGCGCTTGGCGATTTCGATGGCCTCGTCGATCACGATGGCCGGCACCAGCGTCGGTTCGAAAAGCAACTCGCAGACCGCGATCCGGAGGATGTTCCGGTCCACGACGGCCATGCGCGGCAGGCGCCAGTTCTGCGATGCGGCCTGGATGACTCCGTCGATCTCGTCGCGCCTGTCCACGATGGTCTCGACCAGCCATTCCCCATAGGCCTTGATGGCCGGGGAGACCTCCTGGTAGGTCCAGTATTGCCGGAGGACCTCCCGGGGGTCGGCGGAGTTGAACTCCAGCTGGAACAGGACCTGCAGGGCACACTCCCGCGCCTTCCGTCGTTTCCCCATGGCGTGTTCCCCGGCCGGCCGTCAGGCGAGCGACGACTCCTTGATCAGGTTGAGGGTCTCGACCAGGGCCAGGGCGGCGTCGTAGCCCTTGTTCCCGGCCTTGGTGCCGGCCCTCTCGATCCCCTGCTCGACGGAGTCGACGGTCAGGATGCCGAAGCCGACGGGGACGCCGTCATCCATGGCGATCTGGGCCAGGCCCTTGGTCACCTCGGCGCTCAGAAAATCGAAGTGAGGCGTGTCGCCGCGGACGAGGGCGCCGATGCAGAGGATGCCGTCAACCGTCTTGGCCCGGGCGATCTTCTTGACGACGAGCGGAACCTCGAACGACCCCGGAACCTTGTAAACGGTCAGGTCGGCGTCCTGGGCCCCGGCCTTCCCCAGGGCCTCCAGGGCGCCTTCGAGCAGCCGGTCGGAGATGAAACTGTTGAACCGGCTGACCACAATGCCGATCTTGAATCCCTTGGCCTGAAGCTTTCCTTGGAATGTTTTCATGTCCCTCACGCTCCTCCGGATGCGATCCGTTTCTCGTAGATCCGGTATTTCTTGTACAGGGCCGCCCCGATCGAGGCCGCGAAGCGGTTGATCGCGTGGTTGTCCTCGAGCTGCCAGGACAGCTCGCACCACTCGTAGCCCTTCCGGATGATGGCCTTTTCGAACTCGTCGTAGAGCAGGTAGGCCAGCCCCGTGTGCATGTACTCGGGCTTGACTCCGAAGACCAGGGCCCGGACGCCGGTGATGGACCGGCGGCCGGTCATGAATTTGAGAATCCCGAAGGGCAACAGCCGGCCGTTCATCCGGGCCAGGACCTGGTTGTAGTCGGGCAGGGCGAAGGCGAAGCCCGCGGTCCGTCCCTGATCTTCGGCGAAGAGGACCAGGTCCAGGTCGGCCAGCCGGGCCAGGTTCCTGACCAGGTGGTCCATCTCCGCTTCCGTCCAGGGGACGAAGCCCCAGTTGTTGCGCCAGCCCTCGTTGTAGACCTCGGCGATCCTCCGGGCTTCCGAGGGCAGGTCGGCCCTCTTGGGCGACCTGAAGGTGAACTTATCGGATGCCCGGAGGCGGGACAGGATCTCTTCGGCCCTGGCCTGGCGCTCCCTGGATCGCTTCATATGGAAGGCATAGAGGTCCTTGGCCTTGACGAACCCGCTCGCCTCGAGGAGCGCGTGATAGTAACGAGGATTGTAGGGCATCATCACCGCGGGCCGCTTGTCGAAGCCCTCCAGCAGGAAGCCGCACTCCACGTTCATCGACAGGTTGGCGGGGCCGCGAAGGGTGTCCATGCCCCGCTCGAGGCCCCAGGCCGCGGCCGTGTCGAGCAGCGAACGGGCCACTTCCGGGTCGTCGAGGCTCTCGAAGAGGCCGAAGAAGGCCGTCTTCTCGTCGTGGCACTCGTTGTGGTGACGATCGATGACCGCGGCGATGCGGCCGGCCGGCTTTCCGTTCCGCAGAGCCAGGAAATAATCGGCCTCGCCGTGCTCGAAAAACGGGTGCGTCTTGCGGTTGAGCCTGTCCTTCATGTCCACGATCAGGGGCGGCACCCAGTTCGGGTCGCCGACATAGACACGCCAGGCGAAGCGGATAAAGCGCCTGAGGTCCCGGGACGTTTCGACTTTCTTGATGGCGATGCCGTTCACGGTCTGTTCTCCAAGCCTGGGTCGGGCTTATTCTACCAGATGTCGGCGGGATTTTCATCAGGAATTCGGGACCCGGACGGAACCGGCCTCCCCCGGGCCGCCCGCCGGCTCCGGCCCGAATTTGAGGAAAGCCGTCGTTTATGGTACGTTGAGAGCAACAGGGATTATCCATGAGTTTGGAGGGCAAGAGATCGATGAAAACCAAATCCGCGTTCGAAGAATTGGGTTCTGAACAGCTGCGTTGGACATGCTGCGTCGGCGATATCCCCGTGTCCTCCAGCAGCGAGGTCGAGGCCTGCTGTGACATCATCGGCCAGGAGAGAGCCCTCAAGGCCATCCAGACCGGGCTGGACATCAAGAGCCTCGGCTACAACATCTTCATCACCGGGATGGTCGGGACCGGCCGGACGACGACCGTCAAGCAGCTCCTCGAACAGCTGGAGAAGGACCAGAAAGCGCCGGACGACATTCTCTACGTCAACAATTTCAAGAACCCGGACGAGCCCGTCCTGATCACCCTGCCCGCCGGCCGCGGCAGGGAGTTCGGCGAAGCCATGACAAAGCTCATCGAGATGCTGCAGACGAACGTCCCTAATCTGCTCAAGAGCCCGTACTACACGGAGAGGCGCGACGCCATCGTGGAAGCCCAGCAAAAGAAGCAGCGGGACCTGCTCCAGCAGTTCGAGCAGAAGGCCGCCGAGGCCGGATTCTCCGTGATCCAGGTCCAGATGGGAATCTTCACCCGTCCGGACCTCGTCCCCGTCATCGACGGGCAGCCCACGCCCTTCAACAAGCTCGAGACCCTGGTCAAGGACAAGAAAGTCCCCAAGGAGACCCTGGACAAGCTTCGCGAGGAATACGCCAGGCTGACGACCGAACTCGAGTCGGTCTTCGAAAGGCTCAAGGAAATCGACGAGGAGACCCGGGAACAGCTGAAAACCTGGGACGAGGAATCCATCTCCCCGATGATCAGGGCCAGCATCCAGGACATCCGCACCAAGTTCCCCTCGCCCAAGATCGAAGCCTACCTGGGCGAGGCCGAGCAGAATCTGGTCAAGACCCTCGAGCTCTTCAAGAACCAGAAGAAGGAGGACAAGGAGCGCGGAACGGGAGACGAGTACCGCGACTACAGGGTCAACCTCCTGGTCGACAACGCCGAGCAGAAAGGGGCGCCGGTCATCATGGAGACCAACCCGACGTACACCAACCTGTTCGGGTCCATCGAGTACTCCTACACCCGCCTCGGGCCCGGAGGGACGGATTTCACCATGATCAAGGCCGGCTCTTTTCTCAAGGCCAACGGGGGCTACCTCGTCGTCAATGCCTTGGACGCCCTGATCGAGCCCGGGGTCTGGATGACGCTCAAGAGAACGCTCCGCAACCAGGTCTTCGAAATCCAGAATTACCTGTCGATGTACCTGTTCTCGAGCTCCCGCCTCAAGCCGGAGCCGATCAGGGCCGACGTGAAGGTCGTGATGATCGGGGACGCGTTCATCTACAACCTGCTGTTCTTCCAGGACGAGGACTTCAAGAAGATCTTCAAGATCAAGGCCGAGTTCGACTCCGAGATGAACAAGGACGGCGGAGCCATCGGGGACTATGTCCGCTTCGTCAAGAAGATCACCGACGAGGACAAGCTCCTGTCCATGGACCGGGAGGGCATCGGCGCCCTGGTCGAATACGCCACCCGGGTGACGGGCCGCCAGAAGAAGATCTCGACGCGGTTCCACCTCGTCGCCGACATCATCCGGGAGTCGAGCTACTGGGCCGCCAAGGCCGGCAAGTCCTCGATCGGCCGCGACGAGGTCGAAACGGCGATCCGCGAGCGCCTGGAGCGAGTCAGCCTGATCGAGGACAAGATCCAGGAGATGATCGAGGATGGGACAATCATGATCGACACGGGCGGCGCCGTCGTCGGCCAGGTCAACGGCCTTTCCGTCTACGACATGGGCGAGTACATGTTCGGCAAGCCGACCCGGATCACGGCCCGGACGGCCATGGGCCGGGCGGGGATCATCAACATCGAGCGCGAGGCCGACATGAGCGGGCCGACCCACAACAAGGGCGTCCTGATCCTGGCCGGCTACCTCCGCGGCCAGTACGCCACGGACAAGCCCTTCGCCCTGGACGCCTCCATCGCCTTCGAGCAGTCCTACTCCGGCGTCGACGGTGACAGCGCCTCGTCGACCGAGGTCTACGCCATCCTCTCCAGCCTGTCGGGCCTGCCGCTCCGTCAGGACGTCGCGGTCACGGGGTCCCTGAACCAGAAGGGGGAGATCCAGCCCATCGGCGGCGTCAACGAAAAAATCGAAGGCTTCTTCGACGTCTGCCGGGCCGTCGGCCTGTCCGGGACCCAGGGGGTCGTCATACCTCGGCGAAACGTCGAGAACCTGATGCTCCGGGCGGATGTGGTCGAGGCCGTGAAACAGGGAAAATTCCACATCTATCCGGTCACTAAAATCAGCGAGGGCGTGGAGATCCTGACCGGGATCGAGGCCGGCGAGCGCGGCGGGGACGGCGCCTACGAGGAAGGCACCGTCAACTGGATGGTGGACAAAGAGCTCAGCCGGCTGGCCGAGCGCTGGAAGGCGTTCGCCGCCCGGACCGAAGACAAGGGAAAAACCCCCGGGGCCTGACGGCCGGGGGCGTCAGCCCGCGAGTTTTTTCAGCCGGTCGACTTCCGCGGCTTCCAGCCGGCGCCATTTTCCCGGCTTGAGCCCGGCCAGCGTCAGGCCCGCGAATTCGACCCGCAGGAGATGCAGGACGGGATGCCCCAGGGCTTCGAACATCTTCCGGATCTCCCGCTTCCGGCCTTCGTGGATCTCTACCTTGAGAAGCGTCCAGCGGGAGCCGCGACGGAGAACCCGGACCGCGGCCGGGGCCGTCCGCCGGCCTTCGAGGAAAATCCCCCGGCGCAGCTTGTCCAGGTCCTCCTCGGCCGTTTCTCCCTCGACCCGGACCTGGTAGACCTTCGGGATTCCGTGGCGGGGGTGCGTGAGCATGAAGGCCGCGTCGCCGTCGTTCGTGAAAAGGAGCGCGCCCTCGCTGTCGGCGTCGAGGCGCCCCACCGGGTATACCCGGACCCAGAGCTTCGGCAGGAGGTCCATGACCGTGGGACGGCCGAAGGGGTCCTTGACGGTGACGACGGGACCCCTCGGCTTGTTCAGGAGGATGTAAACGGGCTTCTCCACGGCGGCCTTGACACGCCGTCCGTCGACCACCACCCTGTCCCGGCCCGGGTCGATCTTGAAACCGAGCTCCTCGGCGATTATCCCGTTGACGCTGACCCGGCCGGTCGCGATGAGCCCGTCGGCCTCGCGGCGCGAGCACACCCCGGCGTGGGCCAGGAACTTGTTGAGCCTGACACCCTGGGCCGGGGGCTCAGGCGCCCGCCTAGAAATAGAGATTGAAGCCCCCGGTGAGGGTCAGGTGCTTCGATGTCAGCGTGCCCGGGACGGTGGTGAAATCAAAGTCCACCTTGTGGTAGCGGCCCTCGGCCACCAGCCCGAACTTGTCACCCAGCATGATCTCGACGCCGGCGCCGAAGTTGAACCCGCCGTTCTTCTGCCGCTCGATGTCCTTGATGTCGGCCGTGTAGGTGCCGTAGCCCCCGGTCAGGTAGGGATTCAGGAAGAGAATCGTAAAAATCCACCTGAGGTTGAGGCCGAAGAAGCTGTAGTTGACCCGCTCGCCGGACAGGGGCGATTCGGGCGCCGTCAGGTCCTCGGCCACCGTGTAATAGGCCAGTTCGGCCGACAGCATGAAGACGCGCACCCCGGCCTTGGCCCCGTACAGGAAGTTCTGTTGGGTATCCAAGGCGACACCGTCGAACGAGGCCTTTTCCCGGACCCAGCCGCCCTGGACGCCGAGATAGAAGTTGACGGCGGCCTGGGCCTGGGACGCCGCGGCCAGAATGATGATCAGGACGAGAAAGGGACGGACCGTTTTTGCCATGTCGAAACTCCTCCTCTGGGCCTCCGACGGCTTATCGGGGTTTGGCGAGTATTTCCACGACCTTGAGGTCGAAAAAAGTCTGGGCGTTGGCCGGCCTGAGCAGCAGGGCCGTGTCGGCGCCGGTCTCCGTCCCGCCGACGGCGACGCAGAGCTCTCCGGTCGTGACGAGGCCGGCGTCGGCGGCCATGAGGCTGATCTCGACCGCCACCTTGGCGCCCTGGCCCAGGGTGCGCAGGGTGAAGGCCATGATCTCCTCGAGCTCATAGGTCCGGAGCTTCTTCCGGACGGCCCGGCCGACCCCTCCGAACGCGTGCTGGGCGGTCAGGATTCGGACCCCGGCCTGCTCCAGCCGCCGCCGGTTGGCGGGCGTGAGTTCCTGGACGTTGGGCGCCGCGAAGCCGGTCGAATGCGTTACCGCGACCAGCCGTTCCGGCTCGAAAAAGCGCAGGGCCTTGACCGCCGTCTCACCGGTCGTCGTGGCCACGACGACGTGCTCGACGCCGAGCTCCCGGGCCCGCAGGGCGGCCCACTCCAGGGTCCGCTCCGTGTTGCGCGGCCCCGGCTCGGCAAAATAAAGGCAGGCGATCATCAGCTCGGCCCCGGCGGCTGGTGCGGCTGCGGACGCGGTTTTCTTGCGGCCCATTCGGAGTTTGCTCCTTCGGGGAAATCCCCTTCGCGTGCCTCCATTATCCCGGCCCCCCGCCGCCTTGTCAAGCAATGCCGGGACAGGACCCTTCGAGCCGGACGGGTGGCCCGGCGCCAGTCCCTGCGCGCCCGTAGCGGGAGCGGCCGGCGCTCTTGCGCCCGTAAAAGCAAGGGAGGCGGGAACGCGTCGACGGCGGAGCCGGATGCGGATCGGGGAGAGCCTGGACGTGAGGAAAACGCCGGAGGGATTCTGAAGCCCCGGGGCGATGGCGCACGCGCGAACGCGAGGACGCACGGGGACGCGCCGGGACAGGACCCTTCGAGCCGGACGGGTGGCCCGGCGCCAGTCCCTGCGCGCCCGCAGCGGGAGCGGCCGGCGCTCTTGCGCCCGTAAAAGCAAGGGAGGCGGGAACGCGTCGACGGCGGAGCCGGATGCGGATCGGGGAGAGCCTGGACGTGAGGAAAACGCCGGAGGGATTCTGAAGCCCCGGGGCGATGGCGCACGCGCGAACGCGAGGACGCACGGGGACGCGCCGGGACAGGACCCGTCCCCCATGGGGAACCATTTCTTCACGGGGACGTATAATTCGTGTAGAATAGATTATTACCCATGGCCAAACTTCAAGTTCGTGAGTCGCTCTCTATGGCCTGGATGTCTCTCCGCGCCAACAAGCTGCGGTCTTTTCTGACCCTGCTGGGGATCGTCATCGGCGTCCTAACGATCATCGCCGTCGTATCGGTCATCCAGGGGCTCAACAACTACGTCTACACCAAGATGTCCTTCTACGGGGCCAACGACTTCTCGGTCCAGAAGTTCTCCATGATGGGCACCTCGCTCAAGGATTTCCGGGAGCAGATGAAGCGGAAGGACCTGACGCTCGCCGAAGTCCAGCTCCTCCGCGAGCGCTGCACCTCCTGCGACCTGATCGGGGCCACCGCCAGCACCCAGCAGACGGTCAAGTTCGGCAACCAGTTCGTGAAGAACGTCGAGATCCGGGGCGTGACCTACCTCGATCACGAAATCGGCTCGGTGCTCGAGCTCGAGAGCGGCCGCCATATCCAGCGGCAGGACGAAATGAATTCCCGAGACGTCTGTATCATCGGTTCGGATGTCCTCGAGAACCTCTTCCCGACGCTCGACCCCATCGGCCGCTGGCTGAAGGTCGGCAACAGGAATTTCCAGGTCATCGGCGTCGGCAAGAAAATCGGCAAGCTTCTCGGTTTCAGCCAGGACAATTACGTCCGCATCCCGATCACGACCTTCATGAAGGTCTTCGGCTCCCGACGCTCCGTCAGCATCAACGTCCACACGGGCTCCCAGCAGCAGATGGCCCGGGCCCAAGAGGAGGTCCGGACGATTCTCCGGGCTTGGCGCAAGCGATCCTACAACGACCCGGACGATTTCTCCATCGCCACCTCGGAGACTTTCATCCAGTTCTATAAAAGCGCCACCTCGGGCATCTATTTCGCCATGATCGCCATCTCCTCGATCGCCTTGATCGTGGGCGGCATCGTTATCATGAACATCATGTTCGTCTCGGTTTCGGAGCGGACCAAGGAGATCGGGATCCGCATGGCCGTCGGGGCCCGCCGCAAGGACATCCTCTTCCAGTTCCTGATCGAGTCGTCGGTCATCTCCGCCCTGGGCGGGCTCATCGGCATTTTCCTGGGCTTCATGGCGGCCAAGGCCGTTTCCGCCGCGACGGCCATGCCTTCGACCGTCGAACCGGCCTCGATCGCCATGGCCATCCTGATGTCCTGGTCGATCGGGCTGTTCTTCGGCATCTATCCGGCCAACCGGGCTGCCAAGCTCGACCCGACCGAGGCCCTGAGGTCCGAGCAATGAGACTCCAGATCTTGCGGGAAATCTTCGTCATGGCCGTCGACTCGCTGCGGACCCACAAGCTCCGCTCCTTCCTGACCATCCTGGGCATCATCATCGGCGTCATGACGGTCATCGGCATGGTTTCGGTCATACAGGGCCTCAACCGGTCTTTCATGCAGCAGCTCCAGTCCGTCGGCTCGGACATGATCGACATCCAGAAGTACGAGCCGGTCCAAATCGGCCGGATGAGCGAAGAGGAACGGACTCGAAAAAACCTGACCTTCGAGGACGCGCTGGCCATCGAACGGGAGGTTCCCCTGGTCAAGGCGGTCGCCGTCAGCGCCTACGTCAGCCCCTTCAACCCGGTCGAGATCAAGTACCGGAACGTCAAGAGCGACAGCGCGATGGTCATCGGCATGAACGAAAAATGGCCGATCGTGATGTCGCTCTACCTGCCGCGGCTCGGCCGAACCTTCACGGCTTCCGAAGTCGCCCACAAGTCACGGGTCGCGGTCCTGGGCTCCGAGCTGGCCGACGTGCTCTTCCCCAACATCAGCCCCATCGGCAAGGAGATCCGTGTCGGCCCCGAGGGGTTCACCGTCATCGGAGTCCTGGCCAAGCGCGGCCAGATATTCGGCCAGAGCCAGGACAACTACGTCGGCATCCCGATCACGGCCCTGATGAAGTACTTCCCGTACGAAGAGGACCGGTTGGAGATCATCACCGCCCCCAAGACCCCCGGAACACTGGACGAGACCATCCAGCAGATCACCAACGTCCTGCGGGTCCGGCACAAGGTGCCCTACGGGAAGCCCAACGATTTCGCCGTGATGACGATGGACACGCTGGTCAGCCTCTACAAGCAGATCACGGGGGCCGCTTTCCTGGTCATGATCGTCATCTCCTCGATCGGCCTGCTCGTCGGCGGGATCGGGGTCATGAACATCATGCTGGTCTCGGTCAAGGAGCGGACGCGCGAAATCGGAATCCGCAAGGCGCTCGGGGCCCGGTCGGGAGACATCCTCAAGCAGTTCCTGATCGAGGCGGTCGTCCTGACCGGCGCCGGCGGGCTGATCGGGGTCCTCGTCGGCTTCGGCATCGCCCTTCTCGTCCGGGCGGCCACTCCCCTGCCGGCGGCCGTGACGATGTGGTCCGTTGTCCTGGGGCTGTCCGTTTCGGTCGGGATCGGCGTGTCGTTCGGCATCTTTCCGGCCCAGAAGGCGGCCCGGATGGACCCGATCGTGTCCCTCAGGTACGAATAGCGCCCGACAAAAATCCCACGATCTCCCCCCGCACGGGAGCGGAGGGCTGAGCCCCGCGCCTCGTGACGGAAACGGCGGCCGCGGCGGAGGCGAAACGAAGGCCTTCGGCCAGGCCCGATTCTTCGGCGAGGGCGACGGCCAGGGCGCCGTTGAAGACGTCTCCCGCCGCCGTCGTGTCGACGGCCGTGACCGCGAAGGCGGGAACGAAGCCCTCGAAATCTCGGGACGATGCGAAGCAGCCCCTGTCTCCGAGGGTGATCACGACCACCCTGGGGCCGCGCTGCCTGAGGATGTCCGCGGCCCGTCGGACCCCGGATTCCCCGGAAACGGAGACGCCGGTCAGGGACTCGGCCTCCGGGGCGTTGGGCGTGAGGATGGACACCAATCCCACGAGTTCGTCGTCGAGCGGCCGGGCCGGGGCGGGGTTGAGCATGACCGGCAGGCCGCGTTTCCTGGCCTCCCGGGCGCCCGCCAGAACCGTCCCGGGCGGCGTTTCGAGCTGCATCAGCAGGATATTCGCGGTGTCGAAGGCCGCCGCGGCCTCGGCGACGTCATCCTCTGACAGCCCGGCGTTGGCCCCGGGGGCGACCGAGATGGCATTCTCTCCGTCGGAGCCCACGTTGATCAGGGCCACGCCGGAGGGCGCGCGCCTGTCCCGGACGATGAACTTGGTGTCGATGCCGTCGGCCTTGAAATTCTCCAGGGCCCGCGAACCGAACACATCGTCGCCGACCCGGGCGATGAACGTGACGCGGCCTCCGGCCCGGGCGGCCGCGACGGCCTGGTTGGCGCCCTTGCCGCCGGGGGCCATGGCGAACTCGCCGCCGAGGACCGTCTCCCCAGGCTTCGGAATGCGGGGAACCCGGATGATCATGTCGGTGTTGGAGCTGCCCACGACGAGGATGTTCTTCATGCGTCCGCGAGGCCAGGGTCAGCCCGGTCTCAACTTGTCCTCGTGAGTTTCGAGCCAGGCCCGGGCCGCCTCGACCGCCGCGGGCAGCTTGTCCCTTTCTTCGGTGACCAGTTCTACGAGCGACGGCCCGCCGCCTCCCTTGACGCTGAGCAGCTCGCCCAGGACCGGGGCGAGCGCCCTGAGGTCAACGGCGAACGCGTCGGACCGGGCCAGGATGAGGTGGCCCGGGCTCTCTCCGGCCGTGCCGTAAGCGACCGCGAATTCGCCGTTCCGGATGATGCTCAGAGCCAGGAAGCGGGCCTCGTCGGCGGTCTTGTCGGTGAAAACCCCGGCAATGATGCGGCCGGGCGCCGCCCCGATGACTTCCCGGGCCTCGAAGGCGGCCAGCCGTTCCTCGAGCCGCCTGGCCCTTTTCTTGAGCGTCTTGTACTCGGCGGAGAGTCTCTCGACCTGGCCGGGAACATCCTGGTCGGCCGAGGAGAAGGCCCCGGCGATGCGCCGGATCTCGCGGTCTTTCCGCCTGTAGTCGGCCAGGGCCCGGCCGCCGCAGACGAACGTGAAGCGGAGCCGGCCCCGGATCCTCTCGAGCCCGATGACCTTGATCGCCCCGACCTCGCCCGACCGGCGGCAGTGGGTGCCGCCGCACGCGGAATAATCGTAGCCCGCCACCTCGACGATCCGCAGCAGCCCGTGCTTTTTCGGAGGGCGCCGAAGCGGGACTTCGGCAATCCTGTCTTCGGGGACGAAATAGGTTCTGACTTCCAGGTCCTCCCAGACCACGGCGTCGGCCCGGTCCTCCACCCGGTCCAGGGCCCCGTCCGCGACGGCCGCGAGCCCGATTTCCAGGGTCGAAACCTGGGGCCCCAGGTGGAAGCCGACGGTCTCCCCCCCGAGCGTTTCGAAGAAGGCCTGGGAGAGGATGTGCTGGCCGGTGTGCTGCTGCATGTGGTCGAACCGCGTCGGCCAATCGATGCGGCCGTGAACCGAGGAACCGGCGACGGCCTCCGCCATGACATGGAGGATGATCCCGTCCTCGTCGACGACCTTGAGAACCTCGACGCCGTCGATGTCCCCTTTGTCCGACGGCTGGCCGCCCGATTCCGGATAGAAACAGGTCCGGTCGAGGACGAGGGCCGGTTTCCCCTCGTGGTCGCGCCTCTCCAGGATGTCCGCGTCGAATTCGCGGAGATAGGCGTCCTCGAAAAAGAGGCGCCGCGTCGCCGTCCGCGGGCTCCCGGGTCCTCCGGCTTCTTGTTCGGTCATCGCTCTCTCCTCGGCCGGCGGCCGGCGACCCCCCGAAGGGAATCCCCCGCCGGGTCGTTCCGGAAGATTATAACCAAAGACGGGCGGCCTTGGCCAGCCTCCAAGACCGCCGCCTTGGAAGTTCGCGACGCGGACCCGCTTTCGACCGGTGGGCGGCCAGGATCGCCGCGGACTCATCGGGTTCTGGAAGAACCGCCTTTGCGCAGACCCGGCGCCATCGGTGCGCGGTCTTTGCCGGTTGAGCCGGGATCAGGCCGGGCCGGCCGCACGGAGGACCCGCTGGGTCGTCTTGAAGTGGGTCTTGGCATACTTGTCCAGGGCGCCGGGGCCCTGACGCCGCACCAGCTCGACAGCGGCCTTCTCGACGATGTCGGAGGCCCCCTTGGGGAGAGTGAGGCCCGCGTCCCGCGAGAGGGAGCGCAGCCGGGACAGGAACTCGGCCCGGGCCAGGATGGATGCCGCCGCGACGGCCGCATCTTCCTCGGCCCGCGGCTGCTGGATAAGCTCGACGGCCCGGCCCTTCTTCAGGAGGGCGTTGCGGACGAACGCTTCGTCGCCGAATTGATCGGTAATGACCTTGCCGGCCGCCACCTTTTCGAGGACGTTCTCGATGGCCCTGGCGTGCCCCCAGGCCAGGAGACGGTTGAGGTTTCGCAGCTTGGCGTAGAGCTCGTTGTACTTTTCCGGGCCCACGGCGACCACCGAGCACACGTAGCCTCGCCTGAGGACGGCCGCGATCTCTTCGACCCGCCGGTCCGAGACCCGCTTGGAATCCTTGACCCCGAGTTCGCGCAATACCTGGGACTGGCCTTCGGGCATAAAAAACGCGGCGATGACGAGGGGGCCAAAAAAATCCCCCTTGCCGGACTCGTCCGTGCCGACGTGGCCCTGCTCGTAGGGGAAGAGCCGGGCGTCCTGCATCGGCCTACGCGATTCCGCCCGGCCCCTCGGCCGTCCCGGCCCGGTAGATGATACGGCCGTTGAAAACGGTCATCCGCACCTTGACCGCCATGATTTCCTCGGGCGGAATCCCGAAGATGTTCCGGTCGAGGACGACGAGATCGGCGAGTTTGCCGGCCTCGATCGAGCCCTTGGACGACTCGGCGAATTCCGTGTAGGCCGCGTTCACGGTGTAAGCCCTGACCGCGTCTTCGACGCCGATCTTCTGCTCGGGGTGCCAGCCGTCCGGGTTCCGGCCGTCGAGAGTCCTGCGGGTGACGGCGGCGTGGATCCCGGCAAGAGGATCGAGGGGCGCTACCGTCCAATCGGAGCCGAAGGCCAGCGTGGCGCCCGCCTCGATCAGCGTCCGGAAGGGATAGGCCTGGCCGGCCCGCCCGGGACCGATTTTCCTCTCGGCCCACCGGCCGTCGTCGGTGAGGTGATAGGGCTGGACGGAGGCAACGATCCCCAGACGGCCGAACCTGACCGCGTCTTCCGGCCTGAGATGCTGGGCATGCTCGATCCTCCAGCGCCTGTCCCGCGGACCGTTCTCCCTGATCGCCTTTTCATACAGGTCGAGTATGACGGCGTTGGCCCGGTCGCCGATGGCGTGGATGGCCAGCTGGAGACCGGCCCGGTCGGCTTCGAGGACGCGCTTTCCCATGATCCCTTCCGGAAACATCTGCTCGTTGAAAAGTCCCGAGGTCCGGGGATTGTCGGCGTAAGGATCGAAAAACAGGGCGGTGCCCGACCCCAGTGACCCGTCGGCGAAGCCCTTCAGCCCGGCCAGCTTAAGGAATTCGCCGCCGAACGGGGATTTGAGCCTGAGCCGCGAGAGGAGGTCGACCTCGGTGACCGGGATATAGACGTAGAGCCGGGCCGTCAGCCTCCTTTCCCGGTCCATTTCCTCGAAGACCTCGAAGCTCGAGGCGGCGGCCATCTCGTGGACGGAAGTGACGCCGTGTTCGGCGGCGTGCCGGAGCGACGCCTCGGCCGCCTTGAGCTTGGCGTCGAAGGACGGTTCCGGAATCCGGGCGAAGATGAGGTCCATGGCGGCATCCTTGAGGATTCCGGTCGGCTCGCCCGTTTTCCGGTCTCTGACGATCTCGCCTCCCTCGGGCTCCGGCGTCTCCTTGGTGACGCCGGCCAGTTCGAGGGACCGGCTGTTGGCGAGAAGCATGTGCCCGTCGAGCCTGCTGACCGCGACCGGATTGTCCGGCGTGACGGCGTCGACCCAGTCCTTTCGGGGGAGCTCGGGCGGGTCGAACCGCTCGTGGTCCCACTCTCCGTTGACGACCCACTCCCCCGGATTGAGTTCGCGGGCTTTGGCCGCGATGAAGGCCGCGAACTCATCCCGGCTCCGGGCATCCCGGAGCTGAACGCTCGACAGGGAAAACCCGCCGCTGAGAAAATGCGTGTGGCAATCGATGAAACCGGGCAGGAGCAGCCGCCCTTCGAGGTCCACGACCTGCGTGCCCCCGCCGGCGAATTTCCGGATCGCGGCCGTCCGGCCGACCGCGCGGATCTTCCCGTCCCCAACCGCCACGGCCTCCGCCCAGGGCTCGGCCGGGTTTCCCGTCCAGACCTTCCCGTCCCCGAGAATGAGGTCGACCATGCTTCCTCCCGAAGTCATTTCGTCTTGGCGCGCTCGAGGTACTTGTCGTCGCGCGTGTCGACGCGGACCACGTCGCCTTCCTTGATGAATTCGGGAACCTGGACCACCGCTCCGGTCTCCAGGACGGCCGGCTTGGACATGGACGTCTGGGTCGCCCCTTTGACCCGCGGCTCCGTCTTGACCACCCTGAGGTCAACCGTGTTGGGAAGCTCGACTCCGACGGCCCGGCCCTGGAACATCTGGACCTTGATGACCGTGTTCGCCAGGAGGTACTTCACCCCGTCGCCGATGGTGTCCGCCGAAAGCGTGAACTGCTCGAAGTTCTGCAGGTTCATGAAGACGTAATCGCCCCCCTGCTCATAGAGGAACTCCGCTTCGACGTCTTCGAGATAGGCCTGTTCGAGCCTCTCCTCGGAGCGGAACCGGTGCTCGGTCTGCGACCCGTTTTCGATGTTCCGGAGCTTGGTCTGGACCATGGCCTTCCACCGTCCCGGGGTGATGAGCTGCATTTCCATCACCCTGTACAGGGTTCCGTCCATGATGATGATCATGCCTTTGCGGATCTGGGTCGCGTCGATCATGAGTCCTCCTGGACGCGGCGGTGCAGGCCCCCTCCCCGCCTGCGGTTCCATGGCCTCCGGGCCGGCCTTCGGAGAGGCGGCGATCCCCGCGTCAAAACTTCTGCCGGTAGACGCCGACGTTGCCGTGGCTGTCCTTGACGCGGACCGTGATCAGCGTCTCCGCGCCGGCCGGGATCTTCACTGAAAACTGGAAACTCTCGCTCCTGGCGTCGCAAATCCCGTCGACCGGGAAAAGCACTCGCCACTCGTCGGGACGGATGAGATACTTGACTTCCTGGATATAGGAATATCCGTCCTCGGCCTGGAAGGCCACGTCGAGCGCGCCGCCGTTGCGGACCGCCGAGAAGCCCTGAACCACGGGCAGCGAGTTGTCCAGGACCACGGGCGGGCTCACCTTTTCGGAGCGGAGCTCGAGCCCGACGGGGTTGGACGGCGAGTCCGAGGCGCCGATTTTCAAAAAGTACGTCCCGTCCGGAAAGGAGCTGGTGTCGAAGGCGAAGATGGTCTCTTCCCAATCGTCCTGGAGCACGTGCCAGACGTTTTCCTCTTCCTGTCTCATGGACACCTTATACCTGAGCGTGTCGTCGTTTTCGTCCGAGGCCTCCCAGACCACGGTCTGGAAGCCCCTGCGCTCGGCCTTCTTGGGAGGGATGATCACCCGAAGGTCGTCCTTCCCGGCCGGAGACTCGGGCAGGTTCTCCTCGGCGCCCAGGATCACGTCCTCCTGCCCCGGAAGCTTGAGATACACCTGGCCGGGGTCGAGGAACTCCAGTCGGGTGAGGACAGGGGCGATATTGGCCTGGAGGTAGAACAGGACGAGCTTGCCGAGTTGCGGCGACACCCGCCCCGTCTGGGTCTTCATGAGAGCCCGGACCTGGAGAAAGCGGGCCTTGGGGCTGAGGATCTGATCTTCCTGTTTCACGTACAGGGGCGACCAGTCGCTCCAGGTGGAATTCGCGTCATAGGTGTTTCCGCTCCTCGTTTGGAGCTGGACGCTCGCGCCCTGGCCGACCGAGCCCTGCCAAAGGATTCGGCCCCATGAGGCCGGGGTTCCGGCGTCGAGAACGGGGCTCATGTACTCCCCCGAGAACCGCTGCTCCGTCAGGAGCCGGCCGAGAAAACACGGGTTGTTGGACAGGACGAAGACCCCGGAAGCGGACGGGGCGAGCAGAAACACCTGCTCGGAGCTCTGCTGGAGGAGCAGCGAGATATTGCCCTCCGCGTCGGCCGAGTAGATGTGGCCCTGGTTCCCCGTGCCGAAGATGACCTTCTTGTCGTCCTCTTTCCAGATGACGGTATAGACCATTTCCTCCGTCGAGCTCCAGAGCGTCTTGGCGATCCCGTCGCCGCCGATGCGATAGACGGCCCCCGAGCCCTTGGCCGACTGCGCCGGGCCGGAGGCGGCCTCGATAGCCGCGGGGCTCGGTCCGGCGATCGCGGCGGCGCTGACGGAAACCATGACGCTCGCGCCGCCCGCGGATGACGTCCGCGCCTCCCGACCGGACGGGGCCGGGGCCGACGGCTTACGGCCCTTCGCGGGGGCCCCGGAGGCGGCGGCGTAGACCGTCCCCTCTTGGTCGACGGCCAGGCTGCGGACCTCTTCGTAGTCGGTTTCGTAGAGGACCGAGGCCCGGCCTTCGGGCGTGAGGCGGTAGACGAGGCCGTTGCCGCCGCTGCCGGCGACAACGTCGCCCCGGCCCGTTGCTCTCAGGCACAGGACGTGCGTCTCCTCGGCCTTGAAGATCATCCGTCCTTCGCCCTGCGGGCTGACCGAATAGACCCCGCCGCTCTCGCCGACGGCCGCCCAGAGCTGGCCCGAATCGAGGAACAGCAGGTCCCAGATGTACTTTTCGGCCGGGTTGAAAAACTCCTCCCCCTTCCCCTTGTCGGTGATTTTGTAGATCTTCCCGTTCGGCGACGTGGCGGCGAAAAGGGTCCCGCGCCGGTCCAGCACCAGGCTCGTCACGTCCATCTCCGGAGCCTGGAAATAGAGCTCCGCCTTGCCGTCTTTCCCGATCTGGTAGACCTTGCCGCCGTGGCCCGTGCCGAGATAGGTGGTCCCGTCGGGCGCGGCCAGGACGGACAGGTAGAATTCCTCGGTCGGGGCGGCGATCGGGTCGAGCTTGGGGGCCAGGGCCAGGACGCCCTCGTTGGAGACCGAAACGCCGTCGAACTTGCCCTTGAGGAAGTCCTCCTGCGTCCGCAGCTCCCATTTCCGGGGGACGACGGCCTGCAGGGACAGGCTCAAAACGCCGAGGCCCAGGATGCCGAGCAGGCAGCGTTTGTTCATCGCATCGATCTCCTAGTTTCTAATTTTGACCGGGATCACGGCCGAGCCCCGGACGACGAACGGAACGGGGAGCTGAAATTCGCTCAGGGTCGAGCGGGTGAGCTCGGTCGGGGCGGACGAGGAGGCCCTCGGCGAGGCGAACATGGACTTGAACGTTCCCGGCAGGTTGGGCATCTCCTCTCCTTTGAGGAACAGGCCCGGCTTTTCGGCCAGGATCTTGAAATAAATCCGGTTGTTCTTCCTGAGGTTCCCGAGGATCCGGATGAGCTGGGTCAGGCTGCGCGGGACGAACTCCTGGATCCGGTACTGGGACCTCTCGATCTGCTGCATCGTGGCCGAGTCTCCGATGACGACCTGGAACTCGGAGCCCGGAGGAAGAGGCGGCGCGACGAGGGTGACTTCCTCGACGAACGTCTCCTCCTTCAGCGTCCTGCAGGTGACCTTGATCTGGATCTTCTCTCCGGGCGAGACTTCGTACTTGTCCAGGAGCACCCTTTCCACGGTGCAGAGACGCGCGTCCTCGGCCGTCCTCACGTTGAGGTCGATCCGGTAGATCCCGACGTCGCCGAACTCATTGTTGCTCAGGTAATACACGACCGCCGCCAACAGCCCGGACAGGTTCACGGCCGAGGTGTCAAAATTGCCCGAGAAGAGGTCCTCCAGGTGGACGCTCAACCCCTTGTCGAGGAAGATGTCCCCGTCGAAGTCCAGGGTCAAGTTGCCGTAGGCCCTCTCCTCGCCCGTGATCAGGGACGACACCGCCATGTTCACCAGCGCGGGGGTGAGGAACTTGTCGTCGACGAGCTTGAGCTTGAATTCCTTGCGCTCCAGGGGCCCCCCCTGGAGGCTGATGTTGAGCGGGATGAGGTGCGGGAGCTTGCCGATCTCGCCGGACAGGCCCGAGGTCCGGTCCTGCGAGATCCGGCCGATGACGGGCCCGGAGGCGGCCATCTTGAAGGAGCTCTCCAGGCTGGGGACGACGGTGATGACGTCGGCCTTGGTCATCGCGTAGTCCACGGCCCCGAGGTTGTAGAACGGATGGCCGAAAGCCAGGACTCTGGATCCGTCGACGTAGGTCACCGTCCCGATCGCCGACATGTCCAGGTCGCCGCCGATGAGCTGAACGCCGACCGCGTCGCCTTCCTTGAGAGGCGTCGCCCCGGCGGGCGCCTGGGAGAGGCCCTGGCCGACCGCCGTTCCCGCCCGGACCGGCTGGAAGCCCAGGCCGCCGAAAAACGACTTGGCCCGGTCGAAGGCCCAGGACGAAAACCCGCTGAAGACCAGCGGCACATCGAGAGGCACCGCGGCCTGCCCCGGGCCCCGCTCGGACCTTCGGACGGCGAAAGCGGACCGGTAGATCCCGGCCAGGTCCTCGAGGGTCATGCTGTCCCGGATCGGAAGGCCGGCGGGGGACCCCGTTTTCGGGAGCTCGGCCGTGCCGTCGATGGCCAGCATCTCCTCGATCGGGGTGATCCCCGCGATCGCGTCCTTGGCATAGGGGAAACTGAAAGCCACGGCCCCGATGACCTTGCCGTCGATATAGACGGGACTTCCGCTCATCCCGCTGATAACTCCGGTCGATTCGAGCCCGCGCCCGGCGAGCTTGGCCAGGATGATGCTTCTCTTCGGCTGGACGTTGCTCAGGACTCCCAGGACCTGGACGTCGAAATCCTCGACCTTCGAACCCGCGAAGACGCTCCTGCCGGTGCCCTTCATGCCCGGCTTGACCTGGGAGAGAGGCATGACCACGGCGGCGGCGCCGACGACGGCCGCGAACAGGACGAGGCCCGAGAACAGGGCCAGGATCCGCTTGGCTGTCTTGTTCATGACGGACGACCTTTGGAGGGACTCGAAGGCGGCCACCGGAGATCCAGAAGCCCGGCCGCGGGTCAAATGATCCCCAGGGACTTGCCGCATTTTTCGAAGGCCACGAGGACGGCCTCGAGCTCCTCGTCCGTGTGAGCCGCTCCGTAGCTCGTCCGGATCAGCGCCTGGCCGGGAGGAACGGCGGGGTAGATGACCGGAGTCGTGAAAATGCCTTCGTCGCGGAGAAGCTTCCAGAGCATGAAACACTTTTCATCATCGCCCACGTGAATCGGGATGATGGGCGTCTTGGAGGCTCCCGTGTTGTAGCCCATGCCCTGATAGCCGGCCCTCACGCGCTCGGTGATCCGCCACAGCCGCTGCCGCAGCTCCGGCTGGGTTTCCAGGATGTCGAGGATGGCCAGCACCGAGGCCACGGAGGACGGCGTGGCGGCCGCGCTGAAAATCAGCGACCGGGCGAAGTGCTTGATGTACGAAATGACCTTCGCGTCGCCCAGCACGACACCTCCGATCGAGGCGAAGGTCTTGCTGAACGTGCCCATGACGAGGTCCACCTCGCTCTCCAGCCCGAAGTGCTCGGCCGTGCCGCGGCCGTTGGCGCCGAGCACCCCTATGGCGTGGGCGTCGTCGACCAGGAGCCTGGCCCGGTACTTCTTCGCCAGGGGCACGATGCCGGGCAGGTCGGCGATATCGCCCTCCATGCTGAAGACCCCGTCGACGACGATCAGCTTACCGGCCTCGGGGTTCAGGGAGGCCAGGATGCGCTCCAGGTCCTCCATGTCGTTGTGCCTGAACTTGCTGACGTCGGCGAACGAGAGGCGGCAGGCGTCGATGATGCTGGCGTGAACCATGCGGTCGGCGACGATGATGTCGCCCTTGCCGGCTATGGTCGAGATGATGCCGAGGTTGGTCTGGTAGCCGGTGCTGAAGGTCAGGGCGGCCGGCCGCCTCATGAACTTGGCCAGGCGCGTTTCGAGCTCCTCGTGGAGGTCGATCGTGCCGGTCAGGAACCGCGACCCGCAGGTGCCGACGCCGTAGCGGTCCACGGCCGCCTTGGCGGCCGCCTTGGCCTTTGGATGGTCGGCCAGGCCGAGATAGTTGTTGGAACCGACCATGATCATGGGCCGGCCCTTGACCTTGATCCGGTTGCCCTTGGCCTCCTGGATCGGCGTGAAGTAGGGGTACAGGTCGGCTGCTTGAACTTCCTCCGCGCGCGTGAACGCCAGGCATTTATCGAAAAGGTCCATGTCGTCCTCCTAGAGCGTCCTCCGAACTTCCGCGGCTCTCTCCCGCGGGCGACTCCCGAATCCACCCGGCCTCATTGACCGGACAACCCGAATTGCCTACAATCCAGGTCATGAAAGTCCTCGTCACGGGAGGAACCGGCTTCGTGGGGAACCATCTCCTCGAGGCTCTTCTCGAAGCCGCGGACACCGATATTTTCGCGCTCGTCCGCAACCCGGCCAGGGCCGGGAGGTTCGGCGGACGGATTCACGTCCTCGAAGGCGATCTGGCCAACGTCCCTTCCCTGCCGGCCGGCCTGTCCGTGGTCTACCACCTTGCCGGTTTGACAAAGACCTTCAGACGAAGCCAGTATTATACTGTAAACCAGGCTGGAACGGCAAGTCTGTTCCGGGCCCTGGCGGCCGGCCCGGATTCGCCGGTCATCGTGCACGCGAGCAGCCTGGCCGCGGGCGGACCCTCCAACGGACGGCCCCGGCGGGAAGACGACCCGGCCCGCCCGGTTTCCCCCTATGGCCGAAGCAAGCTGGCGGCCGAAGAGGAGGCCCTGCGATACCGCGACCGGTTCCCGGTCGTCATCCTGCGCCTGGGCGCCGTCTACGGGCCGGGCGACGAGGATTTCCTCGACTATTTCCGGTGGGTCAAGAAGGGCGTCGTGCCCCTGTTCGGCAAGGGTCCGAAACCGCTGAGCCTTTGCTATGTTCGGGACGCCGTGAGGGCGATGCGGGCCGCCGCCGGCGACGCCGACCCGAGCGGTCAGGTCTTCAACATCGCCGCGCCCAGCCCCGCGACGTGGGAAGAAATCGGGACGGTCGCCGCCGGGATTCTCGGCCGGCGCTTCGTGCGCGTCCGCGTCCCCAACTGGGCCGCCTTCCTGGCCTGTTCCCTGGCCGAGGCCGCCGCCCGCGTCCGGAGACGGGCGACCGCTCTCAACCTGAGCAAGTACGCGGACATGAAGCCGGAGGGCTGGGTCGCCGACGTCGGCAAGGCCAGGGCCGGCCTGGGATTCGAGACCCGCTGGACCCTCGAGGCCGGGCTTCGCGAGACGCTGGCCTGGTATGCCCGGCACGGCCTCCTCTGAAGAGATTCATTCACAGCGGAAAGAAATTCATTCACGGGTCGAGGCGGCCGCAGATGCGCGGCGTCGAAGGGTGAAGCTGTACTCCCGGTACTGCGAACCCTTCGCAACAAAGCAGATGCGGCCGGATCGGCTCGCCCGAAGGGTAAGAACGCCGGTTAGGAAGAGGGTATACCGGTGCGTAACGGAAGGCCGGCTTTCGCTTCCTTGAGTCACGGGAAAGACGGCGTTTCGTAGACCCGGTATCGATATTGAATCCGGCGTTCTTATGAATCGGTTTATTTTTGGAAGGGCTTCCATTATAATACAATTCGCGATGAGCACGCGGACCGTCATCACGGGCACCGGCCATTACGTGCCGCCTCGGGTCGTGACCAACAAGGACATGGAAGCCCGGATGGACACGTCCGACGAGTGGATCCGCCAGAGAAGCGGCATCGTGACCCGTCATCATGCCGAGCCCGGGGTCGGCACCTCCGACCTGGCGTGCGAGGCGGCCCGCCGGGCGATCGAGACGGCCGGGATCGACCCTTCCTCCATCGACTTCATCGTCGCCGCCACCCTGTCCCCCGACCACTACTTCCCGGGCATCGGCGTCCTGGTCCAGGCCAAGCTCGGACTGGGCACGATAGGAGCCCTGGATGTCCGCAATCAATGCAGCGGCTTCATTTACGCCCTGGCCGCCGCCGACCAGTTTATCCGGACCGGGACGTACAAGAGGATCCTGCTGGTCGCGTCCGAGCTGCAGTCCTCGAACCTCGACTACTCGGAACGTGGCCGCGACATGGCCGTCCTTTTCGGAGACGGGGCCGGGGCCATGATCCTGGAGCCGAACGACACGGATGACGGACGGGGGGTGCTGTCCACCCACCTGTTCGGGGACGGCCGCTTCGCCTCCCATCTCTGGATGGAAAAACCGAGTCCACGCGACAACCCGACGTTCCAGGTCGGGTTCTTTGACGAAGGACGGTTCTACCCGAGGATGGACGGCCGGAACGTCTTCGTCAACGCCTGCCAGCGCATGCCCGAGGCGGTCCGGGCCGGGCTGGAACACAACGGGCTGACGATCGACGACCTCGACGCGCTCATTCCGCACCAGGCCAACGACAGGATTTCGCTCATGGTCGCCAAGGGGCTCAACATCCCCGAGGCCAAGGTCATCCGGAACATCGACCGCTTCGGCAACACAACCGCCGCCTCGATTCCCATCGCCTTCGACGAGGCCCTGAGACAGGGCCGGCTGAAGAAGGGGCATCTGGTGGCCATGACGGCTTTCGGCTCGGGTTACACCTGGGCCTCGGCCATCGTCCGGCTGTAGCGGTTTCCCCGGATACAAGGGTGATGAAAGGGTTTGATATGGGGTGTCGGTTTATGTTAGGATTGCCGGAACAGATCGACGGCAACCCTACAAAGGAGGCGAAATGAAAAGGACGCTCTTGACCGTAACCGTCTTGACATTCCTTTTGTGCGGCGCCGGATCGCTCGCGGCTCAGAACGCCGACGACGCCAAGTTCAAGAAGTTCGAGGACTCGTTCTTCGACGCTTACTTCAAGTTCTTCCCCACCATGGGGACCATGCAGGGCTACACCAAGTACGATGACAAGCTCGAGGATCCGAGTCAGGGGGCCGTCGAAAAATACCTGGGCAGCCTCGACAATTTCAACCAGGAGCTGGTCACCAAGATCGACCGGACAAAGCTGTCGCCCGACCTTCAGGTCGAATACGAGATGATCCGTGATTTTCTCGACCTGCAGATCCTGAAGCTCGAGAATTCGCTGTTCGCGATCGACAACCCGCTCTTTTACAACGAGCTGTTCGTCAACGGCATCCGCAGCCTCGTCCTGAGGAATCCGAGCTCGCCGGCGGCCGCGGCCAGGGCCAAGGCCCTGCCCGGTCTGGTCAAGCGCGCCAAGGACAACCTGAAGACCCCGCCGCAGGAGTACACGCAGGCGGCTATCAAGCAGATGCCCGCCATCATCGATTTCTACCGGACCGAGCTTCCCCAAACGGCCGGTTCGGCCCCGGGCCTTCAGGCCGAGCTACCCAAGGCGGTTTCGGCCCTGGAGGATTATCAGCGCTTCCTGCAGGGCGAACTCCTCTCCAGGTCGACGGGCAGCTTCAGGCTCGGACCCGACATGCACCTGAGACTCCTGCGCATGATGAGCCAGGGCAACCTGCCCATCCTCGAGGAGGTCGTGAACAGGTCGAAGGCCGACTACAGCAACATCCGGAAGGCCATGGGCCAGATCTGCCTTGCCTACTTCACCATCATGTACCCGGATGTCAATCCCGACCAATTGGCCGCCCAAAGGGGCGTGGACCAGGCTCTCAATACCGTCATCCAGGGCGTCTTCGACAAGATCGAGAGCGAGCGCGCCGCTCCCGAACAGTTCTTGGACCAGGTCGGCCGGACGGTGGACAGCGTCAAGGCATTCATCCAGACCAGCCAGGTCGTCGCCCTTCCCGGCGAAAACCTGTCGATCGCCCCCATGCCGGCCTACATGGCCGACGGAGTCTGGTTCAAGCTGGGCGCCCCGGGAGCCTGGGACCAGTCGGGGCCCTACACCCTGTACGTCCAGAAGGTTCCCGAGGCCTGGTCCCCCGAACAGAAGACCGGCTTCATGGAGGAGCACAACAACTACTATCTCAACTACATGGCGGTCCAGAGGATCCTGCCGGGAACGTTCGCCCCGGTCTTCTTCACGCGCCAGGTTTCGTCTCCCGTGGCCAGGATGTGCGCCAACCAGGCTCTCCTGTACGGATGGTCCGTCCCGGTCGAGGAAATGATCGTGCTGGGGGGCTACGCCAACTACGACCTCAGGATGCGCCTCAACCAGCTCAAGCTCATGCTCAAGAACGTCATCGATTTCCAGATGGACCTCAACGTTCACGAGGGAACGTGGAGCAAGGACCAGGTCCTGACCCACATGACCCGCAACGGCTTCATGACCGATCAGGAGGCCCAGCGGCGCTGGGACCGGATCGTTCTCAACCCGGGGCTGGCCTCTCTGACCTATATCGGCTACCAGGAGATCCTGTCCCTGCAAAAGGAATATCAGACCCTCAAGGGAGAGTCTTTCAACCAGAAGGAATTCCTTCAGAAGGTCCTCAGCTACGGCGCGATTCCCCTCCGGTCGCTGAGGGCGAAACTGGCCCAGTAGTCCGGACCGGTGACCGCCGCCCGGGCGGGAGGGATTCGCGCCCCGGGGGTCCCCGGGACGGGGGCGAACAGTGACCGGCGTCGAACCATGACCGGCGCCCCGACCCTGCCCGCTCTCGTGGATTCCCACGCCCACCTGGACATGGAGGAATTCGATCCCGACCGGGAGGAGGTCGTCCTCCGGGCCTTCGCCGCCGGGGTCGTCGCGATTCTCTGCCCGGCGGACCTGACCCGGGAACGGAGCCCGGCCACGATCCTGGCCCTGCGGGAACGGCATCCGGAGATCTCGGCGGCGGCCGGCGTCCACCCGCACCAAGCGAAAGATCTCGGCGAGGACCATTTCGCGCGACTGCGGCGCCTGGCGGACGGGGGCTTGATCCGGGCGGTCGGCGAAATCGGGCTCGACTATCACTACGACCTCTCGCCCAGGGACAGCCAGATGCGGGCTTTCCGCAGACAGCTGAGCTTTGCCCAGGAGTCCGGGCTTCCGGTCCTGGTCCACAGCCGTCTGTCCGGCTCGGATATCATCGCCGCCCTGGACGCCGAAGGCTTTACGAAAGGCGGGATCCTGCACTGTTTCACGGAGAACCAGGAAACGGCCCGGGCCGTGATCGAGAGGGGGTTCTACGTTTCTTTTTCGGGCATCCTGACCTTTCCCAAGGCGGGGGACCTCCGGGAGGTGGCCGCCGCCCTTCCCCTCGACAGGTTGCTCGTCGAAACCGACTCCCCGTATCTTGCGCCCGTCCCGTTCCGGGGCTCGGGCCGGCGCAACGAGCCGGCCTTCGTGGCCGAGACTGCCAGGGCGCTGGCCGAGGTCAGGAAGATCTCCCTCGCTGAGCTGGCCCGGGCGACCACCGGCAACTTCGAACGCCTGTTCCCGTTTGAAAAATCAGGGGCCCGATGCTAAGATAGCAACAGGATGGGTGGTCAGGATCATTCTTTCGACGTGGTGTCCCGGGTGGATTTCCAGGAGGTGAGCAACGCCGTGAACACCACGCTCAAGGAGATCCGGAACCGGTTCGATTTCAAACACAGCCGGGCCGACATCCTCCAGGAAAAGGACCGATTGACCCTCAGCGCGGAGGACGATTTCAAGATCAAGGCGCTGCGGACCGCCCTGGAGGAGAAGCTCGTCAAGCGCAAGGTTCCCCTCCGGGCGCTCACCTACCAGAAAATCGAGGACGGGGCCAACCGCACCGTCAAGCAGGTCGTCCTGTTTCAGGTCGGGATCCCCGTCGAAAAAGCCAGGGAGATCGTCAAGCTGGTCAAGAAACAGAAATTCAAGGCCCAGGTGGCCATCCAGGGAGACGAAGTCAGGATCTCCTCGGCCAAGATCGACGTCCTCCAGGAGGTCATCGCCTATCTCAAGGCCCAGGACCTGGGCATCCACATGCAATTCGTGAACTACCGATGAGCCCTCTCGACCCGCCCCTCGAACTCCGGCCTTCCCGTCCGGGAGGGCATGACCTGACGGCTCTCTACCGCTCCGTCCAGGCCGACCTGGACCGGGTCGAAGAGCAGCTAGACGCCTGGTCCCGGTCGGAAAATCCCCTGACGGCCGAAGTCAGCCGCTACGTTCTGCGGAAACGAGGCAAACGCCTTCGCCCCAGCCTGGTCCTTCTCACCTCGCGGCTCTTCCCGGGCGGCCTCGCCGAGGACCCCGTTTTCCTGGCTTCGATCGTCGAACTGCTGCACACCGCCAGCCTCATCCATGACGATATCGTCGACAAGGCCGAGACCCGGCGGGGGGCGGAGACGGTCCACTCGCGGTGGGGGGCCAATATCACCGTCCTTCTGGGCGACTATCTCTACATTAAAACCCTCGGGCTGTCACTCGACGCGCAGCACGGCCGGGTCATCCGCATCCTGACCGAGGTCTCTTCCCGGATGATCGACGGGGAACTGGGCGAGTGCGCGTTGAGCGGCGACACCGGCATCACCGAGGGCCGGTACTTCGAGATCATCGACAACAAGACGGCCGCCCTCTTTTCGGCCTGCTGCCGCTTGGGCGCCATCCTCGGCGGAGCCTCGCCCGAGGAGGAACACGACCTGGGGGAATACGGGAGGAACGTGGGCCTCTGCTTCCAGATCATCGACGATCTCCTGGATTTCACCGGAGACGAGGCGGTCATGGGCAAACCCGTTCTCTCCGACCTCGGCGAGGGGCGGGTCACCCTGCCTCTGATCCACGCCCTGAACGGAGACGGCGGCCATCACAACGCCCGGATCGAGGGCCTCCTCCAGAGGCGCGACATCAAGCAGGGCGAGAAGGCCTGGCTCCTCCAGACTCTCGAATCCGTCGGAGCCCTGTCTTACACGGGCGCCAGGGCCGCGGAGTTCGCCGAAAAAGCCGTGTCTTTGCTGGCCAGGTTTCCCGAATCCGAGGTCCGGGAAGCTCTGGCCCGCGTCGCCCGGACTCTCTTGTCCAGGAACAGCTGACGCCCGATACCGCCGCCGGGAAGAGAGCGCCATGGTCGAAACCGAAGTCAAGATCCGCATCGAGGATCCGGAAGCGATAAAAAGCAAACTGCTGTCGCTCGGGGCCGTGGTGACGCGCGGGCGGCACGAAGAGGAAAACACCCTTTACGACTTCCCCTCCGGCAGCCTGCGGGCCGCCGGCCGGACCCTCCGGGTCCGCGCCGCGGGCCGCACCACGACGCTGACGCTCAAGGGTCCGAAGCAGAAATCGCGGTCCTTCAAAGTCCGCGACGAATTCGAGACGGCGGTCGGAAACCGCGGCCAGCTGAAGAAGATCGTCCAAGGCCTGGGCCTCAAGCCGTCTTTCGCCTACGGCAAGCGCAGGACGGTGCTGAAGAAGGGCCGGTTGACGATCACGATCGACGAAACGTCCGTGGGCAACTTCCTGGAGCTCGAAGGCCGGAGGCACGAGATCGTGCGCTTGGCCCGTTCCCTGGGTTACAAGCGGGCGGACTTCATCACGGCGGGCTATGTGGAGCTGATGAAAAAAGGCAAGGCGGCCGGCCCGGCCGCCTGAAGCGCGAAACCGGACTCACTCGTCCTTGCCGTCCTCGGACTCCCCTTCCTCCTCCTCGCCTTCCTCCTCGGCGGCTTCCCCTTCGACTTCCTCGGCGGGTTCTTCGTCGGGCCCCTTGGCGGCGTCCGCTTCAGGCTCGCCGATGGCCACGGCCAGCCCGTCGCCCACGAAGATGCGGTCCTCGGTGTCCCGGACGTCCTCCTTGGGCTCCGGCAGAATCTCGTACTCGATGAGCCCGGCCTTGACCTCGGCCTGGGCGATCCGGATCAGATTCCTGGACTTGGCCTGGATCTTGGGCTTGGCACCCTTAAGCAACTGCTTGGCGCGCTTGGAGGCCAGGATGATATAACGGTATTTGCTGTCGATGTTGCCGAACTTGTTCAAAGTCGCACGACTCCTCGCGGGGGATTAAGGAATGAATTATTATGTATACCAAAAACCAACGAAAATATCAAGGCCGGGCCGATTCGCGACCGCGGACAGCGGAAGTTTTCGGGCCGGCTCCCCGGCCGGCGTTCTCCCTTTGACTGGACCTCCGTCATGTGTTATAAGTTCTGTCCAGCCCGCCATGTTGGGGCCGTTCGAGGACGGGCCTCGGCCGGACGGACCGGCGGAGAGAGATTCTTTTTTGCCCGGATCGGTTCTCGAGCCCTTGACATAAGCAGGCAGGCGTCGTCGTTTCGTCCAGTTCACCGCCGCCAGGAGGTTTCATGAATCAGGGCCTGACAGCAAACGGATGGCTTTTTCTCATCCTCGCCTGGGGATTCATCGTCACGTTGGCCACGTACTGTTTCTCCCGGGTGCTTTTCGCCAAGAAGCAGAAAGGCGTCATCTCCGCCGACGTCAGCCAGCGCGAGCAATGGGGCACGCGCATCGGCCTCATCCTGGCCGTCGCCGGCAACGCGGTCGGCCTGGGCAACTTCCTTCGCTTCCCGGTCAAGGCCGCGGCCAACGGGGGCGGCGCCTTCATGATCCCCTACTTCGTCGCCTTTCTCCTCCTCGGGATCCCGATGATGTGGGTCGAGTGGACCATCGGCCGCACGGGAGGGGCCAAAGGCCACGGCACCTCCCCCGGCATGTTTAACGTCATGTGGAAGCACTCGTCCTCGAAATACCTGGGGGCACTGGGCATCGTCATTCCGTTCGTCATCGTCATTTACTACAATTTCATCGAGTCCTGGTGCCTGGGCTTCTCCTGGTTCTCCGTCACCGGCAAGTACTTCGGCAACACCAATCGGGATGCCATGGGCATGTTCTTGCGCGGCTTCCAGGGGGTCGAGTCGAACGCCTTCTTCCACTCCTATGCCCCGCTCCTGATTTTCTGGGGCATCACCATCGCCTGCAATTTCTTTTTCCTCTATAAGGGCATCTCCAAGGGGATCGAGATCCTGGCCCGCTACGGGATGCCCATCCTGCTCATCTTCGGGGTCATCCTGGTCGTCCGCGTCCTGACCCTCGGGACCCCGGACCCGGCCCAGCCCGAATGGAATATCGCCAACGGCATGGGCTACATCTGGAACCCTGATTTCGGCCGCCTGGGGTCGGCCACGGTCTGGCTGGTCGCCGCCGGCCAGATCTTCTTCACTCTCAGTCTGGGGCAGGGTATCATATCCACCTACGCCTCGTACGTGCGAGAGCATCAGGACATCACGCTGAACGGGCTGACGACCTCTTCGGCCAACGAGCTCGCGGAAGTCGTCCTGGGAGGCACCATCGCCATTCCGGCCGCGGTGGCCTTCTTCGGGTTGATCGAAACCCAGGCCATTGCCCAGGGGGGGGCCTTCAACCTCGGCTTCCAGGCCCTGCCCGTCATCTTCCAGAGAATCCCGCTCGGCCAGATCTTCGGCGGGATGTGGTTCTTCCTGCTCTTCATCGCCGGGATCACTTCCTCCGTCGCCATGACCCAGCCGGCGATTGCCTTCTTCCAGGACGAATTCAAGTGGAAGCGCGAGAAGGCGGTCGTCGTCGTCTTCTCCTTCCTCGTCTCGATGACCGCCCTGGTCATCGCGTTCTTCCGGTTCGGGTTCCTCGACGAACTCGACTTCTGGGCGGGCACCTTCGGGCTGGTCGTGTTCGCGGCCATCGAGGTCATCCTTTTCGCCTGGGTCTACAAGATCGAGAACGGCTGGCGGGACATGCACAAGGGCGCCGACCTCAAGGTCCCGAAGATCTTCCGGTTCATCATCAAGTACGTGACGCCGATCTACCTGCTCATCCTGCTCGGCGTCTGGACATACCAGGACGCGGTCAAGGAGTTCATGATGGAAGGCAAGGACGAGGCCTCGCGGCCCTATCTCTGGGTCGCCCGGGCCATGATCCTGGTCATTCTCCTTATCGTGATCTTCCTGATCCGCACGGCCTGGAAGCGCAAGAAGATCGAACAGCCGGAATCGGCCTGATTCCGGGACCGGGTCGAGCCCGCGAATTGCCGGCCGCCGGAAATTCGTAGCCCCGCTCCCATGTTCGCCCGCTGTTTTTGACAGCCGTCGGCGGTTGGGCTGTGAGTCCTTTCCGGTTCCATAGACCCGTGGGCCACGACCGCGTTTCGATACATCCGGATCGGCGGCGGGCTTGACCGTGAACGGCCGGGTTTTCCTCGTCTTCGGCAGGGGCTTCAGCCTCATCCTTACGATCTGCTGTTTCTCGCGCGCCCTGTTCAGCAAAAAAAGGGCCGCGAACGCCGCCCTCGACGTCAGCAAGCGCGAGCAACGGGGGACGCGCATCGGTCTGAGCCCCGGGTCGTCCCGGCCGGCGACGGTCCGAGAGGGCTGTTGAACTCAGCTTCGGGATTATGTTAATCTAGGAAAGCGGTTGCCAAGGACATGGAAAAAAGAATCTGGGCTGTCGGAGGAGGAAAAGGCGGCACGGGCAAGAGCGTCGTGGCCTCCAGCCTGGGGCTTCATCTCGCGTCTCTCGACCGGGACGTCCTTCTCATCGACGCGGACCTCGGGGCCCCGAACCTCCACACCCTCCTCGGCATCCGGAACGGCCATCCTGACCTCGGCGATTTCCTTTCCAACAGGCTGCCGACGCTCGACGAGACGGCGGTCGAAACCCCCTACCGGGGGCTGCGCATCGTGCGCGGCGCCGAGAACGTCCTCTTCGTCGCCAACCTGAATCATTACAAGAAGATGCGGTTGCTGCGCCAGGTGCGCCAGGTCCCCGCCCAGGACGTCATCATGGATCTCGGCACCGGAAGCTCCTACAACACCCTCGATTTCTTTCTCAGCGCCAACCCGGGCCTGCTGGTGATCACCCCGGAGCCCACGGCGATCGAAAACGCCTACCTGTTCCTGAAATCCTGCATCATGCGCATCCTCAAGCTCTACATGGACCACTACAGGATTCCCGACCTCCATCAGAAGATGCTCGAGCAGATCGAGAGGAATTCGCAATCGCTCTATGGCTTTTTCAAGTCCCTGATCGAAACCGACAAATCCTACGGAACCATCCTCTACCGGGCCCTGAGGAACTTCCGGCCGGCCCTCATCATGAACAAAGTCAGGGACCCCAAGGACGAAAGCCTGGGACGGTCGGTGGCCGATGTGGCCCGCAAGTACCTGCTCATCGACCTGCGCTACCTCGGCGCCGTTCCCTACGACGGCCGGGTCCACACGGCCCTCCAGGACCTGAGGCCGTTTTTCATCGCCCACAAGGATGCTCCAGCCGCTTCGGCGCTCCGCCGGATCGCCGAGGACCTGGCCTACGACATTCAGTTCAGCCGGCGGACCCCTCCGGACATCCGGCTCGCCGAGCATCGATGATCAAGAAGATCGAAGACTGGAACTACTACGAGCTCCTGGACGTGGAGAGGACCGCCTCGCAACGGGAAATCTGGGAGGCCTACCAGGCCGCTCTCACGACGTATCAGCCCGATTCCCTGGCCGCCTACGGGCTGGTGACGGAAGACGAAAGCGGCCTGATCATGAAGAGGATCCAGGAAGCGTATCAGACCCTCAGGGATCCCGAGACGCGGCGGGCCTACGACCTCGCCCTCCTCGAGCGGTCCCCCTACATCCCGCCCAAGGCCCCTTTCCGAAAATCGGTGGGGAAAGTGGAGATCGAGGAAGCCCCGTCCCGGCGGGGCCTGTGGGCGAAGATCCGGCACGCCCTCGCCCGTGGCAAGCGGGCCGAAGGCTGACGCCCGGCCGCCGCCGCGTTTCCGCTCAGTAGTCCTTGACGATGTCGTCGGCCGTGTTCATGGCCCCGTCGGGGCCGGCCGACGTGAGCCGGAAGCTCGTATCCGAGAGTTTTTCATAGCCTATCTCCCGGCCCCAGGCGTCGAACAGCCCGCTGCCCAGGGGGCGGGAACGCCGCATCTGTTTCAGGTCCTCGGGAACGCTCTCCCGGGTCATCGCGAACGTCTGGATCTCCCGGGCCAAGCTCTCGAAGTTGACCATGGTCAGCTTGACCCTGGCCCTGGCGTTTTGATCCACCATGGTCTGGAGCCCGCCTTTGCCGCCGCCGACCTTGGCGAAAAAGATGAAATAGACGACGACCATCGTCAGAAGAAGCAAGGCCAGGAAGCCCCTGATTTTCATGCCGACCCCCTTCCGAAAACGCTCTCAAAGGTGTACGTCGCAATCCTCCTGGCGATCCTGCGGACGATGGCATCAGGAACGCCGTCGCCGGCCAGCGACTGAAGGCGCATGTCGCAGTTCTCGTTGACATAGTCCACGATGAGGAAACGCCCCTCGGCGTCCCGGGCGATTTCCGTGGAGAAGAACCTCAGACCCGATATGTCGGCCACCGCGTGCACGATGGCGAAGAGAGGCGCCAGCCCATAGCCGCCGACTTCCTCGGGCGGGAGTTCCGCGTAGAGGTGGGTGAGGTCGTCCCACCAAGCGCAGTAGATATCGCCCAGGACGTAGAAACCCCGGAACCAGAACCTTCGCCCGTCCTTCTCGTCGGGAACGACCCTCTCCTGGAGCAGGTACTTGTCCCTGGGATAGAGGCGGCGGGCGGTCCGGGCGTCCTCGAGGCCGCGGGCGTCGGGGACGACGCCAAGGCTGCCGCCCGTCGTGTTGGCCGGCTTGATGACGAACGGCGTGCCCAGGGGAGCCAGGTCTCCGGCCTCGATCGGCAGCTCCCGCTCGGACTCGTAGGCCGGGAGAATAATGGTGTAGGGCGTATGGAGCCCCCGGGAGATGAGCTCCAGATGCATGGTCGCCTTGTCGGAGGCCCAGCGGAGCTTCCCGACCGGCTCGATAACGTCCCATTCGCGCTCCAGGGCGAGGGTCTGGAAGGACAGGAAATCGGGCGTGGAGCCCGAGGCGCGGTCGAAGAGAATCCGTCCGTCCAGTTCGCCGTGGCGGAGATTCCGGAGCGCCTCGGCGATATTCAGGTGGGAAACTGTCAGGGTCCTGAGGCCCAGGTCCCGGCAGAAGGACTCGATGAGACGGATGAAGTCCCAATCGTACTCCCAATCGAGGGCCAGGACGAGGTCGAACGCCGCGCTTCGCTTGACGGGAAAACTCATCGTTGGTTTGTATTGTAACAAATCGGGGACACAATGCCAAAGTCATGGTCAACGCGATTCGTGATGGCCCCGCCCGGCACCGCGTCTCGGGGTCCTCCTTGAGCGCGCCCGCCACGTTCTCCAAAGAGCGGCCCCGAACCCAACGCTAGGCCTTTTTTAAAGCCCGCGTGTAGAATCGGTCGACATACTCCTTGGCCATCCGGCGCGCGGAGAAGCGCGCCGCGGACGCCTTGATGGTGTCCTTCATCAGCCTGACCCAGGCGTGGGGAATCCCGATTTTGGCGTTCTGATAGTAGAGCGGGACGACCTCGCGCTCGAGAACATCGTAGAGACCCGCCGCGTCCTCGCGGTCCCGGTCCGGTTCCCGCTCCGCAGCGGCCGACTTTTCACCAAATGCCCAGCCGTTCTTCCCGGTGAAGCCTTCGGCCCACCAGCCGTCCAGGATGCTCACCTGGGGGACACCGTTGACGGCGGCTTTCATGCCGCTCGTGCCGCAGGCCTCCATCGGCGGCAGAGGGTTGTTCAGCCAGACGTCGACGCCGTGGACCATGTACTGCGCGAAGAGTTCTCCGTAGTCCTCCACAAACGCCACGCGCCCGCCGAAATCGGGGTCTCGCGCGGCGTTGAAGACCTTCTGAAGGAGCCGCTTGCCCGGCTCATCGGAGGGGTGGGCCTTGCCGCCGAAAATGATCTGGACGGGCCGATGCGCGTGGTTCAGGATCGCGGCCAGCCGCGCCTTGTCCGAAAGCACGAGGTCGGCTCTCTTGTAGGTGGCGAACCTCCTCGCGAAGCCGATGGTCAGAACTCCCGGGTCCAGGAAGGCCCCCTCGGCCGCGGCCAGGGAGGCGCTGGCCCGGTCCCGGGAGAAGCGCCGGCGGGCCAGCTCGCGGACGGCGTCGATCAGCTTGATTTTCAGCCGGTAATGGGCGGCCCAGAGTTCCCCGTCGGGGATGTCGTCCACGCGGTCCCAGAGTGACGGGTCATCGGCATGATCGCGCCAATCCCCGCCGAGATACCTGTCGAAGATGAGCTGAATCCTCGGGCTGACCCACGTCGGCAGGTGAACGCCGTTGGTGAGCGACTCGATCGGAACCTTGTCGTCCGGAACCCCAGGCCAGAGGTCATGCCACATCGCCCGGGACACCTCTCCGTGACGGCGGCTCACACCGTTGCGGTACTCCGACATGCGGAGCGCCAGGGCGGTCATGTTGAACCCCCGGTCGGCCTCATCGGGCCTCACGCCCAAGCGGAAAAAATCCTCCCGGCCGATCCCGAGCGCGGGCCAATACGAATGCAGATACTTCTCGACGAGACTGTAAGGGAAAACATCGCTTCCCGCGGCCACGGGCGTGTGCATCGTGAACACGGAGGTCTCTCGAACGGCGTCGGAGGCATCCGCAAAACTCATCCCCCCGGCCACCCGCTCCCGCACGCGTTCCAGCAGGGCGAAGGCCGCGTGACCCTCGTTGAAATGGAGCACCGCGTGCCGGATTCCCAGCGCGGCCAGGACCCCCGACCCGCCTATGCCGAGCACGATCTCCTGACGCAGCCGCTGCTCCAGGTCTCCGGTGTAAAGGCGCTGGCTGATCGTGCGGTGCCAGGGGTCGTTGAGGTCGGTGTCCGTGTCCAGGAGATAGAGGGCGACGGCGCCCACATCGATCTTCCAAACGGCAACGTGGATGGCGGGCTCAATGAGCGGCACCCTGACGGTGAGCGGCTTCCCGTCCGGGCCGGGAAGCTTGGCGATCGAGGCCGCGCTGCGGTCCAGGATCTGGTCCTCGCTCCGCTGCCAGCCGTCCTCCAGGATCCTTTGGAGGACGTAACCCTCCGGGTACATGAAACCGACGGCGACCACGGGCACCCCGAGGTCGCTCATTTCCTTGAGGTGGTCCCCGGCCAGAAATCCCAACCCTCCGGCGTAAAACGGCAGCGAATGATGAAGCCCGTATTCGGCCGAAAAATAGGCCAGCGGGTAGTGCCCCGGGTCCGATTCCGCTGCGGCGAACCACCCTTTCCCGGGGTCCAGGCCCCTGCGGAAGCGGGCCGTCACATCCTCATAGAGCCGCCGCCATTCCGGACGGCCGGCCGCCGACCTGATCTCTTCCGGACCGATGAGGCCCAGCATCTTGACGGGATTGTGGCCGCTGTCCTTCCAGATCTGGCGGTTCAGCATCTTGAAGAGGGCGCGGGCCTCAGGATGCCAGCTCCACCACAGATTCCCGGCGATGTCCCCCAAGCCCGCAAGGTCCTGGGGCAAAGCGGAAAAGTCCATTCCATAACCCCCCCGGAGCGGGGCCGCCTCCTCGCTTCGGAGGCATCGGAGGTCGGTCCCGTCCGAGCGTCGTCTTCCCCCGGAATGCCGGGCCTATTTCTTGTTGAGCTTCACGCTTCTGCTTTTCGGGCTGGTCCCGTCCTTCATCATGGTCTTCTCTTCGCCCGTCTTCGGGATGTAAAACCCGTAGGGGGTGTCGGCCAGCCAGATCGTGTTCAGGAAATGCTTGTCTCCGAACTGGTCAAAGGAAAGCTCGAAGGTGCGGGCCATGTCCGGCCTGCCGGCCGGCTCGGTGGCGACGACGACTTTGACGTCGCCCTTGGCATTGGCAATCGAGAAGTCCCAGGCATCGGTTTTCATGAGCTGGGTGATTTCGTACTGGCCCGCGGGCAGAGTCACGTTATCGACGGTAAAGCTGAAGGGGATGTCGGCGACATAAATATAGGCTATGTTGCCTTGGGCTTGCGCGATCCCCGTCGCCAGCAACAGGGTGACGACCGCCATAAGCAGATGTCTTGTTCCGTTGCGTTTCATGACGCAACCTCCTTTGGATTGAATGCAACAGCGAGAGCCGAAAAACCAGCCGCGGCCGGCCCGACCGGTCCGGCGCAGCGCGGAGCCTCGGAAAGCTTGCCGGGCACGCTCAACATCTTTCGGGATATTCCGAGCTGTGCTGCGTCCCGATCTTACCCCTCGTCACATCCTTTTCTTATTGAGCGGGACGTTCTTCATCTGCGGCTTCTTCCCCTTGTTCATCATCTCCCGCTCCATCCCGGTCTTGGCGACATAGAACCCGTCCGTGTTGTCTTCGAGCCAGATCCGGGAAAGGAAATACTGGTCCCCGTACGCGTCGAACACGAGCTGAAAGGTACCCGGGCGATTGACCATCTCGGCCGGTTCGGTGTAGAACACGATCTTGACGTCGCCCTTGGCGTTCGAGATGTACCAGGTGTAGGGCTGGGCGACCGTCTGGGTGAGCTCATACTGACCGGCGGGTAGAGTGGTGTTTTCCACCATGAAAGCAAACGGGATGTCCGCGGTCAGGATGTCGCGCATCGGGGCCTGGGAAAATCCCGTCCCGGCGACGAGACACACCGCCAACGAAACCAATAACAGTTCCTTCATGCCTTTTGTTCTCATAATTTTGACCTCCTTTTTTAAGAACGCCCGGCAAGCTTGGGCTAAACATCGGCACTGAAATGCGGGAAGCTCATTTCCCCCCGTCTTGACCATCCTATATCCAAGAAACGTGCCAATACGCACTCAGGGGGTTGCGGCCGGCCCGAGCTCCCGTTCCCATGGAGAGCCCTTTGCGGCCCTCTCCGGTCCTGCCCGAGTTCCGTGATGTGGGACGTTGTGCTGTCACCCGGTATTATTGGCGCCTGTGGAATCCGGCCTGCCTCGGACTCCCCGCCCCCCTCCGACGGGGAGTCCTCAGGCCGGACGCTGGGATTAAGGAGGTATGTTCGCCTAATCCGGTTGAAGTTACTACAAAATTCGTGCCAACCGGGCCCGAAGGCCGCACCTCGGTCGATTGCCGTCAAGCGTCCCGATCGAGCGCGGCCCGGATGGTTTCGGCGATTTCCCGGGCGGAAAAGGGCTTCATCACGAAGGCCTTGACGCCCATGGCCAGGGCCGCGTCCTGGTCGATCGTTTCGCTGAAGCCCGTGCAGAGGATGACGGGGAGCCCCGGCTTGTCCCGCAGGGCCTCCCGGGCGAGCTGCTCGCCGGACATCCCCGGCATCGTCTGGTCCGTGATCAGAAGATCGACCGACCCAGGCTGCCTGCGGATGAGCTCCAGGGCTTTCCGGCCGTCGGTCAGGGCCGTAACGTGGTATCCGAGATGGCTCAGGAGCTTGGTCATGGCCCGGACCTGGATTTCTTCATCGTCCACGAAAATGACCCGCTCGGTGCCCCGCGGCAAGGGCTCCTGAAAGTCCAGGGGCGCCGGCCGGTGCTCCGCGATCCTCGGGAGATAGATGTTGAACACCGTCCCCTTGCCGGGCTCGCTCGAGCAGGTTATGGCGCCGCCGTAGCTCTTGATGATGCCATGGACGACGGACAGGCCCATCCCCGTCCCCTCTCCCGGCTTTTTGGTGGTGAAAAAGGGGTCGAAGACCTGTTCCAGAACCTCGCACGACATGCCATGGCCCGTATCGCTCACGGACAGCTGCACGTACGGCCCCGGGGACAGGTCGACCAGGCGGGTCGCCGCCTCGGCATCGATGTCCGTGTCGGTGAGCCCGATTTCGAGAATGCCGCCTTCGTCCCTCATGGCGTGGGCCGAATTGCTGCAGAGGTTCATCAAGGCCTGGTGGATTTGCGAGGGGTCGGCCATCACGACGGCCGGCGTGGCCTGGATCCTGCTCACGATCTTGATGCTCTTGGGAATCGAGAACTTCAGGAATTTCAGGGCTTCCTTCAGGATCGGGTTGATCTCCACCGGGCGCGGCGCCTGCTCCCTCTGTTGGGAAAACGTTATGATCTGCTTGACCATGTCCCGGCCTCGACGGGCCGCCTCCAGCACCTGACTCAGGCGACCGGCCATGGCGCTTCCGGTCTTTTCCTCCATCAGGCACAGCTCGGTGTTGATGATGATCGGCAGGAGAATGTTGTTGAAATCGTGGGCGATGCCGCCGGCCAGGGTCCCCAGGGCCTCGATTTTCTGCCACTGGCGGACGCGTTCCTGGAACTTGACTTCCCGGGTAACGTCTCTTTGGACGGCCACGAAAGTCGTCACGCATCCCGAGGCGTCGCGGACCGGGGACAATGTCACGTCGATGTCGCAGACGCCGCCGTCGGCCTGCCTTTGGGTCAGCCGGCAGACCCAGCTCTGCCCGGAACGAAGGGCCTCCGCAAGTCCCCGCCCGGCCCGGGGATTGACCGCATCCAGGTTGAACAGCTCCGCGTAGGCGAGCCCGGCGGCGCCGCCCCTGCCGAGCCCGCATTGGGCCTCGAAGGCCGGATTGGCGAAGATGATCCGGCCGTCGGGCGCCATCACCGCGATTCCCTCGGTCACCTGTTCGACGGCGACGGCCAGCCTGAGAAGGTCCTCCTCGGCCCGCTTGCGCCCGGTGACGTCCCTGTTGATTTCGAGGATGGCCGACGGCCTTCCCTCCGGGCCGGCCAGGACCGCCTGGCGGCTCTCCGTGAGGATCTTCACCCCGTCCTTACGCGTGTGCCCGAGTTCCCCTTCCCAATGCCCCGTCGTGAGGAGCCGGCCCTGGATCTGTTTGGGCGGACCGGGCCAGGTCGTCTTCAGCAGCTCGTGGATCACCTGCCCCCGGGCCTCGCCTTCGGACCAGCCGTAGGTCTCCTCGGCGCCGCGATTCCAGAACACGATCCGGTGCCCGGTGTCGCGGACGATGACCGCGTCGTGAGCCAGTTCGATCAGAGCCGACTGCTGCCGCATCCGCGTCTCGGCTTCGCGCAGCGCCGAGACATCCTGGTTGATGGCAATGGCCCCGATGATTTTCCTCCCCTCCCCGCGGATGGGCAGCGCGGAACTCAATATGAGCTTCCGGGTCCCGTCGAAAGCCTCGATTTCCAGCTCTTCGTTCAGGATCGTCTCACCCTTGGTCACGGCCCGGAAGGCCGCCCATTCCTCGGGTTGAACGCGCTCGCCCGTGCCGGCTTTCCAGGCTTTGTAATCGCCGTAGCGGTCGATGCCCACCAGACGGGCCCCGCCCCAGATCGCGCGGCCGGCCGGATTGCCCTGGATGATGCGGCCCGTTGCGTCGATGATCCAGACCCCGAGCGGCAGCGTGTCCAGGACTTTTTGGAGGAGAGCCGCGCTTCGCTTGGCCTCTTCCTGGGTCGGGCGATGACCCCGGATTTCGTCCCGGAGGCGGGCGATCGTATCGTCCGGCCTAGCGGTCCGGCCGCCGGACCGCTTTCCGAGTTTGACGGAGGCGTCCTCGAGGGTTTTTTTGGCGGCGTGCCGGACCCGGCCCGGCGGTTTGAGCCCGGCCTCTCTCAGGCCGGTCGTCTTCCCGGACGGGGCACGGCGGACGGCCGGCCCCTTTTTCGGAACGGCCCTCAGCGAGGCGCGTCGAATGTCACGAGGTGTCACTGGAGACAAAGGCGTCTTGGTTTTGGATTTTGGTGAGTTGCCTGAGCACGGAAAGCAGACCGGGGAGATCTTCGCCGGAATAGGCGACGAACGTGGGGAAAACCCTAAGGGCCAGGGAAATCGTCTCCCGTTTCTGGTCCGAGAGGACCAGCAGGACCCGGGTTTCCCTCATGAAATCCCGCATCTCCGCCAGAGACTGGAGGTCCTTTCTCGAAGGTTTGATGATCATGGCCACGGACAGAGGGTCCTTCAGCCTGCGCATTCTCTCGGCGAACTTATCCAGCTTTTCGAAGACCTCGAGGCTTCCGGGACGAACCAGAGACCGCGCGGAGCACAGAAGCTCGTCTCCCTTCTCTCCGGGCCTCGGCGCGTAATAGAACAGGTTCATATTCCCATCCGTTTTCGTCTTCGGACAGCGAATACTCCATCAAGAAACGTGCCAATCCTCTCTGATCCGGTCCAAAGGCCCTTTGTATCCGTCCCCTCTCATACGGAAGAACGGGCGGTCGGGGAGCCCCGAAAAGCCTGACCCCGAGTTCCACTCGATAAGACTGGTCGCGCGCCGGAGAGGACAGGGGGCGCGGGGACCCGGGCTGTGGGGGTCTTACGCCGAAGGGGAGACGCGGTATTTCTTGAGCAGGGTGTAGAGCCTCGACCTCGAGAGGCCGGAAATCCGGCAGGCCTCCGGAATGTCCCCGCGAGTCCTCTGGATCAGGGCCTGGAGGTACTCCTTCTCCACCCTGGCCAGCCCGGCCTCCCGGATGTCCTTCAGGCTGACCAGCGCGCTGGGGGCCTTGGAGGCCTCGTCGTCCCCGGAGAGCGGCGGCCTTTTCCGGAGCACCGAAGCCCTGGCCAGGTGGACGCGGATGTGCTCGGGCAGATGTTTGGGGAAGAGGATCGGTTCCTCCTTGGCGCTCACTACCGCCTTTTCGAGGGCCTGGATCAGCTCGCGGACGTTCCCGGGCCAGTTGTAGGCCAGCAGGACGTCGAGAAACTCGGGCGAGAAGCCCTTCATCGGAACATCATATTGGTCGCAGAACCTGGCCAGATAGTAGAGGACGAGCTCCTTGATATCCTCCTTGATCTCGCGGAGAGGCGGCAGCTCGATGACAACGGTCCGCAGCCTGTACAAGAGGTCCTCGCGGAAGCCCCCCTTCTTCACCATGGACTCGAGGTTGCGGTTGGTGGCCGCGATCAGCCGGAAATCGCTCTCGATCTCCTGGGATCCGCCCACCGGCCGGAACCGACGTTCCTGCAGGACGCGCAGGAAGGCCCTCTGGATGGACAGGGGAAGCTCGCCCACTTCGTCGAGGAACAGGGTTCCCCCGTGGGCCTGCCTGATCAGGCCGTCGCGGGACTTGTCGGCGCTGGTGAAGGCCCCCCGGACGTGGCCGAAGAGCGTGCTCTCGACCAGCGTTTCGGGAAGGGCGGCGCAGTCGAGGACGACGAAGTTCTGGTGGGCCCGGGCGGAATTCCTGTGGACGGCGAGGGCGAACATCTCCTTGCCGGTTCCCGTTTCCCCCGTGATCAGCACATTGGCCTCGCTCGACGCCGCCTGGGCCAGGACGTCCAGGCTGGCCCTGAGCTTGGGGCTGGCGCCAATGATGCCGCCGCGCTCCAGCGCGAACGGCTTGGCAACCGTCTGCTTTTTTTCCCTGTATTGAAGGGCCCGCTCGACGCAGAGGGTGACGTCCTTGACCGAGAGGGGCTTTTCGATGTAGTCCCAGGCGCCTTTCTTGATCGCCAGTTCCGCGCCGTCGGGGTCGCCGAAGCCCGTGATGATGATGACCTCGGGCGAAGTCTGTCCGCGCCGCAACACGGGCAGGATATCGAGGCCGGAACCGTCGGGCATCCGGACATCGGAAAAGACGATGTCGAAACTCTCGGCCTGCACAATCTTGAGGGCCTCCCCGACGGAGGAAACGGTGCAGGCCTCGTGGCCCATCCTGCGAATGATCTGGGCCAGGGAATCGCAGACTAACTCGTCGTCGTCGATGATCAGTAAGTTGGCCATATTCAATTTGTCCGGAGCGGGGCTGCCCACCCCCATGGATGTCCTATATAACACGGAAGATTTTCTTCTGTCAACTGAAGCGGAGGAATGAGGACTGACCCGTGTAGGACTCGAACCTACAACCCGCGGATTAAGAGTCCGCTGCTCTACCGATTGAGCTAACGGGCCAAAAAGCGACACTAGTTTAGATGACTCGTCCTCTCTTGTCAACGGCCGCCCCGGCGGTGGTAGAATAATGCGGAGGGCGCGCGCGTGGGCCAGGACGAGCCGGTCAGGATTCCGATCGAAGGCGTCCTCGATCTCCATGCCTTCAATCCCGGAGACGTCAAGAGCCTGGTCCCGGAGTACCTCGGGGAATGCCTGGCCCACGGCATCACGGAGGTGCGCCTCATCCACGGCCGCGGCAGCGGCACGCTACGCCGGACGATTCGCGGCCTGCTGGCCAAAGACCCCAGGGTTCTGAGTTTCCACGACGCCGATCCCGCCTCCGGAGGTTGGGGCGCCACTATCGTCTGCCTCCGTTCGTAACGCGGGGCCCGCGCGGTTCCCCTGGCGTCTGTCCCGCTCCGCATGGAGCCCGAGCGCGCTTGCCCGAGGCGCCTTTGGCTCCGTTTCCGAGGCCCGGGCGGCTTAAATACGACCGTTCCCGCCGCCCGGCGGAAGTCTTTCGCGATGGGACATTTTCCGCAGGGCAGGACATCCACACCCGGTGCAGAGCCCGGCGTTGGGCTCCGAAGCATCGGGGCCTTAATGAACGCTTCGGCCGGCCGACGGAATGGCACGATCATTGCAGGATTGTCGGAGGGGGGAAAAAGATCCCTCGTGCGGCTTGGAAGAAGGCGACGTCATCACCCGGAGCTTGCGGCGCCCGGGAAGGAAGGACGAAGATGAAAAAGATTTGCGGATTGGCACTGACCCTGACGGTCCTGCTGACATGGAACTCATGCAACTCGGCAAACTCCGGGCAGTTCGAGCTCTACATGAGCGACCTGCCGGTCGGGGCCGAAAAGGTTAACGTCCAGCTGAGCGGCATCGTGATTCTAAAGTCGGGGGGAGGCTCCGTCACCGTCGGAGAGACGGCCCAGACCTACGACCTCCTCGAGCTTCAGAGCTTCGAGCAGCTGATCGGGGAAAGAACCGTGGACGCCACGACTTACAGCGAGATCCGTTTGACCGTGGATTCGGCGAGCATCGTCATCAGCGGCGTCACGTATAACATGCAGGTCACCGACACCGAAGTCACGGTCCCGGTGAGCTTTGTCGTGGCCTCCGGCAAGACGGCCCTGGTTGTGCTCGATTTCAACGCCGACGCCTCGGTCACGGAAACGAGTCCGGGCGTCTTCACCATGACCCCGGTCGTCCAGGTCAAGAGAGTCAGTTTCTAGCATACAGATCCGCCTGCCGCGGCCGGGCCCTGATCGGCCGGGAAGACGGAAGATCGGCAGGCCCGCGCGGAGTCTTGAACCGACCGCCTTCCCGTGATACAGTCGAAACGGATCATGTCGAAAACTTGGAAGTTCGTGCGCTCGTTCGGCCTTTCCGCTGCTCCGACCAACCCCGGCTCCGGCCGGGCAAACGTCATCGAACCCGATCTCGGAGGGAACCCGACATGACCATGATGCGTGCATCCAGGCGCGGAGCCTCGTCGAGGACTGCGGCGGGGCTCACGATCCTGCTGGCCGTCGCGACCTGCGCGACCCTGCCGGCGGCTCGGACGGACAATCTCAAGGGCGCGGGCATCCGGTGCTCGACCTACGGCCGCCCGAACGACCCCGGCCCGGGGTACTGGGCGCGCACAGGGACCGAAATCGCGGCCAAGTTCCCCGGCGCGTCTCCGGAAGCCATCTGGATCGTCAGCCGGCTGAAGGGCCGCGGCACCGAGATGTCGTTTCCGGTCCCGTCCGGCGGCGACCCGCTCATCACGGGGATGCCCGAGGACCTCAGCGAACCCGCGCTCCGGCTCTTCGACAAGCTCGGCTACCGCGTCTGGCTCCAGACCGAGCCGGGCTGGGCGCCCGTCGACAAGGCCTTCCACATGATGCTCGACCGCTACGGCCACCACAAATGCGTCATCGGAGTCGGCGTCGACATCGAGTGGCACCGCTCCAATAACCCCGACTTAGGCGACCCGGTGACCGACGAGATGGCGAGGACCTGGCTGGCGGCGGCCCGGTTTCATAACCCCTCCTACCGCATGTTCCTGAAACACTTCCGCGAGAACGTCATGCCCCCGGCCGTCCGCGACGGCATCCTGTTCGTCGACGACAGCCAGATCTTCGAGTCGGCCGACGAGATGATCGACGCGTTCTCCAAGTGGGGCAGGACCTTCGCCCCGGCGGCCGTCGGGTTCCAGTACGGGTATCCGAGCGACAAACCGTGGTGGGGCAAAATGAAGGACCCCGTCAAGGAAATCGGGGACCGCATTCTGGCGGCGACGCCGAACACCGAGAGCCTGATTTGGGTGGACTTCTCCGTCCAGAACGTCTTCCCGCCCGACCCGTCCAAGGGGGATCGAGTCCCGCCGAAGAAATAGCGCGGGCGCCCTGCGAATCGCACAAGCGTCTCGACGAGCTCAAAGGCCCCTTGAGTTGGGTTCGCGGCGGGCCTCTCGAAGTTGCGGGTCCAGGGCATAGCGCGGTTCGCGGGAGATCCGCAAGGCAGCCGCGCTCAGTTCTGTCCGCCTGCCGGGCGCCGCCCGAGCCGCCCCGGTCCCGGAAAGCGACCATTTTTCTTCCCGAAGGGTCTTTTCGTGATGAAGGCGGCACAAAGTATCCGGTTGGGGCCACGCAACCTCCTCCGAGGAGACGGGGATGTGGAAAAACTACCTGACGACGGCCTTCCGAGGGTTTCGCCGGGACAAGGGCTTCGCCCTCCTCAATGTCACCGGGCTCGCCCTGGGGGATGGCCTGTTTCGTGCTCCTGATGATGTGGGTCCGCGAAGAGGCGCCCCCGGCCGACGCCCCGGCCCCCTATTTCATCATCAACCAGAAAGCCGCCGCGGAGATGGGTATCGCCGACCCGGTGGGCAGGCAGTTTTCAGCGTTCGGGGGTCAGGGCACCCTGATCGGAATCGTCAAAGATTTTCACTTCAAACTTCTCAAAGAAAGCGTCGGACCCTTGGTCTTGTGCATGACCCCCTGGGACAAGCGGTATATCCTGATCAGAATCCAGCCCGAGGGCGGGGGGAATAAGGCCGTCCTTGCCGGAATCCGGGAGGTCTGGAATCAATACGTGCCGGGGATGCCGTTCAGCTACGATTTTTTCGATACCGCTTACGACCGGAATTATCAGGCCGAGCGGAGGATGGGATCGGAGTTCATGGTTTTTACCGGCCTCGGGATCTTCATATCCTGTCTCGGGCTGGTGGGAATGATGGCCTATGTCGTGGAAAGGAAACGGAAGGAAATCGGGATTCGAAAAGTGCTCGGGGCGACCGTGCCCGGCATTGTGACGAAGGCCAACAAGGAGCTTCTCGTCCCCATCCTTGCGTCAGACCTGGTCGCCTGGCCCGCGGCGTATTGGGCCATGAAAACATGGCTGCGGGGATTTGCCTTTCACGCGGCTCTCTCTCGGGATATTCCTGGCCGCCGCGGTCTCCACCCTGGCCCTCGCCCTGATCACGGTCAGTTTCCAGTCGTTTAAAGCGGCTCGGGAGAATCCGGCCCGGGCCTTGAGATTCGAGTAGCGACCCGCTCACCCTGAATCGGCGTATGTTCGACAGGTCACTCGGGCCGCAGCCGGTCGGGCATCTTCAGGATATCGGTTTTTGGCTCTTGCCGCCATCCGGCGCTTTGGCAGGGACGGCCTTCGTTTCCGCCTTTGCTTTTTTCCCCTTGCCCTCACCGGCGCCTTTCTTAGGCTTCTCTCCCTTGGAGACTTCCTGTTCCTTCGGGGGGGCCGCCGCCCTTTCCGCCTTCTTCCTGGCCGCTTCCGTCGTCCTCTTTTCGCCGGCGGCGATCAACCTCAGCCTTCTGTTCGCGGCCCTGATATCCGCCTGCAATCCTCGAACGAGAGTATCCTTGCCGGCCTTGGAGGAATCAATCCCCTTCCCGGACAGGAAAGACAGCCGATGCTGCAGTTGGTTTTCGAAATAGGACTTTTGCCGCATGAGCGCTTCCTTCCGCTTTAATCCCATATGTCTCTCTCCTCTGCGATTCGGGTGTTTTTCTCCGGCCGGCCAAGGATTATCACGATCTCTCCAAGCCCTGCCGACAGACCGTTTCCGAAGGTATATATATCAGGGTTTTCGCCAAAAAGCCATTCCCCTAAGGGGCCTGCCCAGGCCCCGGCTTTCCGGCACGAGGTTATTTGCCCTTTTCCAGGAACAGCAGGGCCCGGTCCTTTACCGGATCCCGGCCCGCCAGAAGATCTTCGATCGTCGGCGTCACGGGGAAATCGGGAACGATGCCGCGGTCCTTGGGGTAGCCCTCGACCGCCATGGTGTAAAGGACGAGCGGGATGCGGATTCGGAGCTGCGTGTTGGGGAGGGCGGCCGTGACCATGAATCCCGACGTGTTGCCGTAGTAGCCGGAGCCGCATTCCTCCCCGAAGAACACCGCCTTCCTGTTGTAGTGGAAGGCAGACGTCGTCTCCCCCGTCGCCGAGAAGCTGCCCCCGTCGATGAGGATGGCCACGCGCCCGGCGAACCGGGGTTCCCGGGGCATCTGGAGCCCGCGGTTGGGATGGCCGAGGACATCGAACGAGCCGCGCACGTTCTTTCTGAGCGGCCTGGCCAGCTCTTCGGCGGCTTCCGCGGACTCATCCGTGAAGCGGAAGAGGTCGTAGCGGTCTTTCTTCGTTTCGAGGGCCCTGTAATAAAGGAACGGACGGTCCATGACGTGGGCGAAGAGGAGCTTGCCGTACTCGTCCAGGCCGCCCCCGTTGCCCCTCAGGTCGATGATCAGGCTCGGGGTCTTTCTTTCTTCCAGGGAACGGAAGGTCTCCATCAGGAATTCCGGGTACCGGGGCCTCGCCTTGTCCGGGTCGTCGCCGAACTGCCGGATCGTCATTACCGCCGTCGACCCCTCGAAGGACAGCTCGTAGGACGGGCGGCGCTCGGCGGCGGCCGGGTATCTCTCCGGAAGAAGCCGGATGGTATCGCCCGCCGTGATGCTTGGGATCGTGACCTCCCTGGTCTCTCGGCCCCGGAACGGCCGGAAGCAGACTCGGCGCGATTCCCGCAGCCCGAACCAGAGGGCCAGGAGCCGGCCGAAAGCGGCCGGATACTCGAGGCGGCGGAGCCGGCTGGTCCGGATCCCGGCGTCGCTCGGAATGAGCGGGAGGAGCTCCGATACGATTGCCATGATCGGCGTCCCGTCGATGGCCAGGAGTTCGGCGCCTTCCTTGACACTCGAGTCCGGGCTCAGGTTCCTGAGGACGTAGGCCTTGCCTTTCAGGAAGCGGAGCCCGAAGGGAAAGAAGACGGGTTGCGCGTCGAGGTAGGCGCCTCCCTCCGGAGAAGGCGTCAGACGCGTGTGCCCGTCCTTGATCTCGGCGACGAGCGGCAGGAGCCTGGTGTAGAAATCGAATTCCGTCAGCGGGGCGGTCAGTCCGTTCCCGGCTTCATTGAAGCTTTTCTTCAGCGCCTCCGTCGGGGTGTAGCGATCGAGCCCGCCGTGTCCCTCCTCCAGCATATCCCAGAGGATCTCGAGGTCCTCCTTGAGGGCCTCAACCGGAAAGGTCTTCGCCGGGTCGAACGCGGCGGGCGCGGGCCCGGCATGCGCCCGTTCTCCCGACGGCGCCATTATGAGGAAAACGGCAAGAAGCGAAGCCACGATCGCCACGGCCGGGCTCGTCGTCGTTTCGGATTCTTTCATAGGCTTCTCCATCGGCCTCTCGTTCAATGTACCTCCAGGGACGGAGGTTTTCAAGCTCGGGGCCGGGGGGCAGTTCTGCGACCGCGGCCCTCAATACAGGACGGCCGTTTATTGCAGCGATGATGAGGAGCGCCGGGCGGCGGAAGAGTCCGAGAAGGTCCTGGCCGGCGCGGATTTCACAATTGAAATAATATCGCGTTTCGGACATTATCACCTCAGGAGGACAATTCCATGGCCTTTAAAACGCTTTTTCTCGCCCACGCTCCGGACGCCGACGAAGAAAAACACCACGCCCACATCGACACCGGGAAATATCAGCTGGACGTGGTCATCGTCAAGAGCCAGGCTGAAGCGTTGGAAGTCTGCACACGGCTGTTCAGGGAGAAAAAGATCGAGTCCATTCTGCTCTGTCCGGGGTTTACCCATCAGGACATCGCCGAAATCGTCCGCGCCACGGACAACAAGGTCGCCGTCTGCGTGGCGAGGGGCGACGCCCCCTCCAACAGGATCTCCATGGACGGGCTGAAGCGGGCCGGGTTCTTCTGAGGAGCCTCCGCTGAATCGGGCCCTGCCCGTCTTTTCAGCGGGAGAGCCTTCTTCGGACATGAGGAGCTCCAATCAACCCTTGGCGCTCTTGAGGTCGGTGTTCTCCGGAAACACGATCAGGCCCTTGAGTCGCCGGCCCGAAACCGCATCTTGAGCCGGTGGCCCGGGAACTTGGCCAGGGCGATCTGGGATTCCTTTCCGTCGGAAGGGAAAAGCACTTTGCGGTAGCCCTCGGCCGGGCCTATTTCCATTTTAACCCAGTTTGAATTATCCTGGGAGGTTCCCGGGCCGCCGCGCGGGAGGAACGAAGCGAGGTCGATATGAGATACTCCGTCAAGCGCATCGTGGTCGCCGGCCTGACCGGTTTGCTCGTCCTGGGCTGTGTGCAAGGCTTGGCCCGCGGCCAGTCTCCAAATCCCAAGACGCCGACTCTCTACGTCGTCGGTTATGCCCACCTGGATACGGAATGGCGCTGGGACTACCCGACGACCATCCGCGAGTTCCTGCCCAAGACGATGCGGATCAATTTCAGCTTCTTCGAAAAATACCCGCACTACATCTTCAATTTCAGCGGCGCCAAACGCTACCGGATGATGAAGGAGTATTACCCCGAGGCCTACGAACGGGTCAAGGCCTACGTCGCCGCCGGCCGCTGGCATCCCTCCGGTTCCTCCATGGAGGAAAACGATGTCAATTCGCCGTCGGCCGAATCGATCATCCGCCAGGTCCTCTACGGCACGCATTGGTTCAAGGCCGAGTTCGGCAAGACCAGCGCCGAGTACATGCTGCCGGATTGCTTCGGTTTCCCCGCTTCCCTGCCGAGCATCCTGGCCCATTGCGGCCTGCTGGGATTCTCGACTCAGAAGCTCTCCTGGGGCTCGTTCGCGCCGGTCGGCGGACCGGACTCCCCCGAAAAGACTCCGGTCGGGATCCCGTTCAACGTCGGGGTCTGGGAGGGCCTCGACGGCAAGGGCGTCATCGCCGCGCTCAACCCGGGCAGCTACGGGAACTCCGTGACCTATGACCTGTCCAAAACCCCGCCGCCACAGCCGCCGGCCGGGGAGGACGAGCGGCGCCGCCGCCCTCCCCTGACCGACTGGCCGGCCAGGATCGCGCTCGACGGGGCCGCCTCGGGCCTCTTCGCCGACTACATGTACTACGGCACCGGCGACACCGGCGGCGCGCCCGACGAGGGCTCGGTGCGGCTTATGGAGGAGATCGTAACCAAGGGCCGGGCCGAATTGGCTCCCGACTCGCCCGCCGTCAAGGTCGGTGACGGACCTGTCCATGTTGTCTCGGCGGCCTCCGACCGGATGTTCCTCGACATCAGCCCCGAAACGAGAGCCAAGCTTCCCCGCTACAAGGGCGACCTCGAGCTGACGAACCACTCCGCCGGCTCGATCACCTCGCAGGCCTACATGAAGCGATGGAACCGGCGAAACGAGGTCCTGGCCGCCGACGCCGAGGCGGCCTCTGTCGCGGCCGACTGGCTCGGAGAGCGGGCCTACCCGCGCCGCAGGCTCAACGACGCCTGGGCCCTGGTCATGGGCGGCCAGTTTCATGACATCATCCCGGGAACGAGCATCCCCAAGGCCTACGAATACGCCTGGAACGATGAGGTGCTGGCTGGGAACCAGTTCGGCGGCGTGCTGACGAGCGCCGTCGAAACGGTCGCGGCGGCCCTGGATACGCGCGTCCAGGGCTCGGCCGTCATCGTGACCAACGGAATGTCCATTCGCCGCGAGGACGTCGTGGAGGCGGCCGTCGAATTTCCGGCCGGGCTCCCCAAGGCCGTGCGAGTCTTCGGACCGGATGGACGGGAGGCGCCGGCCCAGCTAACGGACGGAAAAGTCGTCTTCGTGGCCAAGGTTCCCCCGATCGGATTCGCGGTTTACGACGTCCGGCCGGCGGAGGCCCCGATGCCCTCGACCCTGAGGGTCGGGCCCTCCTCGCTCGAGAACTCACGATACGGTGTGACTTTAAACGCGGACGGCGACGTCTCTTCCATCTTCGACAAGTCCATCGGCCGAGAGCTCCTGGCGGCGCCAGCCCGCCTCGAGATCAAGACCGACAAGCCCGAGCAGTGGCCGGCCTGGAACATGGATTGGGCCGACCAGAGCCGTCCGCCCAGGGCCTACGTCGGCGGCCAAACCAAGGTCAGGGTCGTCGAAGATGGGCCGGCCCGCGTCGCCATCGAGGTCAGCCGCGAGACCGAAGGCTCCACCTTCGTCCAGACGATCCGGCTGGCGGCCGGGGGCGCGGCGGGGCGCGTCGAGTTCTCGACCGTCGTGCATTGGAAGACGCCGGCCAGCCACGTCAAGGCCGTCTTCCCGCTCACGGCCCGGAACAAGGTCGCGACCTACAATTGGGACATCGGCACGATCGAGCGGCCGACCGACAACGAGAACCAGTTCGAGATGCCCTCGCACCAATGGGTCGATCTGACAGACGCCTCCGGCTCTTTCGGCGCGACCATCCTGACCGGCTCCAAGTTCGGCTCGGACAAGCCCGACGACCACACCATCCGTCTGACGCTCGTCCGGACGCCCGGGATCGAAGGCAACCGAGGGTACACCGACCAGACATCCCAGGACTGGGGCCGGCACGAGATCGTCTATGGGATCGCCGGGCATGCCGGGGATTTCCGCCGGGGCGGCACGGACTGGCAGGCCTTGCGACTCGACCAGCCGCCGGCCGCGTTCCTGGCCGGGGCCCGCGCCGGAGCGCTCGGGAAGTCCCTGTCCCTGATGTCGGTCGGGAACAGCCGCGTCCGGGCCCTGGCTTTGAAGAAGGCCGAGGAGAGTGACGAGGTCGTCGCCCGGCTGGTGGAGATGAGCGGCAAGCCGGCCAAGAAAGTCAAAGTCGCTTTCGCCGCCTCGGTCGTCGCGGCCCGGGAGGTCAGCGGGGTCGAGGATCCCGTCGGGCCCGCTCAAATCGAGAAAGGCGCCCTGGTCACGGACTTCGGGCCTTTCGAAGTGCGCTCTTTCGCCGTGAAGCTGGGCCCCGCGCCGGTTCGCGTTCCGGCGCCGAAGTTCGAAGCCGTCCCGATCAGTTACGACGTCTATGCCACCACCCGCGACGGCGAGATACCGGTCGGCGGATTCGATTTCGAAGGCCGGACGATCCCGGCCGAGATGCTGCCGGCCCGGATCCAATATGAGGGGATCGAATTCGCCCTCGGACCCTCCGACAAGCCCAACGCCATGACGGCTCGGGGACAGACACTCACGCTTCCGCCCGGAACGAAAGGCCGCGTCTACATCCTGGCCGCGTCGGCCGCCGGGGACCAGAAGGCGACGTTCAGGATCGGCGACAAGCCCGTCGAGCTCACGGTCCAGGAATGGACGGGTTACGTCGGCCAGTGGGATAACCGGCTCTGGACAACCCGGCAGGAAATCGTGAAATCGCGTCGGACGGGCGAGCCCCGGCCCGTGACGATCCAGGAATACGCCGGCCTCGTCCCGGGCTACATCAAGCCGGCCGCGGTGGCCTGGTTCGCCTCGCACAGGCATCTTCAGGACGGCACTTGCGATCCCTACGCTTACTCCTATCTGTTCGCCTACATGCTCGAGGTCCCGCCGGGAGCGACGACGTTAACGCTCCCGGACAACGACCGCATCCGGGTCCTGGCCGTCACGGTCTCGGGCGAGGGCCGCCCGGTCCGTCCGGCCCATCCCCTTTTCGACACGCTGGAGCGCTGAAGGTCGACCGCAGCCGGGAATGCCTCGAGCGCACGGCAACGGCGCCGGCCCCGTCCAATGCCCGGCCTGACGCATCCTTTGCTCGAGATGCGAGAGGTGGAGCTCCGGATGACGGGCCGCGAACCAGACGAGATCGTACCAGTCCCGGCCCTTGACCCGGCTCTTCCATTCCCGGCACAGAACGGCGTGCATTTTCCCGGCAAAGAGGTCGGGCAGGCTAAACGTCCTGACGGCGAAGGGGACCGGCCTCAGGAGATAACGAGTCTCAGTCGAGGGGCCGATCGGGTCATCGATTATCTAGCGGTCCGCCCCGGGCAGGAAGTTCTCCAAGACCCACAATTCGGACTCGTCGGAGGGGCCTCCTCGGCTGGCGAAGGCGAGTCGCCGCCCGTCGGGGCGGACCGTCAGGTCCCAGATCCCCCACCGTTTCCGCAATCCCGTCTTTTCGGGAGGCTTTCCTCCCTCGACGGGCACGCGCCAAAGCTCCCAGGTGGGCATGTCATTCGGGTCCGACGCGGCGAACAGGATGAACCGCCCGTCAGGCGTCCAGGTATGGGAGAATCCGGGCATTCCTCTCTTGGCTTCGCCGAAGTCCCAGATCTCTCTCGCCTCGCCGCCCGAAATCGGCAGGACCTTCAGAGATCTCTCCTCGTCCCCGCCGAGAGCCACCGACAGCCAACGCCCGTCCGGGGAGACGGCGCAGCCGATCCGTTCCAACCTGGGGATGCGGAAGAGCTCCCGCTCCTCGCCGGTCTTGATGTCGCGAAGCATGATCTGCGAGAAGCCTCCCTTGATGTCGACCCGGTCGAAAACGCACGTTCCGTCGGGACCGTGGATTCCCCCCATGCTTCTCTCATCCGGGCCGAACCTGACGATGGGGTCAATTTTTCCGGTCCCCGCGTCCAGGAGAAAGACCCCCCTTCTTGTGAGTCCCCCAAAACCGCTGAACACGATGGACTTGCCATCCTCGGACCATCCGTTGATTCCGACACTGCGCAGTCCCTCCCGCCAGACCTCTCTATAAAAGGTCCGCTCCTGGCCGGTCTCGAGAGACCGGAGGCAGAGGGCGTTTCCGACGTTCGTCGGGTAGGGAGAATTGCCCCGCCTGGACACGTAGGCCAGGGATTTCCCGTCGGGAGAATAGGAAGGCGTGAAATTTCCCCCTTCGTACTGCTCGATCGCCTTTGAGGGAGGCCCAATGACCTTGCCCGTCAAGGGGTCGAGATCGGCGGTGTAGACATCCTCGGTGGCCCGGACCACGCCGTAGTAGAGGGCCCCTTCACGCGTCATTCCGACGGGCAGGATGCGGTCGATGCCGGGCTTGACCATCTTCGGCTCGCCCTTGATCTCCGTGCCGGCCACCTCCGCCACCCAGAGGCCGAGGGCCCCCGTGCGGTCGCTGGCAAAGACGAGCCGTCGGCCGTCCCGCGACCAGCCGAGCAGGTAGTCGTCGGCGGGATGCCGGACCAGCGGGATTTCCCGGCCGGTCTCGATGGACAGCAGGAAAATGTCCCGCTCCGGCGACATCTCATCGGGCAGCCGGTCGTAGGCGATGTAACGGCCGTCGGGCGAGTAAAGCTTGGTCGTGGGCCAGATCTCGCGCTCGAGCTTGACGAGCGCCCTGACGGAGCCGTCCGCCGCGGAGATCAGCGCGATTTTCGGCGGACCATTTTCCGGACGGATCATCGTCACGAAGGACTTTTCGTCGGGGGCCCAGACGCATCGTCCCAGTTCTCCGCCCTCGAAGCGAGCGAGGATGCGGGGCTTGCCTCCGTCGATCCCGACGACCCTCAATTCCTGGCGCCTGATGACCATGTCGTACAGGTTCCAGATATAACCGATCCGTTTACCGTCCGACGACCAAGTGGCAGAACCGCATCCCTGACTGACCGTGACATTTTCTTTTCCTTCGGTGCCCTCGTCCGTCAGCCGGCGGTCCTTTCCCGTCTGCAGGTCCCTGACGGTGAGATCGCCCGTCCGCCAATCCGTGAAGGCGAGATAGCGGCCGTCGGGGGAAACCGTGCACATCGGCGTATCCCCCGGCGGATTCTCGATCATGTGGGCCGTCATCGTCGATACGGGCGGGGCGGCCGCCGAGGCTTCCAGGGCCGCCAGCCGCTCCCTGGCCTTGGTCGCGAATTCCGCCTGGTCGGTGTATTTCGCCAGGACCGCTTCATAGGCCTTGTGGGCCTCCAGCCGCCCCAGCCGCTCGTAGCAAGTCCCGATCCGGAACTGGGCCTCCGCCGCCAGAGGCCGGTTGTCCGGATAGGCGGCAAGAAGCTTCTTGTAGGTTTCGATCGCCGCCTCGAGGTTGCCTTCGACCTCCTCCTGGTGGAGGGCCGCGCCGAGAAGGACCTCGGCCGACCGTGACTGTTGGCCGGTTTGAGAAGCGGGCAAGAGGGCGATGAGCAGCCCGACCGCGAGCGCCGGAAGAAGAATAGTTTTTTTCATCTTGCACCTCCCTGGTACGATGACATGATAGGGAAGGCGCCCCGTCCCTGCTCCAAGATCGGGTCATGCTTTTGACGGGATTCGGTCAAGAGGCGTTTTCTCCCGGGCCTTTTCTATCCGTCGAACCGGTACCCAAGGCCCCGCAGTCCGATTAAAAACTGCGGCTTCCGGGGGTTTTCCTCGAGCTTGTTGCGCAGGTGGTGGACGTGCGTGTAGACGACACGGTCCGTCAGGACCGCGTCGGGACCCCACACCTCCCGGAGAAGATCGTCGATGGTGAGGACCCGTCCCCGGTTCTCGAGAAAAACGCGGAGGAGCTTGAACTCCACCGGGGTCAAATCGATCTTCCGGCCTCGCTTCGAAGCTTCGCAGCGGCCGATGTCGACCGAGACCTCTCCGAAGCGGTAAGTCCGGCCCGGCTCCGGGCCGTTCCTGCCGCGTCGGAGCACGGTCTTGATCCGGGCCAGAAGCTCGCGGCGGCTGAAGGGTTTGGTGACGTAGTCGTCCGCGCCGAGCTCGAGGCCCACGACCTTGTCCACCTCCTGCCCCTTGGCCGTGAGCATGATGACGGCTGTGCGGTCACCCTCGAGCCGTGCCCGGCGAAAGACGTCGAGGCCGTCCATCCCGGGGAGCATCAGGTCGAGGAGGACGAGGTCGAACCTCCCCTCGAGGATGCGGCCGAGCGCCGCCGCGCCGTCCTCGACGACCTCGACGGAGAATCCCTCCATCTCCAGGTCGTCCTTGAGACCGGTCGCGATCGTCGGCTCGTCCTCGACGACCAGGATGCGTTCGTTCATCTCATCCTCCTTGCTCATCGGGCGCCGCGGGAATCCGGATGGTGAAGACGCTGCCCTCGCCGGGGCGGCTCCGGCACCCGACCGTTCCGCCGTGGGCGGCGACGACGTGCTTGACGAGGCTGAGGCCCAGTCCGGCCCCCTTGACCCGCCTGGAAATCTCTCCGCCGGCCCGGAAGAAGCGGTCGAAGACGCGCTTCTGGTCCTCCTCGGAAATCCCGACCCCCTCGTCCCGGACCGAGATCGCGACCTCTCCGGCCTCGGCCGCGGCGGCGAGCCGGACCGTCTTCGCTCCGGAGGAATACTTCACGGCGTTGTCCAGGAGATTGCGGACTGCCGATCCCAGGGCCTCGCGGTCGGCCAGGACCCGGGGAAGCGCCTCCGGGATCTCCGCCTCGACCGAGGTCCCGCCTGCCGCGGCCTCGCCGGCGAAATCGTCTACCAGCGCGCGAAGCCAGGGCGAGGGATCGAACGGCTCGAATCGGTACTCCCGGCGGCCCTCCTCCATTCGGGAAAAGTCGAGGACGTTCTCGACGAGGCGGGCCAGCCGGTCGCTCTCCTGAACGATCATTTTGAAGTAGCTCCGCTGCTTCTCCGGGTCGGGGACGCGTCCGTCGAGGAGCATCCCCCCGAGCTGCCGGATTCCGGTCAGGGGGGATCGGAATTCGTGGGAAACCGTTGAGACGAAGTCCGCCCGAAGCCTGGCGATCTCGAGCTCCCGCCGGACGATCCGGACGGTCATCCAGCCTCCGAAGAGGAGGAGGAGGGTCACGAATCCCAGGATCGTCAGGGACATCACCCGTCTCTGCCGGATGTCGGCGTCGATCGCCTCGGGCCGCCCGGGCCGGACCCGGAGAATCCAGGCCGAGTCGCCGAAACGGAGATCGCGGGTCACGGCGAGGGAGGCCGGTTCCGGAGGCGGCGACCCGAAGACCGTCGTCCCGTCGGCGGTGGCAAGGAGGGCGACGAGATCCGCCCCCCGGCCCGAGAGAAGGCGGGGCCACCAGTCCGACGCCAGGGCCCCGGTCCGGAGGAGGATCGCGGCGAACGGTTCGGCTTTCCCGAAGGCGAGATAGGTGTCTCCGTCGACCCCGACGACGCTTCGGGATTCTCCAAGATAGGCTTCGGCGGCGCGCGACAGGGCGAGTTTCCCCTCCTCGGCGGCGAGGAGCCGCTCGAATTCGCCGGACCCGGTTTCGGCGGCCCGACAGCGGGCTCGGGCGGCTTCAGAATAATAAAGGTAGCGCGGTTTTTCGAGCGGCCAGATCCCTTCCTCGAGATCGCGATAGAAGTCGAGGGCCATCCCGCGGGCCGCGTCAGGGCTTCCGTTATCGTCGGCGAGGGAGCAGAGCTCATTGCGGGCGACGAGGTCCGAGGGAAGATCGCCGATCCAGACCCGGCCATTGTCCAGGAGCTGGCGGTAGGTCTGCCGCGCCTCCTCGGTCCGGCCCGCCTTGCGAAGCGTCCTAGCCAGGCGCTGGCGCACGAGCGGTCGTGAAGCGGTGTCGGCCGAGGCGAGCAGCTTCCGGTAGGCGCGGGCGGCCGCCGCATAGTCTTTTCGGGCCAGTTCCAGGGCTTCGGCGCCGGCGAGCCCGGGCAGGGGCCGTCTAAAGGATGGTTCGCCGACCGCCGGGCTGCGCGGGAGGTACAGAACGGCCCCTGAAGGAAAAACCTCGAGCGTTCCGTCGGCCTCGTACAGAAAAGCGCCGCCGCCCGGCTCCGAGAAGGCCTGACCGACTGGGGCGGGGAAGTCCCCGACTTCGGACGGCTTCTCCCCTTTCGCAGGAGTCAGGGCGGCGGTCCAGCTCCGGAACTCCGATTCCAGGTCGCGGGCGATATCGAGGGAGGCCCTTTCCAGGCCCTCACGGGCCCGCTGGCGGGCCACCTGGCCCTCCTGTCTCAGCACCCGAAGGGCGAAGGCGGCCAGGAACGCGCCCGGGAGAAGGATGAAGAGGGCAAAAACGCCGACGAATTTCTGGCTCGGCCCAAGACGGAATCGCGTCCGGGCCGGACGTCGGCGGAGCGGAGAGTTCGGCATTCGGTCTCCCATTGCTGAGAATAACGCCGGGCCTCGGGAAACTGCGCCCTCAGCTGGTCAAGATTAAGTCAAGATTCGGTTAAGCCCGGCCTAATCAACGCTCTCCCCGATTCGGCACGATGCAGATGAATTCGAAGTCCTGATCGTGGGGATTCCTGAACTGGTGCAGGACGTTCGGCGGGACGAAGGCAAAGTCTTTCTCGACGATCTCATGCTCCGTTCCGGCCATGATCAACCGCCCTTTGCCGGAAATGACATAATTGATATGCTCCCAGCCATGCCGATGCTTCGGGGTGTGTCCTCCCGGCGCAATCTTGAAGACCCGCAGTGTATAATCCGCCCATCCTTCTTTCTTCCCGATCGGGACTTTTTTTGTAACCCCGACGGCGTCGTCCAAAGTCAGCGGGACCTCTTCGATATCAGCGTATTTTCTCACCGGCATCGTCATTCTCCTCTGCTATGAATCTACTCTTAACGGGATCTTCAGTAAAGAGTCTTATTCTTCCCCAGAAGGCGGCTCAGCAAGGGCTTGCTTTCCCTTCCGCGAATCGCCTTTACCGGGGCATGAGTGATCGATACACGATCCATGTCGCGGGTCTCGAAGGGGAGGAGATCACATCGTACGCGGTGGACCGGAAAAAAACGAAGGTGCCCACAAGCGATAAACGGGATTTTTTCAGGAAGGGCAACATGCCCGCGGACGTGCTGAAGCAGATCGTCGATAGCCTGCCCGATGAAGTGGCGTGTTTTCATCGAATCGAAGTTCATGACAATCTCGTCTTCGTCTTTGTTCCCGAGGTCGATCTCGAGAATAAGATGCTCCGGATCAGACAGATCGATGGTGGACGGGCTGTTCTTGTGTTGACTCGAAGAAGCAGAAAGTAATACGCAGGAAGGCTTATAATGATCGCCGGTACCAGCATGCGCAGAATGAAGGCAAACAAAGCAAATATCCAAATCGCCCATGATGCAAAGACCACAATCGGCTCGGCTGTCCCACCGCCCGACGGGCCGCCCACAACAAGAAAGACCATTCCAGACGCTACTGCCGCGCAGATAAGAAACAGGCCGGCCCTCGCGAATGACTGAATCGGGCAATTCTTAGTTTTCGCCCTTTCCACATGACCTCCGGATCCAAAGGTCGGAGGTTCGAATCCTCTCGCAACTCTTACAGAAATATCACTTCACGGAAGGCATGCGGTTATTGGCAGGACTGCTTTTAACCGTGTCTTTCATTGCACCGAGCGGCAGGCCAATCCGTTTGAGCAGAGCCTCGTAGCGGGGGTCGGACCGCAGCCCGTCAAACCGCCGGTCGCACTTGATGTAGATCAGAAACCCCGACCGCTCCTCAAAGGCTTTCGAGAGCCATTCAAAGGCCGGGTCCTTTTCTCCAAGGCCATTATAGACGGCGGCGATATCGTAGGCCGGAACGTACTTCCGCTTTGACATCTCCAGGAGTTTTTCTAAAATCTCCTGAGCTTCCTTCTTCTTGCCGGAAATCCCGTAGGCGTGACCAAGCGCGGCCAAGGGAAGAGAATTGTCTTTCCAATGACTGAGGGCGTTTTGAAACTCGTCAATAGCCTCTTTCATCATGGATTTTTGTTCATAGGCCCAGCCCAAAATGACCCCGGCCCACGCGTTGGTTGCCTCCATTTGGAGGCCCCTGCGGGCATGCTCAATTGCATCATCATAATCTGCCGTGCTGAGACAGTGCCAGCCGAAGCATAGATTCATTTCACTGGCGAAGGGATCAAGTTCCGAAGCGAGTTTGACTTCGGCAATGGACTCTTCAATTCTGTCCATGGCCATCAGGTAGTGGGCATAGAGATGGTGAGTATAGGAGAGGCTGGGGTTGAGCTCAAGGGCTCGTTTGAATTCTTTCTCGGCCTTTGCCCAATCCAAATCATAATGGAGCCAGGCCAGAGCCAGATAGCTGTGAGCCTCTCCGAGAGTGTCATCCTTCTCCAGGGCCTTGAGGGCCGCTTGTTTCATTTTTAAAAAGGCCTCCTGAGGTGGAATATCGCCGAATAGACCATTAAAAAAATATCCGTTGGCAATCTTGGTGTACGCCATGCCGAAATCAGGGTCAAGCTTGACCGCTTGAAGAAAATATTGACCATCGCCCGAATAAACTCCCTTAAGATAGACATCAAGCGCTTCGGGATTCACAACCTTCCTTTTGGTTAGCTGGAACCTTGCCTCCTCGCCGAGCCTGATGCCGATCTGCTTCGTGATTTCCTGCGCGATTTCGCTTTGGAGGACCAGAAAACCGCCGAGGTCGCGTTCGTAGCTCTTGGCCCAGAGCTGCCGGTCCTCGGCCGGATTGATCAACCTGGCCGTGATCCGCACTTTTTCCCCTGACTTCAAGACCGATCCTTCAACCACCATGTCGGCATTCAGCTCCTTGGCGATCTGCGGCAGAGATTTTTCCGTTTTTTTGAACCGCAGGACGGACGTCAACGATCTCACCCGCAGAGCGTTGATCTGTCCCAGTTCCGTGATGAGAGTGTCCGTTATGCCTTCGGCAAAATACTCTTGGTCAGGATCGTGGGAAAGATTCTCAAGGGGAAGGACCGCCAGCGACCGTACCTGGAAGGCTCTGGTCCGGCCCGTCAGGAATCCTCTCATTCCTCCGATATTGAGGGCGAACGGAAGGCCCGCCAGGCCGAGGGCCAGGAGAGCGATCGGCAGCGGTCGCAGCCACGCGCTCCGCTTAGCCCTGTGCCCGGGACTTCCGGCGAGTAGCATGGACATGTCGCCAGCCTCGAGGCGATTGAGGTCGGAGATCATCTCCTTGGCCGACGCGTAACGGTCGGCTGGCTCTTTCTCTAGGCACTTTGAGATCACCCGCACCAGCCCCTCGGAGATGGGCGCTCTCAGGTCTCGGGGCATTTCCGGCGGCTTGTTGAGGATCGCATGCATGATCTCTGAAGCCGCCTCCTGCGGGAACGGCTTTTTTCCCGTGACCAGCTCATGGAGAATGGCCCCCAGGGCGTGGATGTCAGTGCGCGCGTCCACATCGCGGCCGTCCAGCTGCTCGGGCGCCATGTAGGGAAGGGTTCCCGTCAATCCTGTTGATCCCGTGAGACTCAAAGTCTTGTCGATCATTCCCGCCGGCCGAAAGAGCTTGGCCAGGCCGAAGTCGAGCACCTTGAGCAGGCCCTTGGGCGTGACCATCATGTTCCCCGGCTTGAGATCCCGGTGGATGATTCCCTGCTCATGGGCCGCTTCCAAGGCCTCCGCCCCCTGCCTTCCCAGCGAGACGACTTCCGCCTCTGGTAACGCTCCCGAGAGCGATTTCTCCCTGAGTGTGACTCCAGAAATGTACTCCATCGCCAGGAAGTCCACGTCCCTTTCCGTATTGAAGTCGTGGATCGTGGCGATATTGGGGTGATTGAGCTTGGAGAGAGCCAAGGCCTCACGGCGGAAGCGCTTTCTCGTTTCTTCATCGGCCAGAGCCCCAGCGGGCAGGACTTTAAGGGCGACATCTCTTTCCAGGCGTTCATCCCTAGCCCGATAGACGACACCCATGCCGCCTGCGCCGATTTTTTCGATGATGCGATAATGGCCGAGAGTCTGACCTATCATGATGACTCGCTCCTTTTCGGTTTAGTCAGCGATCTGATAGGTTCCGCTCATAAGAAATGGCGAGTGAAATCTATCAAGGACTTAGCACCGGCAAGTTGTATTTTGCTAATTTAGCCAAACGGTGAAAATGCTCTTTCTTCCGCCGGGCCCTCCACAATGGCGGCTTTTCGTTGCCAAACGGGTTGCCGCCCTTTTAAATACATATTTCTTATCGTCTTTATAGGATATCTATATATCACCGCCCGGCAATCGATGTCAAGTGACTGAACTCACCCAGATTTGCCGATTCGGCGTATAGAACTTCTTGCCTTTCATCCTCATGACCTGCCCCCCCCCATCTCGGCCCATGAATCGCCCGCCAGAAGCAAGGACACGAATAGGCCGACTGCGGCAAGCGCGAGCCTCAGATTTCTCATCATTGCCCTTTTCCTGCAATAAATATGGTCCAATTGACTACGATATTCAAGCCTTGAAACCGTGTCCTGTAGGAAGGCCGGGCGTGTCTCCCGCCTATCCCATCCCTAGGGACAACAAGCCAGAAATGAGGGAGAGGTTATCCGAGCGGAGAGAGATACGTTATGCCTTATACGACCCTTATCCGGGAAGCGACGTCACAAATTTTCCGGATTATATATTACGCTTATGCGACCGAATTTGCATTTCATTGAGTTACCGACAAATGTTTTGGATTCAGTTGATTGACAAGTACCGTTCAAAATGCTTTTTACACACTCAATCTGATCGTTAATTATATCTGATTGTATCGGCTCTCCATGCCCAGGTAATAAAATATTAAATTCAGAAATCCTAGCTTCTTGCCTTGTTAGAGTTTCCAAATAAATATGCAGAGGAGCACTCTCCTTAAGGAAAAGGGAGACCGTGATGTCATTGTTGTCTCCTGAAAAAAGCAGTCTGTTTTCAATATCTACTAAACAGATGCTTCCGAGCGTATGGCCGGGTGTTTCCATAACCTGTATCCTGCGATCTCCCAGATCAAATATTTGACCTTCAGAAATAGGTATTATTTTCGTATTGAATGGTTTCCCTCCAAATAGGTCACTTTCTGCAATCATATTCCTCTGAAGCATGTCTTTTGACATCTTTGCTCTCCATTCAGGAAGACTGTATTGCCCTGCAATGGAGATATCTGCAGCATGCATATGTACTATTTCAAATTGGTAATTTGCCCCTGCATGATCAGGATGGCCGTGAGTATTTATTACGATTAAAGGCTTGCAAGTAAGCTCTTTTACCAAGGAGGATAAGTCGGCTGCTCCTAATCCAGTATCGATTAGCAGTGAATTATCTCTGCCTTCGATAAGGTATGTGTTGTTTCCAAAGGAGCGGATCTGCCATACTTTTTTTGATACCTCTTTTAGTGAATACCATTTAGTATCTGTCTGCGCCTTTAGATTTGGATTAGATAAACATGCAAGAGAAACAACTTGAATTGAAGCTAAGGCTAATAAAAAATGCCCTTTAAGATTCATTGACCCTCCTCATCATGAAATGATGATACTCCCGCTTTCTGATCGACGTCAATGAGGGACGGACCTCATCACGTAAAAGTTGACCACCCAAGATGAGGTTATTTAGCAGGCGGAGCTAATGAGGAACCGGAGAGAGCCGGTTGAATTTCACCCCGAGCCGTTTCGGTCCGGTCTTTGACTGTTTTCAGCGAACGGGCCGCCAAAGTGGTGCGTAGTCGACCCCTAAGGAGTTTGTAAGCCGCCTCACCTCGCTCCCATCGGCGTTCATAACAAAAATTTCCTCGTCACCGCCATGAGGGGAATCGCCGGGACCCGGGACGACGCGCACGAACACGATCCGGCCTCCGTCGGGGGACCACTGAGGCACGAAATCCCATGCAGGGTCGGTTGTGAGCTTGACTTCTCCCGTCCCGTCGGCGTTCATGACATAGATGTCCCGCGGACGGCCTCGCTCGAAGAGGATCTTCGTTCCGTCGGGCGACCAAGACGGGCCCCGATCCTCCTCTGAGGTATGCGTGAGTCTCCTCTGTTCGCTCCCGTCAGGTTTCATGACATAAATCTCGAAGTTCCCATCCCGCATGGTCTCGAGCGCGATCAGGCCGCCGTCGGAAGACCATGTCGGCATGCCCTCGAAGGCCGCATTGTTCGTCAGCCTCGCTTGGTCGGTTCCATCGGATCTCATGACCCATATCTCCAACCTCTCTGAGATCTTGCCCTGGCCCTCTTGGCCCCTTACAAACACGATCCTGCGGCCGTCCGGCGACCAACTTGGCACAGCATCCAATCCTGGATCATTGGTGAGGCGGGTCTGGCCTGTCCCATCAGCATTCATGACGTAAATCTCCTGGTTCCCGTCCCGATCACTATGGAACGCGATTTTACCGCTGTCCGGCGACCACACCGGGACAAGGCTGCTTGCAGCGGTCGCGGTGAGGCGGGTCTGGCCCGTCCCGTCCGGGTTCATGACATAGATTTCTTGATGCCCGTCGCGCCTGCTGGTGAAAGCGATTCGGGTGCCGTCGGGGGACCAGGCGGCACTATAGTTATGCTCGGTGTTGGCGGTCAGGGCACGCTGGCCGGTTCCGTCGGCGTTCATGAGGTAGAGCTCGGCGTTGCCGTCTCGTTTGCTGACGAACAGGATCTGGGATGTGTTGGCGCTCTGGGGCTCGCCGCTCGAACCGCTCGGATCGCTCGCCGTAATCATCGAGCCCGTTTGGGGCACTGAAGAGCTGGCCAGCAACGCCGCCGCCGCAAGGCCCAGGACGGCTACGTCTCTTCTCATGGCTAATCTCCCGTCCTCTTAGTTGGTCTTTTCCCAGACGATGTCCTTATAGGACAAAACAGGGAATTCGCAGGACTTTGTGGATTTGTCGAACTCGTCACGAAATTCTTTCCCCTTGAGGTCACAGGCCCCAGTCACCAGGTCCCGGAACTCCTTGATCAGAATATAGGTCCCCTTGTCCGCGGAAGAGGTGACAGGAGCCCCGGGAAGGCCCTCATAGACGTAGACTTTCCCGCCCCGGAAGCGGAATTCCTCGATCCTGTCGGTCGCGTCCACTCTTCGATAGCCGTGTTCCCTTTTATCGAGGCTGAGCAGCTCTTCGTCGGTGATCAGATACAGGATGCCGTTGATACGGCCTTTTTTTTGGGGATAGATGTTGAGTTCCGCCGCACCGATGACAGGAACGCATTCCCCGTCCCGCAGGAAATGGACATCGATCTTCTCGGCACCCGCGGCGATCGCTTGAGGGTCGTTGAACGGGCGAACGCATATCCACATCCTCTCGTAGCCCTTTAAATGGACTTCGTGGATCGGACCGTCATACTTGTGCCCCAGCGTCTTCTCCATGCTCGGCAAGGAGATCAACGAACCATAGGCGACAATCCCTACGAAGCCTTCGGGGATATCGAGTGTGGTCATTCTATTCGCTGCGCAACCGAACATGAGCATGGAGAATGAGAACTGAGCCAAAATAAAGAGGGTTTGGACCGGATATCTTCTCGCCATCGGGTCACCTCCCTTCCCCCTGCTCAAAGAAGGATATTTCAGACCTGGACGTGCGTCAAGAAGAAAGAACCCCGTCCCCGGGCAACAGATCCAGCTCTATTTGGCCTGTGATATTGAATTCCCTTTTGCCGCGTATTCCAGCCCGAATAATTTGGGTCATATTTGTGCCACTTCAGAGGGAAAACAGGGGCGAATCCAGGCAAACGCAGGCAAATTGGCACGGGCCCTAAAACGGGCCTAAACCGATGATTTCACTGCCCATATGGGAGGAAACGTGGCGTGCCTGAGAGGATTCGAACCTCCGACCTTTGGATCCGGAGCGCGGAGGCCGAATTTCAGGATTCTCATTTAAATAACTGAAAACGTTATATTTACGGAGCCCTTCGGGGCCTCCGCTTTTTCCGCGTGACACTCGCGTGACAAGTCCTCTTTCGGTTGATCCCGCTCCAGACGCCGTACTGCTTCCCGCTTCTGTTCTTCGCCCGAATGGGTGTAGCGCTCGGTCGTCGTGACGCTCGAGTGTCCGAGCAGACTCTGGACCGTGATGATGTCCACGCCTCGGCGGACGAGCCTAGTGGCGAAGGTGTGGCGGAGGTCGTGGAGCCGCAAGCCTGAAAGCCCGGCCCGCCGGCACGCGCCTTTAAACGCGGAACGAGCGCAGTCGATCGGCCTCCCCTTCGGGCCCGTAAACACTCGGTCACATTTCGAGCCTGCCTTGAGCGCGACGAGTAGCTCCCGAAGTCTGTCATTGATGGGGATGATGCGGTTGCGCCCGGACTTGGTTTTCGTCAGAAGTACCGTGCCGCGTTCGAGATCGACCGCAGACCACCTGAGCGAGTTGAGCTCGCCCCACCGAGCTCCGGTCATGAGGAGTCCGACGATCATGGCCTGCAAATGCGGTGCGGCAGCTGCCAGTAGCCGGGTCTCTTCATCTTCGGAGAGGATCCGCTCCTTTAGGTTGTCGAGCTCCGAAAACATCTTGACCTTGCGAACGGGATTCTCTGTTGTATGTCCCCAATCAATCGCTCGGTTGAACATCGATTTAAGAAGTGCCAATTCCCGGTTGATAGACGGCTTGCTGACAGAGCGGAGACGGTTGGTCCGGTACTTCTCGATAGCCAGCGGCGTGATGTCCTGAAGCCTCATGCCGCCGAAAAACGGAATGAGGTTTGCTTTGAGGCGCGAGGCATCCGACACCCAACCCCGCTTCGTGGCCTTCGAGTAATCGTCGAGATAGGTTGCGGCAAATCGCGCGAAGCTGATAGTTTCGGCCTTGCTGAAGGGAGTCAGCCGTCTGCTGAAGGATTCGGCAACGCGGGCTTGAAGGGCGACGAGGGCATCTTCTCGAGTCTGGGCATCCCGGATGACCTCTCGGATCCGCTTCCCCCTGTCTAGGTAATCGATTGCCCAACGATCCAGCCCCTCTTTCGTCTTCCGTAAATAGATTGACCCGAAACCGTAGTTCCACCGGCGCCGTGTGTTCTTATCCACGGCGCTCTTGCCTCCTTTCGGGGACAATCTTAGATAGACGCGGTCGAAATAGTCAAGGTTAATAACAACCTTCGTCGAAAGGGCTTGCGGGTCAATGAATTGGGGCTGCCCGTTGGAAACGAAGCGGTCAACCTCGGCCGGCTCAAAGCGGACGCGGCCGTTTATCGTGAGGGAAGGTAGCCGGCCGGCTCGCCTCCATTCGTAAACTGTCTTGGGGTGGACGCGAAGGTAGGCGCTGACCTCATTGACGTCGAGAAGCGCCTCTCTCATTTCGTCCTCTGATTACCAGATCCTCCCTAGCCTGGACCTTACCAGGTCCGGCACTCTCGCACTCAGCCGGTGTGCCGGCCGTGTCGCGTGTCCGGTCGTTTCCTCATCGATCCAGATCCGGGGCCCGGGCCTTACGATTGAGTTGGAGGCGGCGACACAGGCGCCTGCGGCCGCGTTCGCCATGTCGTCGTGGCCACCGGGGTAATGAGTGATGAGCTCCTTCCCGCCCGGGCGGGCCCTGCGCTCGAGACCGGTGAGCTGGCCGGCAAGCCGCTTCAGGTCCAGAAGCTCGGCCGTGCCGTTGGCCACAAGCGGCAGGAAGTTGACGTAAAGCTCCGAAGCGCTGAGCTCCGAGCTGCGGACGACGATCCCGTGGTCGCGAAAAGCGTCCGGGACCCATTCCCCGGCGTAGCGGTCCGACCAGACCTCGGCGATCCGGAAGCTCTTGAGGACGTCTGAGAATTCAGCCACGACCATCTTCGGCTGGAACGGCGGGCGGCGTTCTCTCAGCACGTCCAGGACGACCTTCCCGCTCGGCTCGGCGTGGGCGATGGCCAACGTGAACGAGTCCTGCCGTCCACCGCTCGGGTCGGCGAAGGCGTGGTAATCGACGCCGTCGATCCTCGGCAGCTCGAACCTGCCCGGGATGGTCACGGCTTCGACGAGCTCCTGGGTAATAAAAGCCTCGATATCCTGCCGCCACTCGGCCTCCCACTCGGCTCCTGCAGCTTGAGGATCGTCGCGGAGCGCGTTCTCAATGAGGCGCCGATCGATCGTCGGGTTCATCGCCTTCGTCGGCGCCTTCCAGATGAGAGGCCCTCCGGCCTTGCCGTAGTAGCTCTTGAACATTTCGAAGAGGACTCCGGCCCGGCTGTAGGGGGTTGAGATCCCGATAAGCAAGCTCGCCGGCACCGTGGCCAGCGCAGGCCTCACGGCTGCCAAGATCTCCTTGTCTGGATTCGCTGATTCCTCGGAGCGCCAGAAGGCGATCTCCTCGAGGATGGCGCAGAGGACTGTGAATCCGCGAAGCGTCCGGAAGGAGCAGGTCTTCACGGCGATGTTGACGCCGTTTTGGAGCTCGATCGTCTCAACGGTCTCTTTCTCGATCAAGGCCCTGAGGCATCGCGTCCGGTGAAAGATGCCGCTGATGTAGCCCTTGATGATCCCGGCCTGCTGCTTATCGACGGCGACGATGAAGATCCAGCCCTTCTCGCCCGAGCTCAGATACGGTTTCCAATCGACAAACGCAGCAAGGTACGCCGCGATGACCGAGCTGACGAAGCTCTTCCCGCTGCGCCGGCCACAAATGACGAACGACTCCCGGGCAGGGCTCGCCGGCATCTTCACGAGGCCCGTGAAGGCTCTGAAGAGCGCTCGGTCCTTCGCCTCCTCGAGCCCGAGCCCGAATAGGCCGCGAAGGAAGACCTCCCAGGCGTGCCAGGTCGCCAGGTCCTTGAAAAGCGGACCGAAGACCTGCCGGCTATGTAGGGCATCGATGATGTTCACGATGCTTTATCCCCCGTGCCCGAGATTTCGCTCTGGCTTGCGCTCTGCGGCGTTATCTCGTCTTCCCCTTCCCCGTCCTCCGAGGCGCCCGGGCTCGCTTCTCCCTGGGCCTCCTCCTTCGCCGCGTCGATCTCGGCCGCGATCTCGAAGGGTGTCGGTGCGGCCTCGGCCAAAGTCCGGCTGGCCAGGCGTGCAGCTGCCTCGAGGTTCAGGCGAACGAGATTCGCGTAGCTGATGAACTGCCCGGACAGGACCGAGTGGAGCTGAAGGTCGCCGCGTTTGAGCGAATCCTGCCTGATAATCCCCGCCCTGTTCACATAGAGCGAGCTCAGGCGCTGAATCGTTAAGCCCTCGATGGCGCTTTCGATGAGGGCTAGGACTGCCGGCTGGATATCCTTCCCGCCGTATTGGGCTATGATGGCCTCGCGGAGCTCTGAGATCTCCCTCTGGGCCCGCTTCCAGGCCCGGCCCGAAGGCAGGTGATTCTTGTCGAGAAAGGCATAGACGCCGTGCTTTCGACGGGCCCTCCGGCTCCCTTCGGCTTCGAGCTTTCTCAGGCTAAAGCTCATTATGCCCCCAAACGAGGCGGGAAGTGATCGGCTTTATTCGGCCATTTTTTCCTTGGAAATGGGCGAATAGGCCTGAAAATCTGGCCTAAATGGGATGAAAAAATGGGAATCGGTCGAATCCGACCCGATTTTTTTATCCCGTTTGAATGGCCTCCTCTATCCATTTTATAATCTGTTTCTTCTGAACAGTGTCGCGTAACAAATGGTATGTAAACTTGGCCCGTTTCTCTATGGTGCTGCTCGCGGATTGGCCGAAGGACCCGCAGGCCGGCCGCGTGGTTGTGTTTCGTGCTCATCTTCCCGTCACTTCCCGGACCCAATCCCGCTCAGTCTCATCTTGTCGGTCACTCTGGTCGGTGAGGAGGAACTCGGGGATGGGGTAATTCCCCTGCTTTAGCATCTCGAGGACTCCAACTCGGCCCCTGACCTTCAGAAGTTCTCGGATCGTGCTCTCAGAGATCAGGGGCGGTTTAACTGAGGGTCGCGCCGAGGTCTCCGAGGCGTGACCGCTCCCCCGGGAGGGGGCGGGGGGGTCGTTTTCTGCAGCTGATGGTCTTGCCCTTCCCCGGTCCCCTTCCCCATTCCCGTCACAATCCCCATCCCCGTTAAGATCCCCATCCCCGTCCCCGTCCACGCGTACATGCCTCGTAACGTCTGTGTGGTCGACTAACGGCAGTTTCTTAACGTCCGCACGGATGTTATCAGGAGGAGCGGGGATTTCTGAGGGTTTTTCGGATGGATGGGGGCGCTGTTCTTTCTCCCAACACTCGATCTGTATGTATTTCTCTCCCTCGACCTCATAGCGAACGATGAAAGGAAGTCGGCTCACTCGGTTGTGTGTGGCAAGCACGTTCAAGGCGGCCTCGGCATCGAATTCGGGATTGTACGGTTTGATAATTGCCTTCAGGACTTTAGGCCGATCCTCAAGGCGTCCGGAGCGGTCGGCGTGAGTCCACAGACCGATAAAAAAGAGCTGGACGTCGGCGGGCACCGCGGCCGCCCCCTCATCAAGGAAAAAATCAGGCCGAATATAGCGGATCCGATTCGTCATTGCCCCTCCGATACGAAGGCCAGCGGAGGGCGGATTCGTAAGGGGCCCCGACGTCCGGATACCCCGCCAGCCTGCGATTCTTTCCGGTTAGTCCAGCGTTTCCCCCGCTCCGGGCAGCAGCCCGGGGGCCCGGAAGAAAAGCACGGGCCCCCAGGCACTGCTGAGGAAGGAGAGAAAGTGGATAACGAGCTCATCCGCATCTTAGCTCGCCGCGATTTCGAGCTTACAGAAGGCCTCAGGAAGAACGACCTGCCCGCCTACGCGTCGCCGGGCAAGAAACCCGACCTGGCCGTACTCGGCGTACTTCTCGACAAGCCGCTGGACCGTCATCTCAATCCGATCAACGATGAGGTAGCCCCGGCCGAAATCGCCGAAGATGATCGGGAAATTACCGGCGCCGATGTCGGGCATATCTGAGCATTCGAGGACCGGGCAGCCGCAGAGCAGGTTCGGTTGGCCGCCGAAGCCAGGCTGCCAGAGGTAGTTCCCGCTCGTCGCGTCTTTGAGCAGTCGGATCGTACCGAGGGTCGCCCTGTTCATCACATAGTAGCCGTTCCGCGTGTATTCTGTTTTGAGCTGGTACGGCAACGACATCACCGCATCGGCCTTTATGAGCGAGGCGTCGCCGCTTGGAATATGTGGGATGGCGGGATTCGATAAAAGGCCTTCGGGCTTCCCCACTCCATCGCCGCTGATGAAGGCAGCCCCCTCGAGAACAGCAAACGCCATAGAGAACTCCTCTAGGAGCTCTTGTTCGAGATTAAAGGCGCTATCCTCGAGCATCTGAAGCGAGACCTTCGCCAGGTAACTCATCTCGGTGGGGGCGATACGTTCCAGGCCATAAGTGAGGCCTGTAACCTCGGTCCTGAGGCCGGTCTCGGATACCCAGATGGCCGTTCCTGATGCAGTCTTCTTCGGGACCTCCAGCGCTTCACGATAGACCTGCCGGACCTTCGCGATCTCTCGCAGGGGCGAATAGGCCGTGACACCCTTGATGATCTCTCTGGCGGTTTCGGGCGGGGCCAGGTAGCCGGCCTGGGGATCGTTCGAGACGGTCAAGACCTTGAGCTCTTCGGGGCTAAGGGTTTCCCGGCCCCTACGGAGGAACTTATTGAAGGCCTTGACCTCGAACGAGGCGCCTGATCTTATATCCAGGGCGAGGGCGGGTGTTTTCGCCCGCACAAGCTCGTTCTCGATGGTATCGAGTCTTCGACCGTAAACGTCTTTGAGCGTCTCCGAGAATCGGAGCTGCTCTTGGTTGAGTTCCGTGAGTTTTGTCAAAATTTCGTAATCCAAGGCATTTCCTTTCAGTTTGAGATTTTCGAACAGTGGGGTTCCCGGCTGTTCGCGGACCCTACCTCCCCCAGAGCATCTCAGCCCTAGGAGGCGCGTTTAGTAGTCCGTCTGAGTGGCCGCCGCCGGCTCAGAGGCGTATCCCAAGGCCCGAGTGGTCAAGCCGGCTCGGGCATAAGTCCCTACTTAGGCAGCTTGACGCCGTATTTCCTGATGAGAGACAGGACCTCCGTAAATCCCTGCCAATAATCGGGGTGGGCGACAAAGAGCAGGTATTTCTCGTCGGCGGTGAGCTGCGGCTCAAGGCGCTCAAAAACACCCTTCATCTGCGCCATGAACTTCTTTTCGGCTGCTGTCCCCGGATCATCCTCGGGCGCTCGAGCACTCCGCCAGGCAGCAGAAGGCTCGGACAGTTCAGCCTTCATCTTTTCCACGCCCCGGACGATCGCCTGGACATAAACGGCCGTTGGCTCGAAACGGCCGGCCAGCCAGCGCCGGATCTGCGAGCCAGAACAGCCGACATAGCCGGCCGCCTGTTCCGGGCTCAAGTCGTAAACACTCATTGCCTCGGACAACAGCTTGATTGCGTTCATTTGATAACCTCGACATCATAATACGCAATTGCTGAGTAATTGTCAAGTGTTTTTTCAGAATTCAGTTAGGACCTCTTGTGAGAAGCGGGGGCTCCTGCACCAATCCGTGCGCTAAAGGCCAATTGTAGGTAGCTCAGTTGGCGCCTTTTTCGCCCTCTCCATAAGAACCCTAAAAAGCCCATTTTCCGGGGGAAAACCGTTTATCGGCGCGTCCCAGCGAGTCCTGGATTTTATCGGCCTTTCCGTCGGTTTGGTCAAGATTTGGTCAAGGTCTTTTCGGCCCTCCGTTCAGAACCCAAGCCAGGGCAGAGGATTATCCATATCGCCGAGAAGTTCCCTAAGAATTAAAGGCAAAGCTGATTTAGACGACGAGGGGACTACGAAGATTGTTAAAGCCGTTGAATGCTGAGATTCGAAGATCGTCGCGTATGATTCCATCCCTTGGTTCTTTTGCCCAATGAAAGAACAGGCCCCAAGTATGACTCTAGGGATTTGGTAGGTTCCCCATCCCAGGCACCAGGCTAACTTATTCGGAAGAGCAGGATTGCCCTCGGAGAGGGCGGTATCCAGTATTGATCGGGAATGGATCGAAACCGTTGGATAAACAACGTGCGACATGAACGCTTCATGGGATAGATATGGGTTCACAAGCCTAACAGTCCACATAAACTTCGTAAAGTCTGAGGCAGTAGTCGTGAAGATCCAGGGGGAGGCGGAATCCGAACGATCCCTACTGGAACTTGTATCGGGAGAGGCCATGACCTGGCCATTGGAATGAGTTGGTCGCGAGAAATTCGTCCTCTTCATATCGAGGGGGCCGAAAACATATATCTGTGTCAGCTCGTCGAGGCTCTTGCCGAACTTCTGTTCCAGCACGAATTGAAGGAAGCTAAACCCCTCATCTGAGTACAAGAAACCCTTTCCCGGGGAGGCGATAAATATGGGCTTCCTTTCGGGATGATCAGGCCGTGAGTCCGCCAGTCCGCTCTGATGACTTAGTATCCGTCTGGCTGTCAGATGTGAGTATCTACGATCCCTCGCTAGCTCCTTATAACCGGACTTTTCAACAGCGGCTTTTGATAAATATTTAGACAGCGGCCGATCAAGGTCGAGTTGCTCGTCAGTTACGAGTCTCATGACCAGATAGGCAACGACAGCTTGTCCTAGTCTATCGGCTCGGAAAACGGTCATTGCGTTGATTGGATGCTTAGATCCGAGGTCCTCGAATCCCAAATCAAAATTGAAAACGTCAGGATTTTCGGTCCAGACCCTTCCTTGTTTCAGAGTGATGGAGAGCCCTTGAATGCCGTGTTCATTCATGATCACACGGATCTTATCTTGTGTCTGTTGATAGGTCCGGATTCTCCCTTGGCGGTCTACCCAGGACCATTCTGATCGGTCAATGGGAAGGGCCATTTTTTCGCTTTCGGGCGGCATGGATGACGAGTTACCACTCGTCCGTACCTTCGGTAAGCAGGCAATAAGCAACGCAAGCAGGCAAATAGTCCAGCACTTAAGGCACCTTCGGTTTTGATGCTTCATCCGTCCTTCCCTTTCTGAACAAATTATATCAGAATTCTACCTTATCCTTATGTGGATTCGAGTACTGTGAACCTTAAAGCGGACGCGGATCGCCTTCAGGATTCCGCGGAGCACCGAGGAAGGTCACGGGGAGCACAAATGCCAATGGGATCGCCTTGACTCATGTCGATGCCGTTTCCTATAATCGGCTCAGAGCCAATAAACCCATTTGGACCGGGGAGGCTTGGTATGATTTCAAGTCCCGAAGGTCGTTTTAACAATCACGTCAGCGTGGCCGCCATCCTCATTATGTTCGCTTTGATATCCGGGAGCGCTTCATCGGTCACTGCGTTCGGCCAAGAAATGGCCATCACAAAGATCAAGGTGATCTCCATTCCGTCGCAGAGCAAAGAAATCAAACTCGTGAGCTTTTTCCCCGCGAAGAATGATGAAGAGAAAGATGTTTTTCTTACACAGGCGCAATTTCTTTCTGCTGATGCCAACGGCCGGATCTATGTCAGCGATGTCAAGGCCAACGAAGTTCTCGTTTTCAACAAAGACGGCAGCTTTGTCAGAAAGATCGGGCGCACGGGTCAGGGACCGGGAGAATTCAACCTGGTCGGCCGCGCCCTTATGACTAGCCGTGGTCTTGCGGTCCTGGACCGAAGCAACGCCCGGATCCAATATTTCGATGACCGGGGCCGATTCGTAGATTCAATAAAGCTTATGAAAAGCTATGGCGACATGGCCGTAGGAAGCGACGGAACAATCTTTGCTTTCTCTATTCGTTATGACACCGATGAGATGATCAGCGCCATAGACGCCGGGGGCAAGGTCGAGTTTTCTTTTGGACTCCCCCCGCAAGCTCTTAATAAAGGCCCAAAACTCTGTTGGCCGGCTATAGGCCCCAATGACGAGCTATATGTTGCCTTTTTTTTCTATCCCCTTATCCAAGTTTATTCCCCCAAAGGCGACCTGCTATCCTGCTTTGAGATCGAATACCGGCCGATGCAAGAGAAGCTCTCCAAGAATAAAGCACAATCAAAGGTTGCCCCGGGAGGGGCGAGGGTTATCGGAGAGTCCATCATTGAAGCCATCTTTGTCGATGATAGTCGTTTCTATTTGCTCTATCGTGGCAAGAGGATTGAGATCCTCGAATTCAAGTTAGACGGGACCTTCGTGAAGACCTTTTGGACGGCCCAGGCGCCCGATTATTATCCGAGAGGCCTGATGGTGCTCCCGGACGGAGGCCGGAAGACCTTTTACCTTCTACAGGCAATCCCCGAAAACAGAATAGACGTCTTTGCCGAAAAATAGGCTAGACACTGAGCCTTTCCCGGATCGCCTTCAGGAGCTCGAGGAAGGGCTGAGGATGGGCCCGCCCTCCATCGTTCGAGCTATAGATCGAGAATATGTTTTAGCCCAGGCTTAATATCCGGGCAGACCCGGCGCTGCCAGCGCTTCCGCTGGAGAAATGGTCGCATACATTCTGTTATGGCAAACCCCGACCGATAGACACTTTCTCCTCCCGCCAAGTGCCGGCCGTGTGCCGGTGGCGTGACAAAATCGGCTGAAAACGCCGGAAAACTACGGTTTCGGACGGAAGACAGTGAGAGGGTCAGGGCTCACCGTAAATCGTTGAATAATCTGATTATCAGGGGGGATTGGAATGGCGTGCCTGAGAGGATTCGAACCTCCGACCTTTGGATCCGGAGTCCAACGCTCTATCCAGCTGAGCTACAGGCACGCACCAGTGAAATCAATGACATACGCCTTGGCCCTCTTGGGCCAGATCCGGATTTGTGACCAAATTGTCACCCTCTCCCCCGGAAACGGGGAAAGACGAGTCTACCATACCTCGCCCCAAAATGCACTCCAGCGCCGCCATCTGACCGAGCTCGGAGGCCACGACGAAGGGACCTTACGTTCATAATGTCAGTTTTGTGGCAAAATGGACCATCCCAGGGCGCAGGTCACTAAGGCTTTTTGGCGATAACTGCGAATTCTGCACTTTCAGGGGTGGGTGGTGAGCCGGCAACGTCTGAATAAAGTTGGTCAACGTCAAAGCCGCAATCCTCAAGCTCCATCTTCAATGTTTCAGCGGAAAAATACTGGAACCAATTATAAACGGTTCTTATGCCAGTTGCCTCCACAAGTGTATATTTATCGAGAATCACTTTTTCTTCCTCATACTTGAACGTGTTTAAGAATCCGCAATATTTGTTCGGAGACCAGAACCCTTCATGGAGATTGACTTCGTATTTTGCTGTCTCTTTACGTTGCCTGAAGGCAGTCAACGAATATACATCCATTAGAACTGAACCCCCAGATTCCAGAAGAGAGTAGAACTTTCTCAGCATTTCCCTTCTTTGGCCAGGGCTGAGAGCACAAAAATCACACATGATCATCAGAATAAGCTGGAACTGCTCGTCAATCTTAAACTCACTGATCGGTCAATGAATTCTTTATTGCGGGACGAAACATCAATTTCCTCGTTCAGGTGGAAAGAAAGCATCATCTTTGACACATGATCACCCGTCCAAAGGTCACTTGCCGTATAGAGTTCAAACGGCTTAGGACGTGTGTTTATTTTCTCAAGTTCCTCAAACATTTTTCCTGCAGTCCTTTCTCACAAGGGGGATAATTGCTCCTCTCTTTTTATCCTGATTTCTTCAATAAAGCCAGCCTATAAGATCCTATTCGGCAATTTTTCCTGGCGCCACTGGAATTCGGACTGAGGGGGCTGCAGGGATTGGACCCGCGGCTCGTCGCCGAGTCCTCTCTCGATGCCGCGCACATGGACACCCTCGACGCCTTGCCCATCGTCAAGGACGGCCGGCTTATCGCCGAAGGGTGCTTCCATGACGGGGCGCCGGGCCGGAAAGCCCGTATCCAATCGGTGACCAAGAGCTACACCTCGGCACTGGTCGGGATCGTCCTGGACCGGGGCTGCCTGGCCGGAGTGGACCAAAAAATGAGGGATTTCTTCCCTGAGCTGGCCGATCAGGTCACCGACCCGAAAAAAATGCGGATCACCATCCGCCAGCTCCTGCAGATGCGCGCCGGAGAGCGGCGTCCCGACGGGCCGACCCGTCGCCGGGGCCGGCTCGGACGGAGGGTGGATTATCCCTTTTCGCTTTCGGAGCCAACAGCCGTGGCTTCCCGAATCAAACCGATTCCCAGGGAGCCGGCTTGCCGCCGCAGCCCGTTACTGGTATAAACGAGCCGGGGAGGGGACGATGAAAGTCACCGTCGCCCAGTGCGACCCTACCGTCGGCGACGTTCCGGGGAATTCCGCGCGCATCACAGAGGTCTGGTCCTCTTCGGCCGCCGCCGGGGCAGACCTGGTCGTGTTTCCGGAGCTCTTTCTCACCGGCTATCCACCGAAGGACCTGCTGGAGCGGGCCTGGTTCCTGGACCGGGTTGAAGCCGCCGTGGACGAACTGGCCCGCCGGACGGCCTCCCATCCGGAAACCGCCCTCCTGTTCGGCGCCCCCCGCCGGACGGGAGAGGCGACCGGCAAACCCCTCTACAACTCGGCGGTCCTCGCCTGGGGCGGCCGCATCGTTTTCGAACAGGCCAAGTCACTCCTCCCGACCTACGACGTTTTCGACGAGAGGCGCTACTTCTCCCCCGCCAAGGCCATCCGGACCTTCGCTTTCAAGGGCCAGACCCTGGCCGTCTCCGTTTGCGAGGACGCCTGGAACGAGCCCGAACTCTGGCCGGGCGGACGCCTATACACGATCGATCCCATCGCCGTCCAGGCCGCGGCCGGGGCGACGCTCTTCATCAACATCTCGGCCTCCCCCTTCTACGCCGGCAAAGAGGAGCTGCGATTCAAGCTGATCCAAAACCACATCCGGAAGCATCGGCGCCCCTTCCTCTTCGTCAACCAGATCGGCGGAAACGACGAGCTGCTCTTCGACGGCAACAGCTTCTGCCTCGACGCCTCGGGCGAACCGGTCATGGTCGGTCCGGCTTTCAAAGAGGATGCCCGGACCATCGACACTTCCCTTTCCGGAATGCCGGGCCTCTTCATGCCTCCCGGCAAAGCCGAGTCCGTCTACGAGGCGCTCGTCCTGGGCCTCCGCGACTACATGCGGAAGTGCGGATTCGCCCAAGCGCTCATCGGCCTCTCCGGAGGCATCGACTCGTCCCTCACCTGCTGCCTGGCTCGCGACGCCGCCGGAGCGGAGAACGTCCTGGCCGTCTCCATGCCCGGCCCCTATTCCTCGGCGGGCAGCGTCGACGATTCCCGCCGGCTGGCCTCGTCCCTGGGAATCCGTTTCCTGGTCATCCCGATCACAGGGATCTATCGCGCCTATCTCGACGCCCTCTCCGGACATTTCAAGGGCCGGGCGGCCGATGTGACCGAGGAAAACATCCAGGCCCGGGTCCGGGGCAACATCCTGTTCGCGTTCTCCAACAAGTTCGGGTACCTGGTCCTCTCGACGGGCAACAAGAGCGAGCTGGCCGTCGGGTATTGCACACTGTACGGCGATATGAGCGGGGGCCTGGCCGTGCTGAACGATGTGCCCAAGACCCTGGTTTACGAACTGGCGGCCCACGTCAACCGCCGCAACGAGGTCATTCCTCAGGCCGTCATCGACAAAGCCCCCTCGGCGGAGCTCAAGGCCGGGCAGACCGACCAGGACACCCTTCCCCCCTACTCCGTTCTCGACCCCATCCTTTATTATTATGTGGAGGAGCTGCTCTCGACCGACGAGATAGTCGCCCGAGGGTTCGACCGGGAAACGGTCCGCTGGGTGACGGCCGCGGTCGACCGGAACGAATACAAGAGACGGCAAGCCCCCCCAGGCCTCAAAGTCACCACCAAGGCTTTCGGGGTCGGCCGCCTGATGCCCATCGCGGCCAAATGGCGCCGGTAGCCTCTCTTTCCCGCCCCTCGCGAGGGGCCGAAGCCCAAGGGAGGAAGTCCTCTTTTCCGGCCCACGGCGTCCCATCCGGCGGAACTGGGCCTGAGACAGAGAGGCCCGCTAAGGATATTCCCCTGTTCGGATCCGGTCGCCCCCTTTTCGCGTCGGGCGGTTCGCAGGGCCGTCACGTCCGCTTAATCCCTTGCTTTTCCCGAGGAGTCCCGGCAAAATATGCGAAATCGGGAATTTAGGGATCACTGTCCGGTCGGGTGGGCCGGCTCGCGTGCCTGGGACTTATTCCGAAAGTCCCCTGCGGTTGGCACGTTTCTTGGAGATTGAAAGAGGAGGGTCAGATCATGGCTAAAAATACCATGGAGGAGCTTGCCGATTTCGGCCAGAGCGTCTGGCTGGACAGCATCAGCCGGTCGATGTTCAAGACCGGATCTCTTAATAAGTGGATCGACCAGGGGCTTCGGGGGATGACCTCGAACCCGACGATCTTCGACAAGGCGGTCGGCGCGGGCGGCGACTACGACGACCAGATCAAGAAACTGAAGGCGGCCGGAAAGTCCACCTTCGAAATTTACGACGAGCTGACCACGACCGACGTCAGGGATGCCGCCGACGCCTTCCGTAAGGTCCACGATCGGACAGGGGGGCTCGACGGCTACGTCAGCCTGGAGATCAACCCCAAGCTGGCCTACAAGGCCAGGGAGACCATCGAGGAGGGGCTTCGTTTGCGGCGCGAAGTCGACCGGCCCAACGTCATGTTCAAGGTCCCGGCCACGAAACCGGGCTTCGAGGCCGTCGAGGAGCTCACGGCCGCCGGCGTCAACGTCAACATCACCCTGATCTTTTCGACGCAGCAGCACAGGGATACGGCCTCGGCTTATCTGCGGGGAATCCGGAGATACCTCAAGGAGAACGGCGACCCGGCTCGGGTCCGGTCCGTGGCCAGCATCTTCGTGAGCCGGATCGACACCGACGTCGACGAGCTGCTCGAGAACGCGGCCAAGCTCGGGACGGATGAGGCGCGCAAGTTCCGGGCCCTGGCCCTAAGGGGCAAGGCGGGCGTCGCGAACTGCGGCCTCTCCTACGCCCATTTCCTGGAGACCTTCCGCTCGGAGGGATTTCGGGAGCTCGAGAAGAGCGGCGTGAATCTGCAGCGGGTGCTCTGGGGCTCGACCAGCACCAAGAACCCGGCCTACAGCGATATCAAGTATGTCACGGAACTCATCGCCAAGGATACCGTCAACACCATGCCGGAAAAGACGCTGAAGGCCTTCCTGGACCACGGAGTGGTCGAGGAAGCCCTGACGGCCGCCGTTTCGGAGGCCGAAGGCGTCATCAAGGGACTGGACGGCCTGGGCATCTCGATCGATAAGGTCTGTGCCGACCTCCTGGACAAGGGCGTCCGGTCGTTCGAAAAGTCGTTCGACGACCTGCTCGCGACCATCGAGAAGAAGGCGCGTTGAAATCGAGGGCATGCCGTGACCGCAGACAAAAGACGCGCCTCCTCCGGAGGACGGGATTCCTGCCCGGAACCGCACGAATTCAGCGTCGGCCCTTTCATCATGGTCATCTTCGGGGGGGCCGGGGACCTGGCCATGAAAAAACTCATCCCGGCCCTCTACTATCTCTACGAGGACGAGCACTTTCCCAACGATTTTGTCGCCCTGGGCGTAGGCCTTCCGGAAATGTCGGACGGCGATTTCCGGAAATCCGGCCGGTCGTCGATCAAGAAGTTCTCACCCGAGATCTTCAAAGAGACGCATGTCGGCAGGTTCGTCAAGAACCTTTCCTACCTCTCCGGGGATCTCAAGAAAGAGGAGACCTACGAAGCCCTGTGCCGGCGCCTGAAAAAGCTCACGGGCAGCGCCGGGCTCGGGGACGCCAACGTCATCGTCTACATGGCCGTCCCCCCCTCCCTTGTTCCGCCCATCGTCGCCCGGCTGCAAGAACACGATCTCTGCCGGAACTTGCGGAACCTCAAGCTGGTTGTGGAAAAACCCTTCGGCATGGACAGGGACTCCGCCGGCAAGCTCAACCGGCAGCTCCTCGAAAAGTTCGAGGAGCGCCAGATCTTCCGGATCGATCATTACCTGGCCAAGGAAACGGTCCAGAATATCCTGTTCTTCCGCTTCGGCAACAGCATTTTCGAGCCGCTGTGGAACACGCGGTTCGTCGAGCAGGTCCAGATCACCGTGGCCGAGGACATCGGCATCGAGAGGCGCGGGGCGTTCTATGAGAAGACCGGCGTCATCAGGGACATCGTCCAGAACCACCTCATGCAGGTTCTGGCCATGGTGACGATGGAGCCTCCGGCCTCTTTCGACGCCGGCCTCATCAGGAACGAGCGCAACGAGGTCTTCCGCAGCATCCGTCGCATGGACCGCCGGGAAATCAAAGCCCACACGGTCTGCGCCCAGTACGGACCGGGAAAGATCGGCGGCAAGAGAGTCCGGGGCTACAGGGAGGAGGACAACGTCGCCGAGGATTCCTCGACGCCGACCTTCTTCGCCGGCCGGTTCATGATCGACAACTGGCGCTGGGCGGGGGTGCCGTTCTACCTCCGGACCGGAAAGAGGCTGCCTCGCCGGGTGAGCGACATCTACGTGGAGTTCAAGCAGCCTCCGCTCCGTCTCTTCGGGAAGGCCTGCGAGGCGATCCGGCCCAACGGCCTGGTCCTCAATATCCAGCCCGCCGAGTCCATCGACCTGCGGCTGACGGTCAAGTTCCCGGGCATAGGCAACTCTCCCCGCTCGGTGCTCATGGAAGTCGACTACGCCGAGGCCTTCGCCGCGAAGCAGCACCCGGCCTACGAACGGGTGCTCGTCGACTGCATCAAGGGCGACCTGACGCTGTTCCCCAGGGAGGATGAAGTCGACGCCACCTGGGCCCTCCTCGATCCGGTGATCGACTACTGGGAGAATTGCCCGGCCAGGGAGATCCTCCGGTACGAGGCGGGCGCCTGGGGTCCGAAAGAGGCCCGCCGGGTCGTCGACGGAGACGGGAAGACCTGGAGGCTCGGCGACGACGAGGGCTCCAAACCCGCCGCCGCCCGGCCCGAAGACGGCGAGCGAGGCCGCAGGGAACGGGGAGGCAAAGTTGGCCGCGGCAAAGGGGGAGGAAAGAAATGAGCTCCGGAGGGGAAGCCGGCCATCTCGCGTGGCCCTTCCTGATCTATGCCGCCCTGGTCCTGGTGATCGTGGCCGGCATGTTCATCCTCTCCTATGTCCTCGGGCAGAGGCACCGGGAGGAGCAGACCGGGCAGCCCTACGAGTCGGGCATCGTTTCGACCGGGTCGGCGCGGTTGAGGATATCGCCGCTTTACTATGTCGTGGCCATGCTGTTTGTCGTCTTCGACCTGGAAACCGTTTTTTTCATCGCCTGGGCCGTGGCTGTCCGCGAAGCCGGTTGGCTGGGATTTTTCGGGGCACTGGTCTTTCTGGGCGTCCTCGTCGCCGTCCTCGTCTACGAGATCCGGCAGGGCGGGTTCGACTACGGTCTCAGGGGAAAGGACGTTTTGCGCAAGTACAGGGAAATTCTTGGGGCCGGGGGAAAACAATGACACCGAACAAGCCGGCCATTGTCCAAGGGCGGGACCCGGTCGAACAGGCCGTCCGCCGCAGCGTCCTTCTGGCCAGGCTCGACGACCTTCTGGCCTGGGGCCGGAAGAACTCCATGTGGCCGTTCAATTTCGGCTTGTCCTGCTGCTACGTCGAAATGGCCACCAGCATCACCAGCCGCTACGACATCGCCCGCTTCGGGGCCGAGGTCATCCGGGGCACGCCGCGGGAGGCCGACGTCATGGTCATCGCCGGCACCGTCTTTATCAAGATGGCCCCGGTCGTCCGGAGGCTTTACGAACAGATGATGGAGCCGCGGTGGATCATCTCCATGGGCTCCTGCGCCAATTCGGGAGGCATGTACGACATCTACAGCGTCGTCCAGGGGGTGGACAAGTTCATGCCCGTGGACGTTTATGTCCCCGGCTGTCCCCCGCGGCCCGACGCCTTCATGGAGGGACTGCTCCTTCTCCGGACGGCCGTCGGAAACGAGAAGAGACCTCTGACCTGGGTGGCCGGCTCCCAGTCCGTGACAAGGGGGCCGCGTCTTTCCCAGCGGGATCTCAAGGCCGCCGAGCGCAAAAAGAAAGGAGATTTCCTGCCCCCGGACGTCATCTTTTGAGAAAGGGCGGGCCTTACGATCATGAGCACGGAAGAGAAACACCGGAGTGCGGCGCCCGAGGCCGGCGTCTGCGCCGCGACATCTCCGGCGGGCGGCGCCTCCGTCGCCGCGGCGGACGAGATCCTGACCAAGCTCGCCGCCGCCTTCCCGGAGTCCGCGTTCACGTTGCAGGAAACCCGCGACCGCTTCCCGACCGTCTGGGTCGCGAAGGAGAAGGCACCGGATGTCCTCCGCTTCCTAAAGAAGGATCTCGACTCCCCTTTCCGCATGCTCTACGATTTGACGGCGATCGACGAGAGGGAGAGGCGTCACCGAAGCGGCCAGCCCGAGGCGGACTTCACCGTGGTCTACCACCTCTTGTCCTTCGACCGGAACGACGACCTTCGCATCAAGGTGCCGCTCACGGGCGAGTTCCCGTCGCTGCCTTCGATCACGTCTGTATGGCCCGCCGCCGACTGGTACGAGCGGGAGGTCTTCGACATGTTCGGGATCCGTTTCGACGGACATCCGAACCTTCGCCGGATCCTGATGCCGGATACCTGGCAGGGCCATCCCCTGCGCAAAGAGCACCCGGCCAGGGCCACAGACATGGACCCCTTCAAACTCCCCGAAGACAAAGCCCTGGCCGAGCAGGAGGCTCTCCGCTTCCGCCCTGAGGACTGGGGGATGAAGGACAGAGAAGGCGACACGGACCTGATGTTCCTCAACATGGGACCCCAGCACCCGGGGACGCACGGGGTCCTGCGGGTGGTGCTCCAGCTCGAGGGGGAACGGATCGTCGACGCCGTCTGCGACATCGGCTATCACCATCGCGGCGCCGAGAAGATGGGAGAGCGCCAGTCCTGGCACACCTACATCCCCTACACCGACCGGATCGATTACCTGGGCGGCGTCATGAACAACCTGCCGTATGTCCTGGCCGTCGAAAAGCTGGCCGGGATAGAGATCCCGGACCGGGCCAAGGTCATCCGCGTCCTGATGTGCGAGCTCTTCCGGCTCTCGAGCCACCTCGTCTGGTACGGCACCTTCGCCCAGGACCTGGGGCAGATGTCTCCCGTGCTTTACATGTTTACGGACAGGGAGCACATCCTCGACATCGTGGCCGCCGTGACCGGGGACCGGATGCACCCCAACTGGTTCCGGATCGGCGGCGTCACCCAGGACCTGCCCGAGGGCTGGGACAGGATGATCCGCGATTTCCTCCGCTATTTTCGGCCGCGCCTGGACGAGTACGACGGCATGGTCATGAAAAACAGGATCATCAAGGCCCGGACCGTCGGCATCGGGGCCTTCACCAGGGACGAAGCCGTCGAGTGGGGCGTTACGGGACCGATGCTGAGAGCGGCGGGGTTCGAGTGGGATTTCCGGAAGAAGAGGCCCTATTCCGGCTACGAGGCCTTCGACTTCGACATCCCGACGGGAAGGAACGGCGATTGCTACGACCGCGCGTCCGTCAGAGTCGAGGAGTTGAGGCAAAGCCTTCGCATCATCGAGCAGTGCGTGGACAACATGCCGCCCGGCGATTACAAGTCGCGCCATCCCCGGACCACGCCGCCGCTCAAGGACGGGACGATGAAGGACATCGAGACCCTCATCAACCATTTCCTGGGCGTGAGCTGGGGACCGGCGGTCATCCCCCCGGGGGAGGCCTTCTTCGGCGTCGAGGCGACCAAAGGCAGCAATGGTTATTACCTGGTCGGCGACGGGAGCATCGGGTCCTACCGCACCAGGATCCGGACGCCGTCATTCCCCCACATCCAGATGGTTCCCTTCCAAACCCGGGGATTCGCGATTCCCGACCTCATCGCCATCCTGGGCACGGTGGATTTCGTCCTGTCGGACGTGGACAGGTAAGGAGGAGGATCCAGAGGAAAGAGGCCAGCCCATGATCACTGACGAAGAGAAACGCGAGATCGAGGCCCTGAAGGCCCGCTTCCCCCGGCCGCAGGCGGCCGCGGTCGAAGCCATGCAGGCTCTCGTCGGCCGCCGCGGCTGGCTTCCCGACGAGGACTTGATCGAGTTGGCCGGCCTGCTGGGCATGTCGCCCGAAGGCCTGGACAGCGTCGCCACGTTCTACAACCAGGTCTACCGCAAGAAGACCGGCCGGCACGTGATCCTCGTCTGCGACAGCTTCGCCTGCTGGGTCATGGGCTACGAGGACATCATGAACCATCTCCAGGCCCGGCTGGGCGTCGAAGTCGGCGGGACCACCCCGGACGGGCGGTTCACACTGCTGCCCGTCGTCTGCATCGGGGCCTGCGACCGGGCCCCGGCGATGATCGTGGACGGCGAGCTTTACGGCAACCTGACGCCCGGGCGCGTCGACGAGATCCTGGAGAAGCATCCTTAGGAGCGGCCATGGAACGACCCCTGACCCGACATATCCGGCCCGAAGGCGAGCCGCTGGATATCAAGGCCTATGAGAAAGCGGGGGGTTACCAGTCCGTCAGGAAGGCCGTCGGGAAGACCGAACCGAAGGACGTCATCGCATCGGTGAAGAAGGCGGCCCTCAAGGGCCGGGGCGGGGCGGGCTTCCCGGCCGGGGTCAAATGGGGTTTCATGCCGCCGCCCGACAAGGCCCGCCGTCCCCGGTACCTCTGCGTCAACGCGGACGAGATGGAGCCGGGGACCTTCAAGGACCGGATCATCCTGGAAGGCGCGCCCCATCTCCTCATCGAGGGCGTCGTCGACGCGGCCTACGCCATCCAGGCCGACGTCGCCTATATCTTCCTGCGATGGGCTTACAAGAGATCGGCCCGAAGACTGGAGAAGGCCATCCGCGAGGCCTACGACGCCGGCTACCTGGGGCGGAACATCCTGGGCTCGGGATACGACCTCGACCTGCACCTGCACACGAGCATGGGCCGGTACATGGCCGGCGAGGAAACGGGCCTCCTGAACTCTCTCGAAGGGAAGCGGGCCTCCCCCCGCTTCAAGCCTCCCTACCCCGCAGTGAGCGGCCTGTTCGGACATCCGACGACGGTCAACAACGTGGAAACCCTCTCCTGCGTCCCTTACATCGTCAACTACGGCCCCGAGGCCTTCCTGGCCCTGAGCCGCACCGAGGAGGGGGGCACGAAGATCTACGGCGTCAGCGGCAAGGTCAGGAAGCCCGGCGGCTGGGAGCTTCCGATGGGGACGCCGATGCGCGAGCTGATGGCCCATGCCGGCGGGATGCGCGAGGGGCTCACGCTGCGCGGCTGGATCCCGGGCGGAGCCTCATGCGCCTTCATGGTTCCCGAGCACCTGGACGTCCCTCTCGATTTCACGAATGCGGCCAAGACGGGGAGCTCGCTCGGGACCGGGACGGCCGTCGTCATGGACGACAGGACCTGCCCGGTCGGGTTCATCCTCAGCCTGCAGCGCTTCTTCGCCCGCGAGTCCTGCGGCTGGTGCACGCCCTGCTGGGGGGCCCTGCCCTGGGTCGAGAAGACCCTGGCCGCCATGGAGCGGGGCGAGGGCCGGCCCGAGGACCTGGAGATCCTCGACTTCCATTGCCGCAACATCCTCCAGGGCCACACCTATTGCGTCCTGGCCCCGAGCGCCATGAACTCGCTTCGGAGCGGGCTCGAATACTTCCGCGGGGATTTCGAACGCCATATCAAGGAACACCGCTGCCCCTGGAGGGCCTGAATGACGACGATCTACATCGAAGGCAGGCCGTACGACGCCGACCCGTCGAACAACCTCCTCGCCGCCTGCCTGTCGCTCGGATTCGACATCCCCTACTTCTGCTGGCACCCGGTCCTGGGCTCGATCGGAGCCTGCCGCCAGTGCGCGGTCAAGAAGTTCAAGGACGAGACCGACACCGAAGGCAAGATCGTCATGTCCTGCATGGAGCCGGTCGTGGAGGGGCTGCGCATCTCCGTCGACGACCCGGCCGTCCGCGAATTCCGGGCCGCGGTCATCGAGTGGATGATGGTCAATCACCCCCACGACTGCCCCGTCTGCGACGAAGGCGGCGAATGCCACCTCCAGGACATGACCGTGATGACCGGGCACAACTACCGGCGCTTCCGGTTCCCCAAGCGCACCCACCTCAACCAGGATCTCGGGCCCTTCGTCAGGCACGAGATGAACCGCTGCATCCAGTGCTACCGATGCGTCAGGTTCTACCGCGACTACGCCGGGGGCCGGGACCTGATGGAATACTCCAACCGTGACCGGCTGTTCTACGGGCGGATCGCAAGCGGCCGGCTGGAGAGCCCCTTCGGCGGCAACCTCGTCGAGGTCTGCCCGACCGGCGTCTTCACCGACAAGACGTTCATGAAACACTACACGCGCAAGTGGGACCTGACCACGGCTCCCTCGGTGTGCGTCCACTGCAGCCTGGGCTGCAACACGATCCCCGGCGAGCGCTACGGAATGCTGCGCCGCATCCGCAACCGCTACAACGGCCAGGTCAACGGCTATTTCCTGTGCGACCGGGGCCGCTTCGGCTACGAATTCGTCAACAGCCCGAGCCGCATCCTGGAGAGCCGGGTGAAGGGCGACGGCAGCCCGGCCGCCGGTAGCGCGCCGGCGGAGAAGGTGGCGAAAAGCCTGGCCTCCGGGCGCGCCATCGGCATCGGTTCGCCCCGGGCATCGCTCGAAGCCAACGCCGCGCTGCGGGCCCTGGTCGGCCCGGACAATTTCTACGCCGGCGTGTCGGACCGCGAGTACGACCTGGCGGACCTGGCCCTGGTTCTCATGACGCACGGGACGGGCCGGATCGCCAGCCTCAGGGACGCCGGGCGGGCCGACGCCGTCCTGGTCCTCGGCGAGGACCCGATGAACACGGCCCCGATGCTCGGCCTGGCCCTGCTCCAGTCCGTCCGGCAAAAGCCCCTGGAGGGAATCGGAGCCGCCAAAATCCATTCCTGGGACGACACCGCCGTGCGGGAGTATCTCCAGGACGAGAGAGGCCCGCTGGAGATCGCCACCCCATACGGAACCCCTCTTGCCCCCGCCGCCACGGAAACGCTCCTGACCCCGGACGAGATCGGCCGGTTCGGGATGGATGTGGCCGGGAAGCTCGAAGGCGGCCGGGAGAAGTCCGGGGCTGGACAACCGGCGGCGTCGGACGCCGCGGGGCGCGTCGCCCGGTCCCTGGCCGGGGCCAGGAGGCCGCTTGTCGTGGCCGGCACGCACGGCGGCAGCGAGATGACCCTCAGGGCCGCGGCGGAGATTGTCCGGGTCCTCGCGGCCGATCATCCGGAGTCGGCGCTGTGTTTCGTCTTCCCGGAGTGCAACAGCCTGGGCCTGGCCATGATGCGGGCCGGGCGGCTCGGAGACGCCCTGGCCGCGGTTCGCGAAGGCCGGGCCGAAACCGCGATCGTTCTGGAAAACGACCTCTACAGGCGGGCCGAAAAAAGCGCCGTGGACGCCTTCTTCGAGGCCGCCCGGACCGTCGTCGTCCTGGACCACCTGGACAACGAGACGACCGCCAGGGCGGACATCCTCCTCCCCGCCGCGCCGTTCCCCGAATCCGACGGGACCTTGGTGAACAACGAAGGCCGGGCCCAGAGGTTTTTCAAAGTCTATCCTCCGCCGCCCGAGGTGAGGGAGAGCTGGCGGTGGCTCGCCGATATCGCGGCTGCCGCGGGAAGGGACGCCGGACGGCTGTCGCATTTCGACGACGCGGTCAACGCCGTCGCCGAGGCTGTCCCTGCCCTGGCCGGCGTCGGGGACGTCGCCCCCGGGGCGGACTTCCGGATTCATGGTTTGAAGGTCGCGCGCCAGCCGCTGCGGTGGAGCGGCCGGACGGCCAACCTCGCGAACGTCGACGTGAATGAACCAAAGCCTCCGGAAGACCCGGATTCGCCGCTGGCGTTTTCCATGGAGGGCAGCGCGGCCATCCCGCCCTCGCCGCTTATTTCCCGTTTCTGGTCCGCCGGATGGAATTCGGTCCAGTCCGTCGACAAGTACCAGGCGGTCTCCGGCGGTCCGCTCCGAGGCGGAGATCCCGGAAAGCGGCTCATCCAACCCGCCGGGGACATGCCGCCGTTCGTGCCGGAGTCGGGACCGCCCAGGGAGGCCGGTCCGGAGCGGGGCATCCTGGTCGTGGGGGCCCGTCACGTGTTCGGCTCGGAGGAGCTGAGCGCCCGAAGCCCCGGCGTGGCGAGCCTCATTCCCGAGCCTTACATTCTCTTCCATCCCGATGACGCCGCCGAACTGGGTGTGGCCGCCGGGAACCTCGTCGAGCTCCGGTTCGGCTCGGAAACCGTTTCGCTGGCGGCCCGGGTGGGTCCGAACATAGTCAAGGGGGCGGCGGCCGTGCCCGTCGGACTGCCGGGCCTCGCGGCACTCGACCTGCCCGGCTGGGGCATCGTCAAGGCGGTCTGGAAATGAACATCATCCTCCGCATGCTCCTGACCGTCGTCGGCGTTCTCTTCGTCGCCCTCAACATGGCCATCGGCCTGATCTGGTTCGAGAGGCGGGCCCTCGGCCTTTGGCAGGAAAGGTACGGGCCGAACCGGGTCGGTCCCCTGGGGCTGCTTCAGCCGATCGCCGACGCCGTCAAGATGTTCATGAAAGAGGACTGGGTCCCGCCCTTCGCCGACAAGGCGGTGTTCGTCCTGGCCCCGGGCATCGTCATCGCCACCGTGCTCCTGGTCTTCGCCGTCATTCCGTTCGGGGCGGGGGTCATCGTGGCCGACACGAACGTGGCCCTCCTCTTTTTTCTGGCCATGTCGTCGCTCGGGGTCTACAGCATCGTCCTCGGCGCCTGGGCCTCCGACAACAAGTACGCCCTTTTGGGCGGGCTCAGGGCGGCCGCCCAGATGATCAGCTACGAGGTGTTCATGGGCCTTTCGCTCATGGGTGTCGTCATGATCGCCGGCTCGTTCAGCCTCCAGGACATCGTCGAGGCCCAGAGGAAGACCTGGTTTTTCATCCCCCAGGTCCTGGGCTTTCTCGTTTTTCTCGTGGCCGGGCTGGCCGAGACCAGGCGCATCCCCTTCGACATTCCGGAGGCCGAGAACGAGCTCGTGGCCGGCTTCCACACCGAGTATTCGGGCATGAAGTTCGGCATGTTCTTCGTCGGGGAATACCTCGGGATCACGCTGATCTCGGCGATGATCACGACCCTCTTCTTCGGCGGCTGGCTGGGGCCGTCGTTCCTGTGGGGGCCGATCTGGTTTCTGCTCAAGATGGGGGCCTTCATCACGTTCTTCGTTCTCATGAGGGCCGCCCTGCCGCGGCCGCGCTACGACCAGCTGATGGCTTACGGGTGGAAGATCCTTCTGCCCGTGGCCCTGGCGAACCTGATGATCACGGGAGCCATCGTGCTCCTGAGGAGATAACATGCCGGACGAAGGGAGGCGGTCATGCTCGGCATTCTGAGGGGGATCGGGCTCATCGCCGTCCGGCTGTTCCGAAAAAAGGCGACCATCCAGTACCCGGAGCACAAGGTGCCGCTCCCCGCCCGCTGGCGCGGACGGATCATCCTCAGCCGCGACCCGGACGGGGAGGAACGCTGCGTCGCCTGCTATCTGTGCTCCGTCGCCTGCCCCGTCGACTGCATCTCGCTGCAGGCCACCGAGGACGCCTGCGGGCGCCGCTATCCCGAATACTTCAGGATCAATTTCTCGCGGTGCATCTTCTGCGGCTTCTGCGAGGATGCCTGCCCCACCTACTCCATCCAGCTCATCCCCGATTACGAGATGGCGGAGTACGCGCGCCCGAATCTGGTCTACGAGAAGGAACACCTCCTCGTCGACGGCCAGGGAAAATACAAGGGCTACAATTTCTACCGGGTGGCCGGAGTGGCCATCAAGGGCAAGGGGAAGGGGGAGTCGGAGAACGAGGCCCCCCCGCTCGACATCCGGGGGCTCCTGCCGTGAAAGCGAGGCGGGCATGAGCTGGCTGTTTTACCTGGCGGCCTCCGTGGCGGTGGCGGCGACGGCCATGGTCGTCACCCGACGGAACGCCGTGCACGCGCTCCTCTACCTCGTGGTCTCATTCCTGGCCGTGGCGGTCGTCTTCTTTCTCTTGGGCGCGCCGTTCATCGCCGCCCTCGAAGTCATCATCTACGCCGGGGCGATCATGGTGCTGTTCGTCTTCGTTGTCATGATGGTCGAGATGGGCGGCGGCAAAGAGAAAAGCCCCTGGTGGTCGGAGCTGCGGTCCTGGATCGGGCCGGCGTTTCTCTCGCTCGTCCTCTTCGGCGAGTACCTGTTTGTCCTCGCCGGCCACGGCGGCGGGCTGACGTTCAAGACGGCCCAAATCCCGCCCAAGGCGGTCGGCCTCTCGCTCTTCACGACCTACCTCCTGGGCGTCGAGCTCTCGGGGATGCTCCTCCTGGCCGCCGTCATCGGGGCCTACCACCTCGGCCGCATGAAGCAGAAGCCGGTCCACCGGTATTTCACGGGGGAAGGGGAAAAGACATGACCGTTCCCCTGGAATCCGGACTCATCCTGGCCGGGGTTCTGTTCGTCCTGGGGTTCGCGGGGCTCATGGCCCGGAGAAGCATCCTGTTCATGCTCATGTCCGTCGAGATCATGCTCAACGCGGCCGGCCTGGCCTTCCTGGTCGCCGGCTCCCGCTGGGCCCGTCCCGACGGCCAGGCGATGTTCATCTTCGTCCTGACGGTGGCGGCCGCCGAGGTCGCGGTCGGGCTGGCCCTGATTCTCCAGCTCCATCGCCGGTTCAAGACGCTGGACACCGACAAGGCGGACACGATGAAAGGGTGATCATGGAGACCATTCTCGGACTCATCCCGGCCTTTCCCCTGGCCGGCTTCCTGGTGCTGGGGATCTTCGGCAGACGCATGAGCAAGTCCGCCGTGGCCTGGACGGGTGTCGGGAGCGTCGGCGTTTCCGCGGCGCTGGCCCTGGCCGCGGCCGCCCGGTTCCTGGGGGCCCCGCCGGGGTCTTCGGTGACGGCCGCTTTCTGGACGTGGTTCAATGTGGAGGGATTCCGGCCCGTCCTCGCCTTGCGCCTGGACGCCCTGTCGATGCTCTTCATCCTGGTGGTCACCTTTGTCGGGTTCATGATCCACCTCTATTCGGCCGAATTCATGGTCCGGGAGGAAGGCTACAGCCGGTTTTTCGCCTACCTGAACCTCTTCATCGCGTCCATGTTGATCCTGGTCCTGGCCGACAACTTGGTCGTTCTCTACCTCGGCTGGGAAGGGGTCGGCCTGTGCAGCTACCTGCTCATCGGGTTCTGGTACAAGGAGCCGAAGAACGGCCGGGCGGCCCAGAAGGCCTTCATCGTGACCCGGGTCGGAGACACGGCTTTCGCGATCGGCCTCTTCCTGCTGTTCTTCAGGTTGGGCACGCTCAACATCCAGGAGCTCATGGCGAGGGCGGCCGACCAGTGGCCGGTGGGCTCGTCGCTGGCCGTGGCCGCGGCGGCCCTCCTCCTGGGCGGGGCCGTGGGCAAGTCGGCCCAGCTCCCGCTCCAGACCTGGCTGCCCGACGCCATGGCCGGCCCGACCCCGGTCAGCGCCCTGATCCACGCGGCCACGATGGTCACCGCCGGAGTCTACCTCATCGCGCGCACCCACGTCCTCTATACCCTCGCCCCGGTCGTCGCCCTGGCCGTGGCGGTCATCGGGGCCGTGACGCTGCTCGTCTCCGGGTTCAGCGCCCTGGCCCAGGTGGATATCAAGAGAGTCCTGGCCTATTCCACGATCAGTCAGATCGGCTACATGTTCCTGGCCCTGGGCAGCGGGATCTGGGCGGCCGGGATCTTCCATTTCATGACCCACGCCTTTTTCAAGGCCCTCCTCTTTCTGGGGGCGGGAGTGATCATCCACGGCCTGGGCGAAGAGCACAGCATCTTCAAGATGGGCGGGATAAGGCGCCAGCTTCCCGTCGTCTTCTGGACGTTCCTCGTCGGTGCGGCCTCGCTCTCGGCCCTGCCGATCGTCACCGCCGGCTTCTACAGCAAGGAGTGGGTCCTGTGGTCGGCCTGGTCGGGCCCCCACGGCAGCCCCTGGCTGTGGGGGGCAGGACTGCTCGGGGCCTTCCTGACGGTCCTCTACACGTTCAGGATGGTCTTCATCGCCCTGTTCGGACCTCCGCAGAAGAAAGTCGACCGCTTCCCGGGCCTGCCGATCAAGATCCCCCTGATCGCGCTGGCCGTCCTGGCGGTGGGGGCGGGCGCGCTCGAGCTGCCGCGGAGCCTGGGCAACCTGCCGGCCCTCCGGAATTTCCTGGGCCCCGTCCTGCCGTCTCCCGCCTCGGCATCCGAGGCCGGGCCGGAGACTCTCCTCGAGATCGTCTCCATCGCCGTCGTCCTTTTCGGACTGCTCCTGGCCTACCTGATCTACCTGAGGCACCGGGCCCGGACGGAGGCGCTGACAAAGACGCCCGCCGGGGAGAAGGCCTCCGCCTTCCTCCTCTCGGGTTTCGGATTCGATTGGATCTACGACCGGACGTTCGTCCGGCCCCTGGGCTGGCTGGCCCGGGTCAATAAGGGCGATGTCATCGACCTGCCCTATCGCGGCCTGGCCGCCCTTAGCCGCCTGGGCAACTTCGTCCTGAGCCGGACCCAGACGGGGCGGTTGCGCTGGTACGCCGCGGCCGTCGCGGCCGGGGCCGTCATCGCTCTCACTGTGGCGGTGTTCCTGTGATCGCGATCTGGATCGTCGCCATTCCCGTGTTCGGCGGCCTGCTGGCCTGGGCCGCCGGGAAGTGGAACGCGCCGGCCGCCCGCTGGATTTCAGCCGCCGCCCTGGGCGGCGATTTCGGGCTCGTCGTCTACGCCTGGGTGGCGGGCGCCGGAAGGGCCGCCGCCGGCGGGGCCGGACCATGGCTCCACGAGGCGGACTTCAGCTGGATTCCCCGCTTCGGCATCCGGTTCCACCTGGCCATGGACGGCCTGAGCCTGGTCCTCGTCGCCCTGACGGTCTTCCTGGGCTTCCTGGCCGTCCTGGCGTCCTGGACCGGGATCACCCGGCGGGTCGGCTTCTTCCATTTCAACCTGCTCTTCGTCCTGGCCGGGATTGCCGGGGTCTTCCTCGCGGCCGATTTCTTCCTGTTCTATTTCTTCTGGGAGCTGATGCTCGTGCCCATGTATTTCCTGATCGGGATCTGGGGCCATGAGCGGCGCATCTACGCTTCCTTCAAGTTCTTCCTGTTCACTCAGCTCAGCGGCCTGGCCATGCTGGTCGCCATCCTGGCCCTGTATTTCGTTCATGCCGACCAGACGGGCGTCTACACCTTCGACTACCGCGCCCTGCTCGGCACTGCGCTCGGGCCGGTCGCAGGTCTCTGGATCACGCTCGGCTTCGTCCTGGCCTTCACGGTCAAGGTCGCCGCGGTGCCTGTCCACAGCTGGCTGCCGGACGCTCATTCCGAGGCGCCGACGGCGGGCAGCGTCGTGCTCGCGGGGCTGCTGTTGAAGACCGGCGCGTACGGGCTGCTGCGGTTCGTGCTGCCGCTTTCGGTCTTCGTGCCCGGGCCGTTCGCGTCCGTCATGATGGGGCTCGGCGTGGTCAGCATTCTCTACGGGGCCAAGCTGGCCTTCGCCCAGACCGACCTGAAGAGGCTCGTGGCCTACACGAGCGTCAGCCACATGGGCTTCATCCTCCTGGCCGTGTTTTCCCTGAGCCGCATCGCCGTCCAGGGGGCCGTCCTTCAGATGCTCTGCCACGGCATCAGCACCGGGGCCCTGTTCGTCATCGCCGGCATGCTCCAGGACAGGCTGGGCACGCGGGACACGGGCCGGATGGGCGGCCTGTGGACGGGCCTGCCCAGGCTCGGCGCCGCGGGACTCCTGTTCGCCCTGGCCTCCCTGGGGTTACCCGGCCTCGGGAATTTCATCGCCGAATTCCTGATTCTCCTCGGCTCCTTCCAGAGGTATCCGGTCTTCACCATCGTGGCCGCGCTCGGGTTCATCGCCTCGACGATCTACGGGCTGGCCTTCGTGCAGAGGGTCTTCCACGGAGAGAGCCGGAAAGACTGGCGCGTCCCGGACCTCGACGCGCGGGAACTCTGCGTCATCGGGCTCCTGGCGCTGGCGATCGTCTGGCTCGGCGTCTATCCGCAGCCGGTCTTGGACACTTACAGCTCCGCCGTCGAAGAGATCCAGAAGATCGCAATCACCGCTTCGCCGGGGATGGCCGCGGGGGAGATATCCCGCCCGCAAGGCGGCCCGGGAAAGCCCGCGCCTGCGCCGGCCGGAGCCCTGGGGACCGCCGTCGGCCCCCCGCCATGGACGGGGCCCTCCCCGGCCGCGCAGGCCGGAACCAGTCGCCGGGCCCGGATTGACGGAGGCCTCAGATGACCGGCGCCGAGCTCATCGCTCTGACACCCTTGTGGCTGCTCGGGGGAACCGCCGTCCTCATCCTGCTCGGCATTGCCGTCAAGCGAAGCCACGCCTGGAGTTGCGCCCTCGCCATACTGGGCTCCCTGGCCTCCTTCATCGCGGCGTTCCGGCTGTCCGCCTCGGCTCCGGTTCCGGTCGGGGTCCTCCTGGTCGCCGACAAGTATTCTCTTTTCTTCACGTCCCTGCTCGCGGCCGGAGGCATGTTCGTCATGCTCCTAGGCTACGGCTATCTCAAGTCGTATGACGGCGACAGGGAGGAGTTCTATCCTCTCGTCCTTCTGGCCGTCCTCGGCGCCGCGGTCCTGGCCTCGTCGACGCATTTCGTGTCGCTGTTCCTGGGGCTTGAAATCCTGAGCGTCGCCCTCTACTCCCTCGTCTCGTATCCCATGGAAAAGAAGGAGGCCGTCGAGGCCGGCGTCAAGTACCTGATCCTGGCTTCGGCGACGGCGGCCGTCCTCCTGTTCGGGATGGCCCTGATCTACACGGCGACCGGCGCCATGGAGTTCAAGGGCGTGGCGGAGGGGCTGGCCGGGGCGGGCGGGATGACGCCGCTCATCCTGCTCGGATTCTCCCTGATGATCGTCGGCATCGGCTTCAAGCTGGCCGTCGTCCCCTTCCACATGTGGACGCCCGACGTCTATCAGGGCTCGCCTCCGCCCGTCGCGGCCCTGATCAGCACGGTTTCGAAGGGCGGCGTCTTCGCCTTCCTTTTCAGGTTCTTCACCATCATCCCGATCGGGCGCCATCCATCCCTGGTCCTCCTCTTCGCCCTCATCTCGGGCGGCTCGATGTTCGCCGGCAATCTCCTGGCCCTGCGCCAGACCCGACTCAAACGGATCCTGGCGTATTCGTCGATCGCCCATCTCGGCTACCTGCTCGTGGCGTTTATCGCCGGCGGGGAAACGGGGGTCGAGGCGGCCGCCTTCTACCTGGTCGCGTATTTCATCATGATGACGGCCGCCTTCGGCGTGATTTCCGTCCTCTCGGGTCCGGAGCACGACGCGGACGAACTCGACGAATACAGGGGATTGTTCTGGCGCCGGCCGGCCCTGGCCGTGGTCCTGACCGGGGCCCTGCTGTCGCTGGCCGGGATCCCCCTCACCGCCGGATTCCTGGCCAAGTTCTACGTGGTCACGGCCGGCATCGGCAGGGCCCTGTGGGCCTTGGTCATCATCCTTGTCGTCAACAGCACGATCGGCCTCTACTACTACCTGAGGATCATCGTGGCGATGTACAAGCGGGTCGAGGAGGACGAAGCCGGGGGGAGTCTCCGCCCCGCCTCCGCCGTATCCCTGGCCAGCGGGCTGGCGCTGCTGGTTCTCGTGATGCTGACGATCTGGTTCGGCGTCTCGCCGTCCGGCCTGATCGAACTCGTCCGCTTCGCGGCGGCGGCCCTGACCGGCCCGGGAGTCCCATAATCGCCGCGGAGCTCGGGATGTTCCCTCCGTCGGGTCGCGGTCTCCCCCGCGAGGACGCACAGGACCGCGCCGGGGCAGGACCCGATTATAAAAAGAAGCGAACGGGTGGCCCGGCGGCGGTTCCTGCGCGCCCGCAGCGTGACACTATGCGGGCTGGCCGTGCGGTCCTCTAGCGGCTATCGTGACACAACTGAATCCCACCGGCCTCCCCCGCGAGGACGCACAGGATCGCGCCGGGACAGGACCCGACTATAAAAAGAAGCGAACGGGTGGCCCGGCGGCGGTTTCTGCGCGCCCGCAGCGTGACACTATGCGGGCTGGCCGTGCGGTCCTCTAGCGGCTATCGTGACACAACTGGATCCCACCGGCCTCCCCCGCGAGGACGCACAGGATCGCGCCGGGACAGGACCCGACTATAAAAAGAAGCGAACGGGTGGCCCGGCGGCGGTTCCTGCGCGCCCGCAGCGTGACACTATGCGGGCTGGCCGTGCGGTCCTCTAGCGGCTATCGTGACACAACTGGATCCCACCGGCCTCCCCCGCGAGGACGCACAGGACCGCGCCGGGACAGGACCCGTTCGACCTTTATTTCATGCGTTCCCAGAGCCCGAAGACATTGCCTTCGGAGTCCTTGATCCGGGCATAGTAGCCCCACTCGCCGTAGGCCTCCTTCCCGGAAACGACCTTGCCTCCGGCCTGTTTGAGCTTGTTGAGAGCCCTGGCGATCGAAGGCACCAGGACGACGAGCACGGGCCGCGCGTCCCTGGATTCTCTTTTGTACATCTCCCCGTTGATGGCCCCCTTCTCCCTGGGCACCCAGTTTTCGTCTTCGGGAACGGTCGTCACGCCGAAGGACCCGTTCCAGGGGTCGATCCTCCAGCCGAACATCTTCTTGTAGAACGCGGCGGCCCTCTTCGTGTTGACGACAGGGATCTCGAACATAAAGACCTTGTCCATTGCTGAACCTCCCCTTGCTGAATGTTCGCGAATATCATAGCAGGAGCCGGACGGAATGACAAACACGCTCCCGGACCCGGCCTTGACACCTCCCGTTGCCGCCGCTATAGTCGATGCGGGGGGGCGCGATTGAGCAGGAACACCGTGATCGTGAATCGGGCGCCGGTGCTGACGCTCTGGGCGAGCGTGGTCGCCGAACGCCTGGGCTACGACCGCGATGCCTCCCTGTCCCTCGGCAAGGCCCTGGCCGGCCTCAACGCTCAGACGAAAGGCCGGAGCCTCGGTATCTACAAGCCGGCCGAGAAGGCGGAGGCGGCCAGAAAAGTCCCCCGGGAAGAGGAATTTCGTGTCGTCCTGCTCGGCCGTCCGGTGCCGGCGAAAAACACCGGTGACGGGCTCCGGGCGCTGAACAAGGACCGGACCGTGGAGCCCGCCGGCGTCGAGCGCTACCTCGAGGGCAAGTTCGGCGACGGGCTCTACGCGGTCCGCGAAGCCATGGAATCGCTGGCCGGGTCGTTTGAGCCCGACGAGCTGGCCGACAAAGCCTACAGGCTCTACGAGCGCTTTCGTCCCGATATCCCGGATGGAGTCCGGGGCTGGGGGGGCAAGGGCGAGATCGACCTCGACCTCATCCGATCCCTTGAGCCCAAGCCTTGACCCGGGACATCCGGCCGGCCCCAGTGTGAAGCTCCGGCCGCGGATTCCGAGGCGAGTTCGTCCGCGATCGATAAAGAGAGGAGCATGCAACTCGGCCTGACCGGGGTCCCCCGAGGGAGGACCGCATCCTGCCCGGTGGGACGCCTGAGGTTCCGCCGCAACTCCCGTGCAGCCGGCTTCCGCCGATATCCGGCCCTTGAGGGGCGGACGCGGCCTGGCATGCTTTTTGCTTTCGAAAGCTGCAGAGATGCGGCGACATCCGGATTGCCTGGAATGTTCGTGACAGCGCCGCCGGCCATGGGGACCAGCGCCGAGAGAGGAGCAGCGTGATCGGAGGCCCGAAATACTTCCGTGACATTTTCGGGGGCGGACCGCCGGGCAACGGCGGCGGGCCTTCCTCCGGACCGGAGAGCCGGCCCGGAATGAACGGGGGGAACAACCGGGCCACCGGGCGGCGTTCCGGCTGTGCCGGGATGACCGTTCTCGTCATCGCTTTCCTGGTCTGCGGACGGGCTTGGTCCGGGCCTCAAAATGCCCCCCGGCCCTCGGGCCCCGGTTTGAGCCCGAACATCGGAGCCAGACTCTCCTCAGATATCGTCCTCCGGGACGAGGCCGGGCGGGAATTCCGGTTGATGTCCCTGCTCGACCGCCCGGCCATCCTGTCCTTAGTGTACTACGACTGCATGCACATCTGCCCGCAGGTTCTCGTGGGGCTGGGCGTTCTCATCCAGGAGATGGACCTCAGCCCGGGCCGGGACTATCGGATCATCACCGTGAGCTTCGACGAGAACGACGGTCCCGCCCAAGCCGCGCGGATCAGGCATGATTATCTGAAGCCGCTCGGCGGGGGATTCCCGCCGGAAGCCTGGACATTCGCCACGGCCTCGCCGGAGTCCATCGCGGGACTCGTCGAGGCCGTCGGCTTCCGTTTCCTGAGAGTCGAGCACGGCTTCATCCATCCCGTGATCCTCGTCTTCCTGGCCCCCGGAGGCGTCGTTTCCGGCTATGCCTACCCGGCCAGGTACAAGTACGGCATGGCCGTCCCCCTGGCCTTCTCGGCTCCGGAGATGAGGCGCTCGCTCCTGGCCGCCGGGCGGGGGGATACGGACACCGGCCCGCCCCATCCCCTTCTCTTTTGCTTCCCCATGGAGCCGGCGGGACAGGTCCTGTTCGAGAAGATGACCGGCACAGCCGGGCTTGTCACGCTGGCCGCCATGGCCGGGCTTTTCGCGTTTCTCGCAACGGCCCGGCGGCGGCGCAACAAGGAGAATCCGTAAATGTCCCTCGCCCGCATTTTGCCCACCAAGGGGTCCTTCTACGAGGAGGAAGGCCGGCGGCGCGGCCTGGCGGCCTGGCTGCTGTCGACCGACCACAAGCGCATCGGCCTGATGTACCTCGGGGCGCTCCTGTCTTTCTTCTCGGTCGGCGTCCTCGTCGGGCTGACCATCCGGCTCAACCTCCTCAAGCCCGGGCTTTTCATGCAGGCCCAGACCTACAACGAGCTCTTCACGATGCACGGGATCATCATGATCTTCCTGTTCATCATCCCGGGCATCCCGGTGGCCTTCGGCAACTTCTTCCTGCCGATCCTCATCGGCGCCAGGGACGTGGCCTTTCCGCGCCTCAACCGCCTGTCCTGGTGGCTCTACCTGACCGGAGCTCTTATCATCGTCCTCTCCCTGGTCGTCCAGGGCCGGCCCCCCGACACCGGTTGGACGTTTTACGCCCCGTACAGCATCCGGACGGCCGCCAGCGTCAGCCTGGCGGTGATGGGCGTGTTCGTCCTCGGCTTTTCGTCCATCCTGACCGGGCTCAACTTCGTCACAACGATCCACCGCCTGCGGGCGCCGGGGATGACCTGGTTCCGGATGCCGATCTTCGTCTGGACGATCTACGCCACCGCCTGGGTCCAGATGCTGGCCACGCCCGTCCTGGCCATCACCCTGGTCACGATCATGCTCGGCCGGGTTTTCGGGGTGGGCTTTTTCGACCCGACGACGGGCGGCGACCCCATCATCTACGAGCACCTTTTCTGGGCCTATTCCCATCCGGCCGTCTACATCATGGTCCTGCCGGCCATGGGCATCATCAGCGAAGTCATTCCGGTCTTTTCCAGGAAGGCCATTTTCGGCTATGTCTTCGTCGCCATGTCGGCCCTGGGCATCGCCATCATCGGCTACGCCGTCTGGGGCCACCACATGTTCACGAGCGGCATGAGCGACACCTCGAGGGTCGTTTTCTCGTTCATCACGTTTCTCGTCGCGGTGCCGAGCGGGGTCAAGATCTTCAACTGGGTGGCCACACTCTACAAGGGCTCCGTGGCCCTCGACGCGCCCCTGCTCTATGCCCTGTCGTTCATCTTCCTGTTCTCGATCGGCGGCCTGACCGGCCTGATCATCGGCGCGCTGGCCCCGAACCTCCAGCTGCACGGCACCTATTTCATCGTCGCCCACTTCCATTATGTCATGTTCGGGGGGGCCGGCATGGCCATCCTGGCCGGCCTCCACTACTGGTTCCCGAAGATGTTCGGCAAGATGTACAGTCAGCGGCGGGCCAAGGTCGGCTGGCTCTTCCTGTTCATCGGCTTCCAGTTCCTGTACTTCACGATGTACCTGCTCGGCTACAACGGGATGCCGCGGCGCTACTTCGACTACCCGCCCCGCTACCGCACCGGAAACATCATCTCCACGGTCGGCTCCTGGATCCTGGCCACTGGCCTGATCATCATCTTCACGAACCTCATAAGGGCCTTTTTCAAGGGCGAGAGGGCGCCCCGGAACCCCTGGGGCGGCACCACCCTGGAATGGCGGATCCCTTCGCCGCCGCCGCGGGAGAACTTCGAGAAGACGCCCGTCGTCAAAGGGCGCCCGTACGAGAGGCTGGAGGAGTGACGCGTCATGAGCGACGAGGCCGAAAGGGTCCGAGCCGTCGAGGAAGCGGGACAGCCGATCGACTACTCGGGCAAGAAATACGGGATGTGGTTCTTCCTGTTCACCGAGATCCTCTTCTTCGGCGGCCTGTTTCTCCTCTATTCCGTCTATCGCTACCGCTTCCCGGCCGAATTCCACCAGGGCGCGAGCCGCGAGATCGTCTCCCTGGGAGCCGTCAACACCGCTATCCTGATCACCGGCAGCCTGCTCATCTCCCTTTCCCTGACGGCAGTCAGGCGCGGCAAGCGGCGCCTGGCCATGGCGCTCCAGGCCGGCACGGTGTTTCTCGGCGGAGTTTTCCTGATCATCAAGATCCACGAATGGCTCGTGAAGATCGCCGTGGGCATCTACCCGAACGGCCCCGGGCTCAAGGGCATGAAGGACGGCGAAATCCTGTATTTCGGCCTCTATTACACGATGACCGGCCTGCACGGCGTTCACGTCCTCGTCGGCATGGCCGTGATCGCGTTCATGATCTTCTACACCGGACGCGGGATCGTCAACAAGGAAAACTTCTCCAGGCTAGAGAACACCACCCTGTACTGGCATTTCGTGGATATCATCTGGCTCTATCTCTTTCCGCTCTTTTATCTCATCACCTAGGCCGGAGGTAATAACGCGCGCGAAATCATCCGACAGATCGAGGCAGGTCATCCCCTACCGGGTCTATTTCGCCGTCTGGGCGGCCATGCTGCTCCTCCTCGCGGTCACCGTGGCCGTGGCCGAGACCCGGTTCACATCCTACGGCGTCGTCCTCAACCTGCTGATCTCCACCACCCAGGCCGGGCTCTCGCTCATGTTCTTCATGCACCTGCGTTACGAAGGCCGGTTCCTCAAGGTCATGCTGGCCCTGGCGGTGTCGGCCCTGACCGTCATCATCATCATGACCTTCAGCGACGTTTGGTTCAGGAGGTGACATCGTGTTGAGCGGACCGGCTCTCTCGGCGGGCAAGGTGGGCAGCGCCTTCGTCTTCATCGCCGCCGTCTCGTTCGTCCTCCTCGTGATCATCGTCGGGACCATGATCCTCTTCGTCGTCCGTTACCGCCGGTCGAAACATCCGGAGCCGTCGCCGACGAAGGAGAACCTGGCCCTCGAGATCGGCTGGACGGCCGTTCCGGTCCTGCTCGTAATGCTGATGTTCTACTTCGGCTTCGTCGATTTCGAATACATCCGCAATCCGCCCAAGAACGCCATGGTCGTCGATGTCGTCGGCCGCCAGTGGTCCTGGCTCTTCAAGTACGCCAACGGCAAGCAGGAGGACGTCCTGCGCGTTCCGGTGGGCAAGCCGGTCAACCTCATCATGACTTCCCAGGACGTCATCCACTCGTTTTTCGTCCCGGCCTTCCGGATCAAGGAGGACTGCGTTCCCGGCATGAAGACCCACCTCTGGTTCCAGGCGACGGAGACGGGCAGCTACCAGGTCTTCTGCACCGAGTACTGCGGCCAGGGCCATTCCCATATGCGCAGCCAGGTGGTCGTGATGCCCCAGGCGGATTTCGAAAAATGGTATTCGGCCGCGGAGGAGACGGGGACGGAGGCCCAGGGCTTCAACCTCCTCAAGAGCAAGGGTTGCCTGGGATGCCACACGACCGACGGCACGAGGAAGGTCGGGCCGACCTACAAGGGCCTTTTCGGCAAGACCGAGACCGTCACCACCGAGGGCCGGAAACGGACGGTCACCGTCGACGCCGCGTTCATCAAGGACTACGTCCGCAACCCGAACGTGGACAGGATCCCCGGCTATCCCCCGATCATGCCGAAGATCCAGGTCACCGACCAGGAACTCGACAAAATGATCGCTTACCTGAAGACGCTGAAATGAGGCGAGCCGGTTCGTGGACGGCCGCTCCGCGCCGCTACGCGGGGTTGTGCAAGGCCGGGCTTTCCCTTTCCGCGGCCGCCTCGGCGCTGGCCGCGTTCCTGGCCAGGTCGCCGCGGCTCACGTGGGAGCCGGCCCTGCCGTGGGCCGGCGTGTTCCTCCTGGCCTGCGGGGCCTGCGCCCTCAATCAGTATCAGGACAGGGGCCTGGACGCCGCGATGGAGCGGACCAGGGACAGACCCCTGCCGGCGCGCCTCATCCCGCCCGCCTCGGCCCTGTCGCTGTCCCTGCTCCTCCTCGGAGCCGGGTTCTGTCTCCTGGCCGCCGGCGGCCGCCTCGTTCTGCTCCTCGCCGCCGCCGCGGTGGCCTGGTACAACGGGGTTTACGCCTTCCTGAAGAGAATCAGCCCTTACGCCGCCGTTCCCGGAGCCGTCGCCGGGGCCCTGCCGCTCGCCATCGGCTGGGTCTGGGCCGGAGGCGGCCCCGCCCAGGCCGGGTTGTGGGTCCTCTGCGGCTTCTTCTTTATCTGGCAGATCCCCCACTTCTGGCTGATCGTCCTGGACCACGGCCGGGAGTTCACGAGGGCGGGGCTTCCGTCGCTGTCGGACGTGTTCACGGACACCCAGATCCGGAGGCTCGTTTCGCAGTGGGTCCTGGGGACGGCGGCCTTTTCTCTTTTGCTTTCTCTCGGCGGGCTGATCCGGACGCCCCCGGCCAGGGCGGTCCTGGTCGCCATGTCTCTCTGGCTGGGTGTGGCGGCCGTCCGTTTCGGCGCCGGCAATCCGCGCAGCGGAGCCGTTCTTTTCCGCGAGATGAACGTCTTCATGCTGGCCGTCGTGGTCCTGCTCTGCCTGGACGGGGTGGCCGCGACCCTCCTTCGCTGAACCCCGGGCCGGCGGACCTTTCCGGCCCGATTTTCCGGCCCCAATATGTCGGGTCTTCCCGTGATTATCCCCCTGCGGATCTCCCCGGCGCCCGACGGGCTTCCTGCCCGGCGGGACGCGGTCCTGTCGCGCGGGAACGGCCGGGGTCGATGCGGAGGAGCAAAGAAGCCGGCCGGGAGTTTTTCGGGGGAGATTTTTTCGGCTCCGGGTACGCTGATTTGGCACCGATCTTGTATACATATAATGCAGTGAGCGAGATGAGAGAGATAAGAAATCCCGGCCGTTCCGAAATGTTCGCCAAAGATAATGATAGATTTGGCGATCCGAGAAACGGAAGCGGCCGGGATTCTTTATACCGAAGCCGGTCTGCTTAGTTAGGCATTACGGGGGGTTGAGTGTGAGGCCCCGCTCAGGGGCCTCACCTTTTTTTTTATTCATGGGAATGCAAAGGGCTCGCCGGGCTCCCGGAACTCCGCGTCCGCTCCGGACGAAGCGCTAGGGCCGGGCCGTCTCTTTCTTGAAAATGAGAACGCTCAGCGGGGGCAGCGTCAGGTCGAGCGAGTGGGTGCGGCCATGGGCGGATTCGGGCCGGGCCTCGGCCAGGCCGGCGTTCCCCAGGCCGCTACCGCCGTATTCGCGGGCGTCGCTGTTGAGGACTTCCCGCCAGACGCCCCCGGCCGGAACGCCGATGCGGTAGCCCCGCCGGGCGACCGGGGTGAAGTTGCCCACCACCAGAATGAGGTCAGCCGTCGAAGCCCCCTTCCTCAGGTAGCTGATGATGCTCCCGTCGACGTCGCTGAAATCCACCCATTCGAACCCCTCGGGCTCGAAGTCCAGCTCGTGGAGGGCCGGCTCCCGCCGATAAAGGGCGTTCAGGTCGGCGACCCAGCGCTGCACCTGGCGGTGGGAGTCGAAATCGAGGGCGTGCCACTCCAGGCTCTCCTCGTGGACCCATTCCCGCCACTGGGCGAACTCCCCTCCCATGAACAGCAGCTTCTTGCCCGGATGGGTGTACATGAAGCCGTAGAGGGCCTTCAGGTTGGCGTACTGCTCCGCCTCCCCGCCCGGCATTTTCCCCAGGAGCGAGCCCTTGCCGTGGGTCACCTCGTCGTGGGAGAGCGGCAGGAGGAAGTTTTCCGAAAAGGCGTACCACATGCTGAACGTCAGGTCGTTGTGGAAGAACTTTCTGTAGACGGGGTCCTTGCCGAAGTACCTCAAGGTGTCGTTCATCCAGCCCATCTTCCATTTCATCCCGAAGCCCAGCCCGCCGAGATGGACGGGCCGGGTGACCATGGGCCAGGCGGTGGATTCCTCCGCGAACGTCTGGATGTCGGGAAAATCCCCGTAGACGACCTCGTTGAAGCGTTTGATGAAGCTCAGGGCTTCGAGGTCTTCGCGGCCGCCGAAGGCGTTGGGCGACCACTCCCCGTCCTTCCGGGAATAGTCGAGGTAGAGCATCGAGGCCACGGCGTCGATCCGCAGCCCGTCGGCGTGATACCGGTCCAGCCAGAACACCGCGCTGCTGATCAGGAACTCGCGGACCTCGTTCCGGCCGTAGTTGAAGACGAAGCTCCTCCAGTCGGGATGGAAGCCCCGGCGGGGGTCCATGTGCTCGTAAAGGTGGCTGCCGTCGAACATGTTGAGCCCGTGGCCGTCGGTGGCGAAGTGGGACGGCACCCAGTCCAGGATGACCCCGATGCCGTTCCGGTGGAGGGTGTCCACGAGAAACATGAAATCCTGCGGCGTCCCGTAACGGCTGGTCGGCGCGAAATAGCCCAGCGTCTGGTAGCCCCACGACCCGAAGAACGGATGCTCCATGACCGGCAGGAACTCGACGTGGGTGAACCCGGTCGCCTTGACGTGGTCGGCCAGGAGCGGCGCCATTTCGCGGTAGGTGAGAAATCGGGAGCCTTCTTCGGGGACGCGCCGCCAGGACCCCAGGTGCACCTCGTAGATCGCGATGGGGCCCCGCAGGCGGTTGGCCTCGCCTCTCCGGGCCATCCATTCCCCGTCGTTCCACCGGAAGTCGATATCCCAGACGACCGAGGCCGACTTGGGCGGGACTTCCCAAAGGAAGGCGAACGGGTCGCCCTTCTCGGCGGTCGAGCCGTCGAGCTTCGAGGTGATGTGGTACTTGTAGACCGACCCGACGCCCAGGCCGGGAAGGAACCCCTCCCAGAGGCCCGACTCGTCCCACCTCGGAGCCAGCGGATGGCGGCCCGGCTCCCAGGCGTTGAAGTCACCGATGACGGACACGCGTTCGGCGTTGGGGGCCCAGACGGCAAAATGCGTCCCGGCCCGGCCCTCGAAGGTCATAACATGCGCGCCCAACTTCTCGTAGAGTTTGAAATGGCTGCCTTCCTTGAACAGATAAACATCGGACTCGGATAGCAGGCTGGGTCCGTGGACGGCGTCTCGGGCGTTCTTCGTCTCGCGGGCGGACGGCTTGGGTGTCTTCGGGTTCATGATCGTTCCCCCATTGCCGAATCCGTCCCCCATTATACCGGTTTTTCCCGGCTTTCCGAAGGCCGGGGAATGGCCCCTGAAAAGTCCACGGGCGCGACGGACGAGTGCCGCCACGGATTCCGGCATCCTCCGGGACCCGGACGCTCTCCAGGCGGGATGGGCGGCCGCCGGCAGTTTCCGAGGGAGGGGCGGCCGGTCAGACGGCTCCGCCCCCCGCCGCGGAGGCCGGCGCGGACCGGCTGGAAGCATATGCCACTGTGACCGCCGTCGCGGCCAGGGCGGCGATGTAGGTCCACGGCTCGGGAAGCCGGAGCCGAAGCACCGCATCGAGCGAAAACCGCCCGGGACCGGCCAGGCCGACGACGAAAGCGATCGTCGCCAGAACCAGGGGGTATTCGAAGCCGCCCGAGTGGTTCCAAAAGCCCTTTCGCCAATGGACGCTGAAGATGGCCACTCCCATCGACCCCAGGGGCCCGACCACGGCGACAGGGGTCAGAAGCCCCGCGGCCAAGCCCAGGCCGCCCAGGAACTCGCCCAGAGCGTTGATGAGGGCGAACAGCAGGGCCGGACGGATGCCCAGGGAGCGCATGAAGCCGGCATGGCCGGAAAGCCCGTGGCCGCCGAACCAGCCGAAAAGCTTCTGGGACCCGTGCGCGACGAAGACCAGACCCGTGACGATCCGCAGAATCAGAAAACCGATGTCCGAGATACCGGGCATGGCTGACCTCCTTCGACGGGGGGAAGAACGTCATTATTCTAGCATCTCCGGTCCCGTGGGGAAAACGGAGACCTTGCGGACAGGGCTTCCAAGGCGGCGGGACTCGCCCCGGCTGGGCTGGAGTCGGCGAAACCGCTCCGGGCCGGCCTCGGCCCCGAGACCGGACGGTCCCGATTTCTCCGCCCATGTGCTATGATACGGATATCGAGGCCGAGCCGGACTCTCCGGCAAAGGGGAAGTCGACATGAAGATTTCGATTCTCGGTCTGGGTCTGATGGGAAGCGCCATGGCCGAGCGCCTGCTGGACTCGGGGTATGAGCTGACGGTCTACAACCGCACCCGGAGGAAGGCCGGGGCCCTCGGGAAGAAGGGGGCCCTCGTCGCCGATACCCCCGCCCGAGCCGTGGCCGCGTCCCCAGGAAGCATTCTGATGGTCGCCGACGCCGACGCCGTGCGGAACCTCCTTTTCCCGGAAGGCTCGGACCGCCCGGTCCTTGCCGGCCGGACCATCATCCAGATGAGCACGATCTCTCCGGAACAGAGCCGGAGCCTGAAGACCGAGGTCGAGGCCTCGGGCGGCGAGTACCTCGAGGCCCCGGTCCTGGGCAGCACGGAGGAGGCCCGGCAGGGCGGGCTATTCGTGATGGCCGGCTCCACGCCCAAGCAGTATGAGCGGTGGCTGCCTCTCTTACGGTGCTTCGCTGGAGGCCCGGTCCATTGCGGCCCGGTCGGAACCGGCGCGGCCTTTAAACTGGCCCTGAACCAGCTGATCGCGGCCGAAATCACCGCCTTCGCCTTCAGCCTGGGCCTCGTGCTCCGTGACGGAATCGACGTGGAGCAGTTCATGCGGCTGCTCCGAAAGAGCTCTCTCTACGCGCCCCAGTTCGACAAGAAACTGTCCAGATACCTCGACCGGGATTTCGACAAGCCCCATTTCCCCACCAAACATCTCGTCAAGGACATCGGACTCATCGCCGCCGAGGGACGGCGTCTGGGGCTGGAGACGTCCGTAGTGGAAAGTCTGGAGGCGGTGGCCCGCAAGGCCCGGGACTCGGGCTGGGCCGAGGCGGATTACTCGGCGGTCTACAACGTCGTCAACCCGTCCGGCCGGACGCCCGGGGGGAAGGCCTAGCCGGGGCGGACATCCTTCCGGCGGCTCAGCCGCCTTCGCGCCCCGACCTGACGAGCCGGGCCCATTCGTCGCGGAGCGTCACGGTCCTGTTGAAAACAGGCCGCCCGGGCCGCGAATCGCGGCGGTCGACGCAGAAATAGCCCATCCGCTCGAACTGCCAGCGGCTCTCCGGAGCGGCGTCGACCAGCCCCGGCTCGAGCCTGGCGCCGGGGACGACCTCGAGGGAGGCCGGGTTGAGGGTGCTCTTCCAGTCCACGCCTTCCGGGACGGCGGAGGGGTCCCGCACCGTGAACAGGGTCTCGAAGAGGCGGACCTCGGCCTCGACGGCATGGGCCGCCGAGACCCAGTGCAGGGTGGCCTTGACCTTCCGGCCGTCGGGCGCGTCCCCTCCCCGGGTGTTCGGGTCGTAGGTGCAGCGCAGTTCGACGACCTCGCCCGTCTCCGGGTCCTTGACGGCGCGCAGGCACTTGATGAAATACGCATAGCGCAGCCGGACTTCGCGCCCGGGGGCAAGCCTGTAGAATTTGGCCGGCGGTTCCTCCATGAAGTCCCCGCGCTCGATGTAGATCTCGCGCCCGAAGGGAACCAGCCTCGTCCCGGCGGCCGGGTTCTCGGGGTTGTTGACGGCTTCGAACTCCTCGACCCGCCCCCCGGGGTAATTCTCGATGACGACCTTGAGGGGCCGGAGGACGGCCATCACCCGCGGCGCGGTCCGGTTGAGATGGTCCCGGACGCACATCTCGAGCAGGGCCGTGTCCACGATGCTGTTGTCCTTGGCGACGCCGATGATGTCGGCGAAGTTCCGGATGGATTCGGGCGTATAGCCTCGCCGGCGGAAGCCCGAGATGGTCGGCATCCGGGGGTCGTCCCAACCGCCGACGAAGCCGCTCTCGACAAGCTCCAGGAGCCGCCGCTTGCTGAGAACCGTGTGGCTCAGGTTGAGCCGGGCGAACTCGATCTGCTGGGGATGGTGGACGCCGAGCTGGTCGAGAAACCAGTTGTAGAGGGGCCTGTGGACCTCGAATTCGAGGGTGCAGATCGAGTGGGTGACGCCTTCGATCGAATCGCTCTGGCCGTGGGCCCAATCGTATGTCGGATAGATGCACCAGGCATCGCCGGTCCGGTAGTGGTGCTCGCGGCGGATCCGGTACAGGAGCGGGTCCCGCATAAGCATGTTGGGATGGGCCATTTCGATCCTGGCCCGGAGGGTCTTGGCGCCGTCCGGGAACTCGCCTTCGCGCATCCTTCGGAACAGGTCCAGGTTCTCCTCGACGGACCGGTCCCGCCAGGGGCTGTTGCGGCCCGGCCGGGTGACCGTGCCGCGGTACTCGCGAACCTCCTCGACGCTCAGGTCGCAGACGTAGGCCTTCCCCTTCCCGATCAGGGCGACCGCCCATTGATAGAGCTGCTTATAGTAGTCGGAGGCGTAATACTCCCTGTCCTGCCAATCGAAGCCGAGCCAGCGGATGTCCTCCTTGATGGCCTCGACATACTCGACGCTCTCGGTCTCCGGGTTCGTGTCGTCCAGGCGAAGGTTGCAGAGGCCGCCGTAGTCTCGGGCCAGCCCGAAGTTCAGGCAGATCGACTTGGCGTGCCCGATATGGAGGTAGCCGTTGGGCTCGGGCGGGAAGCGGGTGTGGACCGTCGTGAACCGGCCGGTCCGCAGGTGCTCGTCGATGATGTCGCGGACGAAATTGGTCCTAGGTTCGGCTGTGTCCATGCGCGGCCCTCCTCAATCGCTCCAACGCCCGGTCCCGGCCCAGGACCTCCATCATCTCGAACAGTCCGGCGCCCTTGGTCCGGCCGCTGACGGCCAGCCGGGCTGGATGGATGACCAGGCCGGCCTTGATGCCGCGTTCCTCGATGAAGTCGCGGAAAACCCTTTCGATCGCCTCCCGGCCGAAGTCTTCGAGTCCGGCCAGCCGGTCGGCCAGGACCGAAAGACAGTCGCGGCTCTCGGGAGTCTCGAGCCGGGCCCGGCTGTCCTCCTCGACGCGGAAGTCGTCGCGGAAGAAACACTCCGTCATGTCCGGAAACTCGCCCAGCGTCTTGACCCGGACCTTGTAGAGGCCGAGGACCTTGGCCAGGTAATCGTCGGTGATCGTCCCGGTGTCGTACCCGGCCGCCGCCAGCTGCCCTCGGACGAGAGGCAGAAGCTCGGCGTCGGGCTTGCCCATGATGTATTCGCCGTCCAGCCAGCGCAGCTTCTGGAGGTCGAATTTGGCCTGGACGTCGTTCATCTCGCCGATGTCGAAGATCCTGACCGCCTCGGCCGGCGGCATGATCTCCCGGCCGTCCCGGGGCGTCCAGCCGAGGAGGATGAGGTAGTTGGCCAGGGCTTCGGGCAGGAATCCCTGCCGCTTGTACTCCTCGACGGCAACCCCGCCGTGGCGCTTGGAGAGTTTGGCCCCGTCGGGCCCCAGGATCAGCGGCATGTGCCCGAACCTGGGCGGCGTGATTCCGAAGGCCTCGTAGAGCAGGATCTGCTTGGGGGTGTTGCTGATGTGGTCGTCGCCGCGCAGGATGTGGGTGATGCCCATGAAGTCGTCGTCGACGACGCAGGAGAAGTTGTAGGCCGGGGAGCCATCGGACTTGATCAGGACCTGGTCCTTGATGGCGTCCGTGTCGACGCTGATCCGGCCGTGGACGAGGTCGTCGTAGGCGATGACCCGACCCGGCTCGACCCTGAACAGCACGGCCTCGCCGTCCTTGTAGGCCCGGCCCGAAGCGGCCAGCTGTTCGGCCTTCTCGCGGTAGACCGGGAACCGCCGGCTCTGGAAAACGGGCTCCTCGTCCCAGTCCAGGCCGAGCCACTTCAGGTCTTCCAGGATCTCGTCGAGGAAGCGCGTCTCGGACCTCTTGAGGTCGGTGTCCTCGATCCTGAGGAGGAAGCGGCCGCCTTCGTGCCGGGAGAAGAGCCAGTTGAAGATCGCGGTCCGGGCGCTGCCGAGGTGCAGGTAGCCCGTCGGGCTGGGCGCGAATCGGACACGAACCATGGCGGTTTTTCGGCTCCTGCGGGATATCGGACTGCCGCGGACTCACCCGACGCTTGCCGGGCGGCCCCGGCCGCCCCGTCTACGGCTCGGATAGGACCGGGCGGTCGGAACGCATCAACCGGGCGAGCCTCAACGGAGACGCTGGAGTTCGAGCACGTTCTGGAGGAAGTCCTCCGCCATCACGCCGCTCCAGACGGTGCGCTCATAGATTTCCCGGGTGATGACGAAGCTGACGTAGGGACGCCACTCGCCCGGCGTCGTCGAGTTGACCTGGATCTGGAAGCGGACCCGGTCGATATCGGGGTATTTCTTGTAGAGCGCCTGGATCTTGGGCGCCATCTCCGTCACCATGTCCTGGTCGATGTTCTCGAGGTCGCTGTCGAAGTAGCGGTAATCGATGATGAACACGTCCGCGGCGTTCGTGCATTCGACCACTCCCGACTGGTCGTCCCGCGCCTCGCCCAGGACGGGCTTCAGGTCGGCGGCACGGATTTCATCGAGATTGACCTGGGCTTGGGCCTCGCCGACTTTCTGCTCCGTCTGCTCCGTGGCTTCCTTCGTCCCTTTGCTGCAGCCGGCCAGGAACACGGTCAGGATAAACGCCAGGCCGATGATGCCGAGAAAGGCTCCTCTGCGGTTTCCGGATAACGTCATGTGGACCTCCTAGGATGTGCGACGAATGCCCTATTAATGTACGCATTTTTGGGGGGGATGTCAAAAGCGGCGACAGGCCGGGAATCGCTTGGACACCGGCGAGGGCCTTGTCATCACCAAGGCTGGAATGCCGGAGGCCGCGCGGGCCTCCCCCGGGGGTCTGGGAGGGGCTGGGCATCTCGGGAGAGGCGTATGCGCCGCTGCGGCTGGTGCTCTCCCACGAGCTCGTCGAGAACACGATCAGGCGGACGCCCTCGGCCGGATCCGGCACTGAGCGGCTCATTCGAACTCAGGCGAAAGGCTGCTCGATCGAGGGGCTGGGCCGAGTGAACCACTTCGCCCCGTCCTCCGTGATGTGAATGTCGTCCTCGAGACGGACGCCGAATTCGTCCGGGATGACGATCATGGGTTCGTCGGTGAAGCACATGCCCGGGACGACCGGGGCCTTGTTGCCCTTGACGAGATACGTCCATTCGTGCCCGTCGAGCCCGATGCCGTGGCCGGCCCGGTGAGGCAGGCCGGGGACTTTGTAGCCGGGCCCGAAACCGGCCCCCTCGATGACTTTCCGGGCGGCGGCGTCCAGAGCCTCGTGGGCGACGCCCGGCCGGGCCGTCTCGAAGAGCGCCCGCTGAGCCTTCTTCTCGATGTCCCAGACCTCGCGCTGCTTCACGGACGGTTTCCCGAAGACGACCGTCCGGCTCACGTCCGAACGGTAGCCTTCGACCCCGCAGCCCCCATCCATCAGGATGACGTCGCCCTCCCTCAGGATCCTGGGCTTGATGCTGCCGTGGGGGTAAGACGACTGCTCGCCGAAGCTCGCGCTGATCCCGCCCGAAACTCCGAGGGCCCGGAAAGCGGCCGCGGCGTCGGCCCCGAATTCGCCTTTGGTCATCCCCTCCCTGAGCATGGCCAGGGCAGCCTTGTAGGCCTCGACGGTGATGTCGTTGGCCCGCTGCATCAGGGCGATCTCGGCTGGCGACTTGACCGACCGGCAACCGATCGTCACGGGGTCGGCGCTGACATAGTCCAGCCCCGGGGCTTCCTTGCGGAGGCCGTCGTAAACGAAAAAGCGGACCCGCTCCTCGATTCCCACCCGCCCCGTCCGGAGCCCGCGGTCGGCCAGGACGCGGGCGATCGCCTTGTAAGGGCTCTCGTCCTCCTCCCAGGTCCGGACGTCCGTGCCGAAGCGGATGAGCTCCCGGGCCCGGTCCTCCTCGAACTTGGGGCAGACCCAGGCCATCTCCCCCTTGGCCGGGAGGATCCAGGCGAAGACGCGCTCGCTCAGCCACCAGCTCACGTCGGTGAAATAGCCGAGGCCGGTCCCGCCCTCGATGAGGATCGCGTCGATCCGGCTCGCGGCCATGAGCTTCCGGGCGTTCTCCATCCGGCCCAGCCGTTCCGCGTCGGAAATCGGGACGATCCCCTCCGTCATCGGCTTAAGCCGCCGGATCGGCGCGTCGTCGCGCCCCGCCGCCGGGCGGGCCTGACCGGCCTCCCCCTTCGCGAGGGCGGCGCCGCCCGATCCGAGCGCTCCGACCGCCCCCGCCGATATCTTCAGGAATTCCCTTCGATGAATACTCATGGCCCGCGTTCTCCTTTCTACCGTGTCCGAGTTTCCGATTCTATTTCACCGGAGCGGCGAATTCAAGCACGGGCAATCGAGGATAGTGGGTCAAACCCATTACCCAATCGAGAGTGCCGGCGGAGGACGAGGCCGGTTCCTCCCTCGATGAGGATCGCGTCGATCCTTCTCTCGTTGCGAGGAGCCTTGCGACGCGGCAATCTCGTCTTTTATTATTCGGAGTCAGAAGATGAGGTTGCCACGCCAAGAGGCTCGCAATGACACGAAGCGAGTGACCTCCCTGCCAGTTCCGCTGTCGCGAAAGTTCAGCCGGAAACCGGTCCGGACCCGGGAATGCCCAAGCGCAAGCCGGGCAGGTTCCTTCCGCCCCCGCGGCCGGAGCGCTTTCCGGCGTAAAGGACTTTCGCGCCGGAGAGGGCAACCGCTGCATGCAGACGAGGACGATGGCCCGAATCCGCTGTCGCGAAAGTTCAGCCGGAAACCGGTCCGGACCCGGGAATGCCCAAGCGCAAGCCGAGCAGGTTCCTTCCGCCCCCGCGGCCGGAGCGCTTTCCGGCGTAAAGGACTTTCGCGCCGGAGAGGGCCATCGTCCGAGTCTTCCGCTTGCATGCGGCGGCGGGAATGGTGTATAGGAATCCCTTCGGACGCCCGCCATGATCTTGAGCCCGCACGTCCCGCCGCCGCCCGTCGCGAACTCCTCGCGGATGCCCCGGCGCGACGCCGCGCGCCTTCCACAAAGGAGGACCATGAAAAGTCTCGCCCGCACAACCCTCGTCTTCCTCGTCCTCGTCCTCGTCCTGGCCGCCGGACCGCTCCGGCCCGACGTGGGGCCGGCTTACGCCGTCCGCAACTGCCGGATCGTGTCCATGGCCGGACCGCCGGTCGAGAAGGGAACCATCGTCATCCGCGACGGTCTGATCGAGGCCCTCGGCCCCGCCGACAAGGTGGCCGTCCCTGACGACGCCGAGGTCATCGAGGCCGAAGGACTGACGGCCTACCCGGGCCTCATCTCGGGCCATACGAACCTCTTCCTGGAGCTGCCGCAGCCCCAGGCCGAACAGTCTCCGGCGGATTTCTTCAGGGCCGTCCAGCAGGCGCAGCCCGAGGACCCCTTCCCTCCCGGCCCGGGAGTCAGGATCTTCGACCAGCTCAAGTACAAAAAGACCGCGATGGAGGGCTACCACAGGGCGGGCTTCACGACCGTCCTCGTCGCCCCGTTCCGCGGCATCTTCGAGGGCCAGAGCGTGCTGCTCGACTTGAACGGAGACAATCCCGAGGTCATGGTTCTCCGGAACCCGTTCGCCCTGCACATCAACCTCACGACGGAACGCCGGGCCTACCCCTCCAGCCTGATGGGGGCGATCGCCCACATCCGGCAGAGCTTCCTCGACGCCCGATACTACGCCGACCGGCAGGCCCAATACGCAAACGTCCTGACGGGCCTGAAGCGGCCCGTCTACGACCCGCGCCTCGAAGCCCTGGTCCCGTTCGTCCGTGACGGGAGGCCGGTCGTTTTCCAGTGCAACAACGTCGAGGACATCAAGCGGGCCCTGAAGATCATCTCCGAATTCAGGCTGAACGCCTGCCTGACCGGCGCCAACGACGCCTGGCGGGCGGCCGAGACTCTGAAACAGAGCCGGGTGCCGCTTCTCGTAACGCTCGATTTCAAGCCGCCGTCTGGAAGCCGCTACGTCAACCAGGGGGAGGAGATGAAGAAGAAGGCGGAGTCGGAGATCTATCCGGCCAACCCGGCCGCCCTGGCCAAGGCGGGCATCCCCTTTGCCCTGACGTCCCTCGGGCTGGCCGACGGGCCGGCCGTCGTCAAGAATATCCAGGCCGCGATCAAGGCCGGGCTGCCGCTCGAAGCGGCTCTTCGGGCGCTGACCGTCGAGCCGGCCCGGATCCTCGGCCTCGGCCGCCAGGCCGGAACGCTCGAGCCGGGCAAGATCGCCAACGTCGTCCTGACGAGCGGCGAGATCTTCGGCGAGAAAAGCCGGGTGGCGCGCATCTTCGTCGACGGCGCCCTGTTCAGCTACGAGGAGAAGTCCAAATGAAGAAAGCCGTCATCGTCCTCTGTACGGGCTTGTTGTTCGCGGCATCCCTGCCCGCCCCCGGTCGGGCAGAGGGAGGCAGCCTCCTGATCAAGAACGGTACCCTTCTGACCATCACCCAGGGAGTCATTCCAGGCGGCGACGTCCTGATCACGAACGGCGTCATCACGGCCGTCGGCAAGAATATCCCGGCGCCTCCAGGAGTCAAGATCATCGACGCGGCCGGCCGGTACGTGATGCCCGGGATCATCGATTCCCACACCCACATCGCCCTCGACGGCACGAACGAGGGGACGGAGGCGATCACGCCGGAGGCTGACGTGGGCACGGTCGTCGACGCCGACGACACGGCCATCCTGACCGCCCTGAGCGGCGGGGTGACCATGGTCCACACGATGCACGGCAGCGCCAACCCCATCGGAGGACCCAACGTCGTGCTAAAGATGAAATGGGGGCGGCCCTCCGAAGAGCTCATCGTCAAGGAAGCCCTGCCCACCCTGAAATTCGCGCTGGGGGAGAACGTCAAGCAATCCAACCGGCAGGCCTCCTTCGGCCAGACCGCGCGCTATCCGGCGACCCGGATGGGCGCCAACGCGATCATCCGCAGAGAGTTCCTCAAGGCCAAGAACTACATGGCCCAATGGGACCGCTATAACAGGGAGAAGACGGCCAAGAATCCGCCGAAAAACCTCGTCCCGCCGCGACGGGACCTCAGGATGGAGGTCCTGGCCGAGGTGCTCCGCGGCGAGAGGGTGGCCCGCTGCCACAGCTACCAGGCCACCGAAACCCTGGAATTCATGAACCTGGCCAAGGAGATGGGCTTCAAGATCGCCTGTTTCGAGCACGCTTGGGAGGCCTATAAGATCGCCGACGAGCTGGCCGCCGCCGGGATCGGCGTCTCGGTGTTCGCCGACAGCTGGGCCTACAAGATGGAGGCCTCCGAGGGCATCGCCTACATGGCGGGCTATTGCGCCAAGAAAGGCGTCCTGGTGTCCATCAATTCGGACAGCGGCGAGCGCATCCGCCGGCTGTTCAACGACGCCGCCAAGACCATGAAGTACGGCGGACTCTCGGAAGCCGAGGCCCTCAGGCTCGTCACCATCAACCCGGCCATCCAGCTCGGCGTGGACAAGCTCGTCGGCAGCCTGGAGGTCGGCAAGCAGGGGGACGTCGCCGTCTTCAACGAGCACCCCATGAGCGCCTACACCCGGTGCGACATGACCATCATCGAAGGGGACGTTTATTTCGACCGCGACCAGGTCGCCAGGGAACGCAAGGAGGCGGCCAAGCGGGCCGCCGCGGTCCGGAAGGGAGATGACCGATGAAACGCCGAGTCGTTTTGGCCGCCGTTTTCCTGGTCCTCTCCGCCTCTTCGGGCCTGGCCCGGGAACAAGCCCCGAAAGTCGTCGCCATCACCGGGGCCCGGATAGTCCCGGTCGTCGGGGACGACATCCCGAAGGGAACCATTCTCATCAAGGACGGCCTTATCGAGGCCGTCGGGGCCGACGTCGCCGTGCCGCCCGGGGCCGAGGTTGTCGACGCCGCGGGACTCGTTGCCTATCCCGGGCTGATCGACGGCTATTCGTACCTCGGCCTCAGCGAAATCTCCGGCGTCGCGGCCACGGTGGACTACCGGGAGACAGGCCGGATCAATCCCCAGGTCAGGGCGCTCGAGGCGATCCGATACGATTCCATGCACATCCTGATCGCCCGCTCCAACGGCATCACGGCCGCCGTCGTGGCTCCGGCCGGAGGCCTCATCGCCGGCCAGAGCGCCCTGCTCAAGCTCGACGGCTGGACCAACCGCGAGATGTGCGTCAAGAGCCCGGCCGCCATGCATATCGAGCTCCCGGCGATCCGCGGCGGCCGCGGCGGATTCATGGGCCGGCGGGGCGGCCAGGAGAGGATCGAGGCGCCCAAACTTCTCGAAGAGCTGAAAGCCCTGTTCAACGCCGCCCGTTTCTACGAAAGGCGGAAGGCCTCCGCAGCCCGGAACATCCTGCTCGCCATGCCCGAATACGACGAGACCGCCGAGTCCCTGCTACCCCTCCTGCACGGCGACATCCCGGCCATGATCTCCGTCCACGGCGAAAAGGACATCAAGGCCGCCGCCGCCTTCGTCAAGTCCGAGAACATCAAGTCCGTGTTCTTCGGCGTCGAACAGGGGTTCAAGGCGGCCGACGACCTCAAGGCGTCCGGCATACCCGTCGTCATCGGCTCGCTCTACGAGATGCCGCCGGTCTGGGAAGACGGGTATGACGCCCTGTACCGCAACCCCGGGCTCCTCGACAGGGCGGGGGTCAAGATCGCCTTCGCGTCCGTGAGCTCGAGCCTGGCCAAGGACCTCCCCTACCATGCCGCCAAGGCCGCGGCTTTCGGTCTCGACAAAAGGGCGGCTCTGAGGGCGGTCACGATCAACCCGGCCGAGATCTTCGGCGTCGACAAGCTGATGGGCAGCCTCGAGGCCGGCAAGGCCGCGAACATCGTCCTCGCCGACAACGACATTCTCGAGCTGCGGACCAACATCAAGCGGGTCTACATCGACGGCCGGGAATGCGACCTGTCGAACCGCTACACCGAGCTCCTGGAGAAATTTGAGAAGCGGGAGCCGGGGAAATAGATGGAGGAGCAACGATGAAATCGCAATACCGCAGGATCCGAATTCTGGCCCTGATCGTCGCGCTGGCCGCGTCGGCCGGAATCCCGGCCGCGGCCGTCCCGGCCAAGGCCAAAATCCCCAAGGAAAAGGCCTTCGTCCTCGACTGGCTGTCCCGGCCGGACGTCGTCGAGAAATACGGGACGATTTCGGACACGATCTGGGATTACGCCGAGCTCGGCCTGCAGGAGTTCAATTCCTCGAGGCTCCTGGCCGACACCCTGGAGCAGGCCGGGTTCACGGTGGAGCGCGGATTGGCCGGAATGCCGACCTGCTTCGTGGCTTCCTACGGGTCCGGAGAGCCCGTCATCGGACTCCTGGGCGAGTTCGACGCCCTGCCCATGTTGTCGCAAAAAGCCCGGGTCCCGACCAAGGACCCGGTCGTCGAGGGGGCCCCGGGCCACGGCTGCGGTCACAACATGATGTGCACGGCCGCGGCGGCCGCGGCCATCGCCGTCAAGGAGGCCATGGACGAGTTCGGGTTCAAGGGGACGATCAAGGTCTTCGGATCTCCGGCCGAGGAGATCGTGGCTAGCCGGCCGTACATGATCAGGGCCGGGCTTTTCGAAGGCGTGGACGCAGTCATCGACAACCACGCGTCGAGCGGTTTCGGCACGGGCTATGGCGTGGGGGGCAACGCCCTGTTCTCGACGATCTTCACGTTCAAGGGCCGGACGGCCCACGCCGCCGGAGCCCCCTGGGCAGGGCGGAGCGCCCTGGACGCGGTCGAGATCATGGACGTGGCCGCCAACTTCCTCCGGGAGCACCTGCCCCTCTCCGAGCGTCTGCACTACGTGATCCTCGAGGGCGGCGAGGCCCCAAACGTCGTCCCGGACAAAGCCAGCGTCTGGTACTACGTGCGCAACACCGACGAACGCCTGGCCGACATGTACGAGCGGGTCATCAACTGCGCCAAGGCCGGAGCCCTGGCCACGGGAACCGAACTCCTGCCGCCCCGCGTCATCAGCGCCGTCCATCAGCGGCACGCCAACAAGGCCGCGGCCGAGCTCTTCCAGAAGAACATCGAGCTGGTGGGAATGCCGCAGTGGAGCGAGGAAGAGCAGGCCTTCGCCAGGACCCTCCAGAAAAACCTCGGCGCCGAGGAAAAAGGCATGCCGGACGAGGTGGACAAGCTCGAAGCGCCCCGCGGCGCCTTCGTAGGCGGAGGCTCGTCGGACGTCGGGGACGTAACCCTCATCGCCCCGACCGCGACCATCACCTTCCCGGGCGAGGTGCCCGGGGCGATCGGCCACCACTGGTCGGTCGTGGCCTGCAACCGCGGGTCGACGGCTTGGAAGGGACTGAATGCGGGAGCCAAGGCGATCGCGGCCTCGGCCCTCGACCTGCTGACGAAGCCCGGGGAACTGGCCAAGCTGAGGAAGGAATTCGAGGAGTACTCGAAGACCCACCCCTACAAGCCGTTCCTGCCGGCCGACGCCCAGCCGCCCAACGACCTCAACAAGGCCCTGATGGACAAGTGGCGCCCGTTGCTCGAGAAAGCGACTCGAGACGCCCGCTAGCTCCGCTCGTCGCTACACCGGCGTCTCGAGTCATCGCGAGGAGGCCTGGTTCGCAGGCCGACGCGGCAACTGACACCCTTCGTGTCATTGCGAGCCTCTTGGCGTGGCAGCCGACACGGATTTCTCTTATCCCGTGTCATTGCGAGGAGGCCTGGTTCGCAGGCCGACGCGGCAATCTCATCTTCCAGCTTCCGCAATGGGAGAAGATGAGGCCCCCCCCCGCGTCTGGAAAGCGCGGCTCAAACGGCGAAACCGAACCTGGCCGCGGACCCGCGGCCGCAAACGAGATGCGGCCGAACCGGCGCTCCGATTCGTGACAAAAGTTACTTATATTCCGGCGTGAGCCCCATGTTGTAGAACATGAAGGCCCAAACGTCCGTGTACAGGCTGATGGCCTTAGTCACGTTGCTCGAGCCGTGTCCGGAGAGCGTTTCGATCCGGATCAGCACCGGGTTGTCGCAGGCCTGCTTGTGCTGGAGCTCGGCCGCGAACTTGAAGGAATGGGCCGGGACCACGCGATCGTCATGGTCCGCGGTCGTGATCAGCGTGGCCGGGTAGCAGACGCCCTCCTTGACGTTATGGAGAGGGGAATAGCCGTAGAGGTACTTGAAATACTGTTCTTCGTCGCTCGACCCGTATTCCACGACCCAGCCCCAGCCCACGGTCCACTTGTGGTACCGGAGCATGTCGAGCACGCCGACCTGGGGGATGCAGACCCGGAACAGCTCGGGGTGCTGGGTCATGACGGCGCCCACGAGCAGCCCTCCGTTCGAACCGCCCTCGATCGCCAGGTAGTCCCTCGATGTGTATTTCTCCCGGATCAGGTACTCGGCCGCGGCCGTGAAGTCGTCGAACACGTTTTGCTTGTTGAGCAGCATTCCCGCCTTGTGCCAGGTCTCGCCGTACTCCCCTCCTCCGCGCAGGTTGGGCTGGGCGAGGACCCCGCCGTTCTCGAGAAGGATGATGTTGGCGGGGTTGAAGGACGGCGTCAGGCTGATGTTGAAGCCGCCGTAGCCCGTGAGAAGGGTCGGGTTCTTGCCGTTGAGCGGCAGGTCCTTGCGACAGACGATGAACATCGGGACCCGGGTTCCGTCGGCGCTCGTGAAGAAGACCTGGGAAGTGGAATAGGCCGAGGGGTCGAAATTCACCTCGCTTTTCCGGAAGACCTCCGATTTCCCCGTGGCCGGGTCGTACTTATAGATCGAAGGCGGGTACGTGAACGAGGTGAAAGTGTAGAACAGGACCTTCTCGTCCTTCTTCCCGGCGAACCCCGAGGCCGAGCCGATGGCCGGGAGCTCGACCTCCCGGGCCGGCACGCCGCTCGGGCTGTACTGGTAGATCCGCGAGCTCGCATCCTGCAGAAACTCGCAGAAAAGCCAGCCGGCCGCATAGGTTACCCCGCTCATGGGAACGTCCTTCATCGGGACGACGTCGGTCCACAGGGACTTGTCGGGGTTGGCTGGGTCGATGAGGACGACCCGGTAATTCGGGGCGTCGACGTTGGTATAGACCAGAACCTTGCCGTCCACGATGTCGATGGCCGTGTTGTCGTACTCGAAGCCGTTGACGAGAAGCTCGAGCTTGGCCTCTTTTTTGGCCAGATTCTGGGCCATCAGCGCGTTTCCGCTCGTACCCGGCGAGATGGAGACGAAGAGCATCGTTTCGTCCTCGGAGACGCTGGCGTTGTAGTAGAGAAGCGGACGCTTCGGGTCCTCGAGGATCAGGAGGTCCTCGTCCTGCGGCTGGCCGAGCTTGTGGTAGAAGACCTTCTGGTTCTCGTTCTTGGCCTTCAGCTCCTCGCCGGGGGCCGGCCGGCTGAAGCCGCTGTAGTAGAAGCCGTCCTTGAGCCAGGCGGCGCCGGAGAACTTCACCCATTGGACCCTGTCGGGCAGCTCCTTGCCGGACGGGATCTCCATGACCCGGATCTCCGACCAGTCCGAACCGGCCTCGCCGCGCGAAATCGCGGCATAGCGGTTGTCATTGGAAACGCTCAGGATGCCGGCCCGGACCGTGCCGTCCGGCGACAGCAGGTTGGGGTCGAGGAAGACCTCGGGCGTGCCGTCCAGCCCCTTCTGGATGTAGCAGACCGACTGGTTCTGCAACCCGGTGTTCTTGTAGAAAAAGTAATAGTCTCCGGCCCGGAACGGGGCGGAGTAGCGGGGGTAGTTATAAATGCCGTCGAGCCGGCCCCGGATCTTGTCCCGGAAGGGGATCTTGTCGAGGTACCCGGATGTGACGGCGTTTTCCTCCTCGACCCACTGTATGACGTCCTCGGCGTTGTCGTCCTCGAGCCAGCGGTAAGGGTCCTCGACCTTGGTCCCCCAATACTCGTCGACCTGTTCGACCCGCTTGGTGGCCGGATACTGGATTTTGGGCCCCTTGGCCGCCTGTTTCTGGCAGGCCGGGACAACCGCAAGACCGACGACCAAGAGAACGAGAAGCGCGATGGACAATTCTTTCCTCATGTCTGACTCCTTTGCTGATCCTTGGTCATATTTTGACATAAGCCCGGGCCGGGGTCAAACAGAAGCGACCGGTCGCCGGAGTCCCGCCGTGCCGGCCCCGTCCCCGAGCCGGCCCGGGCGTCCGGAGCGAAAGAGGCAGTCGCGCATTCCGAGGGCGACCGGCCGGCCCAACGGACTGCTGTATAATGAGGTCATGTTCTTCTTCATCGGTGGGGTCCAGCCGAGGACCAAAGTTCTCGGCGAAGAGTCCCGTGTCTGCCCCGTTTGCGGCCGGGCGGCCGTCCGGCGGCAGAGAACCGATCATTACCTGAGCCTGTTTTTCATCCCGCTGTTCCCGGTCAGGAAGGGCGTGCCCTACTACGCCTGCGGCCACTGCGGCGCCGTCTTCGACGAATCCGGCGGGCCGCCCGTCGGGGAAGGACGGCCCCCCGCCCGCGGCCGGCGCGTCTGCCGCTTCTGCGGGCGCGGGCTCGAGGGGGATTTTGCGTACTGCCCCTATTGCGGAAGGCCGGCGGAATAGGCCCGGCCCCGGCGATCGGAACGGTCCGCAATTTCAAAGAGATTTTGCTGTTGACAGCCGCCGGGGAAATCAAATATTTTAGGGGCTCGCCATGACGGCATCGGTTTTCCTGTCCAGCCTGATCCCGACCCGGGAGGTCCAATCATGAGATCGAAGTTCCGTTTTATGGGCATTCTCGCGACCGGCCTTCTCGCCCTCGCGCTTTCCGGCCGGCCCGCCCAAAACAAGCCCCGCGCCAAGGCCCGCGTCAAGGTTGAAAACACCGACCCGGCCCAGCGCCTGAAATGGTTCGCCGACCACACGGCGATGAAGGAGCGCTCTCCCTTCAAGGACATCAAGTGGCGCTTCATCGGACCCGGCGACCTCGGCGGACGGTGCACGGATGTCGCCGTTCCCCTCAAGGGGAACCGGAGGAACGTCTTTTATGTGGGGGCCGCGACCGGAGGAGTCTGGAAGACCACGAACGCCGGCACGACTTTCGAACCGCTCTTCGAGAACATGCCGACCCAGTCCATCGGCGACATCGCCGTCTCCGAATCCGACCCCGACGTCGTCTGGGTCGGAACGGGTGAGGCCAACATCTTCCGGGCCTCGGAGCCCGGAATCGGCGTCTTCAAGTCGACCGACGGCGGGAAGACCTGGAGTCATATGGGCCTCGAGGCCACATATACGGTCGGCCGGATCGTCATCCATCCCTCGAACCCGGACATCGTCTACGTGGCCGCCACGGGACACGAATGGACGAACAACCCCGAGCGAGGCGTGTTCAAGACCTCCGACGGCGGCCGGACCTGGCAGAAGGTCCTCTACGTCAACGAAAGGGTCGGCGCCAACGACCTGGTCATGGACCCCCTGGACCCCGATACGCTGTACGCGGCGACCTGGAACCGCATCCGCCGCCGGTGGAGCGACCCTGTGCCGGGCGGCGAGGACGGCTTGTTCAAGACTGCCGACGGCGGCCGGACCTGGAAGCCCATCGACGCCGGCCTCCCGGACACGCGGTTCACCGGCCGGATGGGGCTCGACATCTGCCGGAGCAAGCCCAACGTCCTCTACGCGATGGTCGACAATCACACGCCCGGCCGGGAGCCCGCGGCCGGCGCTCTCGACTCCTACGGCCGCCCGCGCCGGAGAGGGATCGTCGGCACGGAGGTCTACCGGTCGGACGACAAGGGCGAAACCTGGCGCAAGGCGAGCCCGACCAACCAGTACTTCGAGGGCTTCGCGGGCACCTACGGCTGGGTCTTCGGCCAGATCCGGGTCGATCCCAACGACCCGGACACGGTCTACATCATGGGCCTGGGCCTGGCCAAGTCCACCGACGGCGGGAAGACCTTCGCCAACCTGCGCGGGGCCACCCTTCACGGCGACCATCACGGCCTGTGGATCGACCCCGGCGATTCGGACTATCTCATCAACGTCAACGACGGCGGGGCCAACGCCTCCTACGACGGCGGAAAGAACTGGCGCGACTTTCACGACGGCATCCCGGCCGTGCAGTTCTACAACGTGGCCCTGGACACGCAATCGCCTTTCTATGCCTACGGGTCGGTCCAGGATCAGGGGACCTACCGGGCCCGCATTCCTCTCAGGAAGCCCGGACAGGAGGGCCAGGGCCGCCGGGCCAGGTTCGACATGTTTCGAATGCCCGAGTGGGAAACCGCTCCCGGCGGCGAGGGGACTCTCATCGCGGTCGACCCGTCCAACCCGAACGTCGAGTACGCATCCTCCTTCTACGGCCGGCTGATGAGATCGGTGTACGAGAACGGCGAGTGGCAGAGCCGGCCGGTCTTCCCCAAGGCCCCCGAGGGGGAGCCGGAATACCGGGGCCAGTGGCTGGCCGCGACCATGCTTTCGCCGCACAACCCGTTTGTCCTCTATCACGGCTTCCAGTACCTCTTCCGGTCCATGAACCAGGGGGAGGCCTGGGAACGCATCAGCCCCGACCTGACCTACGACAATCCGGACCAGCAGGGCAAATGGCCTTACGCCATACCTTACGCCACGATCACGGCCGTGGACGAGTCGCCTTTCGCGTTTGGGACGGTCTACGCCGGGACCGACGACGGGCGGGTCTGGGTGACCAGGGACGGCGGCGGCGGGTGGGCCGAAATCACCGCCGGCCTCCCCTTTAACAAGCACACCTGGAAGGTCGTCGCCTCCAGGCACGATCCGGCCGCGGTGTACGTCACTCTCGTCGGCCGGCACGACGACGATTTCAACCCCTACATCTTCAAGTCGCCGGACTACGGCAAGACATGGACGAGCATCGCCGGCAACATCCCGGGAGGACCCGTCAATGTCGTCCGCGAAGACCCGAAAAAAAGGGATGTCCTTTACGCCGGGACGGACACGGGCATTTACGCCTCCACCGATTCCGGCCGGAGCTGGAACGTTCTCGGCGGGGGTCTGCCGACGACGTATGTCTGGGATATCGCCGTCCACCCGCGGGACAACTGCATCGTCATCGCCACCAACGGCCGCGGGATGTGGGTCATCGACGACCTCTCGCCGGTCCAGGAGGCGGCCAAGTAGCCGCTCGGCCTCAGCCGGCGAGAATGCGGTCCGCGGCCAGGCTGCCCGTGTACAGGGCCGTCGGGACGCCGCCCCAGAACAGTCCCGTCGCCGCGTAGATGCCCGCAGCCAGCAGGCCGGGCACGGGCGTCCGGACCATGAGCCCGCCCGGCAGGCGGGCCGCGTCGGCCGCTGACCAGGACCAGCCGGCGACCGAGCCTTCGGTCCGACCGCCCCAGTCTCTGAACGTGAGGGGGGTCGCGACATCCATCAGCTCGACCGCGTCCGAGAGCCCGGGCAGCACGGCCTCGACGGTCCGGACGAGGCTCCCGGCCAGACGGGCTTTGTATTCCCTGTAGCCCGGCTTTCTCGTCCTGTCCCCGGCCCTCCAGCCGGCAAAGTGGGCATACGGGAAACCCACCCGCAGGACGAGCGACTCCCTGCCCGCGGGAACCAATTCCGGCGCCTGCCCCGACCAGTGGCAGACCTCGATCTCCCGGTCGGCGAAGGCCTCGGGGTCCGCCGGCCCGTCGCCGCGGACCTCCCGGCGGTAGAAGAGGTGCTCGGTCCGGAGGGCCGACAGATCGACCCGTTCCGGACGGAGGCCCAGGCAGACGCTGAGCTCGGAACCGGTATAGGCGGCCTCGCTGACCCGGGCCGCGAGCCCCTCCTGAAGGGCCGAGGGTTCGAGGAGCTCCAGGAAAGTGGCCTTGGCGTCCGCATTCGAGATGACCCAGCGCGACTCCAGGGTCCGCCCCGACGCGGTCACGACACCGGCGGCCCGGCCGCGACTGATGGAGATCCTGCCGACGGCTTCCCCCAGCCGGACCTCCCCGCCCGCGGAGGCGATCCGCCCCATCAGGCGGTCGACGATCCCGTGCAGGCCGCCGAGGGGAAACCAGATGCCCTCCTCGGACATCACGTTCCACATGGCCGCCAGGGTCAGCATCGACATTTCGGGCGGCCCGGTGCCGAGGGAGCCGAGAAAATTCCTGAGCATCCGGTCGCCGAGCAGCCCGTCCAGGACCGCGCTCGCGGGCGTATCCGAAAGCCGGCGGACCGCGGCGATCCGGCCCTCGAGGCCCGCGATCCGACGCCTGCGGCCCGCGGCTTCCGAAGGCGAGGGAGCGAAGTCGGGATGCCAGCGGTCCATGTCCGCGGACACGGCGACGGCTTCCCCGAGGCGGTCGAAAAACTCGCCCAGCCCCGCGGCCTCGCCCGGGAAATTCCGGGCCAGGTCGGCCCGGATGTCGGCCAGGGATTTGGACATCAGGATGTCGAGACCGGGAGCCCGCAACTCGAACCCGCTGCGCCGGAAGGCCAGGCGGCCGTCGGCGCCGGCCAGGTCGAGAAACTCATGGACGCGGCGGGGAAAACTGAAAGCCAGGGGACCCATGGGAAAGGCGTAACCGCCGCGCCGGAA
>Ga0210077_1000005_pt1 | contig 226859 bp, 183 predicted proteins | sample RushMan_CattailN_5_FD_185556 | JGI IMG/M metagenome (GOLD analysis project Ga0210077, IMG submission 185556) | Wetland microbial communities from San Francisco Bay, California, USA, that impact long-term carbon sequestration -... | ecosystem: Environmental > Aquatic > Marine > Wetlands ...
CCAGGATTTCCCCGCCGATTCCCCGGCCCCGATATTCGGGATGAACGATCATGTCGACGATCAGGGCGTGATGGACGCCGTCGGAAATGGCCCTGCCGTAACCGACGAGGCGCGTCCCCTCGTAGGCCGAAACGGAGAACCAGCTCGCCGAGATGGCGGTTTCGACGTCTTCGGGCCCGAAGCCGTAGTCGTCGTTCCAGCCCGTGGTCAGGAAAAGAGGAAAGTAATCCGAAATGCTCGGCTTCGTGTCTTCGTACCGGATTTTCATCGGACCTTCTCCTCGTTTGCCCGTTCGAATAAACGGGGATGCTTGAGATGCGCGCCCTTTGAGAAGTTCAGGTTAGCAGGGAGACTGGAAGAAAGCAACCTAGCGTCAGCCGTGCCGTCGACGGCCTCCGGAGGCCTGCGGAACCCGCACGAGAGGCTCAAAAGGCCCCGCCCAACGATCTTAACTTGTTTGACCTCAGTAACTTATCAAAGGGACGCCCCCAATTTCTCGAAAATCGTTTATAATATCCCTCACATGTTCGTCCCGAAAGAAGCCGCTTTCGACGGCCGGGAGGCGAGGAGGCATGCATGAGCACGATTCTGCGCGTTGACGGGCTGAAGAAATCCTACGGCAACCTCGAGGCCCTGAAAGGCATCAGCTTCGAGGTCGGAGAAGGAGAGATTTTCGCCCTCATCGGCCCGAACGGGGCCGGCAAGACCACCACCCTGCGGATCATCGCGACGCTGCTGTCGCCTTCCGGCGGGCAGGCCGAGGTCCTGGGCTTCGACCTCAAGAAGCACCCCGACAAGATCCGCGAAAAAATCAGCTACCTTCCCGAGGAGGCCGGCGCCTACCGGAACCTCAGGGGCACGGACTACCTGAAGTTCATGGCCAACTTCTACGCGGACACGCCGGGCGAGGCCGAAGCCTTCATCAAAAGGGCCCTGGCCATCGCCGACCTCGGCCCCAGGCTCAACGAAAAAGTCGGGACCTACAGCAAGGGCATGGTCCGCAAGCTCCTCCTGGCCCGGGCCCTGATGACCAAGCCGGCCCTGGCCATCCTGGACGAGCCCACCTCGGGCCTGGACGTCATCAACTCGCTCGAGGTCCGGGAGATCATCAAGAGGTTCGCCAAGGAGGGGATCTCGGTCCTCCTCTCCTCGCACAACATGCTGGAGATCGAATTCCTGTCCGACCGGGTGGCCCTGATCGACCGGGGCCTCATCCTGGATTCCGGGACATCGGGAGGGCTGAAGGACAAATACGAGGCCCCCAACCTGGAGGTCGTGTTTAGGAGCGCCGTCAGATGAAAAAATTCAAAAACCTGCTCGTCAAGGAAGTCCGCGAGCTGGTCACCAAGCAGCTCATCGTGTCCCTGGTCATGACCATGCTGCTCTTCTATTTCATCGGCAACCTCGCCAAAACGGAGATGAAGAGGGCCCAGGCCGTGCAGAAGATCTCGGTCATGGACCTCGACCGGACCCCGGTCTCGGAGGGTTTGACGGGCAGCCTGAAGAGCGCCAACTTCGAGATCGACTGGGTCAAGGGCGACGACACGGAGGCCGCCGTCCAGGAGGCCCGCAAAGGCGACTCCAACCTCCTGCTCGTCATTCCGAAGGGTTTCGGGGAATCCGTCGGCCGTCTCGAGCCGGCCCAGGTTTCGACCTACACCTTCCTCAGGAGTTTCTCGGTCAGCGGGATCAGGAAGTCGGAGATCCTCAAGGCCGTAGTCTCGGCGACCAACAAGTACCTGTCCGACGACATCCTCAGGAAAGAGCTCCCCGCCGTGCCGCCGGAGACCCTCAAAACGCCCATCAGGAGCCGGGACTTCGTGATCGTCAAGGACCGGATGGCCGAGGGTTCGGCCGCGGCCATCTCGGGGTTCGTCTATTCCCAGTCGGTGTTCCTGCCGATCATCCTGTTCATGATCATCCTCTATTCGTCGCAGATGGTCATTTCGGCCATTGCCATGGAAAAGCAGAATAAGACCTTGGAAACCCTGCTCACGGTCCCGATCCCGCGCTCGTCCATCGTCACGGCCAAGATGACGGCGGCCGGGCTGGTGGGCCTCCTCTCGGCCGCGATCTACATGGTCGGGATGAGATCGTTCATGGGCGGCATGATGGGCGACATGGGCTCGGGCGCGGGCATGGGGCCGGTCATCGAGCAGCTCGGGCTGACCATGAACGGCACGGGATATCTGCTCCTCGGCGTGTCGCTGTTTTTCGCCATCCTCGTCGCCCTGGCCATGGCCACGATCCTGGGCGTCCTGGCCGAGGACTTCCGGGCCGCCCAGAGCCTGATCCTGCCGATCGTCCTGCTGGCCATGATCCCGTACATGCTGTCGTTTTTCTCCGACGTCAACACCCTGCCGCTCCCGATCAAGCTGTTCGTCCTGGCGATTCCCTTCTCCCACCCGTTCCTGGCCACGCCGAACATCCTGCTGGGGAATATCGGGGCCGTCATCTACGGGATCCTCTATATGATGGCCGTCTTCGCCGTCCTGATCATCATCGCGGCCCGGATCTTCTCGACCGACAGGGTGCTGACCATGAAGCTCCGCTGGAGAAAGAAGCCGGTCGTCCTGTAATCTCCGTCGGGGGGCGCGGTCCGGGTCGCCGCGAAACGCCGGGAGGCCTAATCCGGCGCGGTGGCATTTCCCGACGCGCGACGTCGCCGGGATCCCCCGAAGCGATCCGCTCGTCCCTTGGGATGCCCTAGGGGCTTTCGGCCCCGGATAATCCTGCCGCGGCTCGATTCGCCGCCCCAGTCCAATTTTTTGGATTCGCTTCGGGAATTTGAATTGCGCGCATGAGAAACGGCGTATACCCTTTTTGAGATACTCCTATTCATTTGATACTAATATAATTACACATTCATCGGCGGTACTTCCTGTTGGCACCGCTTTTGCATAAGTACTGAATCGACAAAGCTGTCAGGTCAGCAGCAAGGTCACCGGAATGAGAAGGGGGTGGTGTTCAGATTCAGGAGTTTCAGCGTATCATCTGATCGGTGGGTGAACCGTTGTTCGCCCGGGGAAAGACGGGGAATGATTGGAAACCTCACAAGGAGTTCGAATTGAAAAAAGCTTTTGCATTGACAATGATGCTGCTCTTCGTCGCGGCCCTGGCCGGCGCCCAGGAATTCGGCAGCATCCGGGGGAAGGTCGTCGACAAGGACGGCAACCCGCTGCCGGGGGTGAACGTCACGCTGACCGGCTCGAAAACGGCGCCGCGCAGCGTGGTCACGTCGCCCGAGGGCAATTTCCGCTTCCTGAACCTGCCCGTGGCCAGCGATTACACGCTCACGACGGAGTTGCCGGGTTTCAAGACGGTCATCCGCGAGGCCCTCGTGGTCTCGTACGGACGGAACGTCGAGCTCGACATCACGATGGAGCAGGCGGCCATCGAGGAGCAGATTACGGTCGTCGGTGAGACGCCGGTCATCGACACCAGGCGGACGCAGGTCGGCGTGAACATCACCCAGGAACAGATCATGCAGCTGCCCAACGCCCGGAACCCTTGGGTTCTGATGCAGCTCGCGCCCGGCATGCTGATCGACCGCGAGGACGTCGGCGGCAACGAAGGCGGCCAGCAGTCTTCCTATTACGGACACGGCTCCGCCTCGACCGACAGCACCTGGAACGTGGACGGCGGCAACATCACCGACAACGCGGCCCTGGGCGCGGCGCCGGCCTACCTGAACGTGGCCGGCTACGAGGAGATCCAGGTCAACTACGGCAACAACGACGTCCGGTCCCAGACCGGCGGCGTCCAGCTGAACTTCATCACCCGCCGCGGCGGCAACGATTTCAACGGCACTTTCTACCTGACCGCCGCCAAGAACCAGTGGCAGGCCACGAACATCTCGCCGGAACTCTTGAGCTTCGGCTACAAGGGCGCCGGGATCAACAGGATCTACCTCTACGGCGTCAACTTCGGAGGCCCGGCCATCAAGGACAAGCTGTGGTTCTTCGGGTCCTACGGGATCCAGGACATCAGCGCCCGGACCCTGGCCGGAACCAACGACACCACCTTCCTCGAATCCGGCTACTTCCGCCTCGACGCCCAGCTCACCAAGAACACCAGGGCCAACGCCTTCTACGAATACGACAGCAAGATCAAGACCGGCCGGACGAACTGGGGATCGACGCTCCAAGCTCCCGAAACGCTCTGGAACCAGACCGGCCCCACCCCCGTTTACAAGGGAGAGATCGAGCAGATGTTCGGGAACGTCTTCCTCGACGCCAAGGTCATCTACACGCACAACACCTTCCACCTGATTCCGGTGCTGGGGACCCATACGACCGACGGGTCGGGCCCCTATGAGGTCCGCGATTATTACCCGACCTTCTACGTGACGGGAAACATCGACGACTACGGCACGACCCGGCCCCAGACCAACGCCGGGATCTACGGCAACGTTTTCGTCGAGAACGTGATCGGGGCCGACCACGAGTTCAAGTTCGGGGCCGAGTACACCCACTCCCGGGTGACGACGTTCGATATCTATGAAGCGAACCTCCAGATCGTCAACATGGAACCCGGCTGGACCGAGGCCTGGATCATCCGCAATTACCTGATCAACCTGACCTTCGACAGGTACTCGGCTTTTCTGCAGGACACCCTGACCTGGGGCAAGTTGTCCGTCAACCTCGGCGTGCGTTACGACAACGAGACCTCGAAGGTCGGCAACGAATCGACGCCGGCGGCCTTGTATCAGTCCGATTTCCTGACCGCCCTGAGCATCACGGGAATCGACCCCGGGATCAGGGCCGGCATCTGGTCGCCGCGCGTGAGCCTGATCTACGACCTCACCGGGGACGGAAAGAACGTGTTCAAGGTCAACGCCGCGCGCTACGGGACGCAATCGGGCTATGATTTCGCGTCCTTCCTCAACCCGGCGCCATGGGCGGAGATAGACCTTCGCTGGGTCGATATCGACGAGGACGGCCGCGTGAGCCAGAACGAGCTCTTCGGGACCGATTGGGCGACCGGAGAGCCGACCGTCGACCCGTCCGACCCCGACGGCTGGTCCTACTTCACCGGATTCGACCCGGCCAACCCGTCGGTGGCCGAAACCACGAACATGATCGACCCGTCGTACAAAACGCCGCTCCTGGATGAGATCTCCGTGTCCTTCGAACGCGAGATCATCACCGACTTCGCGGCCCGGGTCGAGGGCTTCTACAAGAACCGCCACCGCTATTCCTGGGACCGGGGGATCCTGAGCGACGGCGCTCTCGAAACTCATGACAACTACTACCTCATCGGCACGGACACGTTCACAGGAGCCACCTACTACGGCCGCGTCGAGGCGCCCTACGGCCAGTACCGGACAAACTGGGTCGACGGGACCCTGAACTCCGACGGCAGCCTGAGCGGGAACACGACCAGGCTCAAGGCCCACGAAACCTATTGGGCCGGGGAGCTGGTCGTCACCAAGCGGCTCACCCACCACTGGATGCTCGAAGGCTCGTTCACCCTGTCCAGCTGGAAGTACTACCACGGCAACGCCATGGACGTCTGGCCCTACAACCTCAACAACTACGAATTCTTCGAAGGAGGCGTGGAGGCTCCCCAGAGCGGCGGTTCGGGCATCACGGACGTTTTCGTCAATTCCCACTGGATCGGCCGGCTGAGCGGCCTCTACCAATTCCCTTACGGCATCAGCCTCGGCTTCGCCTTCAACGCCAGGCAGGGTTACGTCGTCCGGCCCTATGTCAGGGTCAACGAGGGCCCGTCGCTCGGATTCCAGAACCTGTATTCCAACGAGCCCGGTGTTGTCGGCAAGTTCGGAGACACCCGGCTGCCCAATTTCTTCGAGCTCAACCTCAGGCTGGAAAAGGTCTTCAACGTTACCGAAAAGCTCCACGTCACGGCTGCCGTCGACGCCTTCAACGTCCTGAACTCGGCCACGGCACTTTCGCAACAAGCCAGGCTGGATTCCTCGGAGTACCTCCGCACCCTGCGCATCCTGAACCCCAGAGTCTTCCGGGCCGACATCCGTATCGATTTCTAGCGCTCGAGCTCACTTAGTTGACGTTCGGAGCCCCTTCCGGCCTCGGGCCGGAAGGGGCTCTTTCATCTTCCTCGCCGGAAGCGGGAATGCTACAATGGGAGAGGAGGACCGGATGAAAAAGACTGCCATCGCAATCCTCGTTCTGCTCCTCGCCGCAGGCCTGGCCTTCTCCCAGAGCTGGCGGGGCAAGGGCCGGCTCAAGGGCACCGTCACCGACGAGCAGGGAACCCCGCTCGAAGGCGTCACGGTCAAGATGTATTCGCTGCGCGGGGAATCGGGCTTCGAGATCTCGACGAACAGCCGGGGCGAATGGACCGCCAGCTACATCCGCGGCGGAGGCTGGAACATCGACTTCGAAAAGCCGGGATACGAGCCCCGTCGAATCAGCACCAGCATCCAGGAGAAGACCAATAACCCGGCCATCGACATCAGCCTGAAGAAAGCCGAAGGCCTGATGGTCACGGATGAGATCAAGGCCGAGCTCAATTCGGGCAACACCCTTTTCGAGGAAGGCAAGTACGACCTGGCTCTCGAAGCCTTCGAAGACCTCGTCGCCAGGAATCCCGGCCTGTACGTCCTCTACAAGAACATCGGCAACTGTTATTTCGCCCTCGAGCAGTATGACAAGGCGGAGGAGGCCTACCGGAAAGTCCTGGAAAAGGAGCCGGGCAACCCCGACATCCTGGTCCTCATCGGGAATTGCTACGCCAACCGGAACGAGCCCGAAAAGGCCATGGAGTGGTACGACAAGGTCGAATTCGAGAAGATCTCGGACCCGACCGTTCTCTACAACATCGGCACGATGTTCACCAGGCAGTCCAAGTTCGACGAGGCCCTGAAATACTACAAGCGGGCCGTGACGCTCAAGCCCGACTTCACCGACGCCCTGTACGAGCTCGGGCTGACCTATCTGGCCCTGGGCCGCAACGCCGAGGCCGCCGGGCCGTTCGAGGACTACCTGAAGGCCGACCCCGATTCCGGCCGGGCCGACCAGGTCAGGAAGTTCCTCGAGTTCCTGAAGAAAAAGGGGCCATGAAACCGGGGACGATCGCGGCGGGTTTGGCCGCGGGCCTTCTATTTTTCGGGATCGCGACCCCGCCTCCGGCCCGGGCTGCGGACAAGCCGAACATCCTGCTCGTCACGATCGACACCCTGCGTACCGACCGGCTCGGTTGCTACTCCCCGGCTTCTCACCTGACTCCGCGGATCGACGGGCTGGCCGGGCGCGGGGCGCTGTTCGGAATGGCCTTCGCCCACACCCCGACGACGCTGCCCTCCCATACCAACATCCTCCTGGGGGTGACGCCGAACGCCCACGGAGTCCATGACAACGGCAAGTTCATCGTCCGCGGCGGATTCACCACTTTGGCCGAATGGCTCAAGACTCAGGGATACGCGACGGCGGCCTTCGTCGGCGCCTTTCCCCTGGACTCCCGCTTCGGACTGACGCGCGGGTTCGATGTCTACGACGACGCCTACGGCAGCCAGGAGCGCGGCGACCCGACCCTCGTCGAGCGCAAGGCCGACACGGTCGTCGACAAGGCCCTGGAGTGGCTGTCGGGCCGCCCGGGACCGTGGTTCGCCTGGGTTCACTTTTTCGACCCTCACCAACCCTATGCCCCTCCGGAGCCGTTCCGGTCGCGCTATCCGCTGAACCCGTATGACGGCGAAGTGGCCTCGGTCGACGCAGCCCTCGGCCGCCTTCTGGACGCACTGGGGATCACCGGCGGGAATCAGAACGCGGCCGTCATCCTCACGGCCGACCACGGGGAAGCGCTGGGCGAGCACGGCGAGGAGACCCACGGCTATTTCGCCTATAACGCGACACTCCACGTCCCCCTCATCATGGCCCTGCCCGGATTCAAGCCGGCCCTCGTGGATGACGACGTCTGCCACACCGACATCTTCCCGACGATCTGCGACTTCCTCGGAAGGAAGGCCCCGGCCACCCTCCAGGGCCGCTCCCTGCTCCCTCTTCTCAGGGGCCGGACCCTGCCCGCCCGGCCAATCTACTTCGAATCCATGGGCCCCTACTACACGCGGGGCTGGGCCCCGCTCCGGGGCTTCGTCATGGGGAGGGAGAAGTACTTCGACTCACCGATCCCGGAATTCTACGACCTGCGGGCCGATTTCGGCGAGCTCAAGAATCTCGCCGACAAGGCCGACCTCCAGAAATGCCGGAAAACCCTGGCCGACCTCGTCGGCTCCCAGACTTCACCTCTGGCCGAAGCCGCCGGCCGGGCCGTGGACCGGGAGACCGCCGAAAAGCTGCGCAGCCTCGGCTACGCGTCGGGTCCGGCTCGTCGAAGGGATAAGTCCTTCACGGCGGCCGACGACCTCAAGACCCTGCTCCCCTTCCATGCCAAGTGGCAGAAGGCCACGGCCGCCTTCTATGCCGGACGACAGGACGAGGGGATCTCGCTCCTCGAGGAAATCGTGTCCGAAAGGAAGGATTTCGACCTGGCCGTCACCTCCCTGGCCGATTTCTACAAGGCCCGCAACCGGCTGTCCGACGCCGAAGCCCTGCTCCGCAGGGCCGCGTCCGACAACCCCGGCAGCACCGAAATCCTGTCCTCCTGGGCCATCGCCCTTCTCGACCAGCGCCGGTTCGACGAGGCCGTCGACGTTCTCATGGGATGCCTGGCGATCGTCGACTTCGACCCCGAAATATGGAACTACCTGGGCGTCGCCTACTACAACAAACACATGTACGACGAAGCCCAGGCCGCCTACGCCAAGGCCCTGGGGCTGGACGCCGACGACGCCATCGTCCTGAACAACCTCGGCTCCCTCAGTCTGTCCCGGTATCTCGAGACCCGCAGCCCCGCCCTGCTGACCGAAGCCGTGGAACAGTTCCGGGAGGCGACCACTCTCGACCCCCGCAGGGCCTCGGCCTGGAACGGCCTCGGGGCCTCCCTCCGCCAGTCCGGGGACGTCGACGGGGCCGTCGCCGCCTGGACGAAGGCGGTCGAAATCAAGCCCGATTTCGATTTCCCCCTCTACAACCTGGGCCTGATCCTCCTGACCAGGGGGGACAAGGCAGGCGCACTGTCTTACTTCACTCGTTACAAGACGCTGTGCTACGCGACCCTGCCGGCCAAGGACAAGGCCGAGCTGGACGAGCTCATCCGAAGATGCAGGTAGGAAGGAAGAACGCCATGCGAAAATCGCCGATATCACTCCTCCTCGTCCTGCTCCTCGCCGCGGCGGCCGTCCCGGGCCGGGCCCAGACGAAAGTCAGGGAAAAGGACCTCAACCCGCGGTTCCAGGACTGGTTGAAGCTCACCGCCTACATCATCCAGCCGGCCGAACGGGAGGTGTTCCTGAGCCTGACCGACGACCGCGAGCGCGACATTTTCATCGATGCCTTCTGGAAACAGCGCGACCCAACGCCGGCCACGCCCAAGAACGAGTATCAGGAGGAGGTCCTCGACCGGTTCAAGTTCGCCAACACCAACTATCATCGGGGAACGCCGCGCGAGGGCTGGATGACCGACATGGGCAGGATCCACATGATCCTGGGCAAGCCGGTCAGCATCGAGCGCGTCGAAGCCGCGGCCGGCGTCTATCCCTGCCAGGTCTGGTACTACTACGGCGATTCGGCCAAGGGCCTGCCGGCCAGCTTCGCCCTGGTTTTCGTCCAAAGGCGGGGCGGGGAGTTCAAGCTCTACAATCCCCTCTCGGACGGTCCGGGCAGCCTGCTCGAGGACACCCAGGGACTCGACCTGACCGACCACCCGAAAGTCTACGCCAAAATCCGCCAACTGGCCCCCACCCTGGCCACCGTCTCCGTCTCGCTCATTCCCGGACAGATCCCCTACGGTTACGTGCCCTCGCCGCGCAACGCCATCATCCTCTCGACCATTTTCGACTTGCCCAAGAAGGACGTCAATACGGCCTACGCCACCCATTTCCTGAACTACAAGGGCGTGGTCAGCACGGAATACCTGACGAACTACATCGAGAGCAGCGCCTCGCTGGCCCTCATCCACGACCCGGTCCTCGATATGGACTTCCTGCATCTGGCCGTCACTCCCAAGACGATGTCGATCGATTACTACCAGCCGCAGGACCAGTACTACTGCAATTTCAAGCTGAGCGTCAGCCTGCGGCAGGGCCGGACGATCGTTTTCCAGTATTCCAAGGACTACCCGTTCTACTTCCCTCCGGACAGGGTCGAGGCCATCCGGGCCAACGGCGTTTCCGTCCTGGACGTCTTTCCCATCGCCGAGGGAACCTACGGCCTGACCGTCCTTCTCCAGAACGCGGTGGGCAAAGAATTCTCGGTCGTTGAAAAGGAGGTCGTCGTGCCGCCGGCCGATGGTCCGGTTCGGCTGACCACGCCGATCCTCGGGTACAAGATCGAGGACTCGGCCGCCGCGGCCAACGTCCCCTTCAAGGTCCGGAACCGGAAGATTCTCACCGACCCGACGGGCACGATCAGCCGGAACGACGACGCCGCCTACCTCGTCGGACTGACCGACGTCCCCGCGGAGGTCTGGCGCGAGGGTGCGCTCGACATTCTGGTCGCGCCCTCACAGACTCCGGAGAGCCCCGTGACGTCGGCTTCGCTGCGGCTCGCGGACCTGCCCTACGCGAAGACGACCGCCGTTCTGGGCGCCGTCCCGGCCCGGAGCCTGGCCCCCGACTATTATCAAATGACCTTCACTCTCAAGGACGGCCGGGGCCGGGCGCTGGCGACGGCGACGGCCCCCTTTGTCGTCTCTCCCGCCGAGGCCGTCCCCCATCCCGTGACCATCGTCAGGACCCTTCCGGACGCCAACAGCTTCCTGTATTTCTTCGGCCTGGCCTTCCAATACGACAGGGCCGGGGCGACCGACCGGGCCGGGGAACTTTACGCCAAGGGCCACGCCCTGAGGCCGGATTATCTCGAGGGAGCGGTCGATTATGCGGATTTCCTGATCCGGGCCGGCCGGTACGACGCGTCGCTCGAGCTGGCCGAATCCCTCAAGGACAACGAGAAGTTCCGCTTCGATTATTTCCTGCTCCGGGGCCGGGCTCTGATGGGGAAAAGCGAGTTCGGTCCGGCCATCGCCAGCCTTCTCGAAGGGAACAGGATCTACGACAGCGACACCCGGCTGTTGAACGCCCTGGGGAACTGCTACAGCGCGACCGGAAAAAAGCGTCAGGCGCTGGACGCCTTCTCTGCCTCGCTGCGGCTGAACCCGGAGCAGGCCGAGATCAAGGCCCTCGTCGACAAGCTCGAGCGCGAGGTCAGGGAGCCGGCGGCTTCAGCGCCGCCCAGACCGCCTTGCTGATCTGGATGTCCTGGACCGCGACCCCGGTCAGGTCCGCGACGGTAATGTCATCCTCCGAACGGCGGCCCAGTCCGGGCTCGGCGATGACCGCGCCCAGCTCGACGAGGTCGTCCAGGGCCACGTCGCCCGCCCGGAGGGCGTGAAAGGCCTCGCCGCGCAGCCGGCACTGGCTGAGGCTGTCGACGACGACGCGGGCGGCCTTGCCTAGGACGGCGGTTTCGAGCTCCTGTTTTTCCGGAGTGTCCGATCCCACTGCGGTGATGTGCGTCCCGGGACGGATCCAGGCCGCTTCGAGCAACGGCCGCGTGGAGGGGGTGCAGGTCACGATGAGGTTGGCCGAAGCCGCCACCTCCTCCGCGTCGAGGGTAGTCCGGACCCTGAGCCCGGGGCCTTCCATGTCCCGGCGATAGGCCGCGAGCTCGGCCTCGCCGAGCCCCCAGACCACGGCCTCCCCGAACTCCCTGACCTTGCGCAGGTGCTCGAGCTGCATCCGCCCCTGAACCCCGGCCCCGAGAATGCCCACCCTGGTGACGCGCCGGGGCGCCAGGTGTTTCGCCGCCACCGCCCCCGCGGCCGCGGTCCTGAGATTGGTCAGGTAGCCTTCGTCGAGAAGCAGGCACTCGAGCGCCCCGGTCCGGTCGAAAACGAGCATCAGGCCGTTTCCCGTGGGCAGACCCAGCTTGGGATTGGCGGCGAAGCCCGAGGCGATCTTGACGACATAGACGTCGTCGCCCTTGATATAGCCGTACTTGATGTGGACTTCGCCCGGCGGGTCGTCGAAGATCATCTCGGCCACCGGGGGGACGACCACCCGGCCCTGCGAATAGGCCACGAAACCCTGCTCGATGAGGGACAACGCGTCGACCGTCCGGGCGGCCTCGCGGATTCGGGCCGGTTCGATCATTGCGGCCATGCTTGACCTCCGAACCTTCGAACGGCGGGCCGGCCGGCTACAGCCGGCGGACGGTGAGCCCGAGTTTCTCGAGCGCGGCCGCGGCCTGTTCGAGGTCCCTGTTTTTGACCAGGATGTGATCCGTGGAGTAGGCGGAAAGAGCCATGATGCCTATGCCCTCCCGGGCCAGGGCCGTCGAAACCTCGGCGATGAAGCCGACCAGGCCGAAGGGCAGGATCATGTCGAAAGTCAACAGTCGCCAGTCGCCCTCGACGCCGAGGCAAGGCTGGGGGCGGAGCTTCGATTCCTCGATGATGCAGGTCGTCTCGTTCCTGTCGCGGATGAGCGCGAAAGCCCCGGCGCAGGCCCGACGGGTCTTGGCGACGGCGTAGGTTTCCCGGGCGACCAGGGCCCGGCCGTTCTTGAAATAGGATTGGAGCTCGCCGCGTTTCATTCCGGGGTCCCTCCCCCGGACCATTCGCAAGGCTTCGAACGATCCGGGCCGTGTCTGATCGATGATCTATTTTAGCCGAACGCGGAAAAAAGCTCAAGAAACCGGGCGCGGGAATTCGCCGGGACGATGCCGGGTCTGGGCAATGCCGGTTGTTCCCGGGGCCCCTCGCCGCGCCCGAACCTCCCTGCCTTGATTTTTCGACGGGGTTGGGATTATGATGGCTTCAACACAAGAAGATATCGACGAAGGAGAACATGGATCCCGTTTCCGAAAGGCCCTTCCGGATTCTGCCCGGACGCCTCATCGACGCCGTCCTGAGGGCCGCCGACCGGCTCTCGCGCTTGTTCGTGCGCCTGAGAGTGACGCCGAACGCGCTGACCGTCCTGGGGCTCCTGGCCGGCGTCGCGGCCGGGGTTTCTTACGGCCTCGAACGGCCCGGGGCGGCGGTAGCCTTCATCCTCGTCTGCGGGTTTTTCGACATCATGGACGGCAAGGTGGCCGTGAACGCCAACCGGAAGAGCCTCTTCGGCGCGATCTTCGACTCCAGCCTCGACCGGTATTCCGAGTTCTTCATGTACATGGGCCTGGCCTATCATTTCCGCCGCGGCTGGGGGATCTGGCTGATCTTCTTCACCTTCCTCGGCTCGACCATGGTCAGCTACACCCGGGCCAGGGCCGAGGGGCTGGGCATTCCCTGCTCGGTCGGGATCATGCAGCGGGCCGAGCGGCTGCTCCTCCTCTGCGCCGGAACCCTGGTCGGCATCATTTTCGGGGTCCTCGACCCGGCCATCCTGGCCGTCATGGCCTTCATCGCCGTCGTTTCCAACGTCACCGCGCTCCAGCGGGTCTTCCATGTCAAGCGCTACGAGCGGGCCCGGCATCCCAAGGAGGTGTGAACCGTGAGCAAGATCCGTGTCGCCGTCATCGGCGTCGGCAACTGCGCCTCGTCCCTGATCCAGGGCGTCGAATACTACAAGAACGCCAAGGAGGGGGATTTCGTACCCGGCGTCATGCATGTCAACCTCGGGGGGTACCACATCCGCGACATCGAGTTCGTGGCGGCGTTCGATATCGACAAGAACAAGGTGGGTCGTGACCTGAGCGAGGCGATCTTCACCCCGCCCAACAACACGACCCGGTTCGCCGACGTCCCCTGCCTGAACGTCAATGTGAACCGGGGCATGACCCACGACGGTCTCGGCAAGTACCTGTCCCGGATCATCGAGAAGGCGCCAGGCCCGACGGCCGACATCGTCGGTATCCTGAAAGACTGCAAGGCCGACGTGGTCATCAACTACCTCCCGGTGGGCAGCGAGATGGCGACCAAGTGGTACGTCGAGCAGGTCCTCGACGCGGGCTGCGGCCTCGTCAACTGCATCCCGGTTTTCATCGCCAGCCAAAGGTACTGGCAACGGCGGTTCGAGGAGCGCGGACTGCCGGTCGTCGGCGACGACATCAAGTCCCAGGTCGGGGCCACCATCCTCCACCGGACCCTGGTCAACCTCTACCTCGACAGGGGGATGATCGTCGACCGGACCTACCAGCTGAACACGGGCGGCAACACGGATTTCCTCAATATGCTCGAGCGGGAGAGGCTGGATTCCAAGAAGAAGTCCAAGACCAACGCCGTCGTCTCTCAGATCCGGAACAGGGGCCTGGACATCGACCCCGACGACGTCCACGTCGGCCCGAGCGACTACGTGCCCTGGCAGAGGGACAACAAGGTCTGCTTCCTGCGCATCGAGAGCCGCCACTTCGGCGACGTCCCGACATCGCTCGAATGCCGGCTGTCGGTGGAGGACTCGCCGAACTCGGCCGGGGTCGTCATCGACGCAGTCCGCTGCATCAAGCTGGCCCTCAACAACCGGGTCAAGGGCGCCCTGTTCGAGCCGTCGTCCTTCTTCATGAAGTCCCCCCCGAAGCAATACACCGACACGGAAGCCCGGGATATGACGGAGGCCTATATCCGCAAGTACGCCGGGAAGCCGGCCGCCGGCAAGCCCCGGGCACCCCGGAAGACCGCGTCCAGGGTGAAGCCCAAGGCGAAACCGGCCGCCTGAGAGGCTTGCGGCCGGGCCGGCATTGCGTAGACCCGGCCTCTTCTCGCCGCTGTTGGACTGGAAAAATTCCCCGTCTGTTCGACCCGGGCCGGCAAGAAAAAGGGAAGCAGTCTCGCTTTTATGAATACGCGAGGGGTTATTTCGAGTCGTCTTTGCGCCCGCGCAGCCTTTTCGCCCGATCCAGGACCCAGCCCGGCTTCTCGGCTTGGCGGGCCCGGGCCACCGCCAGACTGCCCGGCCCGACGTCCTTGGTGATCGTCGACCCGGCCGCGACATAGGCCTTGCGCCCGACCTTCACCGGGGCCACGAGTTCCGTCCCCGACCCGATAAAGGCGCCGGCCGCGATGTGCGTCCGGTTCTTGCTGACGCCGTCGTAGTTACAGGTGATCGTGCCGGCGCCCACATTGACCCCGGCCTCAACCCGGCTGTCGCCGAGATAGCTGAGATGCATGGCCTTGGAGCGGGGGCCGAAAACCGTGTTTTTCATCTCCACGAAATTGCCGACCTTCGAGCCCCGCTTGACCACGGTGCCGGGCCGCAGCCGAGTGAAAGGGCCGACCTGGGCGCCGGCCTCGATCGTGCAGTCCTCGAGAACGGTCAGGCCGAGGACGGTCACCCCGTCGGCTATCCTGGAGCGCATGATGTGGACATGGGGATGGATGCGGCAGCGGCGGCCGATGCGGCTCCGCCCTTCGATGACGGCCGAGGGATAGACGACGGTCCCCTCTCCGATCTCCGCATCCCAATCGACCCAGGCGCTCGAAGGGTCGAGAAGAACGACTCCGGCCGCGGCCAGGGCCTCCCTCTTGCGCGAGAGGAGCCGCGCCCCCGCCACGGCCAGATCGCTGGGCCCGGATATCCTGAACGTTTCCTCGGGCTTCACCGGTTCCGTCTCGGTCACTTGCCCGCCATTCCTGACAAGGAGCGCGGCTAGGCCGGCGAAGCCGGGATCGCCGCCCCTGCGGGCGAAGGCCAGAAGCAGCGGAGCCGCATCCTCGGCCCGGACGGCCGCGACGAGGTCCCTGTCCCGGCCGGTCCCGCCGCACCGCATTAGGCTGAGGGACGCCCCGCTCCGCTTGTGGGCCGTCAGCAGCGCCTTCAGCGTGCCCGGCTCGAGCAAGGGGCGGTCCGGGGGAACGACGACGATGTCGGCTTCAGACGGCCCGCCGGGCAGCAGGCCGAGCGCCCCGGACAGGCAGGCGGCGAGCCCGGGCGGGGGGCCGCTCCCGCGCGAGTCCCGAGGCAGGGTGACCACCGGGCTCCGCGTCCCGAATAGGGACCGGAAGTCGGGAGACGGCCCGAAGTCCGCGGCACCCAGGGCGAGCAGGATCGCGTGCGGCGAGAGGCGGGAAACGGCGCCCACGGCGAAGGCCGCCACGGGCCGGCCCAAGAGAGGGGCCGTAAGGGTCCTCGCCCGCCGTCCGGAGCCGGCTCCCGGCCCCTCGTCGCGGATCAGAGCGAGAACCCGGCGGGTCATGCCAGTCTGGTCAAGAGCTTGAATTTCTTGTCGTCCCAGAGAGCCGTAAAATCCGTCTCGTTCTGGGCCAGGACGGCCAGGGTCTTGTCCTTTTGGATGGCTTTCCTCAGGTGGTCGAGGGCGGTTTCGAGCTGGCCGGACAGGCAGTAGACGTCGGCCATGAGGAATTGCACGAGCCCCTCGTTCTCCTTGAAATCCTGGGCTTTCTCGAGGAGCTTCAAGGCCCCTTCGTAATCGCCCTGGTTGATCTTGACGACGGCGTAGCGGTGATAGTCGTCGAAGCTTTTCAGGGAGACGCTCTCCTTCTTGAGGCGCTTCTGGGCGATCGAGAGATAGGCCTGGGCCCGGTCGACGACTTCCCGTTCGGCGGGGTATTTTTCGATAAAGGATTTCAACAGTTCGCTCGACTTTTCGAACTCTCCCTTGTGAAATTCCTTGATGGCCTGGTTATAGACAGCCAGGGCTTTCTGGAATTCATCTTTCTTGGCACGGTTAACGGTCACGGCGGTCTCCCTTTCAGGTCCGGAAAAGTGAGTGTTATTCTACATCAGAAGCCGCCGTTTGGCAAGAAACGGCCGCGGGGCATTTGGCCTCCTGTGATAAAATAGGGGGTGATGAAGAGCCGTCTGGAAGAGATCCTGAGGAAGGTCCAGGCGGGCCGCCTTTCTCCCGAGAAAGCCCTCGACTCCCTGCGGGACTATCCGTACCGGGACCTGGGATTCGCCAAGGTCGACCATCACCGGGAGATCCTGAAGGGACATCCGGAAATCATCTACGGCGAGGGAAAGACCCCCGACCAGATCGTCCGGATCGCCCGGGAAATCGTCAGGAAAGGCTCCAACCTGCTGGTCACCAGGGTCGAGGCCCCTGTTTTCGCCCGGATCAAGGGCCGGTTGAAAGGGGCCCGGTACGACCCGTCGGCCGCGACTGTCACGCTGGTTCAGGCCCCGGCCGTCCAGGGCGGCGGCAGGATCGCGGTCATATCCGCCGGGACGTCCGACATGCGGGTGGCCGAAGAGGCCGCGGTCACGGCCGAATTCCTGGGCAACCCGACCGATAGGATTTACGACGTTGGCGTGGCCGGGCTTCATCGGTTGCTCGACCAGCACGGCACGATGTCGCGGGCCCGGGTGATCATCACCGTCGCCGGCATGGAAGGCGCCCTGCCCAGCGTCGTGGCGGGCCTGGTCAAGGTGCCGGTCATCGCCGTCCCGACCAGCGTCGGGTACGGGGCGAGCTTCAAGGGGCTGGCCGCCCTCTTGGCAATGCTCAATTCCTGCCCGGGCGGCGTCGCGGTCGTCAACATCGACAACGGATTCGGGGCCGGCTTCATGGCCAGCCTGATCAACCATCAATAGAAGGCGCCCGGGCGCGGCGGGCGCCGGATGCCGGGCAATGCGGGCCCGGCTTCAGGCGGACTGGAAACCCCGTGCGGGAGAGTTACGGAGCGGCTTGACAAGTCGGTGTCCGCTCCCTATATTCTATGAGACAAAGCAGGCTTCCTTAGACTCCATGGAGATCATCGACCAGGTTAGACAGGTCTCGTCCATCGTCGAGATCGCCTCCCAGTACACGACCCTCAGAAAAAGGGGCCGGAAATGGGTGGGACTCTGCCCGTTCCATACCGAGAAGACCCCTTCTTTCACCGTGGACGAGGACAAGCAGCTCTACCACTGCTTCGGCTGCGGGGCGGGCGGGGACATCTTCTCCCTGGTCATGGAACGGGAAAACCTGAACTTTCCCGAGGCTCTCCGGCATCTGGCCGAGAGGTACCACGTCCCCCTCCCCCGAGAGAAGACCAACCCCGCCGCTATCCGTCTCGAGGAGAAGCTGTTCAAGGTGAACGAGCAGGCCCTCGGCTTCTTCCGGAAGAACCTCCTGAACACGCGCGAAGGCGCGACCGCCCTCGAGTACCTCAAGACGCGCGGCCTGGCCGAGGACACGATCCAGACCCTGAAGCTCGGCTATGCCCAGGATTCATGGAACGCCCTTTTGACCCATTTCCAGGGGAAGAGCGTTTCCGTCTCGGTTCTCGAAAAAGGCGGCCTGGTGCTTCCGGGCCGTAAGAGCGGAGAATACTACGACAGGTTCCGGGGCCGGGTCATCTTCCCGATCTTCAGCCTGACCGGCAAGGTAGTGGCCTTCGGAGGCCGGGCCCTGGCCAAGGTCGAGCCCAAGTACCTCAATTCGCCCGACACCCCCCTCTATTCGAAAGGCAGACTTCTCTACGGCCTGAATTTCACCAAGGACGCCATCCGGGATCAGGGGACGCTCATCCTCGTCGAAGGCTATACGGATTTTTCGTCGCTCTACCAGGCGGGCGTCAGGCACGTCGCCGCATCGCTCGGCACGGCCCTGACGTCCCACCAAGCGGGCCAGGCCGCACGCTTCGCTCCCCGGGTGGTCATCAACTACGACGGCGACAACGCCGGCCGGGCGGCCGCGGCCCGGGCCGTGCCCCTGTGTCTCGAGAAAGGGCTGAACGTGGACGTCCTGGTCCTGCCGGACAACTCCGACCCCGACGCGTTCATCAGGAAGCGCGGCCTGGAAGCCTACCTGTCGCTCCTCAAGAAGGCGACGCCCGGGCTCAGGTTCCTGGTCGACAGCCTGGCCGGCCAGGCGCGGATGTCGCTTCCGGAAGAGAAGGGGCGGGTCACCCGAGCCGTCGTCAAGGAGATCGAAAAAGTGCCCGACGCCGTGGCCCGCAGCGAGTATCTCAAGCAGGCCAGCCAGTACCTCGGCGTCGACGAGGACGTCCTGCGGCGCATCGTCGAACACAGGCGCCCGGACGCCGGCCGGGACGAGGCGGGGGCGTTCTGCCCGGCCGAGAAGCGGCTGTTCCAGATCCTGATGGAGGACCGGACGATCGCCCACGACCTCTTTCAGGAATCCGGCGAGGAGGTCTTCCACGGCCTGCGGAGCGAGCCGGTCTTCCAGTACATCCTCGAATGCCACAAGACCAGCCGGGCCTGGACGTTTCACGAGATGAAGGACAAGGTCACCCCGGCTCTCCTCTCGCAGCTCTCGGGCGCGTTGTTCGAGAAGGGCTCGGTTGGGTCTCTGGAGGAGGCCCTGGAATGCCTGAAAGCCATCCGGAAGGTCTATCTCCAGAACCGGCTGAAGGAGATCCAGGCCCTGATCGCCCGCACCGAGAAACGCGGCGAGAAAGAGGAACTGGTGACCCTGCTCTACCAGAAGCAGGACGTCACCAAGCAGATCCTGGACCTGGATTAGGAACGGAATGACGCTCGCAAGAGTTTTCATAGAGTATTTCACAGCGACAAGAGGTGTGAGTCGTGTCTCCTGAGACCAAGTTTCACAAGGACGAAATCTCCCAGCTCATCTCGAAAGGACGGAAGCAGGGCTTCCTCCTCTTCGAGGAAATCGACAAGACTTTCACGGACGACCTCGATTCCGAGGAGGACTTCGACGACTTCCTGTCTTCCATGGACGACTACGGCATCAAGATCCTGGATTCCCGGCAGAAGGAGATGATCCCGAGGCGGCGCAAGAGCGACCTCATCTCCACCCACGGCCTGGAGCGCACGACCGACCCCGTGAAGCTCTATCTCCGGGAGATGGGCAACATCGCGCTCCTGACCCGCGAGGGGGAGATCGCGATCGCCCGCGAGATCGAGCGCGGCGAGAAGAACATCATCAAGGCCCTCTCCAAGACGCGCCTGGTCCTCAACGAGGTCCTTGGCCTCGAGGACCGGATCAAGGAGAACCCCTTCGTCATCCAGGAGATGTTCGACATCAGCGAAGACGAGGTGTCCGAGGGCCGGATCGAGGAAAAAAAGAAGGAGACCCTGTCCCGGATCAAGAAGATCAAGGAGGCCAGCCAGAGGCTGGACAAGATCCCCAACAGAAAGAAAAACCTCGTCAGCCGGGGCCGGATCATCGTCCGGATCAGCCGCAACATCCGCGACCTCAACCTGCGGTCCGCGCACCGCGAAAAGATCATCGACGACCTCCGGGACCGGCTGAAACTCGTCAACGAGCTCGAGGACGTGCGGGACGAGCTGGCCGTGGCCCGTTCCAAAAAGAGGAAGGAGGACCCCGGGCTCAAGCAGAAGATCCGGGAGGTCAACAAGGAGATCCGCAAGCAGGCGGCCGAGATCGGCCTCGACCCCGAGGGACTGCGCAAGGTTGTCCGGGCCATCACGGCGGGGAAGAAGATCAGCGACCAGGCCAAGAAGGAGCTGGTGGCGGCCAACCTGAGGCTGGTCGTCTCCATCGCCAAGAAGTACAGCAACCGCGGGCTCCAGTTCCTGGACCTCATCCAAGAAGGCAACATGGGCCTGATGAAGGCCGTCGAGAAGTTTGAGTACCGCCGGGGCTACAAATTCTCGACGTATGCGACGTGGTGGATCCGGCAGGCCATCACCCGGGCCATCGCCGACCAGGCCCGGACGATCCGCATCCCGGTCCACATGATCGAGACCATCAACAAGCTCATCCGGGTCTCGCGGGGCCTCGTCCAGGAAATCGGCCGCGAGCCGACCTCCGAGGAGATCGCCCGGAAGATGGACATGCCGGTCCACAAGGTCCGGAAGATCATCAAGATCGCCCAAGAGCCGATCTCCCTCGAAACGCCCATCGGCGAGGAGGAGGACAGCCACCTCGGGGACTTCATCGAGGACAAGCTCATCCCCTCGCCTCCCGATACGGTCATCCACATCAACCTTCGCGAGCAGATCGAGGAGGCGCTGAAGTCGCTGACCGAGCGGGAGGGCCGGGTCCTCAAGATGCGGTTCGGGCTGGGCGACGGCAACGAGCACACCCTGGAGGAGGTGGGCCAGCAGTTCAAGGTCACCCGCGAGCGCATCCGGCAGATCGAAGCCAAGGCCCTCCGCAAGCTCAAGCACCCGAGCCGCAGCCGCAAGCTCAAGTCGTTCACCAACAACCACTGATTTAACAAACGGCACCGGGCCCGCGGTACGCCACCTTTCTTGCAACTCAAGGAGGCAGGATCCGGCCTTCCGTCACATCCGGGACCATCGTCTTTGGGCTTCACCCCTCGACGCCCCGACCTGTGAACAATCCGGGGTCATCGGGCACAATTGACGGAACCGCTTTATTTTGTTATATAAGTGGGCCAGGGGCCTATAGCTCAGCGGCAGAGCCACCGGCTCATAACCGGCAGGTCCCAGGTTCGAATCCTGGTAGGCCCACAGTCTCATTCGGCCTAGGAAGTGGCACTCGTGGATATAGACTTCGACAGACTCATCCGTCTCCAGGACCTGGATACGGATATTCGCAACACGGCCCACATTCTCGAGGGGATCCCCCGCCTGATCGAGGACATCGACAAGAAGATCCAGGCCGGATCCAAGGCCGTGGCCTCGGCCAAGGAAAAAATGGCAGCCAACCAGAAGCGCCGCCGCGACCTGGAGACCGAGGTCAAGGACATCAAGAGCCAGATCAGCAAGTACAAGCGCCAGCTGAACGACGTCAAGACCAACAAGGAATACACCTCGCTCCTCCATGAAATCGAAGAGTCCCAGCGCAAGGTCGACGGACTCGAGGAGTCGATCATCGCCGAGATGCTGTCCGCCGACGATATCGAGGACGATATCAAGGGGGCCATGCTCCGGCAGGGGCAGAACGAGGAGAACCTCAAGCGCGAGGCCATGGCCCTGGAGGCGAAAGCCGCGGAACTCGAGGCCAAGAAGGCCGGCCTCATCCGGGAAAGGGACGCCCTCCAGCCTCTGATCCCTCCCGACCAGGTCCGCATCTACGAGACGATCGCCCTGAAAAAGGGAGGCGTTTCTCTCTCGCCGGTCAGGGGGGAATTCTGCGCCCTGTGCCATATGCGCATCAGGCCCCAGATGCTGAACGAGATCCGCGACAAAAGCGCGCTGATTCTCTGCGAGAACTGCGGCCGGATTCTCTATTGGCCAGCCAAGCCTGAGGCCGGGGAGCCCGAAGCCCCCAAGCCTTCCTGACCCCGCGGCCGCCGGCCTTCAGGAGGCCTTGGCCTCTCCCCCGTTGTCCCGGTAAACGGCGTCGATGATCTCTTTGTACCTGGCCTCGATGATATTCCGCTTGACCTTCAGGCTGGGCGTGATCTCCCCCTTTTCGATCTCGAAGTCGCGGCCGAGAACGGCAATCTTCTTGACCCGTTCGTACGGGGCCAGCAGCGGGGTCGCCCGGTCGACTTCCTCCTTGAGGAAATCCACCACCCGGGCGTCCTGGACGAGCCCCTCCCGGCTCTCGAACGCGATGCCCTGGGCCCGGGCGTAGTCCTCGATCTTCTCGAACTTGGGGACTATCAAAGCCGACACGAAGCGCCGGCGGTCGCCGAGGACCACGGCGTTTTCGATGTAGGGGCTGAGCTTCAGGAGGTTCTCGATCGGCTGGGGCGCGACGTTCTTGCCCCCGGATGTGACGAGGAGGTCCTTCTTGCGGTCCGTGATGACCAGGAAGCCGTCCTCGTCCAGATGGCCGATGTCCCCCGTGTGGAACCAGCCGCCTTCGAAGACCTCCCGCGTTTCGGCGTCCTTCTTGTAATAACCCTTCATCACGTTCGGCCCGCGGGAAAGGATCTCGCCGTCCTCGGCGATCCGGATCTCGATCCCTGGGATGGGCTTGCCCACGGTGCCGAACCTGAGGTTCTCGAACGTGTTGACGGAAAGGACGGGGGCCGTTTCGGTCAGGCCGTAGCCTTCGAGAACGACCATGCCCAGGGCGTAGAAGAACTCGGCAATCTCCCGCGACAGCGGCGCGCCGCCGGACACGAAGAACCGGATGCGCCCTCCCGTCTTGGCGATGATCTTGGAAAAGACGAGGGCGTGGGCGACTTTTCTCTTGGCCCCGAGGACGGGCGGGATCGGCTTTCCGGCCAGTTTTCTCGACCCGCAGGCCCGGCCGACATTGAGGGCCCAGAAGAAGATCTTCCTCCGGATCGGGGGGCTCACGAGCACCTGGTCCATGATCTTGGCGTAGATCTTCTCGAAGACGCGCGGCACGCTGACCATGATGTGGGGCCTGACCTCGACCAGGTTCTGGGCGACGGTCTCGATGCTCTCCGCGTAGCCGACCGTGCAACCGGCGTAAAAATAGGTGAACGTGACCATCCGCTCCAGGACGTGGGACAGGGGCAGGAAGGAGAGGCAGACATCCCTTTCCGTGAATTCGATGATCTCCCGGACGGTCTTGACGTTGCTCAGGAAGTTGGTGTGGGTCAGGATCACGCCCTTCGGCAGGCCGGTCGTGCCCGACGTGTAGATCAGGGAGGCTTCGTCGTCGGGCCGGACCCGGCCGACGAGCTCGTCGAAGAGCCCAGGGTTCCGCCCGGCCGCAGCCTTCCCCTTATCCATGAGATCCGCCAACGTCATGGCCCCGGAAGGGGCGGCGCCGTCCATGACGACGAAGTGGCGGACCTTGGCCAGCCGGTCCCGGATGGCCTCGATCTTGCCCCATTGCTCGGCGTTCGAAACGACCACGACCTGGGCGTCCGAATCCTGGATGATGTACTCGATCTGCTCGGCCACGAGGGTTGTATAGATCGGGACCGTCAGGCCGCCGGCGCACAGCGTCGCGAAATCGGTCATGACCCATTCGGGACGGTTCTCCGAGAGCAGGCAGAGCTTGTCCCCCTTCTCGAACCCGAGCGTGTTCAGGCCGAGCGTAAGATGCTTGATGCGGTCCCCCACCTCCTCCGTGGAGATCGGGACGTACGCCCCCGCCTTCTTGTAAAGGAGAAGCCCGTCCTTGGGATAGGACTTGATGGTGTTGACCAAGAGCTGGGCGAGCGTTGTGATCATGGCGCCCTCCTAGGGAAGTGCCCCCAGTCTAGACATTGCCCGGCGGGATGTCAAGGACGGATTCCGGAAGAGGTTCGGGAGCGACACGGTCCAGGCGGGCGGGTCCATGGGACCCGAGGCCGGTCCGGGAAGGGCCGCCGCTCCGCCGGGCTAAAGCTCTCGGAGCGCCGAGGCCACCGGACGGCGGACGGCCCGGATCGCGGGGGGCAGGCCGCCGACCAGGCCCATCAGCAGCGCGAAGGCGACGCCGATGCCCATCAGGTCCGGAGTGACCCGGAAGGCGAAGGCGAGGTGCGAAAAGGTCTGGAAATTGATCGTTCCGGTCGTCCAGCCGTTGATCGGCAGGATGGCCGCCGCGCCGAGAACCCCGCCGAGCCCGGCGATCAGAAGTGACTCGACCACGACCGAAGCGACCACGCTGCCGCCGCCGAATCCGAGGGCCCGCATGGTGGCGATCTCCCGCGTCCGCTCCGAGACGGCCGAGTACATCGTGTTGAGCGCCCCGAATACCGCGCCGATGCCCATGACGAAGGCCACGAGCGTCCCGAGAAACGTGATCATCGCCGTCAGCGCTTCGGAGTTCTTCTCGTAGTAGGTCCGCTCACGCTCCGTTTCGACCGTGAGACGGGGGTCCGAGGTCAGCGCGTCCCGGAATCCCCCGAAGGCGGCCTCCGAGGCGAGATGGACGGTAACAGATTGGTAGATGTTCGGCGGCCTCATGTACACCTGGTCCAGGACGAGGGCGTCGCACCAGAGCTCGGAGTCGAAGGCGCTGCCCCCGGCATCGAATATCCCGACCACGGTCCAGGTCCCCCCGCCGAATTTCACCGTACGGCCGAGGTCGAGTCCGGCGTAGGTGCCGGCCACGTTCCGCCCGGCGACGAGCTCGTTCAGCCCGGCCGTGAACATGCGGCCCTCGACGATCCTCACGCCGCTGCGGACTTGAAGGACCCGCGGAGAGACGCCGCGCACCTGGACGTTGGCGTCCGTTCCCGTCTTCTTGAGCGGGAAGGCGGCGATGACGACGACCTCGGGGCTGACCAGAGGCCCGGCTTCGCCGCGCTCGACCCCGGAGACGTTTTCGATGACCTGGACGTCGGCGCCCGTGAGGATGCTGACCATCTCCGAAGCCGCGCCGGCCCTCAGGACGATGGCGTTTCCGGGCGACCCCGAAGCCACCAGCGTGGCCCGGAAACCCCGGGCCATCGAAAGCATGGCCACGAACACCCCGACCGTCCCGGCGATGCCGAGGACGGCGACGATGGCCGAGGCCCAGCGCTGGCGGACGCTGCGGACGTTATAGATGAACGGAATCGCCATGTCACACCCTCCGCAGCGCGTCGACGACCCTGAGCCTCATCGCCGACAGGGCCGGAAGCGCCCCGGCCAGCGCCCCGGCAAAAAGCGCCAAGGCGATCCCGACAAGCATCTGGGACGCGGGCACGCGGATGTTGGCCCCGTACATGAATCTCGACATCTGCGGGGCGGCCGCGGCAGCCCCCAGGATGCCCAGAGCCCCGCCGAAGAGGGCCAAAAAGAGGGCTTCTCCCAGCACCAGCCGGAGGACCCGGCCGTCTCCGAACCCGACCGTCTTGAGCACGGCCAGCTCGCCGGTCCGCTCGCGGACCGCGATGGCCATGGTGTTCCCCGTGACCAGGAGCAGGGTGACGAAGACCACCGCTCCGATCGACAGGATGAGGAACTCGATGTTGCCGATCTGCTTCACGAAGGAGGCGGCGAAGGCCTTTTCGGTCTCGGTTTTCGTCTCCCAGGGGGAATTGGAGAAGCGCTCGTCGATGGCGGCGACGACGGCGGGCGCCCGGTCCGGGTCCGAAACCTTGACGATATACCAGCCGACAAGCCCCTTCCAGTAGTCGGGCCCGTTCTCCTCGAGGTAGTCGCGGCGAAACCAGAACTGGGTCGTGTCGTCGTCCGGGCGTGCGCCCCGGTAGATACCGACCAAGTTGAACTCCCACACTCCGGGAATGTAGGTGCCCCGGATGGGGATGCGGTCGCCGATCTTCCAGCCGAAGCGCTGGGCGGTCGCCTGCCCGGCGATGCAGGCCTGGCGATCCTTCAGGAACGCGGCCCACTCCTCGTCGGAAACCAGGAACTCGGGGTACATCGGACGCCAGGTCGGGGGGTCGATGGCGATCTGCGGGAAGAAATTCCGCTCGTCCTGGTAGACGCCCCCGAACCAAGTGGCATAGGTGACGGCCTCGACTCCCTGAACCTGCTCAATCTGGTCGCGATAGGAGATCGGCAGGGGCTGCGTCAGCGACACGCGGTTGATGACGATCAGCCGGTCCGCCCCGGCTACTTCGACTCCCTGGTTGATCGAGCCCCGGAAGGCGATGAGCAAGCCGAATAGAAAGAGGGCCGCGGCGAACGATCCGATGGTCAGAGCCGTTCGGATCTTCTTCCGGCCGAGGTTGGCCAGGATGAGGGCCAGGTCTTTCATTCCGGGCGGTCCTTGCCTTCGATGAGGGTTCCCTTGTCCAGATGGAGGATGGTGTGAGCGCGCTCGGCCGCCCGGGGGTCGTGGGTGACCATGAGCACCGTCTTGCCGTATTCGTGGACGAGGCGGTCGATGAGGGTCATGATCTCATCGGCGCTCCGGCGGTCGAGGTCGCCGGTCGGCTCGTCGCAGAGGAGAAAGGTCGGGTCGGCGACGACGGCCCGGGCGATGGCCACGCGCTGCTCCTCGCCTCCGGAGAGCTGCCGAGGATAATGACGGGTCCTGGCGGACAGTCCCACGAGCTCGAGGGCCGTCGCGACGTGCCGGCGCCGCTCCGCCTTCGAGAGCTTGGTGAGGAGGAGGGGGAGCTCGACGTTCTGAAACGCGGTCAGAACCGGGATCAGGTTGTACATCTGGAAGATGAAGCCCACGTGGCGGGCCCTCCAGGCCGTGAGTTTGTGGGCCGAGAGGGAGCTGATTTCCTCGCCGGAGACGGCCACGCTGCCCGTGGTCGGGACATCCAGCCCGCCCAGGAGATTGAGAAGCGTCGTCTTACCCGAACCGGAGGGGCCCATGAAGGCCACGAATTCCCCGGGCTCGATGTCGAGGTTCAAGCCCTGCAGGACGTGCAGCTCCTCGCTCCCCCGCTGGTAGGTCTTCCCCAGGTTCCGCACCCGGATCAAGCTGTTCCCGTTGGACGTTCCGTCGATCCTGACCATGGTCCTCTCCCTATTTCGTTAAAACCGTGACGCGTTGGCCGTCCCGGAGGTCGGACGGTCCGCTGATGACCACGATGTCGCCCGGATTCACTCCGGCCATGATTTCGAGGTCGGGCCCGCGGGTGGCCCCGACCGAGACCGCGCGCCGCACGGCCCGGCCGTCCTGGACCGCGAAGACGATTTTCGTGCCGCCGGCCTCGCGCACGGCGGCCTTTGGGACGAGCGCCCTCGGTGCGGAGGCCGGTTCCCCGGACGGGCGTTCTTCGGCCAGGAAGGCCACCTTGACGCCCATGTCCGGCAGGATGCGCGGGTCGAGCTCGTCGAAAGAAATCCGGACCTTGACCGTGGCTTTTTGCCGGTCGGCGGTGGGGATCACGGTCCTCACCTTCGATGGGATGTGCCAGTCGGGGTAGGCGTCGAGGACGGCGTCCACACTCTGGCCCGCCGAAACCCGGGCGATGTACGACTCGTTGACGTCGACCTCGATCTCGAGCGAAGTCATGTCGACGATGGTGGCGATCCCGGTTCGGGTGAAGCCGCCGCCCGCCGAGATCGGAGAAACCATCTCTCCGATCTGGGCGTCCTTGGACACGACGACGCCGGCGAAGGGCGCCAGAACGGTGCAGTTGTCGACGTCCTGCTGGGCCACCCCGATCTGGGCGCCGGCGGCCTTGACCTGCTCGCGGCCCGCGGCGATCTGGGCCCGGAGGCTGTCGGCAGTCGTCTGGGCGATGTCCCGGGCCTGGACGGCGGCAAAGCCCCCGTCAACGAGGGCCTGTTGGCGCTTGAGCTCCCGCTCGGCGTTGGCCAGGTTCACCTCGAGACTCACGATGGCGGCCGCAGTCGCGTCGCGGGCCGTGCGAGCCGCCTCGAGCCGGCGCCGGGAGTCGGAATCGTCGAGCCGGGCCAACACCTGACCCTCGGTGACCGACATCCCTTCATCCACCAGGACTTCGAGGACGCGGGCCGTGATCTTGGCGGCAACCGTGGCCCGGCGCCGCGGTGTGACGTAGCCGCTGGCGTTGAGCAGAGTCGCGGCTCCCGCCTCGCCGGCAGGCCTGGCTGTTACCACCTCGACCTCGGGCGTCCGGCCCCGTAGGACGAGCACTCCCGCCGCAATGACGATCAAGGCCAGCGTCGCGAACAGGGCCAGGCGGACTTTGCGGCTTCCGCCCCCGTTCCTCCTCGAGCGCTCGTCTATCCTGAGCCCCGAAAGGTCGGGGCCGCTGGTTGGCTTCCGTTCCTCCATCTCCAAGCTCCTGTGAGGTGCGCTTTTTGCCTTTCCGGTCTGCCGATGAAACAGTCCGGCCGGTCAACAGATCCCTGGGGGACCGCGAAGAGAGAATCGGGCGCATAAGACTGTCATTTTCCCTTCGGGCCGAACCAAGCCATGGTAGCGGAAGACCGGCAGGGCGTCAAGCCGGGGCGGCTCGGGTCGCGACGTTCGGCGGCGCAGGCGGCCGGTCCGGCCGAATCCGAGGCCCGGACCGCCGTCGCCCTGCCTCGGAGAACGCTCGGGTGAGAGAAGGCCCGGCCGTCCGGCGTCCAGCCCGCAACGGCATCGTCCTCCGGATGATCGACGAGCACCCGTTCCGTTTTATAGTCCTGCGAAACAGGCGATCATGGTCTCGCCTCAGGACATAAACTTGTATCCCACGCCCCGGATGCTGACGAGATGCCTTGGATTGGCCGGGTCCGCCTCGATCTTCCTCCTGAGATGGACGATATGGGGGTCGATCGTCCGGTGGGCCACGACCGCCTCTCCCCAAGCTTCGTCCAGGATCTCGTCCCGGGTCACGACCCTGCCACGGCGTTGGATGAAGAACCTGAGCAGCTTGAATTCGTGGGCCGTTAGGTGCAGCTTCCGGCCCCCTTTCGAGACTTCGTGGCTCCTGAAATCGACGGAAACATCGCCGAAATTGAAAACGCTTTCGGCGCTTTCATCCTTGCTCGCTCGCCTGAGGATGGCCTTGACCCTGGCCACGAGCTCCCGCGGCCCGATGGGTTTCGTCACGTAATCGTCGGCCCCGAGCTCGAGCCCCACGACTTTATCGGCCTCCTCCGTCTTGGCCGCGGTCAGCATAAGGATCGGGGTGGCCACGCCCGCTTCCCGCAGCTTCTTACAGACCTCGAAGCCGTTGAGCCCCGGCAGGAGGATATCGAGGACGATGAGCTGGAAATTCCCGCTCAGAGCCTGCGAGTAGCCGTCTTTCCCGTCGGAGGCGGTCCGGACCTCGTAGCCCTCGAACTCGAGGTCGTCCTTGAGCCCCATCAGGATGGTCTTGTCGTCTTCGATAACGAGAATTCTAGCCATTGTCGTTTCCTTTCCGTCCCTCGGGGGGCGTGACCGGAAGCTCGATCGTCACCCGGGTCCCTATATCCGGCTCGCTTTCAAGCGAGACCTTCCCGTTGTGGGCCTTGACGATGTGTCGACTCAAAGTGAGATACCCCTCCGACCACTCAGAAGACTATACCTGTCGTCTTCCCTAGTCAAAATCGGTCCATTGATTCGGGGTAAGAGCGAAGAAAAAAAAGGACACCGTCCGTTGGGAGTTCGGGCTCGAGGTTCTTGATATTGGCATGCGGACCGAAGAAACAGAGAGGGTCCCTCTCGGCAGAAAGCCGTTCCCTTCAGGGATGGAAGATCCCTAAACGACAGGTTTCAGTGCATCAGCCGCCAGAACAGTGACCTGCCTTCGCAGGCCTTCCATTCTCGGCCGTCGAAAAGGCAGCAGCAGACGGTCACGGCAAACCCCGCCGCCGCCGCTCCGAGCGCCGAATAGGCGATGAGCCGCAGGATGGCCGTGACCAAACCCAGCAAACCATCTCCGGAAACAAAGCCCGGATCGGCCAATTCAAAGAAACTCACGATGCCCCCTCCTTCTCAACTGTTCCCGTGCGCCACCCGTGGCCATTACGGCTCCTTATGCAGGAATTCCGTCGGCAAGCTTCCGGGCCGGGGGCGTCCTTCCATCCACCTCCCGGCTCGAGGGCTCCCTTTCTCAACTTCCATTCTCCCATTTCTCGGCCTGGCGGCTCGTCCGTCCCGGCTGCCCACAATATAATCCGGCGGGGTTCCGATTGTGTTTCGGAAGCATGTTGTTTTCGTTATGATTCGGCGAAAAGGCCCGTCTTTGCCTCACGGCGCTCACTTTCTGAAACGCGCGACAGCCGAAAAGGTCTGACGAGGATTTCGCGCGAGACCCTTTCGTCTCGTCATCGCAAGGATATGATAGGCTCCGGACAATCGCCGGTTGTCACGGAAATGTAACGGACTTTCACTTTTCGTCCTTCCCGGGCAGGAAATTTTCCATGACCCAGACTTCGGACGTTACGGTCCAAGACATGAAGGCCAGCTCCCGACCGTCCGGGCGAAAGCTCAATTTCGTAAGACCTGTCGCTGTCACATCGGACTTCTCCGCTTGCCCGCCTGTTGCCGGGACGCGCCAGAGATCGGAAGCTTCGGTTTTGCCGCTTCCCCGCGAGAAATAGATATACCGGCCGTCGGGAGACCAAGCCACGCTGTTAATGCCGCCCCCGCCCTTTTCCAGTCTCAAGAGGATCGTCGCCTCTCCGCCTCCCGATGGAATCACTTTCAGGCATGGGGTGCCTTCCTGACGATCCCAGAAAGCCAGCCGTTCGCCGTCCGGCGACACGTCCTTATAGAGGATTTGTCCAGTGCTCCGGATGAGTTCCTTCTTTTGCCTGGTCTCGAGCGCATAGCTCATGACCCGGAATACCTTGTTTTCGAAATCATCCAGATCGTAAAAAATCATTCTGCCGTCTGCGGATAGAACCGGGCCGTGAAGCCCGCCAAAATCGTCCAAGACCAGGAGGTTTTCGGATTCTCCGGAATCAAGGTCGAAACGGAACAGCCCCAACCTCTGAGGTTTATATATCCCGCGGCAGAGGATGGAGTGACCATCCGGGAACCAGAACCCGGTATCGAAATCCTTGACCTCCGGGAAAAACTCCTGCTCCTCTCCCGACGCCATGGTTTTGACGCAGAGCGCGGCCGGTTTTGATTTGTCTTGTCTTCTGAACGAGGTGTAAGCCAGTCGACTCCCGTCCGGCGACCAGCAGGGGTAGCCGTTCGAACCCTCGAAGCGGAGAGAGGCTTTTTGCGCCCGGGTTATAGGTACGCCCGTCCCGGGGTCCAAAGAAACGGAATAGACATCCTCGTGCGTAATCCTGACTCCGTAAAAGAACGAACCATCCTGGGCAAACCCCATCGGCGTTATTTTGGGATCGCCGAGATCTCGTTTGAGCAACCGAGGCTCACCCTTCGCAGCTTCTTCCTCGACAGACTGAAGCCAGACGTCCCAGGTTCCCGACCGGTCGCTCGAAAAGACAATCCATCGGCCGTCCGGGGACCATCCAAGGAGCCGGTCGTCCGCGGGATGGATCACAAGAGGACGCTCGCGGCCGCCGTCGATGGACAACAGGTAGAGGTTGCATTTTTCGGAGCCTGTTCCCCGCTCTGGATCTTCGTATGGAGAATCGAAGGCAATCCATCGGCCGTCGGGCGAAAGGCTGAGTCTGCCCGGGCCGCCCGAGGGAAATTCCTTGATGGTTCGGGCAACGCCGTCGGATGCGGAAATCAAGGCGATCCGGCTGGATCTGGTTTTTCCGGATCCGATCAACAGCGACAAGATGCCTTTTTCGTCCGGCGTCCAAGCGAAGGGCTTGGCAGAGGAGACGCTTTCATCGCTGTAGAGAATCCGCGGCTTCGCGCCGTCGCTCCCGATGAGCCTCAGGTCACATCCGCCATTGTCTTTCCACCAACTGTAGACGATGGACTTCCCGTCTGGGGAAAAGACGGAGACCTCGGCAAAACCCGCAGATTCCGCCCAGGAGCCTTTTTTCGTGACCCGGCGCGTCTTTCCCGATTCGACATCGAAAACGGCCAGATCTCCGGTATTCCAATCGACGCAGGAAATCAGACGTCCGTCCAGAGACGGTGACCCCAGGCTTTCGACGGATCCAATCTTCCTTATTCGAAGGCCTCCTTCCCGGCTCGCGACGGCGCTTCGCGCCCTGAGAAGCCCGGCGAGCTTTTCTTTGGCCGTCGCGACCGCGGCCGCTTGCTCGGGGTAGTTGTCGACGACCTTCTGGAAGGCCTTGGGAGCCTCCCGAAGCCCCAGCTTCTCGTAACATAGGCCGATATGGAGCTGGGCCTTGGCGGCAACTTCGCGGCTTTCCGGGAACCGCTCCAGGATCTGCTGGTAGAGGCCGATCGCCTTCTGGAGGTCCCCCTGGGCCTCCTCGGTGTAGAGGGCCTTCTCGAGCATCTCCGCGGCCGACTGCTGGGAGCGCAGGCTCGAGGCCAGGACAACCAGGGACAGCAGGCCCACGAAAACGATCACGCCGAAGCTTTTCGTCTTGTTCATCGCATTCCTCCATCTCGCAGTGTCGAGCTCAATATATGGCCCGGCGCCGCGGGATGTGTTCAGGAAGTTTGAAGAGACCGTCAATTTTCGACCCGTCAGTCCACGAATTTATAGCCCACGCTTCGAATGCTGAGGATGTGCTTCGGGCGGGAAGGATCGTCCTCGATCTTTCTCCGGATGTTGGCGATATGGCTGTCCACGGTCCTGAAGGAGACCGAGACGTTGTCCTCCCCCCAGATGCGGTCGAGGAAATCGTCCCTCGTCAGCGCTTGGCCTTTCTTCTGGATGAGGAGCTTCAACATATGGAATTCGAGAGGCGTGAGGTCGATCCTGCGGCCTTTCCGCGTCGCTTCGTAGGTCTTGAAATCGAGGCGGACCTCGCCGAAGCCGTACCGGTTCAGGTCTTTCTCCCGCTCTTCCGACCTGCGGAGCACGGCCTTGGCCCGAGCCGTGAGCTCCCGCAGGCTGAAGGGCTTGGTGACATAGTCGTCCGCCCCGAGCTCGAGCCCCAGGATCTTGTCGAGTTCCTTGTCCTTGACCGTCAGCATGATGATCGGCGTCGAGTCCCCGCCGGCCCGCAGCCTTTTACAGACCTCGTAGCCGTCGAGAACCGGGAGCATGATGTCGAGGATGATGAGGTCCGGGCTGTGTTTCCTCGCCAGCTCCAGGGCCACATCCCCCCTGCCAGCCGTTTGAACCGCGTAGCCTTCAGACGCGAATTCGTCCTGGAGGCTCATCAGGATCCCCGGCTCGTCTTCCACGATCAGGACTTTCTTGGCCATTGGAACCTCACTTCCCGGCAATGGGAAAAGCCAAGAGGAAGGTGCTTCCCTCCCCTACCCGGCTCTTCACGGTAACTTCCCCGCCATGGGCTTCGACCGTGTGCTTGACCAGGGTCAGGCCCAATCCCGTGCCCCTGGCGGACTGCTTGACCGCATTCCGGCCCTGGTAGAATTTTTCGAAGACTCTCTCCAGCTCGTCGGGGAGAATGCCGATCCCGTGGTCCGTAACCTCGATAAAGACATGCGTTCCGCTCCTTCCCACGTGGACGTCGACGGCCTTCTTACCCGGCGAAAATTTGACGGCATTGTCCATGAGGTTGGCCACTGCCTGCGAGACCGCTTCCCGATCGACGGAAATCGGAGGGACATCCGGGTCCGTCCGCAGGCGAACTTCGCTCGTGGAGTTTAGTTCGCTCCTTTCGAACTCCCTCACCTGTCCGGACACGAGCTCGACGATATCCGTCGGGGCGAACCGATATTCCCTTTTCCCTTCCTCGATCTTGGAAAAGTCGAGGAGGTTCTTGACGAGACGGTTCAGCTGGTCGGTGTTCCGGGAGATCTGGGAGAAATATTCGTTCATCCTCCGGACCTCGGTGACCTTGCCTTCCTGAAGCCGCTCGAGCAAAACCCTCATGGAGGTCAGCGGGGTTTTGAACTCGTGGGAGACCGAGGCCACGAAATCCGATTTCAGCCTGAGGACGTCCATTTCGTGGCCGATCGTCCTGACGATCAGGACGGCCCCGAAGGTCAGGATTACGACCAGGGTGAGTATCGTCCAAAAATAGAAACTTTTTTGAAGTTCCGGGATTCCTGTCCTTTCCGCCGGCCCGCGGGAAAGCTCGATTTTCCAGGGCGGGAAGTAGTCGTCGAAGAATTCCGTGACGGCCTGGGAACCTGCAGGCCCGCTTTTCTTTCCTAGGAGAATCTTCCCCTCGGGGTCCGAGACGAGGAGGTTCGGACCGCCGTCCGCCCTCGTCTCAGTCTCGTGACGAGATTGGATTTCCCTGAGAAGCACATCCTCGTTAATGCTAATCCCCGCCAGTCCGGCCTCAACCTGGTTTTCATGGTCGGGGATGGACACGGCCAGGATGAGGAATGTCTCGTCTCCCAGAGGCTTGGCGAAGCGAAACGGCGACCCGAGTCCCGATGGGCTGTTTTGCCGTTTCCTTAGATCGGGAACGATGTCGTCCCGGACGGCTCGAACGACATCCCACTGTTCGCTTTTTTCCTGAAGAAGACGTTTCAAGCCTCCGTATCGCGCCCGATAGTGCGCCAGGGTCCCCGACTCCGGATTAGCGTCGGCCTCCAGAATCTTCTCGACCGCCTCGGAGGCGAGCGAAACGTAGGCCCTGAATTGTCCCTCGTTGAGGTTCCAACCCATCCGGAGGATATCCTCCAGTACAAGCAGCGCCGCGTCCCCGGCCTTTGCAGGATCACCCAATGCCCGGTAGCAGGACACGGTCTGGAGCCGGGCGAGGAGGCCAAGCGGCACGCCTGATACCCCGACGGCTTCGGGATAATCTCTCTCAATCCGCTCGTAGCTTCGGACGGCCCGCTCGTATCTCCCCAACTTCATGAGACACCGGGCTTCGTTGCTGATCATCCGGGCCTGGAGATCGTGATCCTTCGACTGCCCTGCGAGCTCGGCGTAGAGGACGGCCGCCCGATTCAAGTTCTTGCGGGCGAATTCGTTCTGCTCAGCATCCTGAAGCTTTCGCCTGAAGGAAAGAGATAGAACGGCCGGAACCGGTCGGTTGGACCCAGGGGCCGCCGGCTGGAAGAGGGGGAAAAGTGGATCCCCGGTGCCGTAGGCGACAAAGAAAGACTCGACCAGCTGATGGACCCCGAGTCTTTCCTTCGCCAACTCGGAGATTTCACCGTAATCTCCGTTTCTGAAAGGCGATGCCCCGGCCAGGCTCTGCAGAACCGCCTCCAGCTCCCCGACCTTCGCCGAGACGTGCCGCTTGATTGATACCGCGGTCCTTCGGTGCTCGTCGTCGAGTTGCTTGGCGACCCGGAACCGCTCGGTCCTGATGGCCCGGATGCCGAAGACGCCGAGCGCCACCGAGGGGGCCAGGATCGTCAGGACGAAGATCGTGATCAGCCGCCGCTCGCGTCTCAGAGCAATTTTCAGGTTGTCCAGCATCCCGGCGCCGATCATTCCGCGGACTCAGCTCTCATGATTACGGTAGCCCCTTCTCCTGATCTAAACGTTAAGGAAGTGTGAAGAGTCTGTCAAGAGAGTGTCGGCACTCGGGGGGGAGAAAGCAGGAAAACATGGGACGCCTGCGGCATGGAACAATTCCTATGGTCCCGCGACGGCAGGGAAATTCTGGTCATGGCCGATGGAATTATTCATGCCGTCCCCGTATCCGGCAGCAACCCCCGGCAAAGCAAGGGCGGCATGAAAGCGGATCCCAAAACGGCTTTCGGGCCGTGCTGGCTTCCGGGCGGAAAGAAGCTTGCGTTCATGGCCCAAGATGCTGAAACCACCCGGATCTTCCTGGCGTCACTGCCTGGAGGAGAGATCACCGAGCTGGCCGCAGATGATGCCAACCTTAAGGACTGGATCTACCCCTCCCCCGACGGCAAGTGGATTTCCCATGTTGTGGAAGGCTTCGTCAAGTCCCGGCCCGCGGGCACCATCTGGGAGGTCAAGGAGGAGGATCTGTTGAAGGGGAAAAAGTGAACTTGGCCGCGATTTCCAGGGTTTATTTCTGTCCATCCGGGATGACGTCCCGAAGAACAAACGTCTCCAGTTTTCCATAGGACCCGGCGAAGGCGATCGTTTGTCTGTCGGGGGACCAATCCGCCCGGCCGAGGATACCGCTCAACCGTCCCTCCGGGAACAGCGACGCCAGATCGATCGCTTTGATCTTGCCGTCCTCGAGGGAGAGGATCGCAAGGGCTTTGTTGTTTCCCGCACCGACAAGGAGATATCTCCCCTCCGGAGACCAGGACTGAGGAGAAATCCCCTCCGCTCCGATGGTCTCCGTTTTCCCGGAATCCATGTCGAGGACCACAAGCCTCTTGCCCTCCTCAAATGCCAGGCGCCGATGATCCCGCGACAGGGTCAACGCGGCGATCGCATCCTCGCGCCCCCGCGCAGGCCTGTAAACGTATCGCTCGGACCCGCTCTCCAGGTTGAATTCGACGACGCCCCGCTCCACATCCCCGCCGCCGTTGACGGCGTACAGAACGGCCTTCCCGGCGCCCGCCGACGTGAAGCTGGTCCATGTCTTATTTTTGAGAGGCCGGCAGGTCCATCCGCCGGTCGCAATCTCCAGCCGATGGACGGCGAGCCGGCCCCGGTCATCGTACCCGAGACTCCTATGTTTCATGTCCGCTCCTAAGATAGGCCGCGGACGCCCGGAAAGTGTCACGAGACTGTCACGGCCGTGCAATATCTTTTCCGGGATTCGTTTGGGGAAAATCGCCCCTTGACAGCCGCTGGCGTGGCAAGGGCTTTGGATTGGGAAAAGGGTTTTATCGCCTATCGAGGACGAGCCTGTAGCCGACGCCGTAAACCGTAAGAATCCGGCGCGGACGCGCCGGGTCCCGCTCGAGCTTGCCGCGGAGTAGGGCGATGTGGTTGTCCACCGTGCGCGTCGTCGGGAACTGGTCGTAGCCCCAGACCTCGTCGAGGAGTTCGTCCCGGCGCACGACCTCCCCGTCCCGGGCGGCCAGCAGCCGCAGCACGCCGAATTCCTTCCGCGACATCTCCAGCACCTCTCCGGCCCGTCGGGCTTCGAAGCACTTGAAATCGACCTCCACGTCGTCGAACCGCATCTCGCCCGGGAGGTCTCCGGTCTTGAAATGCTGGACCCGGCGGATAAGAGCGCGGACCCTTGCCATAAGCTCCGGCACGGAGAACGGCTTGGTGACGTAGTCGTCGGCTCCCGAATCGAGCCCGGTCACCCGGTCTTTCTCCTCGCCCCTCGCCGTGAGCATCAGGATGGGGGTCATGATCCCCTCGCCCCTCACCTTCCGGCAGAGCTCGTGTCCGCTCATCCGGGGAAGCATGATGTCAAGGATGACGAGGTCCGGTTTCTTCTCCTTCACGAGTTGGTAGCCGGATCCGCCGTCGCCGGCCGTCAGGACTTCGTAGGACTCGTACTCCAGGTTATCCTTGAGCCCCCGGAGGATGGCCAAGTCGTCCTCGACGACGAGAATCGTTTTCATGACCCGCGCTCCAGGGGAAGAATGATGGAAAAGATACTGCCCTCGCCCGGGCGGCTTTCGACCTCGACCGAACCGCCGTGGGCCTTGGCGATGTGCTCGACCAGGGCCAGGCCGAGGCCCGTTCCCGGCAGGGACTGGTTCTCGTGAGTCGGGACGCGGTAGAACTTTTCGAAGATCTTTTCCTGCTCTTTGGCGTCGATGCCGACGCCCCTGTCCGCGACCTCGATGACGGCGTGATCTCCGTCGCGATGCAGGACCAGGCCGATCCAGCGGGAGGCGCCCGAGTATTTCATGGCGCTGCTGAGGAGGTTCAGCACGGCCTGTTCGATGGCATCAAGGTCGACACCGACGGGCGGCAGGCCGTCGTCGACCCGGACGTCGAGCTCGAAGCCTTGCTGCTTCAAGGGGTACTCCATGGCCCGGGCCGCCCGGACGACCTCGGCGAGCGAGGACGGCGTCGGGTGGTAGGTCCTCTTCCCCTGCTCGATCTTGGAGAAATCGAGGACGTTGTTCAGCAATCGCGTCAGCCTCTCGCTTTCGTTGACGATCGTGTCCAGGTACTTGGCCTGTGAGGCGGGATTTCGCGACCGGCCGAGGCGAAGCGTTTCCGCGAACATCCGGATGGCCGTGAACGGGGTTTTGAGCTCGGGCGAGACGCTCGAGACGAACTGGGAGCGCATCTCGGCCATCTGGACTTCGCGACGCACGTCCCTCCACAGGAGGTACGCTCCGAAAAGCGTCACGCTCAGGACGACGGCCAGGGCCACGAAATAGAATATCCGCTGCAGGGACCTCTGCTTGGAGTACGCTTCTTCCGCGGCCGGCCCGAACACGACGCTGAGGCCGGGAAAGTCAGGGCTCAGTGAGGTCCCGTCGACCGAGAGGCCAGCGACCAGGCTGAAGGTCTCCGGGAAGTCTGAAAGGCGCTCCGCCGGCGAGGGAGAAGAAGCCGAGAAGCGCTGGAAATCGACCGCCATGAGAAGGCTTCCGTTGTCGGTGAGAGGAAGAGACACTCCGACGAGCCAAGGTTTCTGTCCGTAGCAGACCCAAAGAAGCCGGTCGTTGTTCAGATGCGCTCCCGGGAACGGCACGAGGCCCAGCCGGGGGAAGTCCTCCTTGAGGCTCAATGCCTGCTCGGTGACCTGGACAAGAGCCAGGACTTTTCGAAGCTCGTCCTCGGCGGCGGCGCGAAAAGACCCGGCGGCGGTTTCGGGAGTCCCGGCAATCGTCTTCTGGAGGATGTCCTTCATGAGATAGACACCGGCGGGAGAAAGCCACTCGGCCGAGCCCAGCTCGGACCCGACACGCTCGACCACGGCCTCCCGGCGCTCCGAACCGCGCCAGAGAAGATGGTCGGCGGCGTAGAGGGCCAGAGGAACTCCGTATTCGTCGACGACGCCGGGTGGCAGAGACAGGACCTCTTCGTATTCGCGAAGCGCTTCCTCATCCCTTCGCAGTTTGAGAAGGCTTGGGGCCCGCTGGAGGCGGGCATATCCGGCCTGGGCGGGGGAACGGGCGGCGGCCCGGGCCCTGTCATAGCGGGCGGAGGCCAAGGCGAAATTCCACTGGGCGAATTCGGCGCGTTCCGCTTGGCCGAGGAGCCGGTTGAATTCGCTGTCGTCCCTTGGCGCGACGGAACGGCCCTCTCCGTCCGGAGCGGCGTCGCATGGCAGATAGAGGCGCGTGTCGACCGCTCGGGCCAGAAGGACAACCTCGGGATTGACGTATTCGCGGCGGCCGATTCTCTCGGGATGCTCCGCGAGCGCGGCGGCTTCGCTCCGGACGAGCCTGTCCAGGCGCGAGGCAAGATCCTGCCGGACTTCCCTGATCATGGCCCGACGCTCGTCCGCGACCCGCTTCTGCGTGAGCTCGCGTTCCTGCCGGATCATCCTCAACGTCAGCGCGACCAATACGGAAGTCGGCAGGAGGACAGCGGTCAGGAAGAGAACGACCTGCTTCCGGTGCCCCTTGAGTGTCATCGCCGGCTCGACCCTGACCGGAATTTAGAAAGAAAACGACCGCCCATTGTCACGAAGATGTCATGGGAAGACGAAAGGACGCGCATCCGAGCGGTTCCCCTTGACGAAACCCGGGGCCGGTGGCCCTTCCTGTTTCTATCACAGGGTGGCACCACGGTCAAACCGCCACGCCGGCAACACTCTCGGGACCGCGTTTTGCCCGTGGCTTTTTCGCGCCGTCCCGTCCCCTTTCGGTCGGCGTGGCTCTCCTACCCGACATACTCGAAAATGTCCTCGATCCTGGCGTTGAAGACCCTGGCGATCCGGAAAGCCAGGGCCAACGAGGGGACGTAACGGCTCTGCTCCATGAGGATGATGGTCTGGCGGGTGCAGCCGGCCCGCTTGGCCAGCTCCTCCTGGGTCATCTCACCGGCCTCAAAACGATGCTTGCGGATGGAGTTCCGGATCTCAGCTTTGGCCATGGGCGGAGGCCTTGGATTCCAGGATCAGGGCAATCACCGAGGAGGAGATGAACGCGGCGAAACTGGTCGAGTAGGCCAGGAACCACATCCAACCGACGGGGACGGCGCCGCTCGCTTGATGCCGGTCCCAGAGGAAGATGGCCAGGGCGAAAACATAAATGAGGACGACGATGAAGGCCGCAGCGTTGGCTCGATTCCTGATGTCCTCGTCGCGCTCATCCATGGCGATGGCCCGCTCTCCAGGACGGATTCGGGTCAGGAAGAGCATCAGCCCGTAGGACAGATATCCGAAGGCGATGATGGCCGCCCCGGCGACACGGCGCCACCTTTCCTGGGCATATTCTTGCGGGCCTTCCCCGAGAAAGAAGATGACCGAAAACGCCGCCATGACCGATCCCCAGATGAGAAAAGTGAAGAGAGCTCGTTTCCGGGCTTGAGTCATTCGAACCTCCTGTTAAATAAGCCCGCCTTGCCGGCGTCTGTTCCCGACCTGGCAAGTGTGGCAACCGGCAAGGCAAGGCTACGTATGATTTCTATTACATTATGTAATGAATAATAATCTTTTTGTCAAGCCTTTTTTTCTTTTCATTCATTTTCCCGAGCTTTTTCCCCTTTTGACGCCCGCCTCCCCTTTGCGGCCCAATCCGCCAAAACCAGCAAGATTGGTACCGGGTCTACAAAATGCTGGTTTCTTTCCAGCATTTTGTAGACCCGGTACCGTCTTCGCTTGACCCGATGCCGACGTTGCCGGCAAAAGTGCAGCCTGTCCTCACTTGTCCGGGCCGGCCCGTAAACCATAATTGGTAACTTGCGTCTAATTATAAGGGTGGGGCTCTGCGGCCCTCCCATCCATGACCCGAGGAGGCTTTTCATGCTCAAGCGCTCCGGTGCCATCCGTTATCTCGGTTTTGTGATCCTCTTATCCTTGCCGTTCTTGTCCTGCGGAAAAGCGCCCCGTGAGGAAACCCTGGGCGCGATTCTCGAGCGGGAGATCCCGAGACTGATGGAGGAAGCCGAAATTCCCGGCCTGTCCATGGCCGTCGTTCGAGACGGGCGGACACTTTGGACGAAGGCCTTCGGCGTAAGGAGTCGCCGGACTGAAGATTCGGTGGACGAATATACGATGTTCGAGGCCGCGTCCCTTACCAAGACCGTGACGGCCTACGCCGCCATGCGCCTTGTCGAACGGGGCAGACTCGAACTGGACAGGCCTCTCCACCTGTACTTTCCGAATCAGGAATATCAGAAGCTTTCGGGGGACGCCCGCTACAAGCTCCTGACCGCCCGGCATATCCTCACCCACACCACGGGCCTTCCGAACTGGGGAGTCAAACTCATGCGAGACCCCGGAGTTCAGTATGGGTATTCCGGCGAAGGCTTCCTCTATCTGGGCCGGGCCATTGAGCGGATCTCCGGGATGTCGCTCCAGGAATTCGCCCGAAAGGAGATCTTCGAGCCCCTGGGAATGGCCCACACAAGTTACGTCTGGAACGAAACCTACGCGGCCGACGGCGCCTGCGGGCACGATCCTCACGGCGTCGTCCACGAACTGCGAAAAAATACCGAGCCCAACGGCGGCGCCTCCCTCCTGACGACGGCGTCGGATTACGCCGCCTTCATCTGCGCCATCCTCAACGCCAAGGGACTCACCGAGGAGACGGTCAGCCCAATGACTTCGCCTCAGGTCCAGGTGACCAAGAGCCGCGAGAAGCCCGATTTTTTCGAGAACGTCTATTGGGGGTGGGGCTGGGGCGTCCAGCCCGGGGAAACCGGGTACGGCTTCTGGCACTGGGGCGACAACGGCGACCTGAGGGCCTATACGGTTACCTACAAAGACCGCCGCGAGGGACTCGTCTATTTCACCAACAGCACTAACGGACTCGCCATCGCCGAAGCCGTCACCGGCCTTGTTTTTCCCGACCATCAATACGCTCTCGATTGGTTGGAATACGAAAAATACGACGACCCGAAACGGCAGGCCCGGCTGGCGATGGAGACGACGTTCATGAAAGAAGGGATCGAAGCCGGCCTGAAGAAGATCGAGGAGGTTAAGGCAAGCTTTCCCGAATTGCTCAAGGAAGATTCGCTGACCGAGACAGCCAGATACCTTGGGGAAAGCGGCAAACAGGAAGAGGCCATCGCCCTCCTGACGGCCTGTCTCGAATCCAATCCCCAGTCCGTTGAGGCCCGCCTGGGCCTTGGGCTGGCCTACATGGAGATCGGACGGAATCAGGATGCGATACAAAGCTTAGAGGCGGCCCTTAAAATCTACGAAGGACACCCCCTGGCCGCCCGGGGCCTTCAATGGGCGAAAGAGGCCCTGAATGCGGAAAAAAACCCTGTCATCCTCTCGGCCGCCGAGTTGCATAAATTCGCCGGAGATTATGGGCCCCGCCGCATCAGACTGCGCGAAGGCCGACTGTATTACCAGCGGGACGGGCGGCCGGAATATCGTCTTATCCCGATGAGCAGGGACATCTTCGCTTTGGAAAGATATGCCCAGTTCCGGGTGCGATTCGCGGCGGATGAGACCGGTCAGGTGACCAAGCTCGTCGGCCTCTACATCCAGGGCAATAGGGACGAATCGCCGCGCGACCGCTGACGGCATGGGGCCGGGAGGCCGCCCATCGCTGCGCCGATGCTTAATGGCCTAGCCCAATAATATTGGTGCCGTGTCTGCAGAGGACTCGGCCGGCCTAATGGGGTCGAGACTCCGGAATGCCGGAAAAAAACCAGCATTTTGTAGACCCGGTACCGTCTTTGCTGGCCTGGCCGGCTTAGCGGGGGCTTGGCTCTCTCCCTTGGGCGGGTTTGGCGACCATCAACCTGTTGTTTCGGGTGTTTTTATCGATCAGGAGGAAGTGGGGGTCGATGACGACCTCGCCCGGCTCCCTATCCACCAGGATCTCGAGCGTGCTTTCGCCGGATGCCATCCGGAGGTTTTCGTAATAGATCTCCTTCCCGGCCCGGTCGTAGACGGCAAAGGGAACAAGGTCGTTCATCGGAACTTCGGTTTCGACTCCCCTGCCGTCCGCGGCCGTCTTCGTGATCGAGCAGCCGACGTTCAGAAGGAAGCGGCTGGCGTCGGTTCTGATGGCCGTGGCGCGCCGGACGCGAAGATCGTAGAATGTGATGCGCTCGAACCAGTCGCCCAGGATCCCGCTCATTCCATCCGGAATGGCCGGACGCAGGTAATCCAGGAATTCCTCCGACGTCGTGAAGGGAGGCGCTTGAAATCTCTTGTCCAGGACGTAACGGCGCAGGGCGGCGTTCAGCCTCTTTTCGCCGACGTACTCCCTCAGGGCATTCATGACGCAAAACCCCTTGGCGTAGTGCACGTGGACGCTGTCGAGGTTGGTCCCGACCAGCGGCACTTCTTCGGTGGATTCCCTGGACCGCCCGCGGAGATAGGTGTCAAGCTCATTCCGCGTGAAATCATCGACGAGCCTTTCGGCGTACTGGCGCTCGATCACCAGCCGGGCCGAGTACTGGGCCATCGTCTCGGACATCAGGAAAACGCCCTCGGTCCAGGCCCCGAGCACCTGATGGCCCCACCACATGTGGCCGACTTCGTGAGCGATGACCCGGTAGGCGTAGTCCACCTTGTCGGGGGTGAAGCGGGCGATGAACCCGTAGCCCTCGGAAATGGGAATCACGCCCGGGAAGCCTTCCGCCTCGATCTTGTACCTGGGAAATTCCACGATCCGCAGCTGTCTGAACGGATACGGTCCGAACGCTTCCGAGAGGATCTCGAGCGAGTCGCGGGCCGCCTCGGCCATCAGCTCGATGTTCGCGCCGTGGGTCTTGTGGTAGTAGATCTCGAGGTCCACGTCCCTCCATTTCTCCTTTCTCACCTCGTAGCGGGCGCTGAGAAACGCCAGGTGCTTCAGCACGGGGCCGTCGGAGTGATAATGAAAAAAACGCCGCCCGTCCTCCGTCCAGGTCCGGAGGAGGTCGCCCGAGGTGATGAACTGCTGGTCCCCGGCCGTGCTGATGACGGCATCGAAGTCGATCCAATCGCCGTCCTTGCCCGTCGGAAAACGACCCCTGGCGCCGGCCTCGTCCGGCGCTGGCAGCGGCTTCTTGGGCGGCAGGCCGTATCTGGCCCGCTTGGACCGGCCTTCGGGCTCAAACCGGAAAAACGGGTCGTAGCCGAGAAACGGCAGGACGTGGTAGTTGTAGAAGAACGACCCGTTCCGCACCAGGGCAGTCTGGGGCATCGACCAGTCGGACGCCCGGTCCTGATCGAGAAAACCCCTCTCCCGGTATTCCAGGTCGAAAATCAGGGCGGCGCTCCGGCCGGGCTCGAGGCCTTCGGCCAGGCGAACTTGGTAGAGACCGAAAAGAGGGTCGTGATGAATGATCGCGCTCGGCCGGTCCAGGGATATCTCATGGACGCGGGCATAGCGAGGCACGTGGATAACCACTTCCCGGATGGGCGCGCCGGTCCTGTTTTCCATCACCATCTGTCCGCGGCAGCGGAGGTTCCGCGACTCGGGGAAAAGATCCAGCCGGACATTGACCGAAGCGATTTTGGGAAGGGGAAGCGTGTCCAGGGGCTTGTAGCGCCGCTCGTACAGGGCGCTCATCCTGTCCCGGTCCCGGCCGGTTTCAAACCTGTTGAGAACAGCCGTGTTGTAGAGGATGAACCCGCCGGTCAAGGCCGAGAGACTCAGGCCGAAGGCCGCGACGGCCATCTTCGGCCGGTTGATGCGGCTTTTCAGCGCCCTTATCCGGCGCGCCGCGCCCCGGTCCGCGCCCCTGACCCACAAGAGGATCGAAACGACAACCAGGATGACCGAGAACGCGGCCCAATACGCATTATAAAAAAGGAGCGGCGCGGCATACGGGCCGAAGCCGTTCATCTCGGTATGGGTGAAGGAGGGAGTCGACCCGAAGCGCCACAGATGATGGTGGAGCCCAAGGGTGGGCATCAGGTCGTCCACGAACAGGAGGGTCAGCACGTAGGCGGGAATCCTGCGGTTCACGAGGACCTGGACGAAAAGCGCGAACAGCGACAGGAGAGAGAAGTAGACCCAGCGGATGCCGAAGAGCTCCGTGACGTAAAGCGGGATCTCGAAGCGGAAATACCCGTGCATGACCTGGACTGCGACACTGCTCAAAAAAGTGATCGAGGCCAGGAGCGCCTGGACCAGAACGAGCGCTCCCCATTTGCCCAGGAACGGCACCCATTCCGGAACGGGCAGGGAATCGGTGATTGGGCTGAGACGCGCGTTTCTTTCCCTCCAGACAAGCTCGCCGGAGGCGAACAGGATCACCAGCAGGGAGAAGAGATAGAACGGGGTGCGGGTGACGTCCAGAACCTGGGACGTGACGGGGAGGGACTGGGTCCCCCTGACGAGTCCCACGTTGCTGAAGCCGAAGACAAAAACCAGCCCCGATCCCAGAGCCAGGATAGCCAGAAAATAGACGCTGCGCGTGAGACCCCGGAAATCCGTCCAGAGCGTCCAGGCCGTCTGCCTCAGGCGGGCCGAAAAGACGAAGCTCCTGGCCGGCTTCTCCGCGGCCTGGAAGGGAGTCCAGGACCACGGCTCGACTCGGTCGCGGGAGGCGCGGAGCCCGGGCCTTTTTTTCGCGCCGCCAGGCAGCGCGGACATGCGGAACCGCGCCCAGGTGAAGGTCAGGAGGAGAAGAGCCGCGGCCGTCCAGCCCAGCCTGTTGACCAGGTGGCTTCCCGCGAGGGGGACAAGCAGCTCCGATTTCTGAGCCACGTTCCAGTACATGCTCATGTGCTGGGACGAGATGAGACCAAAGGGGTCGACCTGCGACGCGGCCGTGAAATGGCGGGCGTTGCCCAGGCTGACAGCGACGAGATGCAGAACGAGAAGCCCGGTCACGCCGGCATAGAGAGGAAAGAATTTTCGTGTCCTCAGCACCAGGAAAAAGGACAGGGCGCCGACGAGAACGAGAGTGGGCAGCATACCCGTGAGGTAGGGCTGGACGTAGGCGGCGATCGGGACGCGGGCCATCCGGTCGGCGTTCCAGGCCGGAAACATGGCGGCCAGGAACGACCCCAGCCCGATTGCCGAGAAAACGGTCAGGCCGCCGAGAAGGGCCCCGCAGAACCGTCCCGCGATGTAATCGCCTTTTTTCAAGGGCAGCGAAAACATCAGCTCGTGGGTCCGCCACTTGAAATCCCGGTGGGCGGCCTTGGCGAAGAACCCCGCGCTGATCAGGATGCCGAGCGCCGCCGTCACGTTGACCAGGAAAGACAGGATGTACGGAGCGTTCAGGGGGACGTCCTCGCCCGGCGGGATCCTGAGAAGGCGGAGCGGACCGCTGCCCCTGAGCACGGCCACGTAACCGACCGCCCCGAGGAGAAGGAAACAAAGCCAGCTGCTGACCTTGCTCAACCGGCTCTTCAGCTCGAACTTCAGCATCTCGAGAAACATCAATTTCTCCTTAGCGCCCCGCGCCCGGGCGGCTGTTCCTGACCGTCCAGAAATAGGCATCCTCCAGGTCGGGCTCGATCGGTTCGAAACCCTCTTCCGGCTGCCGCTCCCCCGAGACGTGAATCTCCATCCGTCCCGATGCCATCCGGGTGAGAACAACCTCATAGCGACTATCGTATCGGGCCAGGTCGTCCTTGCCGATCGTTTTTTTCCAGAGCCTGTTCCGGAGCGGCCTCGGGGCATCCGCCGTGTCGCCGGAGAACAGGATCCGCCCTTCGTGAATGACGGCCATCCGCGGGCAGAGAACGCGGACATCGTCGACGATGTGGGTCGAGAGGATGACGATCTTGCTTTCGCTCGTCTCGCTGAGGATGTTCAGAAAACGGTTTCGCTCCTCCGGGTCGAGCCCGGCCGTCGGTTCATCGACGATCAGGAGGTCGGGGTCGGCGATCAGGGCCTGGGCGATGCCGAACCGCTGGGTCATGCCTCCCGAAAACCCGCCCAGCTTGCGCTTCCGGCAGTCCGCCAGATTGGTCCGCTCCAGGGTGGCCCGAACGGCGGCCCGGCGCTCCTTCCGGTCCGTTATCCCCTTCAGGAACGCGATGTGGTCGAGCATCCCCTCCGCGGAGACGTCGGGATAGAGCCCGAAGTCCTGCGGCAGGTAGCCCAACCGCCGGCGGATTCCGGCCTTGTCCTTTAGGGTGTCGAGCCGGTCGAGCGACACCTGCCCCGTGTCCGCCTCCTGGAGAGAGGCGATGATCCGCATTAGCGTGGACTTGCCCGCCCCGTTGGGCCCCATGAGGCCGAACATCCCGGGGCCGAAGTCCAGCGAGACATCCCTGAGGGCCCGGACGTCCCCGGGGTAGGTCTTGGATACGTGGCGAATGGTCAGTTGCATCTTCGGCTCCTTGGGCCGGACGGGCGGCGGCCGCCCGGCGGGATTTTCGAGTTCAGCTCCAATATGGGAATCCCATCCGCCCGTGGCAATAGGAAAACAGGGCCGTTCGGGCAAAATGGGAAGGCCTACCCGGCCCGGGAAAGGCTTCTCATTTCCCCGGAGCGGGCTTGAAAACGCAAGGCGATTTGTTTATTGTTGGCTTGCCTCCGCAACGGCCGACATGGAACACCTGGGACTCTTCGGCATCGTCATCAACCTGGTCCTGGCGACCTGGTCCGCCGTCTACGTGGCTCAGACGAGGAAAAACACGAACGAGCGCCTGCTGACGCCACTCCTGCTGTATTCCATCTGCTTCATCTTTCTGGTCTTTTCCTTTCTGGTCTACCTCTACCTGGAGCTCAACCTCGGCCCGGACGAGCGGCCCCGGCTCCTGATGGACGCGGGACTGATCGCCGTTTGCGTCTCCGAGATCCTGATGGTGTTCGCCATGCTGGCCATCTATGAGAATTTCCTGGAGAGGCGGATTCCCAGGGGGTGGCGGGTGGCGTTTTGGGCCGGGCTGGCCCTTTTCGTCGCAGGCTACGGCTTAAAATTCGTCCTGGCCCGGGGAGGGCTGAGGGCCGCCCTGGACGCCGCGTATTACGCCGTGTACGACAACGTCATCGTCCTGGAAGCCATTCTGCTGATCATGCTGTGGGTCAAGTCGCGCAAGATTCCCGATCCCGGCCGGGCCGGGATGGCCCGCTCGTTCGCGGCCGTTTATCTGTCCCGCTATCTCCTGCCGCTCGTTGTGCTGCTGATCGGGCCCCTTGTCTCGCCCCTGCCGAGGGCCCTCAAGATGCCGGTGGCCATGGCGCTTTTCATGTACTGCAGCCTTCTGCCCATCCTCTGGATCCGTTTCTATCTGCTGCCGTCGGCACGACGGGCGCGGGCCGGGATCAATGGGGCCGCCGCGGTGGACGACGTTGCGGTCCGGTTCGGGATTTCCCAGCGGGAGAGGGAAATTCTGACGCTTCTCCTCAGGGGCAAAAGCCACCGCGAGATCGAGGAGGAGCTCTTCATTTCCTACCACACGGTGAAAAATCACATCTACAACCTGTATCAAAAGCTCGGGGTCAAAAACCGTTTCCAGCTCTTCCACCTGTTCACGCAGGTCGAGAAGCCCGGCGCCCCCTCCGAAGAGTCGGTCAGGAACGGCCTCAAGGATTCCGGAGGTTCCTCGGACCCCTCCGGCCCCTAGCTTGTTCTACGGATCGACCCGACGTGTCATGGGCCCTGATAAGTCAGGTGAAAGGAATCCACCATTCGGATCCTCTCGACAGCGAAGAGGCCGCAGGCAAGGAGGCGTGAATGAACGGAACGACGCGGAAGCGGACGGATTTCCTGGCTCTCGGGGCTTTGGCCTTTTTTGCTCTTTTAGCCGCCCCGGCCTGCAGGGAGCGAGGAGCGCCCGTCAGAAACAATGCGACGGCAGAGAACGTCCTGGCCGGACCTGAAGCGGAGACCGCGCCCGGCGCCGAGGAAATTGTCAACCTCCGGGAGCTGCGCAAGTATGACGTCGTCTGGGACACTCCGGGAGGCGATTCGAAGGGGTCGGTTCCGCTCGGAAACGGCGATATCGGCTTGAACGCTTGGGTCGAGGGCTCCGGCGACGTCTGTTTTTATATATCGAAAACCGACAGCTGGGACGAAAGCGGACGTTTGCTCAAGGTGGGCAAGGTCCGGGTGCATTTCGACCCCAGCCCTCTCGCCGAAGGGAAATCGTTTCGCCAGAGGCTGAGCCTGCGGGACGCGACGCTCGAGGCCGCATCCGGAAGCGGTTCGGGAGAGATATTCGTCCGGCTATGGGTCGACGCGAACCTGCCCGTCATCCGCGTCGAGGCCCGGCTGCCCGAAGGGGTCACGATGACGGCGGCGACCGAGCCCTGGCGGGTCAAGGCCGAGGTGCTCAAGGACGAACTCGTCAGCGGCCTCAACTTCTACCCGGCGCTCTTCCCGCCGACCGTCGTCCAGCCGGACGTCGTCCCGGACATGGGCCCGTCGAGAGTCGGCTGGTATCACAGGAATCCCGAGAGGCCTTCCTTCCGCCAGAACCTTGTTCTGCAGGGTCTGGAGGAGTTCGGCATCGCCGACCCCCTCAAAGACCGGATTTTCGGCGCGGTCATCGCGGGCAACGGGTTCACCACGAGCGACGCGAAAACGCTGGCCGGCCCCAAGGGCGGCGTCAGGCGTCTCGACGTCCACGTCCTGACCCGGCAGCCCGCCACGCCCGAAGCCTGGACGGCCGCCATGGGCGATCGGATCCGCCGGACCGACGCCGTCGGGGGAAGCCGGGCCCGCGAGGCCCACGAGGCCTGGTGGTCCCGGTTCTGGAACCGCAGTTGGATCTATGCGCGGGGCGGCGGCTCGACGGAAACGCCGGCCGGAGTCGAGAACGAGGCGGCCGTCGTGACCCGCGGCTATGTCCTTCAGCGCTACATGGACGCCTGCGCCGGCCGGGGGCGATTCCCGATCAAGTTCAACGGCTCGATCTTCACGGTCGAGGCCGAAGGCGCCGAGGGCTTCGCCGACCACCGCCGCTGGGGCCCCGGGTACTGGTGGCAGAACACGCGCCTTCCCTACATGGCCATGACCGCCGCAGGCGACTTCGACCTCATGCAGCCGTTTTTCAGGATGTACGCGGACCTGCTCCCTCTCGGCCGGCGCCGGACCAAGCTCTATTTCGGGCATGACGGCGTCTACTTCCCGGAGTGCATCTACTTCTGGGGCGCGGTCTTCACGGAAACCTGGGGCGACAAGAATCTCGCGGAGATGCCCGAAAGGATCCAGGCCAGCGGCTGGCACAAGTACGAATGGGTGAGCGGTCTCGAGATGTCGGTCATGATGCTGGATTACTACCTCTACACCCAGGACCGGGAGTTCCTCGAGGGGACGGCGCTGCCCTTCGCAGAGTCTGTTCTGACCTTCTTCGAGCAACACTACAAGACGGGGCCGGACGGAAAGCTGCGCCTTTTCCCCTCCCAGTCTCTCGAAACCTGGTGGGACTGCACGAACCCCATGCCTGAGGTGGCGGGGCTGCACGACGTGACGCGCAGACTGCTGGCCCTGCCCGCGGGGATGGCGACCCCGGAGCAGACGGACCTCGCCCGGCGCCTGGCCGCGAAGCTCCCGCCGGTGCCGACGCGCGAGGTCGGAGGCCGGCTGATGCTCGCCCCGGCGGAGCGCTTCGAGAAAAAGCAGAACGTCGAAAACCCGGAACTCTACGCGGTTTACCCGTTCAGGCTCTATGGGCTCGGCAAGCCGGATATGGGTTTAGCCGTTGCGGCCCTCGAGCGCAGGCTCGACCGGGGCCACTTCGGCTGGCGGCAGGACGACCTGTTCATGGCCCTTCTCGGCCTGACAGAGCAGGCCAAACGGGGCCTGGTCGAACGCGCCAGCCATTGGGACAACAACTTCCGCTTCCCGGCCTTTTGGGGTCCCAACTACGACTGGACCCCCGACCAGGACCATGGCGGAGTGCTCACGAAGACGCTGCAGACGATGCTTCTCCAGTGCGACGGCAAGGACATCCGTCTGCTCCCCGCCTGGCCCGCGGACTGGGAGGCGGACTTCAGGCTCCACGCGCCCTACAACACGGTCGTCGAGGGACGGGTCCGTGACGGAAGGGTCGTCGACCTGCGCGTGACGCCTCCCGGGCGCGAGGCGGACATCATCCGTAAATAAATTGGGGACACAATACTAATCTCTCCCCCGTAGACGTCTTGCGGCGCTTCGGGCAATCATCAGTAAACTCTCGTTTGCAGAAAACTGGAAATGTCGCCCGTATTTAACGGGCCGCCGCGCTCCCGTGTTACGGACAGGGATCTTGCGACCGGGGCGCAACGCGCCCGCTGAGGAGGCCCGATCGTCCGGTGCCGGAGTTCGAGGGAGTCCACTGCGGTCATCGTCTCGCTCTCGCGAACTAATTGGATCTGCCGGGCAACCATTTCTCCGATTTTCCGTATATATGGCTGAGGAATGCTCATGAAAGACCTCAACCTGACCGAGGAAATAGTCCTCTGGGCCGTCTGGCGGCTCGAGGATAACGCCTATGGCGTCACGATCAGGGACCACCTGTTCCGGAAAACGGGCCGTCTCTACCCGTACGGGACTCTCTACAGCACCCTGGCCGAGCTCGAAAAGCTCGGCTACGCGAAGAAAACGGTCGCCGACCCCAGCCCCGTACGCGGCGGGCGCAGCAAGAACTACTATCGGGTCACCCCGTACGGGCTCGGCGCCTTGAAGGCCGCCCTGGCCCTGAAGGCCGCCCTTTGGGACAAGGACTCCATCCTGGCCCTGGAAAAGAGCTGAGCCCATGACACCGAACGACGCGCCGCGGCCTCCCCGCCTCTTCGAGCGCTTTCTCGAGGTGATGGCCAACCGGGGAGACGCGTCCGCCATCGCCGGCGACGTCGCCGAGGAGTTCCACCACCGCGCCGAGGAGCGGGGGCCCGCCCGGGCCCGCCTCTGGTACCGACTCTTCGTCCTGCGCTCGGTCCCCTCGTTCGTCCGGCATTCCCTCCGCTGGAGCCTCACCATGTTCAAGAACTACCTGACCATCGCCCTGCGCGTCATGAACCGGCATAGGGCGTTTTCGTTCATCAATATCGCCGGCTTGGCCGCCGGGATGGCCTGCAGCCTCATGATCGGACTCTTCGTCGTCCACGAATCGGGCTACGACCGGTTCCACGAAAGGGCGGACCGGATCTTCAGGGTCTACGCGGACCTGCGGCAAGACGGCGAGGACCTCAGCGGGGCCTGGACCCCTCCCCCGCAGGCCAAGGCCCTCGTCGAGGACTTTCCGGAGGTCGAGGCGGCCGCCCGGTTGAGCCCGTGGCCTCGCGAGCTGCTGGTCACCGCCCGCGACAGGTCGTTCCTTGAGGGTGGCCTTCTCTACGCCGACGCCTCGTTCTTCGAGATCTTCACCTACACCTTCATCTTCGGCGACCCCAGGACGGCCCTGGCGAATCCCGGCACGGTTGTCCTCTCCAGGAGCATCGCCGAAAAGTACTTCGGCCACGGCGACCCGGTCGGCGAAATCATGACCTTCCGGGACCGGAACCAGGATTTCAAAGTGACCGGAGTCATCGAGGACCCGCCCGCAAACTCGCACCTCCGCTTCGACATGATGGCCGCCCTGGTCGGGACGGCGTCGAGCGCCGGGACCCGATGGACCCAGCACACCTATTTCACATACGTCCTGCTTCGGGAGGGAGCGACGGGAGCGGCCCTCGAGGCCAAGCTGCCCGACTTCACGCGTCGCCGTTACGGTCCGCAGTTCTTCGCCGACACGGGCCGGCGATATGAGGACTATTTCGGGTCGGGGGAGCATCACTACGGCTACCGGCTCGAGCCGCTGACGGCCATCCACCTCGATTCCAGAGTCACGGACACGCTCAGCCTCAAAGGCAATCCCGCTCACCTGAAGGTGTTGTCGGCGGTGGCGTTGTTCATCCTCCTCATCGCAGGCATCAACTTCATGAACCTGGCCACGGCCCGATTTGCCCACCGCTCCCGGGAGGTCGGCATCCGCAAGGTCCTGGGCTCGCAGAAAAGGCAGCTCGTTGTCCAGTTCCTCGGCGAGTCTCTGTTGCTGAGCTCGACGGCGTTCATCCTGGCCCTGGGGCTGATCGCGCTCGCGCTGCCAGCGTTCGCCCGCCTGGCCCAGAGGCCGCTTGTCTTCGGGGACATGGCTCGGGGGCCGTTCCCGGCTCTCATGGGGATCGTGGTTCTTGTGGTCGGCCTGGTCTCCGGCGGCTATCCGGCTTTCTTCCTGTCCTCGTTCGAACCCCAGGCGACGCTCAAGGGCCGGCTGGCCGTTCGCGGTAGGGGCCACGTCCGGCTGCGGCGGGGCCTCGTTCTCGTCCAGTTTGCCGTAGGCTTCGCCGTCATCTTCGGCACCGCGGTCATCTCGAGACAGATGGATTTCCTCGGCCGCCGCGATCTGGGGTTCGACCGGGACCATGTGGTCGTCATCCACCGGGCCGACGCCCTGGGCGCGGCCGCGGAGGGCTTCGAGCGGGAGCTCCTGACCCGCCCGGAGATCCTGCAGGTTTCGCGAAGCGAATCCCTGCCCGGCCGCCATTTCGACACCACCGGTCACCGGCCCGAGGGTGCGCCGGCCGAGGATGAGATAACACTGATGACGACCTACGTGGACGCGCGCTTCGCCGACCTGTTGGGGCTCGAACTCGTTGCCGGGCGCTTCTTTTCGCCCGAGGTCCCGACCGACGCGACCTCGGCTGTCGTCATCAACGAACGGGCGGCCCGCGAACTCGGTCTTTCGGACCCGGTCGGCAAGCGCTTCCACAAGGGTTTCGGGGACGCAAAGGAGGGCGAGTTCGTGACCATCATCGGCGTCCTCAAGGATTTCCACATCGCCTCCCTCCACCAGGACGTTCTGCCCGTGCTCCTGAGGCCCCTTTCGCCGGCCGACTGGCGCCTGACATCCGTCAAGGTCAGAGGCGAGCGGCTGCCGCAGACTCTGGCCTTCATCGAACGGGCTTGGAAGGAATCGACCGGCGGCCAGCCGTTCCAATATTCCTTCCTGGACGAGGACTTTGCCGCCCTCTACGAATCCGAGCGGCGGGCGGGCCGGATCTTTTCGGCCTTCTCGGCCCTGGCCGTTCTGGTCTCCTGCCTGGGGCTTTACGGCCTCGTCTCCTTTACGGCGGAGCAGAGAATGCGCGAGATCGGGATCCGCAAAACCTTCGGCGCCTCGACGGCGAGCCTGGCCGGCCTCCTGTCGCGGGAGGTCGTCGTCATCGTGGCGGCCCCGCCGGCCTTTTGGCTCGCCCGGGCCTGGCTGCGGGACTTCGCCTACCGCGTCCCGATCAGACCGTTGATGTTCGTCGCGGCGGCGGGCACGGTCCTGGCCGTGGCCGTTCTGTCCGTCGGTTTGAGGACCGTCAGGGCGGCCGCGGCCAATCCGGTCGAAACGCTGCGCTGCGAGTAATCGGAGGGCGGTTCCGCGGCGTGCGGAAATTGGGGACACAATACTTATTTGCCCATACCGTTTAAATCCCGGAATAGAAATCGTTTCATGGTGCTGTCCGTAAACGACCACTTCCTGCAAAATTAGTATTGTGTCCCCAATTCTTTCCCCAATTCTTTCCCAATTCTCTGAGAGGCGTTTTGACGATGAGATCCCCACGGCGCCAAGAGACGCCTCGGGATGACTTTAGGCACCGGCGATTTATCGCCGCCGCCTAAAGTCAGCTTTCGCGGACCTTCGCGATGGCGCAGACCCGGTCCTTGGCGTCGAGGTGGATGAGGCGCACGCCCTGGGTGGCCCGGCCGATGGGCCTGAAATCGGTCGTCGAGATCCCGATGACCTTGCCCTCCAGGGTGATGATGAGAAGGTCCTCCTCGTTGACCCCGACCATGCCCAACGCGGGCCCGATTTTGGACGTGACCCGCAGGTTGAGAACTCCCTGGCCGCCCCGGTGCTTCAACGGGTACTGGCCGACCTCGGTCTTCTTGCCGTAGCCGCGCTCCGTGGCGGTGAATACGAACTTGTCGTCGGGCCCGACCACGATCATGCCGATGATGCGGTCCTTGGCCTTGAGGCGGATGGCCTTGACCCCGGCGGCGGTCCGCCCCATCGGGCGGACGTCGCTCTCCTTGAATCTGAGGGCCCGGCCCATCCGCGTGCCGATCACGATATCGCTCTTCCCGGACGACAGCTGGGCCGAGAACAGGTCGCTCTTGGGCCGCAGGTTGACGGCGATGATGCCGCCCCGCCGGACGTTCCGGAAGTCGCTGAGGCGGGTCTTCTTGATGAGGCCGTCGGTCGTCAGCATGACGACGAACTGGTCCTCGCTGAAGTCCTTGACGGCCAGGATGCCCCGCGGCTTCTCGCCGGGCTGGAACTCGACCAGGTTGGCGATGGCCTTGCCGCGTCCGGAGACGCCCACGTCGGGCACCTCCAGGGCCTTCAGCCAGTAGAGGCGGCCCTTGTTGGTGAAGACGAGCAGGTAGGCGTGGCTCGAGCAGATGTAGATGTCCTCGACCACGTCCTCGGGCTTCATCTCGATGCCCTTCCGGCCCTTCCCGCCCCGGGCTTGGAAGCGGTAGGAGCTGAGCGAGGTCCGCTTGATGTAGCCGCTCGAGGTGTAGACGACCGCGACGTCCTCTTCCTTGATCAGGTCCTCGGGCCGGAGTTCGGAGATGGCCTCATCGCGGATCTCGGTCCGCCGCTCGTCGTGGTACTCCTCCTTGACCTCCTTCAGCTCCTTGACGATGATCTGGTAGACGAGCCGCTCGTCCTTGAGGATCTTGCGCAGCTCGGCGATCTTCTTCTTGAGCTCGGCGTACTCCTGCTGGATCTTCTCCCGCTCGAGCTTGGTCAGGCGCTGGAGGGGCATTTCGAGGATGGCTTGGGCCTGGATCTGGGTCAGGCGGAACTTCTCCATCAGTCCGCGGCGAGCTTCGTCCACGTTGGCCGAGGCGCGGATCAGCTTGATGATGGCGTCGAGGTTGTCGAGACAGATGACCAGGCCCTCCAGGATGTGGGCCCGCTCCTCGGCCTTGCGCAGCTCGAACCGCGTTCGCCGCAGGACGACCTCCTTGCGGTGGCCGATGAAGTACTTCATCACGTCGACGAGGCCCAAGGTCTTGGGCTGCTTGTCGACGATGGCCAGCATGATGATCCCGAAGGAGATCTGCAGCTGGGTGTGCTTGTAGAGGTTGTTGAGGATGACCTCGGGGAGTTCCCCCTTCTTAACCTCGACGACGATCCGCATTCCCTCGCGGTCGGACTCGTCGCGGATGTCGGCGACGCCCTCGACTCGCTTCTCGTTGACCAGCTGGGCGATCGATTCGAGGAGCCGGGACTTGTTGACCTGGTACGGGATCTCGGTGATGACGATCTTGTCCTTCTCGCCCTTGGCGCCGCGCTCGATGACCGTCTTGGCCCGGAGGTGAATGACCCCCTTGCCGTCCTTGTAGGCGTCGAGGAACCCCTGGCGCCCGTAGATGATGCCGCCGGTCGGGAAATCCGGCCCCTCGACGTGCTTCAGGATATCCTTGAGCGTCGCGTCGGGATGCTCGATGAGGTGGATGACGCCGTTGCAGACCTCGCCCAGGTTGTGGGGCGGGATGTTGGTGGCCATGCCGACCGCGATCCCGTTGCCGCCGTTGACCAGCAGGTTCGGAAATTTGGACGGCAGGACCTCGGGCATGGTCAGGGTTTCGTCGTAATTGGGAACGAAATTGACCGTTTCCTTCTCGAGGTCGGCCATCAGCTCCTGGGCCAGCTTCTTCAGCCGGACCTCGGTGTACCGCATGGCCGCGGGAGGGTCGCCGTCGATCGAGCCGAAATTCCCTTGCCCGTCGACGAGCGGGTATCGCAGGCTGAAGTCCTGGGCCATGCGAACGAGCGTGTCATACACGGCCTGGTCGCCGTGGGGATGGAACTTGCCGATGACGTCCCCGACGATGCGGGCCGATTTCTTGTACGGCTTGTTGTGCCCCGTGCCGCTCTCGTACATGGCGTAGAGGACGCGGCGGTGAACCGGCTTGAGGCCGTCCTTGATGTCGGGAATGGCCCGGCCGATGATGACGCTCATGGCGTAGTCGAGGTAGGACCGCCGCATTTCCTCTTCGAGGCTGACGACCGCGTGGCGTTCGCGCTGTTCGGTGCTGTCCATGGAATCTCCTTCCGGGGTGGGGCGGCGGGGGCCGTCAGACGTCGAGGTTCAGGGCCTCCAGGGCATTGGTCTCGATAAACTTCTTGCGTTCGTCGACCGCGTCACCCATGAGGATGTTGAAGACCCGGTCGGCCTCGGCGGCGTCGAGGACGGACACCTTGAGCAGGGACCGGCGCTCGGGGTCCATGGTCGTTTCCCACAGCTGGATGGGGGTCATTTCGCCCAGGCCCTTGTAGCGCTGGATGTTGATGCCTTTCTTGCCCTTCTCGAACAGATAGTCGAGGAGCTTGCTTTCGTTCTCCAGGATGTCCTTTTCCGCGCCGTCGCCGTTGGTGAGCACGGCGAAGGGGCCCTTGGTGCCCTCCAGCTCCTTGTAGATCCGGTAGAGGTTCTTGTACTCGGCCGAGGTCACCAGGGCCATGCCGATCCGACCGCCGACCTTGAGGCCGTTGAGATGGAAGCCGAAGTCGATTTCGTAGACGCCGTACTCGTCGTCCCGGTGAAGCTTGACGTCGAACCCCTTGGCGGCGACCAGCTTCATGACTTTCTCGACGTTTTTCTTCGAGCTCAGGAACTCCTGGCCCTCGACGCCGTTGCGGACGAGGAGTTCGATCAGGAAGAGGGGGAAATTCTTCCGTTCGAAGAACTGGGCGTAGTTCTTCTTGGCCATGAGGTTGCGGAAGAACTTGCGGAACTTCTCGCCTTCCAGGATCTCTTTCTGGCCGCCGGCCCGGATCTTGAACTCGTCGGCGATCTTGCGGACCATGAACTTCTCGAAGTCCCGCTCGTCCTTGAGGTACTGAACGTCCCTGCCGCGCGAGATCTTGTAGAGCGGGGCCTGGGCGATGTAGAGGTGGCCCTGCTCGATGAGCCGGGCCATCTGGCGGTAGAAGAAGGTCATGAGGAGGGTCCGGATGTGCGAGCCGTCGATGTCGGCGTCGGTCATGATGATGACCTTGTGGTAGCGGAGCTTCTCGAGGCTGTCCTCGGACTGCTCGACGCCCATGCCCAGCGCGGCGAACATGGTTCCGATCTCCTCGTTCTTGAGGATCTTGTCGAACCGGGCCTTCTCGACGTTGAGGATCTTGCCCTTGAGGGGCAGGATGGCCTGGAAGCGCCGGTCGCGGCCCTGCTTGGCCGACCCGCCGGCCGAATCGCCCTCGACGATGAAGATTTCCGAGGTGGACGGGTCGCGGTCCTGGCAGTCGGCGAGCTTGCCGGGCAGGGAGGTCGATTCGAGGACGCCTTTCCGCCGGGCGAGTTCGCGAGCCTTCCGGGCCGCCTCCCGGGCCCGGGCCGCGTCGAGGATTTTCATGACGATCTTCTTGGCGACGGGCGGGTTTTCCTCGAGGTAGGTGGCCAATTGCTCGTTGACGATGGACTCCACGATGCCCTTGACCTCGGAGTTGCCGAGCTTGGTCTTGGTCTGGCCCTCGAACTGGGGGTCGCGGAGCTTGATGCTCAGGACCGCCGTCAGGCCCTCCCGGCAGTCGTCGCCCGACATGTTCTCGCTGAGGTCCTTGACCAGGTTGTGGGAGCCGGCATAGGAGTTGATGGACCGCGTCAGGGCCGCCTTGAACCCGATGAGATGGGTGCCGCCCTCGGTCGTGTTGATGTTGTTGACGAACGAGTAGATCGTGTCGGCGTAGGACATGTTGTATTGCAGCGCGAGGTCCACGAAGACCCCCTCGCGCTCGCCCTCGAACATGATCGGCTTGGGGTTGATGATCTGCTTGCTCTGGTTCAGGTACTCGACAAACTCCCGGATGCCGCCCTTGTAGTGGAATTCGTGGGACTTGTCCGACCGCTCGTCCGTGATCGTGATCCGCAGACCCTTGTTGAGGAAGGAAAGTTCGCGAAGCCGCTGGGCGAGGATTTCGAAGCTGTATTCCGTCTCCTCGAAGATCTCGTCGTCGGGCCAGAACGTGATCTTGGTCCCGGTCTTCTTGGTCTTGCCGATCTGCTTGAGCTTGGCGACGGGGTTCCCGCGCTCGTAGCTTTGCGTCCAGATGGCGCCGTCACGCTTGACTTCGAGGTCGAGCCGCTTGGACAGGGCGTTGACGACCGAGACGCCGACGCCGTGCAGGCCGCCCGAGACCTTGTAGGTTTTCTGGTCGAACTTGCCGCCGGCGTGAAGCATGGTCATGACGACCTCGGCGGCCGACCGCTTCTCCTTTTTGTGCTGCTCGACCGGGATGCCCCGGCCGTTGTCGACGACTGTGATGGAGTCGTCGACGTGGATGACGACCTCGATCTGCGTGCAGTGGCCGGCCAGGGCTTCGTCCACGCTGTTGTCCACGACCTCGTAGACGAGATGGTGCAGTCCCTCCGGGCCGGTGCTGCCGATGTACATGGCCGGCCGCTTCCGGACAGCCTCCAAGCCCTTCAGGACCTTGATGGATTCCGCAGTGTACTTTTCTTCCTTCATGTCCGTCCGCTTAGCAAGAGAATACGGGCCGCAGAGGCAGGATAGTCACGCAGCCCTTTGGCATTTTCCAAGTTATTATTATACCAAAAAAGGGGGCCGCAAGTAAAGCCCTAATTTGGTTTTCTCTGAAATTTATTGTGTTTATTATCTGCTACTTATAGCACCTCCGCGGAAGCCGGCGCCGGCCTTTTTTTCGAGATACTGTAAAGGACGCCCGAGGGGGCCCGATTTTCTCACAGTTAGTGGAAAACGGCCGCTCCTCCCGGAGCCTGTTCGGACTGGAAAACGCAGCCGGAAATCGGCTATAATCTGCCCGCCGAGGACGCCATGCCGGCCAATCTGCCTCCCGAGTATCACGAGATCGAAAAAGAGCTGCGGACCGCCCGGACGCCGCAGGAGAAGATCGATATCTACGAGCGCCTGATCGCCGTCATCCCCCACCACAAGGGCACGGACAAGCTAATCGCGATGTACAGGGCGAAGATCGCCAAGGCCCGGGAGGAGACGCAGCGCCGCCCCTCGACGGCCAAGCACGGCCCGACCCACAAGGTCGAAAAATCGGGGGCCGGGCAGGTGGTGCTGGTGGGACCGCCGAACAGCGGCAAGTCGCTCCTTGTCAAAACGCTGACCGGCGCCGACCCGGAAGTGGCCGACTACCCCTTCACGACGCGGCTGCCGTCACCCTTCATGATGCCCTACGAAAACGTCAAGGTTCAGCTCGTCGACACGCCGCCGGTGACCGCCGACTACATGGACAGCTGGTTTCCCGAACTCGTCAAGGCGGCCGACGCCGTGCTCTTCGTTGCCGATCTCGCCGACCCCGACACGGCGGCCGTCCTGGACGCCGTCATCCGCCGGCTCAAGGACAGGAAGGTCGACTTCGTGCCCGCGGGGACCGACATCCCCCCGGCCCGGTTCCCGTTTCTCAAGCGCGCCCTGGTGGCCGCCAACAAGCTCGACGCGCCCGGGGCAGCGGACAATTTCGAGGACCTGGAGGTCCTCCTGGAAACGCCCCTCGAAAAGGTGCCCGTGTCCGCGGTCACGGGGCGAGGCCTCGAGGGCCTCAGGAGGCGGATTTACGAGCTCCTGCGCGTCATCCGGGTGTACAGCAAAGTGCCCGGCAAAAAGGCGGAAACGGAGGCGCCGTTTACGCTCCGCCGGGGGATCACGGTCATCGAAATGGCCCGGGCCGTCCACAAGGACTTCGCCGAGAACCTAGCCTACGCCCGGGTCTGGAGCCGGGGCGGCGGCATCGAAGGCCTCCGCGTCAACCGCGACCACGTCCTCTCCGACGAGGACGTGGTCGAGCTGCACATCTGACGGCCTACCCGCCGGCCGTTTCAGAGATCAACTCAACGGCAGCCGCCGTGATGCCCGCACGCATCGTCGAGCGAGATCTCTTCGAGACGGTTCTCGACGATGTCGCCGAGGATGCTCTCAACGGTGTCCGGCCGGCCTCTGTAGACTTTGATCCCGGCGTCATGGAACATCTGCAGGGCCCTGAGTCCCATGCCTCCGGATACGATGGCGCCGACCTGCCGCCCCTGCAGAGACGCGACCGGATGGCACTGGCCGTGGGCATGGTTCTGGTCGCGGTTGTCGATCGTTTCGACACTCTTGGATTCGACGTCGACAAGGGTGAAGAACGGGGCGCTGCCGAAGTGCGCGTACACTCTGGCCTTCAGGCCCTCGTTGGTTTCCGTCGGAACGCATATCTTCATGGTTTTCCTCCATTTCCCTGACATTTTCCGCCGACTGGGCGCCCGGCACAGGGCCCCGGGGCCGGAGCCCTGCGAACGGCGTTTGCGCGGCAATGCGGACAGGTGCGGGGCGAACCCGTACCCGGCGGGGCCGCCCATTCGCGTCCGCAGCCGGAACAGGTGAAGGTCCGGTCCGTCAGTTGATAAGAACCTCCCTGGATCCTCAAGGCCCGGCCGTTGACGAGGACATCCGCGACCTTGTTGCGGGCGGACTCCACGATATTGCCGAACGTCTGTCGGGAGACGCCCATTTTCAAAGCCGCGTCGGCCTGATAGAGTCCCTCGAGGTCTGCGAGACGGAGGGCCTCGAGTTCGTCATGGCCCAAGAGGATCTCCTCGAGGCCCGATAAGGGAACTCCGGCAGGTTTGAAATGTTCGGTCCGAGGGCACCCGGCCACCCGGCGGCAGATCAACGGCCTGGGCAAGGGAACACCCCGAATGTTATTGGCATATGCCAATTATATTCCCGCGCCCGCCGTTTGTCAAGGCCCTATGGCAGCCCGACATCGCCGGCAGGAGACGGCTGGGGCCCGAACCTCCACGGTTCCGTTTTTTCGACCGTCGCGTTCAGACGCCCGTCGGCTCAACGTGTTCGAGGGCCTGGGCCAAATCATCCTGGAGGTCCTCGAGTCCCTCGCAGCCCACGGACAGGCGGATGAGGTCGTCGGTGATCCCGGCCATCTCCCGCTTCTCCTTGGCGATTCCCGCGTGGGTCATGCTGGCCGGATGCTGGATCAGGCTCTCGATCCCGCCCAGGGACACGGCCAACGTGCACAACCGGACGGCGTTGATCATCTTCCGTCCGGCTTCATAGCCTCCGTGGAGCCCGAAGCAGATCATCGACCCGAAGCCTTTCATCTGTTTTCGGGCCAGCGTGTGCTGGGGATGGTCCTCGAGCCCCGGGTAGTTCACCCAGCGGACCTTGGGATGGGCGGCCAGCCAGCGGGCCAGCGGCCCGGCGCTGTCCTGGCTCTTCTCGACGCGCAGGGCCAGCGTCCTGACGCCCCGCAGAACCAGCCAGGCTTGGTGCGGATCCATGGTCCCGCCCATCAGGATGAGGACCTTCCGAAGCCGTTCGAACAGGTCCCCGTCCTCGGTGATGATGGCCCCCCCGACGACGTCACTGTGCCCGTTTATGAACTTGGTGAGGCTGTGAATCACGACATCCGCGCCCATCGCGAGCGGGTTCTGGAGGACGGGGCTGGAGAAGGTGTTATCGACGGCGAGAAGGATGTTCCTTTCATGAGCCAGCCGCGCGCAGGCCGCGATATCGGTGATCGCCAGGGTGGGGTTGGCCGGGGTCTCGATGAACAGCAGTTTCGTGTCGGGCCGCAGACAACGTTCGATATTGCCGAGATCGGACGTGTCCACGAAGTCCGAAGCCACCCCGAACCTCGAAAACTCCTTTTCGACGACCGTCCGCGAGGGGCCGTAGATCGAGTCGGTCCCGATGACGTGGGTGTCCCTGCCAAGCAAGGCCGTGTAGACCGTCGATACGGCCGCCATGCCGGTCGCGGTGGCCAGGCAGCCGCGGCCTCCCTCGAGAACAGCCAGGCTTTCCTCGAGCGCGGCGATGGTCGGGTTCCCGATCCGGGTGTAGATGTAGCCCTTCTCCTTGCCGGCGAAGCGGGCCGCGCCCTGCTCGGCGCTCTCGAAGGCGAATGTCGACGATTGGTAAATCGGGACAGAAACCCCTCCGTAGAGCGGGTCCGGCGCCTGGCCGGCGTGGATGACGCTGGTGTGAAGGCTCTTGGCTTTTACGGTCTTCATCTAAGTTCTCCTTTCGCATGCCTCACTTCAGAAGCCGGGGTTGCCTCGCGCCCTGCGGTCGTTCGCATGGCCCCGGAACGAATGGCCCAGGCCGTTTGCCGCGTCGCCCATCATGTGACGGATCCCTCGTCGTGACGGGCAGCGCCGAGCCCCATCCGGTCCCCGTGCCCCAGGCGCGAGAGGGTCTCGTAGAGCACGGGCACCATGATGAGCCGGAGGAAAATGGCGAAAAAGAAGCCGCCGATATAAACGACGGCCAGCGGCCGGTGGAGCTCGGACCCGGTCGTGGTGATGAGCGCCATCGGCAGGAGGCCGACGATCATGACCATATCCGTCATGAAGATCGGCCGGAACTTCGTCAGCGCGCCTTCGACCACCGCGTCGCGGAGCGACACGCCCCGCCGCCTCAAGTCGTTGATCTTCGCCACCAGAATCATATCATTTTGGGCGCAGATCCCAAAGAGTGCGATGAGGCCGATTGTCGACGAAACGTTGAGCGTTTCCCCGACCACGAGGAGGGCCACGATCCCCCCGATGAGGGCGGACGGGATGTTCATGATGACCAGCAGGGCCTGCCGGACGGAGCCGAAGGAGGAAAACAGGATGACGAAGATGATGAGGATGACGAGGAGCATGAGCAGGGACAGGTGATGGAGGGCCCGTTGCTGGCTCTCGAACTGCCCGCCGAACGTGACGTAATAGCCCGGGGGCAGGTCCAGCGCGCCGTCGAGGCGGCGGCGGGCCTCTTCCACGAAGCTCCCGACGTCACGCCCGGCGACGTTGCACTGGACGATCTTGCGCCGCATGAGGTTCTCCCGGAAGATCGTCTGAGGTCCCTCGTCGCGGCTGATCGATGCCAGTTCCGAAAGGGGGATCCTCCGACCGCCGGGGGCGTCGACGGGGAGATTGCGGACCGCATCCTCGTCGTTGCGGAAGCGCTCGGGCAGCCGAACGAGAACGGCAGTCACCCGGTCCTGTTCATAAACGTCTGTGGCCTCGATCCCGTTCAGCGCGGTTTCGATGAGGTCGGCCACTTCGGCGACGGCGATCCCGTACAGGGCCAGACGGCCGCGGTCGAGGCGGATGACGAGCTGCGGGACGCCGGCCGTCTGCTCGACCTGAACGTCGGCGGCTCCGCGGGTGTCAGCGACGACGTTCCTGACCACTTCGATCCTGTCGTTCAGGACGTCCAGGTCGGAGCCGAAGAGCTTGATGGACAGCTGGCCCTCCGATCCCGTCATCATCTCGGCCAACTTGTTGGCGATCGGCTGCTCGAAAATGGTGGCCACGCCTGGCAGCTTGTCCAGCTCCTCCCTCATGGCCGCGGTGATCTCCCGGAAGCCGCGCTTCCTCTTCTCCCGGGGCAGCAGTTCGATATTGTAGTGGCTGTGATTCACCGGGTGGACGTGTTCCGAGGCCTCGGCCGCTCCCGTCGTCCGGGAGACCGAAACGACCTCCGGGAAAGAAAGGAATGTCTTCTCGACTTGGGACCCCATTTTCGCCGATTCCACGAGCGAGGTCTCGGGGAGCATTACGGTCGAGGCCAGGATCGAGCCTTCGTCGAGCGGCGGAACGAATTCCTTGCCCAGGAAACGGGCCCCGACCGCGGCCCCGGCGACGAGAGCCGCGAACACGACGAGCACGGCTTTCTGCTTGCCCAGGGCGGCCACCATGATCTTCCGGTACCGGGACGCCAGGAATCCCGTGATCGGGTCCCGGGATGTCTTGAGCCGCCGCCTGACCAGGAAGACGGAAGCCAGGATGGGCTGCAGCGTGATGTTGAGGAGCATCGCTCCGAAGAGGGCCGCGGCCACGGCGAAGGCCGTCGGCCGGAACATGGCCCCCTCCAGGCCCTGGAGGGTCAGCAGCGGCAGGAAGACGAGGATAATGATCAGGCTCGCCGAGAACAGGTATCGCCCGACGTCCTTGGCCGCTTCGGAGACGATCTCGCCGGCGGGGGCCTGTCCGGCCTTCTCCCTGAGAAGGCGGACGATGTTCTCGACCATGATGATCGACCCGTTGGCCATCTTGCCGATACCGATGGCCAGCCCGCCGATCGACATGACCGTCAGCTTGACGCCGAAGAGGTCCATCAGGACAAGAGCGATCAGGATGGAGAAGGGGATGGTCAGCGAAGCGATGAGGGAGCTCCTCAGATTCCACATGAACAGCATCATGATGAAGACGATGAGGAGGGAGCCCTCGAGGATCGAGATCTCGACGTGATCGATGGACTTCACGATCAGGCCCGACTGATCGTAATAGGGTTTGACCGTGATCGATTCGGGCAGGTCGCGGCCGACCCGGTCCAGGGCGCCCTTGATATTGGCGATGGCGGCCAGGGTGTCGCCCCCGTACTGCTTCTCGATGGTCACGTTGACGGATTCCCGGCCGTCGTGGCTGGCCGCCCCGCGCCGGAACTTGCCGCCGACCCGGACGTCGGCCACGTCCTTCACATAGAGAGGAACGTTGTTCCGGGTCGTGATGACCGTGTTCCGGATATGCTCGAGGGTCTCGATCCGGCCCTCCCCCTTGATCAATATCTCCTGGGCTCCCTTGAGGATGATGCCCCCGCTGAAGTTCCTGTTGCTCGTCTCGATGGCCGTCTTGACTTCGACGATGGTGATGCCGTAGTTCTTGAGCATGTCCGGGTCGAGGAAGACCTGGAACTGCTTGACGAAGCCGCCGAGGTTGATGACGAAGGCCACTCCGGGCACGCCCTGAAGCTGGTACCGGATGGTCCAGTCGGCCACGGACCTCAGGTCCATGGGATCGGTTCCTTCGTCCCCCACGACCGCGAATTCGAAAACCTCTCCCATGCGCGACGACACGGGCCCGAGGATGGGAGCGGTCGTGCCCAGCGGCAGGCGGCCGGTGACGAGCTCGAGCTTGCTGTCGACGATCTGCCGGGCCTTGTAGATGTCGGTCCCCCATTCGAATTCGATCGTCACGACGGAGCTTCCGGTCGATGATTCGGAGCGGACACGGGTCACGTGGGGAGCTCCCGAAAGAAGGCTTTCCAGGGGGAAGGTGATCAGCCGCTCGGTGTCCTCCGGGGCCATGCCGGGATTTTCGGTGATCACGGTGACCAGAGGGGCGTTGAGGTCGGGATAGATGTCTTTCGGCATGCGGAGATAGACGATGACCCCCCAGAGGCAGACCAGGCAAACGAGGAATACGGCCAGGAGCTTGTGGGCCAGGGCGAAGTCGATGATTCTGTCAATCATGGCGGGCCCTCCCGGGCCGGCCCGGGGCCGGGGTTTTCCGGGGGCTCATCAGTGAACCCCCGAGGCCTTGAGGATCTCGTCGTAGAGTTTGGACTTGAGCTGGTAGTTCCCGTCGGTGACGACCTCCTCCCCTTCCTCGAGGCCCGACAGCACCTCGACAAAGCCGTCGACCCGGCTGCCCGTGATAACGATCCTGGGCGCGAAGGCCTCCCCCGCCTTGACGAAGACGATCCGGTCGTCGCCGTCGTCGAGCACGGACTCGGCGGGTATGGTCAGGGCCCGGCTCTGCTCGTCAAGGATGATCCGGAGGGCGGCGAACATCCCGGGCTTGAGGCGCTGCCGGGGGTTTTCGACTTCGGTCCGGACGGTGATGGTCCGGGTTTCCTCCTTGAGGACGTCGCCGATGTACTGAAGAGTGCCGTGAAAGACGGCGCCGGGGTAGGCCGGGACGGTGACTTCGACCTTCTGGCCCTTCCGGATTCCGGCGATGTCGCGTTCGTAGATGTCCGCGTCGGCGCTGAGAAGCCGGGGATCGAGGATGGTCAGGATCTCGGAGGTCTGGTCGACCATGACTCCGAGGGAGGCGATATTGTCGGTGACCTTCCCGGCGATGGGGGCGAAGAGCGTGATGACGGGATTGATCTCATGGATCGCGGCCGCCTGCCTAACTTGGTCTTCTGTGAAGCCCAGCACGTGGAGCTTTTTTTCGGCCGCCTCGAGGCCGGCTTCGGACACCTTAAGCTCGGCCTCGGCGGCCTGGAGGTTCTTGCCCGCGCCGGCCCCGCGATCGAAAAGCCTCTGTTCGCGTTCGTAGTTGCGCTTGGCCAGTTCATGGTCCGCGAGGGCTTTGAAATATCCGGATTTCGCTTCGCCCACGGCCTCGCTCTGGAGCGTCACGAGCGGCCGGCCGGGCTCGACCCAGTCACCCGGTCGGACGTGGATGCGGGAGATGCGGGCCGGAAAGGGGTAGGAGACGATGGCCTTGCGGAACTGGTGGGCATAGATTTTCCCCGTGACCTCCAGGCGGGAGCTCATGGGGCGGTGCGAGGCCGGGACCGAGGCGATGCGCACGGCCTCGCGCTCGTCTGCGGTCAGCCGGACCCGAGTTTCCGGGCCCCAGGAGCGGCTGAGGCCGGCGCTTCCGGATCGGCTTCGCTGGCGCCGCCGGTTGCCGGGTCCGACACGGGCGCCTCCGGGCTCGCCGGAGCCTGCGTCGCGGGCCATCGAGGCGCCGCCGTGTTTGCTGCGCTCGGCGTCACGATGGGAGCATCCCGGTCCCGCCAGGCCGATGCAGAGAATTGCGGAGAGTGCCGAGACGGCGATTTTACTGGACATCTGAGACTCCTTCGAGCGGCTCTCCGACCGACTTCTCCAACTCGGCCAGAGTCACGCTGAAATTGTAGAGGGCATCGGCGTAGGCTTTGCGGGACTCGATCAGGGTCCGCCGGGCCTCGATGAGCTCGATGCCGCTCGTTTCCCCTTCCTGAAAGCTGAACAGGGCGAGGTTGTAGACGTCCTCGGCCTGGCCCAGGATTTCGTTTTTGAACATGGCGATTTGCCCGGCCGCCGTTTCGGCGTTCAGCCCGGCCTGCCGGACTTCGAGGCTGATGCGGTTAATGAGGTCCTGGCTTCGCCTGTCCAGGGACCGGATGTTGGCCCCGGCCTCCGCGATCTCGCCCCGGGCCGGCTGCCAGAAAAACAGGGGGATGTCGATCGAGAGCGTGAAATCCCAGGTCGAGATTTCTCCAGCGATGCGGTGGCGGAAGAAGCCCAGGTCGAAATCGGGGAGGTAGCTCATGAGGCCCATGGTTTTTTTCTTCGACTCCCCGTCGCGCTGAGCCCGGATTCTGGCGAGTTCGGGGCGGGCGGAGAGAGCCCTCCGTCGCAAGACCTCGGCATCGATCGAGACGGGCTCCCGGAAGAGATCTCCACGGAGATCCAGCGGCTCGAATTTCGTCCGGCCGATATAATAGTTCAGCCGGGCCTTGGCCAGCAGAACGTCGGATTCCGAGAGTTTCAAGGCCGTGGCCGCCTTGGAGGCCTCGACGCCCGCCCTGAGGACCTCCATTTTGGCCACGTCGCCGGCCTGGAATTTCGCTTCCGCCTTGCGCAGAAAATCCCGGGACAGCTCGAGGTCCTGCCCGGCATAGGTCCGTTTTTCCTCCGCCAGCAGGACGCCGTAAAAGGCCTCCTTTACCCGGAAAACGATTTCCAGCCCGAGCAGGCGCCGGTCGGCCAGAACCGCCTCGGCTTCGAGCCCCGCGATCTTTGCGCGGAGCAGCCTCTTTCCCGGAAATTCGAGAAACTGACTCACGCCGAAATAGGATTCGCCCGACCTTCCGAAGCTCAGCGGCTTGGGTTGGAGGTCCGAGTCCCATTGGAGGGCGGGCTGGGCGAAGGCCTTGGCCTGAAGGACGCGGGCCAGGGAGGCCTGATAGTCCTCTTCGGCCGAAAGCCACAGAGGGTTGTTTGACAACGCGATGGAGACGCATTGGTCGAGCGTCAGCGCCGTAGGCGCGTCCCGGCCGCTCAGGGCCGGGCCGGAGAGCAGCCCGGCGGCCAGAGTGGCGCACAAGATGAGGGTTTGCTTCATCGACTCCTCCTCGCGGTCCCGGCAGACCGCACAAGATCAGATGGCTGGATGAACGGGAGACAGAGCGGCCAGGTCAGGCCTGAGGGGGAGACCGAGAAGAAAGGGACAGGACCGGGACTTCGATGAGCCGGTCGGCCTCGACAGTCGCCGGCCGCATACGGCAGACGAGAGCCGGAAGGACGATCCCGGCGGCCGGGCTGACCGACAGCGACGAGCTGTGGAAATGGCAGGCCGGGCACTCGCTCCGGCCCGGCCCCGGGTTCCTGCCCTCGGTATGGAAGAAATCGATGCTCAGGGTTACGGAGGCGAACGCCACCAGAAACACGATGACGAGCCGGCGCCCGAACGTCTTCGACATATCCCTGCTCCCTATATAACTCAACGGGGGGGAGGAATCAAGACAAGATTATAATTGGAGGTTGCCGCGCTCCGGCGCGCGCAATGACACGGAGCGAATAGACCTTCGCGTCGGTTGCCGCGGCAGTGCCTAACGGCGAAAGTCGAGCACGGGCTCGTCGCTCATGTCCATGACGGCCATGAACAGGAGTTGGGCGATGTCCTCCATGATCTCCGGCGTGACCAGGCTCAGGTTGTCGTAGGTGTTGTGATAGGTCGGCCGGCCGGCGTCAAAGCCGTAGGAGCCGAATGTCAGAGCCGGCACGCCCTTCCAGAAAAACCAGGCCGAATCCTGCCTGGGCCGCCCGGGATAGGAGGCCGTCCCCGTCCGCAGCGTTCGGTGGATATACGCCTCGTTGGCCTTCTCGATGAAGCTCCAAAAGGCCGGGTAGGTCCTGCCGCCTGAAGCGCTGATCTTGTCCCCGCTGCCGGGCCCTTCCATGTTGATCATCACCACGGTCTTGTCGAGCGGGAACACGGGGTGTTCGGTGTAATAACGCGAGCCGGTCACGCCCTCGACCTCGCTCTGCTCCTCGCTGCCGAAGAAAGCGAAGAGAATCGTCCGCCTCGGCTTGACGGCGCACTCGGCCATGGCCTCGGCCACGCCGAGCCCGACCGAAACGGCCGTGGCGTTGTCGTTGGCGCCCGGCATCATCTCCCACAGCCGCCCCAGGTGGTCGAGATGGCCGGCGATCATGATGACCTCATCCTTGAGCCTCGGGTCCGACCCGGGAATAACGCCGAGGACGTTGAACCCGACGCCGTCGGGATGGTGCTCGGTCCTGTTGCTGAGGGTCATGACCTTGCCCGTGGCGAACGACCGGGGCTTGAGCTCCTTACGAATCGCGGCCGTCGTCTCGGCATGCGTCCGGCCGGTCCCGGCGAAGACGTCGGCCACGACCGCGGCCCCGACATGATGGTAAATGAATCCGGGGTCGTAGGCGTTGTTGGGGTTGCCGATCGGCCCGTAGTCGTAAATCATGCCTTTGGCCCCGTGGGCGACGGCATTCTTGAGCTTGTACTGGTGGAACGAGTACGGCCGCCATTTCATGAACAGGTCCAGGGTGTTTTCTCTCGGAGCCACGGGGACCTCGGGGTCCATGAGCACGATCTTGCCGCTGACGTCGACGCCGGCGTAATCGTCGTAGCCGAGCTCGGGAGCCGTGATGCCGTAGCCGACATAGACGACCTCGGCGGTCACCTCGCCGGACCCGGACGTGCCGCCGGGAATGAATTCGTCTTCGTATCTATAGGATTTCCTGATCTCGCCGTCCTTGACCGGAATATGGAGGACGCACTGGCCGCCTTCGAAGACGATCGTGTAGGGGTTGGGAAAATGCTGGCGGTACGTTCCGTCGTCGCCCGCGGTCTGGACGCCCCAGTTCTTCAGGAGGGATTCGACCCAGGCCGCGCAGTCCTCGAATTCCTTCGTCCCCGTCAGCCGTCCGCCGTACTTCTCGGACGTGAGCTCCTTGACATAGTCGTAAAGCGTGTGGCTGGAGATTGTGTGCATGGCCTCGACGATCTTCGCCTGGTCGTCGGCGGGAGGCTGCCCGGACGGGGCGTTCTGGGCCCCGAGGCCGAACGTCCAGGACAGCGCCAGCAGAACGGCCGCGGCCGTCAGGATCCGATATCGCTTCATTCCGTCCTCCTATAAAAAACCTAGGAGCCATCATAATGAAAACCTGCAGGCAAAGGCAAGCGGGCCGGGGAGCGTGGGCACCAAGAAACCGGGGACACAATACGAATTTTCGCTTGACCGCCGGCGGGGGAACCGCTTCCGGTAAGACGAGGCTGCCGCGTCGCCGTCAAAAGCCAGCTCGCCGCGATGACACGAAATGAACGGTTTTCGCGTCGGTTGCCGCGCCGCTCACGTGCGGACGCGGGGGCGCCCCGGCACAGGATCCGTCCGGTCGCGCGCGGCATTGATTCGGCCCGGCGATTCTGGTATCGTTGGAAGCTCGATACCACGGCATCCCTAGGAGGTAACCGCAATGTCGAAACACATCCTCATAGCCCTTTTCGTGACCGGCCTTTTCCTGGCCGGCACGGCCCTCGCCCAGAACGCCGCCGACCCGCAGGTCCTGATGAAAACGACCCTGGGCGACATCACCATCGAGCTCTACCCGGCCAATGCGCCGATTACGGTCAAGAACTTCCTGTCGTATGTCAACGACAAGTTCTACGACGGCACGATTTTCCACAGGGTCATCCGCGATTTCATGATCCAGGGCGGCGGCCTGACGGCCGACATGGCCGAAAAGGCGGCCAAGGCCCCCATCAAGAACGAGGCCGGCAGCGCGGTGAAGAACGTCCGCGGGGCCATCGCCATGGCCCGGATGGAGGCGCTCGACAGCGCAAGCTGCCAGTTCTACATCAACACGGTTGACAACCCCAGCCTGGACGCCATGAAGTACTGCGCCTTCGGCAAGGTGGTCTCGGGGATGGACGTCGTCGACGCCATCGCCGCGGTCAAGACCGGCAGCCGTCGCGGGCACCGGGATGTTCCGCTGGAGCCCATTACAATCCTTTCCGTCAGGGTCGTCAACGGCGGGTAAGCCCCGTCGCGCGGCCGGTCAGCCCATGGGCGACCTGATTTTCGCCTTCGTCCATCTGGCCGGCCTCCTGGCCGTCCTCGGATACGCGGTCTATTCGCTCGTCCGGGGCAACGCCGCCCGTTTCGCCGTCATCGTCGCCCTCCTGGCCGTCTACTATTTTCTGGTCCTGGACAAGGCCGTCCGGAAGGAGATCGCCCGCCGAAAGAGCCTCAAAAGGACAAAGTAGGCGATTGCGTTTACATTTGGGGGCAAAGGGTCTATCATTTCGGATGGAGAGAACTATGAATCGAACCCCCGTGCTCAAGCACGTGTCCCGCGGGTTTCTGGCGGCCGCTCTGCTCGCAACCCTGCCTTTTTCCGCCCATCCGCAGACGCTCGACAAGTCCCTCGAAGCCGCCCTGAAATCCATCCGGCCGATGGACGTCTATGACTTTACCAAGGCCCTGGCTTCTCCGGAGTACGGCGGGCGCCTGACCGGCGACGAAGGCTACACCGCGGCGGCCAAGTGGGCCGGCGGCTGGTTCGCGGCCTGGAAACTCAAGCCGCTCGGCTCCAAGGAGGGTTTTCTTCAGCCCTATCCGTCGCCCTACACCATCGTCGACACGGCGGAAATGACCCTCTTCCTCCCGCAACTCGGCTCCTCCCCCGCCCGGGAGCCGGCCTACACCGAAAAAAGTCTCGTCCCGGAGAAGGAATTCCTGCCCCTGCTCTTTTCGGACAGCGGCGACCACACGGCCGGGACGGTTTTCGCCGGCTGGGGCATCTCGGCTCCCGGCCTCGGCTACGACGATTACGCCGGCCTCGACGTCCATGACAAATTCGTGTTCTGTTTCCGGGGAACCCCGGAGCGCGGGTCGAAATTCCAGGTCTACGACGAGCACCGGACCCGGATGAAGACCGCTCGCGACAAAGGCGCTCTCGGCATCATTTATATCTACGCGGACATCGCCGCCAACCCCAACGGCGACTGGCTGCCGGGCTTCACGCCCGCCATGATCAGCGAAGGGGTCATGGACCTCATCCTCAAGGAGACAGGCACCGCGACGGCGGAGCTCAGGAAATCGCTGGCGACCTACAAACGGCCCATCTCCTTCCCGCTCCACACCCGCATCCGGCTGGCGGTCGCGTCGCGCCACTTTCAGCAGGGCGTCGGATACAACGTCGTGGGGTTCGTCGAAGGCTCCGATCCGGCCCTCAGGAAAGAGGTCGTCGTGGTCGGCGGCCATTTCGACCACTGCGGACGCCACATCGGGCTGTTGTTTCCCGGCGCGGACGACAACGCGAGCGGCAGCGCCGTGGTCATGGCGGCCGCCCGGGCCTTCGCCCAGCTCGAGCCCAAGCCCAGGAGGTCCGTGGCTTTCGTCCTGTTCGGCGGCGAGGAGATGGGGCTCCAGGGCTCGACCTGGTTCGTGAAACACAGGCCCCGGGCCTTCTCGGAATTCGATGCCATGTTCAACTTCGACATGGAGGGCGAGGGCGACGGGATGTGGGGCGGCGTGTCGGCCGAGCCCGCGGCGCTGCGGGCGGCCGTGGAAAGGGCCGACGGGTCGGTCGGGATTCTTCGCGGCCTCCGGACGATGGGGCCGGTCGGCGTCCGCGGCTCCGATTTCGCTCCGTTCGTGCTCGACGGCATTCCCGCGGTGAGCCTCGGCTCGAACGGGCCCCACCTGGCCTACCATCAGACAGGAGACACGATCTATCGGATCAACCCGGATATCATGGCCGACGCCGCCAGGCTGGCCTTCCTGGCCGCCTACTTCTGGGCCGACCGCTAGGGGGATATCATGAGGATCGCCAAGGAAGGACTGAAGTTCATCCTCCCGTGCGCGGCCCTTGCTCTGGGCTCCTGGCTGCTCGGCTGGTGGCCTCCGGCCCTCTTTTTCCTCGTCCTCGGGGCGGCTTTCGGATTTTTCTTCCGCGACCCGAGACGCTTTCCCCCCCAGGGCGAGCATCTCCTCGTCTCGCCGGCCGACGGGAAGGTCCTGGCCATGGACGCCCTGGACACCCATCCGGACCTCGGAGGACCGGTCAACCGGATCACGATCTTCCTGTCGCTCCTGGACGTCCATCTGGTTCGGGCGCCCCTGGGGGCCGTGGTCGGAAAGATGACCTATCATCCCGGCCAGTTCCTGCCCGCCTACAGGCCCGAAGCGGGCGCGGCCAACGAGTCGAATACCCTGGTCCTCGAAGGGGAAAAAACGAAGGTCGTGATGAAGGAAATCGTCGGGGTCGCCGCCCGCCGCATCAAGAGCTTCGTCAAGGAACGACAGGCCGTTTCGCGCGGCCAAAAAGTCGGGCTGATGTACTTCGGCTCCCGGGTGGAGATCTACCTCCCCCGCGACATCGTCATAAAAACCGGCCTGAACCACAAGGTGAAGGCCGGCGAGTCCGTCATCGCCGAGGTCCGATCATGAGCGTCAAGAAACCTCGCAGAGGCCTGTACCTCCTGCCCAGCCTGTTCACCCTCACGAACCTGTTCTTCGGGTTCATGAGCATCCTCCTGACCTTTCACGGGCGCTACCGGACGGCCGCGTTCTGGATCATCCTGGCCGCCCTCATGGACGGGCTGGACGGGATCGTGGCCCGGGCCGCCAAGGCGCCCTCGGATTTCGGGATCGAGCTCGATTCCCTGTCCGACGCGGTGTCGTTCGGCTTGGCGACTTCCGTCCTGCTCTATTTCTGGGGGATGAAGCTGGCCGGCACCCCGGGCATTTTCTTCAGCTTCCTCTTTCTCACGGCCGGAGTCCTCCGCCTGGCCCGGTACAACGTCCGGACCAGGGTTCTGCCCGACCGCAAGCACTACCAGGGACTGACCGTGCCCTCGGCCGCCATCTTCATGGCCTCCCTCATCGTCTTTCATCCGGCGCCCCTGGAGAGCCGTCTCGCGGCATTGGGGCTGGCCGTCCTGACGCTCCTCATCGCGCTCTGCATGGTCAGCACGTTCCCGTATCGGAACTACATGAAATTTCGGTCGACGCACAGTATCGACATCCTGACCGCGCTCCTGCTGGCCGTCTCGCTGGCGGGAGTCATTTTCTACCCCCGGATTTTCCTGCTCGCCTTCTTCAGCGCCAACGTCCTGTCCGGGCCTTTGATTGCCTTGACCCGGGTCCTCAAGAAGCGGCCCGGGAAAAAACGCGAAAAACGCGCCTCGAAGGAAATCCCCACGCCATGAGGCCCAGGAGGCCGCATCCGGGCCCGGGCCTCCCCCGGATTCCTGGAGCAAACCCCTGGGGACGCCTATGAGAGGCCCGGGTAGACGGCCGGGACCGGCCCGGAGAAGCCGTCTCAACTGGAAAAGAGTTTTCCTGGTCTTCGTCGGCGCGCCGGCCGTCCTTGTCCTGCTCGTCCTCCTGGCCGTCAACATCGTCTTCCCGCCGGCCGGACGGGAGACGGAACGCGCCGTCGAGCCGGCCCCCTCCGTCGCGGCGGAACCTGCCCCTCCGGTGATCGAGGAGGAAAAGATCATCATCCCGAGAGGCGCCAACCTGGCCGTTTTGCTCAAAGAGAAAGGCTTCGACAACAGGCAAATCCACGACCTCAAGGAATCGGCGAAACCCGTCTACGACCTGGCCAGGATCATCTCCGGTCACGAACTGCGGCTCTACACGCGGCAGGACGGCCCCTGGCAGGGGCTCGAGTACGATATCGACGAGACACGGTACGTGGCGGTCCGGAACGAGCCCAAGGGAATCACGGCCGCGATCAAGTCCTATCCCTTCGAGGTCAGGCCGGCCCTGGTCTGCGGGATCATCGAGTCCAGCCCCATCGCCGCAATGAACAAGGTCGGCGAGGACGATATCCTGGCCCTCGAACTCGCGGAGCGCTGCTTCGGCTGGGACATCGATTTTTACACGGATCTGAGGAAGGACGACACGTTCAGGATCCTGGTCGAGAAAAAGTACCTGAACGGCCGGTTCTCCGGCTACAGGAACATCCTGGCGGCGGAGTTCGTCAACGACGGGACCGTTTTCCAGGCCTTCCGCTACGTCTACCCCGACACGGGCGAGGCGGACTATTTCGACGAGACGGGTTTCTCCAAGCGGAAGGAATTCCTGAAATCCCCCTTCAAGTTCTCGGCCCGCATCACCTCGCGCTTCAGCAGCAGCCGGCGCCACCCGATCCTGAAGATCTACCGGCCCCACTACGGCGTCGATTACGCCGCGCCGATCGGGACGCCGGTCCAGGCCACGGCGGATGGGACGGTGACCTTTGCCGGCTGGAACGGCGGGTCGGGCCGGATGGTCAGGCTCCGGCACAAGAACTCCTACGAGACGCTCTACCTCCACCTGAGCCGCCTCGGGCCGGGCATCCGGAAGGGCGCCTCGGTCAGGGGCGGCGACGTGATCGGCTACGTGGGGTCGTCGGGCGAATCGACGGGGCCGCACCTCGACTACCGCATCTATTACCACGGGAGTCCCGTCAACCCCCTGTCGCAGAAGTTCAAGCCGGCCGACCCCGTCCGGAAGGAGTACCTGGAGAGCTATTCGCAGGCGGCCCGGCGGCTGCGCCTGATTCTCGACGCGCCCGCGGCGATCGAGGCCGCCGTGATCGAGGCCCGGCGCCGCTAGCGGGCTTCGGCCTACCGCCGCTTTTCTGCCATTGCGAGCCTCTTGGCGCGGCACCCCCGTCCTCCGACGGCCTTGTGTTTGAGAGGACGAGATCACCGCATCGCTGCGCCTCTCCCGATGACGGCCGAGCTTGCGCTATCGCGAGGCCGTCGGCAACGGATGAGATTGCCGCGTCGGCGGTCGAAAGACCGCCTTCTCGCAATGACGGCCGAGCTTGCGCTATCGCGAGGCTGTCGGCAACGGATGAGATTGCCGCGTCGGCGGTCAAGAGACCGCCTTCTCGCAATGACGGCCGAGCTTGCGCTATCGCGAGGCTGTCGGCAACGGATGAGATTGCCGCGTCGGCGGTCAAGAGACCGCCTTCTCGCAATGACGGCCGAGCTTGCGCTCGGCCGTCAGTTCTTGATCTTGCCGCCGCCTCCCCCGCTTCCCCCGTTGCCCCCGCTGCGACTGCCGCCTCCGTCGCCGCCGGAGGAGCGGCCCTGCCCCTGCGAGGATACGCCCCCGCTCGAGGATGCCCCGCCGGACGACGACCCGGATGAAGACCCGGTGGGGCCGGACCCCGATGCTCCCGACCCCAGGCTCGGGCCCTGGGTCGCGGACCTGGTCACGCTCGAAGATCTCAAGTTCAACTCGGGACACCGGACCTCGTTGTCCGCGCTCGAATACTCGATATGGACGCCGATGGCGCGGGCGGCCCGAAAGTCCGGGTTCCAGTCGAGGAAGGCGCGCCGGCCGGCCGAACCGGGCGGGACCGACGTTCGCGGCGTCGGGCGAGGGGACTGGCCGGCCGGGTTGCGGAGCCCGGTCTTCGGCGGGGAGGCGGGGCTCACCCCGGCTTCGCGCGCACCAGACCGCCCGACCGGAGGATTCTGTTCCGCGCCCGGCCTCATGACATCCGGCCGGGGCTGCGCCACAGCCGGCGCCGCTCGCGGATCCGCCCGGTTGCCACGGAAAATCCGGACGGCCTCGCGCTGGGCCCGGACACTGTGGGCGCCCCCGGCCTCAAGCCCCTCGGCCCTCGGAATATTCAGCCTGGGAACCTGATCCATGGCCACCCTTCTGGCCTGGATGTCGGGCGCGTTAAGGTCTTCCTTCCGTACGACGACGACCTGGTCGGGCGCGCCGCCGAGGGAATCGAGGATTCTCGCATCCCCCTGCTTCAGGGCCGTGACGACTCTCTGGAAGGCGCCCTTGAGTTCTTTGGGCATGGTGTTCGAGGAGCCGGCCGGTTTCTTGAGCTGACGGAGGCTGACCTTGTTCAGGACGGCCTGGAAGGACGAGCTTCCGCCCGGCGATGGGTGGGCTCCTTCGGTCAAGGCATCATAGGGATGGTCGAGCCCCGAACCCGCGCCGTTGAAAAACCATCCGTAATAATAGTCCTGGAACCAGGGCTCGTTCCAGTGGGCGAAACCGTCAAAAAGCGTCCAGTTCATAAAATCGAGCAGCGTCCGCGGCCGCCAGGAGGCGTAACCGAAGTAGAAATCCCATTGGCACTGGGCCGAAGCGAAAAGCGACCCCGGAAGCCAGACCCAGCCCAGCTTCTTGTCCCACTGCCAGATGCCCAGGTGGTAGGGAATCCAGCCCCAGGGCTCGCCGGGCACCCAGAACATCTGACCGTTGACGACGGACCATTGCCCGTAGATATATGGACCCCATCCCCAGGGATAGGTGTCGTTATTCAGGTAGGGCCGCCAGACGTAGCCGTAGAGATCGTCCCAGAGCCACTCTCCGTACCTGTTGCCGTAGGTCTGGGCGAAATAAAAGACCGCCTCGGGCAGCTTCTGGACGGGCTTGGGCAGCGCGCTCAGCCCCTCATGGAGTTCCTCGAACCGGGCGTTGACATCCTTGTTCCAGAGTTCGAAATCCGTGCCTTCGATGCAGGAGGACTCCTGAGCGCCGTCGCCCAGCACGATCAGCCGTTTCATTTTTCCGACGTCTTTCTGTCGGAGCGCCGTCTCCTCGGGGCCGAAAAGGACGGAGGCCTTTCCGGTGCTTACCTGGACGTCGGTCGCACCCTCGCCCGCCTTGATGACCGCGACGGTGTTGTGCCTGAGTTTGACGGCCGCGTTGGGCGACAGAATCTGGAACATCTCGCTCCGGTCATATTGCTTGTACATGACATAGATCAGCCCCTTGGCCAGGAAAAGATTCGACAGACGGTCGTTGCCGCTCAGGCTGCGGGCGAGAACCGTCTCGATCCTGAGCTCGGTGTCCGCGTCGAGACGGATGACTGTGCCGGTATCGAACTGCAGCTCGCACCGCGAACCGCCCGCGGTCCGGACGGTGTCGCCCGGGCCGAGAGGCAGGTTGACGACCGCCTCTTCGGGAACGGGAGCGCCCTCCCTGAGGACAACGGGAACCCGGCCGCCCGGGACCGAGTCGACCAGGCTGACGTGCCCGTAATAAAAATGCTCGGGGCCGTTCTGGACTTTGTAGTGGCGATCGGCCGCGAACAGGACCGGCGAATTGAGCAAAACGGCCAGGACGGCCGCGGTGGTCAGGACTCGCGCTTTCATGCATCCACCTCCTGGGTTTTCTTTACCCGCGCCTACTATTGCACTAAACATGCCAGTCCTGCAAATTCCCGGGTGTCACCGGAATTTCCGGCCCCCGGCCCGCTCTCCCTGGAAAACGAGGGTCCGGACTCCTGCCCGGGCCCTCGGAGCTCAGGCTTCATCCATCCATCAGCCGGTACCATGTCCCCGCCCGGGGACATTTGTCCCTCGCAAGGTCAGCCTGGAGAGCAGGGTGATCCGGTTCGCGGGGAGGAATCCTTGGAAGATGAGATCGCCGCGTCGGCCCCGCCGGAGCGGGCCTCCTCGCAATGACGGCCGAGCTTTCGCTCGGCCGTCAGTTTGACAGGCCGACCGGCGAACCCTACAATGACCTTGGCATGCCGAAAGGAACCCCTCGGAACGCATACAGGAATCCCGTCCCGACCGTGGACATCATCATCGAAATCGAGTCGCCGGCCGGAAACCGGGGAGTCGTCCTGATCGAGCGGAAGAACCCGCCGTCGGGCTGGGCCCTTCCGGGAGGCTTCGTCGACTACGGCGAATCGCTCGAGGCGGCCGCGATCCGCGAGGCCCGCGAGGAAACCGGCCTCGACGTCGAGCTCCGCGGCCAGCTCCACACCTACTCGGACCCAGACCGCGACCCGCGCCTGCACACCGTCTCGACCGTTTTCGTCGCCGCGGCCCGCGGCGTGCCCCAGGGCGGCGATGACGCCCGCCGGGCCCGGGTGGTCGACCCGGCCGAAGCGACCCTCCCTCTGGCCTTCGACCACCGCCGGATTCTCGAGGACTATGTCGAATTCAAGCGAGGACGAAATCCATGGACCAGCAAGACAAAAAGGATGCCCCGGGCGAGGAGACGCGGGACCTCAAGGAACTCTGCCGCGTCAACGGGCCGTTCGAAGCCGACCTGATCAAGAATTTCCTGGAAAGCCACGGTATTCCCAGCCTGGTCCGCGGTCGGACGGCCCCCTTCGTTTATCCCTTCACCGTGGACGGGCTGGCCGAGTTTAGGGTTTTCGTTCAGGAGAAGGACTTCGAGCCGGCCAAGGAACTCCTGGCCAGCCTGCCGATTCCGGGTGACGAAGGCGGCTCTCAAGAGTCCGGCTGACCCCCTTCCAAGGCCTTCCCGGCGTCTTCTCACCTTCCCGGACCCGCGCTATTTCCGGGCCGGTCCGACCCTCCGGTTGCGACGGCCGCCGGCCGGCCTTTTTTTTCTGTTCCTTTGGGCAGTTTTCGCTTGACTTTTGGTCTCCCCTCCCCTATATTTGGGACGAAACGGGACAAACCGGGATTATTCCATCATGCCAGACGTTCTCATCGGCAATTATGCGGCGCGCTTCGACGCCAGCGGCAGGATCAAGATCCCGCAGAAATTCCGTGAGGTCGTCGAAAGGGTCTACGGCCGCGACCTCTTCATCACCTCGCTGACGGACGAGTCGGTCCACATCTACCCGCTCGCCGTTTGGCTGGCGATGACCGGCGCGGCCTCCGAAGGAACTCTGCATCTGCGGCCCGATGTCCGAAGGTTCATGCTCCGGGTCAACCGCAACGGCGCTCCTCACGAGATCGATTCCAAGGGCCGGGTGCTGGTCAACCAGGCCCTGAGAGACAAGGCCCGGCTCCGGGACGACGTCGAAGTCCTGGGCATGACGGATCACATGGAGGTCTGGAACCGGGAGGCGCTGGACGCCACCCTGTCGGAAAAGCCGCTTTCCGAAGAGGATTTCATGAACATCGCTCGTCTGGTCCCCCGGGGAAAGATCGAATGAATGAAACAGGACATCTTCCCGTCCTGGTGGAAGAGGTCCTGAGGTACCTGGACGCCGGAAGGGAGGGCACTTACGTCGATTGCACCCTGGGCCTGGCCGGGCACGCCGCCGCGATCCTGGAGAGGAATCCCCGAGCTCACCTCGTAGGCCTGGATCGCGACGAGCTTTCGCTCCGCAAGGCCCAGGAGAGGCTGATCCCGTACGGGGACCGGGTCCGGATCTATCATTCGGACTTCCGGTACCTGCCGGACCTGGACATCCGGTTCGGAGAGGTCCGGGGCGTCCTCCTGGACCTCGGGATGTCCTCGTTTCAGCTGGATTCGCCCGAACGGGGGTTCAGCTTCAGCCTGGAAAGCCCTTTGGATATGAGAATGGACCAGAGAAGCAAAGTCACGGCCGCCAAGATTCTGCATACCTACTCGGAGCAGAAGCTGGCCGGACTGTTCGCGGCCTACGGCGAACTTCCTCACACGAGGAGGCTGGCCCGCGAAATCGTCCGGCTGCGCAAGCTCGGCCGCCTGGAGACGACCACCGACCTTCGCCGGCTCGTCGAAGAGGTCTACCGCTGGCGGCCCCAGAAAGGCAAGATCCACCCCGCGGCCAAGGTCTTCCAGGCGCTGCGCATCGAAGTCAACGGGGAACTCGAAGGCCTGCCCCAATTTATCGAGGACACCGCCGGGCTCGTGGGTCCGGGGACGCGCCTGGTGGCGATTTCGTTCCATTCGCTGGAGGACCGGATCGTCAAACACACCTTTGCCCGGCTCGCCGCGGACCCGGACCGGGCGCCCGTTATCCGCGTCCTCACCCGGAAGCCCGTGGCTCCCGGGCCCGAGGAAGTGGCTGCCAACTCCAGGTCCCGGTCGGCCAAGCTGCGGGCCGCGGAGAGGCTCTGAATGATCCGGCGAAAATGGACTCATCGCGAGATCGGTCTGGGGATCGGTTTCCTCCTCGCCATGATCGGCCTGCTGACGTTTTACATCTGGTACCAGACGGAAGCGGTGCGGCTGGGAATCGATATCGGCCGGCGCCGCGAGGACATCTCCTCCCTAAGGAACGACATCCGGAAGCTCGAGCTCAAGAAAACGGCTCTGCTGTCCCCCGAGCGGGTGGAGAGGATCGCCCGGGGCGACCTCGGGCTCATCGACGCCCCGCCCGAGGACATAATCTACGGCAACGGGGGCGGCCGTCATTGAGGCGCGCATCATGAAAACCTATCACGAAAGCGACATCCGGAGACGGGTCCTGGTCGCCGGCTTCGTATGCGCGGCCTGGTTCGCCGTCCTCCTCCTCCGCTTGGTCCAACTCCAGGTCTTCAACCACGCCGCCTACAAAGAGATCGTCGTGACCCAGAACAGCGAGGAAAAGACCGTCCGGCCCAGGCGCGGAAACATCTATGACCGCAACGGCCGGGTGCTGGCCTCGAGCGTGCCGGTCTTCTCGATCGCCGTCTGGCCGCTTCGCGACGAAACGGCGGCCGGCCTCCAGGCCAGGCTGGGCCGGTTGAAGCCGGTGCTCGGGCTCTCCCAGCGGGAAACGGCCGAAGCCCTGAAAAGGCTCGTCGCCGCGAGGCGTTACACCTATCTCCGGAAGGGGGTTTCGGAGGAAACGGCCGAGGCCGTCCGCAAGCTCAAACTCCCGGGCACGGAGATCGAGCCTGCGCACAAGCGTTCCTATCCGCTCAAGACGCTGGCCGCGCACCTGCTGGGGGGCGTCGACGCCGACGAGAACGGCCGGACCGGCGTGGAAGCCGCCTACGACATGCCTCTCAGAGGCCAGGAGGGCAAGCAAATCGTCTCCATCGACAGCAAGAGGCGCGAGTACCAGACCCGGGTCATCGAGGCCCCCGTGCCGGGACGCGACCTCGTCCTGACGATCGACGCGACCATCCAGTACATCGCCGAAAGGGAGCTGGCCAGGGCCGTCGCCGAGCACTCGGCGAGCTGGGGGTCCATCGTCATCTGCGAGCCTGAGACCGGGGAAATCCTGGCCATGGCCAACTTCCCCACCTTCGACGTGAACGGCGCTCCGGACCGGGCCGATGCCTGGACGAACCGGGCCATCCAGAGCTCCTATGAGCCGGGCTCGACCTTCAAGATCGTCACGGCCGCCGCGGCCCTGGAAACGCACCGGGTCGCTTTTTCGGACGTGTTCGATTGCCGGGCGGGTTCGATCACGCTGGGCGGGCTGACCATCCGCGACCACACCGGGATGGGCGTCCTGAGTTTCCCGGAGGTCATCATCGAGTCCTCCAACGTGGGGACGGTCAAGTTCGCCACCCGGATGCCCCAGGCCGATTTCTACGCGGCCATCCTGAAGTTCGGCATGGGCGCCAGGACGGGCATCGATCTTCCCTTCGAGGACCGCGGCAAGGTCCGGCCGCTCGAAATCTGGAACAAGCGCTCCTCCCTCCCCCATATCGCCATCGGCTACGAGATGAGGGCGACGCCGCTCCAGATCCTTCTGGCCATGAACGTCTATGCCACCCGGGGCCTGCTCGTCCATCCTTACGTGGTCCGCGAGTCCGTCGGCCCGGACGGCCCGGTCGCTGCGCGCCCGGCCCCCCCCGCCCGGATCATCAGCCGGCTCACGGCCGACCAGATGGTCACCCGGGCTCTGGAAAAGGTCGTGGAAAGAGGGACTGGCAAGGAGGGGCGGCTCGAGGGGTTCAGCGTCGCCGGCAAGACGGGCACGGCACAGATTTACGACCGGGAGCTGGGAGGTTACACCTCAAAGTACGTCGCCTCGTTCGTGGGCTTCGTGCCGGCGGACCGGCCCGCGATCTCGATGATCGTCGTCCTCTCCGAGCCCAAGGAAGGTTTCTATTACGGCGGCCAGGTCTGCGCCCCCGTGTTCAGGGACGTGGCCCGCCATGTCCTCCGCTACCTCGCCGTCCCTCCGGAAAACCCGGCTGCCGGGAGAGTCGTCACGGCCTCTCTCGGCCGGGGAGAAAGACCGTGAGGCTGGAAGACGTGCTCACGGGCATCCCGGCCGCCCTGGCCGGGACGGACCGTTCCCTGGACATCACGGGCCTCGCCTACGACTCCAGGAAAGTCAGGCCGGGATTCCTGTTCGCGGCTCTGAAAGGCGGCAACCGGAACGGCCTGGACTTTATCGGCGGGGCCGAGGCGAACGGGGCCGCCGCCGTGATGTCCTCCTGGCCGAAGCCCCCGACCGGCCGCCTGCCGTGGGTCCAGGTCCCGGACGCGCGGGAGGCGCTGGCCGTGGCCGCGGCAAACTTCTACGGCCATCCCGCGGACCGGCTGAAAATGGTCGGCGTGACCGGGACCAAGGGCAAGACGACCTTTACCTACATCCTCGAGCAGATCCTGAAATCCGCCGGCCAGACGCCGGGCGTTCTAGGCACGGTCGAATACCGGTGGCCGGGACAATCCTCCAAGGCCGTCCGGACGACACCCGAGGCCCCCGACCTGCAGGCCATGCTCAGGTCCATGCTCGACGCCGGAGCGACCCACTGCCTGATCGAAGTGTCCTCCCACGCCCTCGACCAGAAGCGCGTGTGGGGCATGGGTTTCGACGTGGCCGTCTTCACCAACCTGAGCGGCGAGCATCTCGATTATCACCGGACGATGGAAAGGTACTTCGAGGCCAAGCGGAAGCTCTTCTACATGAACCACAAGAGGCAGGCCTCGGTCGTCAACGCGGACGACCCCTGGGGAAAGAAACTCATCGCGGAACTGTCCATGAAAACCGTCACTTTCGGACTCGAGCCCGAGGCCATCGTCCGGGCGGTCCGCTACGACCTCACCGACAGGGGGATGGACATCCGGATCGCCTACCCGGGCGGAGTGCTTCCGGTCTGTTCCAGGTTGGTCGGCCGTCACAATGTCTCCAATATCCTGGCTGCGGCCGCTGCGGCGCTGGCCCTCGGCGTTGCGCCGGCCGACATCGCGGCGGGCGTGGCCGCCCTGGCCGGCGTCCCCGGCCGCTTCGAGCTGGTGGAAAACCCCCTCGGCCTCCGGGTCATCGTCGACTACGCCCACACCGACGACGCCCTGGCGCATCTGCTGACCACGGTCCGGGAATTCAAGCCGCGCCGCGTCATCCTGGTCTTCGGAGCCGGCGGCAACCGCGACACCGCCAAACGGGAACGGATGGGGCGGGTGGCCGCCAGGCTGGCCGACTGGTCGATCCTGACCTCCGACAATCCCCGGGACGAGGATCCCATGGCCATCATCGCGGCCATCGCGGGAGGCTTCGAGAAGGAATCCGCGCGAACCTACGACATCGTGCCGGACCGGAGGGAGGCCATCGCCCGGGCCCTGGCCTCGGCCGGGTCCGAAGACTATGTGCTCATCGCTGGCAAGGGACACGAAGACTATCAGGTCTTCAGGGACCGGACCGTTCATTTCAGCGACGTCGAGGCGGTCCGGGAAATCCTCGCGGGAGCCGGAAAGGACTGACCATGGCCGTTCTGCTGCTGGCCGACGTGGCCCGCCGAGCGGGCGGGAAGATCCTGCAGGGATCACCCGGCCTGGCCTTCCACGGCTACGGCATCGACTCCCGTCTGACGGGCCCCGGGGAATTGTTCTTCGCCATCGTCGGCAAGAGGGACGGCCACGATTTCGTCGGCGCGGCGGCGGCAGCGGGCGCCCTGGGCGCCGTCGTCTCCAAGCCGGCGGCCGTCGGGAATCCGGAGTTCGGGATCGTCCAGGTCGAGGACACGGCGGCCGCGCTCCGCGATCTCGCCCGGTCGGTGCTGGCGGACCATCCCGTCAAGATCATCGGCGTCACCGGAAGCATCGGCAAGACGACCACCAAGGAGTTCACGGCAACGCTGCTCGCGGCCAGATTCTCGTGCCTGAAATCCGCCTGGAACTTCAACAACCGGCTCGGCCTGCCCCTGAGCCTTCTCCGTCTCGAAGCGGAGCACGAGGCGGCCGTGCTCGAAATGGGCATGTCCGCCCCCGGCGAGATCCGCGAACTCACCCGAATCGCCCCGCCCGACGTCGCGGTGATCACCAACGTCCAGCCCGTGCACCTCGAATTCTTCGCGAGCCTCGAAGAGATCGCCGGGGCCAAGCGGGAGATCCTGGAGGGCGCCGGGCCGGGAGCCGCGGCCGTCCTGAACGGCGACGACCCGCTGCTGGCCGCCGCCGCGGCGGAATGGCCGGGCCGCAAGGTAACGTTCGGACTGTCGGGAGGCTGCGAGGTCCGGGCCGAGGCGCTCCATCGCCGGGGGTTCGACGGGCTCGACTTTCTCCTGGTCTACGGGAACGCCGAAGCCCCGGTCGATTTCCCGTTCATCAACGACGCGCTCATTCCGGACTTTCTGGCCGCCGCGGCCGTCTGCCGGACGTTCGGGTTCGGCCTCGATGAAGTGCTCTCCCGGGTTTCCGGGCTGAAGCCGCTCGCCATGCGCGGGGTCTTGCTGGAACTCGGGAACGATATCCGGCTCTACGACGATTCCTACAACTCCAACCCCGCGGCCCTGGAGGCCGCCCTGAAAAGCCTGGGCGGACTGCCGGCCCGACGGAAACTCGCCGTGTTGGCCGACATGCTCGAGCTCGGGGATAACGGAGAGTCATTCCACCGCCGGGCAGGCCGGGTCGTGGCCCTCGAAGGATGGAACGTGCTGGTCACCATCGGCCCTCTGGCCCGCTCCATGGGCGAGGGCGCCGCCGAAGCGGGCCTCGACCGGGGCAACATCCGCTCCTTCCCGGACGCCGAAGCGGCCGCGGCGGAGACGCCCGGACTCGTCCGCGACGGGGACCTCGTCCTGGTCAAAGGTTCGAGGGGCATGCGGACCGAAAAGGTCGTCGAAGCGCTCAAGAAGGCGAAGGGGTCCTGACCGTGCTCTACTGGCTCCTCGTCCCGCTTCGCGAACAGTTTTTTTTCTTCAACGTGTTCCGGTACATCACCGTCCGGACGGGCCTGGCCGGGCTCACGGCCCTCGCCTTGAGCCTGCTTATCGGCGGCTGGCTCATCCGGATGCTGAAGACACATCAGATCGGCCAGGAGATCCGGCTCGAGGGTCCGGAGTCCCACCATGCCAAGAAGGGGACTCCGTCCATGGGAGGCGTCCTCATCATCGGCGCCACCCTGGCCACCACCCTGCTCTGGGGCAACCTGGGCAACACCTATGTCCGGCTGGCCATGGCCACGATGTTCTTTTTCGGACTGATCGGCCTCCTCGACGACTTTCTTAAAATCAGGAGGAAGCAGTCCCTGGGGCTCCGGGTATTCACCAAGCTGGGCCTCCAGGTCGCGCTGGCCGCGGCCATCGGGGGCTACCTCCTCTATCTGGGCTTTCAGCAGGAGTTCATCCTCCGCCTCTTCCCGCCGTTTTTCAAGACCTGGCAGCCCTATCTCGGCTGGCTCTACCTGCCCTGGATCATGTTCATCCTGGTCGGGTCCTCCAACGCGGTCAACCTGGCCGACGGGCTCGACGGCCTGGCCATCGGCCTCACGCTGATCAGCGCCACGGCCCTGACGGCCCTGACGTACGTGGCCGGACACGCCAACTGGTCCCAGTACCTGGGGATCGCCCAGGTCAGGCCGGCCGCCGAGCTGACGGTTTTCGCCGGAGCCCTGACCGGCTCCTGCCTGGGTTTCCTCTGGTGGAACGCCCACCCGGCCCAGATATTCATGGGTGATGTCGGAGCCCTGTCCCTGGGCGGCACGCTGGCGGTGATCGCCATTCTCATCAAGCAGGAACTGCTCCTCTTCCCGCTGGCCGGAGTCTTCATCCTGGAGGCGCTCTCCGTCCTGCTCCAGGTCTCCTACTTCAAACTCTCGGGAGGCAAACGGCTGTTCAAAATGGCTCCCCTTCATCACCATTTTGAGCTCTCGGGCTGGCCCGAGGAGAGAATCGTCATCCGGTTCTGGATCGCCGGCATCGTGTTCGCCCTGTTCAGCCTGGCGACCCTGAAATTGAGATAGAACATGGAATTGCGAGACAAGAAGGTCCTGGTCGTCGGCTACGAGCGGACGGGCCGGGCGCTCTGCCGCTTCCTGCCCGCCCGCGGCGCCAGGGTGACGGTCACGGAAAAGAAGGCCGAGGCGGCCCTCTCCTCCGACCCCGGACCGGACAAGGAGAGGGGCGTCAGGTTCGAGACGGGAGGGCACAGGCTCGAGACCTTCCTTGCCGCCGACCTGATTATCCCGAGTCCCGGGGTCCCGCCCATCCCCGAGATCCGGGCGGCCCGTGAGCGCGGGATTCCTGTGATCTCGGAGATCGAGCTTGCTTTCCGCTTCCTGAAGGGGAGGATCGTCGGCGTCACCGGGTCCAACGGGAAATCAACCACCACGACTCTCGCCCATAAAATCCTCGATGAGGCCGGCCTCCCGGCCTTCCTGACGGGCAACATCGGCTGGCCCCTCATCTCATTCGTGGACGCGAGCCGGGACACTCACATCTATGTCACGGAGATCTCGAGCTTCATGCTCGAATATATCGAAAACTTCAGGCCGGCCGTCGCGGCCTTTCTCAACGTCTCCCAGAACCACCTGGACTGGCACGGGTCATTCGAGGGCTATTTCAACACGAAGAAGAAGCTCTTTCTTCGCCTCGGAGCCGAGGAAACGGCCGTGCTCAACCGCGACGACCCTCTCGTCTGGGGCCTGTCGAAGGAAACGGAGGCCCGGGTCTTCGCCTTCAGCGGGAAGAGGAGCGTCGCCCGGGGGGCGGACCTCGAGGGCGGCTGGGTGGTCCTCCGTGACGGGACGTCCCGGCGGGTGCTTCCGGTCTCTCGCATTCTCCTGCCCGGGGCTCACAATCGGGAGAACGTCATGGTCGCCGCCGTCATCGGACGGCTTTTCGGGGTCGGACCGCGGCGGATCGGGGCGTCGGTCCGGACCTTCCGCGGCCTCGAGCACAGGCTGGAGGAGGTCCTGACGATCCGCGGCGTCCGCTATGTGAACGACTCCAAGGCCACGACCGTGGACGCCACCCTCAAGGCCCTGGCCAGCTTCGACCGGAAGATCGTCCTCATCCTCGGCGGAAGAGACAAGGGCGCCGATTTCAGTCCGCTGCGCGGGGCGCTGCGGCGCCGGGTCCGCCACGTCGTCCTGCTCGGCGAGGCCGCCGACAAGATCGAGGCCGCCATTGCCGGGGCTGCGCCCATCGAGCGGGCCCGGACCTTCGGCCAAGCCGTCCGGCTGGCCGCCGAGAAGGCCGGGCCCGGGGACGTGGTCCTCCTGGCCCCGGCCTGCACGAGCTGGGACATGTTCAGGGATTTCGAGGAACGCGGCCGGACCTTCAAGCGCGAGGCGCACAGGCTGGCCCGGAGGGCCGAAGGGAAAAGAGGCTGACGCATGCACGCCTACAGACGCTTCCAATTCGACATCCCGCTCTTCCTCTGCACCGTCGGCTTGGTGGTCATCGGCATCATCATGGTCTTCAGCTCCTCCGGCCTTCTGGCCGGGGAGAAATACGGGCAGCCTTTCTTTTTCATGATCCAGCAGATCATCGGCGCCGCGGCCGGCTTCGCCGTCATCATGGTGCTGCTCTCTGTCAAGAAGCCGTTCCTCCTGCGCCCGGTTTTCGTCTACGGGCTCCTGGCCCTGACGGGCTTCCTCCTGACACTGTGCCTGGCCATGCCCAGCATCGCCCACACCAACCGGTGGATCGTCTTCATGGGGATCCGCTTTCAACCGTCCGAGCTGGCCAAGATCAGCCTGGTCCTGTTTTTAGCGTACTACTGCGAGGCCCACAAGAACAGCCTGAACGCGTGGAAGACCCTGGCCTTCCCTCTCAGCGTCCTGGCCGGAATGGTTCTCCTGGTCCTCGTCGAGCCCGACTTCGGGACGGCCCTGATGCTGGCCGGGCTGGCCTGCTTGGTCCTCTTCATCGGCGGCGTCAAGCTCCGGCGGTTCGTCGTTCCCGGGGCGGCCTTCCTGGTTTTGTTCACGATCTTCCTATTCAGCGCCAGCTACCGGCTCAGCCGCGTCCAGGGCTTTCTCTCCTCAGGAGAGGACCCTCAGGGAAAGGGCTACCAGGTCCGTCAGTCCAAGGTGGCCGTGGGCTCGGGGGGGCTCATCGGCGTCAGCCTCGGCCAGAGCACCCAGAAGCTCTATTACCTTCCCTCCGCCCACACCGATTTCATCTTCGCCATCCTGGGCGAGGAGGCCGGGCTCGTCGGAGCGGTCATAACGGTGTCCCTCTTCGGCCTCCTGCTCTGGCGCGGCCTGAAGATATCGATGGATGCCCCCGACCCGGGGCTCAAGATGGTCGCTGCGGGCATCACGTTCGCCCTGGTCATCCAGGCCCTGCTGAACATCAGCGTCGTTCTCGGGCTCGGGCCGACCAAGGGAACTCCCTTGCCCTTCCTGTCCTACGGCCGGTCATCGCTCCTGTGCAGCCTGGCTTCCGTGGGCATTCTGCTCCACGTCAGCCAGAAGAAAAACGCGCTGCGAAAGGCGGCCGGGTGATGAGCGGACGGGCTGTGGTCATCGGGGGGGGCGGCACGGGAGGTCACCTCTACCCGTCGCTGGTGGTCGGGCGCAAGCTGAGAGAGATCGACCCCCGCATCGACCTGACCTACGTCGGAACCCGGCGGGAAGTCGAAAGGACGATCATGGCGGCCCACGGGGTCCGCTTCATTCCGCTGAGGATCGAAGGGCTCAAGGGACGCGGGCTGAGGAGCCTCGGGGCCCTGGCCATCCTGCCCTGGTCGTTCGTCCAGTCCTTCCGGATCCTGAGGCGGACGCGGCCCGGTCTCGTCGTCGGCGTCGGCGGCTACAGCTCGGGCCCGCTCGTTCTCATCGCCTCCTGGCTGGGGATTCCGACCCTGATCATCGAGCCGAACGCCGCTCCGGGGTTCACCAACCGGCTCCTGGCCCGCCGGGTCCGGAAGGCCGTCGTCGCCTTCGACGCCGCCCTCCCCTATTTCAGAGGCAAGGGCGTCCGCCTGGGCAACCCCGTCCGGGACGAATTCCGCCGTCAGCCGAGAAAAGCACACGGCCCGGGCCTGTCCGTTCTCGTCTTCGGCGGCAGCCAGGGTTCCCGCGTCCTCAACGCGGCGGTGACTGCCGCCCTGCCCCTTCTCGCCCCGCATAGAGACCGGCTGGACTTCGCCCATCAGACGGGCCGGGGCGACCTGGAATGGGTGGCCGAGCGCTACCGGGAGTCCGGCTTCGGAACCGGCCGGGTGGCCGCCTACTTCGACGACATGCCGGGCCGCTTCGCGGCGGCCGACCTCCTCGTCAGCCGGGCCGGGGCGACGACCACAGCCGAGATCACGGCCGCCCGCAAGGCCGCCATCCTCGTTCCCTTCGCGGGGGCCTCGGAGGATCATCAGACCCGGAACGCCCGGGCTCTCGAGACGGCCGGCGGGGCCGAGGTGATTCCCGAAAGCCGGCTCACCCCGGAGGTCCTGGCCGGACGCATCCTGCACTATCTCGGGCATCCCGGGGAGCTCGAGGCCATGGAGAGGAGCCTCCAGGCCCTGGACACGCCCGACGCCGGCGACGACATCGCCCGCCTCTGCCTGGAGCTCATGGGGGGCGGCCCCGAGGAGGCCCGGCCTTGACAAAAAAGGGTTACCGCAAGTTGAACCACATCCACATGATAGGGATCGGCGGTACCGGGATGAACGGAATCGCCGAGGTCCTGCTCAACCTGGGCTACAACGTTTCGGGCTCCGACCTCCAGGAGAACGAGGCGACCCAGAGGCTGACCCGCCTCGGTGCCCGGATCGCCATCGGCCACCGGGCCGAGAATATCCGGGAGGCCGACGTCGTGGTCATCTCCTCGGCCGTCCGGGAAGACAACGTGGAGGTCCAGAAGGCCCGGGCTCGTCTGATTCCGGTCATCCCCCGGGCGGAAATGCTGGCCGAGCTGATGCGCATGAAGTACGGCGTCGCCGTGGCCGGCTCCCACGGCAAGACCACGACCACGTCCATGACCGCCCTGGTCCTGGAGGCCGGCGGATACGACCCCACGATCATCGTCGGCGGCCGCCTGAACACCATCGGCGCCAACGCCAAGCTCGGCGCGGGGGATTTCATCGTCGCCGAAGCGGACGAGAGCGACCGTTCATTCCTCTACCTGTCGCCGTTCATCGCGGTCCTCACCAACATCGACGAGGAGCATCTCGACCAGTACCAGAGCATCGACGACATCAAGAAGACCTTCGTCAACTTCGCCAACAAGGTGCCGTTCTACTGCCCCGTGATCCTGTGCCTCGACGACCCCAACCTGCAGAGCATCATTCCGGAGGTCGAACGCAAGGTCATCACCTACGGGTTCTCGGCCCAGGCCGACGTCTCGGCCCGCGGCTCCGAGTTCGACGGATTCCGGAGCGTCTCGGCGCTCTATCTCAAGGGCCGCAGGCTCGGCGCCCTCAAGCTCCGCGTGCCGGGATTGCACAACATCCTCAACGCCATGGCCGCGGCGGCCGTGGGCCTGGACCTCGAGATGCCGGCCCGGACGATCCTCAAGGCTCTCGAAGGGTACAGCGGCACGGGCCGTCGCTTCGAGCTCCGGAAGACCGTTGGCGACATCATGGTCGTCGAGGACTATGCCCATCATCCGACCGAGGTCAAAGCCACCCTTCAGGCGGCCAGGGCGGGCTGGCCGAGGCGGATCGTGGCCGTCTTCCAGCCCCATCGCTACACGCGCCTGGCCAAGCTGATGCCGCAGTTCGCCACCTCCTTCAATCAGGCCGATGTCCTCGTCGTCACCGAAGTCTACCCGGCCGGCGAGGACCAGATTCCCGGAGTCACCGGGAAGGCTCTCTTCGAGGAAATCCGGCATTTCGGCCACAAGCACGTGCGCTACGAAGCCGACCTCCGGAAGGTCCCGGCGCTCGTCGCCAGGCTGGCCGAGCCCGCAGACATGATCCTCGTCCTCGGGGCGGGGAACATCAACCGGGTCATCCCCGGGATCATCGACAGGCTGGAGGCCAAAGGCTGATGGCCGTCACGCTCGACCGCACCGGCCGGCCCGCGAAAGGCCGCGTCCTGGACCGCTCCCTCGCCTTTCAGCGGGGGGAGAGGAAGGCGGCCCTTCAGAAGAGCCGGCGGCGCCTGGTCGTGCGCCGGCTGCACATCCTGGCTCTCACCATCGTCCTGGGCGGGCTCTTTTTCGTCGGGGCGAGAGCCTATCTCTTCTTCGTGTCATGGGACCGCCTGACGATCAGGAAGGTCGAGCTCGGCTGCGCCCGGGAGGGCTTGAGGCGCGACATCGAAGGCTTTTTCCGGACGCGGCCGCTGGGGAACATGCTTCTCTGCGACATCGGCCGTCTCCAGCGCCAGCTCGAGGGATTCTCCTGGGTCAGGGACGTGCGCGTCCAGAAGGTCTTCCCCGAGACGCTGCGGGTCGAAGTCGAGGAGAGAGCCCCCTTCGCCGTGCTCGAGTGCGGCGGGACTTTCGTCGTGGACGCGGACGGGGTCAAGCTGGAGGCCGTGGGGCCCGGGACGGTCTGGCCGTTGCCGCTCGTCAAGGACGAGAACGGCTTCCGGCGCAGGTTCCTGGAAAAATGGCGGACCGCCCGCGAGTGCCTCGAGAGCCTCTCCGCGGCCCAGAGAAACAGGCTGGCCAGCCTGGAGTGCTCAGACGACGGGCGGGTCACGCTGCGATTCAGGGAAGGACGGGCCCGGGTCATCGTCGACGGCACGGACGCCGGCGCCAAGCTGGCCTTCTTCGAGGCCAACCGGGCCGGCTGGGAAGGGCGATTCGGTCGCCTCGAGTCGGTCGACCTCCGCCTCGACGGCCGGGTCGTCGTCAGGCCCTTCGACCCGGAGGAACAGGGGCCGCCCCCAAACTCTCCCAAGGAGGCGGATTAATGCCGAAAACGAGCTACGTCACCGGTTTCGACATCGGGACCAGAAAGGTCGTCGCCATCATCGGCGAGATCACCGAGGAACGCAAGCTCGAGATCATCGGGATCGGCGTCGCGGATTCCCGCGGGCTGCGGAAGGGCGTCGTCGTCGACCTCGACGCCACGACCTCGGCCATCAAGAAGGCCCAGGAAGAGGCCGAGCTCATGGCCGGAGTCGAGATCGAAGCGGCCTTCTTCGGCATCTCAGGGGCCCACATCAAGAGCTTCAACAGCCGGGGCGTCGTGGCCGTTTCGGGCAAGAACCGGGAGATCACCCGCGAGGACGTCAGGCGCGTCATCGACCAGTCCAAGGCCATCCCCATCCCTCCCGACCGGGAGATCATCCACATCATCCCCCAGGAGTTCATCGTCGACGACCAGGACGGCATCAAGGACCCGACGGGCATGAGCGGGATCAAGCTCGAGGTCAACGTCCACATCATCACGGCGGCCCTGACCTCCATCCAGAACCTCAAGACCTGCATCGCCAAGGCCGGGGTGGGCATCGAGGAGGTCGTCCTCAACCAGATCGCCACCTCCTACGCCATCCTGACCCCGGACGAGCGCGAGCTCGGCGTCGGGCAGATCGACATCGGGGCCGGGACGACGGAGATCGCCATCTTCGAGCGCGGCAGCCTCTGGTACACGACGACCATCCCCATCGGCGGCGACAACTTCACCAACGACATCGCGGTCGGCCTGCGGACCCCCATCCCCGAGGCCGAGAGGATCAAGAAGAGGTACGGCTGTGTGGCCGGCCCCGTCGTCGAGGAGCAGGAAACGATCGAAGTGCCCTCGGTGGGCAAGGGGCGCAAACCCCGCGTCCTGTCGCGGCAGCTCCTCGCGGACATCATCCAACCCCGGGCCGAGGAGATCTTCCGGCTCGTGGACTCGGACATCAAGAGGATGGGCTACGACAAATCGCTGAACTCCGGGATCGTGCTCACCGGGGGCACGGCCCTTCTCGAAGGACTGGAGGAGGTGGCCGAAGAGATCTTCGACCTCCCCGTCCGCCGGGGAGACCCGGGCGGCCTCGGCGGCCTGGTCGACCGCGTCGGCACGCCGGACTTCGCCACGTCGGTCGGACTCATCCTGTACGGATTTCACATCTGGCAGGACCGGGGGCTCTCCAGGGACAGGAAAAAAGGCACCTGGACCAGGTTCAAGGACTGGTTCAAGGAAGGATAAGGAGGCAGATATGAACGACGACACCGCAAGATTGAAGTTTCACCTGGTCGAGGACCACCTCGGGGCCAAGATCAAGGTCGTCGGGCTGGGCGGCGGAGGCGGCAACGCGGTGAACCGGATGATCGAACACGGCGTCGAGGGCGTCGAGTTCATCGCCGTCAACACCGACCTCCAAGCGCTCGGCACCAACCACGCCGCGACAAAGCTCCAGATCGGGAGCCAGCTGACGAAAGGGCTGGGTTCGGGAGGCCGGCCGGAGGTGGGCAAGCAGGCGGCCATGGAGGACACCGAAAGGCTGATCGAGATCCTCCAGGGCGCGGACATGGTTTTCCTGACCGCCGGACTCGGCGGCGGCACCGGTACCGGGGCCACCCCCATCATTGCCAACCTGGCCGCCGAGCTCGACATTCTGGTGATCGCTATCGTTACGCTCCCCTTCGAATTCGAGGGACGGGTCCGGGCCAAGCAGGCCGGCGATGGGATCAACGAGCTCAAGTCGGCCGTGGACACGGTGATCGCCATCCCGAACGAGCGGCTTCTCCAGTCGGTCAACCTCAACACCTCGGTCCAGGACGCGTTCCAGATGGCCGACGACATCCTGCGCCAGGCGGCCCAGGGCATCTCCGACCTCATCACCAAACCCGGATTGATCAATCTCGACTTCGCCGACGTCAAGTCGGTCATGAAGGGCATGGGCATGGCCTTCATGGGCACCGGCATCGCGGGGGGGGAAAACCGGGCCGTCGAAGCCGCCCAGAAAGCCATCTCCAGCCCGCTCCTCGTGGACACCTCCATCGAGGGGGCCCACGGCGTCCTGATCAACATCACGGGCGGCCGCAACATGACTCTGCACGAGGTCTCCAAGGCTTCCCAGCTGATCCACGGCCTGGCCTCGCCGGAGGCCAACATCATCTTCGGCACCGTCATCGACCAGTCTCAAAAGGACGACACGGTCAAGGTCACGGTCATCGCAACCGGCTTCGATCAGGACCGCGAGGAGGCCATCGAGGCCGCCGGAACGCGAGCCCCCCGTCCCCACCACAAGACGCCGCCGCCGTTCCCGGTCCGGCCGGAGACGCCCGCCTATGTATTCGAACCCAAGGGCGGGGCCCCGGTCTGGGAACCCGGTCTCAGCGAAAAGCAATGGGACCCCTATGAAACCCCCGCATTCATCCGCAGGACGAAGCACTCGTCGCTGAGAAAAACGCCGCATGATATCAGCTGACTGCGTCGTCGCCGGCTGCCGCCAGCTCCTGACCTGCCGGGGCCCGGCGCCCAAGCGGGGCCGGGACCTGGCCGACCTCGGGGTCGTCGAAGACGGCTGGCTGGCGTCGCGCGGCGGAACGATCGTCTTCGCGGGAACCGAGAAGGCGTTCAAGGCCGGGGTTCGGGTCGAGGACCGCGCCGTGTGGGTCGACGGCGCGGGAATGGTGGCCCTGCCGGGATTCGTCGACAGCCACACCCACCTGCCCTTCGCCGGTGACAGGGCCGCCGAGTTCCGGCTCCGGCTGCAGGGCCTGACCTACCAGCAGCTGGCGGCCGAGGGGATGGGCATCCAGACGACGGTCCAGGCAACCCGGGCCGCTTCCCTGGACGATCTCAGGGCTCTCTGCCTCAAAAGGCTCGACCGGATGCTGCTCACCGGCACGACGACGGTCGAGGCCAAGAGCGGCTACGGGTTGAACCTCGAAGACGAAATCAAGCAGCTCGAGGTCCTGACGGAAATCGGCCGCCGACATCCGGCGACGGTCGTCCCCACGTTCATGGGCGCCCACGAAATCCCTCCGGAATACCGGGGCCGAAGCGGGGACTACGTGAGGTTCGTCTCCGAAACCGTCATGCCGGAGGTCCGGCGCCGGAACCTGGCCGAGTTTTTCGACGTCTTCTGCGAGCCGGGGATTTTCACGCCCGACGAGACGCGCGCTCTCATCGGGGCCGCCCGCGAGGCGGGATTCGCGATCAAGGTCCACGCCGACGAATTCGTCAACCAGGGCGGGGCGCAACTGGCGGCCGAGGCCGGCGCCGTGTCGGCGGAGCACCTGATCGCGATTTCCGAGCCGGGCATCGCGGCCCTGGCCGGGAGCGCGACGGCGGCCGTCCTGCTTCCCGGCGTCTCGTTCTTCCTGATGCTGGACAGGAAGGCGCCCGCCCGGCGCCTCATAGATGCGGGAGCCGCGGTGGCCCTGGCCACGGACTTCAACCCCGGCAGCTCCATGCTGAGCTCGATGCTCGCCGTCCTGCGGCTCGGCGTCTACACGCTGGGGATGGGCATCGAGGAGGCCATCAACGCCTGCACCGCCAACGGGGCCTATGCCGTCAGGCGCCACGGGTCGGCGGGCTCGCTGGAACCCGGCAAGGCCATGGACCTCCTGCTCTGCGACGCCTCCGATTATGTTTCGCTCGTCTACGAGCTCGGTGCAAACCCCATCCGCACGGTGGTGAAGAACGGGAGGGTCGTCGTCCGGGACGGCCGGAAGGTCGAAGCCGCCTGATGGCCGGGCGCACCCCTCCCCGCTTCTTCGTCCTCCATCTCATCCGGATCCGGCTCACCAGGAACGGAGCCGCCCACTCCCGCCGGAAAATAGTATTGTGTCCCCAATTTAAGAATTGGGGACACAATACTCGTTTCGCCCCGCGCCCAAGCCGTTAGGCCTCTCCCGGCTTCAGGTCGAGCATCTCGACGCCCGTCGCGGCATCTTTTCTTCTGCCGATGGCCTCAAAATAGCGCGTCAGCACGATCTCGGCGGTGGCCGATACGACCGCTTCCCTGAGATGGCCGCCACGGACGCCGAACTCCCGGCCCGCGAGCGAGATGTGGGCGTGAACAAAAGGCTTCCCATCCCGAGTCGTCACGTTGCCTTGAAGGGAGACGATCTCGCACGGCTCGTGGATGTTGATGGTGGCGAAGTCTCCGGAGCCGGTGTCGTAATGGCCTATTTCGGCCTCGGCCACCACCCCGATCCCCTCGAACGCCGCCGTCCCGATCCGGTCCCTGTCGCAGAGCGCTTCGAGCGAGGCTATGATCCTGTCCCCGGGGTCGAGCCGGACGATGTACGTCGGACCCATCACGAAATACTTCATGCGCCCTCCCTTCTCTTCCATCCGGCGCCGCGGAGGCCGGGCCCCGCCGACTCGACCAGACGGCCCGGGGCGGAGGCCCTCAGTCCGAGCCTCCGGTTCCGGGTCCCCCGGACGCCCTGTCGAGCTTGCCTTTCCAGTACAGGTACGCCGGGACGCCCAAGCCGATGATGCCCAGCCCGGCCGCGGCGTTCCAGAACGCGCTGAACAGGGAGCCCACCGCGACGTACAGCGCGGCCAGGACGAAGATCGCCGGTGTCACGGGGTATCCCCAGGTCTTGTAGGGCCGATGGAGGTCCGGCCGCTTCCGCCTCAGGACGAAGACCGAAGCTACGGTCAGCCCGAAGAAGATCCACTCGCCGAAAACGACGTACGTGAAGAGCTGCTTGAAGGTTCCGGTCAACGTGAGCACGACGCTCCAGAGCGTGATGGCGATGATCGAAACGTAGGGCGTCAGAAACTTCGGATGGACCTCGGCGATCTTCTTGAAGAACAGGCCGTCGCGGGCCATGGCAAAATAGACGCGCGGCGAGGTCAGCATGTTCTGGTTGGCCGCCCCCAGCATCGAGAAAAGGATCAGGAAGGCGATGAGCGACGCCCCGAACGGCCCGATGACGATGTTCATGGCATCGAGGGCGACACGCCCCTGGGAGGAGGCGATCTTGTCCACCGGCAGCACGTAGAGGTAGGCCAGGTTGGCCAGGACGTAGAGCACGATGACCGCCGCCGTCCCGACGAGAATCCCGAGCGGCAGGTTGCGCTGGGGATTTTTCGTCTCGCCGGCGCTGTAGGTCGCGGCCTCCCACCCCTTATACGCCCAGAGCGAGGCCACCAAGCCGACCCCGAAAGCCGCCAAAAGGCTGAAATTGATGTTCCCGGTCCTGGGCTCAAAGAAGTGGGAAAAGTTTCCCTTCCCCTTGGCAAAGAAGAAGACGGCCACGACGACGATGCCGATCGCGGCGGTCTTGACGACGGTCAGGAGGTTCTGGAGGCGGGCCCCCCAGCGCACCCCGACGTAGTTGACGGCTCCCAGGAAGAGGACGAAGGCCGCGGCCACCAGCTTCCCCGCGGGCGGCGTCAATGTGACGAAGCGGGGCAGCATGGTGTAGGTGAAGGCGACGGCCAATGTGGCGATGGAACCCGAGTCGATGACCAGGAAGAGGGTCCAACCGAAGAGGAACGAGATGAGCGGGCCGTAGGCCTCCCGCAGATAGATGTAGATGCCGCCCGCCTCCGGCATGGCCGAGCCCAGTTCAGCGAAGGCCAGGGCGCCGAAGAAGCTGAACAGGCCGCCGACAACCCAGACCAGGAGCATGAGAAGCGGCGTGGGCACGGCCAGGGCGATCTCCGACGGGGAGAGGAAAATGCCCGATCCGATGACGCCGCCGACGACGATCATCACGATGTCCCACAGGCCCAGGACACGCGGCAGGCTCAGCTTGGTCCGGTCGACCGTCCCGGTGTTCGCGGCTTCCGTCGCCATACGCCCCTCCTGTTCCATCGATGGACCGGCGCGGGCCCGGCCGTTCATGCCTCCGGCGGCTGCGGTCGATTGTAACAATGTGGAGGCCAAAGGGCAAGAGACGGGGATCGCCTTGGGGCCGTTATTGGAATCCCGGCGTTCCCATGAACAGCTAAAACGAAATTGGGCCGGAGTAGGTATCCTCCAGGTTGGCGAGCAGGTCGATGGCCCGGATGGCCACGAAGAAATCCCCCCTCCCCACGCCGGGGTCGAGGCTGATCCGCGTTTCTCTCTTGGCAATCTCGAGGATCTTGCCCTGGTCGAACACCGTCTTCCCGTCGCGGTCATAGATCGTGACACGGACCTCGGACCGGCCGTGGCGGCCGTCGTTCCCCCCGGTCATCAGGCACCCGGAAACCGCGAAAGAGAGGGTCCCTTTCTCGACCGTAACCGCGCTGACCACGAGCGACGGAGGGGCGGGCGGCACATAATTCTTGAGAGAGATGACCTCGACGCCCTCCCGATGGACCCTGACCTTGATCTCCCGCTTCGCCGGGGTCCGGCCGGGTTTTCCGGAGTAGACGAGGACGTAGTGATAGTCTTCGACATCCGCGGCTTCCTTCAGGGCTTCGAGGGCGTTGTTGTTGAAGGCCAGGTAGCCGCCGGTCGCCCGGCTGATCTGCTTCAACGCGTCTTCATAGTCCTGGCCGACCTCCCTGAGCTCGAAATCCTCGTCGGAGATTAGACGCGGGGACCTCATCAGGACGAGATGGAACGGGACCCCGGCTCGAAGAAAGATCTCCCTCAGGGCTTCGGTCGGGACCGCCTTGGTGATATTGAACTCCCTCTTCAGCTCGTCCATCCGGCTCACGACGAGCCTGGCTCTGACCTGTTGCTCCGGGGCGATCTGGGACTCGAGCCAGGTCCTGAGATCGGTGTCGAGCCGCGCCATGTTCTTCATCTGGGGAAACATATCTCTCTGCTGGAGGCAGATGGCCCAGGTCTCCCCTTCCGTCCTCCCAACCCTCCGGACCAGGCTTTCATAGAAAGCGGCATCGGGCCTCAGATGCTGCGCGCAGTAGTCCCTCCAGGCCGTCTTGTAGTGATCGACGAAGTGGTTGACTGCCTGATGGATGTCGAGACTTCCGCCGCCGGTGCCCTCCAGGACGCCGATCAGCTGGTCGGCCTCGTAGCGCAGGTCTCGAAAGGCCTTTTCCGTTCTGGCCGTCGTCAAAGATTTCAGGTTCGCGAGGGCCGCCTTGAGGCCCTCGGCGGCGCGGGCCGACGACTGCCCGGCGTCGACGTTCAAAGCCTGGGCTTCGCTCACCAGGATGGCCCGGTCGCCTGGCCGGAAAACCTCGCGGAAGAGATAGTCGACGGCCTCGCCGACGGCGTCCGTGTAATCGTAGACGTTCAGGATGACGAGGAAAACCCTGGGCCTCGTTGCGCGGGACCGGGAGTACGGCTCGCCGGGCGCGGTGTCCAGAGCCGCGATCCGCTTGGAGACGATCTCGACGTGGGTGAGCTTCTGCAGGACGCCGTTTTCATAGACCTCGAAATCATCGGCGGTCAGGTTCCGCACGGGCCGTCCTTTGAGCAGAACGCGCACCGGGACTTCGACGGCCGTCACCGTGACCTCCTCCCTGGACCTCTGCCGGCTCCGCCCGGGCGGCCCCCCGGACACCGGAACGACGATGAGGCAGCCCAGGAGGCCTGCGATCAGGCGCAGCCCGGCGGTGCGGCCCGGCTTCGAGCGAATCATCCCGGCTCCCTGTTTCGATAATCCATCCAATCTCCACAGTAGCATCAAGTACAGGCCCCCGCAAACCGCCGGACTTCCGCGGCGCCTGGCCGCCCCGGCTCCCTCGAGGCAGCTATCTGAACTTATCCATCGTCCTGTACTGGACGGCTTCGGAGACATGTGCGGTTGCGACCGCCTCCTTCGCCTCGAGGTCGGCGACCGTCCTGGCCACCTTGAGGATGCGGTGGTAGGCCCTGGCGCTGAAGCCGAGACGCGTGATGGCCGCCTCGAGGAGTTTTTCGGCCTCGGGGGGGACCGGGCAATAGCGCTTGATGTCGCGGGGCCCCATCTGGGCATTGGCGTAGATGTCGCGGCCTTTGAACCGACTGAGCTGGCGGTCCCTCGCCGCCGTCACGCGGCCCCGGATGGCCGCCGAACTCTCCCCCGAGGTTTTCGAAACCATCTCCCGGAACTTGACTTCGGGCACCTCGACCTGGATGTCGATCCTGTCCAGGAGCGGCCCGGAGATCCTCGAGTAGTACCGGGCCTTTTCCCGTTCGGTGCAACCGCCCCGGCCGCCCGCCAGCCCGCGAAAAACATCCTCGCACGGGTTCATGGCGGCGACCAGCATGAACGACGAGGGGAAGACGACGCTCATGGAGGAGCGCGAAACGGCCACCTTGCCGTCTTCCAGGGGCTGTCTCAGGTCTTCGAGGACGCGCCGCCTGAACTCCGGCAGCTCATCGAGGAACAGGACCCCGCGGTGGGCCAGGCTCACCTCCCCCGGCCGCGGAACCAGCCCGCCCCCGATCAGCGCCGGGTCGGTGATGGTGTGATGCGGGGCCCGGAAGGGCCGTTTGTTCACCGCGCCCGTCTCGACGAGGAGGCCGGCCGCGCTGTAGACCTGGGTGACCTCGATCATCTCGTCGAAGGACATCTCCGGCAGGATGGTCGGGAGCCGCCTGGCCAGCATGGTTTTCCCGGCTCCAGGGGGGCCGACGAGCAGGATGTTGTGGGCCCCGGCCGCCGCCACCTCGAGCGCCCTCTTGACGTGATACTGGCCCCTGACCTCCTCGAAATCCGTGGGGTATTGGTCGGTCGGGAGGAGGTCGTCGCGGTCGAACCGGCTGGCGGACACCTCGCCGGGCGACTGGAGGAGGCGGACGACCTGGATCAGATTGTCCAATCCGTAGACGGGCAGGTCGGGAACGATGCCGGCTTCCTTGGCGTTGACCCTGGGCACCACTATCCCGCGGAAGTTCATCTTCCTGGCCATCAGCGCGATCGGCAGCACGCCCCGGGCCGGCTTCAGCCGTCCGTCGAGGGCCAGTTCCCCGATGAACAGGAAGTCTCGGAGCGAGCCGGCCGGGACGACGTCCATGTAGGCCAGGAAGCCCAGCGCGATGGGCAGGTCGAAGGCGGAGCCCTCCTTCCTCCGGTCGGCCGGGGCTAGGTTGATCGTCACCCGCCGCGACCCCAGCTCGTAGCCGCAGTTCTTGAGCGCGGCCCGGACTCTCTCCTTGCTCTCCCTCACTGCGGCGTCGGGAAGCCCGACCGTGATGAAGTTGGGCATTCCGAGGTTGATGTCGACTTCCACCTCGACCGGATACCCCTCGATCCCCAGGAGCGAGGCGCTCGTGATTTTGAACAGCATCGGGCCATTAGGAAAGACGCCCGGGGCGGGGATTTTATGTCACGGACCCGCCGAGACCGCGTCATCGGCCGGGAATCCGGGGAGGGCGAGGGAGACGGCGGAGGCCTATTTGGCCTTCTCAGCGAATTCCTTGGAGAGGCGGTCCAGTTCGGCTTCGATGTCCTTCTTGGACTTGATCTTGACCTTGAGGACCTCGGGAGGCGACTTCGGCGGCGTGGAGGGGGGCGGGGGCGGGACCGCGGCCTCGATCTCCTCCCGGGCCTTTTCGGCCCTCTGCCGGAGGTCATCGATTTCGCCGACGGCCGTCTCCTCCCGGCTCGGGCCGGCTTCGGTCCGCTTTTCCCCGAAAACCCGCTCCCGGACGAACGGGACGGCCAGCTTGGCGATTTCCCGGAGTGTCTCGAAGACGCCGGTCCCGTTGATGGCCACGGCTTCCACCCAGGGGGAGCGCCGGGGATTGAGCAGGTTGTTGAACGTTTCGACCGGGATCAGATAGTTCAGGTCTCTCTTGTTGTACTGGAAAACGAGGGGAATCTTGGCCAGGTCGATGTCATGCTGCAGGCAGTTGCGGCGCAGGCCGTCGAAATTCTCCAGGTTGGCGTCGAGGAGGGGGATCTGGGAGTCGGCGACGAAGACAAGGCCGTCCGTGCCCCTGAGGACGCTCTTCCGGGAGGCCTCGTAAAAGACCTGGCCGGGAACGGTGAAGAGCTGGAAGTGCACCCTGAACTCGCCCACCATTCCCGCCCGGATGGGCAGCAGGTCGAAGAAGTAGGTCCGCTCGGCCTCGGTTTCCACGCACACCAAGTCTCCCCTGGAGGCCGGGTCGAGTTTGAGGTGGATGTAGCGGAGGTTGGTCGTCTTGCCGCTCAGCCCCGGTCCATAGTAGACGATCTTGATGGCCAGCGTTTTGGTTGCATAATTCACAAAGGCCATACGTGTCCGCCCCGATCAGGATAAATGCTTAGCACACAAGCCCCTGCCAAGTCAACTGATCGCCGCCGAAGAGAGCCACCCGCCACCCTCCGGCCGGGCGATTGCACAACAACACCGCCTGTGCTATGAGTTAGGGGCAATCGCTAGGAAAAGACGAAAGGATCGGGCATGGAAGAATTGCGCAAGCGGGTGCGGGTGGCCGTGATCGGCGGCAGCAAGGCCACCCGGGCCGCCCTGGATCAGGCCTTCGAAGTCGGCCGGCGGCTGGCCGAGGCCGGGGCGATCCTGGTGTGCGGCGGCCTGGGCGGGGTCATGGAGGCGGCGGCCCGGGGGGCGAGCTGCGCCGGTGGCCTGACCGTCGGCATCCTGCCCGGGAGCCGTCCCGGGGACGCCAATCCCCACATCGACCTCCCGATCGCCACGGGACTCGGCTACACGCGAAATTCGCTCGTCGTCATGAACGCCGACGCCGCCATAGCGATCGACGGGGAATTCGGCACGCTCTCGGAAATCGCCTACGGCCGGATCTACGGGAAAAAGGTCATCGGTCTGGGGACCTGGAATGTCGAGGGAGTCACCCCGGCCGGGGACCCCGCCGAGGCGGTCCGGCTGGCCCTCGGCTGAAAGGCGGTCATGCGCAATTACAAAGTCGTGCTGAGCTACGACGGCACCGATTTCCGGGGTTGGCAGAGACAGCCCGGTGAGCGCACGGTCCAGGGCGTCTGCGAAGAGGCGGTCTTCAAGATAACGGGGAAGAAGGTGACCGTGCACGGAGCCGGGCGGACGGATGCCGGCGTTCACGCCCTGGCCCAGGCGGCCAATTTCGGGGCCGCGACCCGGCTCGACGACCCGGACCTCGTCCGGGCCCTCAACGCCGTCCTGCCCTGGGACCTCAGGATCGCCGCCCTCGAACAGGCGGCCCCGGAATTCCACGCCCGGAAATCGGCCCTCGCCAAGACCTACCGCTACCGAATCGTCCGGTCACCGCTCATCAGCCCCTTTGACTTCCGCTACGCCCTGCACTGGCCCTACCCTCTCGACCTCGCGGCCATGCGGCGGGCGGCTCCTCTGTTTCTCAGGACGGCCGACTTCACGGCCTTCTCCTCGAACCGGGAGCGCGGGCCCGTGCGGACCGTCCGACGGTCGGAACTGCGGCGGAGGGGCGACGAGGTCCTGTTCACGATCGAGGCCGAAGGCTTCCTCCGCTACATGGTCCGGACGATCGTCGGGACGCTGCTGGAAATCGGCAGGGGCCGGTGCCGGCCGGAGCGGATCGAGGAGATTTTCTCGGGCCGGGACAGGACGCTGGCCGGCCCGACGGCCCCGGCCAAGGGCCTCTGCCTCGTCCGGGTGGATTACTGATCCAGCATCAGGCCCATCAGCAGGGCATGCTCGTCGGGGTTCGTGTAATAGTTTTTCCGCACCCCGAGGACGTCGAAGCCGAGTTTCCTGTAGAGCGCCTGGGCCGCGGCGTTGGACATCCGGACTTCGAGGCTGATGAAGGTGGCCCCCTTGTCGCGAACCTTCTCGATAACGAACCGCAGGAGGGCCTCCCCGACGCCCTTGCCCCGCACGTCGGGATGGACGGCGACGTTATTGATCTGGACGTCCTCTCCGATGTGCCAGTAGATGATGTAGCCGACCACCCGTTCCTCGGGCCGCCGGATGACCACCAGCGGACGGGAGATGGGCGCGTTCTGAATTTCGCCGCGGAACGTGCTCTCGCTCCAGGGGTTGGGGAACGACAGGACCTCGATGGCCCGGACCTCTCCCAGGTCCTCCTCCCGCATACGCCGGATGAAATAGCGCGGCAGGGCTTCGCTCACCGAGGCGATTTCTCCTCGGCCTGGGATTTCCGGAAGTACAGGGGCTGGAGTTCGCGGGCGGAGACGCCCGCGCCGCGGCCGAGCGCCTCCGTCCCCAGCCGTCCGACCTCGGCCGCGACGAACGGCGAACGGGGTGGAAACCGGGCCTTGTCCCGCAGATGGGCCCGGATCCGCTCCCTGTAGGGGACGGCTCCGTTCCCGATAAAGGACACGACCCGATGGGCCGGAAGCCGGGCCAGGAAATCGGACGGGTCATAAGCGCCCTGGGGGATGAGCTCCGCCGGCCCGCCGGCGCGGAACTCGAAAAGGGCGGCGTAGATCTGGCCTCTGCGGGCGTCGAGGATCGGGCAGGCCAGGCGGGCCTGCGGCCCGGCCAGCTTGGCGGCCAGCGCCTCCAGCGTAGAGACGGGGACGGCCGGCTTTCCCGAAGCCAGGGCCAGGGACTTGACCGCGGCCAGGCCGATCCGGATGCCCGTGAAGGAGCCCGGCCCGGCCGCGACGGCGTAGCCGTCGAGGTCGTGAGCGGTCAGCCCGTGCGCCCGGAGGAGGAAATCGATCGAGGGGAAAAGCCTGACCGAATGGGTGGCGGATGTTTCGAGGTTCACTTCTCCGAGCAGGACGCCGTCGCGCAGCAGAGCCGCCGAACCGCTGGGCGTCGTGGTGTCGGCGGCCAGGACGATCATCCGCTCAGAGCTTTCCGGCCACGGCCCGTCCGACGTCCAGGCTGGTCGACGAACCGCCCATGTCGTAGGTCCGGACCTCGCCCTCCTTGATCACGGCGGCGACGGCGGCCTCGACGGCCCGGGCCTTGTCCGCCTCCCCGATCCAGCCGAGCATCATCTTGGCCGCAAGGATCGTCGCCAGCGGGTTCACCTTGTACAGGCCGGCGTACTTCGGCGCCGACCCGTGGGTCGGTTCGAAGACGGCGTAGGCATCGCCGATGTTCCCGCTGCAGGCGAAGCCCAATCCGCCGACCAGCTGGGCGGCCAGGTCGGAAACGATGTCGCCGAAGAGGTTTTCGGCCACCAGGACGTCATAGTCCTGGGGGTTCTTGACCAGCCACATGCACATGGCGTCGACATTGGCCTCCCGGAAAGGGATGTCGGGATAGTCCGCGGCCACGCCCCGGGCCGTATCGAGCATCAGGCCCCCGGTCTCGCGCAGGACGTTGGGCTTCTCGACCAGCGTCACGGAGCGCCTGCCGCGGGCCCTGGCGAAATCGAAAGCGGCCCGGACGATTCGGGTGCAGGCGGCCTTGGTCATGATCCTGGTCGAGACGGCGATCTCGTCGGCGGGCGTGTCCTTGAATTTCCTCATCTTGGGGTGCGTCAGGAGAGCGTCCCTGACGAGTGGCGGCAGCGGGTGGAATTCGACGCCGGCGTACATCCCCTCGGTGTTCTCCCGGAAGATGACCAGGTCGATGTCGTCCCTGTAGTTCAGCGCGTTTCCCGGGTAGGCTTTGCAGGGGCGCTGGTTCTGATAGAGGTCGAACTCCTGGCGCAGACGGACGATGGGGCTGTAATAAGACAGCCCCCTCCCGGTGAGCTCGGGGTCGAGCTCGAGGGCGGCGTCCTCCTTCGGCTTCGAGGTTATCGCCCCGAACAGGCAGGCGTCGGTCTCCTTGAGCATGGCTATCGTCCTGTCGGGAAGGGCGTTGCCTTCGCGGCGCCAGAACTCCCAGCCGATGTCTCCGTAGACATAGCGCGCGTCCAGGCCGAGTTTCTTGAGGACGATCATCGCGGCTTCGATGACGTCCTTGCCGACCCCGTCTCCGGGCAGCACGGCGATTCTGAACTTGCTCATGGGCGGCTCCTTGGCGTTCAGGCTTTGGGTTCCCGGCCGGCGGCGAGCTTCTTTTTCGTGTATTCGAGGAGCCCCCCGGCCTCCAGGATCCCGATCACGGACTCGGGAAGGGGCGGGAAACGGAACGTCCCCCTGGCCGAGACGATCTCGCCGCCGACGAAATCGAGGTCGACCTCGTCGCCGGCCTGCAGGGCGTCGGCAGCAGCCTCGGATTGGAGGACCGGAAGTCCCAGGTTGATGGCGTTGCGAAAATAGATTCGGGCGAAGGACTTGGCGACGACGGCCTGGACACCGGCGTATTTCAGGCAGGCCGCGGCCTGCTCCCGGGAACTGCCGCAGCCGAAGTTCTTCCCGGCCACGATGACGTCCCCTTCGCGGACGTCGGCGGCGAATCGCGGGTCGAGGTCCTCGAGGGCGTGCCCGGCCATCTCCCGGGGGGACAGGATCTGGTAGGTGTAGCGTCCGGGATAGATGACGTCGGTGTTGACGTCGTCTCCGTATTTCCAGACTCGTCCGCGGCTCATGCGAAGCTCCTGGGGTCGGTGATCCCGCCCTCGACGGCGGTGGCGGCGGCGGTGGCCGGCGAGGCCAGGTAGATCAGCGAATCGCGATGGCCCATCCGGCCCCGGAAGTTCCTGTTGGACGTGCTGACGCACACCTCGCCCGCGGCCAGGATTCCCTCGTGGGCGCCGAGACACGGGCCGCAACCCGAGTTCAGGATGACGCACCCGGCGTCGGCCAGGACGGACAGCGTGCCTGTCTTCAGGGCCTCCCGGTAGACATCCCATGAGGCCGGGATGACCAGGGCCCGGACCCGGCGGTGGACCTTGCGGCCGCGGAGGATCCGGGCCGCGGCGTCCAGGTCTTCGAGCCGGCCGTTGGTGCACGTCCCGATCAGGACTTGGTCGACGAGCGTCCCGGCCGCTTCCCTGACCGGCTTGACGTTGTCCACGGTGTGGGGACAGGCCAGCTGGGGCTCCAGGCCCGAAAGGTCGAAGGCCAGCACCGATTCGTAGGCGGCGTCGGGGTCGGACGTGAAGACCTCGAAGGGTGCCCGGGCCCGGCCCTCGAGCCAGTCCAAGGTCGTCCGGTCGGGGTTGAAGTAGCCGTTCTTGGCCCCCATTTCGGCCGACATGTTGGCCATCGTCATCCGGGAGCCGACGGAGAATGACGGGGCGGCCGGGCCGGCGAATTCCACCGCCTTGTAGTTGGCCATTTCGGCGCCGTTGTCGCCGATGATCTTCAGGGCGGCGTCCTTGGCGGAGACCATGTCCGGGAATCGCCCGACGAGATCGACCCGGAGAGTCTCGGGAACGCGCAGCCAGATTTCGCCCGTCGCCCAGAGGCTGGCCGTTTCGGTCCGGCCGATGCCGGCGGCGAAGGCTCCCAGGGCGCCGTAGCTCGGTGTATGGGAGTCGCTGCCCACGATGACCTTCCCCGGCAGGGCGAATCCCTGCTCGGGGAGCACCTGGTGGCAGATGCCGGAGTTGATGTCGAAGAAGTTTGGGATCGCCTGCTCGGCGACGAATTCCCGGACGGTCTTGTGGTTCTGGGCGTACTTCTCGTCGGCGGCGGGGACGATGTGGTCGAGGACGATGATGATCTTTTCGGGCGAACGCACCCGCGACACGCCGAGCTTGCGGAACTCCTGGATAATGGCCGCGGAGTTGTCATGGGAGAGGACATAGTCGGGGGACACCGTGACGACCTGGCCCGCCCGGACGTCCATTCCCGCCTTCCGCCCGAGCGTTTTTTCCGTCAAGGTTTTTCCCAAACTCCTCCTCCGTTCCCCTCCATTCTATGGAGGCGCGGGACCGCTGTCAATGCGGGCGGCCGGCCCCGGGTCGCCTGAAGACGCGGCCGGGAAATCGCGCGACGGACGGGGATACCCGGGAGCTCAAAGGGCGGTCACGAAATGACCGCGGCCACGATCCGCCGGGCTTCGTCCAGGATCTCGCCGAGATGCGCTTCGCCCTTGAAGCTCTCGGCGTAGATCTTGTAGACGTCTTCGGTTCCGGAAGGCCGGACGGCCATCCAGCCGTGCTCGGCGACGACCTTCAACCCGCCGATGGGGGCGTTGTTGCCGGGGGCCCGGCTCAGCTTGGCCAGGATTCTCTCGCCGGCCAGCTCGGTGGCGGTCACTTGCGCGGGCGAGACATTTTTCAGGGCCTCCTTCTCGGCCCGGGTCGCCGGAACATCGATCCTGGCGTAGGCCGGGCTGCCGAACCTCTCCTCGAGGCCGCGATAGAGGACGGCCGGGTCGCCGCCCGTGAGCGCGGTGATCTCGACGGCCAGGAGATTCATCAGGATTCCGTCCTTGTCGGTCGTCCAGACGCCGCCGTCCTTGCGCAGAAAGGCGGCCCCGGCGCTCTCCTCGCCGCAGAAACCGGTGGACCCGTCGAGAAGCCCGTTCACGAACCACTTGAACCCCACAGGGACCTCGTAAACCCGGCGGCCGAGATGCCCGGCCACCCGGTCGATCATGGCGCTCGAGACCAGTGTCTTGCCGACGCCGGCCTCCGCGCTCCATGAGGACCGGTTTTGGAAAAGGTACCACACCGCCGCGGACAGGTAGTGGTTCGGGTTCATTAGTCCGCCGCCGGGGCTGACGATCCCGTGACGGTCGCAGTCCGGATCGTTGCCGAAGGCGATGTCGAACCTGTCCTTGAGGGTGACCAGGCGGGCCATGGCATAGGGGGAGGAGCAGTCCATGCGGATCTTTCCGTCGTGGTCGACGGTCATGAAGCCGAAGGCCGGGTCGACCGTCCGGTTGACAACTTCGATGTCCAAGCCGTAGGCCTCCGCGATGGGGTCCCAGTAGTCGATGGAGGAGCCTCCCAGCGGGTCGACGCCGATCCTGAGCTTCGCGCTCGCGGCGGTCTCCATTTCGACCACGTTTTTCAGGTCGGCCACGAAGGTGGACACGTAGTCGTGGTCACGGGTCGAGCCCGCCTTCAGAGCCTTCTCATAGGGAGTGCGCCTGACGCCCGACAAACCGCCCGACAGGATGGCGTTGGCCCGCTCCTCGATGGCCCTGGTGACCGTGGTGTCCGCGGGACCGCCCTGGGGCGGGTTGTACTTGAAGCCACCGTATTCGGGCGGGTTGTGGGAGGGAGTCACGGCCACTCCGTCGGACAGGCCCTGGGTCCGGCCCCGGTTGTAGGTCAGGATGGCGTGGGAAATCACCGGCACCGGCGTGAAGCCCAGGCCTCTCTGGATCATGACATCGACGCCGTTCCCGGCCAGGACCTCGAGGGCGGTGGAGAAGGCCGGGCCGGACAGGGCGTGCGTGTCCTTGCCCAGGAAGAGAGGGCCGCCGGCCCCGACGGACTTGCGGAGGTCGCAGATGGCCTGGGAGATGGCCAGGATATGATCCTCGTTGAACGATTTTTCCGCGGACGACCCGCGATGTCCCGACGTGCCGAACGATACCCTCTGGGCGGGAACGCCGGGATCGGGGTGTTCGCCGTAATAGGCGGCGACGAGCCTCGCGACATCGACCAGGATCTCGGGCGGGGCCGGCTTTCCGGCCAAGGGATGAATCGCCATGTCCAAACCCTCCTCGCTTTGAATTCTACCACAGCCGGACAAGAGGCGCCCGAGGCGGGGCGACTCCTCGCAATGACAATAAAGCGACGGAGACGGCAGAACGCGAGGACGCACAGGGACGCCCCGGACAGGACCTGTCGACCATCAGGGAAGGAGCTTCGAGGCGTGAAAAATCCCGGCCTGGAGTGAGCGCTGTCCCCGAGGCCTATTCCAGCCAGATCTTGATTGTCGCGCCGTCGTCCGTGATTTCGAGGAGGGAGGCCGGTCCCTCTTTCTTCAACTCGGCGAACAGGGCCCGGAAATCGACGTCGCAGTCCGAGTCGTGAAGCCGGACATGATTGTCGCCCGCGCACTTGAACAGGGCTTCGACGAGAGCCAGGGGAAGCGTGATCCTGACCGTGTCCTTGCCGCGCTTGGCATCCGTGATCAGGACCTTGAACCACTTGACTTCCTTGCCCGCTTCGTAGGCCGGGTTCTGCTTGACGGCTTTCTGGAAGGTCTTGAAATCATCGCCCCGGTCCGCCATCAGGACGGGCGCCGCCAGCAGCGCGGCGACCAGCACGATCAGTGCGCCGACAGCCTTTGTCTTCATGGTTTTCTCTCCTTCGCCGGTTTCATCCATTCGATCCAGATTTCGATGATCGATCCGTCGTCGCCCACGATCTTCAGAATGGACTCCCTGGACTTGGCCAGTTCGTTCATGATCTTGTCCAAGTCGTAACCTTCCTTGCGAATGGCGGCCTTCTCCTCCTCCGGCATGGCCCCGAGGGCCAGGTCGGCGAGAGCGACGGGGATGTTGATGGACAAGGCCGGCTCCTTCTGGCCCCTCTTCGTGATGCGGAGCCTCAGCATGCGCGCTTGGCCCCTGGAAGGCGATCCGCCCTCGTCGGACTGGAGACTCTCCGGCGAGATCCTCATCAAGGCGATCCGGGCCCGGTCCCGGAGCTCGGGGTCCTTCTCGGAGGCGATGATCGACTTCAGGACCGGCACCGCCTTCGAGGCCGTCTTCTTGTCGGGAACCAAGCTGAGCTTGTAGGCGGCGTAGTACCGAACGACCTTGTTCTCATGGCCGAGACGGGCCTCGATGTCCTTGACGGCCGACCTGTCCCCCTTGCCGTAGAGTTCATAGGACAGGTCGACGATCGATCCCTGGCACTCCTCGGCCAGGCTCGGGTTCGTGTCCGGCAACGCGAGGTAGTCCTTGTAGGCCTTCAGGGCCTCCCTCTCCCGCCCGCCGAGCGAGCTCAGGCATTCGCCCTGGTAAAAGAGGGCCTGGGCGACGTAGGGGCTCGCGGGATAGGCCTCCGCAAGCTCGCGGAGTCGGGCCAGGGCCGGCTCCCACTTCTTGTCGAAAACCAGGAGTTTGGCCTCCTGCAGGAGTCTCTCGTCCGGCGAGCTCTGGACCGCGGCCGTGAGTCCGGCCGCCGGCCCCAGCCCGAGGGCTAGGACTATGGCGATCGTGGCAATGATTTTTTTCACGTCAGACCTCTCTTTCCAGCTCTTTCCTGACGATGTTGATCTTCAGCAACAGCTGCCGCTCCTGGATCAGGTTCCGGATGTTCTCCATCTCCGCGGCCGGGAGCTCGTCGCTGATCTGGGCGAGCTCGAGAAAGAGCATTTCGATCTGGTCGCAGATGGCCTTGGCCTTGGCCATCCGGAACTTTTCGAGCTGGGGGTTGAGATATTTTTTCTTGGAAAGCAGCTCTTTGGCGAGTCCGGGGCCGTAGGCCGGGCGCGCCGCGCCCGCGCCGGAGCCGGTTTCGACGAAATCGAGAAGAAGATACTGGCTCTTCTCGAGATAGTTCAGGGTCTCCCGGCGGGCCATTTCGAGCTCGGCCCGATCCAGGAAGTCCTTGGGCGCGTGAAAGCCGGCGGCCATGGCCGGCCCGGCGCCTGGGGTCGAGTGCCTCAGGGCCATGTACATTCCGAAAGAGCCGAGAGCGACGCCGAGCAGGAGCCCGGCCAGGACGGGCCTGAGGGCGGGCCGGGACAGCCACAGACGTATCCGGTCCCCGAGTGAGGCGCGTTCGCCCGACCCGGCGTTGCGATAGACGTAGTCCGCGATACGGCCGGGGAGAGCCTCCCAGTCGACCGAACTCATGGCCTCGCGGATGTCCCCTTTGACGGCATCCGCCCCGGCCAGGACGCCCAAAAGCCCTTCGACCTCGCCGCGGCACTTCGGGCAAGACTTGAGGTGTTGGTTCACGGACGTCCTCCTCCCCTCCTCCCGGTCTTCCAGAAGGAGGTCCAGCCAGTCGCTCTTGCGTTCCGGGCAATCGGTCATGATGTCATCCCCAAATAAGGCGTCAGCCATTTCCTGAGATTCTGGACGGCCTTGAAGTGCAGGGACTTGGCCGTGCCGACGGAGATCTTCAGGGCCTCGGAGATCTCGTTGAACTGGAGTTCGTTGTAGTGCCGCATGACGAAGACCAGCCTCTGCCTCTCGGCCAGCTTCTCCACACAGCGGGAGAAAGCGACCCGCAGGTCGGTGTCCCGCGAGTCGACGGCCCGGTCGGAGGCGGCCACGGGCAGGTCGTCCAGGCTGGCGGCCGTCCGCCACTCCCGCCGCTTGCGGTTGTGCTTGCGATAGTAGTCGATGCTGATGTTCCGGGCGATCTGGAGCAGCCAGCCCTGAAAATTGTCGCCCGGCCTGTACAGCCCGAGCTTTTGATAGAGCCTGAGGAAAGTCTCCTGGACGGCGTCCAGGGCGTCCTCCTTGTCCCTGAGGACGGAGTAGGCCATGACGAAAACCTTTTGCTGGTACTTCCGGATGATCACCATGAAGGCCTGCCTGTCGCCCTCCCGAAGCCGGGCGAGGAGGACGGACTCGTCACCCGCGTCCGGCGCCGCTTCGGTCATCAAGGGCTCTTCCAAAACACTCCGTCTCCTCTCTGGGGCTCTCTTCATAGTGTACTACGGCGGGAATTCGGGAAAGGTTCACCCGGGGCGGACCGCTCCCTGCGGCCAACCCTCAGGGAAAAACGGGGGGGACTCTACCTGGGGAAACGAATCGGAGCGGCTAAAACCTCGAAAACCCTTTTCTCTCGACTCCGCCCATCCGCCTGTCATTGTTGGGTCTTTCGGCCCTGGGGCGCGCGTCGTTGACGATGATCTTCCGGCCGTCGAACTCGGCGCCGTTCAACTTGCCCTTGGCCTCCACGGCCGCTTCCGGTGTGGACATCTCGACAAAGCCGAACCCGCGGCCCTGCAGGATGTTGACCGAGGTAACCTCCCCGTACTGGCCGAACAGCTCTTTCAGCCTGTCTTCCGTGGTTTTGTAATTGAGGTTACCCACATAAAGCTTTTGGAAAGACATCGAAAAATACCTCCTGTCCATCTCACCTTCGCCGTCCCGCTGCAGGCCGGGAGATGCGGCACGATAAGAGGCGCTCACATTCTTGCACACTTCCGAAACGCAAATCAAGCCTCGGCGTGAATTTTCGCCCGGGGCCGTCTTCCCCGGCGGTTCCGGTTTCTGGTATAGTTGACACGCCGGCCGCCCCGCCGGGCCCGAAGGAGCCGCCATGAAAAGAAGCACCTATGTCTGGATCATCATCCTGTTCTTCGTCGTCCTCATCGTGGCGGGGTTCGTCGCCACCTTCGTCTCGGCGTTCGGGCACGCCCGGGTGACCGTGCCCTCCCGGGCCATCCTCGAAGTCCGGCTCTCCGGCCCGGTCGACGAGGTGCCGCCCTCGGACCTTCTCTCGTTCCTCATGGGAAGGAATCCGCTCACAGTCTACGACGTGTGGATGAACTTCCGCAAGGCCAAAGCGGACCGCAGGGTCCAGGCCGTCCTGGTGCGTCTCGGCCTCCTCGAATGCGACTGGGCCAAGGCGGCCGACATCCGCGACGCCATCCTGGACTTCCGGCGGTCGGGGAAAAAGGTCTACGCGTACATCGAGGAAGCCCCCCAATTCGACATGGAATACTACGTCGCCACGGCCTGCGACCGGGTCGTCCTCCAGCCCATGGGGTGGCTGGGAGTCACCGGGCTCGGCGGCTACGTCCCCTTCTTCAAGGGCCTGCTGGACAAGCTCGGGGTCCGGGCGGAGTTCGAGCACGTCGCAGAGTACAAGACCGCCTACAACACGTTCACCGAAAAGGGTTTCACGCCGGCTCATCGGGAGGAAATGGAGTCGGTCTATTCCGGAATCTTCGCGGACTACGTCAAAACCGCGGCCGAGGCCCGGGGCAAGAGCGAGGAGCAGTACAGGGTCCTCATCGACCACGGGCTCTACCAGGGCGAACAGGCCAAGGAGGCCGGCCTCGTGGACGACTGCCTCTACGAGGACGAGCTCCTGAGGCTCATCCGGGGTTCGGGACCCGAACTCGGCCGAATCGATATCTTGGATTATGCGAGGATTAAACCGTCCTCCCTAGGGCTCGAGACCGGCCGGAAGATCGCCCTCGTCTACGGCGTCGGCCCGATCCTGACCGGCGAGAGCCTGCCGCCCGTCATGGGCGCCGCCACGGTCTCCCGGTGGCTCAAGGAAGCCGGCGAGGACGATTCGATCGCGGCCGTCGTCTTCCGCGTGGACAGCCCGGGCGGGTCGTCGGTCGGGGCGGACATCATCTGGCGCGCGGTGGAGCTGGCCAAGCAGGCCAAGCCGGTCATCGTCTCGATGTCGGACGTGGCCGGTTCGGGCGGATACTGGGTCGCCATGGGGGCGACGGGGATCGTGGCCCAGCCCCAAACGCTGACCGGATCGATCGGCGTCCTGGCCGGGAAGTTCAGCCTAGCCGGACTGTTCGCGAAACTCGGCATCACTTCCGAGGAGCTGACCTTCGGGGACAAGGCGGGCCTCTTCTCGATCTTCCGCGCCTTCACCCCGGCCGAAAGAGAGCTGCTCCTCGACCAGATCCGCTGGACCTATGACCGGTTCCTGGCCAAGGTCGCCGCGGGCCGCGGCCTGACAAAGGAAGAGGTCGACGAGGCCGGACGGGGACGGATCTGGACCGGACGCCAAGCGCTGGGCCTGAAGCTCGTCGACGAGCTGGGAGGCCTGGGCGCGGCGGTCGCATCGGCCAAGAAGGCCGCCGGCATCCCCCCGGGGGAGGAGGTCCGTTTTGTCATCTGGCCGAAAAAGCGGACTTTTTGGCAGAGCCTTTTCGGAGGGGGGGCGATCGGCCTCGACCTGAAGACGCCTTCGGGCCGGGCCGCGGCGCTGGAAACGCTGCACCTGGCGGAGGGCACGTATTTCTGGGCCCTGATGCCCTTCTGGGTGAAACCCCGGTGAATCGGCGGGCTAATACGCGAAAGACGACGGGCAGATCGTCTTGAACTCGCAGTACGAGCAGCTGTGCCAGTCCGGCCTGGCCGAGAATTCCGAGGCCCGGACGCCCTCGGCCGCCTCCCGGATTTTCTCCCCGGCCCGGCGCAGCTCCCTCTCCCCCTTGACCGCCCGGCCCGCCAGGCCCGACTCAAGAAAATAGAGCCGCGTTTCGGCCGGCGCCAGCCCCTGCGTCTTCAGGAATGAGAGGGCGTAGATGTCCATCTGCAGGCTGTCGGCTGTCCGCTTGTCGGCCTCTTTCTGCGAGCCGGCCGGGGAAGACTTGTAGTCGATGATGACGGGCCCCGAGGGTTCGAAATCGACCCGGTCGAAACGCCCCCTGAACCGGATTCCCCGGTCCTGCCACTGGAAGCTCTTTTCGAGGAAAGCCGCCACCCGGCCCGAGCTCTCTTCGTGCCGGTAGAAGCGGCGCATGGCGTCCTCCCCCGACGCCTTTCTCAGCTCCTCGTGTTCGCGGCTGAGATAGCCCTCGTTGACCCAGTTTTTCCCGTATTCCTTTATAAAGTCCTCCTCGCTCGTCGGCCGGCCCTTCATCCTGGCGGCCAGGTAGGCCCGGACCGTCTCGTGGAGCACCCGGCCGAAGACCAGGGTGTGGTGGGGCAGGACGGGGACGCGCAGGACGTGCCGGAAGCGGTACTTGAGCGGGCAGAGCAGGTAGTCCTCGACCTGCACGTGACTCAGGGAGAGCAGGCCCCGCCGCCCGGCCCGGGCGTAGACGGGCGGCCGGCCCTCCGCCAGCGCGTAGCGCCGGATCTCTTCGAGAGCCGAGGCCTTCAGGACGTCCTCGGGCATCTTGGGAATGTCCAGGGCCTCGAGAATGAAAGGGCTGACCGCCTTCGACCGCTTGAGGCCGTAGTCCTTGGCCCAGGTCATGTGCAGGGACCTGCGGGCCCGGGTCATGGCCACGTAGAACAGCCGGCGTTCCTCCTGCAGGGTGTTCTCCCTGCCCGGCAGACTCTCCTTGAGGATGGCGTCGGGCACGGGGATCCTCTCGCGGCGGGGCCGGCCCGGAAAGCGGTCTTCGACCAGGCCGACCATGAAGACCGAACCGAATTCGAGCCCCTTGGCCTTATGGACGGTCAGGACGCTGACCGCGTCCTCGTCCAGGTCCGCCTCCGAGGTGGCCGGGTTGTCGCCGACTTCCTGGAGGAGGTCGAGGTAGCGGGCAAAGGCGTGGATGGAGTCGTTTGCGGCCAGGTCGGAGAACCGCCGGATCTTGTCGAAAAAAAGCCGGATGTTCCTGATCCTGACCTCGGACTCCAGGGATGTCGCCTCGACCAGGCTCTTCAAGTATCCGCTCCTCTCGAGGAACGCGTAGACCACCACGCCGGCGTTCTTCCGTCCGGCGAGGTCGACGAAAAAGAGCAGGTCCTCGAAGATTCTCAGCAGGACCTGCCGCGTTTCCGGAGCGATCTCCACGGGGTTTTCCCCGGCGTGGAACGCCTTGTAGAGCCGGTGGAGCGACAGGTTCTTTTTCTGGGCGTGGCCGGCCAGCCGGGTCATATCGTATGGACCGGCCCCGTAGACGGGAGAGAGGGAGAGATAGAAGAGGTCCCGGCTGTTCTCGAAATCGGTCAGGGTCTTGATGAAGGCCGTCAGGATCTTGATTTCCTCCTGCTGGTACAGACCCCGGCTCCCCGAAAATCGGTAGGGAATCCTGGCCATGTTGAAGGCCCTCAGGTAGGGGTCGGCGTCGGCGTTGCGCCGGACGAGCACGGCCATGTCGCTCCAGGCCGCTCCGGCGGCCCGCTTTTCGAGGACGATCCCCGCGACGCGGTCGGCCTCATGCGACTGGGTGTCGAAGGACAGCATGAACACGCTCCGGGCGCGCCCCGACGCGGCGGCCTTGAGGCGCTTGTCCACGGCATATCGGGACTCGAGGCGGTTGGGGTTGTTGTGCTGGATGAGACGGTAGGAGGCGTCGAGGATGGGCTGGGTCGACCGGTAGTTGCGTGTCAGCACGACCCGCTTGGCTTCGGGATAGACGTCCTGGAAGCCGAGGATGTTGCTGAGGGAGGCGCCCCTGAACCGGAAGATGCTCTGGTCGTCGTCGCCGACCACGGTCAGGTTCCGGTGCCCCGCGGCCAGCATCTTGAGGAGCTCGAACTGGACGAAATTCGTGTCCTGAAATTCGTCGACGAGGATGTGGGTGTAGCGCTGCCGGATATCGTCCAGGACCGAGGGGCGGGACCTGAAGAGGTCGGCGACCAGGGTCACCTGGTCCTCGAAATCGATCAGCCCCTCCTTCCGGAGGAGGCCCTGGTATTCGGCGTAGACCCTGGCCACTTCCAGGTGCTTGCGGGCCGTCTCGCACTCCGATTCCGTCGCGGCCCGGGCGGCGGCCTCGTCGGCGTAGCGCAGGTAATCGGAGGGCCGGACGTCCTCCTGCTTCAGCCGGCGGATGGCGTCCAGAAGCTCCTGGATATGACGGGTGGGATAGCTCAGCGGGCGGTAGAATTCCAGCGGGAACCGGAACAGGTTTTCGCGGAAGAAGATGGCCTGCTCGACGTCGTCGAGCAGCTTGAAATCCGGCGGGTAGCCCAGGTCGAGGGCGTAGTCCCGCAACACTCTCTCCCCGAACGAATTGAAGGTGCTGATGTCGGCGAAGGAGTAGGTGTAGGGGACCAGCACGTCCACCCGGGCCTCCATTTCCGAGGCCGCCTTTTCGGTGAACGTCACAGCCAGAATTTGGTCGGGCCGGGCCTGTTTGGAGGCGATGAGAAAGGCGATGCGGTGGGTAATGACCTTGGTCTTGCCGGTACCGGCCCCGGCGATGATCAGCAGGGGGCCGCCGCCGTGGAGGACGGCCTTGCGCTGGGCCGGGTTCAGGGATTCGAGCAGCGGTGCCGCTTCGGGGATTCCGTGCCGCTTGGGGGACCGGGGCATGGCCGGGCGAACGATCCGTCCTATCTGTTCCGATCGCGCGGAAGGACGATCGTCTTTTCCCCGGGTTTCACCAGCCACAGCGTCCGGCGGGCTTCCTTTTCCACGGCCCGCGGGTTTGTCTCGAGCTCCTCGATCTCCGCCTGGAGCCCCGCATTCCGTCTCTCCAGATCCCGGATCTCGACGTCGAGCCCGCCGAGCGTGCGCCGCAACCGGTGGATTTCCATGACGCCTTTCTGTCCGAAGATCAGGGTCACGGCCATGATCAGGAAAAAGCAGGCCACGCCCAGGCGGAAGGCCTTACGGCGGAAAAGGGCCCCGTCTTTCAGGGGCTCCCGGGTCATCGGACGGCCTCCGTCGCCCCGCGCAGGAGGTCGTTGAGCTCCCGGACGTTGGGCGCCTCCGCGTAGCACCGGACGAGCGGCTCGGTTCCGGACTGGCGGAGAAGGACCCAGGCCTCGTCGCCGAAATCCAGCTTGAGGCCTTCGATCGCCTCGCACCCCGAGACCTTCCTGCGGCCGAGCCGGAGCGGAGGGTTCTGGATGAGGGCCTTGAGTTTCTTAGCCCGCTCGGGCGTCAGGGCCACGTCGCGCTGGCCGCCGACCACCCGGCCGTACCGCTTGAACAGCTCGTCTTTCAGGCTGCTCAGGCCGGCGCCCGTCGCCGCCAGCATTTCCGCCACCAGGAGCCCGGCGAAGATGCCGTCCTTCTCGGGCAGGTGGTCCTTGACGGCGATGCAGGCGCTCTCCTCGCCGCCGAAGACGATGTGGCCTTTGAGGAACAGGTCGGCCATGTACTTGAAACCGACCTTGGTCTTGTACAGACGGAGGTCGTAGGTCCGGGCGATGCGGTCCAGGAGATGGGTGGTGGCAATCGAGCGGGCGACCCCTCCCCGCCAGCCTTTGACCCGGACCAGGTAATCGAGCAGCAGAGCCAGGATGATGTTCTGGTGGACGAACGCGCCTCGCTCGTCGATGATGCCGAAACGGTCGCCGTCGGCGTCGGTGGCGATGCCGAGGTGGCAGCCGGTCTTCAGGACCAGGGCCTTGAGCTCGGCCAGGTTGTCTTCCGTGCAGGAGGGAATCACGCCCCCGAAATAGGGGTCCACGAAGCCGTGGATCTCCTCCACGGGGATGCCGTTCTCCTCCAGGATTTCGTCCAGGTATTCGCGGCTCGTCCCGAAGAGCAGGTCCACGCCGACCCTGACGCCGGCGTCGCGGATGGCGGGAAAGTCGATCTTGCCCTGCAGGAAGTTGAGGTAGTCGGCCTGCAGGTCGATCCGGCTGATGGTTTCCTTGGAGGACAGCAGCGGCACATGCCGGAAGACCGGCATCAGTCGCCGGACCTCGGCCTCGATGGCATCGGTGACTTCGGGCAGGGCGGGCGCCCCGGACTCGACGTTGAACTTGAGGCCGTTGTAGCGCGGCGGGTTGAACGAGGCGGTGAAGTTGATTCCGCCGTGGCACTTCCGCTTGATCACCTGAAAAGCCAGCGCCTGGGACGGCGCGTCCCGGTCCGACAGGTAGACGCTGATCTCGTTCTTGGAGAGAAGCTTGGCCGCCTCGGTGGCGAAGCGCTCCGAGAGGAAGCGCGTGTCGTAGCCGACGATCACCGCGACCGGCTGGTCGGGGAACTTCTTTTTGAGATGGTCGGCGATGGCCTGGACAACGACCCGCACGTTATGGAACGTGAATTCCTCCCCCATCAGTCCGCGCCAGCCGGACGTGCCGAACCTGATCATCATTTGTGGAAAAATTAGCACACTCTCCCCTGAAAAGCAAGAGAGGCTCGGAGGCCGGCCTTCCCCTCCGCGGGAGTCTGGAGACGCCGGAGACCGTGTCCCCTTCGGCGCCAAAACAACTCCCCCGGCGTTCGCCGCGCCGGTCGGCCCCTCGTCGTTGCGAGGAGGACGCACGAGTGCGGACGACGCGGCAATCTCACGTTCTGGCGCGACCGCGGACCCCCGTCAGTGGCAAAGCGGGCTGGCTCCTGAGAAGATGAGGTTGCCGCGGGCAAGAGGCCTCGCAAGGACGGCTCCCCGAGCACGGTCCCCGGCCAGACTCCCGAAATGTCGGGTTCAGGCCGCCCGCCTCGCCTTGCGGGAACAGCGGCGTCTCCGGCCGGACGCCCCGCCGCCCGTCCGGATCGGGCTCCGGATTCTCTCTCGACGCGATCAAAGCTGTCGGCAATTTTCTTTTGAGGGCTTCGCCGGTCATCGGGACGAAGCGGACGTCGAGCATCTTGCGGACGGCGGGCTGGCCGTCCCTCTTGGTGATGAGCGTCAGGGTCTGGAACGCGGCCGGCTCGCCGAGAGGCAGGATGAGGCGGCCGCCTTCGGCCAACTGGTCCAGAAGGCGGGGCGGCACTTCGGCCACGGCGCAGGTGACGATCACGGCGTCGAAAGGCGCTTCCTCCTCCCAGCCGAAGAACCCGTCGCCGCAGCGAACCCGGACGTTGTCCAGGCCGAGCCCGGACAGCGTGTCCCGGGCGCGGTCGGCCAGGGTCCGGTCGATCTCGACCGAGAAGACACGGCCCGCGAGACGGGCCAGGATCGCCGCCTGATACCCTGAGCCGGTCCCTATCTCCAGCACCTTGTCATCCTTTCCGAGGCCCAGGCTCCCGGACATGACGGCCACGACGAACGGTTGGGAGATGGTCTGGCCCTCGCCGATCGGCAGCGGAAAATCCCCATAGGCCTGATCCCTGTATTCCCCGGGCACGAACAGATGGCGCGGAACCGAACCCATGGCTTCGAGGACGCGGCGATCCGTGACTCCTCGGCTCGCGATCTGCTCGCGGACCATGGCCGCCCTGGCCCTGGAAAAGGCCGCCTCGTCCTGGACGCCCGAGGCCGCCACAAGGATCGGAACGAACAGCGCGGCCAGCCACCGCGAGCCGCCGCGGGAAGCCGCGCCGCTTCGGAGTCTCCGTCCTCGTGTCCAGAATGACGACGGTCGCATCATGAGATCATTCTCCCGCCACATATTCATTATTTCACACTCCAACCGAAGTGTCACAACCTCGCCCCGCTTCCTCTGTTAAAAAGGGGGCCGATCCGGGGTCTTCCATGGCCTCCGGGCGACCATCCCGGCTGGCCGGGTAAAAAGGCCGGGACTGCGAAAGGCGGGATAGTCCGGGCGCTTGACAATTTTTGTCGGGCCAAGAAAAAGAACGTCACTTTGTCTTTTCACGAGACGGATTTTCGTTGACAACCGCCTTTTTTTTATGATATTTGGAGTGTAAGCTGAACCAGGAACTTAAGAGGATTGTACGACAAGTCCACATGAAGGAGAGCCGCGCAATATATCCAGGGTCTTTCGATCCCATCACCAATGGGCATGTCGACATCATCGAGCGGGGCCTCAAGGTCTTCGATGAGATTATCGTCGCCGTTTTGGAAAACCCCAAAAAAGCGCCCCTCTTTTCGACTAAAGAACGTGTAGCCATGATTCGCAGGATTTTTGAAGGCCAGGACAATATCCAGGTCCGGTCGTTCCAGGGCCTCCTGGTGGAGTTCGCCGGAGCCATGAAGACGAAGGCCGTCATCCGGGGCCTGCGGGCCATCTCGGATTTCGAGTACGAGTTCCAGATGGCCCTCATGAACCAGACCCTGTCCGCCGAGGTCGAAACGTTTTTCATGATGCCCAACGTCAAGTACTCGTTCCTCAGTTCGAACATGGTCAAGGAAGTCGCCTGGCTGGGCGGCTCGGTGCAGGATCTCGTCCCGGGAGTCGTGGCCGCGAAGCTCCGGCAGAAGATCCGGAAAACAACACGGGCTCAAATCTCATAATAAGGCAGGCAAACATGTTCGGTATCTCTCGGGAAAAAGGGTTGGTCGGGCTGGACATCGGGTCCTACTCCGTCAAGGCCGTCGAGCTCAAGGCCAGGAAGAAGGGGGACCGCGAGGGCTACGAGGTCGTGAAGATCGGCTACGAGCCGCTGCCGCACGACGCCATCGTCGAAGGGACCATCATCGACTCGGCCGCCGTCGTCGAGACCATCCGCCTCGTCTGCGACGAGAACAAGATCACGAACAAGGACGTCGGCATCTCGATCTCGGGAAACTCCGTCATCATCAAGAAGATCTCCCTTCCCGTCATGGACCGGCAGGAACTGGCCGAGTCCATCATCTGGGAGGCCAAGCATAACATTCCGTACCCCTACGAGGAGACCAACGTCGACTACGCGGTCCTCAAACCCTCCCGGGGCGACGAGGACAAGAACCTTGACATTCTTCTGGTGGCGGCGAAGAAGGACAAGATCGCCAACTACAGCAGCGTCGTCAATCAGGCCCGCAAGAACCTCCAGGCCATCGAGGTCGACGTTTTCGCCCTCCAGAACGTCCTGGAAATCAACTACCCCGAGAGCTTTTCCGAAAAGACGGTCGCCCTGATCAATATCGGCGCCAACATCACCAACGTCGTCATCGTCGAGCGCGGGACGCCCCAGCTGTTCCGCGACCTCTCGCTCGGCGGCTTCTTCTTCACCGAAAACATGCGCAAGGAGCTGAACATCAGCTTCGAGGAAGCGGAGAAGCTCCTCAAGGGCATCCCCGGAAAATCGGTTACGCCGGACCAGTTCGCCACCGTCCTGACCATGAACGTCCGCGACCTCCTCGACGAGATCGAAAAGACGTTCTCGTTCTACGAGGCCTCGGAGAAGAAGGAACGGAAGATCGACGAGATCGTCCTCAGCGGCGGCCTGGCCAACGTCCCCAACATGGTCAGCTCCTTCGAGCACAAGTTCCGGATCAAGACGGAGATCCTCAACCCCTTCCGCGCCGTCCGCTTCGACGAGAAGAAGTTCGACTCCATATATGTCAACGAAATGGCACCGATCTTTGGCGTCGCCGTGGGACTGGCGACCCGAAAGGCGGAGAAGTAACCATGATACGGATCAACCTCCTCAAACCGGAAACCAGGGAATTCAAGGAGACGGCCGCCGCTCCCGGAGTGCCGGAGTACAAGCCCAGGAAGGCGCCGAACCTCGGGAACCTGATCTTCCTGCTGCTCGTTATCGGGCTCGGAGCCTTCTATTTCTTCCAGAGGCAGGCCTTCACCCGGGAGAATGAGCTCCTGGCCACGGCCCGCCAGGAAAAGGACCAGTTGCAGTACGTCACGGCCAAGCTGGAGGAGTTGAAGCAGCAGAAGGCCTCCCTCGAGCGCCGGATCAATCTCATCAACGAACTCAAGGCCCAGCAGGGGCTGGCCGTGCGCATCATGGACGAGCTCAGCCGGACCCTGCCGGAATGGGTTTGGCTGACCGAGATGACCTATAACGCCAAGGGCATCCAGATCAAAGGCAAGGCCCTTTCGAACAACCTCATCGCCGAGTACATCGCCAACCTCGAAGACAGCCCTCTCCTCATGAACGTCAATCTCATCGCCTCCACCCTGAGACGGACCCAGCGGACCGAGTACTACGAATTCTCGCTGAACGCGGTCGTGGAGACCGGGCCGGAGGCGGCTCCGGCCCAGCCGAAACCGGCCGCCAAGAAAAGGGGGACCGCATGAAAAACTGGCCCTGGTACGGATATCTCGTCATCGCCGTTCTCATCTTCGCGCTGGCCTTTTTCTTCTACTTCAAGCCCAAGAACGAGGAACTCTCGGCCCTGAGAGCGGAACGGATCAAGGTCGAGGCCGAGGTGCAGGAGCTGAAGAAAAAGAAGCTCGAGCTGGACAAGATCGAAGTCGAACTGGTGGCGATGACCGCCCAGCTCAAGGAGCTCGAGACGATCATCCCGCAGAGACGGGAGATCGCCGGCATCCTGAGCCAGGTGCAGCAGCTGGCCTACGACACCCAGCTCGAGGTCGTGTCCTTCCGCCCCCAGGGAGAGCTCAACAGGGAGTTTTACTCGGAATGGCCGATCCCGATCCAGGTGACCGGCAACTTCAATAACCTGGGCCTGTTCTTCGACCGGATCGGGAAATTTCCCAGGCTCTTCACGGTGGAGAACTACACCATCAAATCCCTGAGCAAGCAGACCGACCTGGCGACGGTGTCGGCCAACTGGACGCTCAAAACGTATGTGTTCCTCGAGGAGCCCAAGGCTCCCGCCCCGAAACCCAAGACCAAGAGGCCCGGACGATGAAAAAACTCACTCTGATCACCATGACCGTCTTCCTCCTGGGCTCCTGTCTTCTTCTGGCCCAGGAGAATCCGGCCGGCGCCCAGGAAGAGGAGAAGCCCGCCCTCAAGCCCGCCGCCCCCTATTCCTTCAATCCCGAAGGACGGCGCGACCCCTTCAAAGACCTTCTCGGCGGGAGCAATGTCCGTGAACGGTCGGCCGACTCCCAGATCTCGGTCGAGGATCTCATCCTCATCGGGATCATCAAGGACAAGGCGGGCTTCACGGCCATCGTGGGCACCAACCAGGGATTTCCGGATTTCGTGCACGTCGGCGACAAGTTTTCCGACGGGTATGTCCTGAGCATCACGGAAAGCCAGATCGTGTTCCGCAAGACCAGCGACAGGGGCATCCCGCTCGTGAGACCTCGAGATATCATCAGGGAAATCACTCCGGAGGAGCGTTAACATGAAAAAGACAATTGCCGTACTCGTTTTCGCCGCTCTGTGCGTGCTCGTTCTCTCCCCGGCGCGGGCGGACGGCGCCGGCCCGGCCGTCAACATCAGCAAGATCCAGGTCCGGCAAGGCACCCTGTCGACCAGGCTCGTCTTCGAAACAGACGGACGGCTGGCCGTCCAGAGCGCCTATTACCTGCCCGAATCCCCCCGCACCCTCGTCCTCGACGTCGACATGGCCACGACGGCCGAAGCTCCTCTCGTCCCGGCCGCGGCGTCCAGCCTCATCCAGGACATCCAGGTCCAGAAGTCCGGGACCCAGGGCCTGCGCTTCTACCTCCGGCTCAACGAGCGGGTCCCGTGCCGGATCCTGAACGACCCGGGACAGACCGTGGTCGAGCTCAACACCATCCAAAGGAACCAGGGCGGCTACCTCATCGACGCCGAGACCCAGGCCGAACTCGAGAGCAAGCCCCAGAGAGAGATCTTCCTGAGCCGGGTGGACTGCAGCCAGGGACCCGAGGCCGTCACCTTCCGGGCCCGGCTGTCCGGCCCGGCCGTGACCCAGGTCTTCGCCCTCGAGAACCCTCCCCGCCTGGTCGTCGATCTGTTCGATACGCTGGCCTCCGGGAACGACGTGGTTCCGGTCTCCGGCGCCGATTCGGCCGTGACCCGGGCCCGCGTCGGGCAGTTCCAGCTGACCGACCCGCGTCCCATCACCCGCCTGGTCTTCGACCTCAGGGAGCCCGGGCTTTACGCCCTGGATTCGGAAAGTGACTCTCTCCTGGTATCGTTCTATAAGCGCGGCGCCCCCGCGGGCGAGCCCGCCGAGGCGGCTGACACGGCCTCCCCTGCTCCCACGCCCGCTCCCGAAACGATCGCTCCCGTCAAGGAAGAGGTCCGGCCGCCCGTCGCTTCGCCGGTCGAGGCCGAACCCGTGACGCTCCCTGCCACGGTCGAAGCGAAGCCCGTCGTCAAAGAGGCGGCCGTCGAGCCTCCTCCCCAGACCCCGGCGCCCGCCCGGCAGGTCCAGGAGAAGACCGCGCCGGCCGGCCAGGCCCAGTCGGAAAAATTCAAGCCCAAGACGATTTCCGACACCGAAGAGAAATACACCGGCGAGATCCTCAGCATGAGGTTCAAGGACGCCGACCTTCGGGACGTCGTCCTGTACCTGGCCGATTTCGCCGACCTGAACGTCGTGTTCGACCCCGACGTCCGCGGCGTCGTCACGGTCGATTTGAGAGACGTGCCGTGGGACCAGGCCCTGGACATCGTCCTGCGCACGAACAAGATGGGCAAGACGATCGAGGGCAACGTCCTCCGCATCGCCCCCATCGGAGTCCTGACGCGCGAGCAGGAGGACCAGAGAAAGCTGGCCGAGAGCCGCGAGCTGGCCGGGCCGGTCCAGGTGAAGACGATTACCCTGTCCTATTCCAAGGCCAAGGACGTCCAGACCCTGCTCAGGTCCAAAATCTCGCCGCGCGGGGAGATGATCGTCGACGAGCGCACCAACACGCTCCTCATCTCCGACGTCAAGGACAAGCTGGACCTCCTCGAAAAGCTCATCTCGGTCGTCGATACCCCCACGCCCCAGGTGGCCATCGAAGCCCGCATCGTCGAAGCGACGGCCAACTTCATCCGCAACCTGGGCATCCAATGGGGCTTCCGCGGCATCGCCGACCCGTTCTACGGAAACCAGACCTCACTTCAGTTTCCCAACAAGATCCTGGTCGACGGCGCCCTGATCCCCCAGGGCATCGTGACCAAGGGCATCGGCGGCCCGCTCGGCGGCTACGCGGTGAACCTGCCCGCGCCAGCCTTCAACACGGCCCTCGGCTTCTCGTTCGCCAATGTCCTCGACACCTTCCGGCTCGACATGGCCCTCTCGGCCCTCGAGTCGCAGGGCGACGGCAAGATCATCTCCCTGCCGAAGATCACCACGCAGAACAACCAGCAGGCGGAGATCATCCAGGGCCGGCAGATTCCGGTCCAGACGGTGGCCAACTTCACCGTGACCACGCGGTACGTCAACGCCGCCCTGGAGTTGCGCGCAACCCCTCAGATCACCGCCGAGGGGACGATCATCATGACCATCGACATCCAGAACAACGCCGCGGATTTCGGCAACCTGGTCAACGGCATCCCGCCGATCACGACGCAGAGCGCCAAGACGACGGTCATGGTCAACGACGGCGGGACGACGGTCATCGGCGGCATCTACCGGACGGAGGATTCAATCACCCGGGAGCGGGTGCCCTTCCTGAACCAGATCCCGATCCTGGGGACGCTTTTCAAGAACTACGCCCGGACCAAGACCAACCGTGAATTGCTCATATTTATTACGCCAAGGATATTGAAATAACGGGAAAGGATGAGAACCATGAAAAAATCCGTCTCGACTCTCGCCATATCGGCCGTCCTGTCCGGGCTCCTCGTCATGGTCTCCTGCAACGCCGTCTCCAAGGACGCCAAGAAGTCGCCCACCCGGCTCATCGTGGAGAGCGTCCTGGGGGCGACGGACGGCGGGGTGACCGCGGCCTTCCTCGAGTCCGACGTCCAGGACCTCGATTACAGCACGATACCGCCGGTGCCCTACGTGACGGCCAACACTGCCCAGATCACGCTGCGGGCCGACCTCATCGACCCGAACCCCGTCTACGGGCCGTCGCCCTATAACGACATCACGCTGACCGGCTATTCCGTCAGCTACGCGCTGCCGGACGGAACCGGGACTCCCGGGGTCGACGTGCCCCTGCCCATCGAGAATTCCCTCTCGACGATCTATATCCCAGTAGGCAAGGCCGTCACCGTCCCCTTCATCGTCGTGCTGGCCGCGGCCAAGAACGCCGCTCCCCTGCTGGCCCTCGCCGGGACGGCCAACAGCCTCCAGATCAATGCCCTGATCCAGTTCACGGGCAAGGACCCCGATGGGAATGACGTCACGGCCTCGGGAAGTCTGACCATCACGTTCGCCGACTTTTATGACGCGCCGCCGGAGCCCCCGGCCTCGCCCATCCGGCGGTAGACAGGACGCCTCGGCCCCAGGGACGCAAGCTCCCGCGAAGGACCGCGCGAACCCAACGGCCCTCCCCCCAAGGGAGGGCCTTTTTTTTGCCGTTCCGGAGGTCCGCCGGCCCTCAGTCCGGCCCGAAGGGCGAGTAGGAAAAGGTGACGGATTTCTTGAGTCGGATCCGGGGCAGGCACTCGTCGAGGGCGCTGTCGATGGCCGCCCGGCGCCGCGCCTTGAGAATGACCTGAACCCTGGACACGTCCCTAACGCGGGAAACCGGGGCGAAGGCGGGGCCGATCACCTCCAATTCGGGTTCATAGCGCGAGAGAAGGGTTTTGAGGGCCCGGGATTTCGCGGCCAGCGCCCTGGTTTCGGCCCCGAAGAGAGTGACTTCGGCCAGGGAGGCGAACGGCGGATAGCCCATGAGCCTCCGGAATTCGATCTCGCGTTCGTAGAACGCCTGGAAATCTCCCGCGGCGGCCGCCTCGATGCTGAAGTGGCGCGGCGCCGGAGTCTGGATCACCACTTCGCCCCCCGGCTCGGCGTCGCAGAACTCCATCATCCCGGCCACGGCCTGGAAGGTGCGCTGGCCGGCCCTGTAATCGGAAAAACCGAGGAGGATCTCCGGCGACAGGATGCCGACCAGCCGGGCCCTGGCCGGCCCGAGCCGGTGAGCCAGGAGCCGCGTCCCGACGAGCAGCGGAATCCGCCCCTTGCCGAACGCCTTCAGGACCCGCTCGCGTTCCTCACCCCCCGAGGCCGCGTCGGAATCGACCCGGGCCACGGGAACGCCCGGAAAGGCCGCCTTCAACTCCTCCTCCAACGCCTGGACGCCCGGGCCCCTGCGCAGGATGAGCCGGCCGCCGCAATCCGGACACGCGGGAGGGCACGAGGCCCCGCAATAATGGCAGACCAGACTCCCCTCCTCCTTGTGATAGACCACGGGGATGTCGCAGCGGCGGCACCGGGGCGGACGGCCGCAGACGGGGCAGAAAACGGAGGCCGCATAGCCCCTGCGGTTCAGGAACAGGATCGCCGGCTCGCCCCTCTTCAGGCTCTCCCGCAACCTGGCCTCGAGCTTGCGGGACAGGAGGCGCGTCTCCGTCTCGGGCTCGATGAAGGAAACCGCCGGCCCGGGCGCCGATCCGAGGTCGACCAGGCTCCCCCTGCGGCCGGCTTCGTAGAAAGCCTCGACCGTCGGCCGCGATGAACCGAACACGACCGACCCGCCGTCGGCCCTGGCCCGCAGCCAGGCGCCTCGCCGGGCATCGTAGGCCGGGCTCTCGGATTGGGCATAGGCATCTTCCTGCTCGCCGTCGACCACGATCAGCCGCAGCGGCCCGGGGTCGACGAAGAGGGCCGACCGTGTCCCCGCGACGATGGAGGCCTTGCCGGACCGCACGACCCGCCAGGCCTCCTCTTTCTGCTTCTCCGTCATGCGCCCGTGGAAGACGGCGGCCGACCGGCCGTAGCCCGAAGCGAGCCCCCGTATGAATTCGCGGGTCAGGACGACCTCGGGGACGAGGACAAGCACTCGCCCCGCTCCCATAACGACCCGGCGGATGAGGGCGCGATAGACGGCGGACAGGGCCGGACCGGCGCCGAAGAGATAGAAGGCGCCGAATGCTTCCCTGTCGAGGGCCTCGGCGACCGGAGCCGGAATGCCGCCCGGGTCGCTCGGGAAACCCAGGCGAAGCTGCACCGCCCGCTCCCTCGTCCGGGCATCCGAGGCCCGAAAGGCGGCCGGGACGGTCAGCCGGACGGCCGCCAGGCCCTTTTTCCCGAGCCCGGCAATGGTGGCCGAAACGCTCCGCCCGCCCGTTCTTCTCTGCAGGGTCACGGGGCTGAGGCCCTTGGCTTTTCCCTCGAGGAGGGCGGCCACGGCCCGCTCCTTCCTGCCAAGCCCCTTCTTTCCGGCCAGAGCCGCTCGGCCCGCCTCGGTTAGCGTGACGACGCTCCTGGTCCTTGCCGCCAGGGAGGGCGGCAGCGCGGCCTGGAGCATCTCGCCCCAAGAGGAATGGTATTCGCGGCTCAGGGCCTCCGTGAAGGCGAGAAAACTCTCGTCCCAGAAGGGCCTCTCGTCGAGGACCTCGATGATCTCCCTGACCTTGAGGCCCGCCTCCGGCCGCTCGGCCGCCAGGGAAACGATGAACCCCTTCCGGTTTCGGGCCCCGAGGGGCGCCAGCACCCTGGCCCCCGGTCTGGCCTTCGATATCTGGGCGGGAGGAACCCCGTAAAGGAAGGCCTGTTCGAGCGGGAGGGGAAAGACGACCCGGACCAACAGGCTCATGTCCTGCCCAGCAGGGCCATGACCTTCTGGACGTCCTCCCAGACCATGCGGCGCAGCTCCCGGTTCCCTTCGTTCCTGACCAGATAAGAAGGATGGAACGTGGGCATGACCGGAATGCCGCGAAAGTCGGCAAACCTGCCCCGCAGCGCGGACATCCCGGTTCCCGGTCGGCTGGGAACGAAGTAGTCCGTCGGTGTCCGGCCGAGAGCCACGATGACTTTCGGCTTGACGAGCTCGATCTGCCGGAGAAGGTAGGTGGGGGCGCAGATTTCGATTTCGTCCCTGTGCGGGACACGGTTCTCCGGGGGGCGGCACTTGACGACGTTGGTGATATACACCTCGGCTTCCTCGAATTTCATGGCCGCGATGATCCGCCGCAGGAGTTGTCCCGCCCGGCCCACGAACGGACGGCCCTGGGCGTCTTCGTCGCGCCCCGGCCCCTCGCCGACGAACATCAGCTCGGCCGCCCGGTCGCCCTCGCCCGGCACGGCGTGGGTCCGCCCCTTGTGGAGCGGGCAGAGAGTGCAGGACAGGATGCGCCGCTCGAGTGCGTCGAACTCTTCGTTCTCCGACGGAGACGGCCGCCGTCCGCGTCCGGACGAACGGCGGCCCGGCGGCGCCCGGCGGACATCATCTCCGGAGGCGGTTGCTCCGGAGGCCTCTCCGGCCGCTCCGGTCCGCTTTTCGGACAAGACGAACCCGGCCCCCGACTCCACCAGAAGGTCGACGTGATTCCGGATTTCCTCCAGGATCTCAGGCGCGCTTTTTTTCAACGGCTTCCTCGATGGCATCGAATATGAGACGGCTGACCTCCCGTTTGCTCAACCGCGGCGTCGACCGGACCTCTCCCGAGGGGAAAAGGATCCGGACCTCGTTGTCGTCGGACTCGAAACCCAGGCCCGGGCCGACGGTGTTGGCCACCATGAGGTCGGCGCCCTTCTCCTCCATCTTGGCCCGGGCCCGCCCGGCAGGGTCCTCGGTCTCGGCGGCGAACCCGACCAGAAACTGCCCGGTCCTGCGCCGGCCGAGAAGGGTCAGGATGTCGGGCGTGGGTTCGACCTCCAGCTTCGTTCCCAGGCTGCCCTTCTTCACCTTGTGCGGATGGACCGTCCGGAAACGGAAGTCGGCGACGGCCGCCGCCATCACCACGATATCGGCATCCGGGAAGGCCTCGAGGACCGCGGCCTGCATGTCCTCGGCGGTTTCGACCTTCTTCAGGGCCACCGCGGCGGGAGGCCGGAGCGCGGTCGGCCCCGAGATAAGAATCACGTCAGCCCCCCGGCGGCGGGCCTCGGCCGCCAGCTCGTAGCCCATCTTGCCGGAGGAAGGGTTGGAGACGAAGCGCACCGGGTCCAGGTGCTCCCGGGTCGGTCCGGCCGTGACCAGCACCGTCCGGCCCTTCAGGCCGGCCGCCCGCTCGAGGAGAACCATCCCGGCCCGCACGATTTTGGCCGGCTCGGCCAGGCGACCCCATCCCTCGTCCCTGCAGGCCAGATAGCCTTTCTCGGGCTCGACGAACTCGACACCGATCGACTTCAGCCGGGCGATGTTGGCCTGGGTCTGCGGGTGGAGGTACATGGCCTCGTTCATGGCCGGTGCGATCAGGACCGGGCAGCGCGCGGCCAGGAAGAACGTGGACAGGAAATCGTCGGCCACACCGCTGGCGAACTTGCCGATGACGTTGGCCGTGGCCGGAGCCACGCAGAAGAGCCCGACCTCCTTGGCCAGGGCGATGTGGCCCACGTCCCGGGCCACGGGCGCGTCGAAGAGATCGACGATCGTCTCGCGGCCCGCCAGGCTGCTGAAAAGCGTGGGGGTGATCAGCCGGGCGGCGTTCCTGGTCATGATCACCTGGACGGGACAATCGTTTTTCTGGAACCCCCGCAACACCTCGCAGGCCTTGTAGATCCCGATGGAGGACGAGACTCCTAGCGCGATTTTGGTCATGGCTTCGGCCTCCCTCCGGCCGCCGCCCGGCCCGGCCGCGGGAAGCTCCCCAGAATCCCGGCGATCGCCGCCGCCCGAACCCCCGGTCGGCAGCGGGAGGCGGTGATGATGGAGCAGAGCTCGTCCGCGGCTCGTTCCAGGTCGTCGTTGATGACGACGTAGTCGAACTCGGTGAAGGCGGCGATTTCGCCGCGGGCATCGCCGAGCCGCCGTTCGATGGCGGCCGCCTCGTCCTCCTTCCGCGCGAGAAGCCGCCGCCGAAGCTCCTCGTAACGGGGCGGCATGACGAAGACCTGGACGGCCCGGCGCAGGCGGGCCCTCACCTGGCGTGCGCCCTGGACGTCGATGTCGAGGATGACATCCCGTCGGGCCCCCTTGCGTTCGAGTTCGGACCGCGCCGTGCCGTAGAGATGGCCGTGGACCTCGGCCCATTCGACGAACCGCCCGCCCCGGGCCAGGCGCTCGAAGGCCCGGAGGGTTACGAAATGGTAGTCGACGCCGGGCCTCTCCGAGCGGCGCGGCGCCCGCGTGGTATAGGACACGGAAAAGGCCAGCCCGGGCAGGCTCTCGCGAGCCCTGCGGATGAGGGTCGACTTGCCGCATCCCGAAGGCCCGGTTACGACGAAAATCATGGCCTGTTCCTCCCGTCAACTCTGATCCGGCCCCGGCTCCAGCCCGGTCACTCGATGTTCTGGACGTGCTGCCGGATGCTTTCCAGTTCGTTCTTAATGGCCAAGCTGTCCTTGGTGATCCGGATGTCCTGGGATTTGGAGTTCAGCGTGTTGGCCTCGCGGAAAAGCTCCTGGGCCAGGAAATCCATCTGCTTGCCGGACGGGTCGTGCCCGCGGGCGGACAGGAGCTTCTGGAGGGAGTCCAGGTGGGTTTTCAGCCTGACAATCTCCTCGGCGAGGTCGTAGCGTTGGGTCAAATAGGACGCCTCCTCGGCCAGCCGCTCCTCGGACATCGCGCCGCCTTGGTCGAGATCCCGAAGCCTCTTCTTCAGCTTGTCGCGAAGGACCGAAGGCTGCCGGGCGAACCGGCGCTCGATCCCGGCCGTGGCCCTCCGGATGCTCTGGATGTGCTCCCGGATTCTCCGGGCCGTGTCCCGGCCCTCCTTGCGCCTCAGGCGGACGACCCCTTCCAACGTTTTCGCGAAGCCCGATTCGAGGAATGCGACTTCGTCGGCGTCGAGTCCCTTCCGGCTGAGCTCCACGAGCTGGGGAACGCGGAAAATGCTGTCCAGGGAGATGTCCAGGCGACGACCCGCCTTGCGCGAGATCCGGTCCATGGTGGATAAGATCTTTTCCAGCAGCCCCTCGTTGATGGTGAAGCTCCACCTGGCCGGGTTGAGGGAGACCATCTCCAGAAAAACCTCGACCCGGCCGCGCCTGATCCGCTCCTGACAGATGGACCGGAGGCGGCTCTCGGCTGCGCCTATCGGCGAGCCCTTGTAGGACCAGTCGAAGAACCGGTGGTTGAGCGTCTTAATGCTGATCTTCACCCGCAGAGACTTGGAGGCGAAGCTCCGTTCCGAAAACCCCGTCATGCCCTGGATCATCTCGCGCGCGTCCTTTCCGGGGCGATCCCCAGCAGCGACCGGGCGACTTCGTAGGCGTTGACGGCGGAACCCAGGGTCAGATTGTCGGCCACGGCCCACACCCAGTAGCTGCGCGGCAAGTCCTCTTCCTTTTTGACGGGGCCGACGAGGATCTTGTCCTTGCCGGCCGCCAGCACGGAAGACATGGCCCCCTCTCCCCGGGCCGGGCCCAGCATGAAGACCCCGCTCTTCCTGAACCGGGCCTCGAGTCCCGCGATCGAGGCGTCCTTCTCGAGCTCGAGGTAGGTCATGATCGAGTAGGTGTGAAACACGGGGGCCAGGACGATCGACAGGGAGAGGGGAAAATCGGCCGGGTGCATGACCCGCCGGACCTCGGCCAGGACACGCCTCTCGCGAACCGAGAAGCCGTTGGCGTCGCTCTTTTCGACGCGGGACAGCAGATTGAAGGCGATCTGGTCCCGGAAGACCTTCCTGGTCACGGACGACCCTCCGAGAAGGGCAAAACTCTGGTCGGCCAGCTCCCGGATGCCCTCCTCCTCGAAGGCCGAGACCGGCTCCAGGACGAAGGCGACGGCCTTGGCGATTCCGAACGCCGGGCGGACGGCCTGGAAAAGATGGGAAAGAATGATGGTCACCGGATTCGGGTTGGCGATGAGCCGGGGCTTTTCGGACCTGACCGGCGCGTCGTTGACGCCGGCGACGACGACCGGAACCTCCCGGCGCGTGTTGAAGGCCTCGCTGAGGTCGATGGCTCGGTAGTCCATCTGCCCGGCCAGCTCGCCGTAGACGGTGTCGGTACGGACGTCGGCGGCGAGAAAAACGAGGTCCAGGCCGGCTAGGGACCGGGGCTCGAGGTGGTGGACGACTTTGGGCTCCTCGCGGAACTGCGTCAGCTTGCTGAATTCCTGATCCACGCCCGGGTCATAGAACTCCAGCGAAAAGAGAGGAAACCGCCTGATGTTGAGGACTGACTTGATCTCCTTGCCGCGCAGGGTCTCCGACCCGACGATGGCGACGCGGAAGGTTTTCGCGGTCTGCGCGGGCACGCCTTCTCCTCAGGCCTTTCGCTGGTAGTCGAGCATGATCTGGTACATCCTGTCCTTGAGGGCGAGCTTTCTTTTTTTGAGCTCGCGCTCGGCGAGGGAGTCGTCCTCGGTCGGATGCGTTTTATAGCGGATGGCCTCGAGCTCGCGCTCGCAGTCCTGATGGTCCTGGGCCGCTTTGCGGAACTCCGGGTTATCCCTGGTCAGGAGTTCCTTCAGGGCTTTTTCGTCCATGACGGCTGTCCCTCCCCGGCAAGAATAGCATAACGACCCGGCCATTTCAATTTGGCCGGCAGCGTTTGGCCGGGGGCGTCGAGGGGTCCCACGGCAGCCAGAAAGGGGGACATGAGTCCCGCTTATTTTCCGTCCCGTGAGAAAAAGCGGAGGGTTGCGGTGTCCTTATTGTCGGAAGCATGTCGCAGCAGCTCCGGGCGGCCGCGCGGGAGACAAGACGCGCCGCCCGATCCGGGCGCCGGAGCGGCCCTTCCACAGGACCCGGAGGCCGGCGCAAAGGAGGACAACCAGCCGGAAACCAGCCCCGATACCCATAAGCCGCTTCGAGACCAGGGACCAAGATGATGGGAACCGTGAGCGGAGTCCGGAGGTTGAGAAAAAACGTTTCCTGCCCTTTGTGTGAAGGCCAGGCCGAAGAGTACGCGACCGGAATCGTCGAAAGGTCCGGCATTAGGTGCCGGGTCTGCGGAGACTATCACCTCACCGAGAAGGCCAGAACTTTGCTCGATTTTCTGCTGGGCGCCGACCGGGCCCTCCTGGCATGCTGCGTGAAAGGCCATGGCGGGGACGATAGCCACCCGGTCATGCTGGACGACCTCGACATCTTCAAGATTCTCGCGAAGTCCGTCACAGCCCGATAGCGCGTCCGGAACCCTCGACGCGCGCGGCCTGCCCGTCTGAGCGGTTTAGCTGAGGGATCGTGGCCGCATGGATATGCATTCGGCGCCGTTGGCTGGGTTCGTGTGCCCAACCAGACCCTTCACCCGTCCACAGGAAAGCAAACGCGCCCGGAGCCTGAATCGAGCCCGGGAATCCCGACAGACCCCCGTGCGCGCGTCCCCTTTGCGCAGTTGACAAGGCCAAACCGTCCGGCTATACTGACCCGCGAGGAAAAACTGCGGAGGCCGTCCGGCAGGGTCCGACGTGCGGGCCCACCGATCTTCGGCCGGCCCGGAGCGGCGATGATGGGCCTTCCGGCCGCCTGCGGTGATCCCGTATTGGCGAGGTAGCTCAGTCGGTAGAGCGAGGGACTGAAAATCCCTGCGTCGACGGTTCGATTCCGCCCCTCGCCATTTTTTTTGCCCGGGCGGGACGGCGGCTGGCCGCGGGTCCTCGCCGTCCGCTCGGGAGATTGGATGGCCTTCCCGTTTGCCGCTTTAGGAAACGGCGTCGTGTCCGGAGTTTCGGCGGCCTGTTGACAGTCCCCGCCGGGCCGTCTAAGATGGCGACAAAGGGGGACAACCCATGAAAAAGATTCTGATCGGCGTTCTGTTCCTGTCCTTGGCGGCCGCGGCCTCCGCCCAGGATTTCAAGGTGATGATCGGCCCGGACATGGCGACCTACTCGGGCCGCTGGCCGGCCCTGGTCTTCACCGATCCGTTCGGACAGCCGGACGGCCTGAACCCGTTCACGAACATGCGGACCGGCACGATGAACGGATTCGGCGTCGAGTTCAAGATCCGGGGGATGTGGGCCCTCGAAATCGACGGCCTCTACTTCGACAGGGGGGCGACCTTCACCGCGCCCACGGCCATCTTCTCCGTCCAGAAGGAGACCTATGACCTGAAAGGACTGGCCTTCCCAGTCCTGGTTAAAGTCCACCCCTTTCCCCGCCTCCTGCCCTACCTCCTGGCCGGAGTCGATGTCTCTCTTGTCTTCTCCCACAGCCGGACGGACCTCGTCCTGCCCGAAACGGGCCATATCTATCGCGAGGTGGCCCGGGAGGACCTGAAGCCCGACACGCGGACGATCGACGTCGGCCCGATTGTCGGGCTTGGATTCGAGGCTCCCCTGCTCAAACACGCCTTCTTCCTGGAAGTCCGGTACAGGCTCGGACTGGTCAACCTGATCCGGTATCCGGAAGAGGGATACGGGTCCGCCCGAAGCCGCTCGTTCGCGGTCCTCGTGGGCTACAAGATCGACTAGTCGCCGGACACGTCCTCGAACGGCGCGCTTGCGAAAGCCGCTCTTCCAGGGAATCGCGACGCTCCGCCGGAGAGGGAAGCGTCTGTCGGCCGCCCCGGCAGCCTGGACCTTTTCGGGTGATTTGGGGCGGGCGGGAGGACATCAGGACGATCGGGGCCGGGCGACCGCCTTCGCCTTGCCGAAGACGAGCCCGCCTTTTCCGTCGGTATCGACGGCGATCGTATCCCCTTCCTTGAAGTCCCCGGACAGGATTCTCATCGCCAGGGGGTTTTCCACTTCGCGCTGGATCGTCCGCCGCAGGGGACGGGCCCCGTAGACGGGATCGTACCCTTTTTCGGCCAGGAGCGCCTGGGCGGCCGCGGTGACTTCGAGCCCGATCTTCCGTTCGGCCAAGCGCCCGGCCAGCAGGGCGACCTGGAGGCCGACGATCTCCAGGAGGTCGTCCTTCGTGAGCGGCCTGAAGATGATGGCCTCGTCGACCCGGTTGAGGAACTCCGGCTTGAAATGGCTTTCCAGGATCCGGCGGACCTCTTTTTCCATGGCTTCGTAGTCGGCGGCCAGTTCCTTGATGACCTGGCTGCCGAGATTCGAGGTCATGATGACGAGCGTATTCTTGACATCCACCGTCCGGCCCTGCCCGTCGGTCAGACGACCGTCGTCGAGGACCTGGAGGAGCACGTTGAACACGTCCGGATGAGCTTTCTCGATCTCGTCCAGCAGCACGAGGGAGTACGGCCGCCGCTTGACCGCTTCGGTGAGCTGGCCGCCTTCCTCGTAGCCGACGTAGCCCGGGGGCGCCCCGATCAGGCGGGACACGGTGTGCTTCTCCATGTATTCGGACATGTCGAGCCGGACCATGGCCTTCTCGTCGCTGAAAAGGAATTCCGCCAGCGCCCGGGCCAGCTCCGTCTTGCCGACGCCGGTCGGCCCCAGGAAAATGAAGGACCCGATGGGCCGTGTCGCGTCCTGCAGGCCGGCCCGGGACCGGCGGATGGTCGAGGCCACCGCCCGTATCGCCTGGTCCTGTCCAATGACTCGCCCGGCCAGGATCTCCTCCATCCTGATCAGACGCTCGACGTCGCCCTCCAGCATCTTGGAGACCGGGATGCCCGTCCACTTCGACACGACCTGGGCCACGTCCTCCTCGTCGACTTCCTGCTTGATCATCTTGCTCGAGGCCTGGACGCGGGCCAGCTCTTCCGTCAGGCGGTCCAGCTCCTTCTGGTTGGCGATAAGCCGGCCGTAGCGGATCTCGGCGGCCTTTTCCAAATCGCCCCGCCGCTCGGCGTTCTGCTCCTCCACCTTGAGCGCGTCCCTCTCGGCCTGGAGCCTGGTTACAGCCTGGATGACCTCCTTTTCCTTCAACCAGCGGGCCCGCAGAGCGCCGCTCTTCTCCTTCAGGCCGGCCAGCTCGGCTTCGATCTTCTTCAGGCGCTCGAGCGAGCCCGGGTCCTTCTCCTTCTTCAAGGCCTGGCGCTCGATTTCGAGCTGGAGAGTCCGGCGGTCGAACGCGTCGATCTCCTCGGGCAGGCTGTCGATCTGGATGCGGATGCGGGAGGCGGCCTCGTCTATAAGGTCGATGGCCTTGTCCGGCAGATAGCGGCTGGCGATGTAGCGGTTGGATAGGGTGGCCGCGGCGACCAGCGCGGCGTCCTTGATCCGAACGCCGTGATGGAGTTCGTATTTCTCCTTGAGGCCGCGCAGGATCGAGATCGTCTCCTCGACCGAAGGCTCGTCGACGTACACCTGCTGGAATCGGCGCTCGAGGGCGGCGTCCTTCTCGATATGTTTTTTGTACTCGTCGAGCGTTGTGGCCCCGACGCAGCGGAGCTCCCCCCTGGCCAGGGCGGGCTTGAGCATGTTCGAAGCGTCCACGGCCCCCTCGGCGGCCCCGGCCCCGATGATGGTGTGGAGTTCGTCGATGAACAGGACGATCTCCCCCTGCGACTCGCGGATTTCCTTCAGCACGGCCTTCAGCCGCTCCTCGAACTCTCCCCTGAACTTGGCGCCGGCGACGAGCGAGCCGACGTCGAGGGCCAGCAGCCTCTTGTCCCGAAGCGACTGGGGGACGTCGCCGTTGGCGATGCGCTGGGCCAGCCCTTCGACGATGGCGGTCTTCCCGACGCCGGCCTCGCCGACCAGGACCGGGTTGTTCTTGGTGCGCCGGGACAGGACCTGGATGACCCGGCGGATCTCGTCCTCCCGGCCGATCACGGGGTCGAGCTTCCCCTGCCGGGCCAGGGCGGTGAGGTCCCTGGCGTACTTTTCCAGGACCTGGTACTTGCCCTCGGGTTCGGGATCGGTCACCCGCTGCGAGCCCCGGACGGCGGCCAGGGCCTTGAGCACGGCGTCCTCCGTGACGCCGTTGGCCCGGAGCAGCGCCGCGGCCTCTTCGCCCTTGTCCTCCAGCATGGCCAGAAGGATGTGTTCGGTCGAGACGTACTCGTCCTTCAGCCGGGCGGCCCTTTTTTCCGCCGCCGTCAGAACCCCGCGAAGCGCGTTCGAAAGCGTGGCCTCCGCGCCGCCGCTCACCTTGGGTATCCCCGCCAGCGCATTCTCCGCGGCCGCCCGAACGGCGGCGGGCGACGCGCCGACCCTGGCCAGGAGGGCGTTGACGATGTTCCCGTCCTGGCCGAGAAAACTCCACAGCAGATGCAGGGGCCGGACCTCCTGGTTGCCGAGTTCCTCGGCCCTGGCCTGGGCTCTCTGGAGAGCCTCCTGGGACATGACGGTGAGTTTTTCCCAACGCATCGGATCACCTCCCGGCGGGCTTCGCTTTCCATATTAAAGCTTCCGGAGCGGGCCCCTGTCAAGGCGCGGGTCCCGGAACCAGGGAATGCGGAATCCGTGCCAATTCCCCGCTTTTTTTCTTTCCGAAAAATACTTTCCAGGACTCCCCCCGGCCCACTTGACAATTCGGGAAAAATCGATATTTATGTCGTTAGGAGCACGTCATGGAAGAGATCGAGATCGCAAGCTGGATGACGCTCGACGCCGTCAGGAAGGCCAAGTCCGCGGACATCGTCGAGTCCGTCGGCAACCTGCAGACGGGGCATTGCATGTCGGTGTTCTGCGTCATCGAAGACGATCACCTCGAGCTCTGCTACAGCGATTCGACGGCCAACTACCTGCGCCGCTACGAGGACCGTGACGAGTTCGACGAAGCTTTGGAGGAGCGGAAAGAGGATGTCGGCGAAGCGCCCTACGAGGAAACCGAGGATCGGGACTACGACGAAGACAACGAGGACGAGGAGGGCGTGGAGTTCGACGTCGAGGACGAGTCCGACCACTACTGAGGCTTCGGGCCGGACCGCAAGCGGTCTTTGAGCCGGCTCAGCATCGTCAGCGCGTCGAGGGGGGTCAGAGAGCCCGTATCGAGGCCCTCGACCTCCGCCCGCATTTCTCGCAGCAGGGCGAATTCGCGGTCCTCCGCGAAGAGGAGAAGCTGGTTTCGGTCCCCGGTCCGACGCGGCCTTCCGGCCAGACGGGGCAGGCCGGCCTCGTCGAGTTCCTGCTTTTCGAGGTTGAAGAGGATTTCGCGCGCCCGGTCGATGACGACGCCGGGGATCCCGGCCAGCTTGGCCACGTGAATTCCGTAGCTCTGGTCGGAGGGGCCGGGAACGATCTTCCGCAGGAAGAGCACCTCGCCCTTCCACTCTTTGACGGCCACGTGGTAGTTCCGGATCCTGGCCAGGGTCAGGGCCAGCTCGGTGAGCTCGTGGTAGTGCGTGGCGAAGAGTGTCTTGGCCCGGCCTCCCGGACGCTCGTGGAGGTACTCGGCCACGGCCCAGGCGATGCTCAGCCCGTCGAAGGTGCTCGTGCCGCGGCCCACTTCGTCCAGGAGGATCAGGCTGCGGGCCGTCGCGTTGTGGAGGATGGCGGCGGTTTCCAGCATTTCGACCATGAACGTCGACTGGCCCAGATTCAGGAAGTCCGTGGCCCCGATCCGGGTGAAGATCCTGTCGACGAGGCCCACCTCGGCCGACTCGGCCGGAACGAAGGCACCCATCTGGGCCATGATCGTGATGAGGGCGACCTGCCTCAGGTAGGTGGATTTGCCGCCCATGTTGGGACCCGTGATGATCAGGATCTGGTTGTCGCCGCCGTCGAGCTCGGTATCGTTGGGGATGAACGGCTCGCTCTGGCTGACTTCGATCACCGGGTGTCGGCCCCCGGCGATGCGCAGGACGCCGGTTTCCGCGATCCCGGGACGGCGGTAGCCCCTGAGGGCGGCGCATTCGCCGAGGGCCAGCAAGACGTCCAGCGCGGCCAGGTCGGCCGCGACCCGTTGCAACCGCGGAGCCTCCCGGCCCACGGCCTCCCGCGTCTCCAGGAACAGCCGGTGCTCGAGCGCGCCGATCCTCTCCTCGGCGCCAAGGACCTTCTCTTCGTAGGCCTTGAGCTCGGGCGTGAGGAACCTCTCCGCCCCCACCAGCGTCTGCTTCCGGACGTAGTCGGGCGGGACCTGGGCCAGGTTGGCCTTGGTTACCTCGATGGAATACCCGAAGACCCTGTTGTAGCGGACCTTGAGCGACCCGATGCCGGTCCGTTCCCGCTCGCGCTTTTCGATTCCGGCGATGAACGTCTTCCCCGAACGGCTTACGGAGCGCAGGTCGTCGAGTTCGGCGTTCCAGCCGTCCCGGATGATACCGCCCTCCGTCAGCAGGAAGGCGGGCTCGTCCAGGATCGCCGACCCGACGAGGCGGACCACGTCGTCGGCGTCGTCCCACCTGGCCAGGATGTCGCGGAAAAGCGGCGCCGCGAACCCCCCGAGCCCGGCCCGGATGGCGGGCAATTGAGCCAGGGACCGGCGCAAGGCCACCAGGTCCCGGGGCAGGGCGGCGGAAAGGGCAACCTTGCCGGCCAGCCTTTCGAGGTCGTGGACCCGCTTCAGCAGCTCGCGCAGCTCCCGGCGGGCGACGGTCTCCCGGACGGCCTCCTCGACGGCGTCGAGCCTGGCCCTGACGCCTTCGGCCGCAAACAGCGGCCGCAGGAGCCAGGCCCTGAGAAGGCGGCCGCCCGGAGAGGTGACGGTGAAATCGATGACGTCGAGCAGCGAGTCCTTCCGGCGTCCGTCGCGCAGGTTGCGGACGAGCTCCAGGTTGCGAACGGTCGTCGAGTCCAGGACGAGGCCTCCGCCCGAGTGGATGTACGACATCCGGGTGACGATGGCCAGCGAGTCCCGGCGGACCTTCTTTATATATAAAAGGAGGGCTCCGGCCGCGGCGACGGCCAGCGTCCTGCCGGCCAGGCCGAACCCGGCCAGGGAAGCGACCCCGAAATGATCGAGCAGAACGTGGCCGGCCTGGGCGGGCTCGAACGTCCAGGGCTCGGCCCGGCTGCGCGGGACCGAGGCCAGCGCGCCGTCCGCCAGGACGCCGGACAGCCTGTCCTCCATCCCTTCGGGATACAGGATTTCCCGCGGCCCGGCCTTGTACAGTTCGTCGCTCAGGGACTTCGCCTCGTCCCACCCCCCCTGGAGGGTCCTCACTTCGCCGGAAACAAGGTCGAGGAGAGCCAGGCCCCAGCCGTCCTCCTCCAGGCTGAGGCCGGCGATGAACGTGTTCTCGCGGGCGTCCTCGGCCTCGATCTCGACGGCGGTCCCGGGCGTCAGGACCTTGACGACTTCCCGCTTGACGACGCCCTTGGCCGTTTTCGGGTCCTCGACCTGCTCGCAGATGGCGACCTTGTGCCCGAGACGGAGGAGCTTCGCCAGGTAGGTGCCCACGGCGTGGTAAGGAACCCCGCACATCGGGATCTTTTGGCGCGAGGTCAGGGCCAGCCCGAGGAGCGGGGCGGCCAGTTTGGCGTCCTCGTAGAACATTTCATAGAAATCGCCGAGCCTGAAGAAAAGCAGCGCGTCCGGGTGCTCCTCCTTGAGGCGGAAGTACTGCTCCATCATCGGGGTCAGGGAAGCGTCGTTGGCCATGGGCGAACCCCCTCACTATACCGGCGGGCGGCCTTTTTTTCAACGGGGAACAGGGGACGCATTCGGATTGACTTGGGCGGAAACCTAGTGTAATCTCGTTCCGTGAACATCCCGAATTATCTGACCTTCGCGAGGATTCTCGCCATACCGGCCCTGGTGGCCGTCCTGCTCACCGATTTCTCCGGGCGCGACATCGTCGCCCTCGTGATCTTCGTCTTCGCCTCGATAACCGACTGGGCCGACGGCTACCTGGCCCGCAGGCACGGGACGGTCACGGTCATCGGCCAGCTCCTGGACCCCACGGCGGACAAGCTCCTGATCGCCTCGGCCATCATCTGCCTGGTCCACCTCGGCCGGGTCCCGGCCTGGGCGGCCATCGTCATCATCGGCCGCGAGCTGGCGGTCTCGGGGTTTCGGGCCATAGCGTCCTCGCGGGGCATGACCATCCCGGCCTCCGGACTGGGGAAAGCCAAGATGGGGATCGAAACTTGGGTCGTCGGAGCCCTCATCCTCGGCCCGCTGTATCTGGGGAAGTTCTTCGTCCTGGCCAAGATCGGGCTCTGGCTGGTCATCGCCGCGGCCCTGATCTCGGGCGCCGAGTACTATATCCGGTTCGGCCCCCGGGTCCTCTCCAAGACCACCTAGCCTGAATTGTTCGCAAAAACCCCGGCCCTCTGAAAGGCACCGGGTCCGCGTGATGCCGGTTTTCCCAATCCTTCACCCTTCGACGCCGCACATCAGCAGCCGCCCCTGCTCGTGGATTCAGGCCTGAAGCCCGGCCCGGGATTTCTCCAGGCTTTCCCAGCTCTCAGTGGTGAAAACGGCCGGCGGCGATGGCCAGTTCCGGCCGGCCCGCCTGAGGAGCCCGGCCAGGACTTTGCCGGCCCCGACTTCGACGCAGGCCCCGAGGCCCATGTCCTTCAGGAGATCCATGGTGGCGGTCCAGAGCACGGCCCGGCTGACCTGGCGCTTGAGGGCGTCGCGGGCCTCCGGGCCTGTGCGGACGACCCTGGCGTCGACGTTGGTGATGATGGGAAAAGCCGGGTTCTCGAAAACCGTGGCGTCGAGGTCGCCGCCCAGCCTTTCCTCGGCCGGTTTCATCAGACGGGAATGGAACGGGGCGCTCACGGGCAGCATGACCGAGCGGGGCGGCTTGATGAGGTCCAGGGCCTCCTCGACGGCCGCCTTCTGGCCGGAGATGACGACCTGTCCCTCGCTGTTCAGGTTGGCGATGTCCGCGACGCCGGACCGGACCTCGCCCAGGCGCCCGCCGACCTCCTCGGCCGGGACCCCGAGGACGGCCGCCATGGCCCCCGTCCCGATGGGAACGGCCTCCTGCATGTAGAGACCGCGCTTGTGGACGAGGCGTACGGCGTCGTCGAAGGCCAGGGCCCCCGCGGCGACCAGGGCGCTGTACTCGCCGAGACTGTGCCCCGCGGCGACGACGGGCGACAGGCCGAGGAGCCTGTAGGCGGCGGCGCTGACGACGAGCAGGGCCGGCTGGGTGTTTTGCGTCAGGCGCAGCTCGTCTTCGGGACCCTCGAAGCACAGCCTGGAGAGCCCGAAGCCGAGGACGCTGTCGGCCTCGTCGAACAACTCCCGCGCCTCCCGGGAGCGGTCGTAGAATTCCCGCCCCATGCCGACGGCCTGGGATCCTTGGCCGGGAAACAGGCAGGCGATGCGTGGCGTCATGATCCCTCCTGGCGACGTTCAAGGCAATCGCGGTTGATGCGGACAACGGCCTGCTGCCTCAGGTTCTTGATCCATTCGGCAATCTTATCCGCCCTGGCGGCCTGCTCGACGCGGGCCTCGATCCGGGTTCGGACGGCGGTCAGGGGCTCTGGTTCGAGACCCTGGCTGCGCCGCTCAGGGGCATAAACATCCCGGTAGTACGTGTCCACCTCCCTCGCGCTCACCGGAGTCCTGACTGCGAAACGGATGGCCACGGCCCTCTCGAACCGGAGACGGTCCTCCAGGTAGGGCCTGAGATCCGCCTCGACCAGCCCGAACTTGGCTAGGGCCTCCCCGAAGGCCTCGCCGCCGAGAGCCTCGTGGATACCCGTCAAGGCCTCCTCGACCCGGGCCGGGTCAACGGGGCCGGATTCCCGCGAGAGTTCGAGCACCACCTTTTGGTCGATCAGGGCGTCGAGCACGGCCGCCCGGGCGTCGCCCGTCGCCACTTCCGCGGCCCGGGGGAAGAGCCGGAATTCCTCGGCGATCAGGACGTCGATCAGGGTCAGGGCCTGGCCGTTCACCACGGCCGCCAGGCAATCCACGGTCTGGGCCGCCGCCAGGCAGGCCCACGCCAGACACAAGACGGTCACCACGATGCGGTTTGGTTGCGACATTTTAAAACACGTTTCCTATGGTGAAGAAAAAGAGCGGCCTTCCGCGCCGGTCCGGAGCGTTGAGCTTCCAGGCCATCTCCAGCCGCACCGGGCCGAGCGGGGTCCGGTAGCGCAAACCCAGGCCGAGGGCGCTCTCAAGACCGCCGATCCGGAAATCCCTGATCTCGGAAAAGACGTTCCCGAGGTCGAAGAAAGCCACGCCCGAGAGGTCCCTGAGCGGGGTGAACAGCGGGAACTGCATTTCCGCGTTGACCAGGAACAGGGCCAGGCCGCCGATCGGGTTGCCCGCATCGTCCGTGGGGCCGAGCCGGTCGAACCTTTCCCCCCGGAAGGAATTGCTGCCTCCGGCAAAGAATCTCTCCGGGATGGCGACGAAGCCGGCGCAGAGACCGAGCCGGGTGGTCAGCCCGAAATCCAGCCTGGGAATCAAGGGGCGGAAATACTGGAACTTGAAATACGCCTTCCAGTAGTCCGACTCCGTGCCGAAAACGGGGGAGGCGACCTGCCCGACGGCGCTGAAGAACGTGCCTCGGGTCGGGTTGAGAGGGTCGTCGCGCCGGTCCCAGACGAGGCTCACGGACCCCAGCGCGGTGGCGTAGTTCCTCAGGCGTCGATCGATCTCGGACTCGTCGATCGCAACGTTGAGAAGCTCCGTCCGGCTCCAGCTGAGGGTGGTGATCAGCAGGAGATTCCGCCCGAGCGGCCGGGTCAGGTTGAAGCTCCCGCCGCGCCGGTCGAAGTCGAAGTCGGTCCGGTTCTCCCTCTCGATCCAGCCCAGAACGGACGGCTGGAGGGCCAGCCCGAACAGGTAGGGCTGGGTCCAGGAGACGACGGCCCGGGTCGAGCGGTTCTTGCTGTACTGCCCGACCAGGCTCAGCTGGGAGGCCATCCCGAGCATGTTGCTCCGGATGTACTCGGCCGAAAGCCGGAAGCTGTAGGGGTTGTCCCAGAGGGCCAGCGACGCGTCGTCCGAAGTCTCCATGCCGACCCCGATGCCGGCATAGTTGCGTTCGCCCTCCTCGACCGTGATGATCAGGTTCTCCTCGTCAGGCCCCACGGCGATCTCGTCGGTCCGGACCTCCGAAAAGATGCCCAACCGCTCCAGGCGGCGCTTGGTCTCCTGGATAAGCGAACTGTCCGCGGGAGCGCCCTCCTTGACGACGATTTCCTTTTCGATGACGCCGGCCCGGGTGACCCGATTGCCGGCGACGAGGATTTTCCGGATGGTGACCGGATGGCCCTCCTCGATGTCGAAGACGAGGTGCACGGTATCGGCCGCGGCCGGCTTCAGGCGGGAGGTGACCCGGGTGCCCCGAACCCCGTGGTTGAGATAGTAGCTCTCGATGATCCCCACGTCGCGCTGGACGTTGGGCTCGAACAGCGGTCCTCCCTCCTTGTCGACGAGCTCCCTGGCGATGTCTTCGGCCGGGAAGAGATGCGCCCCGTCGAAAATGATGGACTGGATGGTCTGGTGGGCCCCTTCGAAAACCCGGAACACGGCGTCGACGCCCTTCGGCGTCTCCTTCAGGTCGAGTCCGGCCGTGACGTCCGGGAACCCGTGGGTCTGGTAGAAGTATTCGATCTCCCGCGGCAGGGCGAACAGCCGGTCGTAGCTCAGGGAGGAGAAGAACAGGACCCGTTCGTTGACGACGAGGGCATCCTTGATGGCCTTGGCCGTGAAGGACTGCAGGCCTTCGAAGGTCACGGAGTTGATGCGCAGCTTGCGGCCGGGAACGACGTCGTAGACGACGCGCATCTCGTCAGCGGACCGTTCGATGCGGCCCTTCACCGTGGCCATTACGTAGCCCTTCTTGCGCAGGGTGTTGAGGATCCGAACCTCGCCCTCGGTCAGTCCCCATTCCTCGAAGATCCTCTCCTGCCAGATCGGCGCGACCAGCTTCACCGGGACCTTGGCCCCGTTGATGACGACGACGATCTTCTCCCGCGGCTGGACCTCGACGGCCAGGTCCACCGTGCCCGCGTCCTCGTGGAAGTCCTCGGCGGCGAGCCCGATTTCGGCCCGGGGATACCCGATGGCGGCGTAAAAGTCCCGCAGGTTTTGGATGTCCCGTTCGAGCACGGCCGGCGCGTAGAGTCTCCCGGCCCGCGTTTTCATCCGCCGCTCGAGGTCGCTCGGCGGAACCAGGACCGGGCCCCGGATGTCGGCCGAGGCGACCCGGTATCTCTTCCACGACGTCACGCGATAGTAGATGTCGACCCGGGGGTAGTTCGGATCGCGGCGCGTGTGGGCCTGGATCGCGGCCTGGAAATACCCCTGGCCTTTCAATGCCTCCTTGAGTTCGTCGACCGCCTGGGGAAGGAGGTCCTCCCGGAAAATGCTCCCCGGCCGGAGCGTTTCCTCGGCCTCCTTGAGTCGGGAGGTCGAGACTTTGAAGCCGGTGAAGTACGTCCGGCGGACGGTGAGGTTCCGCGTCAGGGCGAAGGTCAGGGTCACCCGCTCCCGGCCGCTGCTCTCCACGCTGACGTCGGCGAAAAGGCCGGTCTTGAAGACGGCCTTGACCGCCCGGTCAACGATGACGCGGGAAAACACGTCGCCCGGTTCGATGGATACCAGGCCGGCCAGGTCGCCGGCCGCGGGGGACCCGTCCACCAGGACCACGATCTTCCCGACCACGGGGGGGGCAGCAGGCTGGGCGGGGAGCCAGGCCACGGCCGCGGCGAGAAGCGCCCCGAACAGCGCGAGGCGTGCGGACTTCGAACCGGAGGCCATCCTAAAACCTCTTCCTGTACCTCAGACTGAAGCTGATCCGGCCGTACTCGTCTCGCAGCCCGATGAGCGAGAAATCCGGGCGGACGTCCCATTCCATCCTGTAGATCTCGTCTCTCTGCGCGGCCAGGTTGGTCGAATAAATGAACAGGACGTTCTTCGAGAACTTCTTGCCCAGCGTCAGCCGGGCCGTCATCTCCGCCGACGACCCGGTGACGAACGGGTCGACCCGGAAGCGGTCCAGGGTGAACAGCCCCTGGGCGCGCTTTTTGGCCTGGTCGGCGATCTGGAAGGACAACAGGGAGGCCGTGCTCAGCGTGCTGCTCCGTTCGGGATTGAAGGTGTAGGTCCGCTGGAAGGCCTCGCCCAGGGCCAGGAGAGCCAAGATGTCCTCGGGCGGCATGGGCGGCGACGAGGCGAATTCGGGCCGCAACCGGCTCGGGGGCCCGGTCAGGGTCAGCGTGACCCGATAGTCCTTCACGTAGGCCTCGGCCTTGATCTCGAGATACGGTTCCGTGCTGGCGGGATTGAAGAATCCCACCCGGCCGTCGATGATCCGGAAATCCTGGTCCTGGAAATCGAGCGTGCCGCGGAGGATCTCGATGTCGCCGAGGAGAACCGGGGAGTTGACGTTCCCCGTAAGGGACAGGTCGAACCGGACGCTCACGTTGCCCAACGAGTTATCCATGACCGCGTTCCCGGGGGACCGGAGGCGGAGATTCAGGGAGAGGTCGTCGAAGAAGGAGGGCTCCCGGGCGGCGTTAAGGGACGTCTCGGAGGAGAAGGCGAACCCTTCGTAGATTTCCCGCCGCCAGAGCAGCTGCTTGACCTGGAACGACCCGTCGAGGACGAACTGGCGGTCATCCTTCAGAAGCCTGGCCTCCCCGTCCACGAGGGCTCGGGCCCGGGGCAGGGCGGAGAACTGCATGTCCGTTCCGCTGAAGCCGGCGTCGATCGTTTCGATGCCCTCCGGCCCCAGGCCGATATCCCCGGACGCCTTGATTTCCCCTCCCCCGAAGGTCGCCTTGAAATCGGAGATGAAAACGTGCCCGGCCTGGACCCGGGCCGTTCCCGAGTAGTCCGTCAGGGCCTGCGCGAAGCGGGGAAACGGCATCAGCGGACCCCGGAAGCCCACGGTCCCGACGACTTCGGGCGAGGTCCGCCGGCCGCTGACGTCGGCCTCGAAGTCGAGCGCCCCCTTGGCTCCCGTCCAGGGCAGGACGAGGTCGAGGTTCGTCCAGCGGCCCGTTGCGTGTCCCGAAACGGCGTCCGCGGTAGTCGAAAGGTCGAAGCGTCCGGAGGCCCGGTTGTCACCGGGGCTGAAGGCGGCCTCGGCCTCCAGGGTGATCGAGTCCTGCGCGTACCCAACACTGACCTCCCCTTCGGCCTCGGTCTTGCTGACGAGCGGCACGGACAGGTCCCGGGCGGTGAACCGTCCCTTGAGAAGATCCCGGCCGAAAACGCCCCGCCCCCCGAGCGACAGGGAGAGCTGCCCGGCGAGCCGCGGGGATACCCTGGCCAGGTCGACTCCTTCGGCCCGAAGGTCGGCGTCGAACGTGCCGCTTTCGGGGCCCAGGAGGGCCCGTCCTCCCACCCGGCCGCCGTAGAGCTCCAGCCCGATCTCGGGAAACGACAGGATTCCGTCCTTCCACGCCAGCGTCCCCTTCACGTTGTCCGCCTTGAGCCCGTAGCCCCGGATTTCGGGGCTGGAGAAAGTCCCCGTCACATTCTCCCCGCCCGGGGTCAGGGTCATTTTGAAATCTCCCGAAGCCCGGCCCGAAAGCTGCAGGGGAATCTCGAGCCCGGACAGCACCTTGCCGAGTTCGGCGTCGGCATTCTTGAAATCCGCGTCGGTCAGGTCCGGAGCGACAGACACCCGGACGTCGCCCTTGAGCTCGGGGTCCTCCACGTGGAACAGGCCCTCGAACGTCTTCCCGAAGATGACGCCCTGTCCGTCGGTGAAGGCGACGTCGAAGAGGTCGAACCCGGCCGGGGAAAAGGTGCCTTTGAAGGCCACCCTGGGGTTGTCGGACCGTCCCGACAGGTTGACGTCGGCGTAGCCGGCCCCGCGGATTTCCGGGAAATCGAAGGACGTGTCGAGGATGAGCGCCAGGAACTCCCGGCTCTCCCGGAGGTCCAGGATCGACCCGCGGATTTGCGCGTCGATGTCGCCCTTGAGATGCAGGGCAGTCCGGGATTGCAGACGGGCGAAGCTTGTCTGGAGGTCGGGCGCGGCGATCTCGACGGTTCCGGCTTTCGAATCATAGACGACGCTCAGCGGGCCGCGGAAGGGAAACAGGTTTCCCGTCCTTTCCATGTCTTCGTCGCGGAATTCGGCTTCGACTTCGACCCGTCCCTTCTCCACGGTGAACGTGCCCCAGGCCGGCGACTTCACGGGCCAGGGAATCTTGATCTCGGTCATGACCGGGTCCGCCCGGACTGCCTGGAATTCCCCGTTCACCCGGCCCCCCCCAAACGCGACGTTCAGGAGCTCGGCGGGCCGGCCGGCCGGCCTGAACTCGAGGTCCACGCGCCCCCCGTCGGCCTTGTTTATGGACAGCCGCCCGCTCATGCGGCCCATGGATACGCCGCTCACGGCGACCCGGTCCGCGGCGATTTGGCCGGAAAACTCCAGCCCGCCTGCCCCGCGGGCCAGCCGGCCCTGGCCGTCGACCTTCCCCTGCACGGGAAAAGGCAGGCGCAGGAGCGGACCCGCATAGGACATGCCGGCCTCGAAGCGGACCGCGAGGTCGAATTCCGGAGACGCCAGGGTCTTCACTTCTCCGTCGGCCTTGACGACCAGGTCCGGCCCCTCCACGCTGAATCTCTGCACCTTGATGGTGTCGCCCTTCCCGGCCAGGGCGACGTTGAGACGCCCGCCGATCCCCAGCCGGTCCTCGTACGAGGTGAAGGTGCTTTCGTCCGACAGGGCCTTCAACGTGAACTCGTCTCCCCTCTGCGTGAACTGGGCCCTGAGCCCGCGGACGTTCAGGCTGGAGCTCACGGTTTCGTAGGAAACGGACCCGTCCAGGATGAGCCCCCGTCCGATGGAGAACGGCAGGGACAAAGCGCGCCTCTGGCCGCCGGGCCCGCGACCGAGAGCCTTCGGCGTTAGGCGGATCTCCGGCGACTCCAGGACGACGGACACGCTTCTCTCGCTGCGCAGGAGCGACAGGAAGGGGATTTCGACCCGGACCCGGCGGACCACGAAGGCGGTCGGGCCCTCCGGGGATTTCACATCGTCCAGGACGAGGGCGGGAGGAAAATAGGAAACCTGCAGCCGGCTGTAAAAGATGTACTTGTGGAGTTCCCTCTCCAGGTCCTTCAGGACGACGGTTTTCCCGACGACCATTCCGGCGAACAGGAGGGAGAGGATGAAAACGGTGACGGACCACCTCCTGACCTTCCTGACGAAACTCTGGAGGTGGGCCCGGATCCGAAAATGGGCGTGGAGTCTCACCCCTTGACCTTCCTCCAGTCATCCAGGAAGCGTTCGACACCCTTGTCGGTAAGCGGGTGGCGGACGAGCTTCTGCAGGACCGCATAGGGCACCGTGGCGATGTCCGCGCCCAGACGGGCGGCCTCGAGGACATGCCGCGGATGGCGGACGCTGGCGACGATCACTTCCGTCGCAAAGTCATAGTTCGCGAAAACGGCGACGATCTCCTCGACGAGGGCCATCCCGTCCTCGGATACGTCGTCGAGACGGCCGACGAACGGGCTGACGTAGCGGGCCCCGGCCTTGGCGGCCAGGAGCGCCTGCCCGGCCGAAAAAACGAGGGTCATGTTGACGGCGATACGCTCCGCCGCGAGGGCCCTGGTGGCCTTGAGCCCCTCCACTCCGACCGGAATCTTGACGACGACGTTGGGGGCCAGGCCGGCCAGCCGCCGGGCTTCCGGGACGATGTCCTCGGCCCTGACCGCCACGGCTTCGGCGGAAACGGGACCGGAAACGGCGGCGCAGATCTCGCGCACGAGGTCCTCGAAGGCCCCTTTCTCCCTGGAGACCAGGAAGGGGTTCGTCGTCACGCCGTCGAGAATGCCCCAGCCGGCCACCTCGCGGATCTCATCGAGGTTGGCATTGTCGAGGTACAACTTCATTGGCCCTCCTTCCTGTGCCGCGGCTGGGCCATGGAGTTGGACAGGACGCCTATTCCGTCGATCTGGACATCCACGCGGTCGCCGGGCGCCAGGGGGCCGATGCCGGCCGGGGTTCCCGTGGTGATGATGTCTCCGGGCAGCAGGGTCATGATCCTCGAAAGGAACCGGATCAGGAACGGCACCGGAAACAGCAGATTGGCCGTGTTTCCCGACTGGACCAGCTTGCCGTTAAGGAACGTCTTGAGGTGAAGCGCGGAGGGGTCGACGTCGGTGACGACGCAGGGGCCGACGGGCGCGAACGTGTCGAAGGATTTGGCCCGGGTGAACTGGACATCCTTTTTCTGAAGGTCGCGGGCGGTGACGTCGTTGAAACAGGTGAACCCGAGGATGTAGTCCGACACCGGGTCCTCGTTGCGGAGCAGACGGGCCTTTTTGCCGATGATCACGGCCAGCTCTCCCTCGTAGTCCACCCGTCCCGCCATGTCCGGGGGAACGATGGGCTCCAGGGTGCCGATCACCGACGTCGAGGGCTTCAGAAAGACCAGGGGCTCCTCCGGCTGGGGGCGGCCCATTTCCTGGATGTGATCGCGGTAATTGGCCCCGATGCCCACGATCTTGGAAGGAACGACCGGGGCCAGGATCTTGACGTCGGCCAGCGGGATCGGGCTGTCCTCGATCCGGAAGTCCCTGAAGATTGAGCCTTTAAGGGGGAAAAGAAACTCCTCCTTGAGGATGCCGTGGAGGATCTTTCTCCGGTACCTGAACCTGTAGATCTTCATGAGCCTCTTCCTTTCAGGGCGATGGGCCCGGTTTGGGACTTGGGGCCTTCGTTTCCGGCCCGGTCGCAAGCGCTCACCGCGTAGACGTAGGCGGCGCAGCGCCGCGCGGTGTCGTCGGTAAAGGCGGGGTCGGGGACGAGCCCGACCGAGAGCGGAGCGAATTCCCCCTCTCCCGCTTCCCGGCGCCAGACCCTGTAGCCGGCGAGGTCGGCGTCCGGGCACGGGTTCCAGCTCAAGCTGACCGCGTCCGGGCCCGCAAGTCCGATGAGACCCGAAGGAGGATCGGGCGCGAAGACGTCGCGCGGCGAGGCGGTCAGGGCTTCGGAATCGTCGCTCTCCACGACGGGACCCGTTCCCGGGGCGCAGGAGCGGACGACGTAGGCGTAGGTCCTGCCGAATCGGAATTCCCTGTCTTCGAAGGGGGGGCCCGCGACCGGTGCGGCCGTCAAGGGCCGGAAAGGTCCCTGTTCCTCCGACCGCAGGACGGTGTATCCGGCCACGGCCGCGGGACTCGACCCGTCGACGTTGGACTCCGGCGGCGCCCAGCTCAGAATCAGGCGGTCCTTTTCCACCCGGACCGCCTCGAGGCTGGGAGGTTGAGGACAGGCGCGCGGCTCGAGCGATGCCGGCGCCGAGAACACCGAGGGACGGCGGCGCTCGTCGAGCACCCGGATGTAGAAGGTCAGGGCCCCAGACGGCCGGCCGGGAAGGCGAACGAGAGGGAGCAGGAAAGCCAGGGCCGCTCCAGGGCGGGCCGGGTCGGCGCCCGTCAGGCCGGATTCGCCCGGCCCCAGACGGCGCACCATCGCCGCTCCGGAAACGGGGGGCCGGGAGGCGCTCGGTCCCGGCTTGGTCCCGGCCGGACCGTCGCAGGTCCAGATCTCGATCGCTCCGATCGCCTCGAGGGCCCGGCCGTCGGCGTATTTCGTCGGGTTCTTCCATTCCAGGAGGACGTGGGTCCCGCGCTGGCGGGCGGCCAGCTGGGAGACGGCTTGGGGTTCCCGGACGAGCGGCATCTGCAAAGGCCCCTTCTTCCCGCAGGAGGGCGCGGCTGCGGCGGCCAAGGCCAGGAGGAGGATCGAGGCGGCGGGCTTCATCAGAGGATAAAGCGTCGCAAGTCCTCGCTGGCGAGAATGTCCTTGAGGTGCGCCTGCACGTAGATGCGGTCGATGGCGATGGTTTTCTGGGCGATGTCCGGGGCCGAGAAGGAGATGTCCTCCATCACCCGCTCCATGACCGTGTGGAGACGGCGGGCCCCGATGTTTTCGGAATCGTTGTTCACTTTCTCGGCCACCGCCGCGATTTCGTCGATGGCATCCTCCGCGAACTCGACCCGGACGTCTTCGGTGGCCATCAGGGCCTCGTACTGCTTGATCAGCGCGTTGGCGGGCTCGGTGAGAATCCTGACGAAATCTTCCTTGCCGAGCGAGGTGAGCTCGACGCGGATCGGGAACCGGCCCTGGAGTTCCGGAATCAGGTCAGACGGCTTGGCGACATGGAAGGCGCCGGCACCGATGAAGAGAATGTGGTCGGTGCGGACGAGACCGAAACGGGTATTCACCGTCGTGCCTTCGATGATCGGCAGCAGGTCGCGCTGGACCCCCTCCCGGCTGACATCGGGACCGTGCCCCGATTCCCGCCCGGCGATCTTGTCCACCTCGTCGAGGAAAATGATTCCCGACTGCTCGACCCGCTCGATGGCCAGTCGCGACACCTGGTCCATATCGACCAGCCGTTTCTCCTCCTCCTCGAGAAGAATGCCCCGGGCCTCCTTGATCGTGACCTTCCGTTTCTTGGACCTTCCGCCCAGGAGGCCGGGCAGAAACTCCTGGATCTGGAAACCGATTTCCTCGATCCCCGAGTTGGAGATCACTTCGACCGGCGGGGTCGTTTTTTCCCTGACCTCGATCTCGATCATCCTCTCCTCGAGGAATCCGTCGCGCAGTTGTTTCCTGAGTTTCTCGCGCGTCTCGTGGAACTTGTCGCCCTCCTCCGGCTCGGACGCCGGGTCGGCCGGCCTCTTGACGCGCGGCAGCAGCAGGTCCAGGAGCTTCTCCTCGACGTTGGCCACGGCCTTTTCCTCGATCTCGTCGATCTTCTCCTGTTTGACGAGGTCCGCCGAGATCCGGACGAGGTCCCGGATCATGGATTCCACGTCCCGGCCGACGTAGCCGACCTCGGTGAACTTGCTGGCCTCGATCTTGAGGAAGGGCGATGAAGTCAGCTTGGCCAGGCGGCGCGAGATCTCGGTTTTGCCGACCCCCGTCGGACCGATCATCAGGATGTTCTTCGGGGCGATTTCGTCGGCCAGCTCGGGGGGGAGTTTCCTCCGCCGGAAGCGGTTCCTGAGCGCGATGGCCACGGCCTTCTTGGCGGCGTTTTGACCGATGATGTATTTGTCGAGCTCGGATACGATTTCCTGAGGCGTGAGTTCCCCGTCGAACATGGAGGCCTGGGGCCGGTCGAGGCTCTGGGGCAGGCGGATGGCCATCTAGAGCTCCTCGAGCAGGATCTCGAGATTGGTATAGACGCAGATATCGGCGCTGATGGCCAGGGCCTCGCGGGCGATGTCGGGGGCGGTGAGGCTGGTGTGCCGGATCAGGGCCCTGGCCGCGGCCAGAGCGTAGGGGCCGCCGGAGCCGATGGCGATGATCCCGTCGTCGGGCTCGACCACGTCGCCCGTCCCGGAGATCAGGAAGGCGCCTTCGTTGTCGGCCACGACCAGCAGGGCGTCGAGCTGCCGCAGGGCTTTCTCGAGCCGCCAGTCCTTAGCCAGTTCGATGGCGGCTCGCGACAGGTTCCCCCGGTACTGCTCGAGCTTGTTCTCGAACCGGGAGAAGAGAGCGAAGGCGTCGGAGGTCGAGCCGGCGAAACCGGCCAGGACGCTGCCGTTGCTGAGGCGGCGGATCTTGTGGGCCTTCTGCTTGAGAATGGTCTGGCCCATGGTCACCTGGCCGTCCGCGGCCATGGCCGTCCGCCCGTCACGGCGGACGCATATCACCGTCGTGGATTTGATCATGGTAAACCTCGTTCCATGATAATCCATAGGGCAGGATTAGTAAAGTCCGCACCTGAAGCCACCCGCCCGGTCGAAACTCCATGCCGCGCGGCTTGCGCTCGGCCGGCTTAAGGGCTATCCTTTTAAAGGAATGCCAGCCGGTGTCCGCAAGCCTGACTCCGGGAAAGGAGCCGTTCATGTCCTCGCTCACGCTGGTCATCATGGCCGCGGGGATCGGCAACCGCTACGGCGGCCTCAAGCAGCTCGATCCGTTCGGGCCCGGCGGCGAAGTCCTGATGGAATACTCGATCTACGACGCCCTGAAAGCGGGGTACGACCGGGTCGCGTTCATCATCAGGAAAGACTTCGAGACCGCCTTCCGGGACAAGATCGGCCGGAAAATCGAGCGACTCGCGGACACGGCCTACGTCTTCCAGTCTCTCGATCAGGTGCCGTCCGGCTACTCCGTCCCCCGGGAGCGAATCAAACCCTGGGGCACCGGCCAGGCCATTCTCGCCTGCAAGGGAACCGTCACGACCCGGTTCACGGCCATCAACGCGGACGATTTCTACGGCCGCTCGAGCTATGAGATCATGGCCCGGCACCAGGAAGGAACGCCGGCCGACGGCCGTGAATACGCGATGATGGGCTACAGGCTGGCCAACACGCTCTCGGAGCACGGGCATGTGGCCCGGGGGGTCTGCGAAGCCACGCCCGACGGCTACCTGGTCAACATCCGGGAGTTGCTCAAGGTTCAGAAGTTCCCGGACGGGATCAAGTCCGCCGAAGACGGAGAGCGCTGGACTCTTCTCGACGGCGAGAGCCTGACCTCGATGAACTTCTGGGGCTTCGGGACGAGCCTTTTCGGTGAGCTCGAGACCCGCTTTCCCGGATTTCTCCGGTCCGACGCCGGTCAGAGCCCCAAGGCCGAATTCCTCATCCCGGAGATCGTCGGAGCCCTGGTCCATGAGGGCCGGGCCCGGGTTAGAATCCTGCCGACCCGGGACCGCTGGTTTGGAGTCACCTATCCTCAGGACCGGCCGGTGGTCGCGGCCGAGATTATGGAACGTGTCCGGCGGGGCGTCTACCCGTCCCCGCTCTGGTCCGGAGCCTGACATTCGCTCGACGGAGGCAAGAATGAAGACCCTGATCGCCGCCGCCGCGGTTCTCTGCCTGTGCGCCGCCGCGGCCGAGAGTCCCGATCTCAGGCCCAACGATTACGAGAACCCCGCGGCCCTCGGGGCCGGCAAGGAAGCCCCTCACGCGTCCTTCGTCCCCTGCCCGGACGCCGCCGCGGCCCTCAAAATGGACAAGCAGGCTTCGCCGTGGTTCCTGTCCCTGAACGGGCGGTGGCGTTTCCACTGGTCGCCGAACCCCGCGGCGCGGCCCCTCGATTTCTGGAAACCGGAGGCCGACGTCAGCGCCTGGAAGGACATCCCCGTTCCCTCCGACTGGCAGTTCCAGGCGTACGGCGTTCCCATCTACGTCGACAGCGATTACGAATTCACTAAGAACCCGAACCCCCCGTTCGTCCCGCGCGACGACAATCCTGTGGGCTCATACCGCCGGACCTTTACCGTCCCCGAAGAGTGGAAGGGGATGGACGTCTACCTTCACTTCGGCGCTGTCAAGTCATTCTTTTACGTCTGGGTCAACGGGGAGAAGGTCGGCTTCAGTAAGGATTCGAAGACGCCCGCCGAGTGGAACATCACCCCCTGGCTCAAGTCCGGGGACAACGTCCTGGCGGTCGAGGTTTATCGCTGGTCCGACGGCTCCTACCTCGAATGCCAGGATTTCTGGCGGCTTTCCGGAATCGAAAGGGACGTCGATCTCTACGCCACGCCCAAGGTCCGGATCCGGGATTTCTTCGCCCGCCCTTCGCTCGGCGGCGCGTACCGCGACGGCCGCCTCGACCTGACCGTCGAACTCGCCAACACGGCGCCGGACCTGAAGACCGGCGCCGAGGCGGTCGCCGTGAGCCTATTCGACCACGGAGGCCGGAGACTTCTCTCGAAAGTCCGGCCCGCGGCCGTCGCGGGGCGGACGGGCGCGGCCGTCGAGTTCTCGAGCGTGGTCGGAGGCGTGAAGCCGTGGAGCGCAGAGACCCCCGCCCTCTATACGCTCATCGTCGAGCTCAAGGACGGAGGCGGACGGACGCTCGAGGCGGCCGGCGCCCGCATCGGCTTCCGGACCTCCGAGATTAAGGACGGCCGCCTTCTGGTGAACGGCGCCCCCGTGCTCCTCAAGGGCGTCAACCGCCACGAGCACGACCCGCTCACCGCCCACGTGGTCGCGGAAGACTCCATGCGACGGGACGTCGAGCTCATGAAGCGGAACAACATCAACGCGGTCCGGACCTGTCACTATCCGGACGACCCACGCTGGTACGACCTCTGCGACGAGTACGGACTTTACCTCGTCGACGAGGCCGATATCGAGTCCCATGGCATGGGCTACGGCGAGCGCAGCCTGGCCAAAGACCCCGTTTGGGGTCCGGCCCATCTCGATCGCGTTACGCGAATGATCGAGCGCGACAAGAACCACTCCTCGGTCATCATCTGGTCCATGGGCAACGAAGCCGGCGACGGCGTCAATTTCGAGAACGCCTATCGCTGGATCAAGCGGCGCGACCCCTCCCGGCCCGTCCAGTATGAGCGGGCCGAGCTCCTTCCCCACACCGATATCTACTGCCCCATGTACGCCTCGATCGAGCGGATCGTGAAATACGCCGAGGGGAATCCCGCCCGGCCGCTGATCCTTTGCGAGTACGCCCATTCCATGGGCAACTCCACGGGGAACCTCCAGGACTACTGGACGGCCATTGAGAAGTATCCCGCCCTCCAGGGCGGCTTTATTTGGGATTGGGCCGACCAGGGGTTCGCGAAAAAAGCGCCGGACGGCCGGACCTTCTGGGCCTTCGGCGGCGACTACGGACCCCGGGACGTCCCGAGCGACACCAATTTCTGCTGCAACGGCCTTGTCGGCCCGGACCGGACCCCGCACCCGGCCCTGGCCGAAGTGAAAAAGGTCTACCAGAATATCTCCTTTGAGGCGGTTGACCTCGCCGCAGGCAAAGTGCGGGTCGCGAACAAGCACGCTTTCACGCCGCTGCGCGACTTCGACATCCGCTGGGAAGTGACGGCCGGAGGCAGGCCGGCAGGCTCCGGCGTCATCGCTGGACCCCAGGCCGGGCCCGGGGAGAGCCTGACTCTGACCCTCCCCCTGCCCAAGGTCCTGCCGCAGCCGGGAACGGAATACTTCCTCAATCTAAGCGCCGTCACCCGCGAGGCCCGGCCCGGCGTCCCGAAAGGCCACCCCGCAGCGGCGGGACAGATTCCTCTTCCCTGGCACGCGGAAGCCGACCCGGCCGCCGTCACTCGTGCGGCGGCCCTGAAGATCGAGGAGGGCACCCGGGAGGTCGTTGTGGCCGGCGGCGATTTCGAAATTCTTTTCGACAGGATGACCGGAGAGATGGCCTCTTTCGTCAGCCGGGGGGTGGAGTTGATCGCCTCCGGACCGGTCCCGAATTTCTGGCGGGCCCCGACCGACAACGACTTCGGCAACGGGCTTGACCGGAGGGCGGCCGTCTGGCGAGCGGCCAGTCTCTTCCGCCGTTTGACTTCCCTGTCGGCCTCGTCCGACGAGGCGGGCCGGGCGGTGGTTGCCGTCGCCTATGAACTTCCGCGGAACACGGCCACCAACGTCATCCGGTACATCATTTTCGGCGACGGCGAGGTCCGGGTCGAAAACGACTTCAGGCCCGGAACGGAGGGCCGGCTGCCCGAGATGCCCAGGGTCGGGCTGAGGTTGGCCATGCCGCACGGCTTCGACCGGGTTCGGTACTTCGGCCGGGGGCCGCAGGAAAACTACGGCGACCGGAAGACCGCGGCCTTCGTCGGCCTCTGGGAGACGACCCTGGCCGAACAGGTTCTGCCTTACGTGACGCCTCAGGAATACGGCAACAGGACCGACACCCGCTGGCTGGCTGTCCGCAACGGCCGAGGCGAAGGCCTCCTCTTCGCGGCCGAGACCCTGTTCGAATTCTCCGCCCTCCCCTGCTGGCCGGAGGACCTGACGCTCCCAAGCCGTGGAACCGGGCACTCCTTCGATGTCATAAACCGGGATTTCACCTGCCTAACTCTCGACAAGGCCCAGATGGGCGTCGGCGGGGACGATTCCTGGGGGGCCCGCGTCCATCCCGAATACACGATACCCGCCCGCGCCTACACGTTCGCGTTCCATCTCAGGCCGCTTCACGAATCCGACGACCCGGCGGCCCTGGCCCGGCTGCGGTGAGGGCGGAGCCCGCCCGCCTCATCCGGCCGCCGGGGTCGAGTGTGTTTATTGAGAATTTCGCCGCGTCCGAGCGACGATTGGAAACCATTTCGGGCCGTCGCGCGTATCTCTAAATGGGTTTGATATTTCTCCGGTAAATTGCTATGGTAAAAAGTACACAGTCGTGAGCCGATATGAAGTGTCCCAAGTGCCAGCACGAGAACCCCGAAAACACCCGCTACTGCGGGCAGTGCGGCCGTGAACTCTCGGCCAGCCGGCCGGGAGAATTCCCGGAAACGGTGGCCTACCAGACGCCCACCAAGGCCCTCGACCGGGGCACCACCTTCGCCCGCCGATTCGAGATCATCGAAGAGATCGGCCAGGGGGGGATGGGCACCGTTTACAAGGCTTACGACAACAAGATCAAGGAAGTCGTCGCCCTCAAGCTCCTGAAGCCGGAGATCTCCTCGGACCTGGAGATCATCGACCGCTTCCGCAACGAGCTCAAACTGGCCCGCAAGGTCGCCCATCGCCACGTCTGCCGGATGTACGACCTGAACGAAGAGGGGCTGTCGTTTTATATCTCCATGGAATACGTGCCGGGCGAGGATCTCAAGAGCTTCATCCGGCGTTCGGGCCATCTGAACGAAGCCAAAGCTCTGGACCTGGCGCGCCAGATCGCGGATGGCCTGGCCGAAGCCCATCGGCTCGGGGTCATCCACAGGGACCTCAAGCCGCACAACATCATGATCGACCGGGAGGGCAACGCCAAAATCATGGACTTCGGCATCGCCCGCTCCCTTCATACCCGGGGCATGACGACGGCCGGCCTCATCGTGGGGACGCCCGAGTACATGTCTCCCGAGCAGGCCGAAGCCCGCAACATCGACCTCAGGTCGGATATCTATTCCCTGGGCGTCATCCTCTATGAAATGGTCACGGGACGCGTGCCGTTCGAGGGCGAAACGCCCCTCAGCATCGCCCTCAAGCACCGCACGGAGGCGCCCACCGATCCCAAGACGCTCAACACCCAGATTTCCCCCGGCTTCAGCCGGATCATCCTGCGCTGCCTGGAAAAGGCCCGGGAAGACCGCTACCAGAGCGCCGAGGCGATCGTCGCGGACATCGACAGGGTGGAAAAGGGTCAGCCGGCAGCCTGGACGCCGGCGGCACGGCGGGGGGCCATCGCGACCCGAGAGATTACGGTCAAGTTCAGCCTGAAGAAGCTCCTCGTCCCCGGCCTCGCCGTGGCGGTCCTCATCGTCGCCGCCGCGCTCATCATCAAGTCGCGCACAGGCCGCGGGCCTGAGACGCCCGTCCGGCCGCCCCTGATCGACAGCCGGGGCGCGGGCGGGTCCGGGCGGACGGATTTCCAGCGCAGCCGGGACTCCGACCGCTCGCCCGTCACCCAGCCCGGGGTGGCCGCAAAGCCGGCCCCTCCGACACCCTCTCAGCTATCCCAGGGCTGGAACCTGATCGCGCCGTTCCTCAAGCAATACGCCTCGTCCCTGGAGAGTGGAAACGCCCAGGAGATCGCCAAAGCCCTGGCGGATCTCAGGGCGAAGATCCCCCGCGACGCGCCGTACGCCGGATTGCTGGACAACATCCAGGGGCAGTTCCAGAAAGGCAAGGACCTGGGCCTGGCCGGGAACGCCGAGGCCTCGGAGCGAAGCTACTCCAGGGGCGAATCGGAAATGCGCAAGCTCCTGACCCTGGTCAGCGACAAGGAAAGGGCCGACCTGGCCAGGCAGGAAATGGACGTCTCGAAGAAGAAGGCCGAGGAGTCGGCCAAGGCCAAAGGGCTGAACCTGCTGGGCTGGATCGCGGCCGAGAAGGAAAAGGACGCCACGGACAGCTACCAGAAGAACGACTTCACCGGCGCCCGGATCCTGTACGGCATCCTGAACAGGGTCTATCTCCTGAGCATCAAGGGCGGAAACGAGGACCAGTGCCTGGCCGCTCTCCGGGACCTCGCCTCCACGTCCAGGACCGAAGCCGAAAAAGCCCAGGCCCCGGACAAGGAGGGATGGCTTTACGCGCTGGCCAAGGAGGACGAAGCGGCGGCCGTCAATCTGACCGGGGACAAGGCTTACGCCTTCGCCGCCGAAGCGTTCATCAAGGCCACTTTCCTCTACGAGAAAGCCAGGGAAGTTTCCCTGGAGAGCGCCCAGGCCGGCCGGTAGCCGGGCCGGCCGTTCCTTCATCTTGTTCTGGAACGAGCCCCCTTTCCCGGGGTGAAAACCGGCCTTCGGCGGACCCGGCCCGATCTTTTCAATGTGGCGTCGGGGGTCCGGTTTGTGGTAAAAGGAAAGGCCTGAAAAGATGAAGAACGCCGCGGCCCCGGAATCGAAAAAGCCCGGGATCCTTTTCGTCTGCTTCGGTAACCTCTGCCGCAGCCCGATGGCGGCCGGGTTGGCCTCGGAACGCCTCGGCCCCGGGGCCTGGGTCGCCAGCGCCGGAATAGCGGCCGTCGGGGGGCCGGCGGCGCCCGATGCCGTCCTCGTCATGAGGATCGTCTACGGCATCGACATCTCCGGCCACTCGGCCAGGAATGTCGGCGAGTTCGACCTCCGGTCCTTCGACTACGTCATCGCCATGGACCTGTCCATCTACCACCATCTCCAGAGCCTCGGGGCCATTCCCGGGGACCGACTCTACGGCTGGAGCATCGAGGACCCGTTGGGGCTGGGGTATGACGCGTTCAAGACGGCCGCCCGGGAGATCGAGCGGAGGCTGGACCAGTTCCTCACATCCCAGGGCCTGGATTAGTCATATCGCGCCTGATCCAGGCCGGCCTGGATCAGTCCCCTCTCATTCCATCAGGGCTTCGAGAAACTGGAGCGACGTGAGGTTGCTGAAGATGATCTTGGCGATGGCCAGAATCGGGACGGCCACGATCATCCCCGGAATGCCCCAGAGCCAGGCCCAGAAAAAGAGGGAGAAAAGCACGAGCAGAGGGCTGAGTCCCAGCCCCATCCCCTGCAGCCGGGGTTCCACGACATCCCCCATGACCAAGTGAACGATCATCAACACGAGCAGGACCCAGAGGGCGGGGGCCAGCCTTCCGAAAAAGAAAAGGGCCATGATCACGGGCAGGGCCGTGGCGATGACGGCTCCCAGGTTGGGGATATAGTTCAGAAGAAAAGCCAGAACCCCGAACAGGACGGCGAAGGGCAGCCCGAAGAGGGCCAGGACGACCGTCACCAGCGTCCCGATGATGAGCCCCACGAGACTCTTGAAGGCCAGGTAGCGCTGGATCTGCTTGTCGACGCGCAGCACCAGCCCGCTGATCCGCGCCGCCTCGTCGGGAGAGAAGGCCCTGATGATCTTCTTCTCCATCCGTCCTCGCCCGGCCAGGATGAAGATCATGAAAACGATGACCAGCAGGAGTCCGGTGACGAAGGACAGGAAGGGCCCGAGAGACGACAGGATGAAGGGGCCGAGCTTTTCGAGGTTCAGGCCCTTGAGCCAGGCCGTGATGTCCACGTTCAGCTTTTCGCTGTGGAAAATGCGGTCGACCTCGTTGAGGAACGACTTGACCACGTCGCCGTATGACGGCAGTTCCGCAACCAGCGACTTGCCGCTCGAATAGACCAGGAGCCCGATGAAATAAAAGGCGGCGAAGGTCAGGATCAGAATCACGGTGATGGCCACCACCCTGGGGACCTTGTGACGGGACAGGAAATCGAGGGCCGGCGTGAGCGCGAAGGACAGCAGCACGGCCAGGAAGAAGGGGACGAGAACACTCCTGGCCATTTTCATGACCACGCCCAGGAGAAAAACGACGATGATCCCGACACCGATTCTGACGAGTTTCATGCCGCCGAGACCGACCTCCCGCCCCCCATCATAACGAAATCCGCGGGAAAAGGGAACGCCTTGGGCCGGGCCGGCGTTCCGTCGCTCGTGCCGACATGGACACGCCGCGGGAAAAAAGCCCTGGGCGCCGCGCCTCGGGAACGGCTCCGGAAGGGACGAGTCGGAAGAGTGCGAGGCGCCGTTTGACGCAGTTTTTCCGGTGTGATATAAGCCAAGGCAAATGTCGCTGAACTGTCCCGCGGAGCGGGTCGGCCGCTTGGCGACCCAAGGAGCAACGTCATGACCTTCACCCCCATCGACTGGATCCTCGTCGCCTTTTATTTCGCCATCATCCTGGGCATCTCCTGGTGGAGCTTCCGCCAGAAACAGAACGCCACCGAGGACTACTTTCTGGCCAGCCGGCACGTCGGATGGTTCGTGGTCGGGGCCTCGATCTTCGCCTCCAACATCGGGGCCGAACACATCGTGGGCCTAGCCGGGACGGCCGCGAACACGGGCGTCGTGATGGGACACTACGAGCTGCACGCCTGGCTCGTCCTGGTCCTGGGCTGGGTCTTCATCCCGTTCTACATGAGGAGCAAGGTTTTCACGATGCCCGAGTTCCTCGAGCTCCGCTACTCGCCGAAGGCCCGCTGGTTCCTGTCCATCATCACCCTGATCGCCTACGTCTTCACCAAGATCTCGGTCAACGTCTACGCCGGAGCCGTGGTCTTCCAGACGCTCATGGGCATCGACTTCTGGACGGGGGCCCTCATCGTGGTCGTCCTGACCGGCATTTACACGGTCCTCGGCGGGCTGAGGGCGGTAGTGTACACGGAGGCCCTGCAGACGGTCGTCCTGGTCATCGGCTCGGCGATCGTCGCGGTCATCGGCCTGATCAAGCTCGGCGGCTGGGCCAATCTCTACCGGATCGCCGGCGGAGGGCATTTCAACCTCTTCCTGCCGGCCAGCCACCCCGAGTTTCCCTGGCCGGGCATGGTCTTCGCGCCGCCCATCGTGGGTTTCTGGTACTGGTGCACGGACCAATACATCGTCCAGCGGGCGCTGGCCGCGAGAAACGAACAGCAGGCCCGGCGGGGATCGATCTTCGCCGCCTTCCTCAAGCTGCTCCCGTTCTACATCTTCATCATCCCCGGGGTCATGGCCTACGCCCTGGCCAAAACCGGCCAGATCCATCTGGCCTCTCCCGACCAGGCCTTCCCGACCATGGTCATGACGCTCATCCCCATCGGCCTGCGCGGGCTCGTGGCGGGCGGACTCCTGGCGGCCCTGATGAGCTCGCTGGCCTCCACCTTCAACTCCAGCTCGACTCTCTTCACCATGGACATCTACCGGAAGATGAGGCCGGAGGCCGGCGAACGGCGCCTCGTGCGCGTCGGCCGGATCGCGACCGCCGTCCTGGTCGTCACCGGCCTGGCCTGGATCCCCCTGATGAAAGTCATTTCGGGCGAACTCTATCACTACCTCCAGAGCGTCCAGGCCTATATCGCGCCGCCCATCGCGGCCGTGTTCCTGCTCGGCGTTTTCTGGAAGCGGCTGAACGGCGCCGGCGCGGTCACGACGCTCGTCGGCGGATTCGTGATCGGAATGCTGCGCCTGGCCGCCGAGCTCAACAAGAGCCGGTTGACCGGTTTTCTGCACGCCTTCGCCTCGATCAACTTCCTGTATTTCTGCATCATCCTGTTCGTCGCCTGCGTCATCGCCCTAATCGTCGTCAGTTACCTGACCCGGCCCCCGTCCTACGAGAAGATCAGAGGCCTCACCTACGCCACGACCGTGGCCGAAGACAAGGCCGCCTCGAGGGCGACCTGGGGCTGGAAAGAGGTGGTCCTGTCGGTGGTAGTGGTGGGCGTCGTCGCCTTTACGCTCATCTACTTCACGGGGTGAGGCCGGGCCGGGAGATCGCGAGGATCGATTTTGGAACCCCCGAGCATCCTGAACGACGTGCTGGGACCCGTAATGAGGGGTCCTTCCAGCTCGCACACCGCGGGTTCCTATCACATCGGCCGGACGCTTCGCGACTTGCTTGGCGACGAGCCGGTCCGGGCCTCGTTCACCTTCGACCCGCGCGGCTCCTACGCCCGGACCTTCCGCCAGCAGGCCGTCGACCTCGCGCTCACGGCGGGACTCCTCGGTTGGCCCATCACCGATAAGCGGTTCGCCTCGGCCCCGGTCGCGGCCCGGGCCGGCGGGCTCGCGGTCACATTCCGCGTGGTCCACATCCCCGGCGCCGGGCATCCGAACACCGTCGCCGCCGTCCTGGCCGGCCGCAGAGGCGGAAGTCTCTCGGCCCGGGCCGAGTCGACCGGCGGAGGCGGATTCGTCGTCTCCGAACTCGACGGATGGCCCGTCCGGGTCGACGGCAAGGCTTTCGTCCTGCTCGTCGCGGCCCGGAAGGGCGGCCGGCCGGGACTGGCCCGGCTCCTTCCCCGCCATCCCGATCTTCTCTCAGAGCCCTCGTGGCCGGCCGGCGGCGCGGGCGGGCTGCTGTCGCTGCGGCTGCCCGGTCCGCCTTCCCCGGCCCTCCTGGAACGGCTGTCTTCGGCCCCGGACGCCTTGACGGTCCGGACGGCCGCGCCCGTCTATTTCATCCAGAGGGGCCGGCCCCTTTTCGACTCGGCGGCGGCCGCCCTGCGCCTGGCCCGGCGGAGGCGCTGGACCTTGGGGCGGACGGGCCTGGCCTACGAAGCCGGCCTCCTGGCCGTTCCTGAACGCGATGTGGCCGCGGAGCTTCTCCGGCGCGCCGGCATCATGCGGGAGGGAGTCGCCAAGGGTCTGCGGGGCCGCGGCCTGGACCTTCAGCTCCTCAGGCCTTCGGCCGGGAAGATCTGGAGGACGGAACAGGCCGGCCGGCTGGCCGCGGGCGGGCTCCATGCCCGGGCCGCGGCCAGGGCCATGGCGGTTATGCACGTTTCGAACAGCAGGGGAGTGGTCGTGGCCGCCCCCACCGGCGGTTCGGCCGGAGTGATTCCGGGAGTGCTCGTCACCATGATCGAGGAGTGGAAACTTCAACCCGGCCGGGTCGTCCGGGCTCTCGCGGCGGCGGCGGCTGTCGGCCTCATCCTGGCCGGCCGGGCGACCTTCGCGGCCGAGGTGGCGGGCTGCCAGGTCGAAATCGGCGCGGCCGGGGCCATGGCGGCGGCGGCGGTGGTGGAGGCGGCCGGGGGCACGGCCCGTCAAGCCGCCGACGCGGCGGCGATCGCTTTCCAGAATGCCATGGGCTCGGTGTGCGACCTCGTCCAGGGCATGTGCGAGATTCCCTGCCACACTCGAAACGCCGTCGCCGCCTCGGGCGCGTTCGTTTGCGCCGACCTCGTCCTCGGAGGATACCGGAATCCCGTCCCCCTGGACGAAACAATAGATGCCGTATTCGCGTGCGGGAAGATGCTTCCCGCCGAGCTGCGCTGCACCGCGCGGGGCGGGCTGGCCATGGCGCCCTCGGCCCGGTCGCTTCCCAACTTGAGAAGGAGGAGGCCCGCATGAGCTATGCCGACAAGGCGCTGCGGATGAGCGCCTTTGCCGTCCTGCTGTCCCTGGCCGGGGGGTTCGGCCTGTCCGCCGACCTCGGGAGCCTGATCAAGAGCGTTTTCCCCGTCCCTTCGACGACGGGAAACGAGCGGCTCCTGGCGCTGAAGATCCGGGAAGGCCTGCCCGAGGGCGTGACGATCGAGGAGGACGGCCTCGGCGGCTTCGCCGTCCTCGTCGGCCGGGGCGGGCCGCGGACGATGATCCTCGCTCCGCTTGACGGCTACGGATATTTCGTGAGCGGCTTCGACGTCGAGGGCTACCTGAGGCTCGACCGGCCGGTGCCCCCGCCCCACGCCCGATTCGACGCCTATCTGATGGGCCAGCCGGTGGTTATCTCCACGGCCGCCGGACCCCTGTCCGCCGTCGTGTCCCAGCCTTCCCTCCACCTGCTGACGCAGGAACGGCGGAGAACCCTGGTCGAGGGATTTTCTCTGGATGACGCCTATGTGGACATCGGAGCCCGTTCGGAAAAGGAGGCCCGGGCCAGGGGCGTCGAGATGCTCGACGCCGTCACGTTCATGCCCGACCTGACCGAGCTCGCCGGCCGGCGATGGGCGGGAACCTCGCTGGGGAGCAAGACGTGCTGCGCGGTCCTGGCCGCACTCGTCGAGGCCTCTAGGCGGGGCGGCCTGCGCGGAGAGACCGTGTTCGTCTGGGCGGCCCAGACGAAATTCCCGGTCCGGGGCCGGGGACCCAGGGTTTCGCTCGGGGCGCTCCGGGCGAAAAACAAATGGCTGCCCGGGAGGACGATCATTCTCGAGCCGGCCGGCGCCGAGGGCGGCGCGGAAGGACCGGCCCTCGGGAGCGGGCCGATCCTCTGCCAGGCCAAGGACGCCGGGACGCCTTTCCGCGAAGAGATCGAACGGGCCGCGGCCGCCCGACGCATCCCGCTCCAGGCGGGGCCGGCCTCCGGGTCGCCGCTCCTGACGCCGTTCGCCGGACAGGCGGCCGAAACGGCGGTCGCGGCCGTGCCCGTGGAGTTCCTCGACACCCCTTCGGAAATTATCCATCTCGGCGACGCCGAGGCCCTGCTCGAACTCCTGACCGTATTCCTTTTGTCGGGAGGCGGGAGATGAAAAGGGCGATGACCTGGACCATCCTGCTGATGCTTTGCCTGGCGGCGGGCGGAGCCGCCGCGGAGAAGCCGGCCGCCTGGGACATCTTGAGGAAGATCGTCCTGGTGCCTGGAGTCTCGGGCCACGAGGGGCCGGTGAGCGATCTTATCCGAAAGTCGCTCCCGCCGGGGCTCCGGGTTCAGCAGGACGACATGCACAACGTCTGGTTTACAGCCGGGTCCGGGAAGCCCCACATCCTGTTCGTCGCCCACATGGACGAGCTAGGCTGGACCGTCGGCGCCGTCACGGCCGAGGGCCGGGCCAAGCTCAAGGGCAGCGGCGGGGTTCTGCCCCAGACCTGCGAAGGCAGGCCGGTCATCATTTATACCGCCCGGGGTCCGGTTCCGGGAGTCGTCGCCCCCAGGCCCGGCTACGACCTCCGGCGCCCGAGCGGCGAAACTCCGCCGGCGTACACCGCCGAAGACTTCGAGGTCGTGCTCGGCGTCTCCACGGAAGCGGAGGCCAGATCTCTGGGCGTCACGGAGGGCGTCCCGGTCACCATTAAGAAAACCATCGTCGACCTCGCGCCGGGCATAATGGCTGCGCGGGCGGTGGACGACAGGGCCGGCTGCGCCGCTCTCCTCGACGTTGCGGCCAGGATCGACTGGGGCAAGCTCGAAGGCCGGACCGTGACCTTCGCCTGGGACGTTCAGGAGGAGACGGGTCTCTTCGGGGCCTCGGCCCTGGCCGGAGTCTTGAAGCCGGACTACGTTTTCGCCGTCGACACGTTCGTCTCCACGGATTCCCCGCTCGAATCCAAGCGCTTCGGCGACATGATCATCGGCGGGGGCGCGGTCCTGAGGGCCGTCGATTCGAGCAACGTCACGCCTCGATACGACCTGAGAAGGGTCGGAGAGATCGCCCGGAAGCGCGGCATTCCGGTCCAGGCCGGAAACTCGCGAGGAGGCAACGACGGCTCGGTGTTCGTGGTTGGCGGCGCCGTCGACATCCCGCTCGCCTGGCCCGGGGCCTACGCCCATTCGTTCATCGAAAAGATCGACCGCCGGGACCTCCGGGCCCTCTCGGACCTGATCGCGGCTCTGGTCGCCGACTGGCCGCCGGGGGGGCCGCTCCGGCCGGCGCTTTCGGCGCGCGACTGACCCGGAGCCCTTTCGCGAACCGGCATTCGCGGAAACCCGCTCCCGTCTCCTCATGGAACGGTCCCGGCGGGGTGGCGCGTAATGTCGCATCCGCTCGCGCATCGTGGACCGTTTCCGAACCCTTTTGCGGCTTGGCCCGCTGTCCGCCCGAACAAGAATTCCCGTTCTGCGGGGCATGGTTTTTCCGATCGCGCAGGAATCGGGTCGCCGGCATTCGTTTATTTATCCCGGACCGTTTCCGATTCCGCTCCCGTGCGCAAATCACGCGTCCGCCCGGACAGGAATTTCTGTTCTGTACCGTATGATTTTTCCGCTGGAATAGGAATGCCGCCCGTGGCGGAGCGTTAAGGAACGTCACGGAGCGCAAGAATTCGACATCGGCCGCCCATCCTCTGATCCCGGAATGAAAAATGCCTATCATAGGGGCAGGGGAAAAAAATCATGGGCACCAGCAGAAGAGGGCGATGCTTTCGGGGGCCGGGTCCGGGGAGCTTTCGGGCTCGCGCCCAAGGAATGGCGGCTCTGGCGGCCGGCTTGGCCGCCGGAGCCTTTCTCGTCATCTCTCCGCGGGCAGGGGGGCCCGCCGGGACGCCTGCAACGGCGCCGGAGGAGGGAATCCTTTCCTGTCCGGCCTATCGCCCGGAGGCCGGGGGGAGCGCCCCGGCCCTTGTCAGTTTCGAAGTGCTGGAAATGGATTCGGGCTACGAACTGGAGTACAAATGGAAGGATTTCCACGAGCGGGTCCTTTCGATACGGTTCCGCGTGCCCAGGCAAACGCTCCTGGCCACGGAGGATGAGTTCGGCTATTCTCCCGAGGACCTCCGCGCCGTGCTGGAGGAAGAAGCCGGCCGGATGCAGGTCGAGGCCTCCCGCAAAATCAGGGCCCGCACGCGGGAGCTCATGGGGCAGTCCGAGTTCGGACGCTACATGACGCTGAAGGAGCGGGGGGAAGACCGGTTGGTTCTGAGCTACGACGTTTCGCCGAGCCTGGATCAGCTGCTTCGGGAAGCCGTTACGGACATCCGGGACAGAGTCAACCATGAGACGGTCCTGCAGGGACTCCGGATCGAGAACGCCTTGAAAAAGAAACGTCAGGATTACCTGGAGGCGCGGGGCATGAGGTGGAGAAAGGACGACCGGATCGAGATCGATTACAAGAGGTGCATCGACAGGAATCTCTTTCCCATGCGGGAGATCGCCGACGCGATGTGGAGCGCCACCGGTTCGGACCGCCCCAGCCTGAGGCTGGAGGCGCTCCTGTCGTTCGTCCAGAGCTTGGGTTACGAGGTGCCTCCCGATGTCGAGGACGGAAAAAACATCGGCGGCTTCTGGGTGCCGGCCCGGGTGCTCGTCGAAGGCCGCGGCGACTGCGATTCCAGGGCGGTTCTCGCGGCTTCGATCTGGCGCAACGATCACCGGAACCTGCTGATCCTCGTCAAGCTGGCCAGACACGTCTTGCTGGGCATCAGCGGCCTCGCGGAAACGAGGGGGATCGCCATCCTGGTCCGGAGCACAAGGTACGAGCTGATGGAACTTTCTCCCAAGGACGTCAAGTTTCCCCCCGGCGTCGTTTCGGCGCAGGCCCTGGCCGAACTCCGCAGCGGCCGGTACGAGGTCGAGTCGCTGAACTAGCCCCGCGGCCGCCGAAACCTTGACATCCCCCTTTCCGGAAGGATATAGTTCTAGAGTTCATTCCTTGGCTCTTCGCGAAAAATGGGTTCCGCTACCGGGAAAGGGAAAATAGACTCGACAATCGGGCGGCGCCGGGCCCCGGTCGTGGAGCCGAAACTCTGGGAAGATTTTTTCCGCGGCAGCCGGCTGGCCTGCGCCCGGCTGATCAGCGCGGTCGAAAATCACCCGGACATCATCCCCGACGTCCGCCACCGCCTGATCCCCCGGCTGACGGGCGCCATCAGGATCGGCATCACCGGGCCGCCCGGGGTCGGGAAAAGCACGGTCACGGCGGCCCTGGCCCGGCGCGCGGCCCGTCGGGGCCGAAAGGTCGGCGTCATTGCCGTGGACCCCTCGAGCCCGTTCACGGGAGGCGCCTTCCTGGGCGACCGCATCAGGATGCAGGAGTTGAGCGGCCACGATCAGATCTTCATTCGTTCCCTGGCCTCAAGGGACGGCCACGGCGGCCTCTCGCCCTCGACGCCGCATGTCGCGGACATCCTGGATGCCTTCGGAATGGACCGCATCTTCATCGAGACAATCGGGGTGGGGCAGGCGGAGCTCGACGTGCTCACCCTGGCCGACCTGATCATCCTCGTCCTCCAGCCGGGCACGGGCGACGGGATCCAGACCCTCAAGGCGGGGATCCTGGAGGACGCCGACATCCTCCTCGTCAACAAAGCCGACCTGCCGGGCGCGGGGTCGCTCCTGGACGCCCTGAGATTCCTGTTCGAAATCAGCGCCCGGCCGAAAGTCGAGTCCCGGCCCCCGATCCTGGCCGCTTCGGCCGTCAGAAACGAGGGATTGGATGAAGTGTACGCGGAAATGGAGGGCCGCATCCTCGGGATTCTCCGGTCCGGGGCCTACCATCGGAAGAAGCGTTCGCTCATGGAGCGCGAGATCAAGGCCTCGATCCGCCAGGATCTCTGGGAGCGGTTCGCCGCCGCCTCCGGAGCCGGCAGGGACATCGCGGCGGTCGCCGCCAGGCTGGTCAGGACGCGCAAGTCCCCGTATCCGTATATCCGCCGGGTCTGCTCTCAAGTCAAAATCCAATACAGAAAAGACAAGGCAAGCCGTGGACAAAAAAAAGCCTGAACAACGCTGGCGGGACAGATGGGCTAAAGCCTCATTGCGCGACGCCGATTTCACGTCGATTTCCGGCCGGGAGCTCCAGCCGCTCTATGCGCAGGTCGACTTGGCGGCCTTCGACCCCTACACCCGGCTCGGCTGGCCTGGGGAATACCCTTTCACCCGAGGTGTGCATCCCTCGATGTACCGGGGGAAGCTTTGGACCATGCGCCAGTTCTCGGGCATGGGAACGGCCGAGCAGACCAACGCGCGGTACAAATTTCTCCTGGCCAGGGGGCAAACGGGGTTGTCCGTGGCCTTCGACAACCCGACCCTGTACGGTCGCGACTCCGACCATGCCCTGGCCGTCGGAGAGGTGGGCAGAACCGGCGTGGCCGTGGACTCCCTCGCCGACATGGAACGGCTGTTCAGGGACCTCCCGCTGGAAGCCATCTCGACGTCGATGACGATCAACGCCCCGGCGGCCTGGATTTTCACCATGTTCCTGGCCAACGCCGAGAAGAGGAACATCCCGGCGGCCGGGCTCCGGGGCACTCTGCAGAACGACATCCTTAAGGAATACATCGCCCAGAAGGAATGGATCTTCCCCCCGGAGCCGCATCTCCGCCTGATCACAGACCTCATGGCCTTCTGCGCCGACCATGTCCCCCAGTGGAACACGATCTCCATCTCCGGCTATCACATCCGGGAGGCGGGCTCGACGGCGGCCCAGGAACTGGCGTTCACCCTGGCCGACGGCTTCGCCTATGTGGAGCACGCCATCCGGGCCGGGCTCGACATCGACGACTTCGCTCCCCGGCTGTCCTTCTTCTTCAACTCGCACCTGGACTTCTTCGAGGAGGTCGCCAAGCTCAGGGCCGCCAGGAGAATCTGGGCCCGGCACATGAAAGAAACGTACAAGGCCGGGAACCCGCGTTCCTGGATGTGCCGCTTCCACGTCCAGACGGCGGGTTGCAGCCTGACGGCCCAACAACCCGAAATCAACGTCGTCCGGACGGCCCTCGAGGCCCTGGCCGGGGTTTTGGGCGGATGCCAGAGCCTGCACACGAACTCCATGGACGAAGCCCTGGCCCTGCCGTCCGAGAAGGCGGTGGAGATCGCCCTGCGCACCCAGCAGATCATCGCCCACGAAAGCGGGGCGGCCAACGTGATCGACCCCCTTGGGGGATCCTATTACGTCGAGAAGCTGACCAACGACCTCGAGGAGGAGGCGGAGAGGTATTTCGAGAGGATCAGGGAGCTGGGGGGCGTCGTAAAGGCCATCGAGATGGGCTTCTTCCAGCAGGAGATCACCCGGTCCGCGTATCAATACCAGCTGGCCCTGTCCCGCGGGAGAAAGATCCTGGTCGGGGTCAACGCCTTCGCCGGCCGCGGGGAGACCCTGGAGATCCCGGTCCTGGAGATCGACGAATCCGTCGAGAGAGACCAGCTGCGGTTCCTGGCCGAAGTCAAGGGGCGGCGCGACAACGCAGCCGTGCGGGCGCGGCTGGAGGACCTGCGGCGCGCCGCGTCCGGGACTGAGAACCTGATCCCCCGCCTGCTCGACGCGTCCCGTGCTTACGCCACGGTGGGCGAAATCAGCGAGGCCCTGGCCGGAGTGTTCGGCGAATACAGGGAGCAGCCTTTTTATTAGAATGTCGACAAAGGGGACGAACATGGCCGCTGCAAAAATCAAGGTCATCATCGCCAAGCCCGGCCTGGACGGTCACGACCGCGGCGCCAAGGTGGTCGCCAGGGCGCTCGTGGAAGCCGGAATGGAAGTGGTCTACCTCGGGTTGCAGCAGACGCCCGAGTCCATCGTGCGGGCGGCCGTCGAGGAGGACGCGGACGTCATCGGGCTCTCCATTCTCTCGGGAGCCCACCTGTCCCATTTCCGCCGGGTCAGGGAGCTCATGAACGCTTCGGGACTGGGAGAACGCCTTCTGACGGGCGGCGGGATCATCCCGACCAAGGACCAGGAGAAGCTTCGGGCGCTCGGCGTGGGCCGGGTCTTCGGGCCGGGGGACGACCTCCGGGACATCGTCGGTTACATCCGGGATTGGCATTCATCCCATTCGCGATAATCTCAGAGAAAAGGAGGACTCGGGCCATGGATTTCGAATTCTCAGAAGAACAGAAGATGGTCATCGACGGGGCCAGGAAGTTCGCCGAAAAGGAGCTGGCGCCGGCCGTCGAGGAGCTGGACGCCAAGCAGGAGGTCAACCTGGCCGCCCTCAAGGCCCTGGGCGAATTGGGCTACCTCGGCATGACGGTTCCCGAGGAATACGGGGGGACCGGGATCGGCGCCGTGGCCTACGCGGGGGCCATGATCGAGTTCAGCAAGGTTGACGCCGGAACGGCCGTCGGGGTCTCGGTCCAGAACTCCCTGGTCAACGACGCCGTCTCGGCTTTCGGAACCGAGGAGCAGAAGCAGGCCTTCCTGCCCAAGCTGGCTTCCGGGGAGTGGATGGGCTGCTTCTCGCTGACCGAGGCCGGGGCCGGAAGCGACCCGGGTTCCCTCCGGGCGACGGCCGTGCGCGACGGCGCGGCGTTCGTCCTCAACGGGACCAAGAACTTCACGACCAACGGCAGCTTCGCCGACGTCATCATCGCCTTTTTCTGCACGGACCGGGAGAAGGGGGCCAAGGGCATTTCGGCCTTCCTCATCACGAAGGACACCCCCGGTTTCGCCGTCGGCAAGCACGAGGACAAGCTCGGTATCCGCACCTCCAGCACGACCGAACTTGTCTTCACCGATTGCCGGGTCCCGGCCGAAAGCCTCCTGGGCCCCGAGAACCGCGGCCTGAGCGTCGCCCTGGCCACTCTCGACTGCGGCCGCGTCGGCATCGCCGCCCAGGCCGTGGGCATCGCGGAGGGGGCGCTGGGCGAGGCCGTCAAGTACGCCAAGGAGAGGAGCCAGTTCGGCAAGCCCCTGGCCGAATTCCAGGGCCTGCAGTTCATGCTCGCCGACATGGCCCTGGACGTCGAGGTGGCCAAGACCATGCTCTATCGGGTCGCCTGGATGAAGGACACGGCCAACAGGCGCTTTACCCGGGAGGCGGCCATGGCCAAGCTCTTCGCCTCGGAAATGGCTCACCGTGTCTGTCACAAGGCTCTCCAGATTCACGGCGGATACGGCTTCATGAAGGACTACAAGGTGGAGCGCCTCTACCGCGACCAGCGGATCACGGAGATCTACGAAGGCACCTCCGAGATCCAGCGACTGGTCATCGCCAGGGCGCTCCTTACGGAATGAAGGAGGGTGGGGATGGACTATCAGATTCTCAAGACCGAAATCGCCGACGGCGTGGCGGTCGTCACGATCTCCAGGCCGCAGGCCCTCAACGCCCTGAACACCCGTTTTTTCGAGGAAATGGACAGCCTGCTCGGCGAACTGGGCCCGCGGGCCGAGGTCAGGGTTCTGATCATCACCGGAGAGGGAAAGGCGTTTGTGGCCGGCGCCGATATCGCCGAGATGGTCCGAAAGACCCGGGACGAAGGCCGCGAGTTCTCCAGATGGGGACAGAAGACCTTCCGCAGCCTCGAGCTCCTTCCCCAGCCGGTCATCGCCGCGGTCAACGGATTCGCGCTGGGGGGCGGCTGCGAGTTGGCCCTGGCCTGCGACCTGCGGATCGCGGGCGCCAAGGCCAAGTTCGGGCAGCCCGAGGTCGGCCTGGGCGTCATTCCCGGGTACGCCGCGACCCAGAGGCTGCCGCGGCTGATCGGGCTCGGCAACGCCCTCTATCTCCTGCTGACGGGCGAAATGATCGGCGCCGAGGAGGCCCTCAGGATGGGGCTCGTCCAGAAGGTCGTCGAGCCGGACCGGCTCATGCCGGCTTGTCTCGAGCTGGCCAAGACGATCGCGGCCAAGGGCCCCCAGGCCGTCCGGATCGTCAAGCAGGTCACGCGCCGCGGGCTCCTGATGGATTTCGAGGCCGGCTCGGCCCTGGAATCCGACATGTTCGGTTCGCTGTTCGAGGGCGAAGCCGCCGAAGGCATGCGGGCCTTCCTCGAAAAACGGGCCCCGAACTGGCCCGGGCCGGCGAAGACCTGAAACGGAGGGAAGGCATGAGTTACGCCGATCGTCTGTCCGACGTGGCGGTCCTCGGGGCCGCCGGGAAAATGGGAAGCGGCATCGTCCTGCTGACGGCCATGGAAATGGCGGACGCCCGGCTGGCCTCGGACGGCGAGCCGTCCGGCATGGTCCTGCACGCCGTGGACGTCTCGGAGGAGGCCCTCTCCGGGCTCCATCGGTACCTGCGCGTCCAGGTCCTGAAGGCCGCCGAAAAAAAGGCCGTGGCGCTGCGGAAAGCCTATGCCGGCCGGGCCGACCTGGTCGAGAACGAGGAGGTCATCCGCCAGTACGTCGAGGATGTCGTCGGCCTGGTCCACCCGACCTCCCGGCTGGAGTCCGCCTACGGCTCCCGGCTGGTTTTCGAGGCCGTCAACGAAGACCCGGACCTCAAGGTCAGGCTTCTCTCCCAGGTCGCGGCCAACGCCTCCGGGGATTTCTGGGTCCTGACCAACACCTCGTCGATCCCCATCCACGAGCTCGACGAACGGGTGAAGCTGGGCGGGCGGATCATCGGCTTCCATTTTTACAACCCGCCGGCCGTCCAGAAGCTCGTGGAGCTGATCCGGGCGGGCGGCACCGTGCCCGAGTTGAATGGTTTCGCGGTCGAATACGCGAAGAGACTGAGGAAAACCGTGGTCCCCTCGCGGGACGTCGCGGGATTCATCGGCAACGGGCACTTCATGAGGGACGCCCTGTACGCCGTGGCCGAGGTCGAGCGCCTGGCCGGGGACTTCGGGTTCGTCGAGGCCGTCTACATGGTGAACAAGGTCAGCCAGGAATTCCTGATCCGCCCGATGGGGATATTCCAGCTGGTCGACTACGTCGGCCTCGACGTCTGCCGGAGCATCCTGAGAGTCATGAGCCAACGCCTCGCCGGCGAGAAGCTGGCCGCGCCCCTCGTCGAGGAGTTCCTGGCCATGGGGATAGCCGGCGGACAGTTCCCGGACGGGTCCCAAAGGGACGGCTTCCTGAAATACGAAAAGGGCCGCCCCGCCGCGGTTTTCGACCCTCGGAAAAAGGCCTATGAGCCTTTGCCCGGGATCGCCGGACGCGAAGACGCCGCGCTGGGCGCGCCCCCGGGCCGGATCAAACCCTGGAAGACCGTCATTCAGGACCCGGAGAAAAAGGGCTTCCTCGAGGAGTACTTCAAGGAGCTGGCCGGGATGAAGACCCTGGGGGCCGACCTGGCCGTCCGCTACGGACGGAAATCCAAGGCCATCGGCGTGGGCCTGGTCGAGAGCGGCGTCGCCGCCGGGCCGGAGGACGTCAACACCGTCCTGCTGACCGGCTTCTACCACGCCTACGGACCGATCAACGGCTATTTCGACTGAGAGGACACGCCATGAGAAAAATCCGGAAAAGGGTCTTTATGACCGCGGGCCACGCCACCGTTTCGCTGGGTACGGGGCGCAAGGAATTCAATCCCAAGAAGCCCAGGCCCGGGCTCGAGGACTACATCCGGGAGGCGGGCCGGGGAACCTTGGGCCGGATCGGGGGCGGGGCAAACGTCGACGAAGGCGTCATCAGCAATTTCATGGCCGCCCGCTTCAACAGGCAGGGAAACCTGGCCGCCCTGATCCCCGCGATCGACGAGAGCCTGCGCTGGAAGCCCTGCACCCGCGTCGAGGGCGCCTGCGGGTCGGGAGGGCTCGGCCTGGTGACGGCCGTCAAATCGGTCCTGGCCGAGACGGCCGACGTCGTACTGGCGATCGGCGTCGAAGTCCAGAACACCGTGAAAGCGATCTACGGAGCGGACATCCTGGCAGGAGCCGGGTGGTACAGCGGCCAGCGCAAGCAGGGCCACGCCTACTTCTTCCCCTCGCTGTTCAGCGACCGGGCCGGAGCGTACTTCGAAAAATACGGCCGGGACAGGACCCGCCGGGCCTTCGCCCGCTGGTATCGGAACGCCGTCGAGAACGCCCGGCTCTGCGAAACCGCCCAGGAATTCCATAACGCCTGCCCCGACCTCGAAGCGCTGGCTCTCACGGAGCCCAACCCGAGGACATTCGTCGACCACCTCAACGTCTTCGACTGCTCCAAGGTCTCGGATGCGGCGGCCGCCATAGCCGTCGTATCCGAGGCAGGGCTGGAGCGCTGCGGCATCCCCAGGAAAGACGCCGTGGAGGTCCTGGGCTGGGGCCAGGTCGAGGCGGACCTGACGGCCCCCCCGGCCGACCCCACCGATCTCGAGACCTCGAGGCGGGCGGTCGCCACGGCCCTCGAGTCCGCAGGCGTGAACCTCGGGGAGATCGGCACCGTCGAATGCCACGACTGCTTCACGATTTCGGGGCTGCTTTCGGTCGAGGCCGTCGGTCTCGCCGGCAGGGGCGAGGGTCCGGACTACATTCTCGAGGGACAAACCTCGCGGCAGGGGCGCGTTCCGTTCAACACCTCGGGCGGTCTCATCGGTTGGGGACACCCAACGGGGGGAACCGGCGTCCGCCAAGCCGTCACCGTCTGGCAGCAACTCACGGGGAAGGCTGGAGCCTGGCAGCTGGAAGTCGCTGCCGAGCGGCCCTACGCGCTCTCGGTGAACATGGGCGGGGATGACAAGACCGTCGTCGCTCTCGTCTTTCGCAGGGGGATCGAATGAGAAAAACCATCCGGTTCACGCTCAACGGCGAAGCTCGGAGCCTGGAGGTCACGCGTCCCCGTATGCTCCTGTGGGTGTTGCGCACCGATTTCGGGCTGACCGGAACGAAGTACGGCTGCGGAGAAGGATTCTGCGGCGCCTGCACGGTCCTGGTGGACGGCGAAGCCGTCCGGTCCTGCCAGTTTCCCGTCGAAGGCGTCCAGGGCAAGACGGTCGTGACCATCGAGGGCCTGGCCGCGGAGGGCGGGCTGCATCCGCTCCAGCAGGCCTTCGCCGAGCACGACGCGCTCCAGTGCGGGTACTGCACTCCGGGCATGATCATGACGGCCGCTGCGTTCCTCCGGAAGAACCCCCGCCCGACCCGCAAGGACATCGTCGAAGCCCTGGAGGACAACCTGTGCCGCTGCGGCGCCCACAAACGGATCGTCGAGGCCGTCCGGGCGGCCGCCCAGAAAATGCCGGGAGGCTCCAAGTGAGGAAAAAATTCGATTATCCCGAAGTGGATTTTCACGACGTCACGTTGTCGCCGGGGCTCAAGCGCCGGGACTTCCTGAAGTTGGCCGGCGGCGGCATCGTCGTCCTCTTCGCCGTCGGCGACCCCGCCCGGCTCGAGGCCCAGCGCCGGGGCCGTCCGCTGCCCGAGGACTTCAACGCCTTCCTGAGGATCGGCGAGGACGGCCGGGTATCGTGCTTCACCGGCAAGATTGAGATGGGCCAGGGGGTCATCACCTCGCTGGCCATGATGCTGGCCGACGAGCTCCAGGTGCCCCTGGATTCCGTGGACATGGTGATGGGCGACACCGACCTCTGCCCCTGGGACATGGGGACGTTCGGGTCCATGACCACCAGGTTCTTCGGGCCGCCCCTCCGGGCCGCGGCCGCCGAGGCCAGGGCGGTCCTGATCGAGCTCGGAGCCGAGCGCCTCGGCGTTCCCGCTCCGGAACTCGAGGCCGTCGACGGTTCGGTCCGCGTCAAATCACAGAAGCAGAAGGCCCTCAGTTACGCCGACCTGGCCAAGGGACGGAAGATCGCCCGGCATCTCAAGGGCAAGCCGGTCGAGGAACAGCCCTCCGACTTCACCATCGTGGGGACTCCCGTGCCCAGACGCGACGCCGTGGCCAAGGTCACCGGGGCCGCCAAGTTCTCGGGCGATATCAGGGAACCCGGAATGCTGTACGCCCGCCTGCTCCGCCCGCCCGCTCACGGCGCCAAGCTCGTCAAGGCGGACACGTCGGCCGCCGCGAAACTGCCCGGGATCCTGGTCGTCGAAGACGGCGACCTCATCGCGGTTCTCCACGAGGACCCGGAGCTGGCCGAACAGGCCCTCGGGCAGGTCAAGGCGGAATTCGGGCCGTCCGACTCCACGACGGACGACAAGACGATCTTCGACCACCTCCTCAAGATCGCCCCGGCCCCGGAGGTCGTTTCGGAGGCGGGGAGCCTCGCCGCGGGCGAGAAGGCCGCCAAGACCGTCATCGAAAAGACGTATCTCGACGGCTACAAGGCCCACGCCCCGATCGAACCGCACACCGCGATGGCCATGCCGCAGGGAGACCGGATCGTCATCCGGGCCTCCACCCAGTCCCCCTTTCCTCTTCAGAGCCAGGCGGCCTCCGTGCTCGGGATTGCCGAGGAAAAGGTCCGGGTCGTTCCGCCCTTCGTTGGCGGCGGGTTCGGCGGGAAGACAAACAACCAGCAGGGAATCGAGGCCGCCCGCCTGGCCAGGCTGACCGGCCGCCCGGTCATGGTGGCCTGGACGCGGGCCGAGGAATTCTTCTACGATTCGTTCCGGCCGGCGGCCATCGTCAAGATCAAGGCCGGGGTGGACGCCTCGGGCCGGATCTGCGTGTGGGATTACGGCGTCTATTACGCCGGGGACAGGGGCGCCGAGCCTTTCTATGACATCCCCAACCACCGTACGTCGGTTTACAGCTCGGGGTGGCGGGGAGTTCCGGGCTCTCACCCGTTCTCGACGGGAGCCTGGCGGGCCCCCGGGAACAACACCAACACCTTCGCCCGCGAGGTCCACATCGACCTCCTGGCCGAGGCGGCCGGAGCCGACCCCCTGGAGTTCCGGCTGAACAACCTGAAGAACGAGCACATGATCCGGGTCCTGAAGACGGCCGCGGAGAGGTTCGGCTGGACCCCCGCCAAGGCCCCCAGCGGCAGGGGCTTCGGCGTCGCTTGCGGGATCGATGCCGGCACCTACGTCGCGCACATGGCCGAGGCCGAGGTGGACCGGAAGACGGGTCGCGTCCAGGTTAAACGGGTCGTCTGCGCCCAGGACATGGGGCTGGCCATCAACCCCGAGGGGGCGACGATCCAGATGGAGGGATGCATCACGATGGGACTCGGCTACGCGCTGGCCGAGGACGTCCATTTCAAGGACGGCCGAGTCCTCGACCTGAACTTCGACACCTATGAGCTGCCCCGGTTTTCCTGGCTCCCTGAGATCCGGACCTACATCATCGACGACAAGCACGCGGCCCCGCAGGGCGGCGGGGAACCGGCCATCATCTGCATGGGGGCGGTCGTCGCCAACGCCATATTCGACGCCGTGGGAGCCCGGATTTTCCAGATGCCGTTGTCCCCGGACAGGGTCAAGCAGGGTCTAAGTTAGGACCCGATGATCTCGCGGGCGATGACCAGGCGCTGGATCTCGCTGGTCCCTTCGCCGATCGTGCAGAGCTTGGCGTCGCGCCAGAACTTTTCCACGGGATAATCCTTGCAGTAGCCGTAGCCGCCGAGGATCTGGACGGCGTTCTCCGCCGTCCTCACCGAGACCTCCGACGCGTAGAGCTTGGCCTGCGCCGAGAGGCCCGTCGTTTTCCGGCCGGCGTCCTTCTCGTCGGCCGCGTGCTCGGTGAGCAGCCGGGCCGCCTGGACCTCGGTGGCCATGTCGGCCAGCTTGAAACGGATGGCCTGGAAGGCCGCGATCGGACGGCCAAACTGGCGACGCTGGCGGGCATATTCGACCGCGGCGTCGAGGGCCCCGCGGGCGATGCCCACGGCCAGGGCGGCGATGGAGATCCGCCCCCCGTCGAGGATTTGCATGGCCTGGATAAACCCCTCCCCTTCCCGGCCGAGAAGCGCCTCGGGGCCGACCCTGCAGTCCTCGAGAACGAGCGACGCCGTGTCCGAAACCCTCATCCCGACTTTGTCCTCGTGCTTCCCGACGGAAACGCCGGGCGTGTCCAGCGGAACGAAGAAGGCCGAGATCCCGTGAGCATCCGTCCCGGGAGTCGTCCGAGCCATGACCACCGACGCGCCGCCGCAGCCGGCGTGGGTGATGAAGTTCTTGACGCCGTTGAGCACCCACCCCGCCCCGTCCTTGACGGCCGTGGTCCGGGTGGCGCCGGAGTCCGACCCGGCCTCGGGCTCGGTGAGACCCCAGGCCCCGATGACCTCGCCCCGGGCCAGCCGGGGAACCCAAGTCTTGCGCACCTCGTCCGACCCGAAGAGGTAGGCGTGGCTCGTGCAAAGCGAATTGTGGGCCGCCACGGAGAGGCCGATGCCGCCCTCGACGGCGCCGAGCTCCTCGAGGATGGCCACATAATGCCGGTAGCTCAGTCCCGCCCCGCCGCTCTCTTCGGGAATCAGGATGCCCAGCAGGCCAAGCTCCCCGAGCTTGCGCAGGACATCGAAAGGAAAATGGGCCTTCTCGTCCCATTCCCGGACGTGGGGCGCGATCTCGGCGAGGGCGAACTCCCGCACCATATCCCGGCATTCCTTCACGGATTCATCGCAGCTGTTCGTCATGGCACTCTCCTCCCTGGGACCGGGGTGCGCCCCGGGCCCGGTTCACGTTTCCGGCTCGAGCTCGAGAAGCGTCTTCGCCGCGTCGACGATGTCCCCGGCCCGGACGTGGATCTTCGTCACGACCCCCGCCGCCGCCGCCCGGAGGTCGTTTTCCATCTTCATGGCCTCGACGATCACCAGGGACTGGTTTTTTCTCACCCGTTCGCCCTCGGCAACGCAGACTTTGATGACCTTGCCGGGCATCGGGGCCTTGATGGACGAGTCCGCCTTCGAGGGGCCGTCCTCCCCCCCCCCGAAACGGTCGGGGTCCCGGCCGGCCTCGGTCAGCGTGAACACGCGCCCCCCGGCGGAAACGAGCCGCCGTTCTCCGTCCCGGGCGAGGTACACCTTGGCCGTCCGGCCCGGAGCCAGGAACAGGAATTCGTTTTCCGAGACGCGGCGGATTTCGGCTTCGAACACGGCCCGTCCCTCCTGGACGATGCATAGGCCGCCCTTTTTTTCCAGGGCGATCGTGCGCCGGGCCCCGTCGACGACGAATTCAAATTTCATCGGACTCCCGCCTTCCGAGCCGCCATCCTCCCAGCGTCTTCCAGGGCGTCGGACCATCCCCGGACCGGCCGGGGACGCGGGCCTCGCCCGCTCCGCCGCCGTCCATCTCGTCACAGGCCGCCGCCGCCAGGGCCAGCCTCAGGGTTTCCTCGTCGCCCCTCGCTTCCTGCCAGCCTTCGAAGTGACGGCCGATGAACCCGGTATCGGTGCATCCCGCCTCGAATCGGGGATGGCAGACGACGTCGCCGAGGAAGCCGATCGTGGTGTGGATGCCCAGCACGACATAGTCCCGGAGGGCCGCCGCCATCCGGCGGCAGGCCCGGTCCCGGTCTTCGGCCCAGACTATGAGCTTGGCCAGGATCGGGTCGTAGTGGATCGGGACGCGCCACCCCGCATAGACCCCGCTGTCGAGGCGGACCCCGGGACCCCGCGGCTCCTTCAGGAAGAGGATCGGGCCCGGCGACGGCAGAAACCCTTTGGCGGCGTCCTCCGCGTAGATGCGGCATTCTATCGCGTGGCCCGACTGGCGGAGGTCGGCCTGGTCGAGGCCGAGGGGTTCACCGGCCGCGATGAGGATCTGGCGCCGGACGAGGTCGACGCCGGTCACGAGCTCGGTCACGGGGTGCTCCACCTGGAGCCGCGCGTTCACCTCGAGGAAATAGAAATTCCGGTCCTTGTCGAGCAGGAATTCCACGGTCCCAGCGTTGGCGTATCCGGCCGCCCTCATGACGTTCTGGGCGGTCTCCCCCATCCTCTCGCGAAGCGCGGAGTCGAGGGCCGGCGACGGGGTCTCCTCGACGAGCTTCTGATGGCGTCGCTGGATCGAGCACTCCCGCTCGAACAGGTGGACCATCCGCCCGTGGTTGTCGGCCAGCACCTGGAATTCGACGTGGCGGGGCTCCTCGATATATTTTTCGAGGTAGACGGATTCGTCGCCGAATGAGGAGCCCGCCTCCCGCCTTCCGGCCTCGACCGCCGCGGCCAGCTCCCCGGCCTCGCGGACGATGCGCATGCCCTTGCCGCCGCCTCCCGCCGACGCCTTGACGATGACCGGATAGCCCAGACCTCGGGCCGCGGCCGCGTATTCCTCCATGGTGAGGGGAACGGATTCCAGGCCGGGCACGATCGGAATGCCGGCCTTGACCATGGCCTGCCTCGCCCGGACCTTGTCGCCGACGAGCTCCAGGGCGTTGGAGCCGGGGCCGATGAAGACGATCCCTTCCGCCTCGCAGAGGCGGGCGAACGCGGCGTTTTCGGCCAGGAAGCCGTATCCGGGATGGATGGCGGCCGCCCCCGTCGACCGGGCCGCCTCGAGGATCCGGTCCATGCGGAGATAGCTCTCCGCGGCCGGAGCGGGTCCGATAGGGACGGCTTCGTCCGCCATCTGGACGTGAAGGCTGGTCCGGTCGACGTCGGAAAAAACCGCCACGGAGGCGATCCCCATCTCCCGGCAGGCCCGGACGACCCGGACGGCGATCTCGCCCCTGTTCGCGACCAGGATCTTGTCAAACATGCCTGCCGCTCCGACCGGCCCGGCCGCCGAAGCCGGGGCTCATCCCGCCCACCGCGGCTTGCGTTTCTCGAGAAAGGCGGCCATGCCTTCCTGTCCCTCGGGGCTCACGCGGAGCCCGGCGATCATCTCCGCCGTGAAGCGCCCGGATTCCTCGAGGGTCATCCCGGGGACCCGGCGGAGGAGGTCTTTGGCCGCGGCCAGGGCCTCCGGGCCGGACGACACGAGTCCCCGCACGAACCCGTCGACCCTCTCATCGAGGGCCTCGGGCCCGGCCACGGCGTTGACGAGCCCGATTTCGAGCGCGCGTTCCGCGTCGAACCTCTCGCCCGTCAGGAAATACTGCCGGGCCCAGCGCTCGCCGATCCTGCGGAGGACGTACGGGGCGATGCAAGCCGGCACCAGGCCGATCTTCACCTCGCTCAGCCCGAACCTCGCGGGGGTCGAGGCGACGACGATGTCGCAAGCCGAGAGAAAACCGGCCCCGCCGCCGATGGCCGGGCCGTTGACCCGGGCGATGGTCGGTTTGGGCAGGGCGTAGAGGTCGTGGAGGAACCCGGCCAGGTCCAGAGACTCCTCGAGGTTGCGCTCGAACGAAAACCGGATAACCTCCCGCATCCAGTTCAAGTCGGCCCCGGCGCAAAAGGCCGTCCCTTCCCCGGAGAGGACGACGACCCGGACCGAGGCGTCCCCGGCCATCGCGCCGACGGCCCGGCGCAACTCCCTGATCATCACGGCGTTGAACGCGTTGCGCACCTCGGGCCTGTTCAGCCGGATCCATCCCACCGGCCCTTCGCGGGAGACGAGCAGCGTCTCGCAGGCGCCGGCCGGGTTGTCGGTCATCGGTCGATCTCCATTCTCACATCCTGAAAATCCCGACCTTGTAGTCCGGGATGGGGGCGTTGAGGCTCATGGCGATGCCCAGGGCCAGGGCCGGGCGCGTCTCGAGCGGGTCGAGGATGCCGTCATCCCAGAGCCGCGCGGAGCTGAAATACGGGCTGGCCTCGGCTTCGTACTTTTCCAGGATCGGCTTCATCAGCGCGTCCCTCTCCTCGTCGCTCATCCCGGCGCCCCGCTCCTGGAGTTTCTTGAGCTTGACCGAGACCAGCACGCCGGCGGCCTGCTCGCCGCCCATCACGCTGATCCGGGCGTTGGGCCACATCCAGAGCAACCGCGGCTCGTAGGCCCGGCCGCACATGGCGTAGTTCCCCGCCCCGTAGGAGCCGCCGACGATCACGGTGAACTTGGGGACGTCGGCGTTGGCGACGGCGTGGACGAGCTTGGCCCCGTCCTTGGCGATGCCGCGGTGCTCGTACTCCTTGCCGACGATGAAGCCCGTGATGTTCTGGAGGAAGACGAGCGGGATCTTCCGCATGGCGCAGAGGCTGACGAAGTGGGCCCCCTTGAGAGAGCTTTCGGAAAAGAGGACCCCGTTGTTGGCCAGGATGCCGACGGGGTAGCCCATGACGCGGGCGAACCCGCAGATGAGGGTCTGCCCGTAGAGCTCCTTGAATTCCTGGAACCGGCTGCCGTCCACGAGGCGGGCGATGATCTCCTTGATGTCGAAGGGCCGCCGGAGGTCCTTGGGCACGATTCCGAAGATCTCGGCCGGGTCGTAGTGGGGGTCCTCCGCCGGGGCGGTGTCGAGCGCCTGCCGCGACGGCGGGTCGAGCGTTTCGACGATGTTGCGGGCGATCTCGAGGGCATGCTCGTCGTTCACGGCGTAGTAGTCCGAGACGCCGGAGATGCGACAGTGGACGTCGGCGCCGCCCAGGTCCTCGTCCGAAACCTCCTCGCCGGTAGCCGCCTTGACCAGCGGCGGGCCGCCGATGAAGATCGTTCCCTGCCGGCGGACGATGACCGTCTCGTCGCTCATGGCCGGGACATAGGCCCCCCCGGCCGTGCAGGATCCCATGACGACGGAGATCTGGGGAATACCGAGAGCGGACAGCCGGGCCTGGTTGTAGAAGATGCGGCCGAAATGCTCCTTGTCGGGGAACGTCCCGGCCTGGTGCGGCAGGAAGATCCCGCCGGAATCGACGAGATAGACGCAGGGCAGCCTGTTCGCCAAGGCCACTTCCTGGGCCCGGATGTGCTTCTTGATGGTGATCGGAAAATAGGTGCCGCCCTTGACCGTTGCGTCGTTGGCCACGACCAGGACCTCCCGCCCCCGGACGACGCCGACGCCGGTCACCAGCCCGGCCCCGGGCGCCTCGTCGTCGTACATCCCGTAGGCGGCGAACGGGCTGAGCTCCAGGAAAGGGGTGTTGCGGTCGAAGAGCCCGGCCAGCCGCTCCCGGACGAGCAGCTTGCCCCTCGACCTGTGGAGCTCCCGGTATTTCGGGGGCCCGCCCTGCTGAACGGCCGCCAGCCGCTCCCGGCAGTCGTCGGCGAGGCGCCGCATGTGCTCGGCGTTCTCCTTGAACTCCCGGCTCAGAGGGTCGACCCTGGACTCGATTCTGAACATGGCTCAGGCCGGCACGAACTTGTAACCGTAGTGGATGACCCCGGCCTCCCCTTCTTCGTGGATCTTGCGGAACTCCAGCCTGACCCTCAGGCCCACCTTCAGGTCGGCGAAGTCGCAGTCGACGACCTGGGCGGTCAGCCGGGCCCCGTCGTCGAGCTCGGCGATTCCCACCGCGTAGGGGGACTGGTCCTCGTAGCCCTCCGGCGCGACCCGGATGACGGTATAGGTCAGGAGCCTTCCGGATTCGGCCAGTTTCACGGCCTCGAATTCCCGCCCCCCGCATCCGGGGCAGACCGGACGGGGCGGAAAGGCGATCCGGCCGCAGCCCTTGCACTTCTCTCCCTCCAGCCTGTAGCGCTGCGGGATCTCGCGCCAGTATCGTGACGGTGTGGGCATCGTGACCTCCTTCTCACCCGGCCTCGAAAATGTGAACGAGGGCGCTGCCGCCCGTGCCGCCCATATTCTGGGTCAGGCCGCGTTCGGCCCCCTTGACCTGCCGCTCGCCCGCCTCTCCCCTGAGCTGCTTGACGACCTCCACGACCTGGGCGACCCCGGTCGCGCCGACCGGGTGGCCCTTGGCCTTCAGACCGCCGCTGGGGTTGACGGGGAATTTCCCCCCGAGGGCGGTCAACCCGTCCTCGACGGCCCGGCCGCCGCGGCCCCGCTCCACTAGGCCCAGCGCTTCGGTCACCATGATCTCGGCGATGGTGAAACAGTCGTGGACCTCGAAGAGATCCATGTCTTCGACCTTCCGTCCGGCCATGGCCAGGGCCTTGTCCGCAGCCAGGCGGGTGGACTCGAGCCAGGCGAGGTCCGCGCGCGAGGCCAGGGCGATGGTATCGGTGGCGTGGCCGCTGCCCGCGATCCGGACGGCCGGCTTCTTCGCCTTCCGGGCCGCCTCCAGCGGACAGAGGATCACGGCGGCGGCGCCGTCGGTGATCGGCGAGCAATCGAGGATCCGCAGCGGGTCGGCCACCAGGACCGACTTGTTCACGGCCTCGACGCTCACCTTGAAGGGATACTGGGCCAGCGGATTCTTGGACCCGTTGTCGTGATTCTTGGCCGCGACCATCGACAGTTGGTCGCGGGTCGTCCCGTACCGGTCCATGTGAGCGACGGCCATCATGGCGTAGAGCCCCGGGAAGGTCAGGCCGTGATAACCTTCATATTCCTGGTCGGCCGCCGTGCCCAGGGCAAAGGTCGCCTCGCAGCCGGTGACATCGGTCATCTTCTCGACGCCGCCTACGAGAACCACATCGCTCATTCCGGAGGCGACTTCCAGGAATCCCTGGCGGAAAGCCAGCCCGCCCGACGAGCAGGCGGATTCCACCCGGGCCGCGGGGATCGGGTTCCTGCCGAGATAGTCGGACAGGAGCGAGGCCAGGTGCTCCTGGCCGGTGAAGAGGCCCGAGGACATGCAGCCCACGACCATGGAGTCGATCTTCTCGACCCCGGCATCCTCGATGGCCAGGAGGGCGCTCTCCACGAACAGGTTCCGGAGCGACTTGTCCCAGAGTTCGCCCCATTTTGTCATTCCGACGCCGATCACAGCTACATCTCTCATGGCCCCCTCCTATTCCGCCTTCCGGATTTTGCGGCGGAACTTCACGTACACGCCGTAGTCCAGGTAGACCTTGTTGTTGTCCAGAAGATCGCGCGTCTTCGGAGCCAGGTCCCGGACCTCCTCGATCCTTTCTGTGACGCGGAAAATGAAGCTGTCGCTCCCCGCTCCCGAGCCGTAAGAAACCAGAAGGATCATGTGCCCCGGTTTGGCGATGTCGAGCGTCGCCGTCAGCCCGAGCGGCGACGACCCCGAGTAGGTGTTGCCGAGTTTGGGCACCAGCCAGCCCGGCTCGATCTGCCGTCTCTCGAAGCCCAGCATCTCCCCGACCCGCAGCGGAAACTTGCCGTTGGGTTGATGGAAGATCACGTAATCGAAATCGGCCGGCTTCATCTTCGCCTTGTCCATGATGCCCCGGGCCGCGCCGGTGACGTGCCTGAAATAGGCCGGGTCCCCGGTGAACCGGCCCCCGTGGCGGGGGTAGTGCATGTATTCGCGGCGCCAGAAATCCGGCGTGTCGGTCGTGTAGGAGAACGTGTCGAGAGCCTCGGCCACGAGACCCTCCCGGCCAAAGATGAACGAGGCCGCGCCGGCCGCAGCGGAATACTCGAGGGCGTCGCCCGGAGCGCCCTGGGACGTGTCGGCGCCGACGGCCAGGCCGAACTTGACGGCCCCGGACCGCACCAGATTCAGGGCGATGAACATCCCTTCCGTCCCCGCCTTGCAGGCGAACTCCAGGTCGGCCGTGTGGACCGCCGGCGTGGCCCCGAGGGCCTCGGCCAGGACCGTGCCGCTCGGCTTGACGGCGTAGGGATGGGATTCCGAACCGACGTAGACGGCGCCGATCTCCGCAGGATCGATGCCCGCCCTCTTCAGGGCGTTCCGGGAGGCCTCCACGGACATCGTGATGGTGTCCTGGTCCGGGGACGGGACGGATTTCTCCTCGAGCATGAGACCCCTCTTGTAGCTCGGGGCGTCGGCGCCCCAGACCTTGGCGATTTCCTCGACTTTGATCCGGTTCCGGGGGATCGAAGCCCCGTACCCGACGATTCCCGACATGAGTCAGCCCTCCTTTCGAGGCGCACGAGGCCCCGGGTGCGATCGACGTGAATTTATCCGCGAGAAAAGACTCACTTTTCTGCCGCTCGAATTTTATCCCGACCCTTCTCCCAGGTCAAGCCCAGAAATCGACGCGTCGCGAGCGGGGAACGAATTCCCCGGGGTGGGCGTCTCGTCCCCGGAGTCCGTGTCTCCGGGATCCCCGGGCTCCAAGGGACGGCGCCGGCCCGGAAAAAAACGGCCGCGGCCGGCCTCGCGGCTGACGTGGCGCGTTGATTTTGGGGGAGCGCGGGTTTAGAATAAGGCGCGAGGCTGGAACATGAGGGAGGACACCATGCCGGGAAAGCTCATCGACGTTCGCGAGGCGGCCGCCCTTATTCCCGATGGCGCCACGGTATCCTTCGGAGGCTTCACGACTCAACGGCATCCCATGGCGCTGATCTACGAGCTCATCCGCCTCGGCCGGCGCAACCTCTACCTCTTCGGCCACTCCCCCGGCGGGGATTGGGACATCCTGATCGGTGCCGGGTGCGTCAAGAGGGTGGAGCTGGCCTATGAAGCCGACGAGGCCTTCAGCACGGTCGGGCCCTGCTGGCGCCGGGCGGTTGAAAACGGCCGGATCGAGTGGGAAGATTACAGCAACTTCTCCATGGTGGCCCGCTTCACGGCCGGGGCCATGGGCATCCCCTTCATTCCGGTCCGCAGCCTGCTCGGCAGCGACCTCGTCACCCGGGAGGGGCTGGGTCCCGCGGCGCGGCGGGCCGACCCCCGGACCTCGGCCAAGAAGCTCCACGTGATGGACTCCCCGTTCGACTCCCGGGACAGGGTCGTCCTGGTTCCGGCCATCCACACCGAATTCGCCGTCCTGCACGTCCAGAAGGCGACGGCCTGCGGCACGGTGCGGATCGAAGGCCAGACCTTCGCCGACGTCCAGCAGGCCCACTGCGCCGACACGGTGATCGTGACCGCCGAGGACATCGTCGAGGAGGACGACCTGCGCCGGGAGCCGGAACGCAACCCGATCCCGTTTTTCGTCGTGAACCACGTCTGCCATGTCCCCTACGGCGCTCATCCCTACGCAGTCTTCAACTGCTATGACTACGACCCGCTGCAGATCGCGGAGTACCATGGAGCGGCCCGGGACGACGCCGCGTTCCGGGCCTACCTGGAGAAGTATGTGCTCGGCGTCGAGGACTTCGCCGGATACCTGGAAGCGGTCGGCGGCCGGAGAAGGCTCGAGCCGCTCCGGGCATCGCCGGGCTTCGGCTACAGCCCGGACCTGCCGCGCAGGAGGTCGTGACCATGGCCACCCCGGACTACACCCTCACGGAACTGATGGCCGTGACCGCCGCCCGCGAGATCAGGGACGGCGAAGTCGTCTTCGCCGGCACCGGCCTGCCGATGCTCGGCGTGATGCTGGCCCAGCGGACCCACGCCCCGGAGTGCGTCATCATTTTCGAAGCGGGGACCGCGGCCAGCCGGCTGGCCCACCTGCCGATGTCCGTCGGCGACCCCCGCGTCATGCGCGGCGCCGCCATGGCCGCGGGCCTCATGGAAGTCTTCACCTACGTCCTCCAGGCCGGCCGGGTCGACGTCGGCTTCCTGAGCGGGGCCCAGGTCGACCGGTACGGCAACATCAACAGCACCTCGATCGGGCGCGACCCGGGCCACCCCTCGGTCCGCTTTTCCGGCAGCGGCGGGGCCTGCGACATCGCCTGCCTGGCCAAGCGCACGATCATCATCGCCAAGCACGAAAAACGGCGTTTCCCCGAGACGGTTGATTATGTCACGAGCCCGGGCTGGCTCCAGGGAGGGGACAGCCGGGAGGCATCGGGCCTGGTCCGCGGCGGACCCGATACGATCGTGACGACGATGGGGGTCATGCGTTTCCAGCCGGAGTCGAAGGCGGTTTACCTGATGAACTACCATCCGGGACTGACGCCGACGGCCGTCGCCGAGGCCACCAGCTTCCCGCTGGACGTCAGGCACGCGATAGAGACGCGGCCCCCGACTCCCCTCGAGCTCCGCATCCTGCGCGAGGAGGTCGACCCGGAGCGGATCTTCCTGACCTGAGTCATTCGTCAGGACGCCTTCTTGGTTTCCGAGAAAACCAGCATTGCGGGGACCCGGCGATGTCTATCTAAGGCTTCACCCTTCGACTCCCCCCATTTGAAGTTGCCTCGACTCGCGAACAACCCGGGGCCGGCAGGCTTAGTCGTCGAGTTTGACGGAACCCTCGTACATGGTCACCCCTCGAGGCGTCTCGCCCATGGCCGCTCCCGACGACTTCGTGAACAGCGGGTCCGCGTAGATGCTCCTCAGGTAGTCTTCGCGGTACTTGGGGTGCGCGATGCTGGCGATGGCCAGGGCCTTCTCGCCCGCGGTCAGCGCCCGCAGGTCGGCGATGCCGTATTCCGTGACCACGACCACCCCGTCGTAAGCCGAGGCCGTGAGGCTGACTCCCGGCGGGTGGACGGTCGCGATCTTGGACTTCCCTTCGTCGGTGATGCTCTTCAGGGCGATGATGGGGACGCCGTAGGCGGGGTCGTTCAGGGCCCGGACGAAATCGGGCTGGCCGCCAACGCCGCTGTAGTAGCGGCGCGCGTCGATGAAATCGGCCCAGACGTTGCCGTAGAGGTCGACGCCCATCGCCGTGTTGATCGAGATGAACGGGCTGTTCCGCCGGACGACCTCGGCGGCGTTGGTGATCGTGCAAGGCCTCATCTGGATGCTGGCCCGCATGTGGACGAACTCGTAGAGCTCCATAGATCCCATGATGAGGGACGTGGTGCTGTAGCCCATGTGCTGCTTTTTCTTCCGGTTGGTCACGATGCCCGACCTCTGCAGATGCATCAGGCCGTCTCCGTAGAGTTCCGTTTGGATGCCCAGGTCCTTGTAGTTCCCGCCGCGGATCGTCCCGACCACCGCGTCCGGGATCTGGCCGATGCCGACCTGGAGCGTGACGCCGTCGCGGATGAAGTGGCCGGCGATGAGCTCGCCGATCCGCCTTTCGGCCGGTCGCAGGTTGTCGAAGTCCGGGCTTGGGAAATCGTAGCAGTTCTTGACACCGTCGTCGTCGACCAGGTAATCGATTGACTGGGCGTCGACGATGCTCTGGCCTTGGGTGAACGGCATGCTGTAGTCCAACTCGGCGATGACCACCTTGGCATGGTCGATGGCCGTGTGCAGGACCTCGACCGACAGCCCCAGGCTGTACTCGCCGGTAACCTCGTGCGGGCGGACCTTGAAGATCACGGCGTCGGGTTCATACGGCCGGCCCTTGCCAATGAGGCTGTCCAGGTTGGCCAGAGTGCAGGGCAGGTAGAAGGCCCGGCCTTCGTTGGCCGCCTTGCGGACGTCCCCGGTCGAGAACAGCGAATAGGTCATGATGCGGTCCTGAAGACCCTCCTCGACGTACGGCACCGGGCCCTGGAGAAGAAGGTGGACCATCCGGATGAAGGGCAGCCGGGGGGTGCGCGCCTTGAGGGCGGCTGTCAGGCTCTCGATCGAGGCCGTAGGCACGGCCGCGTTGGAACCCAGATAGCAGGTGATGGACGGCCTGTCCTTGAATTCATGGGAAAGGACGTCGGGGACCTGATCGAGTTTGATGACGTTCGGACGGTAAAGCATGAACGGACTCCTGTCCTGCGATGATATAAGAGCGTTAAGGATACACAGAAGATACATAATTTCCGCAAGGCAGGCAAGCCCCGCCGGCCGGCGTCCCTTCGCCGTTCCGGACCTCGGCTTCCTTGGCCGGAGCCCGAGGCTGTGGTAGACTGAAGGGCGTCATAACGCGTCCCGAAGGCGCCGCGTCTTCGGGCCTGGTGGTCAAGACCATGCTGGGTTTCGGACCGTTCAAGATCGGTGTCGTCGAATTCGGGTCTCTCGGCCTGGACGGGGGGGCGATGTTCGGGACCGTGCCGCGGACGATCTGGTCGCGTCTCATCCCGCCCGACGAGGACAATCGCGTCCGGATCGCCACCCGGTCTCTCCTCGTCGAGGCCGGCGACCGGCGCTTCGTGGCCGACGTCGGCTGCGGCGACAAGCTTTCGAAAAAGCTCCGCGCCGTCTACGCCATTGAAAACCGCCCCCCGCGCGAGGGGGGTCTCGACCCCGGCACCGTCACCGACGTTGTGCTGACCCACATGCACTTCGACCACGCGGGCGGGCTGTGCCGTTTCTGCGAGGGAGCGCCCGAGGACCTCGAGGTGTGCTATCCCCGGGCCAGGGTGATCCTGCAGGCCGACAACTATGCCGCGGCCTCTCGTCCCAACCCCCGCGAACGGGCCAGCTACCTGAGGGAGGACGTCGCGGGACTCGAGAGGGCCCGGCTCGAGCTCGTGCGCGGCTCCACCGAGATCTTCCCCGGCATCTGGGTCCACCAGACCGACGGGCACACCCGCGGGCAGCAGTGGCTCGAGGCGCGGAACGGCCGCGAGTCGGTCGCCTTCCCCTCGGACCTCCTGCCCACCTCGCATCACCTCAACCCGGCCTACACGATGAGCTTCGACATGTGCGCCGAAACGCTCCTTCGGGAGAAGGCCGCGTTCCTGGACAGGGCGGTCGAGGGCGGCTGGATCGTGGTTTTCGTGCATGATCCCGACGTCCCGGCGGCGCGCCTGAAAAGGGACGACAGAGGCCGGGCCGTCATTGCCGAACGGGTCACCTTCTGACCCTCGCCCCGCCCGGTCCCCGGGGACCGCAGACCCGGGCTGGGAGTCGCGACCGAAAGGCCCCCCGGTTTGAATTCGCGGCCCCTTTTGTTTATACTAGAGGGCTCGATTTTACCGACCATCCCTTTTCTCATAAGGAGCTATCATGACAGGCAATACCTTTATTCCCGACATCCGCGAGAAGGCCCGCAGGAAATACCTGCGGATCGCCTTCCCCGACGCCGAGGACCTCCGCACGCTGAAGGCGGCGGCGATTCTCAGAGACCTGAAGATCGGGGCTCCGGTGCTCGTCGGAAACGCCGAAAAGATCCGGGCGCTGGCCGGCGGCGAGGGCCTGCCCCTCCAGGGAGTCGACATTGTCGACCCCGAGGCGTCGGAGTGGCGCGACGCATTCACGGATCTCCTGTTCGACAAGCGCCGGGCCAAGGGCTGGACCCGCGACCGGGCCGCCGAGGCCCTGCGGAGTCCCCTCTATTTTGCCGGGATGATGCTGGCCACGGACAAGGCGGGAGCCGTCGTCGGCGGCAACGTCTCCGCCACCGGGGACGTCATCCGCGCCGCCATCCACACGGTCGGAACGGCTCCCGGAATCTCCACCGTGTCCAGCTATTTCATCATGGTTCTTCCCGACAGGCTTCTGGGCTACGCCGACTGCGCCGTCGTGCCCAACCCGACCGACGCCCAACTCGCCGATATCGCCGTCAGTTCGGCCGGGAACTTCCAGTCCGTCACCGGCGAAGAGCCGCGGGTGGCCATGCTCTCGTTTTCGACGAACGGCTCGGCCTCCCACCCCGATGTGGACAAGGTCGTCAGCGCGACGAAAATCGCCAGGGAAAAGGCCCCGAACCTCCTGCTGGACGGCGAGATGCAGGCCGATGCCGCGCTCGTCGCGGCCGTGGGTGAACGGAAGTGCAAGGGCAGCCCCGTCGCCGGCCGGGCCAATGTCCTGATCTTCCCCGACCTCGACGCGGGGAACATCGGCTACAAGCTGACCGAGCGTCTGGCCGGCGCGGAAGCCGTGGGCCCGATCGTCCAGGGGTTGAACAAGCCTTACTGCGACCTCAGCCGGGGGTGCTGTCCCGACGACATGGTCAACGTGGCCGCCATCTGCGCCCTCATGGCCCATCCCTAACGCCGGGATTCCAGGAAAGCGGCACCGGTTCTGCGCAAGGCCGCTTCTTTCGAGCCGCGGAAAAGCGAAAACGGGCGTCCCTACCCTTCGGCCGAAATTCTCTGGCCGACCCTTCGGAGCCGGCCCGGCTTTGTTGACACGGCCACCCGGCTGGGGTATAAGGTTTCCATACCCTTTGCCCCGAAAGCCGCTTCATGCCGTCGCGTCATGCCAGCGAGGCCAAGCTCAAGAGGCTGGACAGCCTCCTCCGGCCCGAGTCCGTGGCGGTCGTCGGCGCCTCGGAAAGCCCGGGAAAGATCGGCTACACCATCCTCAAGAACGTCTTGGCTGACGGCTATTCCGGAAAAGTCTTTCCCATCAACCCCCACAGCAAAGAGATACTGGGTCTCAAGGCCTACCGCAGCGTGCTCGACGTCCCGGAGGACATCGACGCGGCCGTTCTGGCCGTGCCGGCCGGCCTCTGCGCCCAGGTGGCCGAAGAATGCGGCCGGAAGGGGGTCAAATCCCTGATCGTGATCGCCTCGGGGTTCGGCGAGATCGGCCGCCGTGACCTCGAGGAGGAACTGGCCGGCATCGCCCGGCGCCACGGGATGCGCCTCCTCGGGCCGAACGTCGTCGGCATCCTGTCGAATTCCGACAAGCTCAACGCCTCCTTCGCCCCCTTCCTGCCTTTTCCGGGCCGGCCGTCCCTCGTCTCGCAGAGCGGCTGTCTCCTCGTGGCCATCGACGCCGCCACGTATCACCGCCGGGTGGGGTTCGACAGGCTTGTCTCCATAGGCAACATGTCCGACGTGGACTTCGCCGACTGCATCGAGTGGCTGGACGCCGACCCCGGCACGACGTGCATCGCCCTGTACATCGAGGGCCTGAAGCACGGGCGCCGGTTCATCGACGCCGCGCGGAGGGTCAGCACCCCGGTCGTAGCCCTCAAGGCAGGCGTCTCCCCCCACGGGGCGGCCGCCGCCGCCTCCCACACCGGTTCGCTGGCAGGAGCGGCCGCGATTTACCGGGCCGCTTTCGAGCAGTGCGGCGTCGTCCAGGCATCCGACCTGGACGCGCTTTTCGACAGGACCCTGGCACTCTCGCTCCAGCCGCCGATGAAAGGCGACAACCTGCTCGTCCTGACCAACGGCGGAGGCATCGGGGTCATGGCCGCCGACGCCGCAGAGCAGTTCGGGCTCCCGTTGCGATTCGCGCCGGACGATCTCCAGGCCGAACTCCGCAAGCACATGCCCGAGTACGGCTCGGCCAGAAACCCCGCCGACCTCTCGGGTATGGCCGGGCCGGTGGAGTACCGCGGGAGCGTCAGGGCGGCCCTGGCCCACCCGTGGGTCGACGCCGTCGCCGTCCTGTACTGTGACAATTCCATATCCGTGCCCACCGCGGTGGCCGGGGCCGTCGAGCGCGGGTTCCGCGAGTCCGGAGTGACGGACAAACCCTTAACCGCGGCCTTCGTCGGCGGCGAGCAATCGGACGCCGCCATACGTTTCCTCACCGAAAGGGGCCTGCCGGCCTACGACGTCCCCGACAAGGCCGTCAACGCCGCGATCGCCCTGAGGGAATTGGCCCGCATCCGGTCCATGGTCACGGAGATCCTGCCCGTGCCCGCCGAAGCGACTTCCAACCAGGCGAGAGAGATCATCGCCGCGGCCCGCGCCGGCGGCCGGACCTCGCTTACCGAGCTCGAGGCCAAGGAGGTTTTCGGGGTTTACGGCCTGCCGACTGTCGAGACGGTCCTGGCCCGGAGCCCGGAGGCCGCGGTCCGGGCCGCCCGCGAGATCGGGTACCCGGTCGTCGTGAAGATCGTCTCGCCGGAGATCATCCACAAGTCCGACGCCGGCGGGGTCAGGATGGGCCTCCGGGATGAAGAGGGAGTGCGGGAAGCCTTCGAAACGGTCACGGCGGCGGCCAGGGCCCATAAGCCTGAGGCAGAGGTCCGCGGCGTTGCCGTCCAGAGGATGGCCCGGGCCGGGACCGAAGTCATCCTCGGCTCGGTCGACGATCCGAGCTTCGGCCCGACCGTTATGTTCGGGTTGGGGGGGATTTTCGTGGAAGTGCTCCGGGACGTCACGTTCCGGGTGGCTCCGGTCTCCTCCACCCAGGCCGGGCGCATGATCGACGGGATCGCCGCCGCGCCGCTCCTGACCGGCGCCCGGGGGGCGGCGCCGCTGGACCGCGACGCCCTCGTCCAGGCCATCATGTCCTATTCCAGGATGATCCTGGACCTGGCCGATGAAATCGCCGAGTCCGACGCCAACCCGGTCCTGGTTTACGAGAGGGGAAAGGGGGCGCTGGTCGTCGATGCCCGCATAATCCTCAAGCCGCGCTAGCCCGAATCACGCGGCGCAAAGCTCGTACTTCCTAACCAGGTGGTCCGGCTGGTAGGACATCTTGGCCCGGCGCAACCCCGGCACGCCCAGGTCCTGCTCGCGGTTGATGAGACGGAACGAAGACCATTCCCTCCGGACGAATTCGCGGTTGATCCACTGGGCCAGGCCGCTGATTTCCGGGTTTGCGATCTCGATCTGGATGAGCGCCGTATCCCCGGTCAGCGGGGTCCCCATGGTGAAGGCCTCCGGTCGCCCGTCGATCATCACGACGGCGCCTCGGAGCTCCAACTCGCTATGCCAAGCCAGGGCCTCCAGGATGGCCAGCCTCTCGGCCTCCATGTGTGGACTCGGGCATGCCTTCTCACCGAACCATGCGTCCAGGAGGCGGCGGCAGCCGTCCAGGTGCCCCGGCCCCAGGGTCTCGTAGCGCCGGCCGGGATATTCCGTCTCGAATTTTCTGATGCGGTTGCGCTTGCCGTCGAATTTCTTGCCTCTGAGCTCGGACAGGTCGGCGGTCAGGTAGACGTAGTCGAAGTTGTCTCTGTCCTCTTGGGCCCTCAAGCCGGCCGGCAGCCGGTCCACGAAGCCCCGGGGTATGCGGGACAGCTTCGGCGCCATGTCCAGGAGGGCAGCCAGGGTCGCCTCCGTGACCTCCGGGCCCAGGGGAGGAAGGAAATAGGCCGGTTCGAAGGTCGGCTCGATGAGGAGGCACAGATTGCCGTCGAGAATGGAGTAGCGGGGGCGTTCTGATTCCTTCCAGATCAGGATGTTGGCGAAATTCATCTCGCAAACGGGCGTAGGGAAGGTGTCGATCCAGCGCGAGATGACGGCTCGGTCCTCGAGGCCGACAGGCTTGAACTCCGGAAACCGGGGAACCGTCACGTCGTCCTTCCGATCATGACCCGGCACGACTTCATGTCGCACCCCTCGCACCAGTCCGTCCGGCGCTTGGCGGCGAAGGCCTCGGGAACCGCCTCCGTCACGGAGAAGCCGCAGGCTTCGAAGAAAGCCGGGATAACCGTGGCGAGATGAACCTCGGCCCCGGCCTCGGCCATCAGGGCTTCGACCAAGGCCTTGGCCAAGCCTTTTCTCCGGTGGGCAGGGTCGACCCCGAGGGCGCACAGCTCCAGGCAGTCCGGGTGTGTCTTGAGGGCCACAAGCCCGACGATGGCGCGGCTTTCCTCGGCCACCCAGAAGCGGTCGTTCTCCATCCCCGGATAATCGAGGTCCAGGCTGCAGGCGAGCCTCCTCAGCAGGAGAAAGTCCTTTGGGCCGGCCTCGCGGACGCGCATGGGCGGCGTATTATACCAGAATTCCGCGGGCCCCGCTCTCAGCGCCGGCGGCGCCGCCCGCCTTCCAGGCCGTCCAGAACGGCCATGTCCTCGGCGGAGAGTTCGAAGTCGAAGACGGCCGCGTTCTCCACAATGCGCTCCCTGTGATTGGACTTGGGGATGGTGATGACCTCTTTCTGGACCGCCCACCTGAGGAGGACCTGGGCCGCCGATCTTCCGTGGGAACGAGCCACGGCCTGGACTGTGTCGTCGTCCAACCTCTCGCCCCGCGTGAGCGGGCTGTACCCTTCGAGCCGGATGCCGTGGGACCGGCCGAAGTCATGGACCTCTCTCCGCTGGCCGAAGGGGCTGAACTCGACCTGGTTGACGGCGGGCACGGTCAGGCCCGCCTCTAAAATCTCCCGGAGGTGGGAAACCTCATAATTGCTCACCCCGATCGCTCGGCACCGGCCGTCGCCGAGAAGCTTCTCCAGGTCCCGCCAGGCTCCCAGCCGGCTGTCCCGGTCGTCGCCGGGCCAGTGGATCAGATACAGGTCGACATGATCCAGGCCGAGCCTGCGGCGGCTGGCCTCGAAAGCCCGCAGGGCCGTCCCCGGGCCGGTTTCGGAAGGCCGGAGCTTGGTCGTGACAAACACCTCCTCGCGCTGAAGGCCGCTGGTCCTGACGGCCTCGCCCACCTCACGCTCGTTGCCGTAGGCCGAAGCCGTGTCGACGAGGCGGTAACCGGACTCCAGGGCCCAGGCAACAGCCTTTCGCCCGAGGCTTCCGGTAGCGTTCCAGGTGCCCAGCCCGAAGAGCGGCATCGCCACGCCGTTGTTCAATTCGACTTTCGTGTCGATGGCCAGAGTCATCATTCCCTCCCCGCGTCTATCATACACCACGGCGCCCCTGCCGTGGCGAAGCCGGGCAACCGGACAAGAGGCGCCGCCGTCTTTGGCGCCGGTCGGACCCCGGAGTCCGGGTTCGGGGCCGAGGCGGCCTCCATCCGGCCCGCAACGGGGATGGGGCTCCGGAGCGTGACGAGGCGCGGCCCGGAAGCGGGCCGCTCCCGCGACACGCGCGGCGCCTCGTTTGACACGGCGAAGGCTCATTGCATATAGTGAGGTCTCCGTAACCCCAGGAGGTGAACGATGACTTCGACCGGCAAACGATACGCGGCGAGGGGCGCCCTCGCGGCCGTCCTTCTCATCGGTCTTGTACTCCCGCCGTTCGCGGCCCAGGTCCGAAAGGCGCAACGGGTCGAATCCACGAGCCCGGAGTTGCGCCTCAAGGGCTTCGACGAGTACCAAGCCATGACCCAGGCTTCCAAGTTCAAGGACCTGAAATGGCAGTTCATCGGCCCGACGAACGTCAGCGGCCGGATAACCGACGTCGCCGTGGTCGCGCCCAAGGGGCAGAACTACACGATCTTCGCGGCGTCCGCGTCCGGCGGCGTCTGGAAGACGGCCAACGAAGGAACGACCTGGACTCCCGTCTTCGAGCAGGCCGCCTCGACTGCCGTTGGCGATATCGCCCTCGACCCCACGAATCCCCGGGTCCTCTGGGCCGGGACGGGCGAGGCCAATATCTTCCGGAGCTCGCAGGCCGGGTGCGGCGTCTACAAGACCGAAGACGGCGGCAAGACCTGGAAACACATGGGCCTGGCCGACACGAACACCATCGCCCGGATCGTCGTCAACCCGAAGAACCCGGACACCGTCTACGTGGCGGCCTCGGGGCACGAGTGGACGACGAACCCCGAGCGCGGCGTCTTCAAGACGGAGGACGGCGGCCGGAGCTGGGCAAAGGTTCTCTTCATCGACGACAAAACGGGCGCCATCGACCTGGTCATGGACCCGGCCGATCCCGAGACCCTCTACGCCGCGACCTGGCAGCGCACCCGCCTGAAATGGAACGACCCGCGCAATTTCCCGGGCTATTCGGGAAGCGGCATCCATAAGACGACCGACGGGGGCAGGACCTGGCGGCCCGTCAACGCCGGTCTGCCCGAAGCCGCGTTCAGGGGCCGGATCGGGCTGGACATCTGCCTGGCCAAGCCGAACGTTCTCTACGCTCTCGTCGACAATTACGAGATCGCCCGTCAGCCGACCGCCGAGGAGATGGCCGATTCCTACGGCGTCCCCTCGAGCGGATACATCAAGGGCGCGACGGTCTACAGGTCCGCCGACTCCGGCGCGAGCTGGACGCAGGTCAGCGGGCTGACGCCCGAACAGAAGACCTTCATGGAGCGCCACTCCAACACCTACGGCTGGGTCTTCGGTCAGATCCGCGTCGACCCCAACGACGAGAACACGGTCTACATCATGGGCCTTCCCTTCAGCGTCTCGACCGACGGCGGAAAGACCTTTAAGCGCCTGCCGGGCCCGGGCGTCGACCACCACGCCCTGTGGATCGACCCCGGCAATTCCGACTATCTCCTCAAGGGCTTCGACCAGGGACTGGCCGTGTCCTATGACAAGGGCGCCAACTGGCGTTACTTCCAGAGCCAGATCCCGGTCTGTCAGTTCTTCGACATAGCCTACGACATGGGCACCCCCTTCCGCGTCTACGGCTCGATGCAGGACCATGGGAGCTTCCGCGGCGTGGTCGACCTCGGCCGGGGTCGGGACAGCATCCCCGCCGGAGAGTTCGAGGGCGCGCCGGGAGGGGAGGGCTCGAGCCACGCCATCGACCCCGACAACCCCGACATCGTCTATTCGTCCGGCTTCTACGGAACCCTGACCCGCACGGACCTCTCCAAGCCGCGGCGGGAAGGGTCCAAGGTTATCCTGCCGGCGACCTACCCCGGCGAGCCTCCCCTGCGCGGCCAGTGGCTGGCCCCGACGATCCTGTCGCCCCACGGCCCGGAGATCGTCTACCACGGCATGCAATACGTCCTGAGGTCGCTCAACCGCGGCGACACGTTCGAAAGGGTCAGCCCGGACCTGACCTTCGGCACCGCCAAAGACTCGGGCGACATCCCCTACCATACGGTCTTCGCCATCTCGGAATCGCCCGTCATGTACGGCCTCGTGTACGCCGGAACCGACGACGGGCGGGCCTGGGTGACCCGGGACGGCGGCAAGGCCTGGCAGGAGATCGGGACCTCGCTCCCCTACCGGAAGTGGGTGTCGCGACTGGCCGCCTCGGCCTTCGACATCGGGACCGTGTATATGACGCAGAACGGCAAGCGGGACGACGATTTTACGCCCTACGTCTGGAAATCGGCGGACTTCGGCAAGACCTGGACCGACATCGCCAAGGGAATACCCGTCGGGCCGATCAACGTCATCCGAGAAGACCCGGTGAACAGGAATATCCTCTACGTCGGCACGGACATGGGCGTGTATGTCACCCTGGACTCGGGAAAGACCTGGCTGGCCCTGGGGGCCGGGCTGCCGGCCTGCTACGTCCACGACCTGATCATCCATCCGAGGGAAAACATCATCGTCATCGCCACTCACGGCCGCGGCATGTGGGCTCTCGACGCCAACCCGGTCAACGAAAAGGACAAGCGGCGGAGACGTTATTACGAGGACGATTGAGGTGAGCCGGTTCGTCCGGGGCAAAAGTCCCGGGCGCCTCGGCCACCGGCATCGACTCCCCTTCCGCACGGCTGATGCCCAAGAGCGCGCTTTCGCTTGAATCGAGGCGCCCCGAGTCCGCCGAAGGGGGCCGGGTCATCGTCCTGGACGGCGTCGGTCCGGTACGGTTCGTCAGGAGCCGCCGGGCCCGCCGAGTCCGGCTCACGGTCCGGGCATCCCGGGGCGTGTGCGTCGCCGTTCCCCTGCGGGCGTCCTTCGAGGAAGCCCGGCTGTTCGCGGTTTCCAAGCTGCCGTGGATCCGGAGGACGCTCGACCTGATCGGGCGGGCCCGCGACCGCTGCCGCGAGGCGGTTTCGGCAGCCGAAATCCTCGACAGGCGGACCGCCCGTCGATACCTGGCGGAGCGGCTGGAGGCGCTTGCCGCGGAACACGGATTCGGCTACCGGCGGCTGAGCGTACGGACCCAGAGCACCCTCTGGGGAAGCGCTTCGGCCGCCGGGGGCATCCAGCTCAACGCCCTGCTCGCGGTCCTGCCCCGGGAGCTTTCGGATTACGTCATCATCCACGAGCTCGTGCACACCCGCCGCGGCGGCCACGGCCGGGCCTTCTGGCGCGAGCTCGAAAGGCATTGCCCCGACGCCCGCGAACTCCGGCGGCGCCTCCGCGAGTACACCCTGGCGCTGTTTTGACGCTTTGGTCAGAATTCGCGGACACCGACGACTCTCTCTGGCAGAAGCCGGCCGGGCGGCCGCGTGTCACCCGCCTAACCATTATCTCGCTCGAGGCCAACCGGCATGTCCCGTCCCTGCTCCTCGCCTTTCGGATCGCCAAGGTCCTTGGCGTGACAGTCGAGGAGGTTTTCCGGGCCGCCGGCAAAAGCTGACGGTCGGGCGGACATTCACGGGCGCGGCCCCAGAGGGAAACGGAGGTCCCGCCGGCAGGCCCGGACCGGGAAGGCCTAGAAGCGGTAAACGCCGCCGAACAGGAACATGGGGCCGCCTTCGTACGTCAGCCATAGGATGCCCCGACCGATCAGGGAAAAGCGGGGAGTCACCCTGAACCGGACTCCGGCCCCAAGGAGAACGGCCTCGACCGGGACCGGAAGTCCGGCGGAAACGAAGGCCGAAACGCGGGCCGAGGAATTCGTGCTCAAAATCAGGTTCCCGGCGAAGAGCACGGGCTCGTCGGACAGGCCGGGGAAAACGGCGGCCTCCACGCCCAGATTCCGGCCCATCAGGGCGAGATTGAAAAACAGACCCTGGGCGTGATCGGGACCCTCGCCGAAGGTCAAAGAGAAGATCCCGCCGCCCAGCTCCCCGGCGACCCTTCGCTCCTGGGCAACGGCGGGTCGAAACGCCGCGCCCAGCAGCAGCAACAGCGGCAGAGAGAGGGCGGCGATCACGACGGTTCCAGGGGGACGGCGTATATTCATAATGGCTCTCTTCCCCGAAGCGTGACCCGGCCTCCCGGGCCGCCCCGGCTCGGCGTCAAACCCATTCTAATCCGGCTGGAAACGAATCTGTCAAGATTCTGTCAAGAAGCCGTCAAGAGATCGTCGGCGGCGAGGAGGAAAGCCCGGACGGGACGGGGGGTATCGAGCGGATCCCGGAACGGAACCCTGGACGCGCCTTGGACAGACCTGGTTTCCCTTGGTCCGGAGGATTTGTTATAATCCGCGCCTTGCCATGTCGCACACCGCCCGCAGGCCGCTCGTCGTCCTCTTCACGGCCGGATGGCGCCTCCTGCGGACCGTTCTTCATCCGCATTCGAGGAGGTTCCCCATGTCCCAATGCCTGATCGCGCGCCGGGCCATTGTTCTGTCGGTCGCGTTCGCCTTCGGCCTGACCGTTTTCGCCACACGGCAAGCCGCGGCCCAGGACGAGACGAAGCCCGCCTTCAAGGCCAACTACGAGCTGGCCTCCCGGTTCACGCCGGCCAAGGTCGGAAAACTCGTTTTCGACACCTCGGTCCGGCCCCACTGGCTCGAGTCCGGCGACCGCTTCTGGTACGGCTGGCAGACGAGCCACGGCCAGTCCTTCACTCTCGTCGATCCGATTCGCCGGTCGAAGGCGCCGGTCTTCGACAACGCCAAGATGGCCGCGGCCCTGACCCGGATTGTCCTCAGCCCCTACGACGCCGAGCACCTGCCGATCAAAACCCTCAAGTTCATCGACAACGACACCGCCGTCCGCTTCGAGGTCGAGGTCCCGAAGGACTCGGACGTCCGCCTCGGCGACGCGATCGTCAAAGCCGGCGACCTCGAGAAGAAGCGCGAGGAGGCCAAGAAGGCCAAGGAAGAGGCCGCCGACCAGACGGGCAAGACGGACCAGGAGAAAAAGGACCTCGACAAGAAGGACCAGGACAAGAAAGACGCGGATAAAGAGAAAGCCAAGGAGCCCGAGAAAAAGACGACCACCCTCTATTTCAAGCACGTTCTCTCGACCGGCGCCCTGACTCTCCTCCCCGACTTCGAGGCGCCCCCCAAGCGGCCGCGCTGGGCCTCGGTTTCCCCCGACGAGAAGACGGTCGTCTTCGCCCGCGGCCACAACCTGTTCATGATGGATGCCGAGAACTTCGCCAAGACCCTGAAAAAGGCCGATGACACGACCATCAGGGAAACGCAGCTGACGACCGACGGCGAGGAGCACTGGAGCTACGCCCGCGACCTCCGCGAGGAGGAAAAGAAGGAGCTCCAGAAGGACGAGAAGGACCGCAAGGACTACCGGGCCCCCTCGATCTACCTCGTCTGGTCACGGGACTCGAAGAAGTTCGCCTGCATCCGGGAGGACGAGCGCAAGGTCGGCGACCTCTGGGTTATCAACTCCCTGGCCAATCCCCGCCCGACGCTCGAGACCTACCGCTACGCCATGCCGGGGGAGGAGAACCAGCCCCAGCCCGAGCTTCTCGTTTTCGACCCGGCGAGCCGGGCCAAGCTCCAGGTCAAGGCCGAGGCCTTCAAGGACCAGACGCTCGACATCCAGCGGGCGCCCCGCAAGGCCCTGGACCGCGAAAAGGACTACCCGCCGCCTTCCATGTGGTTGAGCGAAACGTCCGACAGGCTCTATTTCGGCCGCCAGAGCCGCGACCTCCACAAGTACGACCTTTGCGTCGCCGACACGGCCACGGGCGACGTGAAGGTCCTCATCGAGGAGCGCCTGAACACCTACGTCGACGTCGAGCCGCTGTGGCTCGTCGACGGCGGCCGGCAGATGGTCTGGTGGTCCGAGCGCGACGGCTGGGGCCATTATTACCTCTATGACGGCGAGGGCAAGCTCCTCCGCCAGATCACCTCCGGCGAGTTCACCTGCCAGGGGATCGAGGGCATCGACGAGAAGGCCCGGCTCGTCTACTTCAACGCCTGCGGCCGCGAGCCCGGCCAGGACCCCTACTACTTCCACCTCTATCGCGTCGGCCTCGACGGCTCGGGCCTGAAGGTCCTCAGCCCGGGCGACGCCATGCACAGCGCCGATACCGACGACGGGCTCAAGGTCTTCATCGACACGCACTCCCGGGTCGACACGGCCCCGGTCTCGGAGCTGCGCGACATGGCCGGGAACCTCCTCCTCGAGCTCGAGACGACCGACGTCGACGCCCTGGTCGAGGCCGGCTACAAGTTCCCGGAACCCTTCCGGGTCAAGGCCGACGACGGGGTGACCGACCTCTACGGGGTTATGTACAAGCCCTTCGACTTCGACCCGGCCCGCAAGTACCCGATCATTGCCTACGTCTATCCCGGTCCCCAAACCGAGAGCGTGACCAAGACCTTCTCGCCGAAAAACGGCAACGTCGCGCTGGCCCAGTTGGGCTTCATCGTCATCGAGGTCGGCAACCGCGGCGGAAACCCGATGCGCTCCAAGTGGTACCACAACTACGGCTACGGCAACCTCCGCGACTACGGCCTGGCCGACAAGAAGCGGGCCGTCGAGCAGCTGGCCATCAAGCACCCCTTCATCGACGTCGACCGGGTCGGCATCTACGGCCACTCGGGCGGCGGGTTCATGACCGCCGCCGCCCTGCTCGTCTACCCCGACTTCTTCAGGGTCGGCGTGTCATCGTCCGGAAACCACGAGAACAATATCTACAACCGCTGGTGGAGCGAGAAGCACCACGGCGTCAAGGAGGTCACGGACAAGGAGGGCAACGTCAAGTTCGAGTACAGCATCGAGAAGAACTCCGAGATCGCCGGAAACCTCAAGGGGCATCTGCTCCTGACGACGGGCGACATGGACAACAACGTCCACCCCGGCAACACCATCCGGCTGGCCGACGCCCTGATCAAGGCCAACAAGCGCTTCGACTTCTTCCTCTTCCCGGGCCAGCGCCACGGCTACGGCGACATGAACGACTACTGGTTCTGGGTCCGGGCCGACTACTTCGCGAAGTGGCTGCTCGGCGACTTCTCCCAGAACGTGGACCTGATCGAGCTGCAACGCGAGAAGGAGCAGACGGGAGGGAAGCGGGGGCGGTAGGAATTCCGCCAGGGATGCCTAGAAGATGAGGTCGCCACGTCGCGTCGAGAAGCGCCCCTCGCGATGACACGGATGAGAGATTTTCGGGTCGGTCGCCGCGTCTCCCATAGGCCGACGGGCTCCTCGAAATTGCGCGGAACGAACGGCCCTCGTGGCGGTTGCGGCCTCGACGGCGGGCGGCCGCCATCCCGCAACGATCACTTTTCTTTTGGGCCGGGTTGGTATACAAAGGTGAAGAAAGGTGCCCGACATGACCGACAACGAGGCGACGCCCGCTGAGGCGAACATGGAAACTCCGCAGAACGTCCCGGGCGGCCCGTCGGCCCCCGCAGAGGCCCGGACGCGCCATTACGGGATGGTCGCTCTGATCTTCCTGACCTTCTTCGTGATCTCGCTCCTGACGAACGTCATCGGGCCGCTGGTCCCCGACATCATCAAGAGCTTCTCGCTCAGCCTGACGCTGGTCGCGCTGCTCCCTTTCGCTTTCTTCATCGCCTACGGCGTGATGTCCATCCCGGCCGGGATGCTCCTCGAGAAGCTCAGGGAAAAGCCGGTCATGATCGGCGCGTTCGGCGTCGCGTTCGTCGGCGCCATGATCTTCTCCCTGGTCACCGGATACCTGACGGCCATCCTGTCGCTCTTCCTCATCGGCTGCGGCATGGCCGCCCTGCAGGTGGCAATCAACCCCCTGCTCCGGGTCTCCGGCGGCGAGGAGCACTTCGCTTTCAACTCGGTCATGGCCCAGCTCATCTTCGGCGGCGCCTCGTTCCTCAGCCCGTTCATCTATTCGTACTTCGTCGTCAACCTGGCCAAACCGGCCTCCGGGCAACCCCCTCTGGCCCGGCTCATGTCCGGTCTCGTGCCCGCCGACCTGCCCTGGGTTTCGGTCTACTGGGTTTTCGCGGCGCTCGTCCTGGTGATGATCGCCGTCCTGGCCTTCGTCCGGTTCCCGGTGGTCGTCAGGAAGGCGGACGAACGGGCCGGGGCCTGGGCGACGCACAAGACGCTGTTCAAGGAGAAAACCGTGATCCTGTTCTTTTTCGGCATCTTCGCCTACGTCGGGACGGAACAGGGCGTCGCCAACTGGATCTCCCAGTTCCTGGTGACCTACCACGGCTACAACCCGCAGACCGTCGGGGCGGCCAAGGTCTCGCTGTTTTGGGGGCTGATGACGATCGGGGGTCTCCTCGGCCTGGTGTTGCTCAAGCTTTTCGACAGCCGGAAGGTCCTGACGGCCTTCGCGGCCGCGGCGATCGTCTTTCTCAGCCTGGCCCTCTTCGGGTCCGGCCCCCTGGCGCTCGTCATGTTTCCGATGATGGGCTTCGCGGCCTCGGTCATGTGGCCCATCATCTTCTCCCTGGCCCTCAACTCCGTGGACAGCCACCACGGATCTTTTTCGGGGATCCTCTGCACGGGGATCATCGGGGGGGCCCTCGTGCCGTTGATCATCGGCCGCCTGGGCGACGCCTTCGGATTGAGGCAGGGCATGTTTTTCCTCTACGTCACCCTGGCTTATATCTTCAGCATCGGGCTCTGGGCCAGGCCGCTTATCGCCAACGAAACCATCTTCCTGAAGAGGAAAAAGAGGGAGGCGGCTTGAGCACGAACGTCGTCATCGGCGTCGACCTCGGCGGGACCAATGTCCGGGCCGGGCTGGTCGAGGGTGGTCGCCTGGCGCGAGTGGAGTCCGTCGAAGTCCGCAGCCGCGGCACCGAGCAGGACGTCCTCGACGATATGTTTACGGCGATCGATGCGGTGATGACCGGGGCCGTGGCCGGGCTCGGCATCGGCGTGCCTTCCGTCATCGACCTCAAGACAGGGACCGTGCACGATGTCCAAAACATCCCCTCCTGGACCGAAGTGCCGCTCAAGGCCCGCCTCGAGGACCGCTATCATCTCCCGGCTTACGTCAACAACGACGCCAACTGCTTCGCCGCCGGCGAGAAGCATTTCGGCAAGGCGAAACCGTACGATCACGCCGTCGGCCTGATCGTCGGCACGGGGCTGGGCGCCGGTGTCATCGCCAACGGCCGGCTCTATTCCGGGGTCAACTGCGGGGCCGGAGAGTTCGGGATGCTCCCCTACCGGGACGGCAACTTCGAGGCTTTCTGCAGCGGGCAGTTCTTCGAAAATGTCCACGGCGTCTCCGGCCGCGAACTCCACGAGCGCGCCGAGCGGGGTGAATCGGAAGCTCTGCGGATCTTCGCGGAATTCGGCGTCCACCTCGGCGAGGCGGTCAAGGCCATCTGCTACGCGGTCGACCCAGAGATCATCGTCATGGGCGGGTCGGTCAGCAAGGCCTTCCGCTTTTTCCAGGCGGCCGTGTGGGAGACGTTCCGAACCTTCGCCTATTCCATCAGCAAAGCCCGGCTGAGGATCGAAGTTTCGGAGACCGAGAACATCGCCATCCTGGGGGCGGCGGCGCTTTACTACGATGCCCAGGCGGGATGAGGGCGCTCCGGCGCGCCGGCGGGCCCGGGGCCTTAGCCCGCGACAGGAGAAGAACCCGATGAGAAGCGAGACGACGCGGGTGGGGCGCCTGCTGCTGGCCTTCGGTGCGGCGCTCTTGGTCTTCCAGATCGTGCCGGCCCTCCTTTTCCGCATCTGGAAAAGCCCGCTCAGCTGGGGCGACACGTTGGATTTTCTGACTTGTCTGGCCGTCATCCCGGTGGCCCTGGTCGTCTATGACCGGCTGCGCCTCGATCGGCCGGAACCCCAACCGGTCCGCCGGGCCGTTCCGCTTCCCCTCGTCCTCTTCGTGGCCGGCGCCATCCTCTACGTCGACGGGCACGGCATCCATCTGCCGGCCAACTCGCTGGCCCGCCTCATGGAGAAAGGCTCCGCGATCTTCAAGGCGACCTACCTTTACGACGAAGTCATCAGCCACTACCTCTGGCACGGCGGTCTGCTCATCATGTCGGCCGCCCTGATCCTGGCCGCGGCGAAAACCCGGGGCGGGACGGCGGGACATGCGGATACCGGCCCGGCCCTGGGCGGAGCAGTCTTCTACGGTTTCACGATCGCCGTGGCCGCGATCGAGGGGCAGACGGTCCCGATGCAGCTGCCGGCCGCGGTCGTGGGCGCCGCTCTCGCCTGGCGCCTCTACCTGCGGCGAAAAAAGCGGGGGCCGGGGAATCCTGCGCTTCTTTTCTTTGCGGCCGGCTTCAGCCTGGCCGTTCTCCTGTTCGCCTACTGGGGCCTCAGCCATGGCGGTTTCCCGGAATTCAGCGAGCTCGGCTGGATCGACTAGCGGGGACCCTTCCGCCAACCCGCACCCTCTCTGTCGCGTCCTATGTTCTTGAGCGCTCCGCAGCGCGGCTTGGCGATAACAGTGGACACTTTCGAGGGGAAAGTCGCCCTCCGAAACGAACGGCGCCTCGGGCGTTACTTCTCGGGTCTCGCCGGGGCCGTCCATCTTCCCTGCAAAGAGCGGAACGGGTGGATTTATGTGACGGCGGGAATCGAGGGCCGCGGGGTCCTGATGATGGCCGAAACGGGTCCGCGCGACCTCAATATCAACGGCCTGACGGCGGTCCGCTACGGCATCGGAACCCGGCCCGGCGCCGTCCCATGGAGCGGCAAGGATTTCCCCGTCGTCCGTCCGGTCCTCACCGTCGATGTCGGCGGCATCGCCTCCACCCCCGGCGACGGCCTCGTCGACGATTTCGCGATGGGCAACGGCTGGACGGGGTGTGCCTGCGCCGGCGACATCGGCCCCGAATTCCTGAGGAATTACCGGTTCACGATCGATCCCTTCGAAAAGGCGCTCGTTCTGGAAAAGCCGTCGGCATCCATGTCCGCCGGTAAACGCGGCTGAGACGCACGACTCCCCGCGGCCGGCGGGCGAACGGCGGGAGGTCGCCGACGCGGTCACTGGGGCATGGCATCGCAGGGATTCGTCGCGGGCCAATCGAACGAGGTTGCTCATCGATACGTTTCCCTTTAGAATGGGAAGGCCTTTCTGCCCGCATCCGGACGGATGCGCGGCAGTCCGGCGACTTTTCAGGAAGGGAGTGATGATGATAATGCCAAAGTGCCGACGATTCCGGATAGCCGCCGCAGCGGTCACCCTGGGGCTTCTGGGCCTCTTCTCGACCCTCGGGGCCGAGACGCCCCCGCAAGAGAACCCCAATCCGCCCGGCTGGGATATTTCCACGGAGGTCAGCTATGTCGTCACCGGGGGGAACGCCGCCTCGTCGGCCTTCAGCCTCGGCGGCAGCTTCAAGAGAAACTGGGGCAACGACACTCTGCTCGTCAAGACATTTGTCCTGAGAAGCAACGCGACCACGATCACGCGGTCCGCGGTCGGAACGGAAGGCGCGTATGAGGTCATCGAGGAAAAGACCCGCCGGCTGGTGGCGGAAAACTACCAGCTGTCCGGACAGTACGACCGCTGGCTGGCCAAGAAACTCCTGGCCCAGGCCGGCCTGGCCTGGGACCGAAACCGGTTCGCCGGCGTGGCGGGCCGGGCCATTTTCGTCGCCGGCCTCGGCTGGGCGCCGGTCGAAACCAAGAGGGCCCAGTTCAAGGCCGAGGCGGCGGCGACCTACACCCTGAGAAAATACGTTGGCCTGGACTCCACCTCGTTCGCCGGCTTCCGGGCCGTCGTTTCGGGGGCCTATAAGCCCCTGGAAAAGTCGTCGGTCAGCACCCAGTTCATTTTCGACGACAACCTCAGGAGGTTCAGGGACTGGCGGTACGACTGGACGACCTCGGTGAGCGCCTCGATCTCCAAGTCCCTGGCCCTGAAGACGAGCCTTCGCCTGCTCTACGCCCACCTGCCCGCCCTGGAGCAGGTTCCGCTGCTCGGACCCGGGGGCGAGGAAACGGGCCTGTTCGTGCCCGTGCCGCTGCGCCGGCTCGACACGTTCTTCACCACCTCCCTGGTCATCAACTTCTAGAAAGGCTCCGGTCGGCTCGTTCGGAGGGCGATGGCGCTCTGTCGCGAATCATCCGGGTCGGAAACGATTGTCCACAGCGCCGGATTCCGGCCCCGGCGTTTGACCGCGGGCAGTGTTCCTATTAGAATGGTCAAAGACAACCAAGGGCGCGACCGCGGCGGCTCACGCCTCGAGGAGGGTGCGGTCATGAAAAAACGCTACTGGCGATGCTTTGTTTGCAACGACATCCATTACGGCATCGCCCCCCCGGAACTCTGCCCGACCTGCAAGGTCCTGAACGCCTACGTCGAGATCACGGCCGAGGAGGCCCGCAAGATTTTCGGCGGCGGCCCGGACATCGCGTTCGCGCCCGCGGATTTCCGCGGCGCGATCGAGCGGTTCACGGCCGGCAACGAGTTCCAGGTCAATCCCGACGCGGAGAAAGTCGAATCCCTGCTCGAGGGCGTTTTCGCCAACGAGAAAAACCACGGGCTCAAGTACTGCCCCTGCCGCCTGTCGACGGGCGATTGGGAGGAAGACCTGAAGCTCGTCTGTCCCTGCTTTTTCACCATCCATGAAACCTATAAGGGCCAGGAAAAGGGGGAATGCTGGTGCGGACTCTTCGTAAGGAGGACATAATGGCCAAACTGCTCCTGTTTCACGGGCGGGAATGCCCTCATTGCAAAAAGATGCTGCCCCTCGTCGACAAGCTCGAGAAGGAGACCGACGTCGAGTTCGAGAGGCACGAGGTCTGGCACGACGAGAAGAACGCGGACCTGATGCGGTCCTTCCGGCCCATCATCGCCCCCAAGTGCGGCGGGCAGCTCCGGGTGCCGGCGTTCCTCAACACCGAGACTTCCGACGCCGTCTGCGGCGAGATGGAGTACGACAAGCTCAAAGAATGGGTCACGAGGAAGTGAGCCGCGGCGACATGACCGGACCCGGCCGCCGCGCGGTGCGTCCCCGGGGCGGGTCCGGCACACAACGGGGGAACATGATGATCGAACGCTTCGACCCTCTCAAGGGGGAGCGGCTCCAGGTCCTGGACCCGGACGGCAACGTCCGGAAGGACCTCGAGCCGGCCCTCTCCGCCGACGACCTGCGCCGGATGTACGAGCGCATGGTCCTGACGCGCCTGGCCGATGCCAAGGCCCTCAAGCTCCAGCGTCAGGGCCGGTTCGGGACCCACGCGTCGAGCCGGGGTCATGAGGCCTGCCAGGTGGGAATGGCGACCGCGGTCGCGAAGGGCGATTGGTATTTTCCCTACTTCCGCGACCTGGGGGCCTACCTCACCCTGGGGTATCCGCTGAAAGACTTCTACCATTACTGGATGGGAAACGAGGCCGGGATGCGGGCGCCCGACGGTCTGAACGTGTTCCCGGTAGCCATCCCCGTCGCTTCGCAGATTCCCCACGCGGTCGGGGCCGGAATGGCCGCAAACTACCGCAAGCTTCCGGTCGCGGTGTTCTGCGCTTTCGGCGACGGCGCGACGTCGCAGGGCGATTTCCACGAGGGTTTAAACTTCGCTGGGGTCTTCAAGACGCCGAATGTCTTCGTCTGTTATAACAACCAGTTCGCGATCTCCCTGCCCCGGAGCCGGCAGACGGCGGCCGCGACGATCGCCCAGAAGGCCGTGGCCTACGGGTTCCCCGGCGTTCAGGTCGACGGGAACGACGTTCTGGCCGTGTACGCGGCCTCCGCGGAGGCGGCCGCCGGCGCCCGACGGGGCGGCGGCCCCACCCTCATCGAGGCCTACACCTACCGGATGGGGGACCACACGACCTCGGACGACGCGGCTCGCTACCGTCTCAAGGACGAACTCGCCGAGTGGGAGAAGCGGGATCCCATCGTCAGGTTCCGAGAGTACTTGAAGACAAAGGGCGTCTGGGACGACGCCTACGAAAAGAAAGTCCAGGAGGAGTCCTCGCAGGCCGTGGAGAAGGCGGTCGGGGAGGCCGAATCGAGGCCTCCCGCCGCGATCAAGGACCTGTTCGCCTACACCTACGCCGCCATGACGCCCAACCTCGAGGAAGAGATGGCCGAGGCCGGGGCGAAGGAGGCGTCCCGATGATCATGACCATGATCCAGGCCATCACGAACGCTCTCTCCCTGGAGATGGAAAGGGACGACGGCTTCGTCCTCCTCGGCGAAGACATCGGCCGCAACGGCGGCGTCTTCCGGGCCACGGACGGGTTGTTCGACAAGTTCGGACCGGAACGGGTCATCGACACGCCCCTGGCCGAATCCGCGATCATCGGGACGTCGCTGGGGATGGCCGCGGCGGGCCTCAAGCCGGTGCCGGAGATCCAGTTCATGGGATTCATCTACCCGGCCTTCAACCAGATCATCTCCCATGTCGCCCGCCTTCGCAACCGGACCCGGGGCAGGTTCACGGCGCCGCTGACGATCCGGACCCCCTACGGAGCCGGGGTCCGCGCCCTGGAACACCATTCGGAGAGCACGGAAGCCCTGTTCTGCCAGATCCCCGGCCTGGTGGTCGCGGCTCCGTCCAACCCTTACGACGCCAAGGGATTGCTCATCGCCGCGCTCCGCAGCGACGACCCCGTGCTCTTTCTCGAGCCGACGCGGCTCTACCGGGCGGAGAAGCGCGAAGTCCCCGGCGAGGCCTACGAGGTCCCGCTGGGCCGCGCGGCTGTCGTCCGTGAGGGCAAGGACCTGAGCCTCATCGCCTGGGGGGCGATGATTCCCGTCTGCGTCAAGGCGGCCGACGCCGCGGCGGCCGACGGGGTGAGCGTCGAGATCGTGGACGTGCGAACCCTCTCGCCGATGGACCGGGAAACGATCCTGGCCTCGGCCAGGAAGACCGGCCGGGCGGTCGTCGTCCACGAGGCTCCGAAAACCTGCGGCCTGGGCGCCGAGATCGCGGCCCTCGTCGGCGAGTCGGCCCTGCTCAACCTGAACGGACCGGTCCTGCGCGTCACGGGACAGGACATCACGCCCCCGCTTCCGAAGAGCGAGGACCATTATTATCCCAGCCCCGAGCGCGTGCTCCGGGCCATCCGCCGTCTCATGGAGTTCTGATCATGGCCAAGCAATTCCGGTTTCCCGACGTCGGCGAAGGCATCACCGAGGGCGAGGTCGTCAAGTGGCTGGTCAACGAGGGCGACCAGGTCAGGGAGGATCAGAATCTCGTCGAAATCGAAACCGACAAGGCGGTCGTCGAAATGCCCTCGCCGTACTCGGGCACCGTCCTCAAACGTCACGTCAATGAAAAGGACATCGTCAAGGTCGGTGAGGTCCTGGTGACCATCGGGGCCGTGGGCGAAGCCGTCCCGGAAGGCGCGGCCGCGCCTCAGGAGGCGGCGGCCGAAGCCGCCCGTCCCGCGGCCGCTCCCGGCGCCCAGCCGGCAGGCGCGGCCGGAGAGGTCCTCGCCACGCCCAAAGTCCGGAAGATGGCCGAGGATCGAGGGATCGACCTGGGCTCGATTCGCGGCAGCGGCCCGGACGGGCGCATCACGGAGGAGGACGTCACCGATGCGGCCGGGAAACCCGCGGAAAAAAAGCCCCAGATCAGAGTCAAGGCCAAGTTCGACTTCTACGGCGAGCTCGAGCGGATCCCGCTGCGGGGCGTCCGGCGCACGACGGCCCGGCATCTCCGCGAATCCCTGGACAAGGCGGCCCACGTCACTCATTTCGACGAGGCCGACGCCACGAGACTCCACGCCCTTCGGGAATCGAAGGCCAAGGAATACGAAGCCGCGGGCGTCAAGTTCACCTATCTGCCCGTCATTATCAAGGCGGTCATCGAGGTCCTCAAGCTCCACCCGACGTTCAACGCCGTCCTCGACGACGAAGCGGACGAGATCATCGTCAGGAAGTATTACAACATCGGGATCGCCGTCGACGTCCCCGACGGGCTCATCGTGCCCGTCGTCAAGTTCGCCGACCAGAAACCCGCCCGGGACATCGCCGCCGAGATCCAGGCGCTGGCCCGGGCCGCCCGGGAGCGGAAGCTCGACCTGGCCGACCTCAAGGGCGGCACGTTTTCAATCACCAACGTCGGCGTCATCGGGGGATACGCCGCGACGCCGATCATCAACTACCCCGAGGTCGCCATACTGGCCACGATGAAGATCGAGGACCGGGCCCGGGTCGCCAGCGGAAAGGTGGTCGTGAGGAAAACCCTGCCGCTTTGCCTGTCGTTCGACCACCGGGTCAACGACGGGGCGGCGGCGGCCCGCTTCACCAGGGACCTCATCGGGTTCCTGGAGGAGCCGGAGAAGCTGCCGCTCGAAGGCTCATAGCGGCCGCGGCCGTCCCGATCGCCGGCGTCGGCCTTCCGGACCCCTATCCCTTTTCCCCGTCGTGTCCGTGCCTGTGGTGGGTGTCGGGCCAGTGCCCGTGGACGTGCATCGTTTCCTTGTGGGCGTGCTCGTGAGCGTGCGGCTCGTCGACCGGCCCGGAATGACGGTGAGCGTGGTGCAGGTCGCCGTGAGAATGGGAGTGGGCATGCACGACCCGGGAATGCCGGTGCGGATGGACGTGTCTTTCCCCGATGATCAGGGCGACCCCGGCCAGCATCAGAAACCCCGCCGCGGCCATGGGCCATCCGACCCTGTCCCCGAGAATGGCGAGCGCGGCCAGGGAACCGACGAAGGGGGCGACGCTGAAGAATGCGCTTGTCCGGAACGCGCCGAGGCCTTTCAGGGCTCGGACGAAGAGGACCAGGCTCAAGCCGTAGCAGACGGCCCCGACGGCCAGGCCGTAAGCCACGGTCCAGTCGAGCCTCAGGCCCCGCCCCAGGACAAATGCCGCCGAAGTCGAAACGGCTCCGGCCGCAAGGCCCTTGATCCCGGCGATCTGCACCGGGTCCTTGTCCGAGATGCGGCGTGTCAGGTTGTTGTCGAGGCCCCAGAAGGCCATGGCCAGGACGACCAGCACCGGCCCCGATGGACTGAACCGGCCGCCCGCGGGATTCAGGGACAGCAGGACCCCGGCCGCCGTCATCAGGGCCAGCGCGGACCAGATCCGCCGGCTGGCGTTCTCGCGGAAGAGCAGGACGGCGATGACCCCCGTCGCCACGCCCTCGAAATTCAGAAGGAGCGAAGCCGAAAACCCGGAAACCCGGCTGAGCCCGCTCATCAGGCAGATCGGCCCTGCAACTCCGCCCGCGGCGACGGCCCCCGCCAACCAGGGCAGGTCCTTCTTTTCGAGCGGGGCCTCGCGGCGGGCTCGGGCGCCGGGGGGGGCCGCTCCGGCCGCTTTACGAAACGCCGAATAGGAGGCCAGACCGGCGAAGACTCCCAGGTAAAGGAGTCCGGCCAGCGCCACCGGCGAAACGTCCTCGAGCAGGAGCTTGGCGAGAGGCGTGCTGACGCCGAAGAGCACCGCCGACAGAAGGATCGCGGCGACGGGCTTGAGTTTCATGCCTGACCGAGAAAATTATAGCCGGGCGGGACTTCAGGCTCAAGGGCCCGGCCGCCGAAACGGCGCTAGCCGCCGACGACGACCGTCCAGGGGCGCACCGCCCACTCCCTTATCAGGCCGGCCTTGACGTAGGGGTCGTTCTCGGCAAAGGCTTTGGCAATCGCAGGACTTTCGCCCCGGAAAACCAGGATCGCCGCGTCCGCTGGCTCCGATAACGCCCCGCCCATCAGAAGCTCGCCGCGGTCATGGGCGGACTCGGCGCAGGCCAGATGCTCGGCCCGGAACGGGGCCCGTTTGGTGATGTAATCGTCGACTGTTTTATAGATGAGGACATAATACATCGGCGTATCCCCTCCTTACCGATCCGACGGCTCTCCAGGGCATCCCGGTTCCAGGCGCCGTATTCGGCCTTTTCGGCCTCGGTCAGCTCGACCGTGTCGATCGCCGTGATCTCGCATCCCAGCTTCTCGAGCATCGGGACCAGGCCGCCCTCGGCCATGGCTTTGGGGCCTTCCGAATCGTTCTTGACGACCGCGACCTTCAGCTTCCCCTGAGCCGATTCTTGAGCGGGGACCGCGAGAAGCGGAACGGCCGCAAGGAGGGAGAGGAAAGCAAGAACGCCGGTCGCCGCAAATTGGGTCATCTCGTCGCCTCCCGTGAGCGTTGTTGGGACCTCATGATAGCCCGTGAGTCCGGCCCCGATCGAGGACTGCGAAGACGAGGCCGGGCGAGCCCCCTCTGGTCCCTGTCTCGTAACGTCCTTCGAAACGCTTCCGCCTCTCCGCTACGCGAAGGTGCCCGGAGGCTGCAACGCGTTTCTCCGGCGGGGCGTGCGGCCCCCGATCAGGCCTCACGGTCGAACCCGCGGCCTCTCGATTTTGTCAGCCAGAAAAAGCACGGCCAGGCCGGCCGTGAGCCGTCGGAATCGCGTCCTCGCGAATCCCGCTTCCGCCAGCATCTCCAGGGTGCGTCCGGGCGGCTGAAAAACCCGGACCGACTCGGCCAGATACCTGTAAGGCCGGCCGTTTCCGAACAGGAGACCGGCGGCGGGAGGCATGACGCGGAAGGCGTAGAAATCATAAAGCCGGCCGATGAGCCGGTTCGGGGGGCGGCCGAATTCCACGGCCATAAACCGGCCCCCCGGCTTGAGGATGCGGCCGATTTCCGCGAAAGCGCGGTCGAGACGCACGATGTTCCTGAGGCCGAAGCCGAGGGTGACGGCCTCGAAGCTCCCGGTCGGAAAGGGTATCGCCTCCGCGTCTCCGCGAACCCATTCGACGGCCCCGCCGCCCGGCCGCTCCGCCGAAAATGCCGAAGGACCTCGATCCTGGTCGGAAAACGGGGCGGCCCCGGATTCCCCGTTCGTCGGAGCAGCCTTTCCGGAAACCCGGATCGGGCCTGTTTTGGGCTTCCTTTTTGCCGCCGCGTCTTTTTCCCGTCCCGCGGCGAGCATGGCCATGTTCAGGTCGAGCACCACGGCCAGGCCGTCCGGAGCCGTTCGCGCGGCGGCAAGCCGGGCCAGGGCCCCGGTGCCGCCGCACACGTCGAGAACCTGTTGGCCGGGCTCGAGGCCGAGCCGTCGGATTCCCTCCCGGCGCCAGAGGCCGTCGATGCCGAGGCTGAAGAGCGCGTTGGCCCGGTCGTAGGTCCGGGCCACCGCGTCGAAGGCCGCCCCGACCAGGGCCTTCTTTTCCGCGGGACCGACCATCCGGCAGCCGAAGGCAAAGCGCTCGCCCGTCATTGTCTCCTCACGACGCTCCAAAGTCCAACTATACCCAATTCCCGGCGCCTGCGCCAGGAGACGGACTCGGAACGCCTGGACGGAACCGGCTGGGGGGTCCGATCGCGGGACGAGCGGCGGTGTCAGATTTTCAAGGCCAGCTTGCCGATGTGGTGCTTCAGGATGTCGCGATGGGCCTGGGCCGCCTCCTCGAGCTTGTACGTGCGGCTGATTTCGACATGAAACGGCCCCCTCGAGATCAGGCCCTCGAGGCGGTCGAAAGCGGCGGGGCTCGGCAGGCCGTCGTAGGCGTAGACCTTCACTCCGGCCGGGCCTTCCGGCTCCGGGTCCACGCCGTTCGGATAGGCGATGAGCCCGCCTTTGCGGATACGCTTCATGGCCGAGGCGAGCTTCTTCGAGTTGGCGCAGGCCAGGACACCGTCCAGCCCCTCCGGGGCAAACTCCCCGGCCGCCTTCGCCACGTCATCCTTCTGTCCGTCGACGACGGCATCGGCGTTGAGATGTTTCACCAGCTCCATGCCGTCTTTTCCGGCCGCCACGGCCAGCACCCGCGCGCCCATGCGCTTCGCCAGCTGCAGCGCAACGTGGCCGACGCCTCCGCTGGCGCCCACGATCATGAGCGCCGAACCCGGCTTGATCCCCAACTTGTCGAGCCCCGGGAGCGCCGTCAGGGCGCTGACGGCCAGGGCTCCCGCCTCGTCCAAGGGGACGCCCGCCGGGATGGTCGCGACGTTGTCCTCGGGGATCGCCGCGTACTCGGCATAGAAGCCCCCTTTCGGATTCTCATAGGCAAAGCCGTAGACCCGGTCGCCGACTTTGATCCGGCGGGCTTTCACCCCGCAGGCCGCCACGGTCCCGGACCCGTCCGAGCCCAGGACGACCGGGAAGCCGCCGGCCGTGGCGCCCCCTTCCCGGAGCCAGGGGTCCCAGACCCCGACTCCGGCCGTGTCGACGCGGATCAGGATCTCGTTCGCGTTCGGCCGCGGCACCGGAATCACGGCGGCGTGGAGGACCTCCGGCCCGCCGAACTTGTCGATCACCGCGGCTTTCATGGTTTTCGGCATGGATGGACTCATGACAACCTCCCCCAAATCGCCTGACGGGACTATCTTGTCATAAGAGGGAGTGCGAAGCAAATGGGCCCGGCTTTCGTTCTTGAGCCCGGCGGCGTTTTCGGCTATAATACGGGTTCGATAGCTCGATCTGGATTGCTCGAAAGTCCCGGAACGGCACATTTCCCAAAGCCCCCAGAAAGAGGCGGATTATCAACAAAGGCAAACGTCCATGAGCACAGATATCGCCAGAATGCGGAACATCGGCATCAGCGCCCACATCGACTCCGGCAAGACCACTCTGACGGAGCGGATCCTCTTTTACTGCAAGAAAATTCACAAGATCCACGAGGTCAAGGGCAAGGACGGAGTCGGGGCCACCATGGACTCCATGGACCTCGAGCGGGAGCGCGGCATCACCATCGCCTCGGCCACGACCAACGTCGAGTGGGCCGGCCGTTCGATCAACATCATCGACACGCCGGGACACGTCGACTTCACGATCGAGGTCGAGCGCTCGCTCCGGGTCCTGGACTCGGCGATTCTCGTCCTCTGTTCGGTCGGCGGGGTTCAATCCCAAACGATCACCGTGGACCGGCAGCTCAGGCGCTACAATGTCCCTTTCATCGCCTTCCTCAACAAGCTCGACCGGACCGGGGCCAACCCGTTCAAGGTGAGAGAGCAGATCGCCGAAAAGCTCGGGCACAACGCAGTCCTCATGCAGCTCCCCATCGGCCTGGAAGCCGGATTCGCCGGCATCATTGACCTCGTGGCCATGAAGGCCCTCTACTTCGAAGGAGAGGAGGGGGAGGTGGTCCGGATCGCCGAGATCCCAGCCGATCACGCGGCCGAGGCGGCCGGCCGGCGCGAGGCGATGCTCGACGCCGTGACCATGTTCTCCGACGAGCTGATGGAAGCCGTCCTGGCGGGCCGGCCGACGGAGGAGATGATCCGGGCCGCGGTCCGCAAGGGGACCATCGCCCGCAAGCTCGTGCCGGTTTTCATCGGATCGGCCTACAGGAACAAGGGCATCCAGCCGCTGCTGGACGCCGTCGTCAGCTATCTTCCCGACCCTTCTGAGGTCGAAAACAGGGCCATCGACCTGGACCGGGAGGGAGTGGAGCGGGTTCTGTCCTCCGACCCGTCCGCCCCCACGGTCGCCCTGGCCTTCAAGCTCGAGGAGGGTCCCTACGGACAGCTGACCTACATCCGCATCTACCAGGGCAGCCTGACCAAGGGGGACGAGTTGGTCAACACCCGGTCAGGCCAGAAGATCAAGGTGGGCCGGCTGGTCCGGATGCACGCCGACACCATGGCCGACATTCAGGAGGCCGTGTGCGGCGATATCGTGGCCCTGTTCGGGGTCGAGTGCGCGTCGGGGGACACGTTCTGCAGCCCCGGGGTCAACCTGGCCATGACCCCCATCCACGTCCCCGACCCGGTCATCTCCCTGGCTGTCGCGCCGGTGGACAACGGGGCCTCCGACCGCATGGCCAAAGCCCTCAACCGCTTCACCAAGGAAGACCCGACCTTCCGGACCTACGTCGACCCCGAATCCGGGGAAACGATCATCCAGGGCATGGGCGAGCTTCATCTCGATATCTACCTCGAAAGGATGAAGCGCGAGTACCGGACCGCGGTCCAGGCCGGCATGCCCCAAGTCGCGTACCGGGAGGCGATCGGCCAGCGGGCCGATTTCGACTACACCCACAAGAAACAAACGGGCGGGGCCGGGCAGTACGCGAAGATCGTCGGCTACATCGAGCCGCTGGCCAAGGGCGGCTACGAATTCGTGAGCGAGGTCAAAGGCGGTCGGATCCCCAGGGACTTCATCCCGTCCTGCGACAAGGGCTTCCGGTCCGTCCTCAGGAAAGGCCAGCTCATCGGCTTCCCGATCACCGGAGTCCGGGTCGTTCTGACCGACGGCAACTCCCACCCCGTGGACTCCTCGGACATCGCCTTCCAGACCGCCGCCCAGGCCGCGTTCCGGGAGGTTTACCCGAAGGCCAAACCGCAGATTCTGGAGCCGATCATGAAGGTCTCCGTCGAGGGGCCTTCGGAGTATGCGGGCAGCGTCTTCGGCACGATCAGCCAGAGGCGGGGTGTCATCGTCAGCTCGGTCGAGGACGGCACCTTCGCCCGGGTCGACGCCGAGGTCCCCCTCAGCGAAATGTTCGGCTATTCGAACGTTCTGCGCTCCCTGACCCAGGGCAAGGCCGAATTCACGATGGAGTTCCTCAAGTACGGACGCGTGCCCGCCCACGTGGCCGAGCTCCTGAGCGAGCAGTTCCTCGAAAAGCAGCGGAAGGGCGGCCGGAAATGACCAAAGGAGGTGACATGACGCCCGACGTCACGGACGAACTCATCAAGCGGAGCCCCCTGAGGATTCTCGAGAAGTCGATCTCGGGCGGGCTCGGAAAAGGCAACATCGGCGTCCTGGCCTCGCAGAAAGGCGTCGGGAAGACGGCCTGCTTGGTCCATATCGCCGCCGACAAGCTCATCCAGCGCAAACCCGTGATCCACGTCTCCTACGCCAGCCGGGTCGACCACATCATGACCTGGTACGCGGACATCTTCAAGGAGATCGCCAAAGCCCCGCGGATGGGCGCGGCCCTCGAGATCTACGACGAGATCATCAAGAACCGCGTCATCATGAACTTCAAGCAGGACGGCGCCAAGACCGACCAGGTCCTGCGCAGTCTCGAGGCCATGATCGTCCACGGCAACTTCGCCGCCGAGACGGTCATCGTGGACGGACTGGACTTCTGCCGGGCCGGCCTGGATGACTTGCGGCTGTTCAAGGAATTCGCCGGCCGCCTGGGCCTCGAGGTCTGGCTCAGCGCCTCCCTTCGCGGCGACGGGCCCCTCTTCGACGACCGCGGCGTTCCCGTGATGCTCGAGCCTTGTCTGGACACGATCGACGTCCTGATTTCGCTCGTCCACCACGGGAACCATGTCCACTTCAACTTGGTCAAGGACCACGACCGGCTGGCCCCGAAGAACCTGAGGCTGAAGCTCGACCCGACGACCCTGCTCATCGCCAAGGACATCCCCCGCGGCGCCTGACCATTGGAACGGGACTCGGTTTACGCAACGCCGGTAGAAACCGGCATCGCGTAACCCAGGCGCCTTCTTTGGCGGATTCGGCCTTTGAAGGAGGGCCGGTTTTGTGTTATATGTCCCCTAATCGCCGGCGCGATTATCAAGGCCTGTCATGGAACTCCAGCGATTGGCCGTCATCGACCTCGACGGCACACTGCTCAGGCGGACGAGCTCCGAGCACTCGTTCGTCCGCTACCTCGTCCTCCGCGGCAAGGTCAACCCCCTGCGGCTGGCCGCGTTCCTGTTCACCTTTGCCAAGGACGCCCTGAAGCTCGGCCTGCGCCAGGCCATCGGCTCGAACGCGGGCTATCTTCGGGGCCGGAAACCGGAAACGGTCGCCGCCTGGGCCAGGGAGTACGGGAAGGCTTATCTCCGGGAGGCGGTCCCGGGAAAGCTCCAGGACCGCATCCGCCGCTTCAAGACGGAAGGCTGCCTCATCGTCCTTCTCTCCGGCTCCCTTCAGGTCCTCGTCGCCGAACTCAAGGACAAGCTGGGAGTGGACATCATCATCGGGCGCGAGCTCGAGGTCGTCGCGGGCAGGCTCACTGGCCGCCGGACGGGGATATATCCCTACGCCCGTCAGAAAGTGGAGGCCCTCTTCCAGAGGGTGGACCCGAAGAGCATCGATTGGGAGGGGTCCTGGGCCCTGGCCGACCGGATGTCCGACCTGCCGATCCTGGAGATCGTCGGCCATCCCGTGGCCGTCAACCCCACGTCAGGCCTGCGCCGGCACGCCCTGCAGAAAGGCTGGGAGATCATCGGCTGAGCGGGCCGGGAAGAGCGCCCGAGACCCTCAGCCCCGAGCCAGGATCGCTTGGAGCTTCCGGGCATAGTCGCGGCTCGCGGCGTCGGGTGTCACGAAGCGAATCTGCCCGGGCCCCGTCACGCCGAGCCCGACCTCGACGGCCCGCCGGATCTGTTCCTGGTCGAAGACCTTCGTCTTCATGACGGCCTCGTTGGAGCCCAGGTCCTTGAGGACGGCCAGGCCCGCGGCATCGACCGCCACGCGGTCCGTTCCCGCGATGAAGACGTCCGCCGTCGCCCGCTTGCCCTCGCTCGGGCCGCCGTCCACGAACGCCTCGACCCCGTCCAGGATGATCACGCGGGGCGCGTAACCCTGGTTGATCTCGGCGATCATCCTCCGTTGGTCGGGCGAACGGTGGAGCTGCCGCATCAGCCGCTTGGGCGTCAGCCCGACGGCCAGCTTGAGGGACATGCTGAAGACGCCGCCGTAGGCGTGGGTTTTCAGGCAGCAGGTCGAAACGACGTAGTCCGCCTCGACGACCGGCCTGGGCACGAAGAACCCGCCGTCCCAATGATTGCCGGGGGGGTTGACCGGCAACCAGTCCTCGTCCGACAGGTCCTCGAAATTGACGATCCCGAACCCGAGCTCCTCGGCCATGTCGAAGATCCCCTTGTCTTCCATGACTTTCTTTGTCTGGGGAGGTCCGCTCCGCTCGCCGACGGTGACTGAAGCCGCGCCCCGGTCCCTGAGCCCGGCGATGATGGTGCTCAGCGTATCGTTATGCGTCGATCCCGGAGTCGGGTCGGCCGTGTTGAAGTTCGGCTTGACCAGGGCCTTCTTTCCGGCCAGGGAGGGGACCTCGAGGAGCCTCAGGGCTTCGGCCGCGCCCCGTTTCCTGTCTGAGGTCTTGATGAGGACGACGGCAGTCCCGCCGCCTCCGGCCGCCTGACGTTTCACGCCGGCAAAGCCGAGCGCCGGCCCGGCCGCCAACCCGGCCACAGTGGCCGCCGTGGTCCTGAGAAAATCCCGCCTTGACAACCTCGACGATGCGTTCCGCCTCATTCTCTTCTCTCCTCGGGCTCGACGGAGTTCAACCCGGCTCGCTTCGCGCGTCCTCGAGCCGCTTCGAGCCCTCGCCGCGTCTTTATCTCACCGCCCATTATAACCGATTCAGGCCCCGTCGCCCAAAACCGGCAACGGGCGGGTTCGCAAAATCACCAGACGTGAAGCGCAGCCCCGGCTGCTCTATCGCGCCCCTGGAATTCAGCCCCTTGCCGGGATTCGGACGCCCTTCCGCCGGGAGGATATTCGTCGGCGATTTCCGCGGCCGACGCGGCGGGCGAATCAAGGGGGCGCCGCCGGCCTCGTTTGACAAGGTCTTCGCGCCGCACTACTATCGTTGCGGGCGATGAACTTGCCAGGGGCGTCGCACGCGCGCGCCCGCCGTCGGCTTTGCGACGGGGTCCCAATCCACGATCCGGGAGGACACCATGGAACGGAAAATCGTCGTCATCACGGGGGCTAGCAGCGGCATCGGCGCCGCCACCGCGGTCAAACTGGGCTCGGAAGGCTTCTCGCTCGTCCTCGCCGCCCGCCGGAAGCGCGAACTCAGTGACGTCGCCGGCCTGACCAAGGCGCCCAGCCTGGCCGTCGTCACCGACGTCACCAAGCGAGGCGACGTCGAGAACCTCCGCGATGCGGCGCTCGCCGAGTTCGGCAAGGTGGACGTCTGGATCAACAACGTCGGCCGGGGCATCGGCAAGAGGATTCTCGAGGTCACGGACGACGATTTCGAGGAAATGATCAGGAGCAACCTCAAATCGGTCTTCTACGGCATCCAGGCCATCGTCCCCACCTTCCAGGAACAGGGCCACGGCCACCTGATCAACGTGTCCTCGTTCCTGAGCCGGGTCCCCCTGGTAACGTTCCGGTCGGTTTACAGCGCCGCCAAGAGCGCCGTCAACATGCTGACCGCGAACCTCCGGATGGACCTCCTGGCCACGCATCCCAAGGTCAAAGTCTCCCTCGTCCTCCCCGGCACGGTCCGGACGGACTTCCCGATCCACGCCCTGGGCGGCACTCCCCCCGCCCCGGCGGGTCGCCGGGCCATGCGGGTCCAGGAGCCGGAGGAGGTGGCGGAGCGGATCTCAAACCTGATCAAGAACCCCCGGCCAGAGATCTACACGAACCCCGCCCTCGTCGATATCTTCAAGAGCTACTACGAGGACGTCGGGACCTTCGAAGAGAATATGATCCACAGGGCCAAGGCCTAG